>JAESFG010000051.1_pt1 | contig 529194 bp, 494 predicted proteins | sample 9269371 | NCBI WGS metagenome assembly JAESFG01 (sample SAMN14506227, study PRJNA617093) | algae metagenome | isolation source: Aetokthonos hydrillicola CCALA 1050 (B3-Florida) and co-occurring... | place: USA: South Carolina | collected 2013-01-01
GCCCCGCCCGTCTCCGCCAGAACCTTCGTGATCGCAGCCGTCAGCGACGTCTTGCCATGGTCGACGTGGCCGATCGTCCCGATGTTGCAATGCGGCTTGTCGCGGTTGAACTTCTCTTTGGCCATCGTCATGTCCTTAAGCGTGCGGGGCTCCGGCCGGGCCGGAAGCGAGCCGGCGATCCGATAAAGGCTTTCGCGCCGCGGTTCAAGCGTTCTTTGCACCAAGCTCGGCCGCTCCGGCGAGACGCCGGCGCGACCGAGGGGCGAAGCCGGTCGCAACCGGTTCGGCCCATGCCTCGGCCGCTTATATAGGCGCGGCCCGATGGGTTGTAAGGGACGGGACGCGCGCCCGCGGACGCCGGGCAGCGGAGCCGGGCAGGCGCGGCGGGTGCGTCAGGGAGGGGCTGGAGCGGGTAGCGGGAATCGAACCCGCGTATTCAGCTTGGAAGGCTGCTGCTCTACCATTGAGCTATACCCGCGCGCCGAGGCAAGGAGATAGCGGAGCCCCGCGGCCTTGGCAACCATCCGGGGGGCGGCCGGAGCGACCGCCGCCGTCGGCGACGGCCGGCCCTGGCAAGCGTCGGGCGGCCGGCCGATCGGCGGCAAACGCTATCCGGCCAGGCCGGCGATCTCGTAGACGCCCTTCGCGGTGATGAAGGCGCCGATCCCGAGCACGATCGCCGCGGATGCATAAGGAAGCCTGCTGCCGATCCCCTCGAACCATGTCCAGCGCGCCCGCGCGGCATCGGCGCCCCAGGCGGCGGCGAGGCCGACGGCGACGAGGGTCGCCGCCAGGCCGACGCTGAAGGCGGCGACCATGCCGATGCCGAGGGTGAATTCCTTCAGCTGCAGGCAGACGAGCAGCACCGCGATCGCGGCGGGACAGGGGAGCAGCCCGCCGGTGAAGCCGAACCAGGCGACCTCCCCCGCCGAGACGCGCCGCCCGCCGGCGAAGCGCGCGCGGATCTCCCGTTCATGCGCCGCCGCGTGGGCGTCGAGCGGCGCGGCCGCCGCGGTGCCGGGCGCGGGCGCCGGCTCGTGACGGTGGCCGGCGTGGTCATGGTCGTGGTGATGCCCGTGGCCGTGATGGTCTTGGCCAAGGCCGTCGTGATGGTGATGGTCTTCGTCATGGCGATGACCGTGGCCGTCATGATGATGGTGGCCGCCGGCGTCGTCATGGTGGTGATGGCCGGCTTGCGCCGCGTGCCCCCCGGCCGCCCCGAAGCCGAACCCCTGCTCCCGCCGCAGCAGAAAGAAGATGCGCAGCGCCAGCGCGACGACGAGGAGCCCCGACACGAGGACGAGCCACGGCTCCGCCTTGTCGAGGATCAGCCGGTCGCCGAGGGTCAGCCCGAGCGCGGCGATGGCCCAGACCACGATCGTGTGGCCGATCGCCGCCGAGACGCCGAGCAGGACCGCCTGCCCGGGCGTGCCCCGGACCGCGATGATGAAGGCCGCCATCAGCGACTTCGAATGCCCCGGCTCCAGCGCATGCAGCGCCCCGAGCACGACGGCGACCGGCAGGTAGAGCCAGGGATTGGCCGCGCCCGCCTCGATCAGATGCGCGATGTCCGGCATCGGGCCCCTCCTCTCACGTCAGACCGCTCGTCTCACTTCAAACGTCTCACTTCAGGTAAGTGCGGATCACCTCGACGAGTTCGTCCGCGCCCTTCGCGCGGTCGGCGGCGTCGGGGATGGCGACGACATGTTCGGTGAGATGCTCCTCGATCAGCTCGAAGGTGAGGCCGTTCACCGCGCCGCGCACCGAGGCGACGAGCTGCAGCACGTCGGCACAGCCGATCTCCGCCTCGATCGCCCGCTCGACCGCCTCAACCTGCCCCCGGATCCGCTTCACCCGCGCCAGCAGCCGGGCCCTCTCCCTGATCGTATGCGCCATGTCGCGACCTCCAAAGGATACTATAGGGGGCTAGGGTATCGGAGACCAGCCGTTGTCTTGTCCTGTAGCTCTGCGCGTCGATGTGGCGAAACGCGGCCCGGCCCACTGGCTTGACATGGCGAGGCAGGCCGAAAACCTGCGAGGGGATTTCATGGATCCCTGTCGCATCGTACCGTCGACGCCCGAATTCGAGGCCTCTCTCAGAAGCCGGCCGGTCTCGTCAGTGTTCGATCATGGTCACGAAGCTATGCGGCTGTCCGGCTCGCCGATCGGGCGTCGGCCGGCATCGGAGCCCACGGCGGCGGGTCTCGGGCGAAGCGGGAAAGGACGATCTCAATGTGGACCGCATTGCTGGCGCCGGACGATAAATTGGACGCTCACGAAAAGAACTTTGTCGATCTCGTTCGACAGCATGGCTGGTTCCGAACAAGCGTCTTTGCGGGCGAAGCGGGACCAGCTTTTTCGTACACAACCGGTTTCTGGGTCACATTGGGCATTCCCGAGATCATCGTCTTCGACTTAAACCCGGAAAACGCACACAATATCTTTTGGAGTATTTTTCATGAAGCTTAATCCGGCAAGCAGCCGTCCACACTCACCCGCTGCCGAGATATACTGAAAGACTATGACACTTATCTTTTTCCAGTCGACAAGGAAAAATATCGGCAATATCTCGGATGGAGCCGATGGTTCTATCTTGGCTACGATTTCCCTTGCTCGCAGTTGGTTTGGCCGGATCGCGCAGGCTGGTTCCCCTGGGAACCCGATTTCGACCCGGAGATGCTCGGACTCCAGACTGATATCGCAGAAGGGACCTGGGCAATCCTCAGACGCTCGTCGACCGATCGACAAGGATGAGGTTCCGGCTCGCCGAGCGAGAGCTAAATGGAGCGAAAGGTGGTGGGGGAAGTAGGACTCGAACCTACGAAGGCGTAGCCAGCGGATTTACAGTCCGCCCCCTTTGCCGCTCGGGACATTCCCCCCCGTCGCAGCCCGAAGCCGGCTCACGGAAGACGAGCAGGCTCGGAACGGCGATACGGGCCCGCGAGGGGCCCGTGGCGGCGTGTTATGGCGACCACGCCCCGGCCTGTCAACCGAAGAACGAGCGCGGCGGCGGGGTTCGCCGCCGAGCGTCGGGCGCGGGCCTCGGCGGACCGGGCCGGCGTTCGCCGGTCCGCGATGCCCCCACCCACGATTCCTTGCCGGCGCTCACGGCCCCACCCTGGCGAAATCGGCCTCGGTCGCCGCACGCGGCTCCCCGCCCTCGACGATGAACACCTGGCCGGTGCGGGGATAGGGCTTCGTCGCATGGTCGCGCGCCACACGGGCAAGACAGGGCGAAGCGGCCGCGCGGGCGGGCCAGGCGTGCAGGATCTCCCGGTTCGGCACGGCGACGAAGAAAGGCGAGCCCAGGCGGTCGGCGAGGCGCTTGCGAAACACGGGGCTCAACAGATAGGCGGCCGCATAGACATCGTCGGTGACGCTCGCCGCGGCCGGCATGTCGACCGCCAATCCCGGAAAGGCGCTGATCTCGACCGCGGCGGCCGCCAAGTCGAGATTCGCCTCGGCGGCGGCGAACACCGCCGCCAAAGACACGCCCCACTCAGCCGCCGCCTCCAGCGGCACGAAGTCGATCGCCTCGGGGCGATCGATCACCACGGCGACCCGGACCTCGTCGCCGAACGGCCGTGTCATGAGGAAGTCCGGGTAGTTCGCGGGAACGAGCGTCAGCAGGAGCGAGGGAGCGAGCTCGTCGAAAGGTCGCCGCCAGACCGGCGGATCGCCGCGCGTGATGGCGATGAGTTTTTCCGCCTGCCGGGCCACGGTATCGTCGCACGCCGCGCCCTGAAGGGCCGCGACCTCCAGAAACAGGTTGCCGAGAAAAATCACGTTGCCGTCGATGCTGAGCTCGGCCGGGTCGGCCGTGCGCAGGATCATCGCGTCCGGCCGGGCCGCCTTCAACCGGGCGATCACGTCCTCCCGATAGGCCTCGATCGACCAGGTCTCGGCGCCCGGGCCGCCTCGCGAGGCCGCCGGCAGGACGATCGCGCCCGCCGCCGCACCGAGCCTCCGCATGAACGCCGTGAAGGACATGGTCAACAGGCTCCGGTTTACGGACGCTCGATCCCCCGAGCGCCGCGCGCGGTCGGCGCTACCGCGCGGCCCTCGACGACGAACACCTCGCGGAAGCGCGGATAAGGCCGCGTCCGGCATTGGGGCGCGGCCGGCGTCGCAAAGGCTGCGCCGGGGCCACCGCGCGGCCAGGCGATGAGGAGGTCGCGGTTCGGCATGACCACGAAGAAGCGCGGCCCGAGCACCACCGTGACCCGCCGCCTCCGATGGAATTGACGTTCCGTCATGTTAGCGTGCGACCGTCCCAACCGGCAAGCACCCGCGCCTCGGCCCCCGCGCGCGCTTCCCCGCCGTTGCCCGCCGCCCGCGAAGCGCCTAACAAGGCGCGCCCGGAGGCGGAGGAGCGCGCATGACGGACGACCAGGACCCCGGCGACCAGGACCCCGGCCCGCGCCGCCCCGGCCCGCGCGCCGATGCCCGCAAGGGCGCCCGCGACGACCCCCGCGACGAGGCCCGCTCCGGCGCCCGTCCGGGCCGACGGCCGAGCCGCCCGCCGGTCAACCAGCGGCGGCCCCAGCGGGCGGGATCGGGCGCGCCGGAGGGGCGCGTCTTCCTCTACGGGCTGCACACGGTGGAGTTCGCGCTGCGTAACCCGCGCCGCGTCGTGCATGCGATCTATTGCACGCGGAACGCCGAGGCGCGCCTCCAGGAGCGCGGCGTCGTCTTCCCCCTCCCCCCCGAACAGGTCGAGCCGCGCTGGATCGACGCGCGCGTCGGCTCAGACGCCGTGCACCAGGGCGTGCTGGTGGAGACCGAGACGCTTTCGAGCGTGCGCCTCTCCGATCTCGGCCGCGCCCGCCTGGTGCTGGCGCTCGACCAGGTGACCGACCCGCACAATGTAGGCGCGATCATGCGCTCGGCCGTGGCGCTCGGCGCCGACGCGCTGATGACGACGACCCGGCACAGCCCGGAGGAGACGGGAGTGCTCGCCAAGGCGGCCTCCGGCGCGGTCGACCTCCTCACCCATGTGGAGGTGGTGAACCTCGCCAAGGCGCTGACGCAACTGCGCGCCGAGGGCTTCCGCGTGATCGGCCTCGACAGCGACGGCGCCGTGCCGCTCGAGGACGTCACGCCGGGCGCCCGCGCCATCCTGGTGCTCGGCGCCGAGGGCAAGGGCCTCCGCCCGGTCACCCGCGAGGCCTGCGACGAGGTCGCCCGCCTCGACGTCCCCGGCGCGATCAAGAGCCTCAATGTCTCCAACGCGGCCGTGCTGTCGCTCTATCTCGTCGGGCGGAAGCTCGGCTGAGCGCGCGGGACGTCGCGGCGCGAATCCATGCCCCTGCCCTTCGCCGCCCAAGCCAGGATTTGGCGCCGCGATCAGGCGCCGGGATCAGGCGCGCTCGATGCGGGCGGCGTAGCAGCCGCGCTTGGCGAAGTGCACATGCAGGTCGACGATCGCCGGGTCGGCGAAGAGGCGCGCGATGAGCGGCTCGAGCGCGTGGCCCTCGACCACGTCGGCGTCGAGCATCAGCCCGTCGGCGTCGTAGCCGCGCACCGAGAGGAGCCGGCGCGCGAGCACCGCCGGAACCGCGCCCTCGATCGCGCGCCGCCCTTGGCCGAGCCCGGCGCGGCCGACGAAGATCGGCCCGCGCGACCCGTAGGGCGTGGCGGCCGGCTGGTGCGTGTGGTTGACGAGGATCAGCTCCTCGCCGACCGCCGCATCCTCCAGCGCGACCCGGCACGGATAGCCCGGCGCCTCGTCGGCGCGGGTCCGCCGCGCGCCGAGCCGCAAGAGCGCCGCGTCGTCGAGGTCGAACAGGGGCGCGAAGGGCGCCGGATCGAGGCCGAGAATGCGATAGGACGGGACGGTCATGACGGATCCTCCGTTGAACGATCCGCAGATCCTGCCCCCGCCTGCCCGGCGCCGCGACCCGATTAGGGACGGCGCGGGCGGGCTGCGCACCACGCCCGTCGCGCGGCCGCCATGGCGCCACGACCCGCCGCGGCCGCCTTGGCACCGCAACCGCTTCGCCGCCGCAGCCCCATCGGCGCCACAAAGGCCCGGCCGCCGCCGTTTTAGAGCAATTCCTCTACGATCGGACAGACTCATCCGATCGTAGAGGAATCGCTCTAGAGTCAATAGCTTGAGCCGGTCCTTCTCGTCCGGATCGTTCCGACCCGGACGGGGCAGGCTCCAGCCCCGCAACCACCCGGCCCGACCGCCGGACCCGCGCGCTCCCGGCCGCCCGAGCGCGCCTCTTCCCCGCCCGCCGGCCCCCGTGCTATGCCCTGCCCCGAACGCCGGCATAGCACAGCGGTAGTGCAGCGGTTTTGTAAACCGAAGGTCGGGGGTTCGATCCCCTCTGCCGGCACCAGCGGTGCCGTTTCGCTCGATCCCGAGGCTCCGATGACCCAGTTTCTTCGTCTCGACGACCGCTTCTCCGTCGCCCCCCAGATCTCCCCCGACGACCTAACCGCGGCCGCGCGCGAAGGCTTCGTCACCGTCGTGTGCAATCGGCCGGATGGGGAAGCGCCGGGGCAGCCTGCCTCGGCCGAGATGGCGGCGAAGGCCGGGGCGTTGGGGATGGCGTTCGTCGCGCTGCCGTTTGTCGTGGCGGCGGCGAGCCCGGAGCAGGTGGCGGCGCTCGCTGCGGCCATGCGGGCGGACAAGGGGCCGATCCTCGGCTATTGCCGGTCGGGCACGCGCTCGACGATCCTGTGGGCGGCGGCCTCGGTCGCGCTCGGGGCGCCGTTCGAGGAGGTCGCGGCCAAGGCGGCCGGCGCCGGCTACGACATCGCCCCGCATGAGGGCCTGATCGCTCGCCTCGCCGCCGCCGCGTCCTGACGGGACGACGGAGCCCGCAGCGTCGGGGGTGACCGACTGTTCACGGCCGCGCCGTCACCTCCGTCTTGACCGCCCCTCCCCGCCGCGCCACGTGAAGGCCTCGGCCGCCCCGGCCGCGCGACGGAGGTCTCCATGCTGGTCGACGGACAATGGACGGCGGACTGGCAGCCGGTGCAGCAGAAGGACGCCAAGGGCGCCTTCATCCGGCAGGATTCGCAGTTCCGCGGCTGGGTGACGCCGGACGGGGCGCCGGGGCCGAGCGGCGATGGCGGGTTTCCGGCGGAGGCCGGGCGCTACCATCTCTATGTGGCGCTGATCTGCCCCTGGGCCTCGCGCACACTCGCGGTGCGCGCGCTGAAGCGGCTCGAGGGCGCGGTCGACGTCACGGTGCTCGACCCGGTGATGACGCCCGAGGGCTGGCGGTTCGGCGACGGGACGAGGCGCGCGGAGCCCGATCCGCTCCACGGCGCGACCTACCTGCACGAGATCTACACCCGCGCGGCGCCGCGCTATACGGGCCGTGCGACCGTGCCGGTCTTGTGGGACAAGGCGACGGGGGGGATCGTCAACAACGAATCCTCCGAAATCATCCGCATGTTCGACAGCGGCTTCGGCGCGCTCGCCGACCCGGCCCACCGGCTCTATCCCGAGCCGCTGCGGGCGGAGATCGACCGGCTCAACGCGGCGATCTATCCGCGCCTCAACAACGGCGTCTACCGCGCCGGCTTCGCCCTCACCCAGGAGGCCTACGAGGCCGCGTTCCGCGACGTGTTCGGCATGCTCGACGAATTGGAGCGGCATCTCGACGGGCGCGACTGGCTCGCCGGCGCGGCCCTGACCGAGGCCGACATCCGGCTTTTCGTGACGCTCGTCCGCTTCGACGCGGCCTATCACGGCCTCTTCAAGTGCAACCTGCGCCGCCTCGCCGACTATCCGCGCCTCTCCGCCCACACCCGGCGCATGCTCGACGTGGAGGGGATCCGGGGCACCGTCGACATCGACCACATCAAGCGCGGCTACTATGCGCTGAAGACGCTGAACCCGAACGGGATCGTGCCGGCCGGCCCGGACCTCTCGCCGCTCGGCCTCTGAGCGGCGGAGCGGGTCGCGCGGCCGCGCCCGCCCCGGTCAGTCCGAACGCCCTGCCCTGTCCGCGGCCTTCCGCGCCTCTTGAAGCTTCCCGGCCGCGCGCCCATGCTTCCGCCACGGTGACTCGGCGGGCGGGTCGCGCGGGCCCCGCCGGGCGCGAGCCCGCCAGGGCCGGCTGGAGCGACGGGATGGATGGCAGGGTTCTGGTCGTCGGCGCCGGGCAGGCCGGCTCGCAGGTGGTCCAGTCGCTGCGCGCCGGGGGGTACCGGGGGCCGATCACGCTTGCCGGCGACGAGCCGCACCCGCCCTATCAGCGCCCGCCGCTCTCGAAGAAATTCCTGATCGAGACGGTGGCGGCGGACCGGCTCGAATTCCGCGCGGCGTCCCACTACGCCGACATCGACGTCGCGCTGAAGCTCGGCGTCGCCTGCCTCGAGATCGAGCCGGATCGCGGCCGCGCGCGCTTCGCCGACGGCAGCGAGGAGCGCTTCGACCGGCTGGTGCTCGCCACCGGCACCAGGGCGCGCCGGCTCAGCATGCCGGGCATCGATCTCCCCGGCGTCGCGACCTTGCGCAACCTCGCGGACGCCTGGCGCCTGCGCGCCGCGATGCAGCCGGGCGCGCGCTTCGTGGTGATCGGCGGGGGCTATATCGGGCTCGAAGTGGCGGCGGTCGCGCGCCAGCGCGGCGTCGACGTCACCGTGGTGGAGACCGCCGACCGCGTCATGTCGCGCGTCGTCTCGCCGGAGGTGTCGGCCTTCTACAAGACGCTGCACCGGTCGCACGGGGTCGATCTCCGGCTCGGCCGCGGCGTCGCGGGCATCCTCGGCGAGGCCACGGTGATCGGCGTCGAACTCTCCTCCGCCGAGACGATCTTCGCCGACATGGTGCTCGTCTCGACCGGCGCGATCCCGGTGACGGAGCTCGCCCTCGAGGCCGGCCTCGCGGTCGACGACGGCGTGCTGGTCGACGCCTTCACGCTGACCAGCCATCCGCGCGTCCACGCGATCGGCGATTGCGCGCGCTTCCCCTCGGCGCGGTTCGGCCGGCCGATCCGGCTCGAAAGCGTGCAGAACGCGATCGACCAGGCGAAGGCCTGCGCCGCCGCCCTCATCGGCCGGCCGGAGCCCTATGATCCGGTGCCGTGGTTCTGGTCCGACCAGTACGACGTCAAGCTGCAGATCGCGGGGCTGAGCCAGGGCTACGACCGGGTGGAAATCCTCGGCTCGCCGCAGGAGGTGCCCTTCGCGGTCGCCTATCTCGCCGGCGACCGCCTGCTCGCGGTCGACGCGGTCAACCATCCGCGCGTGCACATGCTCTCCCGACGGGCGATCGGTTTGCCCTGGCGCGGTTTCCCGGCGCTGGCGGAGCGCGGCTGAGCGCTCAGGTCCGGTCAGCGCGCGATGTCCGTCTCCGGCACGAGCCCGGTCGGGAGACCGTCGATGCTGACGGCGTTCTTTTCGGCGCGGTAGGCGTCGAGGCCGGCCTCGCCCTTGGTCTCGGCCCAGCGGTCGAGGGTCGGGCGCTCGCCTTCGTAGGCGTAGGTCGGCACGGCGTAGCCGCAGGAGGTCTGCACCAGGTCGGCGTCGAGCACGACGATCTGGCGGGCGCCGACCGGCTCGGCGCCGCCGAAATGGCGGTCGAGCAGGATCCTATAGTGCTCGGTGCCGCGCGGCAGGCTGCGGCCGCGGCCGTAGAGGCGCAGGATCATCGGCGGCCCCTCGAAGGCGCAAAACATGATGGTGAGCCGCCCGTCGGCCTTCAGATGCGCCGCCGCCTCGCTGCCGCTGCCGGTTCGGTCGAGGTAGCAGACCGTGCTGTCGTCGATGATGCGGAGCGCGTCGAGGCCCTTCGGCGAGCAGTTGACGCGGCTCTCCGCCGTCGCCGAAGCGGTGAAGAAGATGTGCTGGCGCTCGATGAAGGCGCGCAGGGGCGGCGTCAGCGCGGGATATTGCTTGGCCATGATCGACGGCTTTCGGTTTCTGCGGCGGCGGGGCTCTCGGGCGGCGGATTCAGCACTCCGTCACGTTCACCGCGAGTCCACCTTGCGAGGTTTCCTTGTATTTCGTGGCCATGTCGCGGCCGGTCTCGCGCATGGTCTTGACCACGTCGTCCAAACTCACCCGGTGGGTGCCGTCGCCCTTCAGCGAGAGCGAGGCGGCGTTGACCGCCTTGATGGCGCCGAAGGCGTTGCGCTCGATACAGGGGATCTGGACGAGGCCGCCGATCGGGTCGCAGGTCATGCCGAGATGGTGCTCCATGCCGATCTCGGCGGCGTTCTCCACCTGCGCGGTGGTGCCGCCGAGCGCGGCGCAGAGGCCGGCCGAGGCCATGGAACAGGCGACGCCCACCTCGCCCTGGCAGCCGACCTCGGCGCCCGAGATCGACGCGTTCATCTTGAAGAGGCCGCCGATCGCGGTGGCGACGAGCAGGAAGTCGCGGATCCCCTGCTCACTCGCCCCCTCGCAGAAGTCGCGGTAGTAGCGCAGCACCGCCGGGACGACGCCGGCCGCCCCGTTGGTCGGCGCGGTGACGACCCGCCCGCCGGCCGCATTCTCCTCGTTGACCGCGATCGCCCAGAGGCTCAGATGGTCCATCACCTCGTGCGGCGAGCGGATGTTGCTGAGCCGATCCTCGACGAGCTTCGCGGCGATGCCCTTGGCGCGGCGCTTCACCTTGAGGCCGCCGGGCAACTGGCCCTCGGCCACGAGGCCCCGCTCGATGCAGACGAACATGGTGGCGGCGACGCGGTCGAGATGCTCGATCACCTCGGCCTCGGGGCGCCAGGCGCGTTCGTTCGCCATCACCATGGCGGCGATGGAGAGGCCGTGCCGCTCGCTCATGCGCAGGAGGTCGGCGCCGGACCGGTAGGGAAAGGGGAGCGTCACGTCGCCGTCCTCGGAAGGCGGCGCGTCGCCGGCGCGGACCACGAAGCCGCCGCCGACCGAGTACCAGGTCTCGCGCCGGATCTCCGCGCCGGCGGCGTCGAAGGCGAGGAAGTCGAGCGTGTTCGGATGGCCGTCGGTCGGCGTCACGAAGTCGAACACGATGTCGGTCGCAGGGTCGAAGCCGATCCGCCGGCCGCCGGCGAGATCGAGCCGCTTCTCGGCCGCGGCGGCGGCGAGGATGGCGTCGGCGGTCTCCGCCTCGACCGTGTCGGGCACCTCGCCGGCGAGGCCGAGCAGCACCGCCTTGTCGGTGCCGTGGCCCTTCCCGGTCCAGGCGAGCGAGCCGAAGAGGCGGATCTCGATGCGCGCGACGCGCCCGATCTGGGCGGCCGCCACGATGCCGTCCACGAAGGCCTTGCCGGCGCGCATGGGGCCGACCGTGTGCGACGACGACGGCCCGATGCCGATCTTGAAGAGGTCGAAGACGCTGATCATGGCCACGGCCCCCCTCGCGCCGGGAGGTTCCCGGCGCTTGTCCGATCCCGATGCCGGCCCGCCGGCGGAGTGGTCAGCCGGCGAGATATTCGCGCGCCGCCTCGCCGAGATAGGCCTGGATATAAGGCGCGAAGGAGCGCCAGCAATCGATATGGAAGCGGTCCGACGCCTGTCGCCACAACACCACCTCGGCCTTGCCGACCAGGGTGCGCGTGCACATGCCGACCGGGAATGCTTTGGCGTCGAGGTCGAGCGGATTGCCTGCGGCGAGCGTGTCGGCCGCGCGCGGGCCGCTGATGACGAAGCCGGAATTGCGATGGCTGACATCGACGAGGCTGTGCGGCTCGCTCACCGCCGCTTCGAGCGCGTCGAAGAGCGTTTCGGCCTCGCCGTCGCGGGCGATCAGCAGCCATTCGTCGGGCCCGAGCCAGAGCGCCGCCCGGCCGTCCTTGCTGGTGGCGCGGCAGGCGTCCGGCGCGAGCGGCGTACCGAAGGCCGCGCCGGCGGCATCGGCGGCGGCGCGGGGTCCGCGGAAGTTGAACCGGGTCAGCACGCCGGCCGGCACCAGTTTCACACGCGCTGTCGTGGGAAATGCCGGGGCGCCGCCATAGGGCGAGGCGCGCTCGAGCGTCGCGGCGGGAGTGTCAGGGGTCAAGGCGCGCGCCCTCCTTGTCGATGAACACGGTGTCGGCGACCGTCACCGGGATCGAGCCGCCGGGCATCGGCACATAGAGCGTCTCGCCGTGGCGCGAACGGCCGCGCTCCACCATGGCGAGCGCGATCGAGCGGCCGAGATTGGCCGAGTGATAGGCCGATGTCACGTGGCCGAGGGCGTGGGTGCGCGGCTTCGGCTCGGCGACGTCGACGATCTGCGCCCCCTCCTCCAGCACCACGTCCGGATTGACGGTGAGGAGCCCGACCAGCTGCTTGCGGTCGGGCTTCTTCAGGTCGGCGCGCATCAGGCCGCGCTTGCCGACGAAGTCCGCCTTGGTCTTGCCGACCGCCCAGCCGACGCCGGCCTCGTCCGGCGTGTTGGTGCCGTCGGTGTCCTGGCCGACGATGATGTAGCCCTTCTCGGCGCGCAGCACATGCATCGCCTCGGTGCCGTAGGCGGCGCCGCCCGCGGCTACGACCCGGCCGTGGAGCAGGTCCCAGAGCGCCGGGCCGAAGTCGGCCGGCACATTCACCTCATAGGCGAGCTCGCCGGTGAAGCTCATGCGGAACAGCCGGCAGGGCACGCCTGCGATGCGGCCGAGCCGGACGCTCATATGCGGCATGGCGGCCTTGGCGAGGTCGATCCCCTCGACGAGCGGCTCGACCACATCGCGCGCCTTCGGTCCCTGCACGGCGATCACGGCCCACTGCTCGGTCGTCGAGGTAAGCCAGACCTTCAGGTCCGTCCATTCGGTCTGGAGATAGTCCTCCATGAGCGAGAGGACGCGCGGCGCGCCGCCGGTCGTGGTCGTGACGTGGAAGCGGTCCGGCGCGATGCGGCCGATCACGCCGTCGTCATAGACGAAGCCGTCGTCGCGGCAGAGGATGCCGTAGCGGCAGCGCCCGACCTCGAGCTTCAGGAACGGATTGACATACATGCGGTGCAGGAACTCGGCCGCGTCCGGGCCGACCACCTCGATCTTGCCGAGCGTGGAAGCATCGAAGATGCCGACGGTCGAGCGCACCGTCTTGCACTCGCGGTCGACCGCCCGGTGCATGCTCTCGCCGGTGCGCGGGAAATAGCGCGCCCGCATCCAGAGGCCGACCGGCTCGAACACGGCGCCCTGGGCGGTCGCCCAGTCGTGGCTCGGCGTGCGGCGGATCGGATCGAACAGGTCACCGCGCGCGCTGTTGGCGAAGATGCCGAAGGTGGTCGGCGTGTAGGGCAGCCGGAAGGTGGTGAGGCCGACTTTCGGGATCTCGGTCGCAAGCGAGCCGGCCGCGATGGCGAGCGCGTTCATGTTCGAGGTCTTGCCCTGGTCGGTCGCCATGCCGGTCGTGGTGTAGCGCTTCACGTGCTCGATCGAGCGGAAGCCCTCGCGCACCGCGAGCTTGATGTCCTTCGCGGTCACGTCATGCTGGAAGTCGACGAAGGCCTTGACGCGGTTCGGGTTGCGGTCGTGCGCCAGGGCCCCGAGCCACTGGCCCGCCGGATAGGTGGCGCCGGCGACCGCGAAGGTCTTCGCCCCGCGCGTCGAAAGCCCCGCGGCCTTGGCCGCGTCGAGGCCGGCGGCGTAGCCCTCGTTGATCACCGCCTCGAGGTCGTAGGTGCCGCGGCAGGCGCCGGCGGAGCGCTCCGCCTCGGCCGACTTGCCCGGCAGGAAGGCCTGCATGTCCGCGTTCCAGGCGAGCTTGCCGCGCGACTGGGAGAACATGTGGAGCGTCGGCGTCCAGCCCCCCGACATCAGGAGAAGATCGGCCGGCACCACGTCGCCGCGGCCGAGATCGACCGAGCTGACGCGCCGCAGCCCGCGCGTGCCGCAGATCGTGGCGCCGGTCTCGACGCGGAGCCCCATGGCGCGGACCGACGGGGTAAGCGCCCCACCCTCCTCGCGCGTGTCGACGATCGCCGCGATCTCCACGCCGGCCTGCTTCAGGTCGAGCGCGGCGAGATAGGCGCTGTCGCAGGCGGTGGCGACCACGGCGCGCTTGCCGGGGATCGCGCCGTAGCGGTTGACGTAAGTCCGCGCGGCGTCGGCGAGCATGATGCCGGGCCGGTCGTTCTCCGGGAAGACGAGCGGGCGCTCGATCGCACCGGTGGCGATCACCACTTGCGCCGCGCGAACCTGCCAGAGGCGCTCGCGCGGCAGGTGCTCGTTCGGCTTGGCGAGATGGTCGGTGACGCGCTCGGCGAGCCCGATCATGTTGTCGGCGAAGTAGCCGAACGCGGTCGTGCGCGGCAGCACGGTGACCCGGTCGGACAGCGCGAGCTGCATCACGATCTCGGCCGACCAGGTCCGCCCCGGCTGATTCTCGATCGTCACATGGGGGTCGGACAGGAGCGAGCCGCCGAGCTCGGCCTGCTCGTCGACGATCATCACGCGCGCGCCCTGCTCCATGGCGGCGAGCGCCGCGGCGAGGCCGGCAGGGCCGCCGCCGATCACGAGCACGTCGGTATGGGCGAAGCGCGTCGTGTAGCGGTCGGGGTCGGGCAAGGTCGGCGACTTGCCGAGGCCGGCGGCGGCGCGGATGTTCGGCTCATAGACCGACTTCCAGAACGAGCGCGGCCACATGAAGGTCTTGTAGTAGAAGCCCGAGGCGAAGATCGGCGACAGCAGATCGTTCACCGCGCCCGCGTCGAATTTCAGGCTCGGCCAGCGGTTCTGGCTCTCGGCCGTCAGGCCGGCGTAGAGCTCGACCTGGGTGGCGCGCAGGTTGGGCGTGGTGCGGGCGGCGTCGCGTGTGACGGTGACGAGCGCGTTCGGTTCCTCCGACCCGGCCGTCATGATGCCGCGCGGGCGATGGTACTTGAACGAGCGGCCGACCAGGTGGATGCCGTTGGCGATCAGCGCGGAGGCGAGCGTGTCGCCCTCGAAGCCCTGCAGCCGATCGCCGTCGAAGCTGAAGTCGACCGGCTTGTCGCGCCGGATCCGGCCGCCCTCGGCGGTGCGGAAGAGCTGTCTCATCGGGCGAGGCCTTCGATCTCGGGCGCGGGCTCGCCGGCCTTGTAGGTCGTCACGAATTTGTCGGTCACGGTGTGCCGGACCGCGTTGAAGAAGCGCGCGCAGCCGTGGACGTGGCGCCAGCGCTCCGCGATCAGGCCCTTCGTATTGGCCCTCAGATAGAGGAACCTGGCCATGTCCTGGTCGGTCGTGCCCTCCACGGCCGGGCGCGCGATATGCGCCTCGCCCATGTTGCGGAACTCGATCTCGGGGCGCGGCCCGCAATAGGGGCAACTAATCAGCAGCATCGGGGTCACTCGCCTCGGGATCAGTGCGCGACGGCCGCGGCGGCGGCCTCGTCGATGAGCCGCCCGTCGCGGAAGCGTTCGAGCGAGAACGGCGCGGCGATCGGATGCGGCTCGTCGCGGGCGATCGTATGGGCGAAGACGTGGCCCGAGCCGGGCGTCGCCTTGAAGCCGCCGGTGCCCCAGCCGCAATTGACGTAGAGGCCCTTGACCGGCGTCTTGGCGAGGATCGGCGAGCGGTCCGGCGTCACGTCGACGATGCCGCCCCAGTTGCGCAGCATGCGCACGCGCCGGAACATCGGGAAGAGCTCGCAGATCGCCTCGAGCGTGTGGTTGGTGATGTGCATGCCGCCGGTCTGCGAATAGGAGACATACTGGTCGGTCCCCGCGCCGATGACGAGGTCGCCCTTGTCCGACTGCGAGATATAGGCGTGGATCGTGTTCGACATGACCACGCAGGGGAAGACCGGCTTCAAGGGCTCGGAGACGAGCGCCTGCAGGGGATAGCTTTCCAGCGGCATGCGCACGTCGGCCATGCCCATCACCACCGAGGTGTGGCCGGCCGCGACGACGCCGATCTTCTTGGTGGCGATGCGGCCGCGCGTGGTCTCGAGCGCCTCGACCGCCCCGGACGCGTCGCGGCGGATCGCGGTGACCTCGCAATTCTGGATGATGTCGACGCCGAGCGCGGAGGCGGCGCGCGCATAGCCCCAGGCGACCGCGTCGTGGCGCGCGACGCCGCCCTTGCGCTGCAGCGCCGCGCCCATCACGGGGTAGCGGATGTTGTTGGAGATGTTGAGCGGCGGGCAGAATTCCTTGGCTTCATCCGGCGTCAGCCACTGGTTCTGGATGCCGGCGAGGCGGTTGGCGTGGACGTGGCGCTTGCTCACCTGGATGTCGTGCACCGTGTGGGCGAGCATCATCACGCCGCGCGCGGAATACATGACGTTGTAGTTCAGCACCTGGCTCAGGTCCTGCCAGATGTCGAGCGCGTGGTCGTAGAGCCGCGCGGACTCTTCCCAGAGATAGTTCGAACGGATGATCGTGGTGTTGCGGCCGGTGTTGCCGCCGCCGAGCCAGCCGCGCTCGACGACCGCGATGTTGGTGAGGCCGTGCTCGCTCGCGAGGTAATAGGCGGTGGCGAGGCCGTGGCCGCCGGCGCCGACGATGACCGCGTCGTAGCTCGGCTTGGGCTCGGGCGAGCGCCACTGCTCGGGCCAGTTCTGGTTTTCCGAGAAGGCGTTCTTCAGGAGCGAGGAGAACGAGAAACGCAAGGGCGAACCTCCGTCCGCGCGGCTTCGCCGCCGCCGGTCAATGCCGGATAACGGCACGGCCGGCCCGCGAACTCTTGTGGGGATGCGACAGGCGCGCGGTCGTTTTCCGACAACGCGCTTCCGCCGTGGCGGCGATTTTGTCGCGGGCGGCGTCGTCCCGGCGATGCCGGCTCGGTCCGGACCCGCCGGCCGGTGCCGTTGCGAGAGCGCGGCGGCACGCCGCTTACATCAAGCTTGCACGGCCAATGGCAAAACCTGACAAATGACGCTCCGATTGTTCATCGATCCGCACCCAATCCCCGGCTCTTGATGTGGATCACCGACATTTGAGTGATCTATGCCTTGTTCGGATTTCCCACCTGTCGTCAGGATGCCGGGCTGACCGCCTTCTCGGTTTCGGTCGGGGTCCATGCCTTCGGGGGAGTTGAGACTGCATGAATACTCACAAGAAGATCGGACTGGCACTGGCGCTGGTCGGAATCGTGGCCGGTACGGCGGTCGCGCAGGAGGAAATCTTCCAGAAGCGCGAAGCGCTGATGAAGTCGTTCGGCGGCGCGCTCTACGGCGTGATCAACCGCATGAACAAGGGCACGAACCCCTATGATTCGGCCAAGGCGATCGAGGCGGTGAAGACGATCCAGGCCAAGATGGCCGACATCGAAGCCGTGTTCCCGAAGGGCTCGGCGGGCTCGTCGGCCGCCAGCAAGTTTTCCGCCTCGCCGAAGATCTGGCAGGAGCCGGAGAAGTTCGCCGCGGCGATCGCCAATCTCCGCAAGGTCGTGAACGAGAATGTCGAGGTGGCCGGCAAGGACGCCAACGGCGCCAAGGCCGCCTTCAAGGCGATCAACGACGCCTGCGAAGCTTGTCACGACCAGTTCCAGCTCAACAAAGGTTGACCCGACCGGCCCGTGCCGGCTGATCCGAACGGCTTCCCGGGCTTCGTCCGGGAGGCCGTTTCCGTTATGACCTGACGCGCGCAACTGCCCGGGAACCGAGCCTTGAAGCGACTCCTTCTCGCGATCCTCGTCCTCGCCGTGATCGGTCTCGGCGGCTTCTATGTCCTCACCATCCCGGCCGGCCTCGCGGCTCTGCCCCCGCACGAGGCCAACGCGAAAGCCGGCGAGCGCATCTTCTGGCTCGGCGGCTGCGGCTCGTGCCACGCGGCGGAACGGGCGAAGGGGGACGACAAGCTGAAGCTCGGCGGCGGCCAGGCCTTCGTCACCGAATTCGGCACCTTCCGCGCGCCGAACATCTCGCCGGACGAGACCCACGGCATCGGCCGATGGTCGACGCTCGATCTCGCCAACGCGCTCATGAAGGGCGTCTCCCCGGACGGCCGGCACTACTATCCGGCGTTCCCCTACACGTCCTATGCGCGCATGAAGCCCGAGGACGTGATCGACCTCGCGGCCTTCCTGAAGACGCTGCCGAAGGTCGCGGAGCCCTCGAAGCCGCACGAGCTCGGCTTTCCGTACAACATCCGGCGCGGGCTCGGGCTGTGGAAACTGCTCTATCTCGACCCCTCCCCGGTCGTGGCGCTCTCGCCCGCCGCGAGCACGGCGGCCCGGCAGGGGCAGGCGATCGCGGAGGGCGTCGGGCATTGCGGCGAATGCCACACGCCGCGCGACCGGTTCGGCGGGCTTCGCCGCGACCGCTGGCTCGCCGGCGCGCCGCTCGCCGACGGACCGGGCCGCAGCCCGAACATCACGCCCGACGAGGGCACGCTCGGGCCCTGGAGCGCCGCCGAGATCGCCGAATACCTGGAGACCGGCATCACGCCCGACTTCACCAGCGTCGGCGGCCCGATGGTCAGCGTGGTCGACAACTACGAGCATGTGACGAAGGAGGACCGCGACGCCGTGGCGGCCTATCTGAAGGCGATTCCGCCGCTCCCGAAGCAGCCTTGAGCGCCGCCGGCGCCCGCTCACCGGCTTGGCACCGCCGCGCGGCGGGGCCCCGCCCAGCCCTGCGCGCCGGGGGGACCGGCCATTGTCGCCCCGCGCCGCGCGTGATACTCGCCCACTCGGATCCCGCGAGGCCGGCATGACCATCGATCGCCCGAGGCTCGACACGATCGCGTTCGTCGCCGGCCAGTCCGACGAGGCCGAACGCGCGCGCCAGCGGCTCGCCCACGAATACGGATCCTGCCCGCCCGACGAGGCGAGCGTGATCGTGGCGCTCGGCGGCGACGGTTTCATGCTGCAGACGCTGCACCGCTTCATGAACACGGGCACGCCGATCTACGGCATGCATCGCGGCACCGTCGGCTTCCTGATGAACGAGTTCCGCTTCGAGGGCCTGCTCGACCGGCTCGCCGTCGCCGAGATCACCCGCATCCGGCCGCTCCTGATGCGCGCGACCGACACGAACGGGGCGACCCACGAGGCGCGCGCCTTCAACGAGGTCTCGCTCTGGCGGCAGACCTACCAGGCCGGCCGGCTGAAGCTCGGGATCGACGGCGTCACCCGCCTCGCCGACCTCGCCTGCGACGGCGTGATCGTGGCGACGCCGGCCGGCTCGACCGCCTACAACCTCTCCGCCCACGGCCCGATCATCCCGCTCGGCGCGCCCTTGCTGGCGGTGACGCCGATCAGCCCGTTCCGCCCGCGCCGCTGGCGCGGCGCGCTGGTGCCGGACCGCGTGCGCGTGGAGATCGAGGTGCTCGAATACGGCAAGCGCCCGATGAGCGCCGCCGCCGACCACACGGAGATCCGCGACGTGCGCAACGTCACCGTGTCGCAGGACCAGCGCTCGCAGAGCGTGATCATGTTCGACCTCGACCACAGCTGGGAAGAGCGGATCCTCGCCGAGCAGTTCCAGTACTGAAGGCCGGCGGCGGACCGCAACCGGATCTTAAGCCCGATCAGGCATGATCCGTCAGGTCCGAGCACAGGGCCGGGCAACCTTCAGAGGCATGCGATGCCCCGTCGGCAGAAAGCCGCGGCTGATCTGGTCGAGACAGCGGACGACGTCGAGGACATGGACCTCGACGGCGCCGAGTTCATCGAGCCGCAGGTCGACCTCCGTTCGAAGGCGAAGGAGCGCAAGCCCAAGCCTGGCGAGCGCGACCCCGTCGCGGCCGCCGAAGCAGCTCTGAAGCGCATGGAAAAGTCGTTCGGGGCCTGGATCCTCGACGAGATCAACACGCTCGACAAGGCCTACCACGCGGCCGAGCACGCCGGCTTCGAAGGCGAGGCCATGCTGACCTTCTATCGCTCCTCGCACGACATCAAGGGCCAGGCGGCGACGCTCGGCTTCCCCTTCGCCGGCCGCGTCGCGGCGAGCCTCTGCCGCCTGCTCGACCATGTGGACGGCACCGCGCTGCCGGTCGACCTGGTGCGCCAGCACGTCCAGGCAATCCGCGCCATCGTGCACGAAGGCGCCCGCGAGGAGGGCAACGCGCTCGCCCGCACGCTCGCCGAGCGCCTCGCCGAAGTCACCGAGGACTACGTCGAGACGCTCTGATCGCGCTCGATCGGGACCGGCTTCCCGACCATCGCTTCACATCGCCATGGGCCCGCCCGGCCCCTCCAGGGCCGCGCCGCCGGCATCTCGCTGACCGCGGTCGCGCCCGCCGTCGACCGGCGGGCGACCGGAGCCGTCACGCGGCGCGCGCATGCGCGTAGTCGTCGCGATAGGCCGGATCGTATTCGATCGGCTCCATATCCGCGGGCCACGCCTCGACCGGTTCCACATAGGGCACATAGGTCTCCGCCGGCTCCGCGTAGGTGAGCTGCATCGGCGCCGGCGCGGCGGCGACCTGCGGCTCGGCGAGCGAGCGGCGGATATAGGTCTTCGCGGTGTCGCGCGCGGCCTCGGCGGCGAAGCGGCGCAGCATCACGACGAGGTCGTCCAGGTCGCCGTTGACCGAACTCGGCCCGCTGTTCTGGTAGCGCTCGAGCACGCGGTCGATGAGCAGGCGGGCGAAGCGCGGATCGTCGTTGAAGTCCGCCTCGATCGCCCCGAAATCGCGGGCGAGCTGGCGGTTGACGTCGAGCGCCGCCGCGAAGGCCGGATAGGCGCGCACCGGCAGCCCCGCCTTCTTGTAGAGCGCGCGGAAGGTGGTCTCGCGGCCGTCCGCGAGGAGCGCGAAGACGCGCGCGACCGGCACGCCGGCGAGGACGGCGAAGGCCTCTTCCAGGAGGCGGATGTTGCCGCGGCAGGCGGCGCGCAGGAGGAGCGCGGTGGTGAGCTGGCCGGAGCGGCGCAGATGGTCGACGAGGGTCGACATCTCGCTCGGGGTCGCGGTGCCGGCGAGCGCGATCGTCGCCTTGTCGCGCGCCTCGCGGGTGATGATCTCGGCGCGCTCGTCGCCCATCCATTCATGCGTCCGCACAAGGTCGTGCAGCGCGTCGGAGAGGCGCGACAGGAGCATCAGCCGCACCTCGATGGGGAGGCCCGGGCGCGCCAGCATGGCGTTGCGCAGGTCGGCGTCCTCGCCGAACCGGTCGACCATCCGCTGCAGGCTGAACAGCGGGATCGCCGCCTGCGGGTTGGCGACCAGCGCGGTCAGGGCGCGCGGATCGGCGACCTCGGCGAGTGCTGCGGCGAGCGCGGCGGAGACGCGGGCGCGGCGGGCGACGGCGATCTGCACCTCCGGCCCGGCGGTCGCCACGATGTCCACGAGCTCGCCGTCGACCAGCACGGTGGAGCGGCCGCAGATGAGCGCGGCCACTTCGGGCTGGTCGTGGGCGAGGTCGAGCACGATGTGGCGCGGCGCGCGCGGCTCGTCGGCGATGAGCTCGGCGAGCGCGACGCGGACCTCGAGGCTCGGATCCTCCACCAGCATGGTGAGAGCGGCCTCCACGCCCTCGGCTTCCTCGTCGGGGATGCCGGTGTGGAAGTAGGCGCGCACGATGGTGCGCAGCGCATCGACCCTTTGTTCGGTATCCGCGACGGTCAGCCAACGAATGAACTGTTCGACGATCATGGCGCTTGTCTCACTCCAGCGGACGTACCCGGCCCGCTCGATGACTTTGCACCGCCTGTGCTTAACGAAGAGTTCACCACGATTCTTCAACTGATATTCACCATGACGCAGCCGGCCCGGCGCCTCAGCGGCGGCGCGCGATCGCGAGCAGGTCCATCGGCTGGCCGGCGCTCGCGCGGCGCATGCTCGCCGGCTCGGCGGCGCGCGGCGGCGCGGCGGCCGCGGTCGGCGGGAGGGCGGCGGTGCGCGGCGCCGCGGTCGGCGGGGCCGCCGGCGGCAGGGACGCGATCGGCTGCGCCAAGGAAGCGGGCGGCTGCGCCAAGGAAGCGGGCGGCTGCGCCATGGACGCCATCGGCCGCGGCTCGCCCGGCCGGGCGGCGGCGAGCAGGTCGAGCGGCTTGCCCGGCCCGGCCGAGACATCGACCGGATCCACCCGCAGGGCGGCGGTGCGCACGGTGAGCGTCGGCCGGGCGAGCGCCGCGGCCGCCTCGCCGCCGAGCGACGGGGCGCCGACCAGCGCGGCCATGGAGAACCGGCTCGGCCGCGGGCCCGGCGACGGCGCGCCGGTGACCGGCAGCGGCGCGGCCGGGGCGCCGTAGCCGGCGGAGGCCGCATAGCGGCTCGCGCGCAAGGTCGGCATTCCCGCCGTGGCGATGGCGGAAAGCTTGCCGCCGGTCGGGTCGCCCGGCGCGGCGTCGCCGAAACCGAGCACGCTCGGCGTCTTGAAGCGCGGCACCGGCGCGCCGTCGCCTTCGCTGCGCAGCAACGCCGCGAAGGCGTCGGAGGAGGCGCGCGCGCGCCAGCCCTGCAATTCCGCGCCCTTCGGCGGCGCGCTGCCGGAGGCGGCGCCGGGCAGGCTCACCTCGGCGAGCGCGACGCGCGTGGCGCGGGCGCCGGCGGCCCCTGCCCGCGACGGATCGCCGGTCAACGGCTCGGCGGCCGCGGTGGCGGCGGCCTGGGCGCGCACGATGTCGGCGAGCGCCGCGGGCGACAATTTCGGCCCGTTGCGGCTCTCGAAAGTGTTGTGGCCGGCGGCGATGCGTTCGGCGCCCTCGTCGATGCCGAGCGGCTGGGTGGTGTGGTTGCGTGTGAGGAAGTCGTAGATCTCGCCGGCGGTGCGGGCATGGCCGTCCTTGGCGTAGAAGATCGCCGGATTGGCCGCCGCCGCCTTGGCGAAGGACGGCGCCGCCGCCGCGTTCGGGTCGTTGCGCATCATGTTCAGGATCTTCGCCCCGCCGGCGGCGCCGAACACATGGGCGACGTAGAGATCCTGCTGGTTCGGCTCGCGTCCGGTCGCCTTGCGCAGGCTCTCCGCATTGCGCTCGGCGAGCCGGCCGGCCATGACGCTCGACAGAAGCGGATCCTTGCGCAGGTCGAGGATGGCGCGCTTGGCCGCCGGATCGGCGACGTCGTGGTTGCCGCCGGCGTCGCGGGTGATCTGGGCGGCTTCCGCCGCGAGCCCGAGCGAGGGCCCCTCCTCCTTGACCAGCGTCAGCCAAGTCTGTTCGATGAACTGGAAAAGGCCGGTGGCGGTCGAGGTCGTGGCCTTCAGCTCGGGGCGGAAGGTGGATTCCCGGTAGGCGGTGGAGGCCAGGTAGTCGAAGCTCGCGCCGGTGCCGTCGCTCGCGGTGCGAAACGCCTGCTCGATGCGCGAATTGCCCGGCAGCGGCCGATCGACCTGCATGGACCTGAACTCGAGGGATTAATCTTCGTTAAGGTTCGAACATCAGGGTAAAGATCGCGTTAACGCACGGCCGCGCCGGAGGTCGGGCGGCGTGAGCGGGGAGGATCGGATGCCGGGGCTCTATTTCGACGAATGGGTCGTCGGCCAAGTGATCCGCCACCCGATCCGGCGCACGGTGACGGAGGCCGACAACGTCCTCTTCTCCGCCATGACCTACAATCCGCAGCCCCTGCACATCGACTTCGACCACGCGGCGAAGAGCGAATGGGGCCGGCCGCTGGTCAATTCGCTGTTCACGCTCGGCCTGATGATCGGCATCTCGGTGCACGAGACCACGCTCGGCACGATCCTCGCCAATCTCGGCATGACCGAGGTGAAGTTCCCGCACCCGGTCTTCCACGGCGACACGCTCCGGGTCGAGACCGAGGTGATGTCCACGCGCGCCTCGAAATCGCGGCCCGACGCGGGCATCGTGGAATTCCTGCATCGCGCCTACAATCAGGACGGCGCGCTCGTCGCCGAATGCCGCCGCCAGGTCTTCATCCGGCGGAAGCCCGCGACGCCCGACGCCTGAGGCCGGATCCCGTCCGGGGCCCGGTTCGCCTCGGCCCCACCCGCGCGAGGAGGTTTCCATGCGCTCCCTTCTCTTCGTCCCCGCGGACAGCGAGCGGAAGCTCGACAAGGCGCTCGCGAGCGGTGCCGACATGCTGCTGATCGACCTCGAGGACTCGGTCGCGCCCGCTGGGAAGGAGGCGGCGCGGCGGAGCGCGGCCGCCTTCATCCGCCGGCACGGCGGCGCGGCCGGGGTGCCGAAGCTCTATGTGCGGGTGAACGGCCTTGCGACCGGGCTCATCGACGAGGACCTCGCGGCCGTCTGCATCGCGGGCTGCGACGGCATCATGCTGCCGAAGGCGGAGGGCGGGCCCGACGTCAGCCAGCTCGACGCCAAGATCACCGTGCGCGAGGCGCTCGAGGACCTGCCCGACGGGGCGATCCGCATCACCGCCATTGCCACCGAGACGGCGCGCGGCGTGTTCCGGGCGGGCACCTATCGCGGCGCCTCCGAGCGGCTCATGGGCCTTGCCTGGGGCGCCGAGGACCTCGCCGCCGACATCGGCGCCAGCGCCAACCGGGACGCCGAGGGGCGCTACCTGGAGACGTTCCGCTTCGCCCGCCTGCTCGCGCTGCTCGGCGCCGCGGATGCGGGCGTGCCGGCGATCGACGGCATCGCGGTCGACTTCCGCGACGCGGCGAAGCTCGAGGCGGAATGCGCGGCCGCCGCTCGGGACGGCTTCAGCGCCAAGATGGCGATCCACCCGGCGCAGGTGCCGGTGATCAACCGCGTCTTCACGCCGTCGGCCGACGAAGTAGCGGCGGCGCGGCGGGTGATCGACGCCTTCGCGGCGGCGGGCGACGCGGGCGTCGTGGCGATCGACGGGAAGATGGTCGACCGGCCGCATCTCACCCAGGCGGAACGCATTCTGTCCCGCGCCGGCCTGCCACTTTCGAACCCTTGAGGTCGCGCTCGGCCGCCGGAGAAGCCGCCGATCAGTCGCCGCCGCCGGGCGGGCGGCCGAGCTCGAAGAGTTCGGTGACGACCGCGTAATCCTTGTAGCCGGCCCGCGCGATCGGCTTGGCGGCCGCCATGTCGAACCGGCCGGCGCGGACGAACGCGTCGTCGATATGGAACGCGACCACCTGCCCGATCACCAGGAAGGCCCCGGTCTCGCGGCCCTGCAGGTCGACGAGCGGCTTCACCTCGATGGCGCGGCACTCCATCGCGACCGGGCTTTCGGCCACGCGCGGCGGCTTCACGAGCCGCGACGGCGCAGGCGTCAGGCCCGCGGCGGCGAACTCGCTCTCCCCGCGCGGCAGCGGCGCCGAGGTGGCGTTCATGCTGTGGCGGAGGTCGTAGGTCGCGAGCGAGCAGGTGAACTCGCCCGTCTCGGCCACGTTGGCGGCGCTGTCCTTGTAGCCCTCGCTCGAAAAGCCGACGATCGGCGGCCGCGACGAGAAGGCGTTGAAGAACGAATAGGGCGCGAGGTTGACCCGGCCCCCCCGGTCGAGCGAGGCGATCCAGCCGATCGGTCGCGGCGCGACGATCGCCTTGAACGGGTCGTGGGGCAGGATGTCGGTCGGGCGGCGGTCGGCCTCGTACCACATGGGCTCAGCCGCGCCATTCGGTGAGAATCGTGTCGACCGGCGGCCGCGGCCGCTCGGCCGGCTTGTCCTTCGGCGTGCCGAGATGGATGAAGCCCGCGAAGCGCTCGCCCTCGGCGAGGCCGAGGAACGTCGCCGCCTCCGGATCGTATACGGGCCAGTCGGTCAGCCACTGGGCGGCGAAGCCCATCGCATGGGCGGCGGTCAAGAGGTTCATCGCGGAGGCGCCGGCGGAGAGCACCTGCTCCCATTCCGGGATCTTCGGATGCGGCGCCGCCTTCGACACGATGCCGATCACCACCGGCGAACGGGCGAAGCGGGTCAGCTCCTGCTCGATGCGCTGCGGATCGCCGTCCGGGTTCCTGGCCCGGTAGATCGCCTGCAGGCGGCGGCCGATCGTCTGAAGCGCAGGCCCGCGGTAGAGGATGAAGCGCCAGGGGGCGAGCTTGCCGTGGTCCGGCACGCGCGCCGCGATCTCGACGAGCTTGTGGATCTCAGCGTCCGTCGGCGCGGGCTCGCCGAGATTGACGGCGGAGACGGTGCGCCGCGTGGCGAGGAGGTCGAGGGCGTCGGGCATGGAGGCTCCTGGTCGGCGGGCCGGGGACGGCGGGATCGCCGGGCGATCGGGCGGGCGGCGCCGCGCCGGCGGGCGCGCGCCCGCGTTCCGTTCCGGCTGTCGGCCGTGAGGCAAAGCCGAAGACGGGTGTTGTGTCAACGCCGCGCCGCCCCACGATCCGGTGACGGGCGGCCAAGGCTTTGACCCGTCGTCCCGATTTCGCCATTCTCATCGGCGACTGCTTCGCGATGCGGCCGCCGCCGCCCCGGATCGGCCGCCGGCCGCGCTGCCCGGCCGCCTCACGGCAAGGGCGAGGACCGACCGCCGCGGCGGACCCGAGAACGAGAAGACGCGCCGAATGGCTTCATCCCCGACCGTGCTCCGACGCCTCGCCGCGGCCGCCTTCGCCCTCCTCGTGGCGACGCTGCCCGCGTCCGCCCAGCAGGCGCAGCCCGGCGGCAAGCCGATCGACCTCTCGACCGGGAACACCAAGGTGCCGCCGCTCGGCATTCCCTACGCGCCGCAGCCGCCGTCCTTCGCGACGCAGCCGGTCGCGCCGCTGCCGCCGGTCGGCGGATCGACCGCGATCGTGCCGCCCGCGCTCGACCTGCCGGCGCCGAAGACCGACCGTGCCACCTTGAAACTCAAGGCACTCGTCACCGAGGACGGGCAGCCGATCAAGTCGGGGCTGGTCTGGCGCATCTTCCAGGAGGCGCAGGACAACGGGGACGACGCGCGCATGAAGCTGATCGCCACCTCGGCGGGCGGCGAGGCGCAGTTCCGGCTCGATCCCGGCTCCTACCTGGTGCACGCCGCCTATGGCCGCGCTGGCGCGACCACGCGCGTCAATATCGAGCGGATGAACCGCGACGAGACGCTCATCCTCAATGCCGGCGGCGTCCGCCTCAACGCGGCGGTGATCGGCGACCTGCCGATCGACATCGACCGGGTGACCTTCGACATCTATTCGCGCGACAACGACCAGCGGGGCGACCGGCAGGCGCTGGTGATCGGCGCCAAGGCCGGGCGCATCATCCGGCTCAACGCCGACACCTACTACATCGTCAGCCGCTACGGCGACCTGAACGCCACGGTGCGCGCCGAGATCCACGTCAATCCGGGCAAGCTGACCGAGGCGACCGTCTATCACAAGGCCGCCAAGGCGACCCTGAAGCTGGTCGGGCAGCCGGGCGGCGAGGCGCTCGCCAATGTGAGCTGGCTGATCCTCACGCCGGCCGGCGACCAGGTCGCCGAATCGGTCGGCGCCTTCCCGACCATCGTGCTCGCCGAGGGCGACTATTCCGTCGTCGCCAAGCATCTCGGCCAAGTCTATACGCGCTCTTTCTCGGTCGAGCCCGGCTACGACCGGGAATGGGAGATCGTCGCCGACAAGGCGAAGGCGCCGTAACGCCGCGCGCCGCGCCCGCGCCGTATGGGCCGGCTCACTCGATGCCGAGCTTCCGCTTCAGGATCTCGTTGACCGCCTGCGGATTGGCCTTGCCGCCCGTCTGCTTCATCACCTGACCGACGAACCAGCCGATCATGGTCGGCTTCGCCTTGGCCTGCTCCACTTTGTCCGGATTGGCCGCGATCACCGCGTCGCAGGCGGTCTCGATCGCGCCGGTGTCGGTCACCTGCTTCAGGCCGCGGCTCTCCACGAGGTCGCGCGGGTCGCCGCCCTCGGTCCAGACGATCTCGAACAGGTCCTTGGCGATCTTGCCGGAGATGGTGCCGTCCTGGATCAGGTCGACGATGGCGCCGAGCTGGTCGGCGGAGATCGGGCTCTCCTCGATGCCCATGGCTTCCTTGTTGAGCCGGCCGAACAGCTCGTTGATCACCCAGTTGGCCGCCGCCTTGGCGTCGCGGCCCTTGGCCACCGCCTCGAAATAGTCGGCCGAGGCCCGCTCCAGGGTGAGCACATGGGCGTCGTAGGGCGTGACGCCGTAGTCGGTGATGAAGCGCGCCTTCTTCTCGTCGGGGAGTTCGGGCAGCTTAGCCGCGAGCGCATCCACATAGGCCTGGTCGAATTCGAGCGGCAGCAGGTCCGGGTCGGGGAAGTAGCGGTAGTCGTGCGCCTCTTCCTTCGAGCGCATGGAGCGCGTTTCGCCGCGCCCGTGGTCGAACAGGCGCGTCTCCTGCCGGATCGTGCCGCCGTCCTCGAGGACTCCGATCTGGCGGCGCGCCTCGTAGTCGACCGCCTGGCCGACGAAGCGGATCGAGTTCACGTTCTTGATCTCGCAGCGCGTGCCGAGCGGCGCGCCCGGGCGGCGCACCGAGACGTTCACGTCGGCGCGCATGTTGCCCTTTTCCATGTCGCCGTCGCAGGTGCCGAGATAGCGCAGGATCGTGCGCAGCTTGGACAGGTAGGCCTTGGCCTCGTCGGCGGAGCGCAGGTCCGGCTTCGACACGATCTCCATGAGCGCGACGCCGGAGCGGTTGAGGTCGACGAAGGACGAAGTCGGCGACTGGTCGTGGATCGACTTGCCGGCGTCCTGTTCCAGATGCAGCCGCTCGATGCCGACCTCGATCGTCTCGTCGGGCATGTCGAGCACGACCTTGCCCTCGCCCACGATCGGGCTCTTGTACTGCGAGATCTGGTAGCCCTGCGGCAGGTCCGGATAGAAATAGTTCTTCCGGTCGAACACGGATTTGAGGTTGATCCCGGCCTTGAGGCCGAGCCCGGTGCGGATCGCCTGGCGGACGCATTCCTCGTTGATCACCGGCAGCATGCCGGGCATGGCCGCGTCGACGAGGCTGACATTGGCGTTCGGGTCGTTGCCGAAGGTGGTCGAGGCGCCTGAGAAGAGCTTCGCCTCGGAATTCACCTGGGCATGCACCTCCATCCCGATCACCACCTCCCAGTCGCCGGTCGCGCCCTTGATCAGCTTCTTCGGATCGGCCCCTACGTCAGCCATGTCGTCCCTCGGTTCCGCACGGATTGGTCCGCGCCTAAGTAGCGGTTCGCCGGAGGGTTTGGAAGATGCGGCCGGTGGCGCGGGCGGCGCCCGCTACGACGCGGCCGCCATTTCGGCGCGGCGGGCGAGGACCTCGCGGCGGAGGCGGTCGGCGAGAACGCGCACCATGGCGGGGTTGCGGTCGTATTGATGCACGATCGCGTAGCGCTCGCCGGCCGGGGTCAGCACGGCGTCGCCGAACAGGCGCGGCTCGCGCTCGCGCAGATGCGGGCGCAGCGCCTCGATCTTGGCCGGGTCGGCGAGCGTGCCGACCTGGCAGACGAAGGCGTCCTCGGAGGTCAGCCACTGCGCCGAGGATCGATAAGGCTCGAGCGAGAGGAGGAGGTTGTAGGCGGACTGGTCGGCGATGCCGAAGCCTGAGGCGCCCGCCGTCATGGAGATGGCGAGGCAGAGGTCGCTCACCGCCCGCGCCTCCCCCGCGAGCACGCCGACATTGCGCGCGGTCTCGCCGGCGAGGCGCTCGGCGTGGTCCGGGAAGCCGCTCCTGAGGTTGCGCCAGTTCCACGGCTCGTCGCGATAGGCGATGCCCTCCGAGACGGCGACGAAGGGCTTGGTCAGGTGCCGGCCGAGCCAGACGAAGGGATCGGCCTGGAACGCCACGTCGCGGATGTCGGTGAGGACGACGCGGTCGATCATGTTCAGGTTGTCGCGCAGGATGGCGGCGAAATGCTGGAAGCGCTGGTTCCAGATCGAGCCGCCCTTGTCCACGACCAGCACGCGGAAGCCGTAGCCGGCGAGCTTCAGCTTCAAGGCCTCGTTCGCCTCGTAGAGCACCACGACGCCGATCGCGCCCGGCGCGGCCATGGCGGCGCTCACCGCCCACATCTCGATCTGATCCCACCCCAGATTGGAGGCGGCGGCCATGATCAGGTTCTTCTTGGCCATGCGAATCTCCGACAACCGAGCCTTGTGGGGGACGGTAGGGAGGCGCCGAAACCCTGTCCAGACGAGGAAGCACCGCCGTCCACGATCGCGTCGCCGGGTTGCCGTAGCGTTACACTGCTGCCACGCAAGGCTTTTCCGTGTAGTCAAATTGTCACAAATCGGACATCTGGGTGATTCGCCGCGACGGCCGCCGATCAGGTCGGCCGGGTTGCCGGGCCGCGATCGGCAATGCTATGGAGCCGGCTGCCCGTCCGCCCCCCGGCGGACGCCTCTGCCGCGGGTTTCCCACATGTCCGTCGACCGCTCGACCGTCGTCCGCGTCGCCCATCTCGCCCGCATCCGGGTCGAGGACGCCGAGGTGGACAAGCTCCAGAGCGAGCTCAATTCCATCCTCGGATTCGTCGAGCAGCTCTCCGAGGTCGACGTCGCCGGTGTCGAGCCGATGACGTCGGTCATCCCGATGGTGATGAAGAAGCGGGCGGACGTGGTCACCGACGGCGGCTATCCGGACAAGATCGTGGCGAATGCGCCGGTCGCCGAGGATCACTTCTTCGTCGTGCCCAAGGTGGTCGAGTGACCGCCCTCCCTCGCGGCCGCCGCGTCCCGGCCCCGGCCCCCTCTCGTTCCGAACGGACCCGCCCGTGACCGACCTCACCCGCCTGACCATCGCCGAAGCCCTGGACGGCATGGCGGCCAAGGACTTCACCGCCGTCGAACTGACCCGCGCCTATCTCGGCGCGATGGAGAAGGCGCGCGGCCTCAACGCCTATGTGCTGGAGACGCCAGAGAAGGCGCTCGCCATGGCGGCCGCCTCGGATCAGCGCCGCGCGGCCGGACAGGTGGGCCGGCTCGAAGGCATCCCGATCGGCGTCAAGGACCTGTTCTGCACCGAGGGCGTCCGCACCACCGCCTGCTCGCGCATCCTCGGCGACTTCGTGCCGCCCTACGAATCGACCGTCACGGCCAATCTTTGGGCGGACGGCGCGGTGCTGCTCGGCAAGCTCAACAACGACGAATTCGCCATGGGCTCGTCGAACGAGTCGAGCTGCTTCGGCCCGGTCACGAATCCGTGGCGCCGCCGCGGCGACACGACCGCGCTGGTGCCGGGCGGATCCTCCGGCGGCTCCGCCGCCGCGGTCGCCGCGCGGCTCTGCGCCGGGGCGACCGGCACCGACACGGGCGGCTCGATCCGGCAGCCCGCGGCCTTCACGGCGACGGTCGGCATCAAGCCGACCTATGGCCGCTGCTCGCGCTGGGGCATTGTCGCCTTCGCCTCCTCGCTCGACCAGGCCGGGCCGTTCGCCCGCACCGTGCGCGACGCGGCGAAGCTGCTCGGCTCCTTCGCCTCGGTCGACCCGAAGGACACGACCTCGGTCGACCGCCCCGTGCCGGACTACGAGGCCGCGGTCGGCCGCTCGATCAAGGGCATGACCATCGGCATCCCGCGCGAATACCGCATCGACGGCATGCCGGCGGAGATCGAGGCCTTGTGGCAGCAGGGCATCGACTGGCTGAAGGCGGCCGGCGCGGTGATCCGCGAGATCTCGCTGCCCAACACGAAATACGCGCTCCCCGCCTACTACATCGTGGCGCCGGCCGAATGCTCCTCGAATCTCGCCCGCTACGACGGCGTGCGCTACGGCATTCGCGTCCCCGGCGACGACATCGTCGACACCTATGAGCGCACCCGCGCGGCGGGCTTCGGCGCCGAGGTGAAGCGCCGCGTGATGATCGGCACCTATGTGCTCTCCGCCGGCTACTACGACGCCTATTATGTCCGCGCCCAGCAGGTCCGCACGCTGATCAAGCGCGACTTCGACCTCGCCTTCGCGGCGGGCGTCGACGCGGTGCTGACCCCGGCGACGCCGTCGGCCGCGTTCGGCATCGGCGAGAAATCCGGCGCCGACCCGGTCGAGATGTATCTGAACGACATCTTCACGGTGACCGTGAACATGGCCGGCCTGCCCGGCATCGCGGTGCCGGCCGGCCTCGACGGCCGCGGCCTGCCGCTCGGGCTGCAGCTGATCGGCCGCCCGTTCGACGAGGAGACGCTGTTCCAGGTCGGCCAGGTGATCGAGGACGCCGCCGGTCACTTCGTGCCGGAGACGTGGTGGGGCTAAACCTTCGCCACAGTTCGCATGCAAGCGTTCATGGCGGAGTCAGTTCGGATCAGTTAGGATTCCTGTTCGAGCGGACCGCCTTCGACCGACCGGGACCACATTGGGCCGATGACTGCAGCCATGCGGCGCTTGCCGATCGCCTTCTTCGCCGTCGTCGCGACGGTCGCCTCGGGCGCCCTCGCCGCCGAGCGATTCTCCGTCGACGAGCTCGTGCGCGGCAAGGCCGTGTCCGAGGCGGCCTGCCGTGCCGCGCCCGACGCCGTGCTGGTGACGGTCGCCGGCCGCGCCGAATGCATCACCTACACCCTCTCCAATGTCGGGGGGCAGAAGGCCGAGGCGGTCGTCGAATTCGCCGGCGACTACGTGGCCGCGGGGCCGAACGGGCGCCCGGTCGCGCGCGACGACTATGCCGACCTCGACACGACGCGGCTGCAGCGGGCGGCCGACATGCTGGCGCGCGACGCGCTCGCGCCGGCGGTGATCCTCGCCCGCCCCGGCACGTTCGGGTCGTCCGGCAGCCAGCTCACGGATTCCAAGTCGCGCCGAGAAGTGGCGGTCGTCTCCGCCGCGCTCGACGCGATCGGCCAGCGGCACGGCTTCGCCCGCTATCACTTGATCGGCCACGGCGCCGGCGGCAACCTCGCCGCCGCCATGGCGGCCTCGCGAGAGGACGTCGCCTGTACGGTGGTCGGCTCGGCGCCGCTCGCCGAGAAGATGCGGCTCGGCCTCGCCGGCGCGGTGTTCCCGCCCTCCTACCTGAAGCAGCTCTACGATCCGCTCGACAGCGTCGACCGCATCGTCGCCCGCCCCGGCTTCCGCTTCGTCGTGCTGCGCGACCCGCAGAGCCGCCTCACGCCCGCCGAGGCGACCGACACCTATGTGGACGCGCTCCGGGCGCGCGGCATGCCGGTGCGCGTGATCGCGGCGACCGGACAGGGCGCCGACCGGGACAACCTCTTCGCGGCGACCCGCGCGGTCGGCGCCGGCTGTGCCCGCGGCGTCGCCGACGACCGGCTCGACCTGCTCGCGCGCGACCGCGGCAACGAGATCGTCGCCTCGCTCGCCGTACCCGCCCGCGCCGAACCGACCCCGTTGAAGGTCGACGAGCCACCGCCGCCGACCCCCGCCGACCGGATGGACCAGCCCTTCGCGGTCGCCGACCTGATCGCCGGGCGGCAGCCGAACGAGGGCGAGTGCAACGCCTATTCGACCGCCGTCTGGGTCGCATTCGAGGGCCGGTCGGACTGCGTGCGCTATTTCTACGCGGACAACGGCCTGCCGGGGAACCGCGCGCTCCTCTTCCTCAACGGCGACTATGTGGAGCGCGGCGATGATGGCCGGTTCCGCCCGGCCGACACCTATGCGCGGCAGACACCGCAGGACATCCTCGACCGGCTGCAGCGCTGGGCACGCGACTATCGCGGCAAGGTGATCCAGATCGCCCGCCCCGGCACGCTCGGCTCGTCCGGCCGCGAGATCGACATCCGCCACACCCGTCGCGAGGTGGGTCTGGTGGCCGCGGCGGTCGAGGAGATCCGCCGCCGGTACAATATCGGCGTGTTCGACGTGGTCGGCCAGTCGGGCGGCGGCCTCGTCATGGGCGGGCTGCTCGCCGAGCGGCAGGATATCGCCTGCGCGGTCTCCGCCTCCGGCTCGCTCGCCGCCAAGGAGGCGAACCGGCTGCGCTACGGCGCTCCGCTCGCGCGCGCGGCGGCGGAACGGCTGTTCGACCCGGTCGACCATGTGGGGCGCATCCAGGCGCGCACCGAGCTCAGGCTGTTCCTCCTCACCGATCCGCTCGACCAGAAGGTGCCGGCCAAGTCGACCGACGTCTTCGCCGAGGCGCTGTCCGGCCGCGGCGTGCCGTTCAAGCGCATCTCGACGACGGCCGGCGACGCGTTCCATCACAGCCTGACGGTGCATGGCGTGCGCGCGGCGATCGCCTGCGCGCAAGGGCAGCCGGACCGCGTCGTCGAAGCGGTGGTGGCCCGCACGGTCGTGACCGACCGCAAGACCCCGGAGAAGAGCCGCATCGGCCCGATGCCGGCCCCGGTGATCGACGCCGATGCCGGCCGCGACGGCGACCAGGACACCGGCGCGACGGCGCCGCCCACGCCCTCCATCGCGCGGGTCGGCCGGCCGACCCAGCAGGCCTCGATCCAGCAGGCCTCCGTGCCGCCCGGCCTCTCGCCGCCCGCCGGCGTTCAGCAAGGCACCGTGCAGCAGGCCTCGCTCGAGCCGCCCTCGGCGGTGACCGAGCGTCCGTTCTCCGCGGTCGACCTGATCGCCGGCCGCACCGCCGACCGCGGCGAATGCAGCCTCTTGCGCTTCGCCGTCTGGGTCGAGGCGCGCGACGGGCCGGAATGCATCCGCTACTACTATTCGGAAGCCGGCGGCCGCTCGTCCTCGGCGCTCGTCTACCTGCCCGGCGACATGGTGCGCGGCGGCGGCTCGACCCGGCCCGCGCCGCGGCCCGGCTACGAGTCGGAGACGCCGGCGACCTTCCAGATGATCGCCGAGAGCCTGTCGGCCGGCTATCGCGGCCCCTTCATCCTGCTCGCCCGGCCGGGCAGCATCGGCTCGTCGGGCAACGAACTGCGCGACCGGCGCACCAACCGCGAGGTGGAGGTGGTGTCGCTGGCGCTCGACCAGATCCGCAAACGGCACGGCATCGAGCTGTTTAACCTGGTCGGCCATTCGGGCGGCGGCCAGCTCGTCGCCGCCATGGCGACCGAGCGGTCCGACGTCGGCTGCGCCGTGATGGCCTCGCCGGCGGTGGCCGAGAAGGTGCGCCACCGGCTGCTCGGGATCGAGCTCGCCCCCGACCTGGTGCGCCGCCTGTACGACCCGATCGACCGCGTCCCCGACATCCGCCCCCGGCCCGAGCTGCGCCTGATCATCGTCTCCGACGACGGCGACCGCGTCGTGCCGAAGGGCTCGATCGAGGCCTATCTGGCTGCCGTTCGTAAGCGCAACATCCCGATCCGCCACATCCTGGCGAATGCTGCCGACGACGACCGCCACGACGCCGCCATCCACGGCCTGCGCGCGGCCGTCGCCTGCTCGCTCGGCTTCACCGACGCGGCGATCGAGCGGGTCGTGGCCGCCACCGTGGTCAGCCATCCGACCATGTCCGAGATGGACGCCATGGCGCCGATGGACATGATGCAGGGCGCGCAGCTGAAGACCGGCAAGCCGTGACGGCAATCGCCCGGCGGGCCGCCGCCGCTCTCGCGCTCATCGCCTCGGCCGCGCCGGCCTTGGGCGCCTTTTTGCTCCTCGCCGCGGCCGGACCGGCCGCGGCCGTGGAAACCTTCTCGGGCGCCGACCTGATGAAGGGCACCAAGGTCTCGGCCGAGGCCTGCGCCGCCCTGCCCCACTCCGTTTACGTCGAGACGATGGGGGAAGGCGTCTGCATCCGCTACTATGTGGGCGGCGAGCCGAAGGGCGCGACGACCGCGGTGTTCTTCCCCGGCGACGCCTTCGGCTTCGACGCCAAGGGCAAGATCGCCCCCGATCCGGGCTACCTGACCCAGGCGCCGGAGTATGTGGACGCGGCCGTACGGGTCTGGTCGCGCCGGCTCGGCGTGCCGGTCGTGTTCTTCGGCCGGCTCGGCATGCACGGCTCGTCCGGCTGGCACGGCGACCGGCGCACCGTGTTCGAGGTGGCGGTGACGCTCGCCGCGCTCGACCGCATCAAGGCGCGCGAGGGCATCACCGGCTGGCATCCGGTCGGGCAGTCGGGCGGCGGCATCCTGGCGGCGGCCGCCGTGGCGGCGCGCGACGACATCCGCTGCGCGGCGATCGCCTCGACGCCGCTCGATTTCGCCGCCTTCGCCAAGCGCTTCGGCATCACGGTCCGGCGCGACGGCCGGCGCGCGCACTATGATTCGATGAAGGACGTCGTCGCCTTCGCGGCCTCCAAGGCGCGCGTGATCTTCCTCACCGACCCGACCGACAAGGCCGTGCCGCCGCCGACCCAGACCGCCTTCACCGACGCCGTCAAGGCGGCGGGCGGCAGCTTCCTGCATCTCTTCACCGGCGGCCGCGGCCCGGACCATCACGCCTTGACCGAGAAGGCGATGTTCTCGACCGCGCTCTGCGTCGCCGGCAAGAGCGACGAGGAGATCAAGGCGCGCTACGACGGCACCAAGCCGGACGACCTGCCGCCGCCGTGAGGCCCGATCCCAGGGGGATCGAACCCGTCGATCGGGCGTTTCCCGTTCGGCCGCCGTTCATGCGCCGGGCGGTAAGCTTCAAGACAAGTTAACGCGGTGTCGCAAAAACGCCGTCACGCCGACGCATCGTGGCGCCGGTCCGCGCGCTCCAGGAGAACACCCATGCGGAAGACATCCGCCCTCGTCACATCGGTCCTGCTGGTCGCGGGGCTCTGTCTCGCGCCGCTCCCGGCGCTTGCCCAGACCGGCGGCATCACCACGCAGGGTCCGCAAGTGGCGAACCCGGTCGACGACTTCAATTCGACGCTCGGCGAGGTGAAGAAGTCGCTCGGCGAGCTGACCGGCAAGATCGAGAGCTCGACCAAGGACATCGAGAAGGTGACCGCGCCCGAGGCGGCGCGCCAGCAGCTCGCCGAGTTGCAGGGCCTCATCGCCGACGCGCTCGGCTCGGTCAGCGACAACGGCAAGGTCGCCGTGCTCGGCCAGAAGGTGATCGACTTCGCCGCCGCCAAGCAGAAGCAGATCCAGGCGGATTCGAAGTTCACCGCCGAGGAGCGTGCGTTCCTCTCGAAGGAATGGACGCGCATCGGCACAGAGGCGAAGCGCGCCTCCGACGACCTCAACAATGCGCGCCAGGAATTCGCCAAGCTGCTGCGCACGGTGCAGACGCGCAGCGACTATATCGAGGAGCTGCAGGCGCTCAACAACGCCGACCAGATGCTGCAGGTGATCAAGCGCCTCGCCGAGGACATCCGCGGCGCCTCCTCGGCGCTGAAGAACTTCATCCGGACGGTGACCCCGCCGGACACTTGAGAAGCTTCGCGCGTGAGACGCGTTCTTCTCCCTGAGAAACCTCGACTCGGTGGGACTTCGCCCTTGGAACGTACCACGTCTGAGGTGTCCCGCTGGTGCGAGGTCCGACTCGTGAGCGGCCGGCTTTCGCGCTAAACTCCGCCTCCCGCCGCGCCGGTCGTCGACCGGGCCGCGGCGCGAGGCGTTTCCCGCGATCACCAAGGGCCGGCCGCGCGGGCGACCGGACAAGCCCCGGACGGACCACGCATGCGCCTCCTCGCGCTCCCCTTACTGGCCCTCCTCTCGATCGGCCCCTCGTCCTGCCAGCTCGGCGAGGAGACCGGCTTCGTCGAGATGAAGCGCGAGTTCCAGCAGGTCTCGAGCGGCACCTATCGCCTGAACGGCGAAGACGTGACCGGCCTCGCCCCCACCGCCGCCAACACGAGCGTGGTGGTGCGCAAGAAGACCGGCCCGATCAAGGTCGAGTTCGTGCGCGACCGCACCTACGAACTCTGCACCTTCCAGCTCCGCAAGAACCGCATCGCCACGGTGACGCTGTATCTGGAGAACCGGGAGATCCGCTGTTCGGTGCAGTTGTGAGGGGTGGACGGTGGCTACGGGCCGGGCATGGGTTCCGACCGGTCGACCACCGCGCTGATCGCCGCGATCCCGTGATGGTTCCCGCGGCACCTCGCCCGCCCGCGCCACGACGCCTTCCGGGCCGCCGCGCCATCATGTTACCATTCCGACCATGACCCTACGGACGGTCCTCTCGGCAGACGGTCGCCTGCGCCGCGCCTTCACGGTGAAGGACGTGGAGCGCATGGTCGAGGTCGGCCTCATCGACCCGGACGAACGGCTCGAAATCGTCGCCGGGGAGATCATGCCGATGTCGCCGAAAGGGGCGCGCCACGAGGTCCTCAAGATTGCGCTCCTCGAGCGGTTGTTCGACCAGCGTTCGCCGGATTGCCGCATAGCCGTGGAGCCGGGCTGGCGGCTCGGGGAGATGCTCTACCTGGAACCGGACATGCTCGTTTATCCGGCCGCCGTCGGCTTCGCTTCAATGCGAGGCCGCGACGCTCTTCTCGTTGTAGAGATCGCCGACTCCACGCTCGGCACGGACCTTGGTCCCAAGGCCGCCCTCTACGCCGCTGAAGGCGTGCGCGACTACTGGGTGATCAACGCCGCCACCCACGAAACCCACATCCACCGCGACCCCGGCCCGAACGGCTACGGCACGGTCCAGGTGGTCGGCCCGGAAGAAGAGGCGGCGGCAGCGCTGATCCCATTCAAGGTCAGGATCAGCGAGCTTTCGGAATAGGAAAAAATCAAAGCTCAGCCGGCGGCTCGTCTGAACTGGACCCGAGATGGACATGCGTCGGATCGATGACCGACACGCCGGTCGGCTGAAAATGTCGCACGTTGCTGGTCAGTACTGCCAGTTCATGAACTTTGGCCGTCGCCGCGATCAACAGGTCGTCCAATTGGAGCGTCGTCGGTCGCGCCTTGTCGGCAAGACGGGCGGTCTCCAGGGCAATTTCACTCGTAACCGATGGGATGCGATTTGAGTAGCCAGTTAAAAGACCGTTCCTGAACTGCTCAAGCTGTGCGGCCCGTTGACCTTGTCCATTACGCACCAGCTTCAGGATGCCCGCTTCGATCTCCATAACCGAAACGACACTCATAAATAGAAGTGGATCGTTTGCTCGAAGCCATAAGACGAGCGTCCGATGCCGTGCGATCCGACGGGGTTCGACGAGCGAAATAATGTTTGTGTCGAGCAGATACACGGTCAGTCCGTAATGGTGCTGCCGAGCTCGCGCGTCTCGGCATGCCACGACCGATCGCCAAGCTCGCCCTCGATCGCTGGTGGGCCGGACCCCAAGGTATCGACCATGAGATCAGCGAGGGTTCTGCCCGATCCTGTGCGGTCGGCCCACTGCGATTCCGAAACGATGACCCCCGCGTCCGTGCCGTCGCGGACGACGCGTTGGGGCTCCCCGGCGAGCGCCTGGTCGAACAGGGTCGTCAGACGGGCACGGGCTTCATCGAGCGGTACGGTTTTCACGAGGCACTCCTGTAAGTATAGATACAGCACCCGCCGGAAACCGCCAGCTCCACCGGAGCGCGGCCCCGCAACGTGCGGTCTCCGCCGCCGCCCCTCACCTTCCCCAACGCCCCTTCTTCTTCCCCCCCGCCATGCCGGCCGTCGTGCTCGACACCGGCTTCTTCGGCTTCTCGCCGCCGACGGGAATTTCGGTCCGCCCGACGGTCATCTCGTCGAGGGAGTTCTTGCGCACCCGCGAGGGCGGCAGATTGCCGGCGCTGCCGTATTTGCGGTCGCCGGCGAAGCCGCCGGTCATGTCGTCGAGGGAGGACTGGCGGGTGATCGGGTCGTCGCTCAGGAGGAGGTCGGTCTCGCGCAGGCGCTTGATCTCGTCGCGCAGGCGCGCGGCGGTCTCGAATTCGAGGTTCGCGGCGGCGTCGCGCATGCGCTTTTCCAGGTCGGCGAGGTGGGCGGCGAGGTTGTGGCCGACCAGGTGGCCGCCCTCGGCGAAGCCGGCGTCGACGGTGACGTGGTCCTGCTCGTAGACCGAGCCGAGGATGTCGGCGATCTGGCGCTTGATCGTCATCGGCGTGATGCCGTGTTCCAGGTTGTAGGCGGTCTGCTTCTCGCGGCGCCGGTTGGTCTCCGCGATGGCGCGCTCCATCGAGCCGGTCATGTGGTCGGCATAGAGGACGACGCGGCCCTCCACGTTGCGGGCGGCGCGGCCGATCGTCTGGATCAGGCTCGTCTCGGAGCGCAGGAAGCCCTCCTTGTCGGCGTCGAGGATCGCGACCAGCGCGCATTCCGGAATGTCCAGGCCCTCGCGCAGGAGGTTGATGCCGACCAGCACGTCGAAGGCGCCGAGCCGAAGGTCGCGGATGATCTCGATGCGCTCCAGCGTCTCCACGTCGGAATGCATGTAGCGTACACGCACGCCGTGCTCGTGGAGATATTCGGTGAGGTCCTCGGCCATGCGCTTGGTGAGCGTGGTGACGAGCGTGCGGTAGCCCTTCGCGGCCACGGCCTTGACCTCGCCGAGCAGGTCCTCGACCTGGGCGCGCGCCGGGCGGATCTCGATCTCCGGGTCGATCAGGCCGGTCGGGCGGATCACCTGCTCGGCGAAGACGCCGCCGGCCTGGTCCATCTCCCAGCCGCCGGGCGTCGCCGAGACCGCGATGGTCATCGGCCGCATGGCGTTCCACTCCTCGAAGCGGAGGGGCCGGTTGTCCATGCAGGAGGGCAGCCGGAAGCCGTATTCGGCGAGCGTCGCCTTGCGGCGGAAGTCGCCGCGATACATGCCGCCGATCTGCGGGATGGTGACGTGGCTCTCGTCGACGAAGACGAGCGCGTTGTCGGGCAGGTATTCGAACAGGGTCGGCGGCGGCTCGCCCGGCTTGCGGCCGGTCAGGTAGCGCGAATAGTTCTCGATGCCGGCGCAGGAGCCGGTCGCCTCGAGCATTTCGAGGTCGAACACGGTGCGCTGTTCGAGCCGCTGCGCCTCGAGCAGGCGGCCGGCGGCGTGCAACTCGTCGAGCCGGTGCTTCAGCTCGGACTTGATCGAGGAGATCGCCTGCTGCAGCGTCGGCTTCGGCGTCACATAGTGCGAGTTGGCGTAGACCTTCACGAATTTCAGCGCCTGGCTCTTCTGCCCGGTGAGCGGATCGAATTCCACGATGGATTCGACCTCGTCGCCGAACAGCGAGACGCGCCAGGCGCGGTCCTCGTAGTGGGCCGGGAAGATCTCGACCGTGTCGCCGCGCACCCGGAAGGTGCCGCGCACGAAGCTCGCCTCGTTGCGCTTGTATTGCAGCGCGACCAGGTCGGCGAGCAGCTGGCGCTGGTCGAGTTTCTCGCCCACCTCGATGGCGAAGGTCATGGCCGTGTAGGTCTCGACCGAGCCGATACCATAGATGCACGAGACCGAGGCGACGATGATCACGTCGTCGCGCTCCAGCAGCGAGCGCGTGGCGGCGTGGCGCATGCGGTCGATCTGCTCGTTGATCGAGGATTCCTTCTCGATATAGGTGTCCGTGCGCGGGACATAGGCTTCCGGCTGGTAGTAGTCGTAATAGGAGACGAAATACTCCACTGCGTTGTTCGGGAAGAAGCTCTTGAACTCGCCGTAGAGCTGCGCGGCGAGCGTCTTGTTCGGCGCCAGGATCAGCGCCGGGCGCTGGGTGCGCTCGATCACCTGCGCCATGGTGAAGGTCTTGCCCGAGCCGGTGACGCCGAGCAGCACCTGCACGTTCTCGTGCCGGGCAACGCCGTCGACCAGTTCGGCGATGGCGGTCGGCTGGTCGCCGCGCGGCTCGTATTCGCTGACGATCACGAGCGGGATGCCGCCTTCGGACTTTTCCGGCCGCTCCGGGCGATGCGGCGTCCAGAGCTTGCCGTCCTTGAACAGCGGGTTGCCCGAGGCGATCAGGTTGGTGAGCGCCTCCACCGTGGCGGTGGCGCCCGCCTTCGGCATCGCCTCGGCCTCTTCCAGCGTGATGTCGAGGCCGGCGACGGGCATGAGGCCGCCGCGCGCCCGTTCCGACGGCGAGGCATCGCCGTCCGACCCGCGCTGGCGGCCCTTCGCGCGCGGCTTCTTCGCGTCGGCGGCGTCCGGGCGAGCGGGCGCAGGCTTCGCGGTCTTCGGCCGCGCGGGCTTCTCGCGCATGGCCTCGGCGGTGATTTCGGTCGCCCAGCCGGCGACGGAGCCGGTCAGCGGCACGCCGGCGAAGTCCGCCTGCGGGGCCTCGCCGAAACCGCCGTCCGGGCCGGAGGCGTCGACGGCCCGGCCGCCGTCCAGCTCGGTCAGCGGCGTGTGGGCGGGCGGCTCGAACGGGCCGTCGAGCGGCGCGGAGGCGTCGAGACGGGCCGCCAGGGGGCCGCGGCGGCGCGGCGCGCCCATAGGGTCGGATACGGCGCCGGCTGCGGCGCGGGGAGCTTTGGGGGATCGGGCCATGGGCGCAATATGGCGCGAGTCCGGCGGGGGTTAAAGGTCGAGCGGCGCGGCGGCGAGCGGCGTGCTGACAGGGCGTGTCAGGAGCATGGCAGGAGAGGCCCGGCCGTCACGGTGCTCCCGGGTCCTGCAGCGGGCCGACCTTCGTCTCCCGGCCCCACTGGGCATAGAGCGTGCCCGCGACGATCAGGCCGGCGCCGATCAGGGTGGCGAGGCCGGGGATCTCGTCGAAGAAGACGAAGCCCCAGAGCGTGCTCCACACCAGCGCGGTGTATTCGATCGGCGCCAGCGCGGCGGCCTCGGCGCGCGCGAAGGCTTGGACGAGCAGCAGGTGACCGGCGGCGCCGAGGCTGCCGATCAGGGCATAGAGCGCGAATTCGGCGAGGCTCGGCGGCTGCCAGACATAGACGGCGGCCGGGACGAGCAACAGCGCGGCGCCCGCGTTCTGGAACCAGACGATCAGCGTCACCGGGTCGCGGGTGGCGCGCGCGCGCAGCAGCACGATGGCGAGGGCGTAGCTGAGCGCCGAGAACAGCGCGGAGGCGAGGCCCCATTGCGCATGCACGCTCCAGCCCCCGGCCCCGAGGCGCCCGCCGACGATCACCAGCATGCCGGCGAAGCCGACCGCGAGCGTGACGGCGATGCGCGCGTTGAAGCCTTCCTTCAGCAGCAGCACCCCGAGCAGCGCGATCATCAAGGGCGAGATGAAGGAGAGCGCCACCGCCTCGGCGAGCGGCAGCGCGCTCAGGGAAAAGAAGAAGGTGGTGGCGGTGACGACCACCAGCACCGAGCGCGCGCCGTTGGCGATCACGGCCTCCCGGCTCGGCAGGCCAGGACGCGTCACGGCCACGATCACGGAGGCGACCAGGAAACCGACCGCGAAGCGCATGAACACCGCCTGCATGAGCGGCTGGGTCTGCGTCACGATCTTGATGGCGGCATCCATGCCGGCAAGCAGTCCCACGCCGAGAACGGCCAGGACGACGGCTTTGCGCATGAGAGGACCACTCCCGGACGGCAGGGCCGAAGCATCGGCAGGACAGGCAAGCACCGTTCAGCACGGTGCCGCTCGTCGCGACTCCGGCTGTCGGGGTCTTCTCGCCAAGCTCCTCTTCCACCCGTCGGGGACCGGCTGCAAGAGAAAAGATTCATATTATTGAATCATTATATTCCATATATTTATTGGAATCTCACTCGAGGTCGTAGCCCATCGTCACGAGACCTTCCTCGAGCAGATCGCCCACATTGGGGATACCGACCAGGTAGCGGGCGGTGCGGGTCGCGCGTTCCAGCGCGCGCTTCTTGGCGACCGGCCATTCCTGCTTCTCGAAGTCGCCGCGGCCGACCCAGACGAGCGCCACGAGATCGGCCTGTTCGTCCACGTTGAGGCCGTCGATGACGCCGCGGATCTGCTCCTCGGTGCCGTCGTCGGCGAGCGTCTCGAGCACGTGCAGCGCGCCGTCCTCATAGCCGTCGATGCCGTCCTCGTAACCGCCGGCGCCCTCCTTGCCGTCGAGCAGGCGGAAATAGTCGACGAGCTCGCGCACTTTTTCTACCGAAACGTCCATGCCTCACCTCCACGGCTGCGCATGGTGCGGAACCCGGCCGGGAACGGCAAGAGCGTGAAGGCGCGGATGGGCTCCGCTTTCGGTTGCGGCCGGCCCGGCGGCGGCGCGACGCGGGGTCGCGGCGATGCCGCAAGGGCGGGCCGGTTGACCCCGCCGGCCGGGCGGTTCAAGGCCTTTCGCGCGGTCCGTCCCGTGCCTGGTCCGAGGAGCCCCCATGCCGCCGTCCCTGTTCGCCCATCCGATCGCGCCGGTCCTCATGCTGGTCGCGTCGAACGTGTTCATGACCTTCGCCTGGTACGGCCATCTGAAGTTCAAGGAACAGCCGCTCTGGATCGTCGTGCTCGCGAGTTGGGGCATCGCGTTCTTTGAATATTGCATCGCCGTGCCAGCCAATCGCTGGGGGAATGGCTTCTATTCGGCGGCCGAACTGAAGACGATTCAGGAGGTGGTGACGCTTGTCGTGTTCGCGATCTTCTCGCAATGGTATCTGAAGGAGGCGCTGGGCTGGAATCATGCCATCGGTTTCGGCCTGATCGCACTCGGCGCCTGGTTCATTTTCCAGAAATGGTAATGCGATTCTGACCCCTTTCATGGTGGAAGCCCTCGGTGGCGCGGCGGCCGTGCCGACCACGCTCTGCTGGCTTCCCCGGGCCGCCAAGGTCCTGCGCGACCGCGAGACGTCAGGCCTGTCGCTTTTGACCTTCGCGACGCTCGTGTCGGGCATCGCGCTGTGGCTCTGCTACGGCCTCGCGATCCAGTCCCGGCCGCTCATCCTCAGCAATCTCGCTGCGCTCGGCCTCAACGGCACGATCCGGGCGATGAAGATCCGCCACGGCTGATCCGCGCCGGCGCCGCTCAATCAGCAGCAGGCCGTAGCCCGCCACATAGGCCGCGGTAACCGCGAAGGCGCCGGCGAGCCAGCGCGGCACGGCCGCGGCGGCCTGCACCACGTCATAGACCGGCGCCCCATAGACGTGGCATCCGCCGGTCGAGGCCTCGTTGATCACGCAGCTCGCCCGCGACGCCTCCACCACCAGCGCGACCGGGATGGCGCCGGCGAACAGGGCGCAGAGCATCGGCAGGGCGGCTCCGAGCGCGAGGCGGAGCGCCGTTGACGCCACCGCGCGCTGCATCACGAACGTGGCGGCGATCGCGCCCGGGATCGCCAGCACGGGCACGAACCATCCGAGCCGCGCCGTCGCGGCGATCACAGGGCCGAGGCCGACGCCGGCGACGCGGCAGCCGCCGATCGCCTCTACGTCGCAGCCGAGCGCGGAACCGAGCGCGAAAGCGAGCGCCGCGACGAGGCCGGGCACGAACGGCGCGAGCGTGAGCGCCGCGAAGCCGTAGAGCGCCGCGCGCCCGACCGCCGGCCGACGCGCGCGCCACGCCGTCCAGCGCCCGGCATCCGCGCCGTCGCGCGTCACGATCGACATGCCCTTCCTCCACCGTCCCTGTCGGCCGCGCCCGGTTGACCCGGCGTCCTGCCGCGGCGCCGCTGCCGGCACCGTCCGAATTGCGTCCGGGCGCCCCGCCCGGCGCCCCGATCAGGCGGGCTTCTCCGCACCGGCCGTGCGTGGTCCCGTCGCCTTCGCCGCGGTCGGCACGATCGCCTCGAGCTGCCCGAGAATGCGCAGCAGCCGGCGCCGGTTGACCCCCCAGTCGTAGACGCCGACCTGACTGCGCGAATAGAGCGACAGCGTGGCGCTGTCGGGCCCGAGGCGAGTGTAGCGAACCTCGATCGTGTCGGGAAAGCGGAAGAAACGCGTACGCGCGACCCAGCGGACGCCCTGGCCGTCGGCATCGCGCGCGACCGCGATCGTGCGCGGCTCATCGGCCATGATGCCGTCGAGCGCGGCGGCGAGCCGCGGCACCGCCACCGCGAAGACCGGCGCGACAGCATCCGGCCGGGCGGCGGAGAGGCCCGGCGGCGCGATCAGCCCGTCGTTGGAAGGGCGGCGGCCGAGCGTGGCGATGTCGGCAGGGCCGAGATCGGCGGGGCCGAACAGGCGCGTCCAGACGGCGGCGGGCCCGAAGGTCGATGGTTCGGATGCGGCGGCCGGTAGGACCGGCGCGCGGCCGTGCTCCTCCGGCGTCGGCGCGGCCGTTGCGCGCAGGGCCGGACCCTTCGGGCCGCTGTCGCGTTGGGTTACGTCCGAGCTTCTGTCCAAAGGGGTCCTTGTCATGACTGTGCCGCTGAAAGCCCTCGTCGTCGCCACGTCCCATGCCCGGCTCGGCGCCACGGGCGAACCGACCGGCTTCTACTGGGAGGAATTGGCGACGCCCTACTATGCCTTCCTCGACCAGGGTTTCGCCACCGAGATCGCATCCATCGCCGGCGGCCGTCCGCCCGCCGATCCGAAGAGCGAGCCGCAGGAGGGCCAGCACGTCGCGGCGGTCGATCGCTTCCTCGCCGATCGCGAGGCGATGGAGCGGCTCGCGGCGACGCGGCCGATCGACCGGGCCGCGGATGTCTACGACATCGTGTTCCTGGCCGGTGGCCACGGCGCCATGTGGGACATGCCGGAGAATGCGGCGCTCTCGGCGCTGCTGTCGGACGTGTTCGCGCGCGGCGGCGTGGTCGGCGCGGTGTGCCACGGTCCGGCCGGGCTGATCGGCGCCACGGCCGCGGACGGCAACCCGCTCGTGGCGGGGCGGCGGGTGGCCGGCTTCACGGACGAGGAGGAGCGGCTGATGAAGCTCGAGAGCACCGTGCCGTTCCTGCTCGAGACGCGCCTGCGCGAGCTCGGCGCCATCTTCGAACCGGGCCCGCCGTTCACGCCGAAGGCGGTGCGCGACGGCCGGCTGGTCACCGGCCAGAACCCGATGTCGAGCGAGGAAACCGCCAAGCTGGCGATCGAGGCCGCGCGCGATCCGGTCGCCCGCTGAAGGCGCGGCGACGGCGAGGTTCGGCGGGATTTCGATCAGGCGGGGTTTCGATCGGGGACCGGCCGCATCAGGTACCGGCCCGGATCAGGCGCCGGCCGGATCGATGCAGAGGCCGATCACGCGCAGGACTTGCGCGTTTCCTCGACGAAGGCGCGCAGCTGCTGACGCTCGGTGGTCTTGATGGTGGCGGTGCCCGTGCGGGCGCCGACCAGCAGGCGCGCGAGGGCGCGGGCCTTCGTGGCGGTGGCGTCGTCGGCGCCGACCACCAGGGTGCGCTCCAGGGTCGGGCTTTCGAAGAAGGCCAGCGACGGCTCCGGCGCGTCCTTCACGCAGAACGGCTTGCGGGCGAGGTCGCGCGCCAGCATCGAGGACTGCCGCTCGCCGATCGGATGACCGATGCGCGCGGCGCGGTCGTACCAGTCGAAAGCGACGGCGAGATCGGAAGTGCCGACCAGGCCGTTCTGGTGCATCGCGCCGAGATTGATCATTGCCGGGGCGAAGCGCAGCTCGGACGCGCGGCGATACCAGGCATAGGCGATGATGCGGCGGGCGTCCTGGTCGGCGGTCATCAAGCCGTCCGGCTCGTAATTGGCGAGGAACCGGGCGAAGCCCGGCTTGTCCATCTGGGCGTTGGTGCGCAACTCCATCGGCAGGATGGCGGGCGCCTGCGGCCCCGGGCCGGCGGATTTCAGGTAGGCGTCGTGGTGCATCCAGGCGAGGTGGAACATGCTCTCGGCGTCGCCGAGCTTGGCCCCGCGCGTGTAGTACAGGAAGGCGTCCTTGTCGCGGCCGACCGCCATGAAGTCATGGCCCTGCTCGCGCCAGAACTGCTTGCAGTCGTTCCGCTTGCAGTCGGGCACGTCGCTGTCGCCGCCGATCCAGCCGCTGATATGGAGCTCGTATCCGCTGGCATAGATGGATCCGCCGGCGAAGGCCAGCAAGAAACACCCAAATATTGCCATTGGAAACGACGACCGCGCCATTCAACTGCCCTCTGTTCGACGAGTTTGTAGCATCGACCTCTTAAATGCGCGTTGACGGCCGGATCGGTTTGGATCCGTATCGGAACGCTTCTCGCCTGGACTACCGTTAATGTGCAGGATCCGACGGTCAAGTCCACAATAACGCCCGGTTCCGGCCGTCCATTTCACCGATTGGAGTTAACATCTCTTTACGGAATGCCGCTTCTCATCGCCGCGCGTCCGCAGGCAAATCCATGGTCGGCGACAGCCGGCCGGCTCGGCGGCGCCGAAGCTCGGGCGGCGGTGCGCCGAAGCCCTTCATGCTCCATGCCCTCCCATGCTACGATTTCACCATGTCGTTCTCGATCCGCCGCCTGCTCGTCGCCGCCGTCGCCGTCCTGGCGCTGCTGGTGGCCGTGGCCGTCGCCGCCACCGCCGTGGTCGACGTGCTCGGCCTGCGCGTCGCCGAGCCGGACCGCGCCGCCCTTACCGAACTCGCCCGCAGTGGCCGGCCGATCATCGCCGCGCTGGAGCGCTACCGGCAGGAACACGGCGCCCCGCCGCAGGCGGCCGCCGACCTTGCCGGGCTGATGCCGGAGGGCGTGGCGGCGGACGACGTGGGCGCCTTCATCCGGTTCGACGTCGGCTCGCCGCCGGGCTGGCTCTACAGCCCGGCGATCGAGGGCAACGGCTACGAGCTGACCCGCATGGCCGGGGAAGACCCGAAGCTGATCTGGTCCGACCAGGACGGCAAGGGCCACTGGCTCTACGACGCCGGCGACGGCGCCGATCCGGTGCCGGTCACGCTCGACTGAACCGTCCGCGGCCGGGGCGCGCGGATCAACGCAGATACGGATTCGTCGTCCGCTCCGCGCCGAGCGTGGACATGCCGCCGTGGCCGGGCAGGAAGACGATGTCGTCGCCGAGCGGAAGAAGCTTCTCCTTGATGGCGCGGATCAGCGCGGCGTGGTCGCCATAGGGGAAGTCCGTGCGGCCGATCGAACCCTGGAACAGCACGTCGCCCATCAGCGCGAACCGCCAGGCCTTCTGCACATAGACGAGGCTGCCCGGCGAATGGCCGGGGCAGTGATGGATGTCGAAGTCGAGGCCGGCGATGGAGAGGGCGTCGCCCTCGTCGAGCCAGCGGTCCGGCACGACGGACTCCATGCCGGACAGGTTGAAGCGCAGCGCCGACTTCGGGATGTCGGCGATGATCCCGGCGTCGGCGCGGTGCGGCCCTTCCACCGGGACGCGACGTCCGGAGCGCGCCTCCAGGTCGCGCTTCAGTGCGGCGGCGCCGCCGGCGTGGTCGATATGGCCGTGGGTCAGCACGATCTTCTCGATGTCGGCGCCGGTCTCGTCGATGGCGGCGAGGAGGCGCGGCAGGTCGCCGCCCGGATCGATCACCGCGCCGCGGCGGGTCTCCACGTCGAACAGGATCGAGGCGTTCTGCTGGAACGGCGTCACCGGAACGACGGCGACACGGAACGGCGGGGCCCGGTCGGCGCCGGGGGCGGCGGGCGTGCTGGCTGGGTCGCTCATCGGCGAAGTCCTCGGCTAACGGTGACAGCCCCGCATATAGGTGCAGGACCGCCGTGGCGAGGCCCGGAGCCCGCGCCGGGGTCGCCGCCGGGCGCGGACACAGCGGAACACGAAAATGTGAGTTCCCAGATTTTCAGCCCGTCGGATCTGTTCAGGTCCGGTTGGGGTACCGCCTGATCAATTGGCGCTCGACACATCAACGCGGCCGTCGGTCCTGGGGACCAGCCGGTCTCTGCCGAGGAGAGAGCCATGAAGATCACCATCATCGCGGTCGCGGTCGTCACCACCGGTTTCGCCGCCGCCGTCGCCACCCAGTTCGTGCCTGACAATTTCCGCGAGGTGGCGGCGGCGCGTATCGAGAGCGACCTGAACGCGGCGGCCACCAACCTGGCGCGCAACCTGGATTTCCGCGGCGCCGACGCCCAGGTGGCGCCGACCCGCCCGGCCCCGATCGACAGCCGCGACAACACGGCGTCTGTCCGCCCGGCGCCGATCGGCAGCCAGGTGGCGGTCTCCGCCGGCGGCCCGATCACCGACACGACCAGCGCCCCGCGCGCTCCGGCCGCCGGCCCGGCGACCGGCACGATCGCCGCCCCCGTGACGGCGCCCGCCACCGGCCCGCTCGTCACCGGCCCGACCACCGGATCCGTCGCGCCGCGCACGGCCAAGCCCGTGAAGCTGGCGCAGGCGGAGGTGAAGCCGGCCGACCAGCCGGCCGCCGATCCGGCGAAGCCCGTCGCCGAACCGCCGGCCGCGGCCAAGGCCGGCAAGGCGCTGCTCGAAGGCAGCTTCAAAGGTGTCGACAAGTTTCACACGGGAAGCGGAATCGCCTCGATCGTGAAGGACGGCGACCACGCGCAAGTCAAGCTCAGCAACTTTTCGTCGACCGCCGGGCCGGACTTGGAAGTGTGGCTCGTCTCGGTCGAACCTAAGCGTGACGGTGACGTGACAAAGGCGAAATACCTCTCGCTCGGAAAGCTGAAAAGCACCAGTGGCGATCAGGTCTATTCGATCCCGGCCGGCACCGACCTTACGCAGTACAAGTCGGTCGTCATCTGGTGCAAGGCCTTCAGTGTGCTCTTTTCGAGTGCAGGCTTGAAGCCTGTGTCCTGACCAAACCGGCTCCGCCGACGCCAAGAACAATCGAGGCCGGTGGAATTGCCGTTCCACCGGCCTCCTGATGTTGGCCGCAATGCAAAAAAGCGAGGCCACCCTTGCCCTTTTGCTACACCTCGTCCATAAAGTAAGGAGGCGGCGGTTCTGAAACTTGGCGAGACGGTCGGCGCGGCCGAAGTGGAAAAGCGCAATTCCTGTCCCGACCGTGCGTGACTGCCTGGAATTCGCTTTCGCGGCGGCGTCGCGGAGGCGATCGACGAGCGTTTTTGGGGATTCCCCGCGGGAAAGGGCATGGGAATGAGGGATCGTGGTTTCGGAGGCGGGCGCGGTGGCGGAGGTGGTGACCGCGGCGGCTTCGGCGGTCGTGATCGTGGTGGTTTCGGACGCGACGAGGGTTTCGGCGGCGGTGACCGCGGCGGCTTCGGCGGCGGCGACCGGGGTGGTTTCGGCGGTCGCGGCCGCCGTGATTTCGGCGACGGCGGCCCGCCCGGCGGCGAGCCCGGCGGCTTCGGCGGCGGCTTCCGTCCGCGCCGCACCTTCGGCGACGAAGGCGGCGGCTTCGGCGGCGGTGATCGCGGCGGCTTCGGCGGCGGCGACCGGGGCGGCTTCGGCGGCCAGGAGGGCGGTTTCCGCCCGCGGCCCCCGCGCCCGGCGATCGAGCGCGGCCCGCGGCAGAACGGCACGGTCAAGTTCTTCAATGCCGAGAAGGGCTACGGCTTCATCACCCCGGACGAGGGCGGTGCCGACGTGTTCGTGCATGTGAGCGCGGTCGAGCGCTCCGGCCTCGGCGTGCTCGACAAGGGCCAGAAGATCTCCTTCGAGACCGAGCCGGACAAGCGCGGCAAGGGCCCGAAGGCGGTCAACCTGCAGGTCGAAGGCGGCGCCCCGGCGGGCGACGGCCATGACGACCAGCCGGCCATGGACGACGAGTAAGCGGCCGATCGGCGTCGGGCAACGGACCCGTCAGTGACGGGCCGGAATCCGGTTGTGCTGTAGTTTCGGCGTGTCGCGCGGTCCCCGCTTTCCCGAGTGGAGATCCGCGACGCGCAGGCTCTTCGACGACGAGACATTGAGCGCCCGCGCGACCTGACGGTTTCGCGGGCGTCTTGTTTGCGGACGCCGTGTCTTCCATAGGCGCCGTGTTCACGGGCGCCGTGTTATCTGGGGGCACCGTATTGGCGGGCACCATGTCGTTAGCGGGCGCCGTTCATGGGGCCGTGCTTCGCGAGGCGGCGTGTTGTTGACGAGGATGCCGGGCAAAGCGCATGAAGCTCTGGGTGTTCGGAGCGCCGGGCTCCGGCAAGTCGACGCTGGCGAGACATCTCGGTGCGCACTATGACGTGCCGCACCAGGAACTCGACGGGCTCTACTGGGCGCCGAACTGGACCATCAATCCGGAAGCCGTCTTCCTTGCCAAGGTCCGGGCCCTCGTCGAAACGGGCGATTGGATCGTCGACGGGAACTACACCGCGGCGGGTCCGCTAGTCGCCGCGCGGGCCGACGGCATCCTCTGGGTCGACCTGCCTTTCGCGGTGACCTATCCGAGAGTGCTCAGGCGAAGCCTGTCCGACGCCTGGACGGGAAGGATCCTCTTCAACGAGAACCGCGAGACCTTCGAACGTATCCTCAGCAGGAACGGCATGCCGGTCTATGCCTTCATGAAGCACCGCCGCAACCGAGCGCGCTTCGAGGGCTTCTGGTCGGGCTTCCCCGGACCGAAGGCGCGGTTGACGAGCCCGCGCACCGTGCTCGATGAAGCCACCCGATTCTGTGACGCGCTGCCCTGACATGATCGAGGGCCTGTCGGGCAGCTGGCGGCACGCCGCCTCCGATCCACCGTGCGGCGGGCGACTTCGGTCCCGTCGAGCGGTCGCGGCGCCGCCAAGGCCTACTCCGGCGGCGCCCTCCCGGCAGGGCGCTCGCCCCTCCCCGTTTCCCCCGAGCCCCGGAACGCTCTAGCGTTGCCTCCCGACCCGCCGGCCGCCCCGCTCCGGCGCACAATCCCGAGAACGGACCCGCCATGAACTACCGCCACGCCTACCACGCGGGCAATTTCGCCGATGTCCTGAAGCATGCCGTGCTGGCGCTGGCGATCGAGCGGCTGAAGCTGAAGCCCGCGGCGTTCCGCGTGATCGACACCCATGCCGGCATCGGCGTCTACGATCTCGCCGCCGACGCCGCGGCGCGCACGGGCGAATGGCGCGGCGGCATCGGGCGCCTCGCGACAGCTAACCTGCGACCCGACCTCGCCGCCCTGCTCGCACCCTATCTCGACAGCGTCGCGGCGCTGAACGGCGCGGCCTGGCCGCTGCCACCGCGCGACCTGAAGCTCTATCCCGGCTCGCCCGAACTCGCCCATCGGCTGACGCGGCCGCAGGACCGCATGACCTTCACCGAGCTGCATCCGGAAGACCACGCCTTGCTCGCGCAGCACTTCGCCGGCGACATCCGCGTGAAGGCGATCGCGCTCGACGGCTGGCTCGCGCTGAAGAGCTTCCTGCCGCCCAAGGAGCGGCGCGGCCTCGTCCTGGTCGACCCGCCCTACGAGGCGCCGGACGACCTCGCCGCCATGGTCGAGGGCCTCAAGGCGGCGCATCGCCGCTTCGCCACCGGTGTCTATCTGCTCTGGTATCCGATCAAGGACGAGCGCGAGATCGAGGCCTTCCGCGCCGCGCTCGCCGCGACCGGCATCCGGCGCATGCTGGCGATCGAGCTCAGGGTCGCCCGCGTGGTCCGCGGCGCGCCGCTCGCCGGCGCCGGCATGGTCGTGGTCAATCCGCCCTGGCAACTCGACGAGGCGCTCGCCCGTCTCGCCCCCGGGCTCGCCGAGACGCTCGCCGCCGGTCCGGGCGCGAACGGCCGTTCCGGCTGGTTGGTGCCGGAATGAACCACATCCGGATTTTCGCACGGGGCGGCCGCGGCGCCGGATCCGGACCGCTTGACCCTTGCCGGCCGCCCGTTCAAGCATGCGGTCGGGATTATCGGCCGAGGATTTCGGAATGCTGCGCCGCCTTGTCGCCCTTTGCTTCGCCGTCGCGCTGGCCTTGCCCGTGGCCGCCCCCGCCCGCGCCGGCATCCTCGAACTCGGCGCCGATTTTCTGATCGGCCCCGGCTCGGTTCCCGAGTGCCAGGACGGCTCGGTGATCTCGACCATCCGCGACAAGTTCGGCTATGCCGCAACCAACGTGCTCAAGGCGCCGCTCGCCCTCGCCGCCATCGACGAAATCCGCCAGACCTATCTCTATGTGGACAATCCGAGCCCGATCGTCCGCCGCTATTGCCAGGCGGTGGTCGAGATCAGCAACGGACGCCATTCGACGCTCTACTACCTGATCGAGCAGCGGCAGGGCTTCGTCGGCCTCAGCTGGAACGTCGAATTCTGCGTGCTCGGCTACGAGCCCTGGCATGTGCACGACGGCAGCTGCCGCACCGTGCGCAAGTGGTGGTGAGCGGTACTTGCGCAACCTCGCCGCGCTTCTGCTGATCCTCTGCTGCACCTTCGCGGCGCGTGCCCAGGATCGTCCGGGGGACTTCGATTTCTACGTCCTGGCGCTCTCCTGGTCGCCGAGCTATTGCGAGGCCGAGGGCGACCGCCGCCGTGACCAGCAGTGCTCGCGCCCCTTCGCTTTCGTCGTGCACGGGCTCTGGCCGCAGCGGGAACGCGGCTACCCGGCCGACTGCACCTATGCGGGCGGCCGGCTGCCGCAGGCCCTGATCGACGCGCAACTCGACATCTATCCGGCCCCCGGCCTCGTGGTGCACGAGTGGCGCAAGCACGGGACCTGCTCGGGCCTCGGGCCGGCGGCCTATTTCGCCGCGGCGCGCACGGCGAACGCCAAGATCATCGTGCCGGACGCGTTCCAGCGCCTGGACAAGCCCCAGTTCGTGGATGTCGACGCGGTCGAGAAGGCGTTTCTCGCGGCCAATCCGACGCTCGGCGAAGACGCCATCGCGATCTCCTGCGACAGCCGGCGGCTGACCGAGATCCGCGTCTGCCTGACCAAGTCCCTCACCGAGTTCCGCCCCTGCCCCGAGGTCGACCGGCAGTCCTGCCGGCGGCAGCGCGTCTTCATGCCGGCGGTGCGCGGCGGCTGATGCGGTCTTTGGGCTCTTCCTTCGGCGCTGTCGCCCTGGCCGGCCTCGTCCTCGCGGCGGGTCTCCTCGGCGTCGCCCCGCCGCTCCGCGCTCAGGCGCCGGCCGATCCGCCCGCGCCGGCCTGGGCGGTCGCCTGCTCGGCCGAGCGCGGCTGCCGGGCGAGCCTGCCCTCGACGACCGGCAAGGAGGTGCTGCTGGTCGCCTGGCTGCCGGGCGCGTCCGGGCTGTCGCTCGGCTTCGCCACGCCCTTCGCCATCGCGGACCGGGAGCGGCCGGTCAATCTCAGGATCGACGGCCGTGTCGTGGCGACGCTCCGGCCGGCGCGCGACTACGCGCCGCTGGAGCGTCAGGAAAGCTTCTGGATCGTGGACGAGGCGCTCGTCGACCGGCTGGTCAAGGCGATCTCGGCCCCCGCCGCGGCGGCGCTGCGCGTCGAATTCCTCGACGTGACCGGCACTCCGCATGACGCGGACTTCCCGCTCGGCGGGCTTGCGGCGACGCTCGAGCGTTTCGAGGCGGGCGGCGCCGAGGGCAAGGTCCGTGCGGGCGCGAGCGCGCGGGCGCTCCCCGCCCCGCCGCCGGCGACGAAGGCGGAGCTGATCCTGAAACAGGGCTTGCCGCCCCGGCTCATCGAGCGACACAGGGCGGCAAGCGACTGCGAGGATCTCGCCTCCCCGCTCCTGAAGCCGATCGCGCCGAGCGTCGGCGTCCTGTCGCCGACCGCGATCGTGTACGGCCTTCCCTGCACCATGAGTGGCGGCGAGACCGCCTACCGCCTGTGGCTCGTCGAAAGCGGCGAGATCGGGGGGATCACGCCGCTCTATTTCGCCGTCTATGACGCGACCTTCGGCTGGCGCGGCACCGACCTCCTCACCGATGTCGCGTTCGAGCCGGCGAGCGGCCGCATGACCGGCCAGGCCGGCAGCCTGCGCAACGGCGCGGGCTGCGGCCTCGGCACCTGGCGCTGGAAGGACTACGCCTTCGCGCTCGAGCAATATGCGGTTTGGCGCAACTGTGCCTCGCGCGGCAGCGCGCCCCAGAAGGTCTACCCGACGCGCTGACCGAGGCGATCGATCCGCCGGCCGAACAACCATTCCACGATCTGGCCGCCCGGACGGGCGGGCACGAGACGGCTGAAGGCCGAACGAGGATCCACGAACACCTCGTTCGACGCGTCGTGAAACGACCGAAGCGCCTTGCCGAAATCGCCCGGCAGCGCGTCGGCGATCGGCGGAGAACCCATGACGTAAAGAACCAGTATGGTCGCGATGAACCGTGGCATGACCGCCCCCTTGCATCTGCACCATGGTGAGCAAAAATAAACCTTGCGCATTTCGCTGTTGTTAATCGAACCTATTCAATTGGAATGATTAAAATTATTATTCGAATACATACTGCGTAGCTTGCCGGGCGAAATTTCAGCGAGGAGCAGCGGCGGACGAGCCCCTCGGGCGGGACTGTTCGCGCGCGCCCGGCCCGGGAATGCCGTCGAGACGCTTGCCTTGCGGGCTGGAGCGGGGGAAAAGGTCAGCCGTCCTTGCCGGAGTGATTGCATGCTGATCCTGCGCTCGTCCCCCGCCTCGCCGTTCGGCCGCAAGGTCAAGATCGCGGCCAACATGATCGGCGTCATGGAGCGCATCCATGTGGAGCCGGCCGACACGGTCGATCCGACCGACAGCCTTCGCGACCAGAACCCGCTCGGAAAGATCCCGGTGCTGATCCTCGCCGACGGGACGGCGATCTACGATTCGCGCGTGATCGTCGAATATCTCGATCTGCTCGCCGGCGGGGGCGGCATCATCCCGAAGCTCGCCGATCATCGCATCGCCGCCTTGAAGCTGCAGGCGCTCGCCGACGGGATGATGGATGCCGCGCTGCTGCAGGTCTACGAGGTCCGCTATCGGCCCGAGGGCGAGCGCAACGCTGCGTGGACCGCGCACCAGGCCGGCAAGGTCGAGCGCGGCCTCGCTTACCTCGAGGCGCAGCCGCTCGCGACCGACGACCTGACCATCGGCGAGATCTCGGTCGCCTGCATGCTCGGCTATCTGGACTTGCGCTTCGGCGGGACCTGGCGGGAGAAGCATCCCCGCCTCGTCCGGTTCCACGACGCGTTCGAGGCGAAATTCCCGATCTTCGCGGCCACGAGGGTGACGCCCTGAGCCGCGCCTAACCCGCCCCAGCCGTCACGGAGGCCCATCATGGTGTTCGGTTCCGTCCCGCCGTTCCCCGTCGCGCGCCACCAGCGCACCGCCGCGTCCGACGACATCGAGTTCGAGATCAAGGGCGCCGAGATGCAGTTCGTGGAGATCGAACTGGATCCGGGCGAATCCGCCGTCGCCGAGGCCGGCAACATGTTCTTCAAGGCGCCGACGATCGAGATGACGAGCGTGTTCGGCGACGCGAGCCCGAACCAGCAGGGCGGCTTCTTCGGCAAGCTGATGTCGGCGGGCAAGCGGCTCGTCACCGGCGAGAGCCTGTTCACCACCGTGTTCACCCACCACGGCACCGGCAAGGCCCGGGTCGCCTTCGCGGCGCCCTTTCCGGGCCACATCATGGCGATGCGGCTCAGCGACCTCGGCGGCTCGCTGATCTGCCAGAAGGATTCCTTCCTCTGCGCGGCGCGCGGCGTGCAGCTCGGCATCCACTTCCAGCAGCGCGTGATGACCGGCCTGTTCGGCGGCGAGGGCTTCATCATGCAACGCCTGGACGGCGACGGCTGGGTGTTCGTCCATTCGGGCGGCACGCTCGTCGAGCGCACGCTGCAGCCGGGCGAAGAGATCCATGTGGACACCGGCTGTGTCGCCGCCTTCACCGCCGGGGTCGATTTCGACCTGGTGCGGGCCGGGTCGATCAAGTCCATGTTCTTCGGCGGCGAGGGCATGTTCTTCGCCCGCCTGGTCGGCCCCGGCACCGTGTGGATGCAGAGCCTGCCCTTCTCGCGCCTCGCCGGCCGCATGATGGCGGCGGCGGGCGGCGGCAAGGAGGAAGGCTCCGTGCTGGGCGGGCTCGGCCGGCTCGTCGACGGCGACAACGACTGACGGCCGGCGCCGGGGCTTCCGAGGCCCCGGCGTCTCGCCAGACGGCGGATCAGAACTTGTAGCCGACGCCCGCCCGCACGAGGTTGGTCGAGATCTCGCTCGACACGTTGCGCCCGCGCATAGTGCCGGACACGCTGTCCATGCCGATATACATATATTCGAGCTTGGCTGTGACGCGGTTGGTCAGCATGCCTTCGACGCCGGCGCCGAGCGCCCAGCCGAGCTTGGTGTCCGAGAGCTCGGCGTTCTGCGACTTCACCGTCGTGTCGGCAAAGGCGAGGCCGCCCGTCGCGTAGGGCATGATCGAGCCGAAGCTGACGCCGACGCGGGCGCGCACCGTGCCGTTGAAGTCGCTCGAGCCCTTGTAGCCCTGGCCGCCGATCACCGCCGTGCCGGACTGGCCGTTCCAGTTGAGGTCGGTCTCGGCCCCGACGACCCAGTTGCCGGCGACCATGGCGTTGAGGCCGCCATAGACACCGATCGTGCCGCCGTCGGCGTCCGCGCTGCGCGAGCCGCGGCCGCGCACCGTCGTGCTCGAACTGCCGAAGGCGAGGCCGGCCTGCACGCCCAGATAGGCGCCGGTCCAGTAGTTGACCGGGCTCTGCACATAGCTCGGCGCCACCGGGGGCGGCGGCGGCGGGGCGTAGAGATCGCCCGCCGCGGCGGCACCGGCGAAGCCGGTCGCGGCGGCGAGGACGGCGGCGCCGCACAAGAGGGCGCGATGGACGGTGTTGCGTGACATGACACGTTTCCCCTGGGTTCGATGCGGTGGTGGGCACCGGCCCGGACCGCGGCGCGCCCGTTCGGGGCGCCGGTCGGGCCCGGCCCGGCCTGCGATCGATCCGGCGGCGCGGGCTCCCCGGCCGCCGCTTGCGTCGAAAGTGCTGTCCGGCATGTGCCGAAGACTTAACGTTAATCGCCCTCGCTCGGTTAAGACGACGTGGAGAAACACGGTAAACGGCGATCAAAAGCGCAGGCGCCGCGCCCAAGCGATCGACTCCCCCTTTCCCTAGCGGAATGCACCGCAGGTCTTGGCCGTTTCCGCCGGCTTGCCGTCTGGAACGGCGCGAAAGTCCGCGTCGCCCGGCGCGTTGCCGCACCGGTGAAACCGTGCCATAGACGCCCGCGCCGGCCTCGGGGCGGCGCAGGCTTCAGGAACCGGCGGAATGGACAAGGCATGAAGGTCGGCCTCATCGGCTTCTCGACGGTCAATCTGGGCGACGACCTGCAATCGATCGCCGTCGCACTCAATCTTCCCCATGTGGACCGCTTCGTGGAGCGCGACCGGCTCGCGACCCTGTCGCTCGCCGAGCGCCATTTCGTGCTGATGAACTCCTGGTTTACCAAGCAGAAGTTCCTCGCGCCGAGCCGCGCCATCGATCCGCTCTTCTTCGGCTACTGCTTCGGGCGCGCCGAGATGAAATACGGCCTGTGGCCGCGCTATCTGGCCGGCTACCAGCCGATCGGCTGCCGCGACACGAGCTCGGTCGACCGGCTCTCCGCGCTCGGCATCGCGGCGCGCTGGTCCGGCTGCCTGACGCTGCGGATCGGCAGCTTCCTGAAGCCGGTCCCGCCCGAGGCGCGCCGGGGCGTCTACATGGTCGACGTGGCGAAGGACGTGGAGGACCAGATCCCGCCGGCGATCCGCGAGCGCGCCATCCGCATCTCCAACGCCGTGCCGCCCGCGATCCTGTCCGATCCGCTCGCCCGCATGGCGCAGATCGCGCGCATCTGCGACACGCTGCGCCACGCCGAACTGGTGGTGACGAAGCGGCTGCACACGGCATTGCCCTGCGTCGGCTTCCGCACGCCGGTGGTCGCCTTCGTGCTGAACCGCAAGGGCAACTATCACCGCTTCTCCGGCTTCGATCAGTTCGTGAATGTGCGCTACCACGGACCGGGCACGGAGCCGGCGCCGATCGACTGGGCGGCGCTCCGCCCGACCGACATTCCGGGCCATCTGGACGAGGCCTATGCCGCCCTGCAGGGCCAGCTCGACGCGCGGATCGGCGGCCATGGCACGACCCGCTACGACGATCTCTACCGGCGCGACGTGGTGGAGATAGAGAATCCCGGGCTCGGCGAGGAATCCGGCCGCATCGCGATCGATTTCGGCACACACAGGATCGAGCGCGTGCCGCTCTCCTGGGACGCCCGGCGGATCCGCTTCGAACTGGAAAGCTTCGCCTCGTTCGAGCGCTTCCGCTGCCCCATCCTCGTGCGCGGCAACCGGACGCGGCCGTGGATCCCCGTCTCGACGGTCGAGCGCGCGCTCGCCGGCAAGACGTCGCTCGGCCCGGCCACGGAGGCGCGGACCGCGGCGGCATGACCGGGCGGCTCGTCGCCCTGCTCGACGGCAAGCCCGGCCATGCGCGCCAGACGCAGGCCCTCGCCGCCGCCCTCGCCGAGGCCCACGGGCTCGCCGTCACCGCGATCGATGTGGTGCCGCGCCGGCCGTCGCACGACCGGTTGCGCGCCGCGCTGGTCAAGGCGCCGCTGCCGCCGGCGATGGCGCTCAGGCTCGGCTATCGCCTCGATCCCGCCACGCTGCCGGCGGCCGACCACGTGATCGCGTCCGGGCGGCCGACCATCGCCGCCGGCATCCTGATCGCGCGCCTCTCGGGCGCCCGGTTCCTCTATGTGGGCCGGGCGCTGCACTACGACTGGCGCGATTTCGCCGGCGTGCTCGTGCACGATCCGGCCGCCGCCGACCGGCCGCGCCATGCGCTGGCGCCGATCCCGAGCCCGGTCCGCGCCCGCGGCCTCCCGCCCCCGCGCCCGGTCGTCGCTTCGGGCGGGGCGGAGGTGGCGCTCCTGCTCGGCGGGCCGTCGCACAGCCATCGCTACGAGGAGGCGGAATGGGCCGCCCTCGCCGGCGCGGTCGCGGAGCTGGCGCGGCGCGGCTGGCGCTGGTCGGTCGCGACGTCGCGGCGCACGCCGGCCTCCGCCGCCCGCCTGTTCGCGGCGCTCGCCACGGACGGCGCGCTCGCGCGCTTCGTGGACTTCGCCGCGGCCGGGCCGGGCTCGGCCGATCCGCTCTTCGCCGCCGACGCGCTCGTGGTCACCGGCGACAGCATGAGCATGATCGCCGAGGCCTCCGCCGCCCTGCGGCCGGTCGTCGTGCTGCGGCCTTCGCGCGTGAAACCCTCCGCGGACGACGCCATGCTGGCAGCCATGGAGAGGGACGACGGCGTGACGGTCGTCCCCTTCGCCGGGCTGTCGGCGGACAGCCTCGCGGCGGCGCTGGTGGCGGCGCGGCCGGCGCGGGAGGATCCGTCGCTCCGGCTCCTCTGCGCGGCGAGCGCCGCGCTGGGGCTCGATCCGGCCTGACCAGCCATGCATGCCGGGCTTATGATCCGGCCGGGCGCCCGCCCGCGTAACGCGTCCGACCCCGCGGCGCGGCCGCGGACGGCGACAGGACCCTTGCCATGACCGAGCCCCTCCCCTCCTTCCGCCCGGCGCCCAGGACCGCCCTCGTCACCGGCGCGGCGAAGCGCATCGGCGCGGCAATCGCGACGGACCTGGCCGCGCACGGCTTCGCGGTCGCGATCCACTGCCGGTCGAGCCGGGAGGAGGCGGAGGCGGTCGCCGCCGGGATCCGCGCCGCCGGCGGACGTGCGGCGGTCGTGATGGGCGATCTCGAGGATCTCGACGGGCTCCCGCGCCTCCTCGGCGACGCGGCGGCGGCGCTCGGGCCGGTCGGCCTCCTCGTCAACAGCGCCTCGCGCTTCGACGCGGATCTGGTCGGCGACCTGGAGCCCGCCGTGTTCGAGCGGCAGCTCCGCGTCAACCTCACGGCGCCCTGCCTGCTCGCCCAGGCGCTGGCGGCGGCGCTGCCCGGCGACACCGAGGGGCACGTGGTCAACATCACGGACCAGCGGGTGCTGAAGCCGACGCCGCGCGCCTTCTCCTACACGCTCTCCAAGGCCGCGCTGCATGTGGCGACCACCACGCTCGCCCAGGCGCTCGCCCCGCGCATCCGCGTCAACGCGATCGCGCCGGGCCCGACGCTCGGCAATGTGCGGCAGTCGGTCGAGGACTTCGCGGAGGTGCTCGCCAGTGTGCCGCTCGGCCGCGGCCCGGACCTCGCCGAATTCGGCCGCACCATCCGCTTCCTGGTCGAGACGCGCTCGATCACGGGCGAGACGATCTGCCTCGACGGCGGCCAGCACATCGCCTGGCAGACGCCGGATGCGCTCGCCGGCGGCGAGTAAAGTTGCACGCAATCCGTTCCGCCGGGATTCACCTTCGAATCGCATCCAAGTCCCGCCGTCCTATCGCGCCCCGCTGACAAATTTTCCACCTGCTGACGTCTCCGACGTGGTTCGACCGAGCCGAGCGAGCTTTTCCCGGCCGGCACGTGGCGTGTCGTCACGGCTTCGTCCGTTGATCGATCCGAACGGCCTTGCGGAGGCGACGAGGAAGAACCCCCATCAGCTGAGTCGATCTGCGTGAATTCCAGTCACGACACTGATCTCGCGAGGCGTTGACGGCGCTTTCTCGATGAAATCTGTATATAATCGTCCGATATATCGCCATATCATCGCTTTTTTATATGCGAAGGCAAAGTATTTTGCCGTGACATTCTGGAAAATGCCCTGTTCTGGCGCGCTAATGCTCGCCTCTTCATCTGTCGCTAACACATTGGATCTATCCCTACACCATCTCGCAGACCTGGATCGGGAGAGAGACCATGGCGATCATTTCTGGAATCATTTCGACCGGCAACGACACAATCACCGCCGACGCCGCGGACGACACGATCGACGCCCTGGCCGGCGACGACATCGTCGCCGCGGGCGATGGTCAGGACAACGTGACGGGCGGCGTCGGCAACGACTCGCTCGCCGGTGAACTGGGCAACGACACGCTCGACGGCGGTACCGGCAACGACACGCTCGACGGCGGCGATGGCACGGACAGCCTCACCGGCGGCGACGGCACCGACAGCCTGGTCGGCGGCAACGCCGCCGACATTCTCGACGGCGGCGCGGGCAACGACACGCTCGACGGCGGCGCCGGCGCCGACATCATGACCGGCGGCGACGGCAACGACACCTATTTCGTCGACAATCCCGGTGACGTGATCGCGACCGACACGGCCGGCACGGACACGGTCAATGCGAGCGTCTCCTTCGCGCTCACCGTGGGCAACGGCATCGAGAACCTGACCCTGACGGGCACGGGCAATCTCAACGGCACCGGCAACGAACTCGCCAACGTCATCACCGGCACCAGCGGCGCCAACAGCCTCGATGGTGGTGACGGCAACGACACGCTGATCGGCAACGACGGCAACGACAGCCTCGTCGGCGGCGCGGGCCTCGACCGGCTCGTCGGCGGCGCCGGCAACGACTATTACAAGCTCGACGTCAGTGGCGACGCGGTGGTGGAGCTGGCCGGTGAAGGCACCGACACGGTCGAAGCGGTCTTCAACTACACGCTCGGCGCCAATGTCGAGAACCTCATCCTGAGCGGCACAGCCGCCGTCAAGGGTACCGGCAACGCGCTCGACAACGTCATCACCGGCAACACGAGCGACAACACCCTGATCGGCGCCGCCGGCGCCGACACCCTCACCGGTGACGCCGGCAACGACTCGATCGACGGCGGCGACGGCGCCGACAAGATCGACGGCGGTGCGGACAACGACAAGCTCTTCGGCGGGTCCGGCGTCTTCGCCGATACGATCGATGGCGGCGACGGCAACGATTCGATCAACGGCGGCGACGGCGCCGACTCGCTCACCGGCGGTCTCGGCACTGACACCATCCTCGGCGGCACCGGGGCCGACACGATCAACGCCGGCGACGACGCGGATCGGGTCCTCGGCGGCACCGGCAAGGACACCATCGACGGCGGCGGTGGCAACGACACGATCGACGGCGGCGCCGATAACGACAGCATCGTCGGCGGCGCCAACGACGATCTTCTGAACGGCGGCAGCGGCGTCGGCAAGGACACGATCGACGGCGGTGACGGCAACGACAAGCTGAAGGCGGGTGCCGGCCGCGACATGCTGATCGGCGGCAGCGGCGACGACTCGCTCGACGGCGGCGCCGACGACGACTCGCTCCTCGGCGGTGACGGCAACGACACGCTGGTCGGCGCCCGCGGCAACGACACCATGGACGGCGGCAACGGCGCCGACCTCTACATCGTCGGCAAGGACGACCTCTCGGCCAACATCAAGGACGGAGGGACCGACGGCGCCATCGACACGGTTCAGTCGAGCCTCGTCGACTTCACGATGGGCCAGGGCCTCGAGGTCCTCAATATCGTGAGCGGCGGCAAGAACGCCGTCGGCAACGGTGACGCCAACACCATCACCGGCAACGCCGCCAAGAACATCATCGACGGCGCCGGCGGCAACGACATCATCGACGGCGCCGGCGGCGCGGACGTGCTGACGGGCGGCGCTGGCGTCGACACCATCACCGGCGGTAAAGGCAACGACACCATGACCGGCGGCGCCGGCGCCGACACCTTCTTGTTCCTCGAAGGCCGCGGTCGGGACGTCATCACCGACTTCGCCGACGGCGTCGACAAGCTCAACGTCAAGGATTTCGGCATCGACTTCGGGGACGTCAAGGTGACCCAGAAGGGCGCGGACACGATCCTGGTCTTCGCGGGCCAGACGATCACGCTCCAGGGCTTCGACGCGTCCAAGATCGACGGCAACGACTTCGTGTTCTGAGGACCCTGTCGGGCCGTCCCGACAGCGGCCCGACCACTCTCACGATCGGCACGGCCGGACCTTCGCGTCCGGCCGTTGCATATTCGGCCCGTCGATACAACAGGGCGCGACGTCAGGTCGGATCATTACGGTACATTCCAAGGAACGGATGTAATCCTGCTCGCCTAGAGAAGCTGAATTCGTCTCAATTAAGTAAAATTGTCAAAAATTAACTGCAGCTATACAAGTTTTACATCCCAGTCTTCGCGCATGATACGATCTTATTGTCGTCGAATATTTAGATGCGAGGAAGACCATGGTTTCCCTCACCAACAGGGCCGACGGATACACCGTCACCAATCCGGGCGGTGAACTGGTCGACGCCCTTCTGGGCGCCGATACCGTCACCGGCTTCACCGGCTCCGACACGCTCCTGGGCGGCGGCGGAGCCGACAGTCTGATCGGTGGGGGCGGCAATGACAGCCTGGACGGCGGCGCAGGCAACGACACGCTCAACGGCGGCGCCGGCGCCGACACTATGGTGGGCGGCGGGGGCAACGACAGTTTCTTCGTCGACAACCCCGGCGACGTCGTGATCGACTACAGGAACAGCGGCACCGAGCAAGTCATGGCGAGCGTCAGCTTCTCCCTCGCCTACCAATATTTGCCCGGCTCGAATTTCGTCGACAACCTGATCCTGATCGGGACCGCCGACATCGACGGCACCGGCAACGACCTCCCCAACAGGATCACCGGCAATACCGGCAACAATGCGATGTTCGGCGGCCTGAGGAACGACACCCTCGTCGGCGACGCCGGCGACGACACGCTCGATGGCGGCGACGGCGCCGACAGCCTGACCGGCGGCACTGGCAACGACACCTACTACGTCGACAATGCCGGCGACACGGTGGTCGAGGCCGCCGCCGCCGGCGACGACACGGTCCTCGCCTCCGTTTCCGCCACACTCGCGGCCAATGTCGAGACCCTGATCCTGACCGGCGCGGACGACATCGTCGGAACCGGCAACGGCCTCGACAACGTCATCCTGGGCAATGACGGGGCGAACACCCTCGCCGGCGATGCCGGCAACGACACGCTCGACGGCGGCGCGGGGGCCGACCAGCTGGTCGGCGGGATCGGCAATGATGTCTTCATCGTCGACGACGCGGGCGATACGATCGTCGAGGACCCCGGCGCGGGTGACGACGCGGTTTTCACCTCCGTCTCCGTCACGCTCGCGGCCAATGTCGAGTCCCTGATCCTCACCGGCGCGGACGACCTCGACGGAACCGGCAACAACCTCGACAACTTCATCCTGGGCAATGACGGGGTGAACATCCTCGACGGCGATACCGGCGACGACACGCTCGACGGCGGCGCGGGAGCCGACCGGCTGGTCGGCGGGATCGGCGACGATCGGTACATCCTCGACAATGTGGACGACACGGTCGTCGAGGACCCCAACGCGGGTGACGACACGGTCGTCGCCTCCGTCTCGATCGCGCTCTCGGCCAATGTCGAGAACCTGACCCTGACCGGCACCGACGACCTCAAGGGAACCGGCAACGCGCTCGACAACACGATCATCGGCAATGCCGGCCGCAACACCCTCGTCGGCGACGCCGGCGACGACACGCTCGACGGCGGCGCGGGTTCCAACCGGCTCGTCGGGGGGGCGGGCGACGACACCTATGTGGTGGCGAGCACCGCCGACATGGTCGTGGAGGTCGCCGGCGAGGGCGCTGCGGACAGGGTCCTCGCGTCGATCAGCTACCGCCTCGGCGCCGCGGTCGAGGACCTGACCCTGACCGGCGACGCCGCCCTCAACGGCACCGGCAACGCGCTCGCCAACGCCATCGCCGGCAATGTCGGCGCCAACCGGCTCGACGGCGGCGACGGCAACGACACGATCGACGGCGGCGACGGCGCCGATACCCTCCTCGGCGGCCTCGGCGACGACGGCCTGACCGGCGGCGACGGCGCCGATTCGATCGACGGGGGCGGCGGCGCCGACGCGATCGCGGGCGGCGACGGAGCCGATGACATCGACGGCGGCGCCGACGCCGACGCGATCGCGGGCGGCGACGGCGACGATACGTTGAACGGCGGATGGGGCGAGGCGGCCGACACGATCGACGGTGATGCGGGCGCCGATTCGGTGCTCGGCGGTGACGGCGCCGACCTCCTCGACGGCGGCGGCGACGCCGACACGATCCGGGGCGGGAACGGCACCGATTCGATCGTCGGCGACACCGGCGCGGACTGGCTCTACGGCGACAGCGGCAAGGACACGATCGGTGGCGGCGCGGACAACGATACGATCGACGGCGGCGAGGACAACGACACGATCGACGGCGGCGCCGGGGACGATCTGCTCCTCGGTGGCAGCGGCGCCGGCAAGGACGACCTGAGCGGCGGGCTCGACAACGACAGGCTCCGCAGCGGCGCCGGCCGCGACCAGCTGAAGGGCGAGGCCGGCAACGACCTCCTCGACGGCGGGGCGGACGACGACACGCTCGACGGCGGCGACGGCAACGACACGCTGATCGGCGGCGCGGGCGCGGACGAGTTCGCCGGCGGGGACGGCGACGACCGCTACGAGATGGACGATGCCGACCGCTTCGGCGCCGGGGCGGAAACGAAGGGCGGCGGCGACGACACCGTCGTGTCGACCGCGAAGGACATCACGCTCGCCGCCTTCATCGAAACGCTCGAACTGAAGCGCGGCAACATCAACGGCACGGGCAACGCCCAGGACAATGTCATCCTCGGCAGCACGGGCAAGAACAAGATCGACGGCGCCGCGGGCGACGACCGGCTGGACGGCAGGAAGGGCGCGGACAGCCTGACGGGAGGCGACGGCGACGACACCCTCGTCGGGGGCAGCGGGAACGACACCCTGACGGGCGGCGCCGGGGCGGACCGCTTCGTCTTCGTCGAAGGCCGCGGCCGCGACACCATCACAGACTTCTCGGACGGCGTCGACAAGATCGACGTCTCCGACCTCGGGCTCGACTTCGCCGACATCAAGGTGACGCAAAAAGGCGGCGATACGATCCTGAGCTTCGCCGGGCAGTCGGTCACCCTCACGGGCTTCGATGCCGGCAAGATCGGCGCGGTCGACTTCGTCTTCGTCTGACCGGGGTGCCGGTTCCGCCGGGCCTTGCCCTCGCTCGCGCGCAAGGCCGGCGATCCGCGGCATGCGCGCCGCAAGGTGCCGCCCGCCGCGCCGCGCAAAACGAAAAGGCCGGCGATCGCTCGCCGGCCTCTCCACGTCGATAAGGTCGTTCGGATCAGAACTTGTAGGCAGCGCGGACCTGGATGATGTTGTCCGTGATGTTCACGCTCTTGTTGTTGCCGGCGGTGCGGAAGGTCGCCGAACCGAAGTCGCTGTACTTCCATTCCAGGCCGAGGATGATGTTGTTCGTGACGGCCCAGTCGGCGCCGATGCCGGCGGTCCAGCCCGTGTCGTTCGAGCCGCCGTTGTTGCAGCCCTTGCGGCCGTTCACGGTGAAGCCGCGGCAGCTGGCATTCACGTCGGCGAAGGCCACACCGGCCGCGCCGTAGATCATGACGCGGTCGATCGCGAAGCCCACGCGACCGCGGATATCGGCCTGCCAGTTGAGATCGGCATTGTAGTGAACGACATTGTTGTTGCCGTTGCGGCCGTTGCCGCTGCCGCCGACGTCGGTCCAGGACCAGCTGCCGTCGACACCGAGGACGAGCTGCTGGAACTGCCAGTTGAACCCGGCGAAGATACCGGCGAGCCAGCCGCTGTTGCTGCCGCTGCTGCTGGTGCGATTGTTGCGGCAGTTCAGGTTGTTGGCGCACCAACCACCGTTCCAGTCGTTGCCACCCCAGATGTAGCCGGTGTTCACACCGACGAAGGCACCGGTCCACGTATAGGCCGGGATGAGTACCGGGGCGACCGGAGCGACCGGCGCCGGAGCACGATAGAGATCCGCCGCAGAAGCCGCGCCGGCAGAAGCAGCCAGCGCAATGGCAGCGGCGGCGAGGGTCTTGTTCAGCATTTCCAGAAACTCCCGAGTGTGAACCAGTGAGCGGACTATACCGACGACCTATCATTCAGACGAGTGCATTTTTGCAACAAGCGCCAGTATGATTCCGGTCGCCCGCACGTTACCGGGCTTCAATTCTTGTCAATTCGCCTCCCCTCAGGAAACCGACAGGTAATCGTGGCCGTTGGGCGGCGAGCAACAAGGGTCGCCTCACGACCGCCATGCTTGCCCACTGTTTGCCACATTTCAGATCTGCCCATCTTTGCGCCATCGGTGTCGTGCAGGGGTAAACTCCGCAAGGATGACGGCAGCAGCAAGGCGACGCATCAGCTTCGCGGTTGCCGGCCGCGCTCACTGTCGGCTAACCAGAGGGACTGGACGCGCGCGCCCCGGCATCCCAGGTAAGGACGCGCAAGTCCGCCGACTCGAGGATTGATATGTCTGACGAATCGAGCCGTCCGCCCGAGCCCGGCGAGGACGATCCCCTGCTCGACCTGGCGGTCGACGCGCCCGCCGGCAGCGGCATGGCGGTGATCGCGGACGTGGTGCGCCGGCTTCCGAACGCGCCCGGCGTGTACCGGATGCTCGACGGCAAGGGCGACGTCCTCTATGTCGGCAAGGCGCGCAACCTCAAGAAGCGCGTCGCCAACTATGCGCGCCCTACCAATCCTTCCAGCCGCATTCTCCGCATGATCCGCGAGACGGCGGCCATGGAATTCGTCCAGACCCGCACCGAGACCGAAGCGCTTCTGCTCGAAGCGAACCTGATCAAAAGACTGCGGCCGCGCTTCAACGTCTTGCTGCGCGACGACAAAAGCTTTCCCTATATTCTGATCGGCGGCGATCACGAGGCGCCGGCCATTGCGAAGCATCGCGGGGCACGCAAGCGCAAGGGCGATTATTTCGGCCCCTTCGCCTCCGCCGGCGCGGTCGGCCGCACCATCAACGCGCTGCAGAAGGCCTTCCTCATCCGCACCTGCTCCGACGCCGTCTACGAATCGCGCACCCGGCCGTGCCTCCTGTTCCAGATCAAGCGCTGTTCGGCGCCCTGCACGGGCGAGATCGAGATGGATCGCTACGCCGAGCTGGTGCGCGAGGCCAAGGCGTTCCTGTCGGGCAAGAGCGGCGCCGTGAAGTCGGAACTCGCCGCCGCCATGGAGCGCGCCTCCGAAGCGCTCGACTTCGAACGCGCCGCGGTCTACCGCGACCGCCTCGCCGCGCTCTCTCATGTGCAGTCGCATCAGGGCATCAACCCGCAGTCGGTCGAGGAGGCCGACGTGTTCGCCGCCCATCACGAAGGCGCGCAGACCTGCATCCAGGTGTTCTTCTTCCGCACCGGCCAGAACTGGGGCAACCGGGCCTATTTCCCGAAGGCCGACAAGTCGCTCTCCGAGCCGGAGATCCTCGAGGCCTTCGTGGCGCAGTTCTACGACGACAAGCCGGTGCCGCGGCTCGTCCTCCTCTCGCACGACGTGGAGGAGCGCGAGCTTCTGGAACGGGCGCTCGCCGAGAAGGCCGGCCACCGAATCGAGATCGCGGTGCCGCAGCGCGGCGAGAAGCGCGACCTCGTCGCCCACGCGCTCCTCAATGCGCGCGAGGCGCTCGGCCGCAAGCTCGCCGAATCGTCGAGCCAGTCGAAGCTCCTCGCCGGCCTCGGCGACGTGTTCGGGCTCGCCGAGCCGCCGCGCCGGGTGGAGGTGTTCGACAACAGCCACATCATGGGCACCAACGCGGTCGGCGGCATGATCGTGGCGGGGCCCGACGGGCTCGTGAAGAACCAGTACCGCAAGTTCAACATCCGCTCGACCGAGCTCACCCCCGGCGACGACTACGGCATGATGCGCGAGGTGCTGACCCGCCGATTTGCGCGGCTCGTCAAGGAATGCGGCTCCAAGGCGGAGGCGCCGCGCGACGACCAGGGCTTCGGCCCCTGGCCGGATCTCGTCTTCGTGGACGGCGGCAAGGGCCAGCTTGAAGCCGCCCGCCAGGTGATGGCGGATCTCGGCATCGAGGACATCCCGCTCGTCGGCATCGCCAAGGGCCCGGACCGGGACGCCGGTCGCGAGAAGTTCTTCATGTCCGGCCGCGCCGACTTCATGCTGCCGGAGCGCGACCCGGTGCTCTATTTCGTGCAGCGCCTGCGCGACGAGGCGCACCGCTTCGCGATCGGGACGCACCGGGCGAAGCGTTCCAAGCAGATCGGTCAGTCGACGCTGGACGAGATCCCCGGCATCGGGCCGACCCGCAAGCGCGCCCTCCTCCGCCACTTCGGCACCGTCAAGGCGATCGCGCGCGCCGGCATCGAGGACCTGCTGACCGTCGAAGGCATCTCGGAATCGACCGCCGAGACGATCTACGATTACTTCCACGAAGGCGCCGACGCCTGAGGCGAGGCGCCGAACCCTTCCGGACCATGACGGGCGGGTTACCTTTTCTTAATTTGTCGCCCCCGCGCCCCGCGTGGTAGCCGTCCATCACCCGAGGTCGGACGGAGGCACGCGGCGATGGTGAAGTTCTGGCTCCTCCGGGTGCATCGCTGGATCGCGGTGGTGTTCGCCATCCCGCTCGCGGCGGTCATCGTCACCGGGCTCATCCTCTCCTTCGAGCCGATCGTCCAGGTCGGCGCGATCACGCCCGGCTCGGTGAAGCTCGACACGGTGGAGGCGGCGCTCGCCAAGGCGGATCCGGGCGGCACCGCCCGCGCGCTCACGATCAAGCCGCAGGACGGCGTGGTCACGATCGGCGGCGGGCGCGGCGGCGGGCAGAGCTTCAGCCTCGCCACCGGCGAGCCCGCGCAAGTGGAGCCGTCGTTCCTGTCCGGCCTGTTCGGCCCCTCGCGCGGGGTGCATGAGCGGCTCGTCTACGATCTCGGCTGGCTGGTCGTGGCCTCCACCTATGTCATGCTGGCGCTGCCGATCCTCGGCGTCCTGATGGGCTGGCCACGCATCCGCAACACGGTCGGCGGCTGGCACAAGGCGACCGGCTGGGGACTGCTGCCGCTGATGATCCTGAGCCCGCTCACCGGCCTCGCCCTCGCCTACGGCATCACGCTGCAGACGCCCGCCGCGCGGCCGGCCGGCCCGGCGCCGACGCTCGCCGAGGCGGTGCGGCTGGTCGCGGCCGATCACGATCTTTCCCGCCTCGTCTCGATCGGTCAGCGCGGCCCGACCATGATGGCGCGCGTCTATGACGGCGGCGAACTGCGCGCCTATGCGGTCACGAAGGCCGGGCTCGCGCCGCTCGACCGCAACCTGCCGCGCCTCATCCATGAGGGCAACTGGGCCGGCCTCTGGTCGGGCCTTCTCAATGTGGTGACCTCGATCGCCATGCTCGGTCTGCTCGTCACCGGCCTCGTGATCTGGAGCCGGCGGACGTTCCGCCGACGCCTGCGCGACCGCAACGGGCCGGCTCCCTCGACGGGCGTCTCGACCCCCGCCGCGGGGCGTTGACGCCCGCCTCGCCGCCATGCTCTCTCCTCCTCGGCGCGCCGGAGGATCGGGAGCAGCATGAAGGCCTTGAACATTCCGAACCTTTTAACTTACGGGCGCATTCTCGCCGTGCCGGCGGTCGTGCTCTGCTTCGCCTTGCCGGGAATGCCCACGAACACGTCGCGCTGGGTCGCGCTCGGCCTCTTCGTGGTCGCCGCCATCACGGACTTCCTCGACGGCTATCTGGCGCGCGCCTGGCAGCAGCAGTCCTCGCTCGGGCGCATGCTCGACCCGATCGCCGACAAGCTGCTCGTCGCCTCGCTGCTGCTCGTCCTGGTCGACGACCGCACCATCAGCGGGCTCGCGGTGATCGCCGCCGTGATCATCCTCTGCCGCGAGATCCTGGTCTCGGGCCTGCGCGAATTCCTCGCGGAACTGCGCGTCAGCGTGCCGGTGACCTGGCTCGCCAAGTGGAAGACGACGGCGCAGCTGGTGGCGGTCGGCTTCCTGGTGATCGGGCCGGCCGGCGACCGGATCATCCCCGGCACCACCACGGTCGGGATCTGGCTCCTCTGGATTTCCGCCATCCTGACACTTTATACGGGCTACGATTATTTCCGGGCCGGCATCCGGCACCTGATCGAGGACGAGGCGTGAGAATCCGCTATTTCGCCTGGGTGCGCGAGCGCATCGGCAAGGCCGAGGAAGAGATCGATCTGCCGGCGTCGGTCGCGACCGCCGGCGACCTGGTGCGCTTCCTCAAGGCACGCGGCGAGACCTACGACCACGCCTTCGAGCGCCCCGAGGTGATCCGCGTGGCGCTCGACCAGCAGCATGTGAAGCACGACGCGCCGCTCGGGGCAGCGCGCGAGGCCGCGCTGTTCCCGCCCATGACCGGGGGCTGAGCATGGCCGGCGCGAGGCTCACCGTACGCGTGCAGGCCGAACCGTTCGACGTCGGCGCGGAGGTCGACCGGCTCACCCTCGGCCGCACCGATGTCGGCGCGGTGGTGACATTCCAGGGGCTCTGCCGGTCCGAGGGCAACAGCCTCGCGGCGCTCGAACTCGAATATTATCCCGGCATGGCGGAAGCCGAGATCCTGCGCGTCGCCGAGGAAGCGGCCGCGCGCTGGCCGCTCTTCGCCGTCACCGCGATACACCGGCACGGCGTGATCGCGCCGGGCCAGCCGATCGTCCTCGTCGTCACCACGTCGAGCCACCGCCAGGCCGCCTTCGAGGGGGCGAGCTTCGTGATGGACTTCCTCAAGACCCGCGCGCCGTTCTGGAAGAAGGAGCATCGCGCCGACGGGTCCGAGGGCGGCTGGGTCGATGCCCGCGAGACGGACGACGCGGCGGCCGGGCGCTGGGGCGGCGAGCCGCGTGCCTCCGGTGGGGCCGGCTAGTCCAGCTTTCTCTTCAACTAAGAACGACGGTGCCTCAGGTCACGGACGGAGTGATGCCGCGTAGGCGGCGAGCGCCACCATGTCGTCGAGCGTCAAATTGGCGACGTTGGGGGCCATCAGCGGACTCCAGGGTCCGGTGCGCGCGCCGTTCCGGAAATCATGGAGTTGCCGCACGATATAGCTCGGGGATAGCCCGGCAAGACGGGGAATGGGCCCCAGACCCTCGAGCTGCAGCCCATGACAGGCCGTGCATGGTGTGCTCTTGCCGTCGCCGCCGGTTTCAACCAATCGCCTACCCGTTTCGATGCTGCCCTTCGGAACGTAAGCAAAGATCTCCGCGCGCGCGTCGCGCACTTCAAAGCGCTCCACATCCGCCGGGATTTCGATGATGCGGCCACCCAGTGGCTCCGTCTCGCCGTTCGGCACCGGCGCCAGAAACCACGCTGTCACCTGTGTCTTCGGTACGGTGTCGCTTTCCAGGACCTTTGTCGTTGAGCGCGGCTTCAAGCTGGAAAAATAGGCGGCGGCCTCCTGGATTTCCGCATCGGTCATCGCCATCGCGGATTTGATCATCAACACCGTCGGTATACGGCCGGGCGCCGAGTGCGCGGTGCGCATGCCACTTTTGAAATCGGCCATCTGCTGCAAGAAGTACGCTAGGGGAAGCCCGGCGATGTTCGCGTTTTCCGGGCCCCCCACTCCATCGGCTCGATGACACGAACCGCATGCCATGACATCGGGCTTGCGGCCCTCAGCAACGATGCCGGGCAGCGCGGGATGATCCGTCGGGTGCCAATCTGGAGTGAAGAACAGATTTCGCGTCTGGGTTAGTGTGAAGCTGGCGGCGCTGTCTGGCACATGTCGCGGAACGCCATCATCGGGTGCTGGTTTGAAGCCGGGCGGATTCATGGGGTACGCCCAGGCTGGCGGTTTATCTTCGGCTTCCGCAGTTGCCGTTCCCAACAACGTGGCCGCGACGGTCGCGCCAAGTGCCAATCCAGCGAATACCGCTTTATAGGACCGTTTCATCAAACTGTCCCCTCCAGCCGATGAACTTGTCGCTGCACCACCGGATGAGCGACTTTCGCAGAACTTATTTCATCGTACCACCGCTGGCAATTCAATTTCCAATGAGCCAACACGATACCCACTGGAATCTTCGGATACACTTATCTATCGATCGAGAAATCTCCATAAGAATTTTAGTGATACAGTCTACATTGTGAAGACAGGCGCGGACACAGGCCTGCCGCTCTCATTAAAGCGCCAGATTACACGCCCATCTTGTCAATCCAATTTCGTTGACATCGGCGATAGACGAGGCTCTGCTTTTGGCCACGGGTCAACGTCGAGCCGACACCACGCTAGCGGCGCAGGCTCGCCGGAGTGACATCGTAGCGGATCGCCCGTTCTAGACGCCGACCGCCTCGCCCAGGTCCGGCTCCGGCGGCTTCGGCGCCGCCGCGCGGCGGCTGCCGCGTCGGTCGCGGCGGCGCACGAGCCCGTCCAGCATGTCTTCGGCCTTCTTCACCTGGCCGGCGAAGCGCTCCAGGCCGCGCAGCTGCTTGTCGAGCGCCGCCATGGTCTTGGGCAGGTTCGGATCCTCCTCCTCCAGCCAGACCGGCAGGATGCGCGCATAGGCGAGCGCCATGGCCTGGGCGCGGGCATAGCCCTGCAGGCCGGGGAGCGGCCCGCTCGGCTTCACGCCGGCGGCGGCGAGCATCCAGCGCTGCGAGGTGACCGCGATGCGGTTGAGCGTGGCGGCGAGCATCAGGTCGCGGCGCGCCGACTGCATCAGGCGGCGCAGGCTCGCGCGGTAGGGCGCGAGCGCGTCGAGGCGGCGCATGATCACGTCGAACAGGCGCTCGCGCAGCGGCTCGCTCGCCATCGCCGGGTCCTCGTCGCCGAGCACCTGCAGGTCGATGCGGCGCGAGAACTCCTCCAGGATGGCGACGCGGCTGTCGAAGCTCGCGCGCAGCTGGCCGAGCGAGACCCCGGCCTTGTCGGCCACGTCGTTGAGGTCGATGGCGAGGAAGTCGCGGTCAGCCGCGAGTTCCATCAGCGCATCGACGATCTTCTGCTTCTGCTTTTCCGTCGCCATGTCGGCACCTCGTCGGTCGAAACCCGTCCTCTCAACATAGGAAGGCGGGCGCGGCGCTGCGAGGGGCCGTTCCGGCGTCAATCGAACAGACTGGAGACGGATTTCTCCTGCGCGGTGCGGGCGATCGCCTCGCCCATCAGCGGCGCGATGGAAATGACGCGGATGTTCGGCGCCGCCTTCACCGCCTCGGTCGGCTGGATGGAATCGGTGATCACCAGTTCCTTCAGCCGCGAGGCCGAGATGCGGGCGACCGCGCCGCCCGACAGGACGCCGTGGGTGCAATAGGCGGTGACGTCCCGCGCCCCGCGCGCGAGCAGCGCCTCGGCGGCGTTCACCAGCGTACCGCCGGAATCGATGATGTCGTCGCACAGGATGCAGGAGCGCCCCTCGACATTGCCGATCACGTTCATGACCTCGGACTCGCCCGGCCGCTCGCGCCGCTTGTCCACGATGGCGAGCTGCGCGTCGATGCGCTTGGCCAGCGCGCGGGCGCGCACCACGCCACCCACGTCGGGCGACACCACGACCGTGTTGGCGAGCGGGTAGCGCTCCTTGATGTCGCGCATCATCACCGGCGCGCCGTAGAGATTGTCGGTCGGGATGTCGAAGAAGCCCTGGATCTGGCCTGCATGCAGGTCGAGGGTGAGGACGCGGTCGGCGCCCGCATGGGTGATAATGTTGGCGCAGAGCTTGGCCGAGATGGGCGTGCGGCCGGACGAGCGGCGGTCCTGCCGGGCATAGCCGAAATAGGGGATCACCGCGGTGATGCGCTTGGCGGAGGACCGCTTCAGCGCGTCGATGATGATGAGCAATTCCATCAGGTGGTCGTTGGCCGGGTAGCTCGTGGACTGCAGGATGAAGACATCCTCGCCGCGGACGTTCTCCTGCACCTCGACGAAGATTTCCTGGTCGGCGAAGCGGCGCACCAGACAGCTCGAGAGAGGTATTTCCAGATAGTCGGCGATCGCGTCCGCGAGAGCGCGATTGGAATTGCCGCACACGAGTTTCATCGGCGAGGACCTCGGCGAGGATGGCGGACGCGGTCAGGAGCGTCCAGGCAAGCCTGACAGTCGTTGCGACAGGTCAATAGTTTGCCAGCCGGTCTTTGGCAACCGCGAAGGCCGGTTTGTGGCATTTTCGTGAAACGGGGGTCAGCTGTGCGCCCGCGTCGACCAGGCCATGACGCCCTCCACCATGGCCGCGGCGAGGTGTTCGAGCGTCTTCTGGTCCACATTGCCCCAGGGGTCGCCCGAGACGGCCGGGGCGGTCTCCTGGCCGCCGAAGGTGTGCACGCGCGTGCCGTCCGCGTCGTAGATTTCCACCTGGTAGGTGATGATCGTGGACGTTCCGGTGCCGAGCGCCTGCAGATAGGGCTTGATGCGGTAGGTGGCGGGCTCGTCGAGCCGCATGGCGAGCGTCATCTTGTACTGCTTCGTGTGCTTCGACACGAAGGTGCGGATCTGCCGGTAGAGCGGATCGCCGGTGCCGACGGGGACGCCGACGAAGGGCAGGAACAGATAGGTGATGGGTTCGCCCGGTCCCGGGGCCGGATGCGGCTTCAGCACGGGCGCGGTGCCGATCACGCCCATGCCCGTGTCCTGCGAGCAGGCCGCCAGCAGCGCGAGCGCGATCGCCGCGACCGCCCGTCCGAACCCGCCGAAGCGCTTGACCTGCATGCCCGATCCTCGCTGGAACGCCTCGTCTTCTAGCGGCATTTGCGGCGGCGGTCGAGCACCGAGAAAGCACGCCGGCGCGCTCTTTCCACGGCCTACGGGCCCGCCGGGCCCGAACTCAGCCCTTCACGACCAGATCGAGCGGCGCCGCCGAGAGCGGCACGGGCGCCTCCGCGGTGGTGCGGTAGGTGCGGCCGAGGCAGAGCGCGGTGCCGCTTTGCGAATCCATCAGGATCATGTGGGCGAAGAGAACCATGTCGGGCACGATCTCGGCCGGATTTCCCCTAAAGAACATGGGCATGTCCATCCAGCTCGGGGTGAAGCGGGCGCCGAGCGAATAGCCGCAGGCGTTGAGCCGGTGGTCGATCAGGCCGCGCTCGTCGAACACCCGCGCATGGGCGTCGAACACGTCGCCGAAGGTCCTGCCCGGCCGCATCTCGGCCTCCACGGCGGCGAGCGCGTCGAGGGCGGCGGCGTGGAGTTCCTCGTGGCGGGGCGTCGCGGCGCCGACGCAGATCGTGCGCATCAGCGCGGCATGGTAGTGCCGGTGGACACCGGCGAATTCGAGCGTGATCTGGTCATGGGCGTCGAGCCGGCGGCGGCCGGACTTGTAGCGGCAGAGCAGCGCGTCGCGGCCGGAGCCGATGATGAATTCGTTCGCCGGATAGTCGCCGCCCGCCTCGAACACGGCGCCCTGCAGCGCGGCGAGAATCCGGCCCTCGTCGGCGCCGGGGCGGATCTCCGCTTCCGCGGCGGCGAGCGCCAGGTCGGCGATGCGCCCGGCCTCGCGGACGACCTCGAGCTCCGCGGCGGACTTCACCATGCGCAGCTGCGGCACCACCGAGGAGGCATCGATCAGGTCGGCGAAGGTCGCCAGATGCTCGTCGACGAGGCGCCCGTTCTTCGCGGTGAGGCCGTGCGTGTCGTATTCGACGCCGACCCGCATGCCGAGCAGGCCGAGCTCGAACAGGAGGTCCTTCAGCTGCAGCACCGGGCTCGCCTCGCCGCGGTCGACCCAGATGCGGATGTCCTCGACGATGGAGGTGTGCTGCGCCTGGCGCAGATCCGCGGAGCGCGTGAGCAGCACCTTGGTGCCGTCCTGCTTCACCACCAGACACTGGAAGAAGCAGAAGCCGAACGTGTCGTAGCCGGTCAGCCAATAGCTCGACTCCTGCGCGAACAGCAGGATGGCGTCGAGCTTCAGCACCTTCATGGCCTCGACCAGGCGGGCCTCGCGGGCGGCGTATTCCTCGCGGGTGAAATGCAGGGCCATGCAAACTCCGGTCGTTCCTGGATCGCGTGCGAAGGCGACGGGCCTTCGCGGGGCGGATGTCGGTGGCGCCGCCCTCGGCGGCCGTTCGCGGTCAATCGCCGGGGTCCGGCGGCGGTTCCGGCGCGCCCGCGCGCGGGCGGGGCGCCTCGCTCAGAACACGGCGTGGTCTCCCCGGTCCGGCAACGCCTCGCCGGCGACCACGCGGCGATAGAAGTCGAAAAGCGTATCCGATCCGGTTTCCGGCGTCGCCGCCGCGTCGTAGCGGCCGGTCGCCGGATCGAGCACCAGCATGGATTCGGTCGCGTAGTAGCGGCCGATGCGCGCGAGTTCGGCCTTCGCCGCGAGCGCGGGGCTGACCCGGCCGAGCGCGCCGAGCGTGCCGATGATGCCGTCGAGGAGTGCCACCGGCACTTGTCGAAAGCGGGGCGGACGGCCGAGGAGTTCGAACAGCCGCTCGCCCTGCTCGCGCGGCGTGAACGCCGGCCCGGGCCCGCCGATCGGCAGGATCCGGTCCTGCAGCGTCGGGTCCTCGAGGCACCGGGCGATGTAGCGGCCGAGATCGTCGTCGCCGATCGGCTTGGTGGCGGTCAACCTGCCGTCGCCGAACAGGAGGAACGGCTTGCCGCGCTTCAGCCGGTCGATCTGGCCGGACAACGACTTGAAATAGGCGGTCGGCCGTACGATCGACCAGGTGAGGCCCGACGCCGTCAGTTCGCGCTCGAAGGCGAGCTTGGCGTGCTGGAACGCGAGCAGCGGCTTCTGCACGCAGATCGCCGACAGCAGCACCATCTGGCCGACGCCGGCCTCTCGGGCGAGCCTGAGCGCCGCGCCGTGGGCCCGGTGGTCGATCGCCCAGGCGTCTTCGGGCGCGCCGGTGCGGGAGGCGAGGCAGGAGACGAGCGCGTCGAACCGCTCGCCGGCGAAGCCGTCGCGCGCGAGCGAGGCCGGGTCGGTCGCCTCGCCCAAGCGGAGCGTCACGCCCCTTGGCACGGCGCCGGCGGCGTCCGCGGTCGGGCGGCGGCGGACGAAGGCGACGACCTCGTGGCCGCGTTCGGCGAGCGCCCGCACGGTGGCGCGCCCGATCGTGCCGGTGGCGCCGAGCACGAGCACGCGTCGGGGCCCGCCGGGCCGGGGCGGGTCGCGAGGGTTCGGGGGAGCGGCATCGAGCATGGATGAAGGTCTCGCGGGCGTCGACGGCGCTTTGGGGCCTCAGCCGGCGGCCGGCTCGCCGGTCAGCGCGATGGCCGAGACGAGGCGCCCGTAGTCGGGCTCGCCGCGATGCGTCATGCGGCGATAGGAGAAGAAGCGCGCCTCGTCCGCATAGGTGCAGAGATCGAGGTTCTCCGCATGGCCGAGCCCGGCGCGCGTCAGCCGCTGGATGATGTAGCCCGGCAGGTCGAACATGGAGCGGCCGGCATTCTCCGACAGCGTGAAGAAGCGCGTGTTGCCCGGATCGTCGACGACGAAGCGCTCGACGAATTCCGCGCCGACCTCGTAGGCGCCGGCCGAGATCATCGGGCCGAGCACGGCCGTGATGTTCTCGCGGCGCGCGCCCTCCTCTTCCATCACCTCGACGGTGCGCTCCAGGATGCCGGTGAGCGCGCCCTTCCAGCCGGAATGACAGGCGCCGACCACGCCGGCCTCCGGGTCGGCGAACAGAACCGGGCCGCAATCGGCCGAGGAGACGCCGAGCGCGATGCCCGGCACGCGCGTGACGAGGCCGTCGGCGCGCGGGGCCTCGCCCGCGGCGAAGGGCGCCGTGACCACCACCGCGTCGGGCGAATGCACCTGGTGCGGCATGACGAGATTCTCGCGCGCGACGCCCATCCATTCGGCGACCCGGCCGCGATTCTCAGCGATCGCCGCGCGGTCGTCGGCCGATCCCATCCCGATGTTGAGGCTCGCATAGATGCCGGTCGACACGCCACCCTCGCGCGTGAAGAAGCCGTGCCGAATGCCGGCCAGCCCGGCCAGGGCGTCTGCCGTGATCAAGGGGAGCCTCCGCGGTCGCGCGGAGGAAACACGGTCCCGCGCCGGGCGGATCCTGACCTCGGCGACTTTCCCCTGTCAACGCCGCGCCGCGGCCGGCAGGCGCGCGGCGCCCGGTCAGGCCGCGCCGAACGGGGCCGGCACCAGGCCCGGCGTCGCCACGACGAGGGCCTTGAACAGGGTGCCCATCTCGGCCGGCGCGACGAGGCGGGCGACTTCGCCGACGAGGCGGGCGCGGGTCGCCTCGTCCTTGTCGGCGCCGAGGCGGCCGGCGCGCTCCTCGATGCCTAGCCTCAGCAGGAAATCGCCCTGCCCGATCGGCCCGTAAACGCGCGCCCCCGCCGCCGCGGCGACGCGCGCCAGGGCCTCGAAATCCACGTGCGCGGTCAGGTCCGCCTCGCCGGGGCGGGCGAGCGGATCGACCGGCGCATGGGCGCGCACGGCCTGGAAGCTGTCGCCGAGCGCGGTCTCGGCATAGCCGTAGTCGATCGCGAGCAGCGCGCCGCCGTCCACCGCGATACGCCGGGCGAGCCCTGCCATGATGCCCGCCGCCACCGCGCCGACCTCGATCACGACCCCGTCCGGCGCGCGGCGGAGGCGCGGCGGGATCTCCTCCGGGGTCATCAGACCGGCGCCGAGGCCGAGCACGAGCCGGTCGGCGGCGTCGAGGCCGACCACACGCTCGCGCCAGAGCCCTTGCGCCTTCTGGTACTGGCGGATCGGCAGCGCGTCGAAGAACTCGTTCGCCACCACCACGGCGACGCCGTCGGGCACCTCCTCGACGCGGTCGTGCCAGTGCGGCGCCACGCCCATGGGCGCGAGGGCCTGGCGCTGGCGGGCGCGCAGGCGCGGGCTCGTCTCGACCAGATGCAGGCGCAGCGCCTCGCCGAAGGCGGGCATCACGCGCGCCGCCCGGAGCGCGTCGGCCATCAGGGTGCCGCGCCCGGGACCGAGCTCGACGAGACGGAACGGGGCGGGCCGGCCGAGCCGCATCCAGGTATCGACCGCCCACAAGCCGATCAGCTCGCCGAACATCTGGCTCACATCCGGCGCGGTGATGAAGTCGCCCGCCGCGCCGAAGGGCTCGCGCGCCATGTAGTAGCCGTGCTCGGGGTCGCCGAGCGCGAGCGCCATGTATTCGGCCAGTCCCATCGGTCCGCCGAGCCGGATCAGCGCCTTGATCCGATGCTCGAGCGGGGTCGGACTCATGCGCTCGACGCCCGAGGGGTGCGGCGCGCGGCCCAGACGGCGACGAGGGCGCCGATCACGACCATGGGCACGGAGAGCACCTGTCCCATCGTGACGAGGCCGCCGAGATAGCCGATCTGCGCATCCGGCTCGCGGAAGAACTCGACCAGGATGCGGGCGACGCCGTAGCCGGCGGTGAACGCCCCGGCGATCATGCCGGGCCGCGCCAGCCAGCCGCGCCGGTAGATGAGGAAGGCGAGCAGCAGGAAGAGGACGATCCCCTCCCCCACCGCTTCGTAGAGCTGGCTCGGATGCCGGCCGAGCGGACCGCCGGTCGGAAACACCACCGCCCAGGGCACGTCGGTGACGCGGCCCCAGAGTTCGGCATTGATGAAGTTGGCGATGCGGCCGAAGAAGAGCCCGATCGGCGCCGCCGCGGTGAACACGTCGAACAGCGTGAAGACCGAGAAGGCCCGGCCGCGCGCATAGAGCCACATGGCCAGCATGGAGCCGAGGAAACCGCCGTGGAACGACATGCCGCCGTTCCAGATCGCCGGGATCTCGGCCGGATGGGCGAGGTAATGGGCCGGGTTGTAGAAGAGCAAGTAGCCGAGGCGGCCGCCGAGCACGATGCCGAGCGTCGCCCAGAGCACGAAGTCGTCGAGTTCCGCGCGGCTCGGCCTGGGCGTGCCGGACCAGAGCGCATCGTTCAGGACGAGGCGCACCGCATACCACCAGCCGACCAGGATCCCGACGATATAGGCGGCCGCGTACCAGCGCACGCCGAAGACGCCGATGCGGAAGATGTACGGATCGATATCCGGAAAGGGCAGTGCGAGAGGATACATGACGTCTCGGCGTAAGGGGCGCCCGGACAGTGGGCAATCGACCGTGGCGGGTCAATGGCGATCCGCCGCGGCGCCCGCGGGTCGCGCGGCGCGGCGGTTCACTCTAGGCTCGGCGTGTGACGCAAGGGTGGAACGGGGAGACGATGGAGATCCAGATGTCGGCGGCGGAGATCGCCGTGCTCGAACAGGCCCTCGCGGGCGCTCGGCGCGTCCTCGAATATGGCGCGGGTGGCAGCACGGTGATGGCGCTCGCCCATGTGCGCGCGGGCGTCGTCGCGGTCGACAGTTCGAGAGCCTGGCTCGACAAGGTGGCGGCGGCCGCGGGGCCCGACGCCGCGAAGCTGCGCAGCCTCCATGTGGACATCGGGCCGCTCGGCAAATGGGGGAAGCCCGCGGATCTCTCGCCGGCGTCGCAAGCGCGGTTCCCGGCCTACCACCAGCGCGTCTGGTCGGAGATCGCGGACTGCGACTACGACCTCTTCCTGATCGACGGCCGCTTCCGCGTCGCCTGCCTGGCGACGATCGTGCTCAACGCGCGGCGGCCGTGGCGCGCGCTGGTGCATGACTACCCCGAGCGGCGGCATTACCACGGGATGGAGCGGATCGCCCAGCGGACGGGCCTCGTCGAGACGCTCGCCACCTTCGAACCGGCCGCGGGCGACGTCGATGCCGAGGCGCGGGCGCTGCTCGCCCATCATGCGGTCGATTGGCGCTGAGCTGTCCCGGTTCTTGAATGCGGTGTCGCCGCAACCCATAAGAAGCGAAGCGACATCCGGAGAGCCACGATGACCCAGACTCAGAGCCGCCTGTTCGACGAATTCGCGAAGCTCATGACCGACGCGGCCGGTGTCGCCCAGGGCGCGCGGCGCGAGGTGGAGACCGTGTTCCGCGCCCAGGCCGAGCGGTTCCTGTCCGAGATGGACGTGGTGCGCCGCGAGGATTTCGAGGTGGTGCGGGAACTCGCCGTGAAGGCGCGCGAGGAGAACGAGGCTCTGCAGGCGCGCGTCGCCGCGCTCGAGGCGAAGCTCGGCGGCATGCCCGCCGCGCCCGCCGAGATCCTGACCGCGAGCCTCGAGCCGAAGGCGCGCAAGGCGAAGCCGGGGCCGACCGAGCCGCCCGCCTCGTCGAATGCCGCGGACATCTGATCCCCACGCAATCAGGCGATACGATTTTCGGGCCTCGCCGCGCGGCCGTTCCCCGCGCGGTGCCGAATGACGAGTCGCGCGAATCCCTTGGGGCCCGCCGAAACGCGCCCGCGCCGGCGAAATCGTCCGCGCATCCATAGCTTATCCACAAGCGGGTGAGACCGGGCGGCGACACTGTCCACACCTTGTTTGCGAGCCGGCGAATTCGGCCTGTCTTACGCGAGTCACGGATCTCTATACTGAATCACAAGAGAGATTCGCGCCGGTTTGGTTCCGGCCGAGGTTACCGTGCGTAGCAGGGACGAGGGATCGGGGCGGGTTTTCAGTGTTTTCCCGCCGTGATGGTCCGGAAATCCGGTTCGGTCGCGTTTGTCGCGTTCTCCTCCCGCGTATGGTCCGTCTCTCACGCGAGGACTTGGCCCATGAGCCTCATTGAATTCGACTTCGAACGGCAAGCGAATCCGGTCGATCTCATCGAGAATGTCGCCGCGCTCGAGGACTGGTCCTTCGAGCGGTCGGGCGACGACGAGATCACCATCTCGGCGACCGGCCGCTGGTCGGACTATCACGTGTCGTTCTCATGGATGGAGGACGTGGAAGCGTTGCACCTCGCCTGCGCCTTCGACCTGAAGGTGACGGAACCGCGCCGGGCCGAGGTGATGAAGCTGCTCGCGCTCGTCAACGAGCAGATGTGGCTCGGCCATTTCGACCTGTGGAGCCGCGAGAACGTGGTGATGTTCCGCCACGGCCAGCTTCTATCCGGCGGCGCCGACCCCTCCGCCGCGCAGGTGGAGGGCCTGCTCTCCAGCGCCATCGAGGCCTGCGACCGCTACTACCAGGCCTTCCAGTTCGTCGTCTGGGCAGGTAAGACCGCCAGGGAGGCGATCGACGGCGCCCTGTTCGAGACCGCCGGGGAGGCCTGAGGCCGGCCCCGGCGCGGGCGGGCGCCCGTCGGGCGTCGTGCCGAGCCGGGGGATCCGTCATGAGCATTTCCAAGACCGCGTCGCCGCTCGTCCTCGTCGGCGGCGGCAAGATGGGCGGCGCCATGCTGGCCGGCTGGCTGGAGCGCGGCCTCGACCCGGCATCGACCACGGTGATCGACCCGGCGCCCTCGCCCGAACTGGTCGACATGTCGTTCGCGCGCGGCTTCCGCGTGGCGACCTCGCCGCCCGCCGGCATCGCGGCGGCGGTGCTGGTGCTGGCCGTGAAACCGCAGGTGATGGACGCCGCCCTGCCGGGCCTCAAGCCGCTGGTCGGGCCGGGCACGGTCGTGCTCTCGGTCGCGGCGGGGAAGACGCTGGCGGCGCTGGCGGGCGGCCTCGGCGAGGCGGCGATCGTGCGCTCGATGCCCAACACGCCGGCACAGGTCGGCCGCGGCATCACCGTGGCGGTCGGCAACCGGCATGTCAGCACGGTGCAGCGCCGCGTCGTGACGGACCTGCTCGCCGCGGTCGGCGCGGTCGAATGGGTCGCCGAGGAGGCGCTGATCGACGCGGTCACGGCCGTGTCCGGGTCCGGCCCCGCCTATGTCTTCCTGCTCGCCGAGGCGCTCGCGGAAGCGGGGCGCAAGGCCGGCCTGCCCGACGATCTCGCCGCCCGCCTCGCCCGCGCCACCGTGGAAGGCGCCGGCGAACTGCTGCATCAGTCCCCGCTCGACCCGGCGACGCTCCGCCGCAACGTGACCTCGCCGAACGGGACCACGGCCGCCGCGCTTGCGGTGCTGATGGCCGCGGGCGGGCTGCAGCCGCTCATGGACGCGGCGGTCGAGGCGGCGGCGCAACGGTCGCGCGAACTCGCGGGCTGACGGTCCGGCTGGTCCGTCGCCGTCGGCACATCCGGGCGCCGCCGCACGTCCTATCCTGAGCCCTCTGCCGCCGCGTTATCGGTTTCTCAATCATCCACTGACATTTTGGAAAAAGTCAGTGGGTTGAACACGCATGGCAAGTTCCGACTTAAGCGAGCTCATCACAGCCGCGGCGAACGCTCCTCCGGAGCGACGGAGCGAGATGATCCGCAAGCTGCGTGACAGCTTCATCGCGGACGGCGCCAAGTACTCGGCGGAAGAACTGCGGCGCTTCGACGATATCATCCGCCATATGCTGGACTCCGCCCCGCTGCTCGATCGCGTGACCTTCGCCAAGGTCGTGTCGCGCTCGCAGAAACTGCCCAAGCCCTTGCGCGATCGTCTGCTCGCCGACAATTCCATGGTGGCCGCCCCGGTCATCGAGCATTCGCAGATGAGCGACGACGAGGTCGGCCGGCTGATCGACCCGGCCGACGAGGGCAAATGCCTCGCCATCGCCAAGCGCGCGCCCGTCTCGGTGGACATCACCGACAAGCTGATCGGCACCACGTTCCCGAAAGTCATGCTCGCGCTCGCGCGCAACCTGTCGGCCGAGATCTCGCTCGGCGGCTTCGAGATCCTCTCCGACGTGGCGATCGAGGACGCCGAGATGGACGAGGCCCTGTCCGGGCGCCCGGACCTGCCGCCGGAAATCGCGCGGAAGCTCACGCGCGTCATGGAGAAGCGCACCCGCGCACGCATCTCCGACATGATCGAACGCGACCGCGCCAAGGGCCGCCGCCCCTTCGTCCTGCGCTGACGGCCGGCCGCCGAACCGGCGCTTTCCCCTTGGCGATAGGCTCCCGCGCATTGCATTTCGCGCGAATTTCCGCTATTCGCCCAGCCGTCCTCACGCGCCGACACCCCTGGAGGCACCGCGTGGACCCTGCCGCGATCGCGGCGGGCGTGTCGAGGCCGGCCAGGTCGGAAGACCGCGGGCGGCCTTTTTCGTTGAACCGACAGGTTCTTCGGACCCACCGGGTCCGTCGAGCCGACGAGAAGGACAAGCAACCGATGAGCCGTCAATCCTACGAGCTCAATGCCTCGGTGCGCGACCGTGTGGGCAAGGGGGCCGCGCGTCAGCTGCGTCGTGAAGGCATGATTCCCGCCGTCATCTACGGCGACAAGAAGCCCCCCCTCGCCATCGCCGTGAACTTCCGCGACGCCGACAAGCGCCTGCGCGGCGGCGGCTTCATGACGACCGTCGCCACCATCAATGTGGGCGGCGACAAGATCCTGGTCATCCCGAAGGACTACCACCTCGATCCGGTGAAGGACTTCCTCACCCATCTCGACTTCCTGCGCGTCAGCGCCGGGTCGACGGTGACGGTGTTCATCCCGGTGCATGTGGTCGGCCAGGACAAGTCTCCCGGCATCAAGCGGGGCGGCGCGCTCAACTATGTGCGCCACGAGATCGAATGCGAGTGCCCGGCCGAGGGCATCCCGGAGGCGATCACCTGCGACGTGTCGACGCTCGACATCAACGATTCGCTGCACATCTCCGCGGTGGCGCTGCCCACGGGCGTGAAGCCGCTGATCCAGGACCGCGACTTCACCATCGTGACGATCGCGCCGCCGGCCGGCTTCAACGAAGCCGCGGAGACGCCGGCCACTCCGGCCGCGTGATCTGCAGCCGAACCGGGAGACCGCCATGCTGCTCCTCGTGGGCCTCGGCAATCCCGGTCCGGACTATGCCAGGCACCGGCACAATATCGGCTTCATGGCGGTGGACGAGATCGTCCGCCGCCATGGCTTTTCGCCCTGGCGCGCGAAGTTCTCCGGCGAGGTCGCCGAGGGAAGCGTCGGCGGGATGAAGGTGATCGCGCTGAAGCCGCTCACCTATATGAACGAGAGCGGCCGCTCGGTGGAGGCCGCCGCCGGCTTCTACAAGATCGAGCCGAAGGACATCGTGGTCCTGCACGACGAGCTCGACCTGCCGCCCTCGAAACTGCGCGTGAAGACCGGCGGCGGCCATGCCGGCCACAACGGCCTGCGCTCCATCCAGGCCCATCTCGGTCCCGACTTCCGCCGTGTCCGCCTCGGCATCGGCCATCCGGGCGCGAAGGAGCTGGTGCACAACTGGGTGCTCGGCAATTTCGCGAAGGCCGACGCCGAATGGGTGAACCCGCTCCTCGACGCCATCGCCGCATCGCTGCCGAAGCTGGCGGCGGGCGACGATGCCGGGTTCCAGAGCGACGTGGCGCTCGCGCTGCAGCCGGAGCGGAAGCCGAAGGCCGCCCGCGCCGCCGAGCCCGCGCCGCCCCCTGCCCCAGCCGGCCCAACCCCGGCGGCGAAGAACGCCATGGCGGAAACGCTGCGGCGGCTGCTCGCCTCCCGGAAGCGGTGAGCGCCGGCGCCGCTTTCCGCATTGCGGTCGGTGGCGGTTTGCCTCTAAACAGCCCGCAACCTCGACCATCACCGGAAAGACCAGCCCGATGGGTTTCAAATGCGGCATCGTCGGCCTGCCGAATGTCGGCAAGTCGACGCTCTTCAATGCGCTGACCCGCACGGCGGCGGCGCAGGCGGCGAACTATCCGTTCTGCACGATCGAGCCGAACACCGGCGAGGTCGGCGTGCCGGATCCGCGGCTCGACAAGATCGCCCGCGTGGCGAAGTCGGCCAACATCGTGCCGACGCGCATCACCTTCGTGGACATCGCCGGCCTCGTGCGCGGCGCCTCCAAGGGCGAAGGGCTCGGCAACCAGTTCCTCGCCAATATCCGCGAGGTCGACGCCATCGTGCATGTGCTGCGCTGCTTCGAGTCGGGCGACATCACCCATGTGGAAGGGCGCGTCGATCCGGTCGCGGACGCGGAGACGGTCGAGACCGAGCTGATGCTCGCCGACCTCGACAGCATGGAACGCCGCATCGTGCCCCTGCGCAAGAAGGCGGCGGGAGGCGACCGCGACGCCAAGGCGCTGCTGCCGGTGATGGAGGGCGCGCTCGCGCTGCTGCAGGAGGGCAAGCCCGCGCGGCTCCTCAAGGTCACGCCGGAGGAGCGCGGGCTGCTCGACGGCCTCATGCTGATGACCGCCAAGCCCGTCCTCTATGTGTGCAACGTGGACGAGGGCTCGGCCGCGACCGGCAACGAGCATTCCCGCCGCGTCGAAGACATGGCGGCGCGGCAGGGCGCGAAGGCGGTGGTCATCTCGGCCGCCATCGAGGCGGAGGTGGCGCAGCTCGCGGACGCCGAGGAGCTCGAATTCCTGGAGACGCTCGGCCTTCACGAGCCAGGCCTCGACCGGCTGATCCGCGCCGGCTACGACCTCCTCGGCCTCATCACCTACTTCACCGCCGGGCCGAAGGAGGCGCGCGCCTGGACGATCGCGAAGGGCACCAAGGCCCCGGGCGCGGCCGGCGTCATCCACACCGACTTCGAGCGCGGCTTCATCCGCGCCCAGACGATCGCCTATGACGACTTCGTGGCGCTCGGCGAGGTGGGCGCCAAGGAGGCCGGCAAGGCGCGCGACGAAGGCAAGGACTACGTCGTCCAGGACGGCGACGTGATGCTGTTCAAGTTCAACACGTAGAAATCAGCAATTTCAATAGGTTAGAGGCAGTTTTGCAATCGCCGAACGCGCGAGACGTTTCCGGCTGACGGCTGCCGTGTATCGCTCGACCTCCTTCAAGGTCTGGTGGCCCGTGATTGCCATGATCTCGTGGGGGGAGCATCCGGCCTCGGCCAGACGCCGCGCCGCCGCCTTGCGGAGCCCGTGCGACACGCACCGATCCGGCAGGCCGGCGTGGGTGTAGGCGTTCTGCATGATGATGCCGAGGGTGTTTTTCTGGTAGCAGCGGCCGAAGCGGGAGCGGATGATCGGTCCCTCCCCTTCCCGGCCGATCAGGTCGATGAGCTGCGGGTGCATCGGCACCGTCACCGTGGTGCCGGTCTTCTCCTGCACGACCTCGACCTCACCTCCCGTAACCTGATCCCACGTCATGGAGGCGCAGTCGCCGATCCGCTGCCCGGTGTAGAGGATCAGGCCGAAGGCGCGGCGCTGCACCGTCTCGGGCGCGAACGCCGCCTCGAACTGGCTGATCTCGCGGTCGGTCCATGTGTGGTACCCGTCCAGCTCGTACCCCTTGATGCGGAGCGTCGGGTCGGTCTCGCGCCAGTCGAGGTCGATGGCGAAGTGGATGAGGATCTTCAGCTTGGCGAGGATATTGTTTGCGGTGCCCGGCCGGTGGGCGTTCCAAGCGACGATCTTCTTGACGTGCTCCCGGCGCATCGTGGCGACAGGCCGATGCGCAATGTCGTGGTCGATGACCAGCATCTCCATGATGAGCTTGTAGTGGTACTGGCTGCTTTTGCTGAGCCTCTTGAACTCCGGGCTATTGTAGTACTCGGTAAGGAGGTGGCGAAACGTTCGCTTCATCGCGTTTTTCCCATGTTATCAACCGACAATCTGTCGGCTTTTCTTTTTCGCAACGAACATTGGCTTCGGTCAACTCCGCCACCTTGAATTGGGGAAAAGGTGCGGCGTGTCTGTGAAGCTCGTTGCCATTGTTGTGAGGTTTGTGCCTGATCGCGAGGGCGAGCGGAGGTATTCATGGAAGTCGGCCTGTGGGACACCATCAAATCGATCGGCTCCATCGGCGGCTTAGTTTCTGCCGGCTTCCTCGTATACGACAGGCTTGTCAAGGATAGACCCATCATAAACTTATCCAATACTACAGGCGTTGGTGGAAAAAAATGGCCCGCATTCCAAATTGTCAACCCTGGACGCACGCCAATTATTATCACTAGCGTCAGAATTACTCCAAAGATACTGAAATGGTACGACTTTGATAGCGAAAAAGGTGACAATTTCCTGCGATATATGTACGGCCTGAACGACTATCTGTGCATTATACAAACCGGAGAGTTCCGGAAGTTTCACGTCGAGCCATACGAAGATCTGCCGAGCTTGGAGCTGTACACCTCCGTCGAGATTGTCGTCGGGTGGCGGCGACTTGATCGACCGCGCAGATGGCAAATGCCACTGCGTGTCACGGTGTCACCGCACGAACTGCTGGAGATCGCCAAGGTCTAACAACCGAAAATCGATTATAAACGGTGCAGGACGGCAGGGAAGCGATCGGCCGATAGGTCGATAGCGCTTTTCGGCAACTGCCGTGAAACACGTCGTCAATCGCCGCGATGGAACCGCTCTGCCCTCCTGTGGACAGCGGGTTGGCGGAAGGTTAGGCGTTGGAATTCACACAAGGTGAGGCGCAAACGATGAACGCACTGGCATACCTACTTTTGTGCCTGATATTGGGTTTTCTGGTTGCGTTTGTGATGGAGGCACTTTTCGTAGGCTTCACATATGCGTGGTATAATCTATTCTACGATCAAGTAATTGCTATAGTCACAATCGAGCATTTGCCGAACGTCGGCGTGCGGCCGGTCGGCTGGTTCTGTAGCTTCATGCTGTATTTCTTCGCATGCATTGCGCGACTGCAGAATGGAAAGTGGCCACACCAATTGTTACGCAAGGATATCTGATAATGTCTGATCAGAGCTGGAACGCGATAGTTGTTGGAACCTTCTTCCTAGTTTTATCGGTCATCAGCTGGATCCCGGTGCTTACTGATCTATGTTATACGAGTTCTAAAGCTCAATGTTATTACGAAAGCTTTAAGTATTTTTCTAGCGGTATAGTCGCTATCGCGGCCTTTTACATCGCTTTTCACTTCGGCCGATCCAAACAAATCCATGATCGGCTCAAGCATCAAAAAGAACTGCTCGATGCAGCCCGATCCGAGCAACGCGTTGTGACCCGATTGTTCGACGCTATTGCTATTGCTAGAGATTTCCTGAGGACCGTAAAAAACGAACTGAACAACGCCGATGAACTTCCGAGGTACAAGTTTGTCGAGACATTCGACGATTTGTATTCTAAGCTTGTTGCGGAATATGGATACGACTTTGTGGTCCCAGACGATCGCTCATTTACACTTATTAAAAGAGATACGATCAATTCGTGTTCAGCCGTTCTTCAGTCAATGAGGTTCGTTCACGGCTCCGTGGCGCTCCAGTTTTCCTTACAGCACACACAGCAGAGCATAAGTGAGTTCGAAAGAATTTTCGTCGAGCTTGAGGGAAAAGTTCAAAACTACAATAGACGTATAGAAAAGTATATGGGAGACCGTGTTGACACGATATCATCGCTGACCAAGTCAGCCGGTTACTAGTTTTGGTGAAATTCGACTTTTCAAGCTTTATCTTGGAAATATTTTGCATGATCAAATTCAGCAAGGATCTACAACCTCCGTTCCCAACCTGAACAAGTGTTAGAAATTGTTCATTTTGAACGGTCAAGCCAACTTGAACGAATTGTACGCGGCGCTCGCTCGATCACCGCGCCGTCAATTCTGGGCAATGCAGCCGCGGTCTTTGCAGCCGAAATGGCAAGGTCAAAACCAGCCGCATAGAGCCCGTGCAGTGCGGCGGTCGCGTAAATGCGGCAATCCAGCGGCTCATTGCGCACGTTACGGTCTGCGATCCAGATGACGCGCGGCGCGCGGCCGCGCCACTCGCGAACAGGCCGTTCGGCGAGCAGGCCCGCCGCCCACCACTCCTCACGATCGCTGGGCAGATGGATCGCGCCGGGGCCGAACGGATCGGCCGATCGCAGGCGGCCGAGCAGCTGGTGCTTGAGCCCGTCAACCCCCACGACGTGGACCGGGGACAGGGCACCGCGCCGCGCCTTCGGCGGACGCGTCGGCCAAGGCGGAATGCCTTCCCCTCCCCGGCCCTTCACGGCCCAGACCCGGCGTTGAAGCCGCTCCGCGCTGAACCGTCCGACCTCCGCGCTGCGATGGCCGCCGTGGTCGACGGCCACGGCGGCAACGCCCAGATCCGGAATGGCCTTGGGATGCCGGAAGCGGCGCAGGATCAGCTTGTCGATGGCCTGCCAAGGTTCGGGTCGCGACGTGTCGCCGTGGATCACGACATAGTCCAGCGACCAGCTTTCCTCGCCCCGGCCCCAGCCGATGAACTCGCACTCGAGCCGGTCATCCTGCACGTCGATCCCGACCGTCACGACGCACACGCCTTCGGGCAGCAGCTCGATCCATGGGGTCTCGACTTCGACCGCGCGGCGCAGGATCGCGTCGATCGTGAGTGGCCCGGTTTCGGCGTCGAGGAAGGGAAGTCCAAGGCCGGTGTTCACGAACACCATGCGCCGCATCGGATCCCGCCCGGCAGCGATCTGGTCGGATGCAAGCTCGGCCCACGTCTTGAACGGCGACAGGACGCCGGGGACGTGGAAGCTGGCCGTCCGGCCGTCGCCGGGCGCGGTGGCGCGCCACTCGCCCTGCGCCAGAAGCCGCGGCTTGTCGTGCTCCTCGATGACGCCCCCGCAATGCGGGCAGGCCATGTGCGCGAGTTCCGGCTGGCCGTCAGGCCAGCGAACCATCTCCCAGCACCAGACCGCCGCCTCACCGCATTCGGGGCACGGGATGAAGAACCGGCGCTGGTCGCCTTCGAGGTAGGCTTGCTCGATGCGGCTCAAACCCTGAATGGTCGGCGTGGAGGTGAGCAGGATCTTGCGCCGGCCGCGGAAAGTCACCGTGCGGGCCACGGCCAGGTCGATCGCATCGCCTTCGCCGCCCACGTCGGGCGGGTACGCGTCCACCTCGTCGAGCAAGACGAAGCGGGCCGGAAGGGACCGGAGGTTAACCGGGCTGTTCGCACCGCAGATGACCAGCGCTCCGCCGGGAAAGATCTTCAACTGGTCGGTGTTGCCAGCGTTCCGGCCGCGCCGCTTCGCCACCCGCTCCCGCAGCTCCGGCGTAGCTTCAATCATCGGATCGATACGGGTCCGGACCATCCGCTTCGCCGCCGCGTCGGTGGGCTGGACGAACAGCGTTGTACCGGGTGTGTTGTGGATGATCGAGGCAGCAAAGTTCATCGCCGCTTCGGTTTTGGCGGTTTGCGCGGCCGCCATGATGACCACGCGTTCCCACGGCGAGCCGACTGAAAGCGCGTCCATCGGTTCTCGCAGATATGGCGTACGCTTTGTGCGCCATCGCCCAGGTTCGCCCGATGTCGGTGGCAACATCCGATGACGATCCGCCCATTGGCTGACCGTCATTTGTGGCTCTGGCGAAAGGCCAGATTGCCAGATCCTTTCGAGGTCAGAATGGGCTGAGTTCAATTCGAATTGCATATTCAAACCTGTTCACTAGCAGTACGTCATTGATTTTCTTTTTTTTCCATTCGTAGCCAGTCCAGGTATGTTCAAGATCCTCCGAACACAGCTCGATGGAGAAGAACATACCTATTCCGCGAGTAACGCACTCCCTTAAGTTATGATATTCTTCTGGCGGAAGCCTCAAGACCACTCGAAGATACCGGGAGCCATCTTCTGGCTGGAACTGCCCGTAGCCGACAGCTTGGGTGATCGGTCGATATGGCCCTTTCAGCTCCATCGGTTGAGCAAGCTTAAACGGGGGCGCACAAACGATTTCAAGCTGATGAATGTCAAACTTTGGGACGACACCGTCAATTATAAGGTTGTGGTACTGCTTAAATTTACATTCAAAGCGCAGGCAGGTTGTAGACTTGTACTCCTCTTCATTTACTGGAACCTCTGTGTTCAAGTGTATGACTGCGCTCGATGGTTTTAACTCGATAGTATACATTTATTTGTCCCCTGTTGCGATTGAACTTGTGCTGGAGAGATCCTGGAGGTGTTCGCGAACGAGCCGATCGATGACCGAAAAGATCGTATTAGGATCCGCCGCTACGACAGATGCTAGTTCCGTTGCCGCCCTCTGTGACCAGCCAATCCAGGCATCTCGCTCAAACCGTGCTCGACCGAAAAGTATGTCCTCGACCTTCGACCGGGGCACCAGATCACCTTCGCGCTGCTTCAATTCCAGGTCGAGCAACCGAGCTTCACGATACATTTTTGCGGCCCGCAGCTGAGATGCAGTCCCCGCTGTATCGCCAAGCCCAGCTTTCGCAAGTCGTCGGAAGCCATCCAGGTTGTTTTTAACCCAAGCCGTTCCCTTGGCTATGCTGATGCGGCCATCGCTCTCTTGGGGCAAGCCTTCCTCCAACATCTGCGAGACCCGCGACGGCCCTACTCCAATCAGCTCCCCGAACTTCTTTTTCGACACCGTTTCAGTCAAATCCTGCCCCTAAGTCTAGGAATTTCCGGAACTGCCGGCGCACCGCCAGCAGGGAGCGATGGAGAACCTACCCGGCCGGCCGGGCGTGTCGCTTGGGCAGCGCCTCGTCCGCCTCGCCGTGCAGACGCATGGTCACGGCCATCTGCTTCACGTCAGCCGCGAACTGGATGAACCGATCCCGGCAATCGCGCGCCAGGCACGGAACGGTGCTGCCATATCTGGGGACGACGCCCGGCTGAAGCGGCGTGCTGATACAGGCTTCGAAGGCGGCGGCGGCCACGTACACGGTGTCTCGCGGGTACGGGTAGGAGCCAGGCACCACCCTCATCTTGCGAGCGAAGGCTGGCGGGACGTGCTCGGACGCGTACAACGCCAGCGCCTCGATTTCCTCGTCGGTCGCCGGCTGTCCGTGCGCGGCGGTGATGAACAGCTCGTAGGCGCGCATCAGCTGGCGAGTGGACACATCCGGCACGCCACCGCGCTTCCACGTGCGCCACGCCTCGCGCAGCCTCCGTGCCTCCATCACGGGGATCATGCCGGTGCGCCATACGACGGACGGCCGATCAGAACGGGGTGTCAGCGTAATCATCGTGTTCGATTTGCTCACGATCCAAGATTTCTTCATTTTCTTCATTATCGTGCTCCGCCGTTTCAAAGTCATCGATAGTCTCAAGCATCCCAGCAAATCCGTCTGGATGCCCGTACACCTTCTCGTTTGCTTCTTCAAGAGCATCCTTGTATCGCCTTATTTTGAGCAAAATCTCAGGCTCGTAGGAGGATGCATATTCTGCATACTCCACCAACTGCCTAAGCTCTATGACGTCGGTGCCGAATTCGTCGGCTTCTTGCACGATGCGGCCCGCGACCTCGAACGTGACCGGCCGATTGCCGTAGCCGCGCTGTGGATAGGCAGTGGACCCGACGATGAGGGGGCACAGCTCGTCGAGCCTGCGTTTGATCGCGTCGGCGTCGGGATCAGGCTTGGAAGAGATATTGGAGGCCGGATTGGATGCAGGGCCTTCCAACCACTCCCCTACTTCCTCTTCCCTTCTTGCACCCGGAAGGGGAAGGGAGGCTTCCAAAGCCGACCCTTCCCCCCTTCTATTGGTGCTCTGACTAGAAACGGGCTCAGAGCCATACAGAGGTTCAACAAGGGACGGACCATCAATAGGGGGACGCGCTTTAGGCGCGCCCCTTTCGATAGGTTCCTTCATAAGGTTCGGGGGACCTACAGGTACCCTTTTTCCGGCCTCGTTGGTCCCCTTTTCGTGGATGGAAACCGGTACCTGTAGGTCCCCCTTTTCCGGGCCGGAAACCGGTACCTGTAGGTCCCCCTTTTCGGCGATGAACTGCCAAGTGTAGCGGTTCGTTTTCCTGCGCCCGCCGCCGGCAGACACCAGCCGAAGATGACCCCGTTCGGTAAGACGATCGATGGCCCTTCCGACCGGCTTCTCGGTCGATCCGGTCAACCGCGCCAGCGTTTCGTGGCTGGGCCACGCTTGCCGGTTTCCCCGGTTCATGAACTTGAACGCCAGAACCATGGCGATGCGAGCTGGGAGGCCGGGGATCTCCGGATCACCGGCCACCTGCATCAGCCACGCCTCGCGTTGGGCGTTGAAGTCGTCGCGCCGTCGCTCAGCCATGACGATGCCCCCGGATCGGAATGATCACGGTCCGCTCATTCCGCGCCTGTCGCTTCGGAAGCTGGACATAGCCGGCGTCCGCGAGGGCGCGCGCCCCACGGCGCGCCAGCTCATGGCTCAGCCCGGTCATGCCACCGATGTTGCTGAACCCCGCCGCAAGCATAGACGTCTTTCGCCAGTTGCGGGCGATGTAGAACGCCATCTTCAACGCCGCCGCGCCGGTCACGCGAGGATCTGTGAAACAACTCACAAGCCATTCCTCGGCGGCTTGCGGAATAAGCGGCGGAGTGATAGTCTTTCGATCGCTTCCAATGCGATGGTCTACTTGATGGCTGCTCTCCCTTACCCCCGGAGAGCGGCCATTTTCTTTTGCAACGTTCGGCATTGGTTTTTCCTCATACTTCGCCGGTTGATTGGCCCGCCCCTTGAAAGGGACGGGCCGCCGCGTGAGGACGGCTCCGGAACAGGTGTTCAAGGGGTGCTCGGGGGCACCGGTCCCGGTGAGGCCGCCGTCAGGCCCTGCTTGACATTTCCCCCGAACTACGCGGTGCCGTTCAGGCGCACGGCAACGGTCGCGTCCGGCCCGGCGGCGGCCTTGAAGGCCGCGCCGATCAGCGTGTTGCCCGCCGCAGTCACGGTCACGTGCTTGTTGGTGTTGTCCCAGTAGAGCTTGGCACCGAGCGCCGCGACGTCGGCCGCCTTCTTCGGGAGCGTGAACACCCCCGTCATCGCGATTTCGACGGACACGGTCTCGGCCGCGTCGGTCGCCGCGACACCGAACAGCGCACCGGTCAGCACGCCGTCGCCGGACGAAACCCCGCCGGTCGGCGCGGGCACGGTCATCATGTGACCCGGCTGGATGTAGTTCTTCATTGGTCAGAGCCCTTTCGAAGTAGAGAACTGGATCGTGTGGGTGCGGCCCGCCAGCATGGCGAGCCGCCTTTCGATGTCGGCGATGGCCGCCGCAAGTTCTTGGTCGGTCTTGTACTCGACCCGGCGCATCGAACCATTGCCAGATCGGAACTCCACAACCTTCGTCGCACCCGCACGCGCGTCGAGGAGAGCCTGCAGGTTCTTTTCGAGCGCTTCACGGTCAAGCATTTCACGCGCCCGCGTTCCGGTACCAGCCGCGCCAGTCCATGAAGGCCGCGCCGAAGTCGAGGCGCACGCGCGTCTCGACGCCATCGACGTCGAAGCCCGAGCGGGTCTCGATCTGAGGGCCGGGCTCGCCTTCAAGGTGCGCGTATTCGAGGCCGTCGACCTCGGCCGGATCAGCCACCACGTACCAGCCGTTGCCGGTAAGGCGCGGCTCGACGACGAGGGTCAGCTTGCCGGCGAACGGATTGACGTTCGACGTGGTCGCCGGGGTGATGGAGGCCAGGAACTTCTCGGCCGCCGTCTCGATCGCCGGTCCGACGACGAGGTACTTGGGCGAGACGCTGATGAGCTGACCGGACGCGTCCGTCTGGGCGCGCATCGCCTTGCGGGCATCGCTGATCGGGTTCTCGCCAATCGCCGCGCCCGACGCGGCGAGGTTGCCGTGCGAGATGTGGAACAGGGGCGAGCCGTCGCCCATCGTCGGGCCGGCGGAGGACGCGGTGAGCAGAAGCTCGACCAGCTTGGTCGCTTCGAACTGCGCGACCGCCACGCCCATCTTCCGGCTGATGTCCGAGAAGGCACCGAGGTCGTCATTGACCAGCGCCTGCCGGGTCACGCCGAACACGCGGCCGAAGGTGTCGAGGCGGATGCTTTCGCCGCTCTCCTCGAACGTGCCGCGCTTGAACTCGCCATGCTCCCCGACCTTTTCGAGGGTCGAGAACTGGCTGGTCCGGAGCGCCTTCTTCACCCGGAAGTCGTTGATCGTGGTGGAGCGGGCCACGGTCTTCAGGCCGCTCTGCGCCGCCTGATAGCCGGCGCGCAGCGTCCGGCCGATCGTGTCGCCCATGATCAGCGGGAAGTCGGACGTGCTGTGCAGGGCGCGGGTGATGATGCCGGAACCCGACAGCCCGACCGCCGAGATGCCGTTGCGCTTCAGAACCTCAAGCGCCACGTCCCGGCAGGACAGGTAGGCGAACGGACGCGCCGCATCGCTGAGCTGGTGGCCCGGCGTGACGCGGGCGTACAGGGCCTCGCCGGCCGCCCGCTGGAACACCTCGGGGTTGTCCAGCGTCCGGGCGTTGTGGTCGCCGGTCGACCGAACCTGAGCGGCCGTCGCGTTGCGCCGCTGCATCTCGGCGATGGCGGTCTCGGCAACGGCCGCCGCGTCCGCGCCAGCCGAAATGCGTTCGTCCGCCCAAGCGCGGGTCATCCCCGCCGCCTCGGCGATCCGGTAGAGGCCAGCGTTGTCGGCCGCCCCCGTGGTCGTAACTTGGTCTTCCATGTCAATGCTCCTTGTGCCTGCCGAGGGATCGGCCGGGAGGGGGACGATGCTCGCCTCGACGAGCCGCCAGTGGGTGGCGAGCCGCCTGCGGCGGTCGCCAACGGATGCATCAGCCCAGCGGTCGACCGCGTAGCCGATGGACAGCGCGAAGCCGTGCCCATCGGCGAGATCGGCGGCGATGCGCTGGGACTTCGGGTTGTTTCGGGAGAGGTGCGCGGTCGCGACGAGCTTGCCGCCCTCGCGCCGGACGTCGGTGATGTAGCCGAGCTGGTCGTCGATGCTGCCGCGAGCGTGGCTGTCGAGGAGCGGGAGGCGCGCACTCCACTGCGCGCCGCCGATATCCAGCACCTCGTCGAACTCACCGCGAGCGTCTAGGCGGGTCACCGCAGAGCCGCTGCTGAGGACCACGTCGATGGTCCAGCTATCCGGATCGAAGGTCGTGGCCGTCGCCGGTCCACGGCGCGTTAGAATGGCCGCGTTCACGGGGTCTGTCCCTTCTGGTCGGTGGGGGTAGAGGGCTTGAGGTCGAGGCCGAGCCGATCGGCCCGCTGCTTGTCGCTCGCCATCTCGGCATCGAGATCCTCGATCGCGATGCCACGGGCCTCGACCGCCTGCCTGCGGGACATCAGTCCCGCGTTGATGGCCGCGACCTCGGCGGCCACGTCCTTCTGCGGGTCGACCCACTCCTGACGAGGCGTGATCCAGCGCGCCGCGAGGTAGGGTTCGGGATCGGTTTCGAAGCCGGGAGCGCGCAGGCGGCCGGACAGGATCTCCGTGGTGATCACGCGCCGGTAGAGCGGGCGAAGCGCCTGGAATACGATGACGTTGTGCTGGATCGCCTCGACGCGCCGCCGGAACTCCACGATGGAGGCGCGAAGGCTGCTGTAGTTCGCGTCCGAGAAGTCGCCGCTGATGACGCTGTAGGGCACGCCGAGGCCGGCCGCGATCTCGCGTCCGGTCAGCTTCAGGAACGAGATGGCGTCCTCGCCCACGGCGGGCGGATCGGAGAACCGGACGTCCTCGCCCGGGCGGAGAACCTTGAGCGTCCCCGGTTCAAGGCCACCCTCAAGGATCCCGTTCGCCGCCTCGCCCTCGAACGGAACCGCGCCGTCCGGCGTGACGATGAAGCCGGCGAGCATGGCCGCGAGCTTCTGGCGCAGGACTTGGGCGTCGTGGGTCTCGTCCAGCCCGCGCATGCGCAGGATGACGGGGGCGAACCATGAAATGCCGCGGATCTGGCCGGGGACGTCGATCCGCATCAGGTGGATCACGTCCTCGATTGGCACCCGGACGTGGTCGAGCCGGGTGTTGAAGCCGGGCCGGTCGCGCAGGATGTGGAAGGCGACACGGCGGCCTTCGGCGTCGAGCTCCACCCCCTGCACGATGCGGGCGCGTCCGTCGATGTCGCGGGTGAGCGAGGCGTCGACCTGTTCCGGGTCGAGTACGCGGAGGCTGACGCCGTTGGGGCCGAAGCCGAGGACGGCGAACGCTTCGCCGTCCGTGATCATTCGACCCGCCATCAGGCCCTGAATGCCATAGGCGTCGAGAAGGCCGTCAGCGTCGGCCTTGTCGGTCCAGCGATCCCAGACCTCGGCGATGCGCTGGCGCGCGCCCTCGTCCGGATGCGCGGACTGAGGCCGGATCCCGGTGCCGACGAGATTGGTAGTGAGCGCGTTGACGGCGGCGGCGGCCATCGCGTTGTTGCCGACGAGGTAACGGACGCGGGACGCCATGGTGCCGCGCGCCGCCAACCCGGCCGTGTTCTGGTTGGGCATGGTGCCGCCGCCCCTCCAGCGGCGGCCACCCGCGCCGCCGTCATAGCTGCGGCGGAAGCCCAAGCGCGCAAGGGTGCGATCGAGAAGCTTCACGCGTTCGCCTCCTCGATCTCGTCGAGGGCGGCTTCGGCGTCGGCTATGATGCGGCCGATGGGGAAGTTAATGACCGGCTCATCGGTCCGGATCGCGCCGGGGTTGCTCGTCGGACGCCACTTCGCCAAGCGCGGAGAGGTGATGAGCCGGAAGCCGTTGCCCTGCAACTTGCTGATGGCGGGGAGGACCAGATACAGGTCCGGCGACAACGTTCCCCGGACGACGCAATCGATCACGTCGTCGGCCATCTCGGATGCGAGGGAGGTGGAAATCCGCCGTTCGGAGCACGCCTGCAGGATAACGATGCGGAGCGCGTCGGCGCGGCTGTATCGGCGGGGGCGCGGGCCGCTGCTGGTAGCGATCCCCCGGTGAACCCATCCCCGAACCGTATCGGGATGCGCACCGCAGACCGAGCGAACCTCGGCACTGGTGAAGGCGGGTACGTCATAGTTCGTGCGCATGCGTCCACTCCTGAAGAAGCCAATTCCAAGGCGATGCGGGCTTCATTCAGGGGTGGGTACCCCGACGCGAACCGTATCAGTTCGCGGCGGGTTTTGCAACGTTCGTTCTCTGTCCGTCTACTGCCTGTTCGCGGTCAGTTCGCCCCGGTGACGTGAAGGCCGTCGAGCGCGTCGGCCTCGTGCACCATCGCCGTGCCCTCGTCACGAAGGTCCTGAATGACCTTCGCAGGGCCGAGGCGGAGGGTTTTCTCGATCAGCGCAGCAATCGCCGTCCGGATGAGCGAGGTGGCCTGCTCGTCCGCAAATGCCTGCATCGCCTCGGGCGAAAAGCGGCAGTGAAAGAAGTACTCCGCGGCTATATCCAGATCGTCTGAATACTTTTCGCATACTTCAAGCAAAAGCCTGTTGCTTCGATAATCCACATTCATGTCGTCCTCCATCAGCCATATCGGCGCGGATACGCTAGATAAACTGTGCGCGCCTTGGCAATAGGCTGGGGACGAGTTAGAAACCGGCGCGGTCCGCCTTGGATAAGCTTGAGGAACGAAGCGGCGGCTCGTAGTATTTAAGCACCGTGCGCTAGACCGGAAAATCAAACAGTTTAATTCTGGGGTGGAGCGATGGAAGGCGACGGGTCGAACTCAGCCGACGAAACACCCCCCATTCCGGAGGCGTCGGTGGAGCAATCAAAATCTGAGCCAATGCCGGCGATGCAGTCAAACGATGAAGACGAAGTAGAAGAACCGCTTCCGGTTTTTCTAACCCCGAAGACTGAACAGACGTAAGCGGGCCCTTGGGGACGATATGGGACGATATGGGACGGCCCGAAAGCCGTCCCCCTCCGTATCCCATTGGGAAATAACGGTGTTGGTACAACAAGTTCAACACCTGAGCGCGCCCCGCTCCGGCGAGCCGCGCGGCGCGGCTCTCACTCCGGGATGCCGTCCTTCGGATGGCCGCCGACGAAGCGGTCGTGCAGCCGGAAGATCGCCAGATAGAGCTCGGCGGTGATGCGCACGCCGAGCAGGCCGAGGGCGCAGCCGATCGTCGAGGTGATGATCGTGGTGAGGCCGGTGAGCGGCGAATAAAGCAAGAGGCCGAGGCCGCTCAGCACGCCGAACAGGCCCGACAGGCCGACCAGGACGAGGCCGACATAATAGAAGGGCTTGATCAGGCCCGGGGTGATGAACGTGTCGAGCGACAGAAACTTGTCCAGCATGGTCGTCCCCTTGTTGCACCCGGCCTTGTCGCGCGCGCCCGGAGCCCTCGGCCGAACGCGGCCGGCGGGCGGAACGGAGCACGTCAGCCCTGTCGCCGCCGCGCCTCCCGGCCCGACCGCCGGATGTTAGACTGCGCCGGCCGGACGCCCGCCCGGCCTTTCATGGCCGATTCCGCGATGGACATCGGCGCGAGCGTGTATGCCACAGGGGAACGGTCCGCGCGATGAGGAAAAAGCGACGCTGTTTCGAGGATTTCGCCGTCGGCGAGCGGATCGAGCTCGGCAGCCGCACGGTGACCCGCGAGGAGATCCTCGGTTTCGCGCGTCAGTACGACGCGCAGCCGATGCATGTGGACGAGGAGGCGGCGCGCCATTCCATGCTGGGCGGCCTCGGCGCATCGGGCTGGCACACGGCCGCTGTGTTCATGCGCCTGCTCTGCGACGGGTTGCTGCTCGAGGCGGCCTCGCTCGGATCGCCCGGCATCGACAAGCTCGCCTGGGTGAAGCCGGTCCGGCCCGGTGACCGGCTGACCGCGGTCGGCGAGGTGGTGGAGACGCGGGCCTCGCGCAGCCGGCCGGACATGGGCGTGGTGCGCTTCCGCTTCACCGTCACGAACGGCGCGGACGAGACCGTGATGACGATCGAGAACCCGATCATGTTCCAGACCCGCGGAGCCTCGGCATGATGTGGTTCGACGAACTCGCCGGCCTCGAGCCGTTCGAAATCGGCCGCTACACCTTCACCGCGGAGGAGATCGTCGCCTTCGCGCGCGCCTATGATCCGCAGCCGTTCCACCTCGACGAAGCGGCCGGGAAGGCCTCGCTGTTCGGCGGGCTCGCCGCGTCCGGCTGGCACACGGCCGCGGCCTGGATGAAGTGCAACGTCGCCGCCATGGAGACGAGGAACGCCGAGCGGCGCGCGCGCGGCGAGCCGATCCCCTATCCCGGGCCGTCGCCGGGATTCGAGGACATGAAATGGCTGCGGCCGGTCCTCGCCGGCGACACGCTCACCTTCCGGGGAAAGCTGATCTCGGCGCGCGTCACGCAGAGCCGGCCGGACTGGTCGATCGCGAAGTTCGCCCATCAGGGCATCAACCAGCGGGGCGAACTCGCCTTCGCCTTCACCGCGATCGTGTTCCTGCCGGTCAGGCCGGGCGCGATGCCGGACCGGCCCTGAGCCCGTCCGGCCGCGCGCGGGCGGGAAGGTTCAGTCGCGGGCGCGTTCCACGTAGCTGCCGTCCTCGGTCATGACGACGACGCGGGTGCCGGCGGAGATGTGCGGCGGCACCATGGTGCGGGCGCCGTTCGACAGGATCGCCGGCTTGTAGGAGGACGAGGCGGTCTGGCCCTTCATGGTCGGCTCGGTCTCGACGATCTCGAGCACCACCTTCTGCGGCAGTTCGATCGCGACCGGCACGCCCTGGAACAGGGAGAGCTTCACCTCCATCTCCTCGGCGAGGTAGATGGCCTGGTCGCCGACGACGTCCTTCGGAACCACGACCTGGTCGTAGTTCTCCTTGTTCATGAAGTGGATGCCCTCGTCGTCCTGGTACAGGTAGGTGTGCGGACGCTCGTCCAGGAAGGCGCGCTCGACCTGCTCGGTCGTCTTCCAGCGTTCCGACACCTTCACGCCGTCGGAGATGCGTCGCATGTCGATCTGCGTCGTGGGCGTGCCCTTGCCGGGGTGGAAGCTCTCGGCGGAGAGGACGACATAGAGCCTGCCGTCCATTTCGACGACATTGCCTTTGCGGAGCGATTGTGCGTTGACCTTCACGGGGACCGACCTTCGAGTGGCTTCGGAAAACGGACAAGGGCCCGGCAAGCGGCGCCTGCGGGCGTGTTCCTTCCTCCTCTGACATTTTCGGGCGGCCAAGGGAAGTGGCATCATGAGGCAAGCTCCGCACTGGTGGACGGCGGCGGTGCATCGCGACCGGGCGCCGGCGCTGCATGTGCGCGCCGCGATCCGGCGTGCCTTTCGCCATTGGTTCGAGGCGCGCGGCTTCGTGGAGGCGGATTGCTCGGCGCTGGCGGTCTCGCCCGGCAACGAGGCGCATCTGCACGCCTTGGCGACCGGCCTGATCGGCCCCGACGGCGTCACCCGTCCGCGCTACCTGCACACATCGCCGGAATTCGCGCTGAAGAAGCTCCTGGCGGCGGGCGAACCGCGCCTCTACGACTTCGCCCATGTGTTTCGCAACCGCGAGCGCACGCCGCTGCATCACCCGGAATTCTGCCTCCTGGAATGGTACCGCGCCGGAGAAACCTACGAGGCGCTGATGCGGGACAGCGCCGCGCTCCTGGCGCTCGCGGCCGAGACGGCGGGGACCGCGCGCTTCGCCTGGCGCGACCGCACGGCGGATCCGTTCGCGCCGCCCGAACGGCTGACCGTGGCGGATGCGTTCCGCGCCTTCGCCGGCATCGATCTCCTGGCGACCGTCGATGCCTCGGGCGCGTCGGACGCCGGGGCGCTCGCGCGCGCGGCGGTCGCGGCGGGGATCCGGGTCGGCGCCGACGACACCTGGACGGACGTCTATTCGCGCGTGCTGGTCGAGCGCATCGAACCGCGGCTCGGCATCGGCCGCGCCACGATCCTCTGCGAATACCCGATCGGCGAAGCGGCGCTCGCCCGCCCCTCCCCGTCCGATCCGCGTGTCGCCGAACGGTTCGAGCTTTATTGCTGCGGCGTCGAACTCGCCAATGCGTTCGGCGAACTGACCGACGCCGCCGAGCAGCGTCGCCGGTTCCTCGTCGAAATGGACGAGAAGCAGCGCGTCTATGGCGAGCGGTACCCGCTCGACGAGGATTTCCTGGCGGCGCTCGACGCCATGCCGGAGGCGAGCGGGATCGCGCTCGGCTTCGACCGGCTGGTCCTGCTCGCGACCGGTTCGCGGCGTATTGAGGACGTCATCTGGTCACCCGTTTTAGAATAACAGATAATTTCATATTCAGTATACAATGTATTTACGGCTTATTTAAGACTAGAAGACGGAACCGATTGAATTTTACTTCGAGACGTCGCGTAGATTAGGGGCATGGAAACTTGAGTGGCGTCACTCTGCCGCCTCGAAGCAGGGTCTTCCGGGGAGCGACAGCCTTGGCTCGGGATGCGCATATTGAACTGTCGGAAGTCGTCGATCTCCGCCAACGCCGGCCGATCGGACGCCCCGTCACCTATCCTTCGCGGGTCAGTTCCGCCCTGTTCGTCTCGCAAGGACCGTTCGGCGAAGGCGCCGCCGAGAAGGTCAAGGCGCTGGAAGCGGAAGGTCTCGAACATGTCATGCGCGGCGGCGCGCCGGTGAAACTCTATCTGGACGTGACGCCGAGCTTCGGCGTCTCCGTGGACGAGGCTCTCACCTCCGTCCCGGCGGTGCTGGAATCGCACCGGGACACGCTGCGGCTCTTGAAGGACATCTTCCCCGGTTCGCGCTGGGGCCTCAATATCAGCTTCGAGATGCACGACGGGGTGTTCGCCAAGGGCCTGCGTCTCGACGCAAGGATCCTCGGCGCGCTGATCGAGCACGACCTCGACATCGACTTCATGATCTGGAAGTAAGCGAAGCCTGATCTCGAGATGCCCGCCCCCTGAGCGGGAGCGGGCGTTCTTGAAGTCGGGTCATGCCTCGGCCGACGCCGCGCGCTCCGGCGCCGCCAGCACGACGGTCGCCAGCAGGACCGCGGCCGCATTGACCCAGTAATAGATCGCGTCCAGGCCTTGAAAGCCGAGGGCGAAGGGCGCGATCGCAAAGGTGATGCCGACGACCCGATCGACCGCGACATGGAGCCAGTAGGGTATCACCCGAATGACGCCCGTCTCGTGGTTGGTCAGAAGCGTGAGCAGCAGCGCGGCCACGCCGGTCGCGACCGAGAGCCAGACGGCGAGCGGGGCCTGCAGCCCGAGCAGGAAGGGCATGCCGATCAGGCTCGCCGCGACGGGATAGTCGATCAGCGCGTGGATGCGGCGGTCGACGAAACGAATGGTCATGACAGATCTCCTTCAATGGCCGGGGGGTCCGGCCGCGTCCGTTCAGGCGGTTCGGCGACCGGAGTGGTCGTCGGTGACCGCAACATCATCCTTCCAAAGCCGCTGGGGTATCGGCTAAGTTTGGGAAGGATCATCCCACTGGACGAGAGAGCCATGGATCGGCTGGACGCCATTGCGACCTTCATCGCGGTCGTCGACGAGGGCGGCTTCTCGGCAGCGTCACGCCGGCTCGGCATGCCGCTCGCCAGCGTCAGCCGGAAGGTGCAGGAGCTCGAACAGCACATCGGCGCCCAGCTGCTGACGCGCAGCACCCGCCATGTCACGCCGACCGAGGCGGGCGACGCCTTCGCGCTGACCGCGCGGCGGCTCCTGGACGACCTCCAGGAGGCGGAGCGCATCGCCGCCGGCGAATACCGCGAGCCGCGCGGCGACCTGGCGGTGGCGGCGCCGATCGTGCTGGGGCGTCTACACCTTCTGCCGATCCTGGCGGAGTTTCTCGATGTCTACCCGAAGGTCAGGGTGAACCTGCGACTGAGCCAGGCGCCGGTCAGTCTCCTGGAGGATCAGCTCCACATCGCCATCACCATCGGGGAACTGACGGACAGCGCGCTCAAGGCGGTGCGCGTCGGGACGATCCGGCCGGTCGTCGTCGCCAGTCCCGCCTATCTGGCGCGGCACGGCACACCCGAAACGCCGGAGGATCTGGCCGGCCACCGGATCGTCACCTACACCGGCATCGACGAGCCGACGGTCTGGAGCTTCCGCGGCGGCCGGAAAGTGCGGGTGGAGGCGCGGCTGGTGGTCACGACGGCCGAGGCAGCGGTGGATGCCGCCGCGGCGGGCCTCGGCATCGCCCACCTCCTCTGCCACCAGGTCTCGCCGGCGGTGGACGAAGGGCGACTGGCCGTCCTGTTGCGCGAGCACTGGGGCGACCCGCTGCCGGTGCATCTGGTTCATGCCGGGCAACGGGCAACACCCGCGAAGGTCAAGGCCTTTTTGGAGTTCGTCACGCCCCGGCTCAGGCCGCGCCTGGTGTTCCGGCACTGACGCCCCTCCGTTCGGATCGAGCCGACCCGAGCGAAAGGGGCCGGCCCGGATCAGAATCGAGCGGTCGCCGGGTGTTCGGCCGGCGCAGCGAGCCGCTCAGGCGAGGTAGCGCATCAGCACGATTTCGTCGCGCAAGGGGATGCCGTGGCGGCCGATCTCCGGGATGGCCGGATCGGTGAGGCGCTCCAGCACGATCGCCTCCGGCACGATGCCCGCGATGCGGAAGCCGCGCCGCTGGTAGAATCGCAGGGCGTCCAGATTGTCGTTGGTGGTGCGCGCCTTCAGGGCTGCGCGATCGAGCGCCTTCGCGCGCAGGGCCGCCGCCTCGACGAGGCGGGTGCCGATGCCGGCGAGCCGCGTCGCCGCGTCCAGCGTCACGATCTCCGAGGCGTCGTGCTCCTCCATCAGCGTCACCAGCCCGCCGATGCCGTCCGCCGCCTCGACCAGGAAGCCGGGCAGCCGCGCGGCGTCGATGGCGCGGCGGTCGAGCACGATGTAGCGCGTGCCCCAGCGCGCGGTGAGGAAGGCGGCGACGCGGTCCTCGTCGGACGGGACGATCGGCCGCAAGGCTAGTGGCCCGAGAAGCCGACGAGCGTGCGGACCGGAACGCCCATGGCGCGCAGGCGGTCGGCGCCGCCGAGGTCGGGCAGGTCGACGATGAAGCAGGCCGCGACCACCTCGGCGCCGATGTTGCGCAGGAGCTGGGAGGCCGCGGTGGCGGTGCCGCCCGTGGCGATCAGGTCGTCGACGAGCAGCACCCGCTCCCCGGCGGTGACCGCGTCCGAATGCACCTCCATCTCGTCGACGCCATATTCCAGCGAATAGGCGATGCTGACGGTCGCGTGCGGCAGCTTGCCCTTCTTGCGCACCGGCACGAAGCCGGCCGAGATCTGGTGCGCCACCGCGCCGCCGAGGATGAAGCCGCGCGCCTCGATGCCGGCCACCTTGTCGATCTTCTCGCCCGCGAAGGGCTGCACGAGTTCGTCGACCGCCCTTCGGAATGCGCGCGCATTGCCGAGCAGCGTGGTGATGTCGCGGAAGATGATGCCGGGCTTCGGATAGTCCGGGATCGCCCGGATGGCGGCGGCGAGGTCCATGGCGGCGGCGGATCCTGTCGGTGAGGCGGGATTGGCGGGCGAGGCGGTCATCCGAGCACCCGTCCCGCCACCGCGTCGAGCTTGGCGATGAGCGCGGGATCGCGCCGGTCCGGCGCGGTCATGATGGCGAAGTCGAGCGCCCTGTCGGCGCCGACCGGGCACGGCGGATGCTCGAGCGGGAAGTCGGCGGCGAAGCGGGCGACGAGGCGGCGCGCCTTGTCGGCGTTCTCGCCGAGGACGCGGATGACTTGGCTCACGTCCACATGATCGTGCTCCGGATGCCAGCAGTCATAGTCCGTCACCATGGCGACGGTCGCGTAGGGGATCTCCGCCTCGCGGGCGAGCTTCGCCTCGGTGGCGTTGGTCATGCCGATCACGTCGAAGCCTTGCGCCTTGTAGGCGCGGCTCTCGGCGAGCGTGGAGAATTGCGGACCCTCCATGCACACATAGGTCCCGCCGCGCACGAGGTCGATCGCCTCGGCCGCCGCCGCCCGCTCCAGGCGGTCCATGAGGCCGGGGCTGGTCGGATGGCCGAAGCCCACATGGGCGACGCAACCGGTGCCGAAGAACGAGGAGGCGCGGTTGACGGTGCGGTCGACGAACTGGTCGATCAGCACGAAGCGGCCGGGCGACAGGTCCTCCCGGTAGGAGCCGACGGCGGAGAGCGAGACGATGTCGGTCACGCCGGCGCGCTTCAGGGCATCGATATTGGCACGGTAGTCGATGGTGGAGGGCGAGAGGCGGTGGCCGCGGCCGTGGCGCGGCAGGAACACCACCGGGCGCCCCTCGATGGAGCCGAAGCGGAGCGCGTCGGAGGGTTCGCCCCACGGGCTCGCGACGCGCTCCCAGCGGGACTCCACGAGGCCGGGCAGGTCGTAGAGCCCGGAGCCGCCGATGATGCCGATGACCGAGCGCGTCATGCCGTCCTCCAACGGATCGGCAGACTTGGCGATTTATCCGCGCCGCGCAAGCCCGCCGGCACCGGCCGGCCCGTGGGCCGGGTCAGCGGACCATATAGAGAAGCAGCGCGCCGGCGCCGACCAGCGAGCCGACCACGAAGGCGATGCTGGCGCCCCAGCCGAGCGAAGGCGAGGATCCGTCTGTGGCGGCAACGCCTGAGAGCGCCGCCGCCGGTTCGGCCCGATGGGCGTGCGCCGTCGTCGCGGCGACGGGCGCGGCGGCGAGCGCCGCGGGGGCGGCGCCCTGGTCGGCGGCGAGCGCGCCGACCGCTTCCCGGAGCGCCAACCGGGCGCGCCCGCGCGCGCTGACCCAGTCGGCCTCGATCGCCTGTTCGCGCTCGATCAGCCGCTCGGCGATGTAGTCCGTGACCGTATCGGCCATCTGGCCGAGATCGGCGGTCTCGCGGATCACGGAGCGGCCGAGCCGCGTGTCCTTCAGGAAGCGGTATGTCCGTCGGTCGCGTCCCATCACGACATGGCTGGTCATGTCGATCCACAGGCGCGGCGGGTCGGTGCGGGTCACCGCGAGGGCAAAGAAATCCACCTCCTGCGGCACTTCCTTGAAGACGTCGGCGAGCTCCTCGGCGAGCAGTTGCAGCCGCGCCCGCTCGGCCGCCGCCAGGTCGGCGATGACGTCGGAGCGCTCCGTCGCCACCAGGCGCACGCGCCGCACCGCCTCGCTGAGGCTGCGCACGTTCTTGGTGCCGTCCGCCTGTCCGATTCGCTCCGTCATCCACCGCACTCCACTCGCTGCCTCAGCATCTTACCCGTTAACGATTTATTCGCCAATTCATTCGATCCCGGCTCTTGACCCTGTCCACGACCCGCGCCGACCTTGAGCCCATCCGTCCCGTCCCAAAGCGAGCCTCGTCATGACCGATCTTCCCCGCAGCGCCGCCCGCGTGCAGGCCGCGGCCGACGCGCTCCGGATCCCGATTCGCGTGCGCGAGATGCCCGCGGCCACGCGCACCGCCGAGGAGGCGGCGGCGGCCTGCGGGTGTCCCGTGGCGGCGATCGTGAAGTCGCTCGTCTTTCTCGGCGCCGACAGCGACCGGCCCTATCTGCTGCTCGTCTCGGGCCGGAACCGCGTCGACGAGACGGGCGTCGCGGCGCAGCTCGGGGAAGCGCTGAAGCGGCCCGACGCGGCCGCGGTGCGCGCCCTGACCGGCTATGCTATCGGCGGCATCCCGCCCTTCGGGCACACCTCGCCGATCGCGACCTTCATCGACCCGGACCTGCTCGGCTTCGACGAGGTCTGGGCCGCGGCCGGCACGCCGCACGCCGTCTTCGCCGTCGCCCCGGCGCTTCTGATGGAACGGACCGGCGCGCAGGTCCTGCGGATGACCGGCCCCTGAAGGCGCGCCGGCTTCACAGGCGTCTCGCGCGACCGTGATATGCCACCGCGGCTTTCGTGATCGGCCCTCCCGATCCAGCCTCGAGGCCGGGGCGTAGAAATATTACTGAACGTCAGGTTCAGTGAAAATCCAACCATGGAGGGACAATAACATGATCCTGAACAGGATGGCGCATGCCTGCGCCGTATTCGCGATGGTTTCCGGCCTCGCCGGCACCGCCTCTGCTGCCAATGTGGTCGACACGGCCGCGAGCACGGGTCAGTTCAACACGCTGCTGGCGGCGGCGAAGGCCGCGGGTCTCGCCGATGCGCTCGCCACCAAGCAGAACATCACGGTCTTCGCGCCGACCGATGCAGCTTTCGCCAAGCTTCCCAAGGGCACCGTCGAGGCGCTGCTCCGGCCCGAGAACAAGGCCAAGCTGCAGGCGCTCCTGCTCTACCACGTGCTGCCGACCAAGGTGGCGTCCACCGCCGTGCCGGTGAAGGCGACCGCCGTCGCCACGCTCGACGGCAGCGCCAAGGTCACGGTGCGCCGCCACGGCAGCGACGTGCGCGTCGACAAGGCCCGCGTGGTCAAGGCGGACATCGCCGCCGACAACGGCACGATCCATGTGATCGACCGCGTCCTCATCCCGAACTGAGCGGCGACGCGTCCCCGGCGAGGCGCGAGCCGAAACGGGGACGCGGCATCCGGGCGACCGCACGCGGCGCCGACCGAGGCCGATCGGGCCCCGAGAAACTCACTCGTCGTCCTCGTCCTCGTCGTCTTCGTCGTCCAGGTCGTCGTCGAGCTCGACGGCGGTGACGGCGACCGACGGGATCTCGGCGCGGCGGTACTCTTCGTCCTCCTCCGCGTACCACATGCAGGTGAGATCGCTCTCGGCGACGAGGACGACGGTCATGGACGGACCGCCCGACTTCAGGACGACGACGTCGCCGGGTTCGAACGTGGTGCGCGGCATGGACTACTCCCTATCAACAGAATCATCGCGGCAGGCCTGCGGCCAACGGCGGCACGCTAGGATGTGTTCGTGACGGCCTGACGGCCGCGGAACAGCCCGTCGCCGCGGCGGCTGCCTCCCGGCGAGGCGGCGAGCGGCCGCTCGCGACCGCGGCGGACGCCATGCCGACCGGCTCGCGCCCGACCATCCGGCCCGGCTCCGGTGATCAGGGAGGCGCCGAGCGACGTCCCCTCGGCCCGACCCTCAGGGCCACTTGACCACGGGCGGCATGCTGGAGAGGATCGAATCGACGTTGCCGCCCGTGCGCAGGCCGAAGATGGTGCCGCGGTCGTAGAGCAGGTTGAACTCCACGTAGCGGCCGCGCCGCACCAGCTGCTCCTCCCGCTCCGCCTCGCCGAAGGGTGTCTCGAGATTGGCGCGCACCAGCCGCGGATAGACGTCGAGGAAGGCACGGCCGACCGACCGGGTGAAGGCGAAGTCGGCGCCCCAGTCGCCGCTCTGCAGGTAGTCGTAGAAGATCCCGCCGACGCCGCGCATCTCGTTGCGGTGCTTCAGGAAGAAGTATTCGTCGCACCACGTCTTGTAGCGGTCGTAGTCGGCCGCGTGGGCGACACAGGCCTCCCGCATCGCGGCGTGGAACGCCTGCGTGTCCGGGTCCTCCTGGGTGCGGCGCCGGTCGAGCACGGGCGTGAGGTCGGCGCCGCCGCCGAACCACTGCTTCGAGGTGACGACCATGCGGGTGTTCATATGCACGGCGGGCACATTCGGGTTCTGCGGATGGGCGATGAGCGAGATGCCGCTCGCCCAGAAGTTCGGATCCTCGTCGGCGCCCGGGATCTGGCCGCGGAACTCCGGGCTGAACTCGCCATGCACGGTAGACACGTGCACGCCGACCTTCTCGAAGACGCGGCCCTTCATGATCGACATGACGCCGCCGCCGCCATCCGCGCCGGTATGGTCCTGGCGCGACCAAGGCGTGCGGACGAAGCGGCCGGGCGCGAGCTCGCCATACGGCGCGTCGGCCGGCAGGGCGTCCTCACAGGCCTCCAGCGCGGCGCAGATCTGGTCGCGCAGGCTCTCGAACCAGGCGCGCGCCTCGGCCTTCTTGGCGGTCAGGTCGGCGGGCAGCGTCATCGTTGTCTCCTCGTTGGTCGTCGGCCGACTTAACCGCGCAATGCCGCCCCTGTCACGCTTCGCCCGCCGCCATGTCGTCGGGACGCGGAAAGCCGCCGGTCTGGCGCAGCGCCTCGCCGACGACCATGGCGGCGGCGACCGCCACATTGAGCGAACGCATGCCCTGGCGCATCGGGATCCGGACGCGCGCATCGGCCACGGCATGGACCGCGTCGGGGACGCCGGCCGACTCACGCCCGACCATGAGCACGTCGCCGGACGCGAAGCGGAAGCCGGTGTAGTCCGTGTCGGCGCGCGTGGTCAGGAGCACGAGTCGGCGCCCGGCCGCCGCCCGCCACGCCTCGAAGGCCGCGAAACTGGCATGCCGGCGCCACGCGGCGGCCGGGAGATAGTCGAGGCCGGCGCGGCGCAATCCCTTGTCGGTCAAGGCGAAACCGGCGGGCTCGACGAGTTCGAGCGGGATCCCGAGGCAGGCCGCGAGGCGCAGCATCGTACCCGTATTCTGCGCGATGTCCGGCTCATAGAGCGCGAGCGCGAGGCTCATCGGGGAGGCCCGCCGGCGGTCATCGGAAAGCTTGCGTCCGGTACAGAAATGTCGAGCATTTACAACCCGCTTGGATGGTGCGACGAAGTGGCCCGCGCGGGCGGGTCCTTCCCTGTTCCGGCGTGCTGGACAATCCTCGTCAGTGGTGTCACAACACCGCGCGATCGGACAAGGGGGCCCCTCCGGCACCCGCCAGCCGGACCTCGTGCGCCTCCCTGACGAGCGTCCCTCGCCCTTTGCGGGACGCCAGAACGGAAACGCTGTCGTCGGGCCTGTCCGGCGGCATTCGAGAGGATCCGACCTTGGCAACCATGGATACGGCTGAACCGACCCGGCGCGACTTCCTGACGCTCGCCACCGGCGCCGTCGGCGCGGTGGGCGTGGCCTCGCTCGCCTGGCCCTTCATCGCGCAGATGAACCCCGACGCGTCGGCGCTCTCGCTCGCCTCGATCGAGGTCGACATCTCGCAGGTTCAGCCCGGCCAGATCATCACCGTGAAATGGCGCGGCAAGCCCGTGTTCGTGCGCAACCGCACCGAACAGGAGATCGCGCAGCTGAACGCCACGCCGATGTCCGACCTGAAGGACCCGCAGACGGACGTGCAGCGCACGAAGGCCGGGCACGAGCCGATCCTCGTCGTGATCGGCACCTGCACCCATCTCGGCTGCGTCCCGCTCGGCCACCAGGGCGACTACAACGGTTGGTTCTGCCCCTGCCACGGCTCGCACTACGATGCGTCCGGCCGCATCCGCAAAGGCCCCGCTCCGTTGAACCTCGTCGTTCCGACCTACAATTTCGAATCCGACAAGGTCGTGAAGATCGGCTGAGCCGCGAAAAGGGAACGAGAACATGCAAGGTCACTCGACCTACACGCCGAAGTCCGGGTTCACCCGTTGGCTCGAGAAGCGGCTCCCGATCATCAGCATGATGCATGCGCAGGCGGTCGCCTACCCGACCCCGCGCAACCTGAACTACTGGTGGACCTTCGGCGGCATCCTCACCGTCATGCTGGTGGTGCAGATCGTGACCGGCGTGGTGCTGACCATGCACTACACCCCGCATGCCACGCTCGCCTTCGCGTCCGTCGAGCACATCATGCGCGACGTGAACTACGGCTGGATGCTCCGCTACATGCATGCCAACGGCGCGTCGATGTTCTTCATCGCCGTCTACATCCACATGTTCCGCGGCATGTACTACGGCTCCTACAAGGATCCGCGCGAAGTGCTCTGGATCCTCGGCTGCGTGATCTTCCTCCTCATGATGGCGACCGCCTTCATGGGCTACGTGCTGCCGTGGGGCCAGATGAGCTTCTGGGGCGCCACCGTCATCACCAACCTGTTCTCCGCCATCCCGCTCGTCGGCGAGTCCATCGTGACGTGGCTGTGGGGCGGCTTCTCGGTCGACAACCCGACCCTCAACCGCTTCTTCTCGCTGCACTACCTGCTGCCCTTCATGATCGCGGGCGTGGTCGTGCTGCATATCTGGGCGCTGCACGTGGTCGGCCAGAACAACCCGACCGGCATCGAGGTGAAGTCGACGCAGGACACGGTGCCGTTCACCCCCTACGCGACCGCCAAGGACAGTTTCGCACTGGTCTGCTTCGCGCTGTTCTTCAGCTGGTTCCTTTTCTACGCCCCGAACTACATGGGCCATCCGGACAACTATATCGAGGCGAACCCGCTGGTGACGCCGGCGCATATCGTGCCGGAGTGGTACTTCCTGCCCTTCTACGCGATCCTGCGCGCCATCCCCGACAAGCTCGGCGGCGTCATCGCGATGTTCGGCTCGATCGCGGTGCTGTTCGTGCTGCCCTGGCTCGACACCAGCCGGGTCAAGTCCGGCGCGTTCCGGCCGCTGTTCCGCCAGTTCTTCTGGGTCTTCGCCGTGGTGTGCGTCGGTCTCGGCTATCTCGGCTCGCAGCCGGCGGAAGGCGTCTACGTAATCTGGTCGCGCGTCCTGACCTTCTACTACTTCCTCCACTTCCTGGTGATCCTGCCGGTGCTCGGCCTGATCGAAACGCCGAAGCCGCTGCCGGCCTCGATCAGCGAATCGATCCTGGCCAAGGGCGGCTCCGGTCACCCGCACGGCGCCCTCGCGTCGCCGTCGACCAAGGGCTGAGCCGAGTGATCGAGAGGACATGACAATGACCAAGGTTTCGATCGCCCGGATGCTCAAGGCGGGGACCGCCTCGGCGTTCGCCCTCCTGGCCGGCCTCGTGGTTGCCGGCGGCCCCGCCCGGGCCGCCGATCCGGCGGCGGCGCCGCATGTGCCGCATATCGAGCGGGAGACGTGGAGCTTCGCCGGACCGTTCGGCAAGTTCGACAAGGCGCAGCTGCAGCGCGGCTTCCAAGTCTACAAGGAAGTCTGCTCCAACTGCCATTCGATGAAGCTCGTCTCGTTCCGCAACCTGTCGCAGGAGGGCGGGCCCGGCTTCACCGAGGAGCAGGTGAAGGCGCTCGCCGCGACCTACAAGGTGCAGGACGGCCCGAACGACCAGGGCGAGATGTTCGAGCGGGCCGCCCGCCCGTCGGATCGCTTCCCCTCGCCGTTCCCCAACGAGCAGGCTGCGCGCTACGCCAACGGCGGCGCCCTGCCGCCGGACTTCTCGCTCATCGGCAAGGCGCGCGCCGCGCACCGGGGCTTCCCGTGGTTCGTGTTCGACGCCTTCACGCAGTACCAGGAATACGGCCCGGACTATATCCACGCGCTGCTGAACGGCTACGAGGAGCCGCCGGCCGGCGCCGCGGCCTGCGCCGACGGCCTCAACTACAATGCGGCGTTCCTCGCCGGCACCTGCATCGCCATGGCGAAGCCCCTGTTGGACGGTCAGGTCGAATACGCGGACGGCACGCCCGCCACGCTCGACCACTATTCGCGCGACGTCGCCGCCTTCCTCTATTGGGCGGCCGAGCCGAAGCTCGAGGAGCGCAAGTCGACCGGGTTCAAGGCGGTGCTGTTCTTGCTCGTTTTCGCCGGCATGCTCTACTTCACCAAGCGCCGCGTCTGGTCGGACGTGGCGCACTGAGCGCCACGCCGTCTCACGGACGCCGGTCGGCACGAGGGCTCCCACGGGAGCCCTTTTTCGTGGGCGCGGCCGCTGCTGGCGGGGCGGCGATCCCGGGGGCCCCGTCCCCGGTCACCGGAGGCGCTCACCAATAGGCGTCGCGCGGGCCGCCGGCGCGCTCCGCGATGCGCCGCAGCGTGCCGGCCGTGGTGTCGGACGGCAGGGCGTCGAGCGCGAAGAAGCCGGCCTCGGCGATCTCCGCGTTCGGGACTCCGGACGGCTCCGTGACGGTGAAGCGGTCGAGCGCGAACAGGATGACGTGGTCGCGGCGCGAGACGCGGCGGTTCAGATAGACGCCGACGAGGCGCGGCTCCTCCTCCGCCACGAGGCCGCCCTCCTCCACGAGCTCGCGCCGCGCGGCCTCCGCGACGGTCTCGCCCGGATCGACACCGCCGCCCGGCAGGTACCAGCCCGGCAGATAGGTGTGGCGCACGAGGAAGAGCCGGCCGGCCGGGTCGAAGGCCATCACCCGCACGCCGACCGTCATCGGGCGCACGAAAAGGACGCCCGTCGTGACAAGCCGTTCCACGATGGGCTTCATCCATTGATTTAATTGCATGTGTTCCTCTGGGCGGGCCGGCCGCGCCGCATCGCCGTGCCGCCAACGATCTATAGCGCAGGCCCTGAACGGAAGGCGACGGGAAGCATCCCGCCCGCCTTCCGCGCGGCTCGTCCGCCGCTGCGCCGAAGGCAGGGTCGGGGACACGTCTTGCGGCGGCGGCGCGTCGGTCATGGATGCCGAACCATTCGGCATTTCCGCCGTCCTGCGCTATAGACGCCGCGGCTCCGCCCGGTTAGTCCCTTGGGTCCATGTTCCGTTTCGCGCACCTCTCCGACCCTCATCTCGGCCCGCTTCCGCAGCCCCGCCTCGAGGAGCTGATGTCGAAGCGGATGCTCGGCTACCTGAACTGGCGGCTCAATCGCGGGCGCGGCGGCATGCGGCCGGCGGTGCTCGACGCGCTCGTGGCGGATGTGCGCGCGCACCGGCCCGGCCATATCTGCGTGACCGGCGACATCGTCAACATCGCGCTCGATGCCGAGCTGGAGCCCGCTCGCCAGTGGCTCTGCTCGATCGGCGAGCCTGCGGATGTCTCGGTCGTGCCCGGCAACCACGACGCCTATGTGGGCACCTCGCTGAAGCGGACGAGCGAGGCCTGGGGACCGTTCCTGTGGGGCGACGACGCCCAGCATGTGCATTTTCCCTTCGTGCGGAAGCGCGGCAAGGTGGCCTTCGTGGGCGTCTCCTCCGCCAAGGCGACCGGCCCCTTCATGGCGACGGGCCTGTTCGACGCGAGCCAGGCGCTGCGGCTTGCCGAGATGCTGGAACACCTCGCCCACGAGGGCTTCTTCCGCGTCGTGATGATCCACCATCCGCCGACCAAGGGCGGCGCCCATTGGGCAGCAAGGCTGGTCGGCGCCAGCCGGTTCCGCCAGGTGGTGAAGCACGCCGGCGCCGAGCTCGTCCTGCACGGCCACACGCACCGCTACAGCATCGGCATGATCGACGGGCCGGACATCCCCGTGCCGGTCGTCGGCGTGCCCTCGGCTTCCGCCAACGCCACCATGGCGCGGCAAGGGGCCGGCTGGAACCTCTTCACCGTGGACGGCGGCCCGGGCGCCTGGAGCATCAAGCTCGCCCAGCGCAGCTTCGTCGCGGCGAAGCCGGTCGAGATCGCCGTGCGCGACCTCAGTCCCGGCCGCCTCAAGGAACGCGACCTCACTCCGCCGCTCGACGCGACCGCCTGAGACGGGACGACCCCGCTATAGTTGAAGCGGAAGCTGGGAGGCCCGTCGAAGTCAGTATATTCCTTGAAAGCGATGTATTTATCCACGCCTGAATGCGCAACCTGAACATTCGACCGCGAAGCCCCGCATGCATTGACGTAAATTTTCCGATTGATCGTTTATCGTGATGGAGAACCGTGAAAACGAGCTCCGGCATGGTCAATTTTATCATCTTCGTCTTCGCATCTGTCGTCATGTACTTCGTCTGCCGATGGATCTTCTTCCATCGCCAAGCGAACGGAACGATGAAGGCGATCGGGGTCGGCACCTTCGTCGTGTCCGTCGGCCTCCTGACGGCGACCATGATCTCGATCCGCCCGGTCCTCGGGACGGCGGCGGCCAATCAGGCGCGCAAGGGGGCGGACGCCCTGCCCGCCAAGGTGCGCGCCCTGCCGATCATCGGCGAGGTGCTCGCGAGCGACACGAAGGAGCGCGATTACGCGGTGAGCCTGATCGGCACGCAGAGCGGTGTTCCGCCCGAGGACGCGGTCCTGCAAGGCTCGGCGCGGCTCGTCGCCAGGCTTCTCAACGACACGATCGGCGCCGCGCCGGACAAGGCGCTCATCGCGGGCTTTTCCAAGGTGACCGCCGTGTTCACCGCGGCGAAGGCGCAGAACGCGGATTTCTGCGTCTATCCGACCTTGCGGCTTCTGAAGACCAACCCGTCCTCGAAGCCGCTCGCCATCGACCTCCTCGAAGCCCTCGAGGACATCCACAAGGCCGGCCTCGGCCAGCCGCAGGCCGAGCAGACCGTGACGCACGACACGTTCAAGGCGGCCATGCTCAAGGCCAAGATCACCCAGAAGGACTTCGAGACGGCCTATAGCAGCGACAGCGAAGAGGCGCAGTGCGAGGCGATCACCAAGATCGTCGGCGCCGTCGGCCGCTTGCCCGCGAAGGAGCGGCCACAGTTCGTCCGCTTCTACCTCCTCACCATGCTGGTGCCGAAGCTCTAGGCCGGCCCCGCAGGGCGGGCCGGCGCGAACGCGAGGGCCTCAGCGCCCCTCGCGCCACCAGGTGAGCGACACCGCCCCGAGCAGGAGCGCGAGGCCGATGAGGCCGGAGAAGAGGCCGAACCGGTCGACGCCCTTCAGCACGCTCGCATCGGTGGTCTTCAGGCCGATCCAGTCCGTGCCGCTGAGGGCGACGCCGGCACGGAGCGGGACGATGCGCGGCAGCACGGTCTTGTCGCCGTCCATGAGGCGCCGCACGCTGCCGCCGCTCGCCTGCGCGATCGGACGGGTCGGCGCCGCCGAGGAGATCACGTCGGTGAACTCGCGCGGATTGGGCGGGCCCACATTGGCGAGCGCGGTGCGTTCGCCGTCGGTGGCGCGCCACAGGCCCTGCTCGCGCGCCGGCAGTTGCGCGCGCCAGAGGCCGGGCTCGGACTGGCTGAGCGGCACGTCGGTCACGACGCCGGTGGGGCTCGTCAGCTTGACCGGCTTCACCTCGACGCCGAGCGTCTGCCGCTCGACGACCAGGTCGCGGCCGCGGCTCAGGAGCTTCAGGGCCTCCTCCTCGAGGTCGGGCTCCTTCATCAGCCAATGGGCGAGCCGGCGGAGCAGCGGTCCATGCGGCCCGCCCTCCTCGTAGCCGCGCGCCCACAGCCAGACCTGGTCGGTCAGGAGCAGGCCGACGCGGCCCTTGCCCTCGCGCGACAGGATCAGCACCGGCTTCTTGTCGAGCGCGTCCATCACGGTGGTGCCGTTCGACGGCTTGGCGTCGATCAGGCGGTACCAGCGGCTCCAGTGCGGCGGGTCGAAGTTGGCGCCCGGCAGGCCGCGCGTCACCGGGTGGCGCTGGCCGACCTCGCTGACCTTGGCGTAGTAGGGCTCGTCGCGCACGAGCCCGGTCGGCTCGGCCGGGATGACGCTCGCGAGCGGGGTGCGGTAGAGGCTGCCCGAGCCGCCCGGATCGGGGCCGGTCGCGACCAGCACCGCGCCGCCGTCGCGCACATACCGGGCGATGTTGTCGAAATAGATCGAGGGCAGGATGCCCCGCCGCTGGTAGCGGTCGAAGATGATGAGGTCGAAGTCGCCGATCTTCTCCTGGAACAGTTCGCGGGTCGGGAAGGCGATCAGCGACAATTCGTGGATCGGCGTGCCGTCCTGCTTCTCCGGCGGGCGCAGGATGGTGAAGTGGACGAGGTCGACCGAGGCGTCGGACTTCAGGAGGTTGCGCCAGGTCCGCTCGCCCGAATGCGGCTCGCCGGAGACGAGCAGGACGCGCAGGTTCTCGCGCACGCCCTCGACCGTCACGATCGCCCGGTTGTTCACCGGCGTCAGCTCGTTTGCGAGGGCTTCCGCCTCCAGCTCGATGATGTTGTCGCCGCCATGCGGGATGACGATCGGGACGCTGACCACCTGGCCCGCAACGACGCGGCGGTCGCCGATCGCCTCGCCGTCGCGCCGGATCGCGACCCTGACCGTGGCGCCGGCCGGCACGCCGTTGTCGACGACGCGGAACTGGATCGTCTGCTCCTGGCCGACGAGGCCGAAGCGCGGCGCCTGGGTGACCACGATGCGCCGGTCGATCTCGTTCTCGCGGCCGGACAGGAGCACATGCACGGGCGCGTCGAAGCCGAGCGCGGCGCGGTCCTTCGGCACGTCGTGCACCTGGCCGTCGGTCAGCAGGATGGCGCCGGCGACGCGCTCGGGCGGCACGTCGGCGAGCGCCTGGCCGAGCGCCTCGAAGAGCCGGGTGCCGTCCGCCGCGACCCCGTCCCGCTCGTTGCCGGTGACGACCTCGCGCAGCTCGAAATTGCGCAGCTGCCCGATCTGGCGGGCAAGCGCGGCGCGCGCCTCCTCGGTCTGGCGGCTGCGGTCGGCGAGCGACTGGCTCTGGCTCTTGTCGACCACGAGGGCGACCACGCTCGGCAGCGGCTCGCGGTCCTCGCGCTGGAACGCCGGATTGAGCAGGGCGAGCAGCAGCGCGGCGAGCGCGCCGAGCCGCAGCCAGGAGCCGCGGATGCCCAAATAGATCGCAAAGCCGACCAGCGCCAGCCCGGCCAGCCCGAGCACCGCGACGAGCGGCACGGGCAGGAGCGGCGTGAAGTCCATAGACCAGTTCATCGGCACTGCCTCACTGGCCGAGCCGCTCGAGGAGCGCCGGCACATGCACCTGATCGGCCTTGTAGTTGCCGGTCAGCGTGTACATCACGATGTTGACCCCGACCCGGAACGCCATTTCGCGCTGGCGGGGATCGGCGGGCACCGTCGGCAGCAGGTAGTCGCCGCCGTCGGTGAACGCCCAGGCGCCGGCGAGGTCGTTGCCGGTGATCAGGATCGGGGAGACGCCGTCGCCCGGCCGCACCGGCCGTTCCGCCGCCTTCTCCGGATCCTGCGCCGGGGTCGTCTCGACCCAGAGCGGGCCGCCGTCGAAACGCCCGGGGAAGTCCTGCAGCAGGTAGAATGCCTTGGTGAGGACGTGGTCGGACGGGACCGGCTCCAGTTCCGGGATGTCGAGGCCGGCGAGGATGCGGCGGAGCGCCTCGTTGGCGGGCGAGACGCGGCCGGTGCCGCGCAGGCTGGTCCCGGTCAGGGTGTCGCGCAGGTCGAACAGCACCGTGCCGCCGTTCTTCATGAAGGCGTCGATGCGGGTCAGCGCGCGCGGCGGCGGCTGCGCGGCGGCCGGGTCGATCGGCCAGTAGATGAGCGGGAAGAAGGCGAGTTCGTCGCGGGTGAGGTCGACGCCGACCGGCGGCGCCGGCTCCAGCGCGGTGCGATCGGTGAGCACGCGCGATAGGCCTTCGAGGCCGCGGCGAGAGATCTCGTCGATCTCAGCGTTGCCGGTCAGCACATAGGCGAGCCGGGTGCCGAGCGCTGCGTCGCGGTCGAACTTCTGCTGCGCCGCGTCGGCCGCGCGCGCGCCGTCCGTGAGGCCGGCGATGCCGACGAGGGCGAGAGCGAGCACGGCGGTCGTCGCCGCGCGCAGGCGCAGCCTTCCGCCGAGCCACAGCACGGCGAGCGCGTCGAGCAGCAGGAGCAGGAGCGCGAGCCCGAAAATGGCCGGCTTCAGGTCCTGCGGGCCCTCCACCGCATAGGTTTCGATCCGGGCGGGGCCGAGGCCGGCGGTGTCGAGCGGCTTCAGCGCCGCCCCCGGTCGCATGAGGTTCAAGGCCACGAAGGCGTCCTCCGTTCCGTAGAGACCGGGTGGGTGTTCCTTGCCGGGAACGATGTCGGCGTTGCGCGCCGCGGGAATCGGCTTCGCGTCCGGACCGGGCGAAACCGTGCGGCCGAAGCCGTCGACGAGCCGCAGCGGCGGCAGCTGCACCGGGCCGGTGCGCGACCGGTCGGCGTCCTCGCCCGCGGTGCCGGGCGCCGGGTCGGCGCCGGCGGTCGGCGCGGAGGCGGAGAAGGCGACGATGCGGCGCATCATCTCCACGAAGCCGCCGGAGAGCGGAAGGTTCGACCAGGCCGTGTCGGCGGTGACGTGGAAGAGGACGAGCCAGCCGGCGCCGTAGCGGTCGGCGGTGACGAGTGGCGTGCCGTCGGCGAGGCTCGCCCAGGTCTTGCGGCCGAGGTCGGGATGCGGCTCGGCGAGCACCTGGCGGGTGACGGCCACGTCCTTCGGCACGTCGAGGCCTTCGAACGGGCCGGCATAGCTGCCCATCGCCTGCGGCTGCTGCCAGGAGAGCGCGCCGCCCAGCGTGCGCCCGCCCTGGCGGAGCTGCACCGGCACCAGGCGGTCGCCGCCGCGCACGGCGGCGAGGCGCGGGCCGGCGAAGCGTACCAGCACGCCGCCGCCGTTCACCCAGTCGCCGAGCGCCTTCTCGGCCTCGCCCACGATGGTGCCGACATCGGCGGTCATGATCACGGAGACGTTCTGGCGGATGAGGTCGCGCGTGGCCGCCACGAGGTCGGCGGTGCGCGGCTCGCGCACATCCGCGAAGGGCGCGAGCGCGCTCTGCAGGTAGTGGACGGGCGAGAGCAGCGGCTGCTCCGCGTCGGCGCTCGCCCCGGAGAGGAGCCCGACCGCGCGCCGGCGCCAGCGCTCGTCGAGGAGCTGCAAGGCCGCGGCATGGCCGGCGCCCTCGATCTCGACGCGGGCGATGTCGTTGCGGAGTTCGATCGGCAGGTCGAACGAGGCCTGCGCGGTGCGGTCGCCCGGCTTGAACACGAAGGGGGCATCGGCGACGACGCGGCCCTTGCCGTCGAAGGCGCGCAGCTGGCCGGAGCGCGGCAGGTCGGGTTCGGCCCGCGCCACCGTGCCGACCAGCGACTTCAGGCCGTTCTCGGCGCCGGTCAGCGCGAGCGGCAGCGGCCGCCCGCCGGCATAGAGCGTGATCGGCGCGTCCTTGGCGAGGGCGCGCAGCGTCGCCCCGAAGGCGCCGCCGTTCGGCCCTTCGAGGCCGTCGGAGAGCCAAACGACCGAGCCCGGCGCGGCCGCCTCGGCGCTCTTGCGGAGGCCCGCCGTCAGCCCCGCGCGGTCCGGCGTCCACGGACGCGGCTCGAGCGCGCCGAAGCGGTTCCTCTGCACCGCCACGGCGCCCGGGTCGAGCGTCTGGCCGGTGCCGTCGGCGGTGGCGACGAGGGCGACCGGACGGCCGTCCTCCTGGGCGCGCTGCAGGATGCGCTCGCCGAGCGCGCGCAGCTCCGGCCAGCGGTCCGCGGCGCCCCAGCCGTTGTCGACGATGAGCCAGAGCGGCCCGCTGCCGCCGCTCTCCGCCACGGCGGAGGGGCGCCAGATCGGGCCGGCGAGCGCCAGGATGACGAGCGCGGCGAGCGTCAGGCGCAGCAGCGTCAGCCACCAGGGACTGCGGTTCGGCGTCTCCTCGGGCTTGATGATGTCGAGAAGCAGGCGTGTCGGCGGAAAGCTCACCTCGCGCGGGCGCGGCGGCATCAGCCGGAGGAGCCACCAGATCGCCGGCAAGAGGACGAGCGCCCCGAGCATCAGGGGCGTCGTGAAGGCGAGCGGGAGGAACCCCATCAGGCGCCGATCTCCATGGTCGAGACCGAGCCGCCCGCCTTGACATTGCCGGGCCCGCGGCCGCTCGCCGAGAGGCGCGCGTGCAGCGCGAGCAGCGGCTCGGCGGCGGAACGGTCGGTGTGGTGCACGAGGAAGGTCCAGCCGAGCCGGCTCGCGAGCATCCTGAGCGCCCCGCGGTGGGCGGCGAGGCGGTCGCGATAGGCTTCGCCCCAGGCCTCGGCGCGGCCGGCGGTGATGCGCTCGCCGGATTCCGGGTCGCGGAACTCGGTGCGGCCGGTGAAGGGGAAGGTCTCCTCGACCGGGTCCATCACCTGGACGAGGTGCCCGCGAGCGCCCGATCCGGCGACGCGGGTCAGGATCTCGGTCGTGGTCTCGATCGGGTCGAGGAAGTCGCCGACCAGGACCAGGTCCGAGAAGCGGCGGATCGGATGGGTGTCCGGGAACGGCTCGCGGCCTTGCATCAGGGCGAGCGCATTCGCCGCCCGCTCGGCGGCCTGCCGGCTCGGCGTCGGCTTCAGGAGGGCGGGCACGCCGACGCGCTCGCCGCCGCGCGCCAGGAGATCCGCGACCGCGAGCAGCAGCACCACGGCGCGGTCGCGCTTCGAGGTGGGCGCAAGCTTCGACATGAAGTCCATGGAGGGCGACAGGTCCGGCCAGAGCCAGACCGTGTGGGCGCTCTCCCATTCCCGCTCGCGCACATAGAGATGGTCGTCGCGGGCGGACCGGCGCCAGTCGATGCGGGCGATGGACTCGCCCGCGCCGAACGGGCGGAACTGCCAGAAGGTTTCGCCCGGACCCGCCTGACGGCGGCCGTGCCAGCCGGCCGAGACCGTGGCGGCCACGCGGCGGGCTTCCACGAGGAGATCGGGCAATGCCGCGGAGAGGCTTTTCGCCGACTTGACGACACCGATTCCGATCTCTTCCGCCACCCGCTGCTCCTCGCTCCGCGACCAATCAGCTTCAGTTCGGACCTTCGTCCAGCAAATCGCGGGCCAATCCGGCCCGCGCGCCGCATTCAGAGGCGCCCGCGCGCCTTGGTGATCACCTGCGCGATGGTGACGCCGTCGGCGCGCGCCGCGAAGGTCAGCGCCATGCGGTGCTGCAGGACCGGCTCGGCGAGCGCGTGCACGTCGTCGAGCGAGGGCGCGAGGCGCCCGTCGAGCAGCGCGCGCGCCCTTACCGTCAGCATGAGTGCCTGGCTCGCGCGCGGGCCGGGACCCCAGGCGATCGAGCGGGTGACGTCGTCGAGCGTCTCGCCCGGCCTGACCGAGCGCACCAGCCGGAGGATCGCCTCCACCACGCTCTCGCTCACCGGCATGCGGCGGACGAGCCGCTGCATCTCGGCGAGCTTGGCGGCGGAGAGCACCGCATGCGCCCCGCCCTCGCTGGTGCCGGTCGTCTCCAAAAGGATGCGGCGTTCCGAGGCGAGGTCGGGGTAGTGCACGTCGATTTGCATCACGAAACGGTCGAGCTGGGCTTCGGGGAGCGGATAGGTCCCCTCCTGCTCGAGCGGGTTCTGCGTGGCGAGCACGTGAAACGGCCGCGGCAGGTCGTGGCGTTGGCCGGCGACGGTGACGTGATACTCCTGCATGGCCTGCAGCAGCGCCGACTGGGTGCGCGGGCTCGCGCGGTTGATCTCGTCGGCCATCAGGAGCTGGGCGAAGACCGGGCCGCGGATGAAGCGGAACGAGCGGGCGCCGTCGGCGCCCTGGTCCAGCACTTCCGAGCCGACGATGTCGGAGGGCATCAGGTCGGGGGTGAACTGGATGCGCCGGGCGTCGAGGCCGAGCACGGTGCCGAGCGTCTCCACGAGCTTCGTCTTGGCGAGGCCGGGCACGCCCACGAGGAGCCCGTGGCCACCTGAGAGAATCGTCACAAGCGATTGTTCGACGACGCTTTCCTGACCGAAGATGACGGTCCCGATGGCGCTCTTCACGTCCCGCAGCGTGGCGACCGCGGCCTCGGCCTCGGCGATGACCGCCTTCTCGTCGATCTTGGCTACTTCGTTCATCAACACCATCCTGGTGACTGGCGGAACCGTGGGTCGCGAGGCCGCATGTCGGGGAAATCATGTGGTCGGGCGCGGATCGGCGCCGACTCGGTCGTCCGGCTGCCCGGATCCTCATCCGGACAACAGGAGTTTGACAGGATACAGATTGGCGCGCATCCCCATTCGACGATACCCGTCCGGACGGACGGCCGAGCGGGTCAGGACCCGAGGGTCCTTGCCGCACCGACACCGGATGTGACGGACCAAGCGTGGAAGAATCAAGGCATTCCCGCCGCGGGGGCGGCGGGCGAGCAGGCGACGGGCAGGCCGGACGGATGACCGACGAGGCGGACGATCAAACCGGGGGTCACGGCAAAGTGATGCCGGCAGGGCTGCAGGCGCTCATGAGCCGGGCCGGCGCGCATCGCGGCCTGCCGCCGGTCGAGCGCTGGGAACCGCCCTTTTGCGGCGATATCGACATGCGCATCGCGGCCGACGGCACCTGGTACTACATGGGCAGCCCGATCGGCCGGCAGCCGCTCGTCCGCCTGTTCTCCACCGTGCTCCGCCGCGACGAGGACGGCCGGACCTATCTGGTCACGCCCGTTGAAAAGTGCGGCATCACCGTCGAGGACTCGCCCTTCGTGGGCGTGGAGATGCATGCGGAGGGCGCCGGCCCCGACCGGCGCCTCACCATCCGCACCAATGTGGGCGACGTGGTCGAGGCCGGGCCGGCGCATCCGCTCCGCTTCGAGGTCGATCCCGCGACCGGCGGCCTGAAGCCCTATGTGCTCGTGCGCGCCCGGCTCGAGGCGCGGCTGGCGCGGGCGGTCACCTACGAGCTGGTCGATCTCGGCGAGACGGCCGAGTGCGACGGACGGGACTGGTTCGGCGTCCATGCGGGCGGTCAGTTCTTCCCCATGGTGCCGGCCGACGACCTCGCCCGCCTCGCCGGATGAGCGCCCGTCCCTTCTCCATCGCGACGTTCCGGGAGGTGGCGGCCGCCGTCCTCGTCGACGACGCGGTCGAGCTCCTGACCCGCCCGCATCACGGCGACAACGAACTGAACCCCAACTATCCCTGGCCGGAGCCGCGGGCGCCGCTGAAGGATGCCGCCGTGCTCGTGCCGGTCGTCGCGCGCGAACCCGAGGCGACCGTGATCCTCACGGTCAGGACGGCGGACTTGCGCTCGCACGCCGGCCAGATCGCCTTTCCGGGCGGCAAGATCGACGGCACCGACGCCTCGCCGGCGGCGGCGGCGCTGCGTGAGGCCGACGAGGAGATCGGGCTCGATCCCGCCTTCGTCGACACGCTCGGCTATCTGCCGGTCTACCAGACCGGCTCGGGCTTCCGGATTTATCCGGTGATCGGCGTCGTCGACCCGCGTTTCGGCCTCACTCCTAATCCACACGAGGTGGCGGATGTGTTCGAAGTGCCGCTCGGCTTCCTGATGGACCCGGACAATCACCGGCTGGCCTCGCGGGAAGCTGCGCTCGGGACGCGGTTCTTCTATGAAATGCCGTATGGAGATCGCTATATCTGGGGCGTGACGGCCGGCATCATCCGGCGCATGTGGGAAAGGCTGTACGGCTCATGGCGCGCGTGATCGGCGTCGAAGTTCTGCTCTTCCTGCTGCCCTTCGCATTCTACGCCCTCTGGCTCACGGCGCAGCGGCGCGCGATCGCCGCGGGCGAGCACTGGCGCGCCGCGGTGGTGTCCTGGATTTCGCTCGCCGGCCTCGCCGCCATGGGCGCCGGCCTCCTCGCGCTCGGCATCGAGCATGGCCACGACGGCGGCAAGGCCTACACGCCAACCCATCTGGAGAACGGCAAGCTCGTTCCGGGTGGCTTCAGGTGAGTGCGGCGGCGGCCGTCGCCGGAGCCGGTTGGCTCCTCGATGCGCGGTTGCAGCGCCTGATGCGCGTCGTCGGCGTCGACGGCGACGAGGTCCGGGTGGTCGGCGGGGCGATCCGCAACACGCTGATGGGCCTCCCCGTCAACGACGTCGATTGCGCCACGACCGCGCTGCCCGCCGACGTGACGGCGCGCGCCCGCGCCGCCGGCATGCGCACGGTGCCGACCGGCATCGAGCACGGCACGGTCACGGTCGTGGTGAGCGGGGCCGCCTACGAGGTGACCACGCTCCGGCGCGACGTGGAGACCGACGGCCGCCGCGCCGTCGTCGCGTTCGGACGCGACTGGGAGGCGGATGCGGGCCGGCGCGACTTCACCATGAACGCGCTCTATGCCGACCAGGACGGCACGCTCTACGACTTCGTCGGCGGCGTGGAGGACTGCCTCGCCCGGCAGGTGCGCTTCATCGGCGCCCCGGTCGACCGCATCCGCGAGGACTATCTGCGCATCCTCCGCTTCTTCCGCTTCCATGCGGCTTATGGCCACGGCGCGCCCGACGCGGACGGGCTCTCGGCGTGCCTGCGCGAACGCGACGGGCTCGGCCGCCTTTCCCTGGAGCGGCTCGGGCAGGAGACGATCAAGCTCGTGGTCGCCCCCGGCGCGCCCGAGACCGCCTGGGTGATGAGCGACGGCGGCATCCTGCAGCGGCTGATCGCCGGCGCCGCCGACCTCGCCGCCTTCGAGCGCCTGCACCGGCTCGCGCACGATGTCGTGCTCGCTCCCGGCGGCAAGGAAGACTGGCCGCTCCATCTCGCCGCGCTCGCCGCCTGGACCGAGGCGGATGCCTGGCGCCTCGCCGATCGCCTGCGCCTGCCCAACGCGGCGCGCGACCGGATGGACGCGGCGACCCATTTCGCCCGCGTGATCGGCGCGGGCTTCGACGAGACGACCGCGCGGCGGCTCCTCTACCGGGCCGGCGAGCGCGGCTACCGCGACGCGCTCGGGCTCGCGGCGGCGCGCGGCCGCATCGAGCCGGACGGCGCCTTCGCGCATCTCCTCGCCCTGCCCTTCCGCTGGCAGCCCGGCCGCCCGCCGGTCGCCGGCAAGGACCTCGCCCCGCTCGGCATCGCCCGGGGGCCGCGCATGGGCGACCTCGTGCGCGAGGCCGAACGGCTCTGGATCGACAGCGATTTCACGCTCGACCGCGCCACGATCCTGGCGCGGCTCGACCTCGGCGCGGACGCGGAGGCCGCCGCGCGGTCGCTCAGCCCCAGCGCCAGTTCTTGACCGGGCCTTCGGCCTGCTCGAGCGCGCCGGGGGCGAGTTCGCAGACGAGGACGCGGCGGGTATCGACGGGTCCGGGGAGCCACAGCTTGGTCGGCGCCACGCGCTCGAAGCCGAGCGGGCCGTAATAGGGCTCGTCGCCGACGAGGAGGACGAGCCGGTGGCCCTCCCCGCGCGCCGCGTCGAGCGCGGCCCGCATCAGCGCGCGGCCGGCGCCGCGGTTGCCGAAGTCTGGATGCACGGCGAGCGGGCCGAGCAGCAGGGCCGGATCGGCGCCGATGCGGATCGGCGTCAGACGCACCGACCCGCCGACGCGGCTGCCGAATTGCGCGACGAGCGAGAGCGACGGCAGATGCGGCACGCCCTCCCGGAGCCGGCTCGCGGTGCGCGCGTGCCGGCCGGGGCCGAAGGCGAGGTCGTGCAAATCCTCGATCGCGGCTTCATCCGCGTCGAGTTCGGGGCGTATGAAATAGGCGGGAGAGTGCATGGCGTCGGATCCGGTCGGTTGGCGAGGGGGCTCGTCGCCCACGGGCTCGCGCGTCGGATCCGGTGCCGCTCAGGCGGCCAGGACGGCGTACGCGCGATCGGCCGCGTGGAGGGCTCCACGGCGGTCGGCTCGTCGTCGCAGTCGAAGGCTCGTCGTCATCCGGCGTATCCTGAAGGTTGGTTCCGGTACCACGGCCTCAACCCCATGACAAGGCAGTGGTTCCGGTTCGCCTCCAACGGATCGGAAGTGCGGCGGTGCCGCGATCGGACTAGGCTCGTGCCAGCGAGGGAGGAAAGCATGGCCAAGGCAGACACACCGGTGCTCACGGCGGATGAGATCGCGGCCCGGCTCGCCGCGACACTGCCGCATTGGGACGTGGCGGACGGGCATCTCCGGCGGGTCTACCGCACGGGCGGATGGCGGGCGACGCTGATGGTGGTGAACACGATCGGCCATCTCGCCGAAGTCGCCTGGCACCATCCGGACCTCGCCGTGTCCTACGCCCAGGTGGAGGTGCGGCTGATGACCCACGACGCCGGCGGGATCACCGACAAGGACTTTGCGCTCGCCGCGAAGATCGAGGCGGTGGTGCTCTGGCAGCCCGGCCGCGAGGGCGGGCCGCTCAACGGCATCCCGGCCGACGACCCCCGCTTCGCCTACATCAAGTACGATGTGAAGGACGACCGCTAAGATACATTCAAATCATGCAATTTTTGAGGTCGCTTCCGCTGCGCCCCGCTCATCCGGTCGCGCGGACCCTTTCGTCCGGCACATCGCGCGACCGAGCCCCGCAAGGCGGAGATTGACGGCAGGCGTGCTCCGGTGCCTCATCGCCGCGGCCGGGGATGCCCGCGCCGCCGGCGGCAAGGGCCGCCGCATCCGGGAGACGCCGCGTGAGCCTTGCCAGCCCCGCCGATGGCGCCGCGCCGACGGCCCGCTCCTCGGCCGGCGACGCGCCGCCGGCGCTCGCCGTCGAGCATGTGAGCCACGCCTTCGGCGCGCGACAGGCGCTCGACGACGTCTCGCTGGAGGTGCCGCAGGGCGGCTTCGTGGCGCTGATCGGCCTCAACGGCGCCGGCAAGACGACGCTTTTCGCGCTGATCACGCGGCTCTACGACAATGTGAGCGGCCGCATCGCGATCATGGGCAGCGATCTCCGCCGCGAACCCTCCGCCGCGCTCGGCCGCCTCGGCGTCGTATTCCAGGCGCGCACGCTCGATCCGGACCTGAGCGTCAGGCAGAACCTCGTCTATCACGCCGCGCTGCACGGCCTTTCCCCGCGCGAGGGCCTTCGCCGGGCCGAGCGGCAGCTCGGCCGGGTTCATCTCATCGACCGGCTCGACGACCCGGTGCGAGGCCTTTCCGGCGGGCAGCAGCGCCGCGTGGAGATCGCCCGGGCGCTGCTGCACGATCCGCGCGTCTTGATCCTCGACGAGCCGACCGTCGGCCTCGACATCGACTCCCGCCAGGCGATCCAGGCGACGGTGCGGTCGCTCGTCGCGGACGGCCTCGGCGTGCTGTGGGCGACGCATCTCTTCGACGAGGTCGAGGACGACGACGCCGTGGTGGTGCTGCACAAGGGCAAGGTGGCCTTGCGCGGGCGCGCCGGCGCGATCGCCGCGGCGGCCGGGGCCGGCACCCTCGCCGGCGCGATCCGCGCGCTGGTCGAACCCGCCGTGTCGGCGCGGGGCGGAGCGGGCTGATGCACGGCGTCGCGCGTCCCAAGGAGCCGGCCTACCGCCTTCCTGGCCGCGGCTGGCTCTGGTGCTTCCTCGGCATCCTGCGCCGCGAAGCCTTGCGCTTCCTCATGCAGCGCGGGCGGTTCCTCTCCGCGCTGGTGCGTCCGCTCGTCTGGCTGTTCATCTTCGCGGCCGGGTTCCGCTCGGTGCTCGGCGTCTCGATCGTGCCGCCCTACGAGACCTATGTGCTCTACGAGGTCTATGTGACGCCCGGGCTCGCGGCGATGATCCTGCTCTTCGCCGGCATGCAGTCGTCGCTCTCGATGGTGTACGACCGCGAGGTCGGCAGCATGCGCATCCTGCTCACCAGCCCCTATCCGCGCTGGTTCCTGCTCGGGTCGAAGCTCGTCGCGGGCACGCTCATCGCGGTGCTGCAGGTCTATGCCTTCCTGGGCGTCGCCTGGTGGTGGGAGGTCGAGCCGCCGCCGCTCGGCTATCTCACCGTGCTGCCGGCGCTCGTCCTCGCCGGGCTGATGCTGGGCGCGTTCGGCCTCCTCCTCTCCTCGGCGATCCGGCAGCTCGAGAACTTCGCGAGCGTGATGAACTTCGTGATATTCCCGATGTTCTTCGCCTCCTCGGCGCTCTATCCGCTGTGGCGGGTGAAGGAATCGAGCCTCGTGCTCTACCGGCTGTGCTGGGCCAACCCGTTCACGCACGCGGTCGAGCTGGTGCGCTTCGCGCTCTACACCAAGGTCGGGGTCCCCTCCCCGGCCGACCTCGCCGCCTATGCGGCCGCGCCCGAGGGGTTCCTCGCCGCGCTCGCGACCGAGCAGCCGGGCTTCCTGTCGCTCGTCGTGGTGGTGCTGACCACGACGGTTTTCTTCGGCGCGGCGATCTTCGCCTATGACCCGTCGCGCGGCCTGATCGGCCGGCGCGGCGGCCCGGACGCCGGCCCGACCTGAGCCGCCGGCACCCTAAACAATCCGTAACGTCGCGGCGCCTTGTGAAAGACACCAAGCGGCGTCATCTTTCCTGCCATGACGCGGCGCGAATGTTTGCCCGCGCGGTCCCAGGATCTATGAAGAAGCTGACCCTCGTCATCACCACCGCGGTCGTGCTCGGCGCCGGTTATATCGTCGCGTCCGACCGCTACCCGGACGAAACCGCCGCCGCGGTCGAAACGGCGAAGCGGTGGGCGGCGCTGCTGCCCTTCTCGGTCGCCGCCTCCAACGCCGACGAGGCGCAGTGGAAGACCGCGAAGGTGGAGCGCGGCGCGATCCAGTCGGCCGTGCTCGCGACCGGCACGCTGCAGCCGGTGCAGACCGTGCAGGTGAGTTCGCAGGTGTCCGGCCAGCTCGTCGCCATCCTCGCCGACTACAATGCGGAGGTGAAGGCCGGCGACATCATCGCCCGCCTGGACGCGACCACCTTCCAGGGCCGCCTCGCCTCGGCGGAAGCCGACCTCGCGGTCGCCATCGCCAGCGTCGACACCAAGGTCGCGGCGCTCGAGCGCGCGCGGCACGAGCTCGACCGCATCCAGGACGCCTCGAAGGACGCCGACAAGTCGCTCGAGCGCGCCCGCCAGCTCGCCCAGACCGGCGCCGGCACGACGCGCTCCGTCGAGCAGGCCGAACTCCTCGCGCGCCAGACGCGCAACCAGGTCGGCTCGGCCCAATCCGACATCGCCATGGCGGAGGCGGATCTCTCGGTCGCCAATTCGAGCGTGGAGCAGAAGCGCGCCGCCGTGCGCATCGCCAAGATCGACGTGGACCGCACCAATATCCGCGCACCGATCGACGGCGTCGTGATCGACCGGCAGGTCGAGCTCGGCCAGACCGTCGCGGCGAGCCTGTCGGCGCCGATCCTCTTCATCCTCGCCGCCGAGCTGCAGGAGATGCAGCTCGAAGCCTCGATCGACGAGGCGGATGTGGGGCGCGTCAAGGAAGGCCAGCCGGTGCGCTTCACCGTCGACGCCTATCCGGGCCGCAACTTCGACGGCAAGGTGACGCAGGTCCGGCGCGCGGCCAAGACGGTCTCCAACGTGGTCACCTACACGGCGGTGGTGACGGCGGACAATTCCTCGCTCGCGCTCTTCCCCGGCATGACCGCCAATGTCCGCCTCATCGTGGAGCGCCGGCAGGACATCCTGAAGGTGCCGACCGCCGCGATCCGGTTCCGCCCGACCGAGCAGACCGACCCGCAGGCGCCGCCCGGCTCCGCCCCGCGCCGCGCCCGCGCGCTCCGGCAGAACGGCGACGAGGGCTCCGCCGGCCGCATCTATCTGGTGCGCGCCGGGGGACAGCTGGAGCCGGTCGAGGTGAAGCTCGGCATCGCGGCCGAAAACCAGATCGAGATCACGTCGGATGCGGTGAAGGAGGGCGACCAGGTCGCCATCGGCCGCGTCGAGGACCCGAATGCGCGCCGACGCAACAATCCCCTCGGCTTCTGAGGCCCCGCCGCGGTCGCCCGCCGCGGCGCCTCAGCCGCCGGTGATCGCCGTCGAGCATGTCTCGAAGGTGTTCGACACCGGCGCGGTGACCGTGCGCGCCCTCGACGACATCAGCTTCTCGGTCCCCCGCGGCGCCTTCGTGGCGGTGATGGGGCCGTCGGGATCCGGCAAGTCGACGCTGATGAACCTGGTCGGCTGCCTCGACAAGCCGACCGAGGGACGGCTCAGGATCGACGGCCGCGACGTGGCGGACCTCTCCTCCGACGCGCTCGCGGAACTCCGGCGTACCTCGATCGGCTTCGTGTTCCAGACCTTCCACTTGCTGCCGCGGCTCACCGCGCTGGAAAACGTGGCGATGCCGCTCTCCTATCTCGGCTCGCCGCGGCGCGACCGCCGCCGGCGCGCCACAGCGCTGCTCGAGGCCGTGGGGCTCGGCAACCGGGTCAAGCACCTGCCGCCGCAGCTCTCCGGCGGCCAGAAGCAGCGCGTCGCGATCGCCCGTGCGCTGGTGAACGACCCGACGATCGTGCTCGCGGACGAGCCCACGGGCGCCCTCGACAGCCGCACGGGCCGCGAGATCCTGGCGCTCCTGCAGGCGCTCAACCGGCAGGGCCGCACCATCGTGGTGGTCACCCACGACGAGGAGGTCGCCCGCCACGCCGGCCGCATCCTGCGCTTCCGCGACGGGCGCCTCGTCGGCGACGAGACGATCGCCGCGCCGCTCGATGCGCGCGCCGCGCTCGACGGCCTCGACGCGGCCGAGGCTGGCGCGGCGCTGGAGGCGGCCGCACGGGAGACGGCCGCGAAGGACGCCGCCGCATGAAGATCAGCGACGCCATCCGCATGGCGCTCTCCGCGCTCGGCGCCAACTGGCTCCGGTCCGCGCTGACCATGCTCGGCATGGTGATCGGCGTCGCCGCCGTGATCGCCACCTTCGCGATCGGGGTCGGCGCGCAGCAGACGATCGGGAAGATCATCTCCGGCCTCGGCGCCAATGTGATCGTGGTCTGGCCGGGCAATTCCAACGTTCAGGGCACACGCGGGCCGTCCGGCAATTCCGGCCGCCTCTCCCAGCGCGACGCCGACGCGCTCAGGACCGAGGTGACCGACGCCATGGTTGTGGCGCCGGCGGTCGGCGGCGGCGTGCAGGCGGTCTACGGCAATCTCAACTGGCAGTCCCGCGTCAACGGCGTCAACAACGACATGTTCGTGGCGCGCGACTGGGAGATCGGCGACGGGCGCCTGTTCACTGAGGAGGAGCAGCGGCGCGGCTCCAAGGTCGCCATCATCGGCTCCACCGTGGCCGACCAGTTGTTCGGCGAGACGGATCCGATCGGCGCGGTCATCCGCCTGCAGCGGGTGCCCTTCGAGGTGATCGGGGTGATGAAGACGAAGGGCCAGACCATGTTCGGACAGGACCAGGACGACGTGATCTTCGTGCCGCTCGACACCGCGCGGCTGCGGCTCCTCGGCCGCTTCCGCTCGCGCCCCGACCAGATCGACAACATCACCATCAAGGCGCGCTCGTCCGAGGTGCTCGCCGACACGGAGGCCGCCGCCCGCTCCGTGCTCGACCGCCGCTTCCCCTTCGCCGAGCAGCCGGGCGACGCCTACAATCTGCGCAACCTCACCCAGATGGTGGAGGCGCAGACGTCCGCCGCGAAGACGCTGTCGCGGCTCCTCGGCGTCGTCGCGGTGATAGCGCTCATCGTCGGCGGCATCGGCATCATGAACATCATGCTGGTGTCGGTGACCGAGCGCACCCGCGAGATCGGCCTGCGCATGGCGATCGGCGCCAGGCGACGCGACATCCGCCGGCAGTTCCTCATCGAGGCGATGGCGCTCGCGATCCTCGGCGGCTCGATCGGCATCCTCCTCGGCATGGCGGCGGGGATCGCGGTCGCGCGGGCGACCGGCTGGCCGCTCGTCATCGTGCCCGAGGTGGTCGGCCTCGCCTTCGGCTTCTCGGCGGCGGTCGGCGTCTTCTTCGGCTGGTATCCGGCCACCAAGGCGAGCCGCATGGATCCGATCGACGCGCTCCGCTACGAGTGACGGGCGCGGGCTCGACCGGGGCAGCGCCGGAGGCTCGGCGCCGGCCATCACGGGGAATTCACCCGGCCTTGGCGCGGATCGTGCCATTCAATGGGGCACGATGAAATCGACCGCTCCGGATTCCCCCATGGACGCGCCCCGGCTCGACGACCAGCTGTGCTTCTCGCTCTACGGGGCGCTGCAGGCGATGACGCGCGCCTACAAGCCGCGGCTGGACCGGATGGGTCTGACCTATCCGCAATACCTCGTGATGCTGGTGCTGTGGGAGGGCGGCGAACCCACCGTCAAGGCGCTCGGCGAGCGGCTCGGCCTCGATTCCGGCACGCTCACGCCGCTCCTGAAGCGGATGGAGAAGCACGGCCTCCTCACCCGCCGGCGTGACCGCGCGGACGAGCGGCTAGTGCGCCTCGCGCTCACCGCCGAGGGCCGGGCGCTCGCCGGCTCCGCCATGGGCGTGATGACCGAGATCGGCTGCGCCACCGGCCTCGACGGCCCCGGCCTCGCGGGCTTGCGCGACGACCTGAAGCGGCTGAAGCGGGCGCTCGACGAGGCGTGACGGCCCGCCGGGTCCAGCCACCCCCGGCCAACCCGCTGGCACAGCTCCCGACCCGCCCATGGCCGCGCCCGCCACACCCCGCCGCGACCCCTCTTGCCCGATCGGCCGAGCTGGCGTACTTTGCATTGCAAAGAACTTTTCGGATGCGGTGATGAGCGACCTCGACGACGCCTTGGTGGATATCCGCGCGCTGAAGCATCAGATCGCGCGGGCGACCGAATTCCGCGGCTACGGACCGGCGGCCGTCGGCGCCACCGCGGGGCTCGCCCTTCTGACCGCCGCGCTGCAGGCCTGGCTCGTGCCCGACCCGCTCGCCGACATCCTCGGCTATGTGGGGCTCTGGAGCGGCGCGGCGCTGGCGAGCCTCCTGCTGGTCGGCGTCGAGGCGGTGCGCCGGGCGCGCCGCGTCCATGTGGGCCTCGCCGACGACATGATCCGCGCCGCGGCCGAGCAGTTCGCCCCCGCGGTCGTCGCCGGCGGCCTGCTCACCCTGGTGATCGTCGAATGGGTGCCGTCGGCCTGGTGGCTGCTGCCGGGGCTCTGGCAGATCCTGTTCAGCCTCGGCGTCTTCGCGAGCTGCCGCTCGCTCCCCGCCCCGTCGGTGCTGGTCGGCGTCTGGTATCTCGTCGCCGGGCTGACGCTCGTCGCGCGCGGGCCGGAGGCGGCGCTGTCGCCCTGGTCCATGGGCCTCGTCTTCGCGGTCGGGCAGTCGCTCGGCGCGCTCATGCTGCACCGGCACGGGGCGCATCATGGCGAAGCCTGACCTGCCCCCGGCCGAGGGCGCGAGCCGCTCCAGTCACTCCGATGAAAACCGCTTCGCCTATGACGGGCTCGACCGCGTCATCCACGAGAAGGCGCGGCTCGGCATCATGACCTCGCTCGTCACCCACAAGGACGGGCTCCTGTTCGCCGACCTCCGCCATCTCTGCGCGCTGACCGACGGCAATCTCAGCCGCCACCTGGCGATCCTGCAGGAGGCCGGGCTCGTCGCCATCGAGAAGGGCTACCGGGCGAACCGCCCGCAGACTCGGGTGCGCATCACGGCCGAAGGCCGGGCGCGCTATCTCGAATACCTCGACGTGCTCGAACAGGTCGTGCGCGACGCCGCCGCGGCCGCCCGCGACGAGAACCCCTTGCCGCCCGGCCGTCTGGTCCCGACCTGACGGCTTTTTTTTGAGGATCAGCTTTATGATGCAAAGTCATTTGATCGGCAAAGTCCCATTGTTCTGGTCGCGGCGGAGCCGCCGCGCCCGGGTCCGGCTCGCGCCCCTCCTCCCGCCCGGCGCCGCCCAGCTGCCTGACCGGCTCACCGCGGACAGCCACTGGCTCGCCGCCGCGGCGCCCGTCCCCGCGCGCGGCGCCGCGATCCCGCCGCCCCTCCCCGTCCCGCCGCCCTTGCCCGGCGCCGCGCCGGCCGATCCGGCCGCCCCGCCGCGGGACGCCCCGCCGCGGGACGGCGGCGGCGGCGATGGCGCGGCGCCGGGCGGCAGCGCGGGCGGATCCGTGCCGCTGCCGCGCCTCGTGCAGATCGCCTGCCTCGCCGGCCTCGTCGTGCTCGCCGACGGGCTCCTGTTCGACGCGGGGCCGGGGATCGGCCTGCCGCTCTTCCTCGCCGCGCTGTTCGCCGCCGCGCTCCTCGCCAACCCGCTCGCCGCGGCCCCGCACGACCGCGCCTTCGCGATCGCGGTGCTGGCGCTCTGCCTCGCGCCGCTCGTCATGGACCCGACGCCGCTCGCACTCGCGATCGGCTTCGGCGGCACCGCGGCCGCTCTCCTGCTCGCCGCCTATGCGCCGGCCCGGACGCTGCCGGCGCTGCTCGGCGACGCCGCCGTTCTGATCGCGCGCGCGGCGTTCCAGCCCTTCGCGGACGGCTTTCGGGTCCTGGAATGGTTCGCCGGCCCAGGCCATCGCCGGTTGCGCGCCGACCTCCTCGGCTGGATCGTGCCGGCCGTGCTCGGGCTCCTGTTCCTCGCTTTGTTCGCCTCGGCCAATCCGCTGATCGACCGGTGGGTCGGCTATCTCGATCCCGAAGCCTGGCTCGCCTGGGTCACCCCGGAGCGGTTCGGCCTCTGGCTCGTGACCGCGCTCGTCGCCTGGCCCTTCGTGCTCCTCGCCGGCCGGCCCGCCTTCCGCCTCGCGACCGGCCCGCTGCCGCATGTGGCCGGCGTCGACCAGCTCCTCGGCGCGCCCGCGATCCTGCGCTCGCTGGTCCTCTTCAACGGGCTCTTCGCGCTCGAGACCGCTCTCGACATCGCCTATCTGTGGGGCGGCCTCGACCTGCCGGAGGGCATGACCTTCGCCGGCTACGCCCATCGCGGCGCCTATCCGCTCGTCGTCACCGCGCTCCTCGCCGCCGCCTTCGTGCTCGCGGCGCTCCGGCGCGGCAGCGAGGCGGCCCGTTCGAGGGTCGTCCGCGCGCTGCTTCTCCTGTTCGTGGCGCAGAACATCCTGCTCGTCTTCTCGGCGATGCTGCGGCTCGACCTCTATGTTGACGCCTATTCGCTCACCTACTGGCGCGTCGCCGCCTTCGTCTGGATGGCCCTCGTGGCGATCGGCCTCGGCCTCATCCTCGTCCGCATCTTGCGCGACCTCGGCAACGGCTGGCTCGTCGGCGCCAACCTGAAGGCGCTGGTCGCGGTGCTCTGGACGGTCGCGCTCCTCAACTGGCCCCATCTCATCGCCCGCTTCAACGTCGAGCACGCGCTCGCCCGGCAGGACACCGCCGCGCCGCTCGACCTCGGCTATCTGGTCGGCCTCGGGCCCCAGGCGATCCCCGCCATCGACCGCTACCAGGCGGCGCGGCGGGCCGGCCCTTCGAGCGCGCTCGCCGCATCGCGCGCCCGGCTCGCCTCCGAGCACCGCCTCGCCGCCCGCGACTGGCGCAGCTGGAGCCTCGCCGGGGCGCGGCTCAGCCGCTATCTCGACGCGACGCCGTGACCCCTCGGGGCCGGGTTCGACAGCGCGGCGCATGGTTGCTCCCGGCCGGTCCGACCCGCTAGGTTGCCGGGCGGAGGTGCCCATGACGCCCATCGACCAGATCGCCGCCGCAGCCGACGAATTCGTCGCCATCCGCAGGGACTTGCACGCGCATCCCGAACTCGGGCTTGAGGAGACGCGCACCTCCGCGCTGGTCGCCGAGCGGCTCGCCGCCTGGGGCTACACGGTGACGACCCGGGTCGCGAAGACCGGCGTGGTGGGCACGCTCGCGCGCGGCTCCTCGCGCAAGGCGATCGGCATCCGCGCCGACATGGACGCGCTGCCGATCCAGGAGGAGACCGGCGCGCCCTATGCCAGCCGAAACCCGGGCCTGATGCATGCCTGCGGCCATGACGGGCACACGACCATGCTGCTCGCCGCCGCCCGCGCGCTCGCCGAGCGGAGCCGGTTCGACGGCACCGTGCATCTCATCTTCCAGCCGGCGGAGGAGAATTTCGGCGGTGCGCGCCTGATGATCGAGGACGGCCTCTTCGAGCGCTTCCCGGTCGACGCCGTGTTCGGCCTCCACAACGAGCCCGGCCAGCCGGCCGGCCGGCTCGGCTTCAAGCCGGGGCCGATCTGCGGCTCGATCGACGAGGTGCAGGTGACCTTGCGCGGCGTCGGCGGCCACGGCGCGGCGCCCGACCTCGCCAGGGACCCGATCGTGGCGGGCGCGAGCCTCGTCATGGCGCTGCAGACGATCGTCTCGCGCAACGTCGACCCGCGCGATGTCGGCAACATCACGGTCGGCGCCTTCCAGGCCGGCCATGTGTGCAACGTCATCCCCGAGACCGCCTGGATGACCATGGGGCTGCGCGCCTTCACGCCCGAGGTGCGCGCCCTCCTCGCCCGCCGCGTCCGCGAGATCACGGAAGGCACCGCCGCGACCTTCGGCATGACGGCCGAGATCAACGCCATCGAGGGCTACCCGGTCACTGTCAACGACCCCGCCATGACCGACTTCGCCCGCAAGGTCGGCCTCGACCTCCTCGGCCCGGACGCCGTCTGGGACATCGAGCGCCCCTTCGCCGGCGGCGAGGACTTCTCCTTCATGCTCGAACACCGCCCCGGCAGCTTCATGATCCTCGGCCAGGGGGAGCACGTGAAGTCGCTGCACAACCCGGGTTATGATTTCAACGACGCGACGATCCCCGTGGGCGCGGGGTATTGGGTGGAACTGGCGGAGCGGTTTTTGAAGGCGGCTTGAGCCGCCGGCCCGGCGGTGAGCCGATTCGACCAAGACTTCGGAGATCGCCGTGGGCATAACTCTGATCGATCACTACGAAGCTTATCTCGGGGAGATCCAGTCCGGAGGCGTGGCCCGCGACCAAAACGGCAACATGACTATTCATATTGCCCGTTTTGCTGAGGATCGGTTTGGCGTTCGCACGTTGGCGACCCTTGGATTGAGCCGCCACCTTCTGCAGACGTGGAACGGTTCATCCATACGCCAGGAGCTCATCTTCGGGTTCTGGCGGGACTTGGATCCGAGCCTTGTTGCAGGCTTGCTCGCCGATGTCACGGAGGGCATCCTCGCCGATCATAGAGCCTTGTATTCTGCCCAGATCATCGAGAAACGTGGACGCTTGTTCCAAGGTTACGACTATGTGGGCCTCATCGCTTGTCGGCCAGTCTATCTCGACAGTAACTTCATAATTGCCGAACTCGAAGCCGGTCCTGTCTACATGACCTGGCTCGTGCCGATTACACAGGCCGACATCGACTACGCAAACCAGTTTGGCGCCACCGAACTCCAACGCATCATTTACGAATATCCAACGAACTTTCTGGGCATCGGCGCCCACGCGGTTTCTGTGGCCGGCGAGGGTAAATAATGCAGCATGCGCCTCAATGGCCGGACATCGCCCCGCAAGTCGAGCGATACTTGCCGCTATTCTATTGAGGCAACGATGGCGCGCCTTCTGATCATCGACTTCGATCCGGACACGAACCCATTTCATACAGACAAGATTTGGCACTTCGGTGAGGAGCTGCATCACGTACTTGAAGACGACGGTTGGGGATCGATTCCCCTCGCCGAAGTCGATGCCGTGACCGTGCAGCTCAAGGTGCGGGTCTTTTCGAAGCGTCGGGTGAAGCGGATCTGCTGCCTGATCGAGGACTTGCTCAAGAAGCATTACCTTGACGACAAGGCCAGGATGACCATCATCGTGCCACCTGACCCCGGCACGTCAGAGCTGCGACCGAGGCAACGATCAGCATAAGGGACCGAAACCTTAATAAGTCCCTTCAACCAACCCCTCGGCGGCAACGAGATGCCCCGCTTCCGCGGGCCGGCGACCCTGATGCGGTTGCCCCCCGCCGCTGATGCGGCGGGACCGGATGCCTGCTTCGTCGCGGTGCCGCTCGATGTGGGGACGTCGATCCGGTCCGGCACGCGGTTCGGGCCGCGGCGGATCCGGACAGCGATCGGCCGGGCCGACCTCGCAAGCGATGCGGGCGGCCCGGCCCTTCAGTCGCCTTGCAGGTTCAGTTGACGCAGGTTTCGACGAAGCGCAGGCGGGCGGCGAAGTCGAGCGACCGGGCCTCGGCCTGCTTGCGGCAGTCGGCGATCTTCGCGAGCCGTCCGTCGATCTTTTCGATCAGGCTCTCGGTGTAGTCGGCCGAGACGGGCTCGATGTCGCCCGGCCGCCAGGTCTTCGCGAACCAGGGCTCGAGCGGGCCGTAGAGGCGCAGGATCGTGTTCCAGCCGGTGCCCGGCACGGTCTGGACCCAGTTGAGCTCCTTGCCCGCGGGCGGCTTCGGCCCGAAGAAGACGTCGATCGTGCCGTCGGCGTTCTTCAGGAGGCCCTTGGTCTGGCTGCTCACGCTCGGATAGCGCTGGTCGGTCTGGATCATCGAACGGGTCTGGTTGCTGTAGAGGATCACCGACCAGAAATCCTTGACCGGCACATTCGCCGGCAGGCGCAGGCGGTAGTACTTGCCGCCGTCGAGCGCGTCCCCTTGGGCGTCGCGGGCCGTCCAGGCGTATTGGGAGCCGAGCCCGACCATCTTCTCCTCCATGGCCGGCGTCACGCCCGTCGCCATGAAATAATAGAAGATGTAGCCGTCGAGATTCAGCACGCCCGGCTGCGACTGGAACTGGTAGCCGCCCACGAAGGGCAGCTGCCAGTACGCATCCTTGTAGTAGTAGTCTTCGGCGGCCGGCATGTGGAACGACACGGCGCGGGCCGTCGCGTCGCCGACGGCGGCCGCCTCGGTGAGGATCGCCTTCATGCGCGCATCGGGGGCGAAGGGCTTGCCCTTCTCGATGCCGATCGAGGCCCAGAAGCCGAGCCGGACCTGGTCGAGCGAAGCGCTCGGCTCGTCCTGCACCGCCTGGTTGAGGAGCTCCCAGTAGCGGAAGTCGGCGGCGTTCACCATGTTGAACGGCTTGCCCGACATGTTGACGAAGGTCGGCGGCTTGGCGGCCGCCTCCTGGCCGAGCGGGTAGATCCGGGTGGCGGCCTTGACGGCGTCGACGCCCGGCTTCGGGCTCCCGTCCACGACGAAGCTGCGCCAGATCACGAGGTTGCTGAACGTGGCCGGCCGCACCACGTGGTAGCCGTCCGGCACGGCGGCGGAATAGCCCGGCGGCAGAAGGAGGAACTTGCCGCCCTGGCCGTGGTCGGGACCGGTGATGCCCACGTCCGACACCCAGCGGTACCAGAGGTCGTTGACGAGCCCGAGCACCTTGGGCGGCACCTCGATCACCAGCGGGCCGCCGTGGAGGTCGATCCAGAACCAGGTGTAGGGCGTGTTGTCGTTGGCGGTGAGCTCGATGGTCCGGGCGTCGACCATCTGTTCCCAGATCGGAACGGTGGCGTTGACGGGGCCCAGGCTCAGGATGGCGTTGCGGTTGCCGACCTGGTTCACGGCGGGAAGCGCCAGGAGATAGGCCTGCACGGCGCGCTGGAAGTCGAGATTGTCGAGCAGCGTCGCGGCCGTGGCCTTGTCGGGGAAGCCGTCGGTGAATTTCAGCGTACCGAGCCGCGTCTCGACCTTGTCGGGCGCATAGACGCCGGACGGACGGGCCGTGGAGAACCCGAGCGCGGGGTTGGCCGGCGGCCCGTCGAGCATCTGAGCCCGGGCCGGGCCCAAGAGGGTCGCGCCGGCGAGGAGCCCGGCGAACAGGAGGCGATGGGCTGCGGTCATGCTGAAGGCTCCCGATTGGGGCTGGACAGAACGATATTGCTTTTCTGCATGTATACGGGGTAGAGCCCGACTGCTTTCGTTTTGGGGACACGAAACGATGCGGCAGACCATCTCCGGCGCGTTTCAACGGGCCGGGGCCTTCGCGCATCTCGCCGCCGTCGTGCGCGGCCTCGGCGGCTCGCCGGCCGACGTGGCGGCGGGGCTCGCCGTCGATCTCGATCGGCTCGCGCACGACGACCGAATTCCGTTCCGGGACTGCCTCACCCTCCTGGAGCGGGCCGCCGCGCTCACAGGCTGCCCCCATGTCGGGCTCCTGATGGGCGCGCAATACCGATGGTCCGAACACGGCATCATCCATCAGCTGGCCAAGGAGGCCCCGACGCTCAGGGTGGCCCTGCAGGATTTCGTCGGCTGGCAGCTCGGCTATACGAGCGGCGCGGCGGTCTATCTGCACCGGGTCGGGCTGGATTTCGCCTTGGGATACGGCATCTACGATCGCGCCTCGCCGGGCAGTCGCCATCTCTACGACGCCGTCGTGGCGATCGGCTGCGACATCCTGCGCGACCTGACCGGCGGCCGCGTCAGCCCCGTCGAGGTCCAACTCTGCCATGCCGAGCCGGAGGACGCCGCGATCTACCGGCGCATCCTGCGCGCGCCCGTCCACTTCAACCAGAGCCAGTATTGCCTGATCGTCTCCGGCGACGACATCGACTGTCCGCGCCCCGATGCCGATCCCGGCCGCCGCGAGCAGGTCATCGCCGAGATCGGCGCGAAGCTCGGGGCGCCGGTCGGGAGCCTCGCGGCCCGCGTGCGCCACCGGATCCGCCCGCAGCTCCTGCGCGGCGACCCGTCCATGGCGGGCATGGCGCGGGCGCTCGGCCTCGGCACGCGGACCCTCCGGCGGCAGCTCGCGGCTGAAGGCGCCGTCTTCGAAACGATCCGCGACGACGTCCGCTTCAACGCCGCGCGCGAGCTTCTCGCCCTGACCGACCTTCCGGTGGGCGACATCGCGGCCGCCCTCGCCTTCGCGAGCCATTCCGCCTTCGGCCAAGCCTTCAAGCGCTGGAGCGGAACGAGCCCCACCGCCTGGCGACGCGTGAGCGCGGCGTAGACCCGCGGCCGAGGAGGCATCGGCGATGACACGGCCGGGTGCCATCGGGGCCGTCTGGACAAATCCTTGCAACTCCGACTAATCTGATTTTCTAATCAATTGAAAACAAAGTGAAAATGAGAAAGTCTTTCAATCAACCCCTGGGCGGTAACGAGATGCCCCGCTTCGGCGGGCCGGCGACGATGATGCGGTTGCCGACGGCGGCGGATGCGGCGGGGCTCGATGCGTGCTTCGTCGGGGTGCCGCTCGATGTGGGGACGTCGAACCGGTCGGGGACGCGGTTCGGGCCGCGACAGATCCGAGCCGAATCCTGCCTGATCCGGCCCTACAACATGGCGACGCGGGCGGCGCCGTTCGACAGCCTGCAGGTCGCCGACATCGGCGACGTGGCGACCAACCCCTACGACCTCAAAGATAGCGTGCGCCGCATCGAGGCGGCATTCGACGCGATCCTCGCCCACGGCGCCGTGCCGCTGACGCTCGGCGGCGACCACACGCTCGTCCTGCCGATCCTGCGCGCCATGCGGAAGCGGCACGGGCCGGTCGGCCTCGTCCATGTGGACGCCCATGCCGACGTCAACGACAAGATGTTCGGCGAGGCGATCGCGCATGGGACGCCGTTCCGGCGCGCGGTCGAGGAAGGGCTGATCGACACCGCCCGCGCGGTGCAGATCGGGCTCCGCGGCACAGGCTACGCGGCGGACGACTTCGACTGGCCGCGCGCGCAAGGGTTTCGCGTCGTGCCGGTCGAGGAGTGCTGGCTGAAGTCCCTGACGCCGCTGATGGCGGAGGTGCGCGAGCGGGTCGGCGGCGGGCCGGTCTATCTCTCCTACGACATCGACAGCCTCGACCCGGCCTTCGCGCCCGGCACCGGCACGCCGGAGATCGGCGGGCTCACCAGCGTGCAGGCGCTGGAGATCATCCGCGGCTGCCGGGGCCTCGATCTCGTCGGCTGCGACCTCGTCGAGGTCTCGCCGCCCTACGACCCGCACGGCAACACCGCGCTCCTCGCGGCGAATCTCCTGTTCGAGATGCTCTGCGTGCTGCCCGGCGTCGTCTACCGCAGCTGAGGCCGGGCGAGGCCCGTCCGGCGCGGGACGATGCTCATGCGTCGAATTTCCGCCGCGGCACGTCGACCCGGATCGTGACGCCGCCGCACACGCCCTCCTCGTCGTCGTCGCCTTCCTCGCCGTCGAACAGAAGCTCCGCGCCCGGCTCGAATGCGCCGAGCGGATCGCTGAGCTCGGCCGCGATGAGCGCGCGGCCCGTGTCCGAACCCTCGAAGCCCACGAGCCGCGGCTCGGCGCCGTCGCGCGGATATTCGACGACCGCCACCGCATCGAAGTCGCTCGCGGTCAATGCGGCGAGAACTTCCGCGTCCTCGCGCTGCTGGAACCAGACGGAAACCTCCGGCGAGTTCAGCATCGCGCCAATGTCTGTGTAAAGGAGCAACCGGAAGGACGGCCTGGGCAAACTCATGGGGAACCTCTTGGGTGGACCGCCCACCCCGGCGAAGCTTCGCCGATGCCGATGCACATGACGGTCGACAATGTTAACGCCGGGCCGGATCGATGGTTCCGTCGCCGGCTTGGCCGTGCAAGCACGGAGGCCCGCCTTCAGCCGAACATGGCCCGGCTCGCTTGCGGGCGGCGGTCGCAGGCCGCGACGCAATCCTTCATGTCGCCGACGTCCAGGCGGCTCGCGGCGCAAGCCCGGCCCATCCCGGCGCAGGAGGCGCGGACGGGCCCGACCGCCGACGCCGCCGGGCCTGCCCCGATCAGCCGTAGAGCCGGGACTTCACCTGGCGCATGAACGGGTTGCGCTCGTGGTAGGCGATCAGCTTGGCGCGGTAGCGCTCCGAGTATTTCTCGGCGAGCTTCCGCGCCGCCTGCTCCTTCAGCTTGACCTTCTCGGCATGCGAGAAGCTCTGCGTGCGCAGATGCACGGCGAAGAGATGCGGCGCCACGGCCGACATGTAGCCGGCTTCGAGGGCGCGAAGGCAGGCGTCATCCTCCTCGCCGTAGCCGCGCGGAAAGTTCTCCTCGTCGAGATAGCCGATCGCCTCCAGCGCCTCCATGCGCCACAAGGTGCAGAAGCCGTTGACGCTCGGGACGAAGAACGGCCGGCGGCCGAACGACCAGTCGAGCTCGCGCTCCATATGGGCGATCTTGCCCTCGATCTCGGCCGCGCCGAGCAGGCTCCAGTCGATCTGCGCGCTGAGCCCGATCGTCTGGTTCGCCGCGTTGTTCGAGTAGGGCCCGAGCGCGCCGATATAGGGGTGCTCCGCCATCACGGCGGCGAGGCCCGCGACCGTCCCGGCGGTGACGAAGCAGTCCGAGTTCATGAGCAGCGCGAACGGCGTTTCGACCTGTCGCAGTGCCTGGTTGACGTTCGGCGTATAGCCGAGATTGACCCGGTTCGGCCGCCAGTCGAAGCCGCGCGCCTCGGCCCAGGCGGCGAAGGCACGCACGCGCTCGGGCTTGGAGCCGTCGTCGTGGAGGCGCACGCGCGCCGGATCGAGGCCACCGGCGAGCAGGATCTCCAGCGAGGTCCGGAGCGCGTCGACCGCGTTGAAGACCGGGATGACGACCGTGACGTCGCGCTCATCCATGCCGCATGTCCTTCGGCCAGTCGTGCACATGGATGCCGGGCGTGTTGCGCAGATTGGTGCGGCCCGCGTCGTAGAGGGCGACGTCGAGCCCGGCTTCGGCGAGGACGACCGGCAGCGCGAGCTGGTCGCGCGGCGCGTAGCGATGGCAGAGGCCGAACACCCGGCGCATGGCCGCGGCGAGGCGCGGCGTGGCGCGGAAGCCGATCACGCCCGTCTCGTAGAGGCCGCCGCCGCGCGGAAAGCCGCGGCGGTCGAGATAGCCGCGGAACTCGTCGCACTCGTCCTCGGCGGCGCGGCGGCCGGCCAACACGCCGTCGATCTCGTCATAGACGCAGTCGCGCTCGTAGTGCCGGAAGACGCAGAGGTCGTGCCGGTCGAGCTCGGCCGCGAGCCGCTCGATCACAGGGAGCTGCACGCTCACCCGGCTGTCGATCCAGATCAGCTTGGCGCCCGGCTCGGCGAGGCTCGGCATGTAGTATTTGTGGAACAGCGCCATCATCTTGGGCGCCGGATCCCACATCACGACGGGGCGCTGGTCCCAGCCCGGAATGCCGAGGTTCTTGTCGGCGAAGACGATCTTGCTCGTCCAGAAGGTGGTGTTGCCGCCAAGCAGGTGGCGGGCGCCGATCACGGCGGTGTAGATCGTCGTCTCGGTGGCAAAGGCCTGGCGCTGCAGCGTGAAATAGGGCTGCGGCACAGAATAGGGCGGCGCCTCGGGCGCCTTGGCCGGGGTCGGCGCGGCCGCGGTCTCGGTCGACGTCGCAGGATCGGGCTTGCGGCCGTCCACCAGGAGGTAGTGGACGAACGGATTGACGTCCTCGTCGACCAGTTCGGGGTGGCGCGCCACATAGGCCGTGGTGCTGAACCAGGCGGTCGGGTTGCGGCCCTCGCGCCAGCCGTGCTCGGCATAATGGCGCGCCGGATCGATCCCTGCCTTCGCCACATCCGCGTAGGTCTTCAGGTAGAAGCCGCGGTCCATGTGGGTTTCGAGGATGCGCACGGTCTCCGTCATGAACCGGCGCTGCGCATCCGGCTCGCTCGCCCGGAACGGCCCGCCAACCACCGGCCAGAGACGTCGAACGTTGAGCGGCAAAAGGCACCTCGGGCGTTGCGGACGGCGACGGCCGCCGTTGTAAAGAAGTCTTAATGTATTGGCGCGAGCCCGCGCGGATCGACGTCCCACACCGCCGCGCCGCCTCTTGCATCGGGCTTGCGCGCCCGAGACTTGGCCTTGTCGACAGCATGCGACCGCTCAAAGCTGCGCCCGGGATTTGGATACGGCGTCGCCGATCGATCGGTTTGAACACTCTTGATCGAGTACGGTTACTAGTTCGTAATCAGTAATCCATATATCTTAGGTTAATTGGTCCAAGAGCCCGGTTCCGCTTGCCGCGCAAAGCCGCACGCCTTCACGCGAGGGTGACGGACAAGCGTGCGCGACAGGCTGTGGGCGCCAACAGGGAAATCGGTCATGCCCGGCGTGTTTTCGGACGGCCTTCCCAGGCTCGCGCGCCTGCTCGCGGGATGGCTCGGTTCCAACGTCAACGCTCGAGGGGAAACGCTGATCATCCCGGGGCGCGACGCCGCGCGGGTCTTCGCCAAGGTGTTCTCGGCGCCGCATTACGGCTCGCTGGTGCCGGCGGCGCGGTTCGGTCGGGGCGGCGCGCTCGCGCATTATCTCAGGTCCGGCCGACGCAACGGCCTGGCGCCTTCCCCGCTGATCGACCCGGATTTCATCCGTGCCACCTATCGCGGCCTGCGCGGCCGGACCGACCCGGTCGACTTCTTCATGCTCTATGCGGCGCGTCACGTCTTGTCGCCGAGCCCCTATTTCGACACGGCCTTCTACCTCGACCGCAATCCGGACGTGCGGCAGGCGGGCATCAATCCGCTCGTCCACTACCTGCAACACGGCGAGGCGGAAGGACGCGAGCCGAACCGGTATTTCAGCCCGTCCTACTACCGGCGTTTCGCCGGCACGCTGCCGGAAGGCATCTCGGCGCTCGAGCATTACGCGTCGGTCGGGGGCTTCGCCGGGCTCGACCCGTCCGAACGGTTCTCGTCCGCCGCCTATCTCGATGCCCTCCCGGACCTTCGCGGCACCGCCATCAATCCGCTCTGCCATTTTCTCGGTCAGGGCACGGCGGCCCGCGCGTCCGGGACCGCGGCGGCTCGGGTGCCGGGGGGCATGGCGATCGAAACGCTTGCGATCGCCGAGGCGTCCACGCCGAAGCTGGCCCGAAATGGGGCCTGTCCGGTCGCCACCCGCCTGATGGGCTCGCCGCTCGTCTCGATGATCGTCATCTCGCGCGGCGACGACGAGGCGCTCGACAGCCTGCTGCGCTCGTTCCTGCGCACCAGGCGCCACAAGGCGGTCGACGTGCTGGTCGTCGACCTGGCGGAGGCCGACCGGTCGGCCGACATCCTCTACCGCTGGTCGGAACATCTGCCGCTCGGGGTCCTCAGCCTCGAACCCGGCGAGACGACGGCGGCGGCGGCGAACCTCGCGGCGCGGGCGGCGCGCGGCGACCTTCTTTTCTTCGTCGATCCCGCGGTCGTCTTCGCCGAGGACGTGATCGTGCCGATGGCGGCGGCCCTGCAGGACGATTCTGTCGGCGTGGTCGGCGTGAAGCGGATCGTCCGCGGCGGAGCGAAGGCGAACGACCGCGGCACGGCCCTGATCGGGACGCGGCTCGGCTGGTGCACCCGCTCGCGCCTCCTCAGGCCGCAGCCGGTCTCGCCCGGACCGGTCGACGCCTATCTCGCCGAGACGCCCGCCCGTTTCCCGGCCGTGTCGGGCGACGCGCTGATGTGCCGGCGCGCCGACTTTCTCGCGCTCGGCGGCTTCGACGAGGGCTATGCCACGACCGGCCACGACGCGGATTTCTGCTGCCGCATGGCCGAGGACCTGGGCAAGATCGCGGTCAACCTGAACGATCGCTCCGTGCAGGTCGCAGCCGCGGCCGCCAGCGCCGCTTCGGGCGAGGACGACCGGCGCTTCCACGAGCGCTGGGCCGGACCGCTCCGCCGCGCGCTGCGCCTCGGCGCCATCGAGGGCGACGGATCGGAGACCGGCCGCCGGCTGCGCGTCGCCTTCGCGGTGTCGAGCGCGGATCCGCTGAAGGGCGCGGGCGACCTCTACACCGCGCAGGGCCTCGGCGACGCGCTCGCGCAGGCCCATGGCTGGGACGTCTGCTACCTGCCGGAGCCCGGCTGGTACGACGCCCGGGGCCTCGACGTGATCGTGGCGATGCGGCACGACTTCGACCCGGCGAAGCTGCGCCACCTCGAGCCGAACGCGATCCTCGTCGCGTGGATGCGCAACTGGTTCGACCGCTGGGCGGAGCATCCCGGCATCGAGGCCTTCGACCTGCATTTCGCCGCCTCGCGGCCGGGCGCGCGCCATCTCGCCGAGCGCGCGGGCATCGCGGCGGACCTGCTGCCGATCGCGGTGGCGCCGGATCTCTTCTGCCGCGGCGTGCCGATCGGTCGCTTCGCGGCCGACTATGTCTTCACCGGCCACAGCTGGCCGTCCGCGACCAACCGCGAGATCGAGGCGTTCGATCCGGCGTCGTTGCCCTACCGGTTCCGCGTCTACGGGCTCGGCTGGGAGACGCATCCCCGGTTCGCGGCGCACCACGGGGGCGCCGTCGACTACCGGGATCTGCCGAAGGTCTACGCCTCCGCGCCGGTCACGATCGACGATGCCGTCTCCGCCGCGACCAAGCCGTGGGGCAGCCTCAACAGCCGCGTGTTCGAGGCGCTCGCCGCCGGCAGCCTCGTCCTCACCAACAACCGGGACGGCTCCGAGGACCTGTTCGGGGGTCGCCTCCCCGTCTGGTCGGACGCCGAGGATCTCGGCCGCCAGGTCGCCCGCTTCCTCGGCGATCCCGACGCGTGCCGCATGCTCGCGGACGAACTCCGCGACGAGGTGCTCGCCCGGCACACCTATGCGCATCGGGCCGAGACGCTGCAGCGCGCCCTCGTGCGCGCGGCGGGCGGGCTTCGGATCGCGATCAAGTGCCCGGCGCCGAAGCGGAGCGAGGCCGAGAGCTGGGGCGACTATCACTTCGCGCTCGGGCTGAAGCGCGCGCTCGTCGCCCGCGGTTGCAACGTGCGCGTCGATCTCCTGCCCGACTGGAGCGCGACGCGGACGATCGCCGACGACGTGGTCATCGCGCTGCGCGGCCTCACCGCCTACACGCCGGTGCCGGGCCAGATCAACCTCGTCTGGATGATCAGCCATCCGGACAAGGTCGCGGACGCGGAGCTCGAGGCCTACGACCATGTCTTCGTTGCCTCGCGCAACCATGCCGCGACGCTGGCCGACCGCCTCTCGGTGCCGGTTTCGACGCTGCTGCAATGCTCCGATCCCGCCCGCTTCTTTCCTCCCGCCGAGGCCGACCGGGTGGCGAGCAAGGTGCTGTTCGTCGGCAATTCGCGCGGGGTCGAGCGTCCGGCCTTGCGCGACGCGCTGGCGCTCGGGCTCGACCTCAGCGTCCATGGGCGCGACTGGAGCGGGCGCGTGCCGGAGCGGGCGCTGAAGGGCACCTTCATCCCGAACCACGAGCTCAACCGCCACTATGCCGGCGCCACCATCGTGCTGAACGACCAGTGGCCGGACATGGCCGAGAAGGGCTTCGTCAGCAACCGCATCTTCGACGCGGCGCTGTCCGGCGCCTTCGTGATCTCCGAGGCCTTCGCCGGATCGGACCTCTTCGGCGACGCGCTCGTCACCTATGAGGGCCGCGACGGCCTCGCCGCCGCGGTCGCGCGCTGGACGCCCGACCCGAACGGCCGCGCCCGCATGGCGGACCGGCTCCGCGCCATCGTCGCCGCCCGCCACACCTTCGACCACCGCGCCGCCGACATCCTGGCGGTGGTCGACCGGCTCATGGTCAAGGCCGACGTCGCGATCGGGTTCGGCGCGACGGGCCGGGCCGAACGGGTCGCCTGAGGCCGGGCTTCGTCCGCGTCCCCGACCCGGCCCTCCGCCTATTGGCTGAATGCGCCGGGCGGCCGGACATGCGACAGTTTGCCGGATCCGACGCCGGCAGCACGGAAGACACGGGCGCCACAGTGTCTTTCTCAGGCGCTCATCGCGCACTAGCCGCCTCCGGGAGCAGTCGTTATGGTGGCGCCGAACCGTTCGAGCGGAGACAGAACAGCATGCCCGAAGCGCCCGTGACCCTCAGCACCCGCCCCCTCGCCGAGCGCCTCTGGCCGGCCGCGGACGGCGCCGGCAAAGCGCTTCGCGCCGTGGCGCTCATCGCCGTCGGCACGCTCCTCCTCTGGGTCTCCGCCAAGGTGCAGATCCCGTTCTGGCCCGTGCCCGCCACGCTGCAGACGCTCGTCGTCGTGATGATCGGCGCCTTCTACGGCTCCCGCCTCGGCCTCGCGACGGTGCTCGCCTATCTGGCGGAAGGCGCGGCCGGCCTTCCCGTGTTCGCCGGGACGCCCGCAAAGGGCATCGGCCTCGCCTATATGATGGGCCCGACCGGCGGCTTCCTCGTGGGCTTCGCGGTCGCCGCCTTCCTGGTCGGCTGGCTCGTGGAACGGGGCTATGCCACGACAGCGCTCCGCCTGGGCGCGGCGGCCCTGATCGGCCATCTCGTCATCTACGCCTTCGGCACCGCCTGGCTCTCGATGTTCCTCGGCTTCGACCAGGCGTTGACCCTCGGTGTCCTGCGGTTCCTCCTCGCCGACGCGGTGAAGGTCGGCCTCGCCGCCGCGCTCGGTGTCGCCGTGCTACGCACCGGGCGCTGAACAAGCGAGCCACGGGTCAATCCTCTTTCCACCGGCCGGCATGGTGCTATGACGGTCGCCGACAGCGTCGGCGCCCGTCGCGCCGGTGATCGGAAAGATGAGTGCCATGCAGGACCCGTCCGCCGCCTTCGCGCCCGCCGACCAGGCGCGCCAGATCCTCGCCCGCCTCGGCGTGCCGAACGCCGCCTATGAGGGCGGCACGCTGGCGGTCCGCTCGCCGATCGACGGCGGCCTGATCGGTGCCCTCCCCGAGACGAGCCCGGACGAGGTCGCCGCGGCGATCGGGCGCGCGGTCGAGGCCTTCGCGGCCTGGCGGCTGGTGCCGGCGCCGAAGCGCGGCGAACTGGTGCGGCTCCTCGGCGAGGAGCTGCGCGCCCACAAGGCGGATCTCGGCCGACTCGTGTCGCTGGAGGTCGGCAAGATCACCTCCGAGGGCCTCGGCGAGGTGCAGGAGATGATCGACATCTGCGACTTCGCGGTCGGGCTGTCGCGCCAGCTCTACGGCCTCACCATCGCGACCGAACGGCCGAGCCACCGGATGATGGAGACCTGGCATCCGCTCGGGCCGGTCGGCGTCATCTCCGCGTTCAATTTCCCCGTGGCGGTCTGGTCCTGGAACGCGGCGCTCGCGCTCGTCGCCGGCGACCCGGTCGTCTGGAAGCCGTCCGAGAAGACGCCGCTCACCGCGCTCGGCACCGCCGCGATCTTCGCCCGCGCGGTCGACCGCTTCCGCCGCGACGGCGGCGCGGCGCCGGAGGGCCTCCTCGAAGTGCTGATCGGCGGGCGCGAGGTGGGCGAGGCGCTGGTGGACGATCCGCGCGTGCCGCTCGTCTCGGCGACCGGCTCGACCGCCATGGGCCGCCGGGTGGGCCCAAGGCTCGCCGGCCGCTTCGCCCGCGCGATCCTCGAACTCGGCGGCAACAATGCCGGCATCGTCTGCGCCTCGGCCGATCTCGATCTCACCTTGCGCGCAGTCGCCTTCGCGGCCATGGGCACGGCCGGCCAGCGCTGCACCACGCTCCGCCGCCTGTTCGTCCACGACAGCGTCTATGACGCGCTCGTTCCGCGGCTCCGCGCCGCCTACGGCTCGGTCAAGGTCGGCAACCCGCTCGAGGACGGCACCCTCGTCGGCCCGCTCATCGACGCCAATGCCTTCGAGGGCATGGCCCGCGCGCTCGACGCCGCGCGCGGCCTCGGCGGGCGGGTCACCGGCGGCGAGCGCGTCACGGTCGCGGGCTGCGCGGGCGGGCACTATGCCGCGCCCGCGCTCGTCGAAATGCCCGAACAGGCCGGGCCGGTGCTGGAAGAGACCTTCGCGCCGATCCTCTATGTGATGCGCTTCTCCGATCTCGACGCGGCGATCGCGCTCCACAACGCGGTGCCGCAGGGCCTCTCCTCCTCGATCTTCACGCGCGACCTCGGCGAGGCGGAGCTCTTCCTCTCCGCGGCCGGGTCCGACTGCGGCATCGCGAATGTCAATATCGGCCCGTCCGGCGCCGAGATCGGCGGCGCCTTCGGCGGCGAGAAGGAGACGGGCGGCGGACGCGAGGCGGGGTCGGATGCGTGGAAGGCCTATATGCGGCGGACCACGAATACGATCAATTACGGCAAGACGCTTCCCCTCGCCCAGGGCGTGAAGTTCGACGTGGGCTGAGGGGCCGGCATCGCCGCCTTCGCCGCCGCCGCGCGGGGCCGCGGGGGCGCGCGGACAACCGAGGCACGACCGCAGCGAGGCATCCCATGCTCTCCAACAGCTTCAAGGGCTTCGACTTCGACCTCGGCGAGACCGCCGACATGCTGCGCGACACGGTCGCCTCATTCGCGTCGGAGAAGATCGCGCCGCTCGCCGCCCGGATCGACCGGGAGGACTGGTTCCCGCGCCATCTCTGGCCGGAGATGGGCGCGCTCGGCCTGCACGGGATCACCGTCGAGGAGGACTGGGGCGGCGCCGGGCTCGGCTATCTGGAACACTGCATCGCCATGGAGGAGATCAGCCGCGCGTCGGCCTCGGTCGGCCTCTCCTACGGCGCCCATTCCAACCTCTGCGTCAATCAGTTGCGCCGCTGGGGCACGGACGAGCAGAAGCGCCGCTACCTGCCGAAGCTCGTCTCCGGCGAGCATCTCGGCGCGCTCGCGATGTCGGAGCCGGGCGCCGGCTCGGACGTGGTCTCGATGCGCCTCCGCGCGGAAAAGCGCGGCGACCGCTATGTGCTGAACGGCACCAAGATGTGGATCACCAACGGGCCCTCCGCCGAGACGCTGATCGTCTATGCGAAGACCGATCCGGACGCGGGCCCGCGCGGCATCACCGCCTTCCTGATCGAGAAGGGCTTCGCCGGTTTCTCGATCGCGCAGAAGCTCGACAAGCTCGGCATGCGCGGCTCGGAGACCGGCGAACTGCTCTTTCAGGACTGCGAGGTGCCGGCGGAGAACGTGCTCGGCGAGGTCGGCCGTGGCGTCAACGTGCTGATGTCGGGGCTCGACTACGAGCGCGCGGTGCTCGCCGCCGGCCCGCTCGGCATCATGCAGGCCGCGCTCGACGTGGTGCTGCCCTATATCCACGAGCGCAAGCAGTTCGGCCAGGCGATCGGCGAGTTCCAGCTGGTGCAGGGCAAGGTCGCCGACATGTATGTCGGCCTCAACGCCTGCCGCGCCTATGTGTATGCGGTCGCCAAGGCCTGCGACCAGGGCAAGACGACGCGCGAGGACGCCGCCGGCGCGATCCTCTACGCGGCCGAGAAGGCGACCAAGGTGGCGCTCGACGCGATCCAGCTCCTCGGCGGCAACGGCTATGTGAACGACTATCCGGTCGGCCGTCTGCTGCGCGACGCCAAGCTCTACGAGATCGGCGCCGGCACGAGCGAGATCCGCCGCATGCTGATCGGCCGCCAGCTGTTCGAACGCACTGGCTAGCGGACGCCCCTTCCGGTAAAGGCAAAAACCGCGGCGCGGCCAAGCCCGCCGGTCGCGGAGGCCCTTCCATGACGACGCCGAGCCCGAGGCGATCCCCCGCCCGTCCCCTCGCCCTCACCCCTGCCCATGTGGCGCGTGTCCACCGCGTCATGGCGGACGCCGGCATCGAGGCGGGCGCCGAGCTGCAGACGGACGCGGACTACGACGGCTGGGTCGAGAAAATCCTCGCCGGACATCCGCCCGGCCCGACCTGGCTGTTCGCCTATGGGTCGCTGATCTGGAAGCCCGAGGTCGAGCATCTGGAGGAGAAGCACGGCTCGGCGCGCGGCTGGCACCGGTCGTTCTGCTTCCGCATGCGCCGCTTCCGCGGGACGCCGGAGCGGCCCGGCCTGATGATGGCGCTCGACCGCGGCGGCCAGTGCCGCGGCGTGCTCTACCGCCTGCCCGCCGGCGACGAGCGTGCCCGCTTCGGCAAGCTGTTCCGCCGCGAATTCACCTACAAGCCCGCCAACAGCGTGCCACGCTGGGTCACCGTCGACACCGCCGACGGCGCCGTCACCGCGCTCGCCTTCGTGATGAACCGCGCGTCGCCCGCCTATGCGGGCCGGCTGTCGCTCGACGAAGTCGCCGACGTGCTTTCGGTCAGCTGCGGCCACTGGGGCACCGGCGCGGAATATCTGATGAACACCGTCGCCCATCTGGAAGAGCGCGGCCTCTGCGACCGCACCCTCTGGCGCCTTCAGAAGTTGGTCGCCGACCGCATCGCCGCCGCCGGGGCGTGACCCGGCCGGCGTTGCCCTCACTCCGCCGGGGCGGAGCGGACCGGGTGAACGAGGGTCGGGTCGCGCTGCATTTCTTCCTCGACCCAGAGCGAGTGATGGGCCTTCGCCCAGTTGAGGTCGACCTCGCCGGTGCCCATCGCGTCGAAGGCGCCTTCCATCCCGACCGAGCCGATATAGATGTGCGCGATCATGATGGCGATCACGATCGCCGCCAGCGCGCCGTGGATCATCTGGGCGGTCTGCATGCCGGCGACGTCGGTGACGGTGAAGGGGAACAGAAGCACGAAGCCGGACGCCGCGATCAAGCCGCCGCCGAGCACCACGATCCAGAAGATCAGCTTCTGCCCGCCGTTGAACCGCCCCGCCTCGGGGTGGCCCTTGCCGATGATGCCGCCGCCCTGGAGCATCCAGGTGATGTCGCGCGGCATCGGGATGTTGTCCTTGATCCAGATGAGCAGCATCAGGATCACGCCGAGCGTGAAGGGGAAGGCGAGGTAGTTGTGCGCGACCTTCGCGAACTCGGAGATCACGTGGAACGCCTCGGGGCCGACCACCGGCAGGATCAGGTACTTGCCGAAGGTCACGTTGAGGCCGGAGAGCGCGAGCACCACGAAGCAGGAGGCGGTCAGCCAGTGCACGAAGCGCTCGAAGCCGCCGAAACGCGTGATGGTGCGGTTGGACGGCCCGCCCTCGATCGGGATGCGGCCGCGGATCAGGTAGAAGACGGTGAGCAAGACCAGAATGCCGAGAATGGCGAAGCCCGCGATGCGCGGCAGCGTGTTCTCGTGGAAGTCGCGCCAGTCCCGGCCGGCCGGCTGGATCAGGTTCGCCGCCCTGGCGTCCGGGATGGAAATGCGGCCATGCACCGCGGCGACCTCGCCGGGGCCGCCCTGCCCTTTCAGCGCGTTGAGCAGCTGCTCCTCGTTCACCGCCGAGGCGGTCGGGTTGACCGATTGGGCCACGGCCGCCGGGGCCACGGCGAGGACGCCGAGGGCGAGCGCGGCGGCGAGGGCGAGGAGCTTGAAGCGATTGAGCATGGGACGTCTCTCCCGAAGGCGGATGCGGCGGCCCGCGCGAGGGCCGGGCGATGGCGGGGCGCGCGTCAGACCGCGATCGTCTCCTTGTAGGCCGTCTTCCAGCCCCAGGCGCCCGACCCGTAGCCGCGCTTCATCACGCGTTCCTTGTAGATCTCGGCGATGATGTCGCCGTCGCCGGCGAGCAGCGACTTGGTCGAGCACATTTCGGCGCAGAGCGGCAGCTTGCCCTCGGCGAGCCGGTTCGCGCCGTAGAGCGCGAACTCCTCCTTGGAGTTGTCCGCCTCCGGGCCGCCGGCGCAATAGGTGCACTTGTCCATCTTGCCGCGCGAGCCGAAATTGCCGACCTTCGGGTACTGCGGCGCGCCGAAGGGGCAGGCGTAGAAGCAGTAGCCGCAGCCGATGCAGATGTTCTTGTCGTGCAGCACGACCGCGTCGGCGGTGGTGTAGAAGCAGTCGACCGGGCACACCGCCTTGCAGGGCGCGTCGGTGCAATGCATGCAGGCCATCGAGATCGAGCGCTCGCCCGGCTTGCCGTCGTTGATCGTCACGACGCGGCGGCGGTTGATGCCCCAGGGCACCTCGTTCTCGTTCTTGCAGGCCGTGACGCAGGCGTTGCATTCGATGCAACGGTCGGCGTCGCAGAGAAACTTCATCCGGGCCATCGTCCACTCCCCAGTCCGTCATCCGCGCGCCCGCTTCTCGCGCGGGTCTCGCAGGTCCTCGTCGATCGGCGCCGGCCGCGCTTGACGGCCGGCGAACGCCTTTACGCCGCCGCGATCTGGCAGAGCGTGACCTTGGTCTCCTGCATGGCGGTGACCGGGTCGTAGCCGTAGGTGGTCAGCGTGTTGACGCTCTCGCCGAGCACGATCGGGTCGGCCCCTTGCGGGTAGTTCGCCCGCTGGTCGACGCCCTGGAACCAGCCGGCGAAGTGGAACGGCATGAAGGCGACGCCCTTGCCGACCCGCTCGGTGACGAGCGCCTTGACGCGCGTCTTCGACTTCGCCTCCGCGCCGGTGACCCAGACCCACTGGCCGTCCTTGATGCCCCGCTCGGTCGCGTCCGAGGGGTTGATCTCGACGAACATGTCCTGCTGCAGCTCGGCGAGCCACTTGTTCGACCGGGTCTCCTCGCCGCCGCCCTCGTATTCGACGAGGCGGCCGGAGGTGAGGATGATCGGGAACGACTTCGCCACGCTGTTGTCGACCGCCGCCTTCTGCACGTCGAAGCCGACATTCTGCAGCCGGAACTGCGCGAAGTTCGGCCGCGTCGGATATTTGGCGACGAGGTCGGTGCGCGGCGTGTAGATCGGCTCGCGATGCACCGGCACCGGGTCGGGCAAGTTCCAGGCGATCGCGCGGCCCTTGGCGTTGCCGTAGGGCAGGCAACCATGGGCGATCGCCACGCGCTGGATGCCGCCCGAGAGGTCGGTCGCCCAGCTCACCGTGTCGATGTTGGCGCCGCCGACGCGGGTGATCGTGGCGAGCTCCTGCTCGGTCAGTTCCTTGTCCCAGCCGAGCCGCTTCAGCATCAGCACGGTGAACTCGGGATAGCCGGTGGTGAGCTCCGAGCCCTTGGAGGCGGAGCCGTCGGCGAGCAGGTCGTGCTTCACCTCGACCTCCACCTCGGCGCCCGAGGCGTCCTTCTGCTTCACCTTGAGCACGCGCTCGACGCCGAAGCGGGCGCGGAAGGTGCCGCCGCCGTCCTTCACGTGCAGGCTCGTGTTGTAGAGCGTGTGGGTGCCGGGATGGCGCAGCTCCGGCTTGCCCCAGCAGGGCCACGGCAGGCCGTAATAGTCGCCGCCGATCTCCGGCGTGTCGGCCGGCGCGCGCAGCGTGACGAGATCGAAGGCGCCCTGGTTCTTCATATGCGCCTTCAGCCGCTCGGGCGACTGGCCGCAATAGCCGGTCGACCAGCCGCCGCGGTTGATCTCGCGGAGCACCGATTCGGCCTCCGGCTCGTCGCCGTACTTGCCCTTCACGAGCTTGATGTTCTTGAACATGCGGTCGGCGAAGCCGAGCTTCTCGGCGAGCTTGTAGATGACCCAGTAGTCGTTCGCGCTGTCGAAGATCGGTTCCACAACCTTCTCGGCCCACTGGATCGAGCGGTTACTGGCGGTGCGCGTGCCGTCGCATTCGAACTGGGTGCAGATCGGCAACAGATAGGTGCCGTTGCGGCGGCCGGAGACCGCCGAGAAGGTGGTCGGGTGCGGATCGGCGACGACGAGGAGCTCGAGCTTCTCGAGACCCGCGATCATCTCGGGCATGCGCGTGACGGTGTTGCCGCCGTGGCCCATGACCAGCATGGCCTTGACCGGCTCGCGCTGGGCGATCTTGCCCTTCTCCGCCATGACCGCGTCGAACCAGCGGGTCGACGGGATGCCCGGCTGGGTGCGCATGTTGATCGCCGCGCCGTCGGCGCCGGTGCGCTTGTCGAAGCGGCCGTCGAGCCACTCGAACTCGGTTTCCCACACCCGAGACCAGTGCCGCCAGGCGTTGTCGTCGAGGCCGTAGTAGAGCGGCAGCGAGGTGACGTCGAGGCCGAGGTCGGTCGCGCCCTGCACGTTGCAGTGGCCGCGGAAGATGTTGGCGCCGGTGCCAAAGGCGCCGACATTGCCGGTCGCCAGAAGGAGCGTGCAGGAGGCGCGCACATTCGCGGTGCCGACGGTCTTCTGCGTCTGGCCCATGCACCAGATCAGCGTGGAGGGCTTCTCGGTCGCGAACTGCTTCGCCACCTTCTCGAGCTGCGCGCCGGGCACGCCGGAGACGCGCTCGACCTCCTCGGGCGTCCACTTCTCGACTTCCTTGCGCACCTCGTCCATGCCGTAGACGCGCTGGCGGATGAATTCCTTGTCTTCCCAGCCGTTCTTGAAGATGTGCCAGAGCATGCCCCAGAGCACCGGAATGTCGGTGCCGGGCCGGATGCGCACATATTCCGTGGCGTGGGCGGCGGTGCGCGTCATGCGCGGATCCACCACGATCATGTTGGCGCGGTTGATCTCCTTGCCGGCGAGCACGTGCTGCAGCGAGACCGGATGCGCCTCCGCGGGGTTGCCGCCCATGATGATCATGGTCTTGGCGTTGCGGATGTCGTTGTAGGAGTTGGTCTGGGCGCCGTAGCCCCAGGTGTTGGCGACGCCGGCGACCGTCGTCGAATGGCAGATGCGGGCCTGGTGATCGACCGAGTTGGTGCCCCAGAAGGCGGCGAGCTTGCGGAAGAGATAGGCGCCCTCGTTGGAGAACTTGGCCGAGCCGAGCATGAACAGCGAATCGGGGCCGGACGTCTCGCGCAGCTTGGCGAGCTGGTCGCCGATCTCGTTGATGGCGGTCGGCCAGTCGAGCTTGGTCCAGCGGCCGTCGACGAGCTTCAGCGGATATTTGAGCCGGCGGTCGCCATGGACGAGTTCGCGCACGGCGGCGCCCTTGGCGCAGTGCGAGCCGCGGTTGATCGGGCTCTCCCAGGCGGGCTCCTGGCCGGTCCACACGCCGTTCTGCACCTCGGCGATGACGGTGCAGCCGACCGAGCAGTGGGTGCAGATGTTCTTCTTCAGCTCGATCTTGACGTTCGGCACCGTGAAGCCGGCGTCGGCCTTGCGCACGCTCGAGAGCGTCAGCGAGCCGAGCGCGGCGAGGCCGCCGGCGGCGAGGCCGGAGCGCCTCAGGAACGAGCGGCGGTCGATCAGGCCGGAGGCCGGCGCGGTCTGCGGCGCGCCCTCAGGCTGGGTGGCCTCGACGGCGGGGCGGGCGGAGCGCTTCTGCGCGTCTCTACGACGAATGAGCAAGACGTCCCCTCCCCCTCAGTACCGGTTGACCCGGTAGAAATTCTTCACGTCCTCGGTCACGCGGTAGCGTGCCTTGGTCTTCTCGTCCTGCGTCTCGCCCGCGTCGGCGGCGGTCGGCGCCACCACCGCGGCGGTCGCGGCCGCGCCGGCCGCAGCACCTCCGAGGCCGATGGCCGCCAGGAAGCGGCGACGGTCGAAGCCTTTTTCGATTTGAGCCATGGCGCGTTCCTCCCGAGCTTTGCGGCGCCCGCTCATGCGAGCGAGGCCGCTTCCTGTTCGATGTCCATGTAGGCCGTGCCGAGCGCCGCCACCGCGCGGTAGAACCGCGCCGACTTCGCCCGGCCGAGATCGTCGAAGCAGCGCCGCGCCCAGCGGGCGATGTGGCGCTCGCGAAACACCTCCGCCTCGTCCGGCCCGTCGCCGAAGAGGCCGAGCAGGAGGCCGGCCATCATCTCGAACAGGGTGGCGAGGTGGTCCTCGGGCTCGACCACGCCGTCCTGGCGGATGACGCCGAAGCGGGCGAGGTCTTCGCGCACCTTGGCGAGCGGGCGCTCGTTCAGGAATCCGGTGAGATAATAGGACGCATAGGGGAGCAGTTCGCCACGGCCGACGCCGATGAAGAGGTCGAAATACTCGACCTCGATGTCGTCCGGGTCGGCCTCGCGCGCGGCGAGCGCCAGCGCGCGGTGGGCGCGGCCGAGTGCGCTGTCGTCCCCTTCGACGCTGGCGAGGCGGTCGAGCAGGTCGCGGTCGGGCGCGGCGCGCAAAAGCGTGGCGAGCAGCAGATACTCCTCGGCGCGCGCCCGGTCGGTCTCCTCGACCGGATCGGCGGGCGGCTCCATCTCGGCCGCCTTCACGGCGGCGTCGCCGAGCGGGTAGATGTCCGGGCGCAGGCGCGTGCGGCTGACGCCGGTGAGCGCCTCGACGCTCAGCACGCGCTCGGCCGGGACGCGCTGCCAGTTCGACACGGAGGGCTGGGAAATGCCGAGCAGCGCCGCGAGCCGGCCAACGCCGCCCGCCGCCTCGATCGCCACCCTCAGACCTTCGTCCCGAGAATTCTCGATGCTCATTTTTTTCGTTCTTCGATATGGACGCGACCCCGGCGTCACCCAAGAGTCACTATCCGATCGCCCGAAATAGTCAAAGGCTATTTCGTCACGCCGGCAACGCCCTCCCGTGGCGTCGCGGCGAAAATCCAGTGGATCTCGTCGTGTCGACGGATGGTCTGCCGTCGACGAAAGAGATTTCCCTTGGGTCCGGCGCGGCGGCAGACCTTGGTATTGTTGCATCGCACAATGCGCGGGCTTCACTCACCACGATCGCGCCGGGTTCCGGTTCGGCAGAAATCTGCGGTTCGTCGACCTCACGCCCGGCCTCGGCCGCCGCGTCGGCCTGCTGCAGCGCCACAGCCGACGCGTCGTCGCGCTCGGCGAGCAGCGCCTTGGTTCCCTTGACGATGCCCTCGACGAGACCGGCGACGTCCACGTCCGGGTCGAGCGGCCCGTAGCCGGGGGCGCCGCCCGGCGTGTTCCAGTCCCAGGCGTAGTCCGCCATCTCGACGAAGCGGCTGATCACCGGGTCGCTCGACCAGACGCGCGCCAGCGCCGCCTCGCGTAACGTCCGCGGCACGCCCTCGCGCAGGAAGGCGGTGACGTCCGTGTCGGGCCCGATCGTCTCGATCGGCGGCAGCGCGGCGAGATCGACCGGCTCCCCGGCGGTCGCGGCCGACGCCGGTTCGCCGGCCTCGGCGAACGCGGACGGTCCCAGCCCGGCATCGGCTTCGGACTCGGCAGCCTCGGCGGGCGCGGGCGATCCGTCGCGCGCCTCGACGGCCTCCGCCGTCGCGCGCTTCAGGCGCGACCAGCGCGCCAGAAAGGAATCCTCGTCGCTCATTCGTCGTCCTCCGGCGGCAGGCGCGGCCGGTCGGGTTCGTGGCGGTCGCGCTTGCGCTTGAAGAAGGGCCGCTCGACATGGTGCGCGGCGACGAAGGCGGCGAGTCGGGCCGCGATCTCGGCCGGCATCGGCACCACGTCGACCGCCTCGCTCGTTGCCTCGCAGAGCGCCTCGCCCTCATAGGGGTCGGCGGTCACGCCGAGTACGCCGACCGGCGGCTCGTCGCCCGCAGGCTGCAGCGCGACCCAGAGCTTCGGCGCGCCGGTGTCGAGATTGTCGCGATAGCCGCCGGTCTCGCCCACATGCAGTACGATCTCGACCGGGCCGGCATAGAATCGCTCGGTCAGCCCGATCGTGCCGAGCGGCGTCCAGGGCGGCGTGCCCGCCGGCTCCGGCAGCACGGCGACCGGCCGCCAGGCGACGCCCGCCCAGGGGCTCGACGGCTGCACCCGCCCGACCACCAGTCCCGCCAGGATCATCTCGGCCGCCATCGCACGCTCCCTCAGCCCTGCCCCGCGCCGGCGCGGAGCGGCAGGCCGGCGATCAGGTTCTGCGGCTTCATGCGCACGATGCGGCCCGCGCCGCAGGCGAGGATCAGCCAGACCGGCCGGCCGGCGGCGCGCTCGACCACGCGCGCGCGGTCGGCGATGTCCATGCGGAAGAGCGCGACGACGCGGTCCGCGTCCTCGGCCGCGACGGGAGCGCCGCGCCACAGCGCGTTGCCGATCCGCGTCGCCTCCGCGTCGAGGCCGATGAACCAGGCCCAGTCCGGATCGTCGATGCGCTCGACCGGCTCGATCGCCACGTCGAGCGCGGCGAGATGGGCGACCCACAGCCGCATCGCCTCGGCGAGGCCGCGCCGGGCGGGACCGGAGGGGCGGAAGTCCTGCACCATGTCGAAGGCGTCGGACCGGTGGAACCAGTCATGCGCGTTCTCCTCCGACATGACGTCGAGCTCCTTCGCGCGCGCCTCGCCGAACATGGCGACGAGCGGCGAGGCATGGTCCTGGACGTTCTCGCCGTCGACCAATTCCTCGTCGGCGAGCAGCATGCGGCCCTCGTGCAGGGTCAGCCGCTGCGGCCGGAAGAACATCTCGGCGGCGCGCAGCACGAACGGGTCGTCGACGCCGTCAAGCGCGTTGCGCAGGATGGCGTGGACGAGCTGTCCGAGAAAGATCGGCGGCAGGTCGCCCCGCCCCGCCTCGATGCCGCGCCGATAGACCGCTTCCAGCGTCGGCTCGGCGAGGAGGCGGTCGCGGAAGCCGATCAGGTGGCGCCAGTTCTCGCGCGCGTCGGGGTCGGCGAGCGCGCCGATCTCGGCGTCGGTGACCGGGTCGCGCGGGGCGATCTTGAGGCGCGCCCAGAGCAGCCGCTCGGCCGCGCAGGCGTCCTCCGGCGGCACCACCTCGGGGCGGGCGAGGTAGGCCTTGATGAACTCGTCGGTCACGACGAGCCCGCCGCCGTCGGAGCGGTCGAGCAGGTGGTGGCCGGAGGAGACCCAGAAGTCGTGCATCATCGGTCCTGCCCGAGGCGCATCAGGTCGATCGCCTCCTCCACGTCGTCCTCGCCGACGCTCTCGACGAACTGGAAGGCGCGGAACCGGCCGCTGGTCAAGTCCGCCGGTTGGCCCGGCCCGGGCTTCAGCGTGCGGAACCGCTCGCGCAGCGCGCCGTCCTCCTCGGTCCGGTGCAGCGCCACCAGGGTGCCGGGCGGGTGGTCGGCGAGCGAGGCGGCGAAGTCCACCTCCTCCTCGGCCGCCGCCCGCGCGACGGTTTCGTCCGGCGCGCCATGCGCCTCGACCAGATGGCGGGCGAGCGCGGCGACCGCCGCCGCGCGGTCCTCCGGCGTCGCCTCGACCGCGGTCGCGAGCGTGGTCGCCCCGAAGCTCGCGAGACCGAGGAAGCTCGAGCGGAACGCCTGGCGGGCGCGGCCGTCGAGCCCCGCCGTCTCGACGCCGATGAAGCGGAAGCCGCCGGGCACGCACCATTCGCCGGGCTCGGCGGCATTGGCGAACACGAAAGTGTCGGACGGATCGAGCCGGATCGATCGGAGAAGCTTCAGAGCCATGGCGCACCGGTCTCCGGGTCGAGCCAGGCGGGCGCGGCGAGCAAAGGCATGATCGCGGTGCGGGCGGCGGGGCCTGACCCGCCGGCCGCGTGGACGAGGAGGTCGCCGTTGCCGTCGATCCCGCGCCGCTCGGCGCCCTGGCGCGGCAGCCGCGCGAGGAAGCGCTCGCCGATGCGGCGAAAGCCCCGGTCCTGCCATTCGTGCACCTGCACCATGAGATGGCGGGCGAAGCTCGACACGAGTTCCGCGGCGTCGATCGTTTCGAACCCGGCCTCCTCCAGCGAGGTGCCGCGCCGGCCGACCGCTTCGGACGGCAGGACCGTGCGCACCATGCCGCCGAACACGACGAAGTCGGGAACCTCCCCCTCCGCCGCGTCGCCTGGCCATCCGATGCGGCCGCCGCCGACCAGGCCGCCGTCGAGCATGATCGTGTCCGGATAGGCGAAGTCGATCGGCCGCTCCGGCGGGGCATGGGCCGCGAGGCTGTCGGCGAGCGCATTGAGGCCGGCGAACAGGATGCGGCGGGCCGCGACGAGCGGTTCCTCCGGCTCGAACACGACCGCGACCTCGACGAGGTCGAATCGGCGCACGCGCACCAGCGTGCCGGCACCCTCTTGCGACGCGATGCGCATGGCATGGGCGAAGGCGTCGCCGCTCTCGCGCAGGTCCACGACGCGATAGACGGACGGAAGCTGCAGGTCGTCGTCGCGGCCGAGCGCGCGTGTCTTCGTCGCCAACGAGGCTTCTCCCCCGAGCCGGCCGGAGCCAGTCCCCATGCCGGCGCCCTCACCCGGCGCACCGCGCCGGATCACGGCTGGGCATCGCATGCGGCATGGATATATAGAGGAGCGCGGCGCGCGGCGACAGGACTGCGCGCGCCCGGCATGCAGGCTCCCGCCAGAGGAGCCGCAAGGGAAAGCGGAACCCCAGATGGCGACGACGGCGCGCACGCTCCTTCTCTGCAGCTGCGAGGACACGATGGCGCCAGACGCCGTCGCCGTCGCGCGGGGCTGCGGCACCCGGGTGGTCGGCGCCCGCCAGCTCTGCGGCGCCGAACAGCATGTGTTCCGTCGCGAGGCGGCGGTCCCCGGCCTTCTCGCGGTCGGCTGCACCCAGGAGGAAGCGCGCTTCCGCGACCTCGCGGCCGAGGAAGGCCTCGCCGCCACGCTCGCCTTCGCCAATGTGCGGGAGACCGCCGGCTGGTCGGCCGAGGGCCGCGCCGCCGGGCCGAAGATGGCCGCCCTCTTCGCCGCCGCGGCGGCCGCCGCCGAGGCGCCGCCGCCGCCGCTCGTGCCGATGGCGAGCGAGGGCGTCGTCCTGATCTATGGCCGCGACGAGGTCGCGATCGAGGCCGGGCGCCGGCTCGCCGACCGGCTCGACGTCACCGTGATCCTCGATCGCCCCGGCATCGTGGCGGTGCCGCGCGGGGTCGAGTTTCCCATCGCAAGGGGGACCGTCAGGGCGGCGAAGGGCCATCTCGGCGCCTTCGAGATCACGCTCGACGACTTTTGCGTCCCGGCGCCCTCCTCGCGCGACCGGCTGGTGTTCGGCCCCGGCCGCGCCGGCGCGGTGTCGCGGGCCGATATCGTGCTCGATCTCGCCGGCGGCCCGCCCCTCTTCCCCGCCTTCGCGCTGCGCGACGGCTATGTGCGCGCCGATCCGGGCGACCGGGCCGCGGTGGCGGAGGCCTGCCTCAAGGCCGGCGACCTCGTCGGCGCGTTCGACAAGCCGCAATATATCCGCTTCCGCGAGGATCTCTGCGCCCATTCCCGCTCGGCCAAGATCGGCTGCACGCGCTGCCTCGACCTCTGCCCGACCGGCGCCATCACGCCGGCCGGCAACCACGTCGCTATCGACCCGCAGGTCTGCGCCGGCTGCGGCGCCTGCGCGGCGGCCTGCCCGACCGGCGCCGCGGCCTATGCGCTGCCGCCCGCCGACAGCCTGATCGCGACGCTGCGCGCCGCGCTGATCGCCTACCGGGCCGCCGGCGGCGAATGGCCGGTGATCCTCTTCCACGACAACGGGCATGGCGCCGACATGATCGACGCAGCGGCCCGCTACGCGGCAGGGCTGCCCGCGGCGGTCATCCCGCTGGCGGTCAACGAGACGACGGAGGTCGGCATCGAGACGGTCGCGGCCGCCTTCGCCTATGGGGCGGCCGGCGTCCGCTTCCTCGAACGGGCGAAGCCGCGCCACGACATCACGGGTCTCCACCGCACGGTCGAGCTCGGCGCGACCATCGCGGCGGCGCTCGGCTACGGGACGGGCGCGGTCGCGACGATCGAGACGGACGATCCCGACGTGCTCCTCGGCGCGCTCGGCCGCGAACCGGTCGCTCGCACGGCGGAACACCCCTCCGCCTTCGCGCCGGCCGGGCGCAAGCGCGAGGTAGCCATGATGGCGCTGCGCGAGATGCAGCGCGTCGCGCCGGTCCCCGCGCCGCTCGTGGACCTGCCGGCGGGGGCGCCGTTCGGGCGCGTCGCGGTCCGGACCGACGGCTGCACGCTCTGCCTCGCCTGCGTGTCGGCCTGCCCGACCGGCGCGCTGAAGGACGATCCGGACCGGCCGATGCTGCGCTTCGACGAGTCGGCCTGCGTGCAGTGCGGCCTCTGCGCCGCCACCTGCCCGGAGAAGGTCATCACGCTCGAGCCGCGCCTCGACTTCACCGCCTTTGGCCGTCCCCCGGTCACGGTCAAGGAGGAGGAGCCGTTCTGCTGCACGCAATGCGGCAAGGCGTTCGGCACGCGCTCGACCATCGAGCGGGTGATCGCCAAGCTCGAAGGCAAGCACTGGATGTTCTCCGGGCCGCATGCCGGGCGGCTCGAATTTTTGAAGCTCTGCGAGGATTGCCGCGTCGGCGCGGTGACCAACGAAGGGATCGACCCCTATGGCGCGCCGGAGCGGGCGGCGCCGAAGACGACGGACGACTACTTGCGCGAAAGGGCGGCGCTCAAGGCCGCCTTCGACGCCGGCGGGTCCGGCGAGGGCACGGCCTGAACGAGCCCCCCCGGCGGCTCAGCCGGCCGGGCGCGCGAACACGGACGCCATCACATCGACCGTCTCGACTTGCGGCCCGTCCGCGAAGAACGGCGCCAGCGCCGCTTCGAGGTCGGCGCGCCGTGCGTCCACCGTGTCGCCGAGGATCGCGCGCGAGGTCGACGAGAGGGTCAGGGCGCGGGCGAACAAGTGGTCGATGTCGATCTCCTGCGTCGCGCGCACGAGGATCCGGTCGACCGGCAGGAAGCCGATCGGCGCGAACCAGGCGTCGTAGTCGATGCGGTGGCGATCCTCCTCCACCGGGGCCCAGGTCTTGCGCGCGTTGTCGAAGGCGTCGAGCCAGGGGTTCTCGCCCTCCTTGGCGCTGCGCGACCCGCAGACGAGCACGCGCGCGCTTTCGGTCGTGATGCGGTCGATCACCGCGCGGGTCGGGTCCGGGTCCATCCAGTGCAGCGCGCGGCCGATCGTCACGAGGTCGAAGGGCCCGAGCGCCGGGTCGAGATCCTCGGCGCGTCCGGCGTGGAGATCGAAATGCACCATGGCGCGCTCGGCGTTCGCCCGCGCCTCCGCGAGCATGGCCGGTTCCGGATCGACGCCGGTGACCGAGGCCACATAGGGCGCGAAGCCGAGCGCGATGACGCCCGGGCCGGTGCCGAAGTCGATCAGCCGCTCGCGGCCGCCGAGGTCGAGCCGCCGCGCGACCTCCGCGAAGAAGGCCGGCGGATAGGGCTGGCGGTATTTCAGGTAGATGTCGGCCGTCGTCGCGAATCGTCCCATCCGTCGCTCCTCCGGCGCGTGTCACACGGCCGCTCCGAACCAAGCAATCCCCCGGCCCCGGCGCGCCGGACAGAGCACGATCATGTGAAGTTCACTTGATGGCCGGTCCCTGTCAGATAGCGGCCGCCGAAAATGACAGCCCACTGTCAGCTGAATGCCGGGAGCATGCCATGCAGATGGACCAGCGCATCATCGACCTCTACGACGAATTCACCCATGGCGGCATGAACCGCCGCCAGTTCCTCGACCGGCTGCAGGCGATGACCGGCAGCGCCGCCGCGGCTGCCGCCCTCGTTCCGCTGTTGCAGAGCAACTATGCGCTCGCCCAGACGGTGCCGGAGACCGATGCGCGTCTCGTCACCGAAAACGTCGCATTCCCGAACGGGTCGGGCCAGATCGCGGGCTATCTCGCGAAGCCCGCGAAGGCCGCGGGCAAGCTGCCCGGCGTCCTCGTTATCCACGAGAATCGCGGCCTCAACCCGCACATCAAGGACGTCACCCGCCGCTTGGCGCTCGAAGGCTTCGTGGCCTTCGGCGTCGACTTCCTCTCCCCGCTCGGCGGCACGCCGGACACGGACGACAAGGCGCGCGACATGTTCGCCCAACTGAAGGCGAACGAGGTCATCGCCAGCGGCAAGGCCGCGCGCGCGGGCCTCGCCGCCCGTCCGGACGTGGACGGGCGCGTCGGCGCCGTCGGCTTCTGCTGGGGCGGCGGCGTGGTGAACAACCTCGCGGTCGCCGACCCGGACCTCGCCGCCGGCGTCGCCTATTACGGGCGGCAGCCGAAGGCCGAGGACGTGGTGAAGATCAAGGCGCCGCTGCTGCTCCACTATGCCGGCCTCGACCAGAACGTGAATGCCGGCATCCCGGCCTATGAGGCGGCGCTGAAGGCGGCCGGCAAGACCTTCGAGGTGCATGTCTACGAGGGCGCCCAGCACGGCTTCAACAACGACACCGGCGCGGCGCGCTACAACAAGGCGGCCGCCGACCTCGCCTGGCAGCGCACCGTCGCCTGGCTGAAGCGCTACGACGCCTGAGGACAAGCGACGGCGCGGCCACGACCGCCGCGCCGACCTGTCGCTGGGGCGCGCCGCCGCGCCTCTCGCCGAGACAGCTGGACGCGGCGGCGCCCGCGTCTCGAGCCGGTCCTTTTTGTCCGGATCGAAACGATCCGGGCAAAAAGGACCGGCGCAAGGTATTGAATCTAGGGCAATTCCTCTTCGATCGGATGATTCCATCCGATCGGGAAATGCTCTAGGATGCCGGTCATGCCCACGCCCTTGCACCCATGCCGCAGCTGACCGACGACTGCTTCGCCCATGGCGGGGCGCCGATGACGATCGCCGAGGCGCTCGCTTTGTTCGCCGCCCGCGTCCGGCCGGTCGAGGCCGAGACGGTCGGGCTCTGGGCCGCCGACGGGCGCGTCCTCGCCGAGGACGTGGTGGCGCCCGTCCCGCTGCCCCAATTCGACAACACCGCGGTGGACGGCTGGGCCGTGCGCCACGCCGACATCGCCACGGACCGGGAGACCCGCCTCGCCGTGGTCGACCGGGTGCAGGCGGGCGACCGCGCGCTCGTGCCGCTCGGACCCGGCGAGGCCGCGCGGGTGTTCACCGGCGCCCCCATGCCGCCCGGCGCCGACACGGTCTATATGCAGGAGGACGCGCGCGCCGAGGCCGGCACGGTCACCGTGCCGCCCGGCCTGAAGCGCGGCGCCAATGCGCGGCCGGCCGGGGAGGAACTGGCCTCCGGGCAGGTCGCGCTCCCCACCGGACGCCGGCTGCGGCCGCAGGACGTGGCGCTCGCGGCGGCGGTGGGGCGCGCCGAGCTCCTGGTGCGCCGCCGGCTCCGGATCGCCGTCTTTTCGACCGGCAATGAACTCGTCGAGCCGGGCCGGCCGCTCGGGCCCGCGCAGCTCTACGATTCCAACCGCGTCATGCTCGGCCTGCTGGCGGCGAGGCTCGGGATCGCCGTCACCGACATGGGCCGGCTCGCCGACGATCCGGACAGCATCCGGCCGGCGCTCGCGGCGGCGGCGCAAGGCCACGACCTGATCGTCACGAGCGGCGGCGTCTCCACCGGCGAGGCGGACCATGTGAAGGACGCGGTCGCCGCCGTCGGCCAGCTGCATGTCTGGCGCTTCGCCATCAAGCCCGGCCGCCCGCTCGCCTTCGGCACGATCGGCGGGGCCGCCTTCGTCGGCCTGCCGGGCAACCCGGTCGCCGTCTACGTGACCTTCACGCAGGTCGTGCGCGGCCTCGTCGCCGCGCTCGCCGGCGAGGCCTGGACGCCGCCGGAGCCGGTGCCGGCGCGCGCCGGCTTCGCCTACGCCAAGAAGCCCGGCCGCCTCGAATTCGTGCGTGTCCGGCTCGCGCCGGGCCCGGACGGCGTGCCGGTCGCGTCGCGCTTCGCCACCGAGGGCGCGGCGATCATCCGCTCGCTCACCGAGACCACTGGAATTGCACGCGTCAGCGAAAAATCAGCTGGATTCGCATCCGGGGACATGGTCGAGGTAATACCATTCGCGTTTCTGCCTTGATCCCCTGCTAGCCGCAGAAGCCCTTACGGAAGCCCGGCCCATCCGACCAACCGACCGTGCGCGGCTCCGGCCGATCGCCCGAGAACCAACGGAACAGCGATGCGATTGAGCGCCTCCCCTGCCAGCGCCCCCCGCGTGATGCGTCTCCTCCTGGCCGCCCTCGCGGTCCTCGCCTTCGGAGCGCTCGCCGACGCGGCGCGGGCCGAGCAGCGATTCGGCTTCGTCGTCGGCAACGACGGCTACCAGAACGCGCCGGTCGCCACCGCCGCGAACGATGCGGGCCTGATCGCCGACGCGCTGACGGAAGCCGGCTTCGACGTGACCGGGTTGCGCAACCAGGACCAGCAGGCGCTGCGCAGCGCGTTCCGCGAGTTCCTCGACAAGGTGCAGGGAGCGGAGCAGGACTCGGTCGTGTTCGTCTACCTGACCGGCTACGGGCTGCAGTTCGAGGGGGACAACTATTTCGTGCCGATCGGCGCGCGCATCGAGCGCGAGAGCGACATCCCTATCGAGGCGATCCGCATGTCGGACCTCACCCGCGCGCTCGCCACGCTGCCGGCCAATGTGCGCATGACCGTGCTCGACCTCGCCAGGGAGAACCCCTACCAGCAGCTGAGGATCGCCGGCGGGCTCGCGCTCGTCGAGCCCGAACCCGGCTCGCTCGTCGCCTTCAACGCCACGCCGGGCAGCGTGGAGGCGCCCGGACAGGGCGAGTACGGCCCCTATGCGCAGGCGCTCGCCGAGATCCTGCGCGAAGGCGGGCTGATGCCGGACGAGCTGTTCGCCCGCGTCCGCGTGCGCGTCAACGAACTGACCCGCGGCGGCACGGTGCCGTGGCACGCCTCGCGCATCGAGGCGCCGTTCGAGTTCTTCGAGCGCACGCCCGACGCCCCGGCCCAGGCGCCGGACTTCGCCGCCGCGGCGGCGCGGCCGATCCGCGACGCGGGCGTCGCCGACGCCTATGCGATCGCGATCCGGCGCGACACGATCGAGGCCTACGAGGAGTTCCTCGACGCCTATGGCCGCGACCCGCTCGCCGAGCGCGTGCGCGCTCTCCTCGCCGCCCGCCGCGAGGCGCAGATGTGGCGCGGCGCCGTCGGGCGCGACACGCGCGAGGCCTACTGGACCTATCTGAAGCATTATCCGCGCGGTCCCCATGCGGAGGATTGCCGGCGCCGGCTGGTGCGCATCGCCGCGCCGATCGAGCCGCCGCCGCGCTTCGAACTCGTCGAATACGAGGTCGCGCCGCCGCCGCCGGTCGAGGTCGTCTATGTGCAGGAACGGCCGACCTACGTGTTCGTGCGGCCGGCCTGGGTTCCCCCGCCGCCGCCGCCGATCTTCATTCTGCCGCGGCCGGTCTATGTGCTGCCGCCGCCGCCGCCGCGCCCCGTCTCGGTGGTGGTGCTGCCGGTGTTCGCACGGCCGGTGGTGCGCGGCCCGGTGTTCACCCGCGTCCCGGACCGCGTCGTGTTCCCGGTCAACAACGGCCGGCCGGTCAACGGGCGGCCGATCAACCAGGGCGGCTTCGGCGGCGGCCAGGGCCAGGGCGGCGGCTTCGGCGGCAACCGCCAGCCGAATCTCGGCCAGGGCGTCGGCGGCCAGGGCGGTCCGGGCGGCCCGAACGGAGGCCTGCGTCCCGATGCGGTGAAGGAGCTCGGTCTCCAGGGCGGCCAGGGTGGCAACGCCAGGCCGCTTGTCGGCCAGGGCGCGCAGGGTGCCGGTGGCCAAGGCGCTCAGGGGGGCGGCCAGGGTCTGCCGGGCGGGCGCAACCGGCCGGGCGGTCAAGGCCAGGATCTCGGCGGCCCCGGAGGTCCGGGTGGTGGCGGCCAGGGCGGCAACGGCCGGCCGGTTGTCGGCCAGGGCGCCGGTGGCCAGGGCGGACAAGGCTTGCCTGGCGGCCGCAACCGGCCGGGCGCGCAGGGTCAGGACCTCGGCGGCCAAGGTGGTCAGGGCGCCGGCCAGGGCCTGCCGGGCGGACGCAACCGGCCGGGCGGTCAAGGCCAGGATCTCGGCGGCCAGGGCGGTGGCGGCCAGGGTGGTCAGGGCTTGCCGGGCGGTCGCAACCGGCCGGGCGGTCAGGACGCGGGCGGACCGGGCGGCGGTGGCCAGGGCTTGCCGGGTGGACGCAACCGGCCGGGCGCGCAGGGTCAGGACCTCGGCGGCCAAGGCGGTGGCGGCCTGGGCTTGCCGGGCGGTCGCAATCGGCCGGGTGGCCAGGATGCCGGTCAGGGCGGTGGCGGTCAGGGCCTTCCCGGCGGTCGCAACAGGCCGGGTGGTCAGGACGCCGGCCAGGGTGGCGGCGGTCAGGGCTTGCCGGGCGGTCGCAACCGGCCGGGCGGCCAGGATGCGGGCGGTCCGGGCGGCGGCGGACAGGGTCTGCCCTCGGGCAACCGCCGGCCAGGCGGCCAGGACCTCGGCGGGCAGGGCGGCGGCGGTAACGCGCTTGGCCGCGATGCCGGCAATCCGGGCGGCGGCGGCCAGCCTCCGGCCAATCGCCGGCCGTCCGGCCAGGACTTCGGCGGTGGCGGCGGCGGGGGTCAGTCTCCCGGCAATCGCCGCCCGTCGGGCCAGGACTTCGGTGGCGGTGGCGGCGGGGGCCAGCCTCCGGCCAATCGCCGGCCATCGGGCCAGGACTTCGGCGGTGGCGGCGGCGGGGGTCAGTCACCCGGCAATCGCCGCCCGTCCGGCCAGGACTTCGGTGGTGGCGGCGGCGGCGGCGGGCAGCCCGCCAATCGCCGGCCGCCCGGCCAGGACTTCGGCGGCGGGGGCGGCGGCTCGCCGCGCGGCGGCGGCTTCGGCGGTCCGGGTGGCGGTGGCGGCGGGCAGCCGGCCGTGAACCGCCGGCCGTCCGGCCAGGACTTCGGCGGGGGCGGTGGCGGCGGCGGGCAGCAGCGCGGCTTCGGCAATCCGGGTGGTGGCGGCGGCGGCGGCGGCGGCGGTGGTGGCCGCGGCTGCGGTCAGCCGGGGCTCCCGGCCTGCCGGTGACACGGGTCCGCGGGCGGGGCAACCCCCTGCCCGCTCCCACCGCGGCGCTGGTTGCGATTCGTCGTGGCCAACGATTCGCTCAGCGGTGAAGCACCGAGCGGCCGGACGACTGTTCCGGCCGCGCCGGTCAGGCGGGATCGGTTCGGAGGGGCGCGTGTCGGGTGGGGCCGCGGCGTGCTCCACGCCCTGGGCGGGTGGACGGGAGCGTCCGGTCATGACGGCCGATCGGCACTCGCGATCCGGTCACGGACGCCCAGAAGACGTCGCTTCGCCGCGGCAGCAAAAGTGGCCGGCGCGGGACACGATCCGCGCAAGGCTCGAAGACCAGCGGACAACCGAACGCCCGGCGCTCCGGAACCTCGCGCGGTAACCCTGTCCACGCCGCGTTCGGAGGCGTCCGACGAACATCACTTCGGCGTCGAACCCGAACCAAGGCGGCCCTGGAAAATCAAGCGTGAGCCGATCCGCCGGCGGCCGGAACCGGCGCGGCCCGGCCGTCACCCGAACGATCGCCATCCGCCCGGCCGGCCCCGAGCGTCCACGACCGCGCGCCGCATCCGGTCGTCGGCCCTCAGAGCATTTCCCGATCGGCCGGAACCATGCGATCGAAGAGGAATGGCTCTAGAGTCAATGGCTTGAGTCAGTCCTTTTCGTCCGCAACCTCGCGATCCGGACGGGACGGGTTCTAGAGTCGGACGCCGCTCGACTGAAATGCCTGCTCGACCGGCTTCTGATAGCCGTTCAGTACGAAGGCGGCGCCGACGGCCAGGGCGACGGCGACCACGACGGCGGCGATGAAGGACGGCATGGGGTCTCTCCGGTGTGTCGGCTTCGTTTCGCCCGGCTTCGCGGCCCGGCAGCGCCCAGGCGGGCGAGCCGGCGCCGGCCGGGTGTCCCGAAGCGGCGGCGTGGCCTTGGACGTTATGGCAAGGCCCGCGCCCGGTCAAAGGCGCCGGCCATGTGCGGCGCGCATTGACCCCGCCCGGCCGCCTCCCTATGCATCCACCCCACGCTCCACGCCGGCCCGATCGGGCGCGCGGAGAAGGGGCCGATGGCCGGCGCCCGTTCCCGCCGCGACCGCCGGCCCAGTCCCGGCTGCCTTCGAGGTGCTCCATGACCGTCACCCGCGACCAAGTCCTCGACTGCCTCGCCGCGCTGCCCGGGCCCGACGGCACGCCGCTTTCCCGCTCGGGCGCGCTCTCCGAGATCATCGTGCACGCCGACAAGGTCTATTTCTCGATCGCGGTCGATCCCGCCAAGGCGCCCGCGATGGAGGCGCTGCGCCGCGCCGCCGAGGCCGCGGTCGGGGCGCTGCCGGGCGTCGCCGGCGTCACCGTCTCGCTCACCGCGGAGGCTGCCCGCGGCGCCGCCCGGCCGGGACCCGCCGGCGTGCAGAAGCCCGCCCCGGCGGTGCCCGGCACGCGCGCGCAGCAGCCGCCGGACCGGCGCCTTCCGGGCGTGAAGCACATCATCGCGGTCGCCTCCGGCAAGGGCGGCGTCGGCAAGTCGACCACGGCCTGCAACCTCGCGCTGGCGCTGAAGACGCTCGGCCTCAAGGTCGGCGTGCTCGACGCCGACATCTACGGCCCTTCCATGCCGCGTCTCTTCGCGCTGAAGGGCCGGCCGCGGCTGAAATCCGGCCGCATCCTGGAGCCGCTCGACGGCTACGGCGTGAAGGTGATGTCGATCGGCTTCATGGTCGAGGAGGACACGCCGATGATCTGGCGCGGCCCCATGGTCATCTCGGCGATCACCCAGATGCTGCGCGAGGTGGACTGGGAGGACCTCGACGTGCTCGTCGTCGACATGCCCCCCGGCACCGGCGACGCGCAGCTGACCATGGCCCAGCAGGTGCCGCTCTCCGGCGCGGTGATCGTCTCGACGCCGCAGGATCTCGCGCTGATCGACGCGCGCCGGGGCGTGGCGATGTTCCAGAAGGTCGACGTGCCGATCCTCGGCGTGATCGAGAATATGAGCTATTTCCTTTGCCCGACTTGCGGGACGCGGCACGACATCTTCGCCCACGGCGGCGCCCGCGACGAGGCGGCCCGGCTCGGCGTGCCGTTCCTCGGCGAGGTGCCGCTCGCCATGGCGATCCGCGAACGCGCCGATGCCGGCCTGCCGATCGTGGTCACCGAGCCGGACGGCCCACATGCCGCCGTCTATCGCGCCGTCGCCGAAGCGGTGTGGCGGCAACTGGCGGACGGAACGGCCGGCCGCCCCGCGCCCGCGATCGTGTTCGAGTGAGGGGCGGACGGCTCAGAGGCCGAGCCGCCGCATCTCCACGATCCGGTCGATCGTACTGTCGAGGTCGGAGAGAACGCCTCGGTCGGGGTCGACATAAACGCTGAGCGAGATGCAAGCGACGTGGAAGATCTCTTCGATGCGGCGCTTGGCCTCGCGCCTCGGGAGCCTCTGCCGATCCTCGGTCAGTCCCCAACCCGAATAGAACGGCACGCCGAACACGACCACCCGTTTGGCGCGGAGCAGCGCTTCGAACCCCACCTGCGACGACACGGTATAGACGGCCTCGACGCGATCGAGGAGCGCGTTGATCGGAACCTCGTCATCCACCATCACGACGTCGGTCCGTGCGGCGTAGCACGGGCCGTCTTCGAACCGGTGGTCCGGGTGCCGCTTCACATAGATGGTCTTGCCGGGATTTTCCTGGATCGCCGCATTCAACATCGTGTCGAACATGTCCGCGTTGGCACCGGCGAAGCGAACCGAAGCGTCGTCGCGCTTCTGGTCGACGACCAGGACCGCCTCGGCCGCGATCTCCTCGACCGGCGAGGACCCGGCATAGCGGTTGTACTTGGTGATGCCGTTGGCGACGATCTTGTCGATGAGCCTCCGCGCCTGCCGCAATTCCTGGTTCGTCAGGGCGAAGTCGGGGTCGTTCAGCACCGTTTCGAGGCGCGAGGGATAGCGGGCGTCGAAGGCGTAGGCGAGGTCGTCCACCATGAACCCCAGGACTTTGCGGTGGGCCGGCTCGACGGCGGGGTCGAGGCGGCTCGCATAGCCGCCGAACAAAGCGGGGCCGAAGAAGACGAGCGGCCTGTCATAGGCGACCGAGGCCGCGATGCAACGCCAGAAATAGCGCCTGTTCGGCCGCATCTCGGTGATCGCCACGAAATGTGGTATCGGCGTTTCGCGCTGGACGAATTGCGAAGACCTCAGGACGATCTTGAGGTTCTCGTATTGGCCGCCGTCGAAGTCATCGATAGGGCCGTTCACCATCACCAGACCGAACTCCGGGACGCCCGCGAGAAACGCCGGGAGATCGAAGTGCTCCTCCGATCGGCGCGCAGCCGTCTGTCGCAGCAACATCAATTGTGACATAGCCTCGCTGGCGCGCGGCGCATGCGCCTTCGACATTTCGCGCCGCAGGTTCGTCACGTCCCTCGCGAGCTTGTTCAGAAGGACGAACTCGGCGGCCGTGACGATGACCGGAGGCCGTCCCGGCTTCTTCGCGACCCCTCCCCTGCCCGGCGGATGTCTGCCCGCTACATGTATGCCCGATACATGGGTGTCCGGCGTAGGTCGGCCCGTGCCAAGTCGGGCGATCCACCTGGCCATCGCGAACGGGACGCGGGCGACGAAAAGCATCTGACGCAGCAGGAACGACGGCAGTTCGCCGAAGGTCGGACCTCGTCCGACCGGCGTCCTATCGCTCAAGACGACACCGACACCATGTCGACATAGGCCGTCCGTTTCAGCGACCGATGCCAATCCTTGGCCCTCGGATGTTCCAGACTCAACCAGGGCTTGCGCTTATAGGTGTAATGCACGATAGCCGGGTCGGCGATCGCCCTCCGGCATTCGGTCCAATCCATGTCGTTGTTCACGCTGACGGCGCCTTTGGCCCAGTCGCCTTCGAACATGCTACCGTGAACGTTCCATTCGATGGGCAGATAACGCGTGACCAGGCCGAGGATGGAGGTGATGATCTGTTGGTCGCCGAGCAGCATCACGTAGCGCTTGGCCATGATGTAGTCCCGGACCAGGTCCTCGAAATTCAAGCTGCGCAAGGCATCGATGTCGGTGACGAGGACGCCGGCGTTGACGTGCCGGGTGTCCGGGTGCTGGCCTAGTCTCGCCACGTAGAGACGACTGATGGAGTCCTCCACACCCGCCATCACCGCTTGGCCGAGGTCGGCGTCGAGCAACTTGGAAATGCAGCGCCGCACCAGGACGTCGCTGTCCAGATACACCACACGGTGGCAGTCGCTCGGTAGGACCAGATGCATATGCAGCCTGAAAAAGGTCACGACCGAAATGCCCGGCGTCGTGCGCAGATCACGGAACTGACAGCCGTCGATCACGATCTCGCGGAATGTGAAAGGACGGATCGCCTGAAGTGCCGCGTAGCGCTCCCGATGAAACGCGCTCATCGGTCGATCCGTCAGCAGAAAGACCCTGAGCGGCCGCGTGCACGCATATGTTTCCAACACCGAGGCCAGGGCCACCGCGGTATAAGCAAGAAACTTCTCGTCGCTCGCAAAGACGATGTCGCTGGTGGCGAGGCTTGGTGCGTGACCATGCCGGCTGCCGGCGAGACTCAAAGCGCCTTCCGCCCATCGATACGGAGACACCATCGGGTGGAAGGTTTCAGAACGTCCCATGGATCACACAGGCCCGATACGCAACTGGGAATGTCAAGCTCTATAGAACGCTCTAAATCTAGGCGCAATTACATTCAATTTACAATATCTGTTACAGTCCACGCCGTCCAAGCGATCGTGTCGCGGCCACTCGTCGGAGTTCCGATCCGATACGGGGATGGACGGCAAGCCACGAGCGCGATCATTCGCCGGGGGCGCGTTCGAGCGTGATCGGACATCACCGCAGGAGAAGGTCGTCCGCTTCGTTATCCTCCGCATGCTTGCGCCTGAACCCCTGCAGATCCCTGATATATCCGGCATACATCGCATACTGCAGATGACTGAAATGAGAGGTGGTCTTGAGCAGGACCGGCGGTACTTTCATGAGCGGAACGACGTGCATCGTCTCCGACGCGAAGCTCTCGGCGAATGCCCGACACCGTTCGACGATCTGCGTCTTGGGGTGATGCTCGTAAGGAAAGTTGACGAAGACAATCGAGGCGGCGGGCTGTTTGGAGCGAAGCCACGTGCTGAAACGAAACCAGTACTCCCTGGCCGTTTCCAAATCAAGCAGCTGTGGCTCGAGGGCAAAAGCCGAACGAGCCTCACCCAGGTCTTTTTGATTGATCCACATTCCCGCGTACTTTTGGTCCTCCACGAACTGTAACCTTGCTATCAGCTCACAGAAATTGTCGCAGATAATGAGATCGACAGGTTGTTCTAAAGCGCTGAGAAAGCCGGGCTTCACGCCGGCATGTTTGCCCAGCGTTCCATCACTGAGTTGGTTTTCGATCATGATCCGTGCGACCGGCAACGCGTTCGGGTCCGAAAGAATAGGCCGCAGAACTTGGGGCGACACCTCTTTCTTGGATCGCTCGACATAAATATTATAAAATCTATCTACTCTATTGTGATAGACCGATCCGAGTAGTTCGGCCCCGAAGAGCCTACGGTATGCGTTCGCCGTGTATCGCGACATACAGGAACCGAAAGTTATGATTTTCTGCATGTCTTGCCGCCTTGAACTGACTCGCGTGGAAAGCTAATGAGGGGCGACTCTCTAGTCAAACAGCGGTGTCGGGACAATTGCAATTATGATCATATTCTTAGAGATGAATTCGCTGAAATCCTTTTTGTCGCCGATGACTCCCCGTGCTACTCCGGTGCTATGTCTCCTGGACTTTCCGGATCGGCTCACCCGACCTCACGATCAGAATAACTCCTACGTAACTCTTCTTGCCTCCAGCCGATTCCGCCACGTCTCGCTGCCGCTCCTGATGGGCCTGCTCAGGCCGAGCGTCCTTGTCGTCCACGCCGATTCGCTGGAAACAAGTGTCGAAGCTTACGCTGTTCGCAGACGCATCGATGTCGTTTTGCTGAACCGACTTGGAGACATACGAACTTTCAAGTATTCATCTGGCGACGCCGGGCCAAGGACTGGCCGACATGCGATGTTCGGCGAGGTCATACAAAGCCTGTCGTCCGCGTTGCTGGCGGGCGCCACGCCGCCGCAAAAGCTCCTGTCGGCGCTGCGGACGGTGCAAGTCCCGCAAACCGCGTCGAGATCGAAACCGACCTATCTCTATCTCCCCTGGATCCCGCAGCACTCGGACGCGGTGGTCGCCCGGGTGTTCGCCGGCGCGGAGGTCGAGGCCATCCCGTTTCAGATCCTCACCGACGCCATGCCCGAGACGCGCTTGAGCGCCATGCGCCTCGCGCGGGAATATCCGCGCATCTGGCGCTACCACCTGATGGACGCCCTGTCCAAATGGCTGGGCCAGGTCGACGGCTTCGTCCTCACCTTCGACTGGCATCCCGTCACGCGGGAGATCGTCCACGTCTGCCGCATGTTCGGGATCCGGACGATCCTCGTGCCGCATGAATCCGTCTTCATCAACGAGCATCTCTACTACAACGACAAGACCGGACCGAACACGCCGCTCTGCGACCACGCCCTCCTGTGGGGCGATCTTCAGAGACGCATCTTCACCAAGAGAGGTTATCCCGAGAGCCGGATCGAGATCGTCGGCGCGCCCAAGTTCGACCACGTCGGGGACTACAGACCCCGGCTCGACCGCTCCCAATATTGTTCGCTGTTCGGTCTGGAGCCTCGACGCGACATCATCCTGTTCGCGACGCAGCCGCTCGATCTCCAGGTCACCGACCGGACCATCGCGCTCAGGCTGCAGGAGACGGCCATCCGCGTCGTCGTCGACTTCGCCTTCAGGAAGGGCCTCCAGGTCGTCGTCCGCAAGCCGCCGTCGTCGCTGAAGATCTTCTCCAACGAGTTCGAAGCGGAGCTGGAGGGAGAGACGCATGTCGCGTTCGACGGATCGAGCGGACATCTGGCGTCGCCCGAGGACGCGATCCACCATGCGCGGATCGTGGTCGCCATCAACTCGACGATGCTGTTCGAGGCGAAGCTGATGGGTAAGCCGGCTATCGCCGCCGACCTGATCGGCATCGACAGCTTCTGGAGTCGCGCCGGCATACCCTGCGTCACATCGGTCCTTGCGCTCGAAGACGCTCTGGCGGAGGCCTATGCGCGTCCGCGTCCGATGTCCGAGGCGGAGTACGCATGGGCCGCGGCCGAATTCTCGAACGGGACGTTCGACGGGAAAGCGTCCGAGCGCATCCGGGGGCGGCTCACGGCCTTCGCTTCACCGGATCCGACGCCGGGTGTGCGGCCGAATCTCGGGCTGGAGCTCATCGAACAGAACCTTCCTCTCCATGCCTCACACCTCGCCTCGCCCAATGTGCCGCCCGCACTGGAGAGCTGTGCCCCGGCCCTGCTCGGGGTCGACAATTTCAGGACATTCGGCCGGGAAGGCGTCGCGTCTCCCGCCGATCTCTATGTTCAATTCGGCTCCATCTCAGAACAAGAAACGACCAATCTCCCAAAGCAGTGCACGGCATACGGGCGCGACAAATTGGTCGTTTGCCCCGGCGCGCTCGATCTCTTCACGAGGGGCAGGTTCGCCGACCGCTTCGATTCCATCACATTGGACTATAGGGCGGCCTACTACGAAAGCAGAAGTTCTCCAGGGCTCGTCGATTGGCTCGACAAACAGGATAGATGGGACGAAGACATGCTCGGCCTTGCTCGGCGGGCCATGGATCACGTCATCGGCTATCGAATGGAACGAGCAAAGCACCGGCGGCCGCCGGCCTCATTGAAACGCGACGCCGTCTTGCTCGTCATGGATGCTCCGGAGACCCATCGAGGCTCCGGCCCGGGCGTGCGAAACCGGATGATGAACGACGCACGCGAGCGCTTCCCTTCCTCGCCGATCTTGGTCGTGTCGCCGAACAAGGACCGCATCGAGGCCGCCGAACCCGGCGCTCGGCATGAGAACCTTCATGTCGACACGACTTATCTTGCCGACGACTTCGACCTTTTCACAGTGGCCGATACCGTGTCCGAGATATGGGTCGAGACGTCGATCGTCGGGTTCGAGGGCCTGCTGCTGGACAAGCCGGTCAAGTGCTACGGCCAGCCGTTCTACGCGGGCTGGGGACTGACCGACGACATCCTGGCCCCGCCGGTGACCCGAAGCCGGGGCTGCTCGATCGAGCAACTGAGCGCCGCCCTCTTCGTCGCGTTCAGCCGGTACCGGCATCCGTCGACGGGCGAACCGATTTCACTCGATCGGTACCTCGACGCGGTGTCGACGAACGGTTGACCCAGGCCGATCGCCCTTGCCGCTTTTCGTCGGGCCTCGGCTTTTTTCAATTCCGTTGGGTCGACCCGAGCCCACGGCTCCGGGCCGGTCGGTGCCGGCGCGCGATGGGCGCGAGGTGACCTGCTATTTGGCGACGCGCAGCTGGGTGATGTCCTTGGCAATCTGCTGGAAGGCTTCGAGCAGCATGTTGTTGTCCTCGGCCTTGTAGAAATGCGCCGCGCTGGTGGCGCAGTTCTTCAGCATGGTGAGGGTCGCCTCGGCGGTGACGGTGAAGCCGATCGTGTAGATCACGATCTGGTCGTCCGCCTTGGCGTTGGTGCAGGCCTGGAGCGTGCGGGTGTCCTGCGCGGTCTTGATCGCGGTCGCGTTGTTGGTGCTGACCCCGAGGCGGTTCTCGGCGATGTAGCCGTAGGCCGCGTAGGTCGACTGGTTGACGTTGCTCGACGTCGTATAGGTGTTCTCGCCGTCCGTCATGACGATCATGATCTTGCGCAGCGGCCGCGCGGTGGTCGGCGTGCGCCCCTCGGTGAAGGGCTCCTTCGGCGACAAGACGCGCCAGCCCCACATCACGCCCTCGTGGATGTTGGTGTTGCCGTTCGCGGCGAGGCTGTCGATGTGGTTCTTCAGCGAGGTCTCGTCCCGGGTCATGGCCAGGATCGGCTTCGTCGTGCAGCTCGCGTTGGGGCCGAGCGCCTGGGTCGGCGTGATGCGCCAGCGGATCGTCTTGCCCGAACCCTCCTTGTACTTGCAGGTGCGGCCCTGCGCTTCCAGTCGGGTCGTGTTGTTCGAATTGGAGGCGTTGGTGGTGCAGAGCCCGCTGTTGTCGTCGAGATAGTTGTTGCCGAAGCCGGACGGATTGGTCCAGCTGCTGCCGCTGTAGTAGCCGGGCTCGTCGGGCGCGAACATCGGCACGATCAGCGTGTCGGGGGTGGCGACCGACGCGGTCGTGTCCTTCACGTCATACGGATAGGGCCGCGTCTCGACGCAGCCGCCCCAGCGCAGCACGCCCGCGTCCGCCGGCCGCGACGCCGCCAGCGAGGCGAACAGGTCGAAGCGGCTGTCGGTCAGGCCGGCGTTGAAGTTCTCGCGGCTCACCGTCGAGATGCCGTTGATGTCGAGCCACGACCCGGCCGGGCCGTCCGACGTGCGCGTCGCGCCGTTGTAGGTCGGGCCCCACTGGGTGCCGATGTTCACGGACGCGGCGAAGGGCACGACGCCGATCTGCACCAGATCGTTGCGCGACGTGGTGCTGTTCATCGCGAGCAGCGTGGTGACCAGGTCCTTCGCGGCGGTCTTCAGCGTGTTGATCTTGGAACCGGCCATGGAGCCCGAATTGTCGAGCACCAGCGCCACGTCGTAGTCGTTGATGCCGAGCTTCACGGTGGTGCTGAAGTTCGAGGTCATGTCGACGATGCCGCCGAGCCGCATGAAGTTCATCTTGGTGACGACTTCGGCGCTCGCGGTGACCTCACCGGTGTCGGTGTTGATCTCGATGCTGTTGAGCTTGGTCGTGGTCCCGTCGGCCGGCTTGAAATAGGTGGCGTAGTTGGTACGCAGATTGGCCTCGACCTGCGTGGCGTTGAGCAGGCCGAGATCCGCCGCCGCCGCCAGCGTGGCGCGGTCGAGCGCATTCTGGGCACGACTTCGATCCGTGAAGACGAGATCGAGGTCGAGCGCCGCCCCGGAAAACATGACGAGCGGAACGGCCATGAGTCCGAAGATCATGCCGACATTGCCGCTGCGATTATGCCAAAAGCGCGTGAGCATGACACACCTACTAGAATTGCAATTTCGGCATATAATGCCATGCTCGTCTTAACGCCCCGTTTGTTCATTAAATAAGATTCGAAAGACATTTGTATCTGCATTGTAATCCAAAAAAATGCCGGAATTTTCAAGAAAAAATGCGGAAGAATCAGGTCCTTTTTCCGAAATTGGACGTATATTTCAAGCATTGTTTCCGTTTTTTACTTACAAAAATTACAGTGACAACACGCTGTTTTTGACTAGTGTCCTAGCTTCTGGTCGTCGGGATCAGGTTAGAGGCCCGCGAGGAAGGCTGCGAACCGCAAGCCGCTCTCGCAATCAGACCCCTCTCGCCCCGTGCCGTCTTCACGCTATGCTGGCGCCATGGACAACGACCGCGCGCCCGATCCCCTGCCCGCTTCCCGCTCCGGCGACGCCGCCCCGGCGCTCTCCCGCTCCGGCGCGCGGCGCGTCGAGGCGCTGAGGGTCGAGGCGGGCCGGCCCGCGCCACGCCGGGAGACGGTCGCCGAGGAGGAGCCGATCGCGCTCGTCTACAACGGGCTGTCCTACGCGGTGATGATGGCGACCCCGGACGATCTGGAGGATTTCGCGCTCGGCTTCTCGCTGACCGAGGGCATCCTCGCCTCGCCCGCCGAGCTCTACGACGTGACCGTCGAGCGCCTGCCGCGGGGCGCGGAGGTGCGGCTCACGGTCGCCGCCGCGCGCTTCGCCGACCTGCGCGCGCGCCAGCGCAATCTCGCCGGCCGCACGGGCTGCGGCCTGTGCGGCGTCGACACCATCGCGGAGGCGCTGAGGCCGGTGGCGCGGGTGGCGAGCCCGACGCGCTTCGAACCCGCCGCGATCACCGCCGCGATGGCGGCCTTCCCTGCCCTGCAGGCGCTCAACCGCGAGGTCGGCGCGGTTCATGCCGCGGGCTTCGCGCGCGCCGACGGGAGCATCCTGGCGGTGCGCGAGGATGTCGGGCGGCACAACGCGCTCGACAAGCTCGCCGGCCACCTGGCGCGCGCGGGCCTCGACGCGGCGCAAGGCTTCGTGGTGGTGACGAGCCGCTGTTCCTACGAGATGGTGCACAAGACCGCCGCAGCCGGCGTGCCGCTGATCGCCTCGGTGTCGGCGCCGACCGCGCTTGCCATTGCGTTTGCCGAGGAGGCCGGCGTGACGCTCTGCGCCTTCGCCCGCGACGACCGCTTCACGGTCTATGCCGGGCGCGAGCGGATCGCGCCGTGAGCCCGTCGGGTGCGTGCCCGGCCGTGTTCGGCGTCGTCGGCTGGAAGAACGCCGGCAAGACCACCATGGTGGAACGGCTCGTCGCCGCCTTCGTGGCGCGCGGCTACCGGGTCGCGACCGTGAAGCACGCTCATCACAGCGTCGACGTGGATCATCCCGGCCGCGACAGCTACCGCCACCGGGCCGCCGGCGCGAGCGAGGTGGCGGTGGTGGGGAACGACCGGTTCGCCCTGATGACGGAGCTGCGCGGCGCCGAGCCGCCCTCGCTCGAGGCGGTGCTGGCGCGGCTCGGCCCCGCCGACCTCGTTATCGTCGAGGGCTACAAGCGGGCCGGACACGCCAAACTCGAGGTCCGGCGCGGCGCGGCGGCGCGGCGGGACCGGCTCTCCGCGATCGACCCGACCATCGTCGCGGTCGCCGCCGATCATCCGGTCGAGGAGGCGGTGCCGGTGTTTTCGCTCGACGCGATCGAGGCTATCGCCGACTGGATCGAGGCGGCGCTGTCGCTCGCCCGCCGGCCGTGACCGCGCGTGTGCCGCGCCGAGGTCGGGCGCGTACGGCGGACGGGGCGAGACCGCGAGACGATTCCCTTCGCGGCCGGCGCGCTCTAGGATCGCGTCCGAGCCCCGAGGAGATCGCCCTGCCCCGCCGCCGCATCACCCGCCTGACGCCGCTCGACCAGGCGCTCGACGCCCTGGCGGCGCATCTCGGCGCCGCCCGCCCCGTCACCTTGCCGGTCGCCGATGCGGTCGGCCTCGTCCTTGCCGCAAGGATCGAGGCGCCCGCCGACCGGCCCGACCGACCGGTCGCCGCGGTGGATGGGCTTGCGCTCGACGCGGCGAGCGTCCAGGGCGCGACGCCGGGCTCGCCTGTGCGTCTCACGGCGCGGCCGGCGAGCGTGGATGCCGGCGATCCGATGCCGGCGGGCACCGACACGGTGCTCCCGCCCGACACGGTCGAGGCCGCGGGGGGCGCCTTCGAGGCGACCGCCTCGGCGGCGCCCGGCCATGGGGTGCGCGCGGTCGGCGAGGATGCGGCGCGGGGCGAGGTGCTGGTCGCGGCCGGCCGCCGGCTGAGCCCGCTCGACGTGGCGGTGGCGCGCGCGGCCGGGGTCGCGGAGGCGACCGTGCGGGTCGCGCCGGTCGGCCTCCTGGTGGTCGCGGCCGGCGACGGGACCGCGATCGGCTCCGGCCCCGCCGCGCTGCGGACCGGCGAACGCCGGGCCGTCGCCGACCTTCTCGCCGGCTGGATCGAGGCGCTCGGCGGCGTGCCGGACGAGCCGCGCGTCGTCCAGGGCGACGCCCGCTCCATCGCCGCGGCGCTGGAGACCCACGGCGCGGCGCTCGTCGTCACCGTCGGCGGCACCGGCGAAGGCGGATCGGACCATGCGGTCGAGGCGATCGAGGCCGCGGGCACCCTTCTGGCGCGGGCGGTGGCGATCGCGCCCGGCGAAGCGACCGTAATCGGACACTGCGGCGGCCGCGGCGTGGTCATGCTGCCCGGCCGGCTCGACGCGGCGCTCGGCGGCTTCCTGCAAGTGGTCGCACCAGTCCTGAGGCGGCGGCTCGGCATCGCGCCCGACAAGCCGACCGCCACGGCGCCGCTCGCCGCCAAGGTCGCCTCGCGGCTCGGCGTCGCGGACCTGCGCTTCGTCGCGCTCCGGGACGGCGCGGCCGTGCCGCTCGGCGGCGAAGGGCTGCCGCTCGGCGCGCTCGCCGCGGCAACCCATGTGGTCGTGGTGCCGCCCGGCGCGGAAGGATGGCCCGCCGGCACGACCGTCGAACTCCAGCGCCTGCCGGGAGGCCCCCCATGAGCGAGGCTGATCGCTCGCCGTCGAGCCGCCTCGCGGGCATCGCCCGGCAGGAGCAATTCCTCGCCGTGCTCGACCGCGACGAGGCCTATCGGCGCTTCTTCGAGGCGGTCCGGCCGGAACCGCTGGCCGCCGAGGACGTCGCCCTTCTGGAATCTCGCGGGCGCGTGCTCGCGCGCGAGCTCGTCGCCCCGGTCGACGCGCCGCCGTTCGATCGCGCGGTGGTCGACGGCTTCGCGCTCCGCGCCGAAGACACGGTCGGCGCCACGCCGGCGCGGCCGCGCCGCTTCCGCCTCAACGCCGAGGTGCTCGCTTGCGGGTCGGATCCGGCGATCGAGGTCGCGCCCGGCACCGCCACCGTGATCGCCACCGGCGCGATGCTGCCGCGCGGCGCCGACGCGGTCGTGCTGGTCGAGGACACCGACATCGAGGAGAGCGCCGACGGCGCCACCATGCTGCTCCAGCGCCCGGCGTCGCCCGGCCAGGCGATCGGCACCGCCGGCTCCGACATCGCCCGCGGCGAGACGCTGCTCCGCGCCGGAACGGTGATCGGCTCCCGCGAGATCGCGCAGCTGGCCGTGGTGGGCGTGGCGGCGGTGCCGGTCGTGCGCCGTCCCGTCGTCGCAGTCCTTTCCACCGGCAACGAACTCGCCGCCCCCGGCGCGCCGCTGAGGCGCGGGGCGGTCTATGACGCGAACGGCGCGGTCGTGGCGGCGACGGTCGCCGAACACGGCGGCGTGGCGCTGCCGCTCGGCATCGTGCCGGACGATCTCGACCGGCTCGCTTCCGCGATCGAGGCGGCACTCGCGGCGGCCGACATGGTGGTGCTGTCGGGTGGCACCTCCAAGGGCGCCGGCGATCTCTCGGCCCATGTCCTCGCCCGCTTCGGCCCGCCCGGCATCCTGGTGCACGGCGTGGCGCTGAAACCCGGCAAGCCGCTCTGCCTCGCGGTGGTGCGTGGCAAGCCGGTCGTGGTACTGCCGGGCTTCCCGACCTCGGCCATGTTCACGTTCCTCAGCTTCGTGGTGCCGATGATCCGCCGCTTCGCCGGGCTGAAGCCGCTCGCCGAGACGGATGTGACGGCCGAGCTGACCACGCGCATCGCCTCCGAGCGCGGGCGGACGGAATTCGTCATGGTGTCGCTCGTGGAAGGCCGCGAACCCGGCACGCTCGCCGCCGTCCCGACCGCCAAGGGTTCCGGCGCGGTCACCGCGCTGACCCAGGCGGACGGCTTCATCGAGGTCCCGGCGCTCACCGAAAGCGTGGAGGCCGGAACGCGGCAGAGCGTACGGCTGTTCGGCGCCGCGCTCGCGCCGCCCGACCTGGTCGTCGCCGGCAGCCACTGCCTCGGCCTCGACGTGGTCGCCGGCGCGCTCGCGCGCGATGATTTTCGCGTGCGCATATTGTCGCTCGGCTCGATGGGTGGGCTCGCCGCGGCGCGGCGCGGCGAATGCGACGTCGCCCCCGTGCATCTCTACGACCCGGCGAGCGGGCGCTACAACGCCCCCTTCCTCGAGCCCGGCCTCGATCTTCTGACCGGATGGCGGCGCATGCAGGGCATCGTGTTCCGCCCGGGCGATGCGCGCTTCGAGGGGCTCGACGCTAGAGCCGCGATCCGGCGCGCGCTCGACGATCCGGACCTGATCATGGTCAACCGCAATGTCGGCTCCGGCACCCGCGCGCTGATCGACCGGGCCGTCGGCGGCCGCCGCCCGAAGGGGTTCTGGAACCAGCCGAAGACGCACAATGCGGTCGCCGCGGCGGTGACGCGCGGGGCGGCGGACTGGGGCGTCTCGATCCTCACCGTGGCGCGGCTCTACGGGCTCGGCTTCATCCCGCTCGCCGAGGAGAATTACGACTTCATCCTGGTCGCCGCGCGGGCCGAGCGTCCCGCCGTCCGGGCGCTGCGCGTGGCGCTCGCCCGACCGGACGTGCGGGCTTCGCTCGCCGCGCTCGGCCTCGGATCCGCGGAGGAGCCCGCATGACCCCGTTGCGGTCCTGCCTCGCCGTGGTCGCCGCCCTGCTCGTCCCGGACGCGGCGGGCGCCGACGTACTGCGCGGGCATGGCGGGCCGGTCCGCGCGATCGTGGAGCCGGCGCCCGGCACGCTGGTGACGGGCGGCTTCGACGAGACGCTGATCCGCTGGGTCTTGAAGACCTCGACCGCCGCCGAGGTGCTGCGCTTCCATGCCGGCGCCGTCAACGCGCTCGCCGCCCTGCCGGACGGATCCGTCGCCTCCGGCGGCGCCGACGGCAAGGTCGTGGTCTGGAGGCCGGGCGACGCGAGCCCGCGCCACATCCTCGAAGGCCATGCAGGCCCGGTCGCCGCCCTCGCCGCCTCGCCGGACGGGCGCCTCCTCGCCTCGGCGAGCTGGGACCGCACGATCCGCATCGAGCGGCTTCCCGGCGCCGCCGCCGGCGACCCGGCGCCCGGCACGGCAGCCGTGCTCGCGGGCCACCAGGACAACGTCAACGGCGTCGCTTTCACGCCGGACGGCCGCGCGGTCGTCTCGGCCGGCTACGACGCCACCGTGCGGCTCTGGCCGCTCGATCGCGCCGGCGCCGCGGCGGGAGAAGCGCGCGTGGTCGCGCTTCCCGCAGCCCAGAACGCGGTGGTCGTGACACCGGACGGTCGCATCCTCGCCGGCGGCGCCGACGGCGTTGTACGCCGGCTCGCCCCGGACGGGACGCCGGAGGCCGAAAGCGAGCCGCTTCCGACGCCCGTGATCGCGCTCGCCCTGGCGCCGGGTGGCCGGCGGCTCGCCGCGGCGGGCCTGCTCGGCGCCGTCACGCTCTACGATCCGAAGACGCTCGGGGTGGCGGCGACGCTGGTCGGGCCCGGCCTGCCGGTCTGGTCGCTCGCCTTCTCCGCCGACGGCGCCACGCTCTACAGCGGCGGCGCCGACCGGCTCGTCCGCCGCTGGGACGCCGCGACCGGCCGCCCGCTCGATTCCATCGTGCCGGAACCGCGCGCTGCCGCCGCGACGGTCGGCGAGGCGCGCGGCGAGACGGTGTTCCGCGCCTGCCGCGCCTGCCACGCGGTCGGCCCCGACGACGGCAACCGCGCCGGGCCGACGCTCTACGGCCTGTTCGGCCGCCGCATCGGCAGCCTGCCCGGCTACCCCTATTCGGAGGCGCTGCCGAAGCTCGACATCGTGTGGTCGCCCGAGACGGTGACCCGCCTGTTCGAACTGGGCCCGAGCGTCGTCACGCCGGGAACGCGCATGCCCGAGCAGCGCATCTCCGATCCCGCAGACCTCAAGGCCCTGGTCGACTGGCTCGAAAAGGTCACGCGTTAAGAGTGCGATGAATTCGCGCCGCCCGAGGTCGGTTTTGGGGCTGGGATTGGGCGAGGGTTTTGGTTATCCGGATACGAGGAGAGGACGGACTTCGATGCGGCTCGGAATCGGCAAGGCGGCGGCCTTTGGGCTGGCGGCACTGGTGCAGTGTTGGCTCGCCGGGGCCGTCATGGCACAGCCCCTGGTCGAGCCGGCGGCGCCGCGCGATCCGTTTGCCCTGAAGCCCGCGACCGCCGGGACCGCGCCGCTTCGCCCCGTCGCCGGATCGGGCGGCGGCGTTGCCGATCCCTATGCGGTACGCGGCAGCCGGCCGGTCGAGGCCGCGCCCTCCGGATCGCTCCGCCCCGCGATCGGCCCCGACATCGCGGGCGAAACGGTCGAGAGCACATCGGCCATCGAGACCGTCAGGCCCGAGCCGGTTCGCCCCGTCGTGAAGGCGGCCGCGGCGGGCAAGGACGCCAAGCCCGCCGAGGCGAAGCCGGCGGCTGCGCCGGTCGAGGTGCAGTCCTATTCGGGCACGGCGGAGAACCTCCCCGTGGCGGCGGTCCTGCATCCGGGCGGACGGCTGCTGCTCACCGCCGACCAGTCCGCGCTCTATCTGTGGGACACGAACACCGGCTTTCCGATCCGCTCCACCACGCTCGACGGGCGCCGGGTCAGGGCGCTCGGCGTGGTCGACGGCGGCAAGGCCTTCGTGGCCGGCACCGCGAGCGGGCTCGTCACAGTGGACGCGACCACGCTCGCGATCCTGAAGACGTCCGAGGACGCCGTCGACGCCGAGGCCGTGATGGTCGGCGCGGACGGGCGTCGCATCGCGGCGCTCGGGGCGAAGGGCACCGTGGTGCTGTGGGACGCGCTCGCGGGCGGCAGCACCGTGACGATCCACAACGGCTCGCCGCCGGCGAAGCTCGCCGGCTTCGACGGCCGCAAGGTCACGATCGTGACGGCGGACGGTTTCACCCGCAGCTACGACACGACCGGCAAGGTCGTCGCCGAGCGCAAGGCCGCGCGCGACCTTCCGCCGCCCGTCGCGCTCACCGCCGACCTCGCCTCCGTGCTGCATCTCTCACCCTTCCGGGTCGACGCGCATCTGCGCCGGACGCAAGAGACGACTTCCGCGCCGCGCGCCTTTTCGCCCGCCGCGCGCGACGGCGAGGAGGTCGGCCTGCCGCAGCCGCCATACCTGTTCCTGCGCGACGGCAACCTGCTCGCGACCGAGGACGGCAAGACGATCCGCATCTGGGAGGCCGGCCGCTGGAAGCCCGGCGAGGCCTATCCCGGCACCGGCGCGCCGCTCCGCTCCGCGAGCGTCTCGGCCGACGGCCGCCGCTTCGTCGCGCTCTCCGAGGACGGCGCGGTGAGGCTCTTCCAGGTCGGCAAGGCGAAGCCGATCCGCGTGCTGGAATCGCCGCTCCGGCCGATCGCGGACGGCGCGCTCTCGGCGGACGGGAACCTGCTCGTCACGCGCGGCGCCGCGCGGGACGGGCGCCCGGAAGACCTGATCGTGTGGGACCTGCGCACCGGCCGGGCTCGCGGCCTGGCGATCGGCCATGCGGCGCCGGTCGTGGCGATGGGCTTCCGCGGCAACAGCTTCGAACTCGCCTCGGTCGACCGCACCGGCACGATCCGGGTCGTGGACGCCGGCACGGGCGAACTCTTCCGCGAATTCGACGTGATCGCCGGCAAGCAGGTGGTCGAGGCGATGGTGTCGACCGACGGGCGCCGGCTCGTGGCGGTGGACCAGGACGGCGCGCTCTCGATCGTCGACGTGGAGTCCGGGACGCTCGTCGACATCGAGGAGGCGCCGACCGCGGCGCGGCATGCCGGCTTCGCCATGGCGGGGCGCACTGTGCTGGTCGCCACCGAGGCCTCGCTCGGCGCCTGGGACGCGGTGTCGGGCCGCCGCGTCTGGCAGCAGCCGACCCGGGCGCCGGTCGAGGAGATCTACGCGGCGGCCGGCGACACGCTGTCTCTGACCGTGCGCATGGGCGGCGACCTCGCCCGTATCGCGCTCGCCACCGGCAAGGTGATCGCCGAGACCGGCCGGGCCGCGGACGGCGTCATCGCCGACGTGCCGACCGAATCGCTGCGGCTGTTCGGCGGCGACACCGAGCGGCGGCTGGTCGAGCGGGATCTCGAGGGCAAGGTCGTGCTGCGCGTCTACGAGGCGCGCGGGATCGGACGCACGCTGGTGCGCGTCTCCGGCGACGGCCGCCGCGTCGTCGCGATCGGCCGCGACGGGGTCGCGACCCTGTTCGACCGCCAGGCGGGCACGCGGCTCGCCGCCTTCGCCTCGACGCCGGCGAAGCCCGGCGAGCGGCTCGGCGAATGGGCGACCGTCACGCCGGACGGCTATTTCGTCGCCTCGGCAAGGGGCGCGAGCCTGTTCGGCCTGGTCAGGGCCGACCAGACGGCGCTGCTCGAACGCTTCACCTCCCGGCTGCTCCGCCCGGAAATGGTGAAGGCGCGGCTCGCCGGCGATCCGGAGGGCCTGGTGCGCCGCGCCGCGGCCGCGCTCGAACTGACCAAGCTGTTCGAGGCAGCGACCACCGCGGCGCCGGCGACCGACGAGTGAGCCGCGCCGCGGCGTGCTATCGTCCGCCTCTCCGCTGACCCGCGGGGGCGAGAGCGCGATGGCCCGGCCGATCTTCCTCGATCACCATTCCACCACGCCGGTCGATCCGCGCGTGTTCGAGGCGATGCGCCCCTACTTCCTCGAAGCCTTCGGCAACCCCCATTCGGCCGATCATGCCTATGGCTGGGAGGCCGAGGCCGCCGTCGAGGCGGCGCGGGCGTCGGTCGCGCGGCTGATCGGCGCACGGCCGGCCGAGATCGTGTTCACCTCCGGGGCCACCGAGGCGAACAACCTCGCGCTCCTCGGCACGGCCCGGTGCCTGCCGGAAGGGCGGCGGCACATCGTGGTCTCGGCGATCGAGCACGCCTGCGTCGCCGCCGCGGCGGACGCGCTGCAACGGCAAGGTTTCACGGTCGACCGGGTCGCGCCCGGCCGCGACGGGATCGTCCGCGCCGAGGCCGTCGCCGCCGCGGTCACGGCCTCGACCGGGCTCGTCTCGGTGATGGCCGCCAATCACGAGATCGGGACGCTGCAGCCGATCGGCGCGATCGCGGCGGTCGCGCGCGCGGCCGGCGCCTTCCTCCATACCGACGCGGCGCAGGCCGCCGGCAAGGTGCCGCTCGACGTGGACGGGCTCGGCGTCGACCTGCTCTCCCTCTCCGCGCACAAGCTCTACGGCCCGAAGGGCATCGGGGCGCTCTATGTGCGCCGGCGCCCCGACCTCGCCCCCGCGCCGCTGATGTCGGGCGGCGGCCAGGAGAAAGGGCTCCGGCCGGGCACCGTGCCGACCCCGCTCGCGGTCGGCTTCGGCGCCGCCGCGGCCCTCGCGGGCGAGCGTCTGCAGGCCGAGGCCGTGCGGCTCGCCGGCCTGCGCGACCGGCTCCTCGACGAACTCAGCCGCCTCGTGCCCGGGCTGACGGTGAACGGCTCGCTCGACGCGCGGCTGCCGGGCAATCTCAATGTGGCGCTGCCCGATTGCGCCGCCGTCGACCTCCTCTATCTGGTCAGGGACGAGGTGGCGGTCTCGACCGGATCGGCCTGCGCGTCGGCGTCGCTTGAACCCTCCGCGGTGCTGAAGGCGATCGGGCTTGCCGACGAGGCCGCGCTCGGATCGATTCGCATCGGCCTCGGAAGCGGCACCGGCGCGGCCGAGATCGACCGGGCGGCGGCGGCGATCGGGCGGGCCTGGCGGAGCCTGCAAGCCGGCGCGCGGCTCTCCCGCTAGTCCGGCGGAACGGTCACATGCCGTTGTCCCGCCACGAAAAAGCCCGCGTTCAGCGGGAGTTCAGACGGGCGATGCATGATGCCGCATCCGGCCTGGACCGGGTGTTGCCGCGGGGTGAAAGCCGCGGCGCTTGTGATCGGGAACCCGCGCGGTCATCATGACGTGACGCCGCCGGCAGGGGACTCGACGCGAGGCTTCGTTCATGGTCCAAGCCGGAGAGAGACCGCGTCCGGTCTCGGGTCGGGCCGTGCCCGGCCGGTGGTTCGAGGGGCTTCATGAAGGACCCGCGTTACCCATTCGCCCTCGATCTCGGTTCAGAGGTCGGCGGCTACAGGATCGAAGCCATCCTGGGCGCAGGTGGCTTCGGGATAACCTATCGCGCGTTCAACGAGATCACGCAGAAGACCGTCGCCATCAAGGAATTCTACGTTCGCGACATCTCGTCACGCACCGGGCAGACGGTCGCGGTCGATACGGATATCTCGGAGGGGACCTACGAATACGCCCTGAAGAAGTTCCAGGAAGAAGCGCAGGTCGTCGTATCGCGCTTCAGCCACCCCTACATCATCAAGGGTGAGAACTTCATCAAGGAGAACAACACCTCCTACGTCATCATGGAGTATATCGACGGCGAAAGCCTCGAGGAGTGGATGGCGCGCCGGCCGGAACCGCCGAGCGAGGCGGAAATCCGCCCGATATTCGAGAAGCTGTTCTCCGCGATCGACTATGTGCACAGCCAGAACACGATGCACCGGGACATCACGCCCCGGAACATCATGCTGCGGCGAAACGGCGATCCCGTCCTGATCGACTTCGGCGCCGCCGGCCACGGCATCGACCTCGGCCGCTCGTCCAAGATCGTGGCGCAGCTGCGCTACGCCCCGCCCGAGCAGCAGGACGACACCGGTCCCGGCATCCACGGCCGCTATACGGACATCTTCTCGCTCGGCGGCGTGATGTACCGCACCGTGACCGGGCGCCCGCCGACCGCGCCGGCGACGCGCATGGCGAAACTCGCGCGCCGCGAGCCCGATCCGCATGTGCCTGCGCATCAGGCCGTGCGCGACCCCTCGCTCTACAGCGACGCGTTCCTCGACGGCATCGACCAGGCGCTGCGCCTCGACGAGCGCGAGCGGCCGGCGAGCATCGACGTGTTTCGCCAACTGCTCGGCTGGTCCGGCGGCCTGCCGGCTCCCGCGCCCGCGCCGGACTACGAGGACCACACGGTCGCGATCCGGCGCGACGAAAGCCAGACGATGTTCGTCGGCGACGAAGGATCCAGCCTCGCGGGATCGGGCCTTCGCCGCGCCGAGGTGGAGCGCCGCGGCGGCGCCCTGCCCGCGGCCGAACCGCTCGCGCTGCCGCCGCAGCCTTTCATCCCGCCGAAGCCCGAGCGGCAGACGACCGGGATCCGCTTCAACACCGCGACGCCGAAGCCGCGCACCGGCTATGTCCCGACGCCGCCGCCGCAGGCCCCGGAGCCGCCGCCCGCGCCGGTGGTGGAACGCCGGAGCCGTGCCAAGCCGCTGGTGTTCGGCGCGGTCGCGACGATCGTGGCACTCGGCGGCATCGCCTATGCGGTGCCCCTCATCATGCGCTCGCGCACCGCGGAGGTGGTCACCCCGCAGGTGGTGAGCCCGTTCACGCTGACCGCCAGCATCGACAACGGCACCTTGTCGCTCGTCGGCTACGCGCCGAACGAGCAGGCGCGCGCCACCATCCTGGCGGCGGCGCGCAGCGTGCCGGGCGCTCGCGTGGACGACCGGCTGCAGATCGCCGACGGCGCCCCGGTGGGCTTCGCCGACCGCGCCGTGCTGGCGATCGGCCGGATCGGCGGCTTCTCCCGGGGCACGGTCAACCTGGTCAATGACCGCGTCACCTTCGACGGCACGGCGGCGTCGCCCGAGGTCTACCAGACGCTGCAGCAGGACCTGGCGCGGATGGAGCTGCCGGGCGGCGGACGCCCGGACGTGACGGTGCGGCCCGCGCGGGTGGCGCAGTTCGGCTTCACCGCGGAGGTCGGCCGCGACGCCATCCAGCTGTCCGGCTTCGTGCCGTCCGCCGACACGCGGCTGCGCCTGAAGTCGATCGGCGACCGCACCCTGCAGGGCCTCGCCTGGCGCGACCAGACGCAGGTCGCCGATGGCGCCCCGTCCGGTTTCATCGAGGCGACCTCCACCTTCCTGCCGCGCCTCGCCGACCTCTCGGACGGCCGCATGGTGGTGAACGACGGCGAGATCCTGATCGAGGGACGCGCCCGATCCGCCGACGCCTATCAGCGCGCGACCAATCTCGCCGGCACCGCGGTGCCGGGCAATCTCAAGCTCACGGTCAACGTCAAGCCGCCGCTCGTCTCGCCCTACGACTGGTCGGCGGTGTTCGACGGCCAGTCGATCGTGCTGCGCGGCAACGCGCCCTCCGCGGAGGTGAAGGCGGACCTCTTGCGCGCGGCCGGCCAGATTCAGGCCAACACGCCCGCCCGCGACGAATCCAACATCGCCGACGGCGCACCGGCGGACTTCGCCACCGCCGCCCGCTTCGCGCTCGACGTGCTGCCGCGGCTCGCCCGCGGCCGGGTGGCGATCACCGGCGATACGATCGCCATCGAGGGCGCGGCGCGCAATCCGGCCGACTATGCGGCACTGTCGCGCAGCCTGCAGCAGAATGTGCCGGCCGGGTTCAAGCTGGTGCAGAGCACGGTCGATGCGCCGCGCATCTCGCCCTATCCCTTCGCCGTGCAGATGGGCAGCGCGGGCCCGCGCCTCACCGGCTTCGTGCCCTCCGACGCGACGCGGCGCGACATCCTCGCCTCGGCGCAGAGCCTGCTCGGCGGCCGGCCGGTCGACGAGACGCAGCTCGGCGACGGCGCGCCCGACGGCTTCGCCAATGCGGCCAAGTTCGCGATCGGCCAGGCGGCGCGGCTCGCCGCGGGCCGTGTGGCGCTCGAGGATCGCAACCTCACGATCGAAGGCACGATCCGCACGCTCGACGATTTGAAGCCGCTCAAGGAAGCGAACCGGACCGGCCTGCCGACCGGCGTCACGCTGGTGCGCGCCTCGGTCGGCTCGCGCGCCGACGTGGCCGCGACCGATTGCGACCGGCAGGCGCTGCCCGAGGACCATCCGGACAAGCCGGCTGGCGAAAGCGGAATCGACCTCGCCCAGATCGACGCGGTCAAGGCTATCGCGGCGTGCCAACAGGCGTTGCAGTCCTATCCGAATGTGCGCCGCTTCGCGACCGCGCTCGGCCAGGGGTTCCTCCGCCGCGGGCAGTATCCCGACGCGCAGCGCGAGTTCCGCCGCGCGATCGAGGCCGACGACCCGTCCGCCATGAACATCCTCGCGGGGCTTTTGCGGGAGGGCATCGGGCTGCCGGCCGATCCCGTCGCCGCCTTCGACCTCTACACCCGCGCCGCCAATCTCGGCAGCCCGTCGGCGACCCATGCGCTCGGCTGGATCTATGAGAACGGCATCGGCCGGGTGGCCGACCCGATCCGCGCGGCGGAGTTCTACACCAAGGGTGCCGCCCTCGGCGTCGCGGACAGCTACGCGCAGCTCGGCTGGCTCTCCCAGAACGGCATCGGGCGGCGCGCCGACTATGCGCGCGCCTACGACAATTACGAACGCGGCGCGCGGCTAGGCTCCACCCTGGCGATGCACCAGCTCGGCTATATGAACGAAGTCGGCCTCGGCCGGCCGGCGGATCTCGGCAAGGCGTTCGAATGGTATTCCCGCGCCGCCGAGCTCGGCCGCGGCGACAGCATGGTGAAGCTCGGGCAGTTCTATCTCGACGGCATCGGCCGTCAGGTCGACTACGCCAAGGCGACCCAGTGGTTCGAGAAGGCCGCCGCGCTCGGAAATTCGAGCGGCATGCACCAGCTCGGCTCCATCCTGTTCGAGGGCCTCGGCCGCAAGGCCGACCCTGCGGCGGGTATCGCCTGGCTCGAAAAGGCAGCCGCGCTCGGACGCGCCGAGAGCATGCAGTACCTGGGCTTCGCCTATCAGACCGGAACCGGCGTCGCGCAGGACTACGCGAAGGCGTTCGACTGGTACCAGAAGGGCGCCCGCCTCAACGATGCCGCCAGCATCTACCAGATCGGTTGGCTTTATGAGAATGCGCTCGGCCGTCCGGTCGACTACGCCAAGGCCATCGAATGGTATATGCGCGCCGCATTGCTCGGCTATGCCCGCGCCATGTACCAGATCGGTGTCCTCTACGAGAACGGCAGGGGACGCCCGACGGACCTCGCCAAGGCGATCGAGTGGTACCAGCGCGCCGCGGAGTTGAACGACCCCACCGCGCTCAACCGGCTGGGCTGGATGGCGGAGAAGGGCATTGGCCGGGCGAAAAGCGATGCCGACGCGCTCGTCTGGTACGAGAAGGCGGTCGCGGCCGGCAGCAGCACGGCGATGTGGAACGCGGCGATCCTCTACAACGACGGCCGCGGCGCCGCCGCCGACCCGGACAAGGCGGCTAACCTGCTGCTGATGGCCTTCCTGCGCCACCAGCCGAACGCCGTCGACCTCCTGTCGGGCGACCTGTCGGGCGTCAGCGAGGACACCCGCAAGGCGATCCAGCGGAACCTGCAGAAGCGCGGCCTCTACCGGGGGGCGATCGACGGCCTGTTCAACCAGGAGACCCGCCGCGCGGTCTTGAGCCTGCCCGGCGGCCTGTCGAACTGACGACCGCCTCGATCGTGGCCAAGGCCGAGCGTCAGAGCAGGCCGCGGCCGGCCAGGTTGCGCATCAGGTCGGCGGCGCCGAACGACCAGGGCTCGGCTTCGGTCGCCGGCCTGACGCGGTTGACGAGGGCGCCGAGGCGGGGTGTGGCGATCCGCACCACGTCGCCGAGATGGTGAGTGAAGCCCTTGCCCTTCTCGCCGCGGTCGGCGATCGGCGCGAACATGGTGCCGAGATAGACGACCACGCCGTCCGGATAGGGATGATGCCGGCCGATCGTCGCCGCGACGATCGATTCGGGCGGACGCGCGATCTCGGCCATGTTGGACCGGCCGGCGAGATGGAAGCCGTCCGCTCCCCACACGTCGAGGGCGACCTCGGCCCGCTTCACGTCGGCGAGGCCGAATCCCTGGTCGAACAGGCGGACGAACGGGCCGACCGCGCCGCTCGCATTGTTGTCCTTCGCCTTGCCGAGCAGCAGCGCCGAGCGACCCTCCACGTCGCGCAGGTTCACGTCGTTGCCGAGCATGGCGCCGACGATCGTGCCACGCGAATTGGCGACGACCACGATCTCGGGCTCCGGGTTGTTCCAGGTGGAGATCGGCAGGATGCCGACCGATGCGCCGACGCCGACTTGCGAGAGCGGCTGGCCCTTGGTGAAGATTTCCGGGTCCGGCCCGATGCCGACTTCGAGATACTGCGACCACGCCCCCTTGGCGATCAGCATCCGCTTGATCTCCATGGCTTCCGGCGAGCCCGGACGGAGCTTGGAGAGGTCGTGGCCGATGATGCTGCCGAGCGCGCCGCGGATCTCCACCGCCCGCTCCGGCGCGCCGCGCGCCTGCTCCTCGATCACCCGTTCGAGCAGGCTGATCACGAAGGTCACGCCCGCCGCCTTGACGGCCTGCAGGTCGATCGGCGCGAGAAAATACGGCGAGGCGGCGTCGCGCGCCTCCTCGTCGGAATTGGCGAGCACCGCCTCGACCGGGCCGATCGCCTCGCCGGCGACCTTCTTCAGGTGGTCGAGCGGATGGTCGAGTTCGAACAGGTCGCGCACCGTCGGCGCCGCCTTGGCGGTGACGTCGAACAGGACGCCATCGCGCAGCGTGACGACCGAGGGGCCGATGCCCGGGCGCCAGACGCGGCCCACGAGGACGGCCTCGGCCGCGTCCACAGGCAGAATGGCGGCGGCGGACAGGTCGAGCTTGGGCTCGGACATGGGCATGCTCCTCCTCGGGCCGGCGGTGGTGCCGGCATCTCGTTCAACGAGCCATAGCGGCCCGCAAGGCCTTGCACAATCGCCACAGGACCATCGCCATTGTATGCATAAGTTGCCGAAGGCAAGGAGGCCATTGCCATAAGGCCAAGGTCGCGTTATCCGGGCTCAGGTCTGATATAACTCAGACTTCTCGAACGCCTCCAAGGCTTTGCCTTATGTCGCTTCGTCAGATCGCGCAGGAGCTGGGGCTCAGCGTCACCACGGTATCCCGCGCACTCGCCGGTTACGGCGACGTCTCACAACAGACGCGCGATCGCGTCGTCGCGGAAGCCGACCGCATCGGCTACGTGCCGAACGAGGTGGCGCGGCGCCTGCAGAAGGGCCGGTCGGACGCGGTCGGCCTCGTCATTCCGGACAGCCACGGCGGCCTCGACGATCCGTTCTTCATCAAGGTCATCGACGGGGCGGCGCGGCGCGCCTCCGAGCTCGACATGGACCTCGTCGTGGTGACGGCGCTGCCGACCCACAGGGACCTGCGCTCGCAGCGGCGTCTGGTGGAGGGCGGGCGAATCGACGGGCTGATCCTCACCCGCCTGGTCGAGGACGATCCGCGCCTGCAGCACCTGCTCGATCGCCGCTTCCCGTTCGTCGCCTTCTCCGGCGCGCCCGGGGCGGATCCGCGCGTGACCGAGCTCTGCATCGACGAATCGTCGGCGGTCGAAGCCGCGCTCGACCATCTCCACACGCTCGGCCACCGGTCGATCGCGTTGCTGTCCAGCCACGCGCCCTTCACCTTCGTGAAGCGGCGCGAGGAGGCCTATCGCGACGCCATCGCCCGGCGCGGCCTGCGCCCGCGCATCGCGCGCGGGCCGATGAACGAGCAAGGCGGCTATGACGAGGCGGCCGCCCTGCTGCTCGACCAGCGCCGGCCGACCGCCATGCTGGCGTCGACGGACGCGATCGCCCTCGGCGTGCTGCGCGCCGCCCGCCTGGCCGGCCTGTCGGTCCCGCACGATCTCTCGATCGTCTCCATGGGCGACAGCCCGGGCCTGCGCATCTCGCAGCCGCCGATGACGGCGATCCGGATCCCGATCGCCGACATGGCCGCGCAGGCGGTGGACTTGATCGTGTCCCTGCGGGACTACGGACAGGTCCCCGCGCCGCGCGCCCATGCGACCGAGCTCGTGATCCGCGACACCACCGCCGCGCCGCGGCACTGAGCCGGCATCCCGACGTCCCGCAGGCGGCCTATTCGGCCGCCGCACGCAGATCGAGATCGGAAGCCGGCACGGTCTTCGCGGCAGCGCCCGCCCCGGCCGGAGCGGCGAGCGGCACGACGGTCGCGCCGACCGGCGCCGGCGATGCGGCGGCCGGCTCGGCCGCCGCCGCCGCCCGGTTGGGCGCCCGCACCCGGAAGAACAGCGCATAGGCGGCCGGCAGGACGAGCAGCGTCAGCACGGTCGCGACCGCGATGCCGCCCATCATTGCATAGGCCATCGGCCCCCAGAACGCCGACTGGGCGATCGGGATGAGCGCGAGCACGGCGGCGACCGCGGTCAGCATGATCGGGCGGAAGCGGCGCACCGCCGAGCCGACCGTCGCCTCCCAGGGCGTGTGGCCGTGGGCGATGTCCTGGTCGATCTGGTCGATCAGGATGACCGCGTTGCGCATGATGATGCCGGCGAGCGCGATCACGCCCAGGATCGCCACGAAGCCGAACGCCGAGTTGGTGGCGAGCAGCGCCGCCGCCGCGCCGATCAGCCCGAGCGGCGCCGTCATGAAGACGAGCGCGGTCTTGCCGAAATGCTGCAGCTGGATCATGAGCAGCACCATCATGACGAGGATCATGACCGGCGCCTTGGCGTTGATCGAGGCCTGGCTGACCGCGCTCTCCTCCACGGCGCCCTGCATTTCGATCGCGTAGCCGGCCGGCAGCGCGTCGCGGAGCGGCTTCAGCTGCTGGTAGATCGCCATGGTGACGTTGTTGGACGAGGCGCCGTCCGGCAGCACGCCGCGCACGGTGATGCTCGGCAGGCGGTTCCGGCGCCACTCGATGCCCGGCTCCAGCTCGGTGGTGACGCGCGCGACCTGCGACACCGGCACGCTGCCGCCCAAGTCGCTCGCCACATAGGTCTCGGCGACGGCGGTGAGCACCGAGCGGCTCGCCGCCGGCTCGCGCAGCACGATCGGGATCGAGCTCTCGCCCTCCTTGAAGGTGCCGATCGTGGCGCCCGACAGCGCCGCCTGCAGGGTCTGGCGGATCCGCTGCGAGGAGACGCCGAGCGCGCGGGCACGGTCCTGGTCGACGACGAGGCGCATGGTCGGCACCGGCTCGTACCAATCGTCGTGGATGCTGGTGAGGCCGGGCTGCTCGCGGAACTTCGCCTTCACCTGATCGGCGAGCCGCCGCACCTCGGCGCGGTCGGGGCCGAGCACGCGCATCTGCACGGCCCAGCCGACCGGCGGCCCGTTGAACAGGCGGTCGACCTTGAAGCGGACGGCCGGGAAGTCCTCGGTCAGCCAGTTGCGCGTCTTGGCGATGAGCCGCTCGCGCGCGTCGAGGTCCTTCGCCACGATCAGAAGCTGGGCGAAGTTCGGGTTCCTGAGCTGCTGGTCGAGCGGCAGGTAGAAGCGCGGCGCCCCCTCGCCCACGAAGGTCGCCACGATCGCCTGGTCGGGGTCGGCAAGCACGCGCTTTTCGAGCGCGCGCGCCTGCGCCTCGGTCTCGCCGATGCCGGTGCCTTCCGGGAGCCACATGTCGACGAGCAGTTCGAGGCGCGTCGAGGACGGGAAGAAGCTCTGCGGAATGTAGCGGAAGCCGTACACCGCGCCGGCGAAGGCCAGGATGGTGAGAAGGAGGACGGTCAACCGGAAGCGGACGGCGCCGGCGATGACCCGCTTCAGAGCGCGGTAGAAGCGCGTGTCGTAGACGTCCTTGTGGCCGCCCTCGTGCTTGCGTTCCTTCAGCAGCATGTGGCCGAGCCAGGGCGTGACGGTGACGGCGGCGATCCACGAGGTGATCAGCGCGATGCCGACCACCCAGAACATGGAGTTCACATATTCGCCCGCGGTCGAGGCCGCGAAGCCGACCGGGATGAAGCCGGCGGTGGTGATGAGCGTGCCGGTCAGCATGGGGAACGCGGTCGAGGTATAGGCGAAGCTCGCCGCGCGGTCGCGCGTCAGCCCCTCCTCGAGCTTGGTCTCCATCATCTCGACCGCGATCATCGCGTCGTCGACCAAGAGGCCGAGCGCGATGATGAGCGCGCCGAGCGAGATCCGCTGGAGGTCGATGCCCATCACGAACATGATCGCGAAGGTGGCGGCGAGCACGGCCGGGATGGTCAGCGCCACGACGAGGCCGGCGCGCCATCCGATCGAGATGAAGGAGACGATCAGCACGATCACCAGCGCCTCGCCGAGCGCCTCGCCGAACTCGTCGATCGAATGCTTCACGATGGTCGGCTGGTCGGAGATCTGGCGCATCTCGACGCCGACCGGCAAAGTCGCCTCGACCGACTTCAGCGCCTTGTGCAGTTCCTCGCCGACGGCGGTGACGTTGAAGCCCTTGCCCATCACCGTGCCGATCAGCACCGCGTCCTTGCCGGCGAAGCGGAACTTGCGCTCCGGCGGGTCGATCAGGCCGCGCGACACATGGGCGATGTCGCCGAGGCGGATCACCTGCTGGCCGAGCTTCAGCCGAAGCTCGCGGAGGTCGTCGACGGAGAGGAGGTCGCCCTCCACCTTGACGCGCACGGAGCGCTCGGCGGTCTCGACCCGGCCCGAGGGATCCACATTCGCCTGCTGGGCGAGCGCGTCGCGGATCTGTGGGATGGTCACGCCGCGCTCGGCCAGCGTGCGGGTGGAGATGTCGATGTAGATCCGCTCGGGCAGCACGCCGAGGATCTGCGCCTTCTCGATGCCCGGCACGCGCAGCGCCACGTCGCGGGCGCGCTTGGCGAAGTCCTCGAGCTCCTTGTAGGAGAAGCCGTCGCCGGTCAGCGCGTGGAGCGCGATGTAGGTATCGCCGAACTCGTCGTTGAAATAGGGGCCGAGCACGCCGGCCGGCAGGTCGCCCGCGATGTCGCCGACCTTCTTGCGCACCTGGTAGAAGGCGTCGGCGACGTCCTTGCCGACCGCGCTGCCCTTGATCGCGACCGTGATGACGGCGCTGCCGGCGCGCGTGAAGGAGCGCACATAGTCGAGCTTCGGCGCTTCCTGCAGCTTCCGCTCGATCTTGTCGACCACCTGGTCCTGCATCTCCTCGAGCGAGGCGCCCGGCCAGACGACCTGCACGATCATCACCCGGAAGGTGAAGTCGGGGTCCTCCTTCTGGCCCATGTTGAGGATCGCGAAGAGGCCGGCGAGGATCGTCACGACGAACAGGAAGCGGGTCAGGCTCTTATGTTCGATCGCCCAGCGGGAGAGGTTGAACGAGGACTTTTCCGGCTGCGGTGCGTCGGCCATGGCGGCCTCCAGGGTCTGAAACGGGTCGGTCCGGAACGGGCGGGCGCGCGCCCCGCGCCACTTCGGCGCGGTCGGCTCCGCCCGTGCGGCGGTCGATCGAGGCGGCGGCGTGCCGCTCGGGGTTGGGTGACGGGTTGCGTGTTACTCGGGGCGGGCGGCGGCGAGCGCGGCGGTGGCGAGCGGGGTCTCGGGCAGCTTCACCTTCTTGCCTTCGAGCATGAACTGGGTGCCCGCCGTGACGACCATCTCGCCGGGCTTCAGGCCGGAGACGACGCGCACGCCGTCGGCGGTGACCGGGCCGATCTCCACGGCACGCGCCGCGACGGTCGCGCCGGCGCGGTCGACCACCCAGACCCGCGCCGCCGTGCCGGCGCCGTCGAGCGCGCTGAGCGGCACGGTGACGGCGGGATCGGCGATCGGCACGGTGGCGGTGACGACCGCGGTCTGGCCGAGGCGCACGCGCGGGTCGTCGGGAAGCGTGACGCGCACCGCGAAGGTGCGCGAGCTGGCGTCGGCCGATCCGGCGATCTCGCGCACGGTGCCGCTCGCATGGATGGCAGGATCCGCCCAGTAGCCGATCTCGACCGTCTTGCCCGGGGCGAAGTGGCGGATCTCCTGCTCGGGGACCGCCACCGCCACCTCCTTCTCGCCGTCGCGGGCGATGACCACGACGGGCGTGCCGGAGGCGACCACCTGGCCGGCGTCGGCGCGGATCTCGGTGACGATGCCGGCGGCGTCGGCGACGAGCTCCGCGTAAGCCTGCTGGTTCGCCGCCTGGTCGCGGTTCGACAATGCCTGGTCGAGCGCGGCGGCGGCCTGGTCGGCTTCGAGTTCCGCCCGCTCCAGCGCAGCCTTGGCGGTGAAGCCCTTGCCGTAGAGCGTGCGGGCGCGTTCGAGCGCGAGATCGGCGATGTCCTTGCGCGCCTTGGCACCGACCACCTGGGCGTCGGCCGACTGCAGCGCGAGCCGGAGATCGGCGTTGTCGATGCGGGCGACCACCTGGCCGGGCGTGACGCGATCGCCGATGTCGACCTTGCGCTCGACGATCTTGCCGGGGACGCGAAAGCCGAGCGCCGATTCGACGCGCGCCTTCACGGTGCCCGAATAGACGAGCTGGCGGCTGGCGGCCGCGGGCGCGACCTGCATCACCTTCACCGGCCGGACGGTTTCGGGGGCGGCGGCGACCTCCTCCTTGCAGCCGGCGAGCACCGGCAGGAGCAGTACGAGGGCGCTGGCCGTGACGAGAGAGGTTCGATGAATGATATGTGACATTTGTCGGCTTTCCTCAGTCTTCAGGCGCAGTGCAGCCTGCGCATCTGAGCGACGCGCCGGGTTCCAACGATGGGCCTCGCTTAAGCCCGGGTCAGGCCTTCAACGCGCGAAACACGAATTCGGCCATCTCTTCGGCGCTCGCATGTTCGCCGTCGAGACAGGAGGCGAGCACGAGCGGATGCGTGAGGCTGCAGAAGCAGGCCTTGGCGCAGACCGCGGCGAGCCGCTCGTTCTCGACACGGAACTCGCCCGACCGGACGCCGTCCGCGATGATCGTTTCGATGATGTTGGTCATGCGGTCCAGATAGGCGCGCACCACGGCCCACTGCTCCTGCATGGCGACCGCCACCATCTCGTGCACCTTCTTCTCGTCGAGCAGGACCTCGACGGTCATGCGGTGCTCGCCGATCAGAACCCGGCGGAGGCGATCCTCGGCCGAACCGGGTCCGTTGGCGATGCGCAACGCGGCACCGATCCGGGCGTCCGTGATCCGCTCCGCGATGGCCTCGTTGATCGCCGCCTTGGAGGCGAAGAACCGGTAGACATTGGCCGGCGACATGCCGAGTTCGCGGGCGATGTCCGCGACCGTCGTCTTGCCGTAGCCGTAGTGCCGGAACAGCCGCTCGGCCTCGTCCAGGATCCGGGTCCGGGTGTCGGAACGGCTGTCCTCGATGACGTTGGCGTTCATGGGCATCCTGCTGGCCGTCGCCGTGGCGACTGACGAATTTCGAAATTCGTCACTTGTGTAGTCCTCGGCGGGACGGGCGTCAAGAGACGTGGTGAACGCGAAGAGGCCGGCTACAGCTTGAAGCCCCCCGGCGCCGAGGCCTGGCCGGCGGGGAGGCCGCCTGCGGCGCGCCCTACTCCGCGGCCGCCTGGGCCGCGCCGGCCTTCTCCACCCGCGCCGCGCAGTATTTGAACTCCGGGATTTTGCCGAACGGATCGAGCTGCGGGTTGGTGAGGATGTTGGCGGCGGCCTCGTTGAAACAGAAGGGGATGAAGACGAAGCCGTCGGGGCAGTCGCGGTCGGCGCGGAGCGTCAGTTCGATCGCGCCGCGGCGGGTGGCGACGCGGATCTTTTCGCCCGCCCGGAAGCCGTGGCGGCGGATCTCGTGCGGGTTCATGTTGGCGACCGCCTCGGGCTCGAGCGCGTCGAGCACGCCGGCGCGGCGGGTCATGGCGCCGGTGTGCCAGTGTTCGAGCAGCCGGCCGGTGGAGAGGACGAGCGGATATTCGGCGTCGGGCAGTTCGTCGGGCGGCAGCACGTCGGCCGGCACGACCCGGGCGCGGCGGTCCTTGGTCGGAAAACCTTGGGCGAAGATGATCTCGTTGCCGGGCCGGTCCGGGGCATCCGCCGGATAGGTGACCGACCCCTCTCGTTCGACCCGGTCCCAGGAGATGTTGGCGAGGCTCGGCATCAGCGAGGCCATCTCGGCATAGACGTCGGCGACGCCGTCATAGTGCCAGCCGACGCCGAGGCGCTTGCCGAGGTCGTGGATGATCTCCCAGTCGAGCCGCGCCTCGCCGGGGAGGCGGAGCGCCGGGCGGCCGAGCTGCACCTGCCGGTTGGTGTTGGTGTAGGTGCCGAGCTTCTCGGCGTGGGCCGAGGCGGGCAGCACCACGTCGGCGAAAGAGGCGGTCTCGGTCAGGAAGATGTCCTGCACGACGAGGTGCTCCAGCCGGGCGAGCGCCTCGCGCGCGTGGCGCTGGTCGGGGTCGGACATGGCCGGGTTCTCGCCCTCCACATACATGCCCTTGATGCGGCCCGCATGCGCCTCGTCGATGATCTCCACCACGGTCAGGCCGCGCTTCGGGTCGAGCGGGCGGCCCCAGACGTCCTCGAAATGGCCGCGGATGTTCGGATCCTCGACCGACTGGTAGTCCGGGAACACCATCGGGATCAGGCCCGCGTCGGACGCGCCCTGCACGTTGTTCTGCCCGCGCAGGGGATGAAGCCCCGTGCCGGGCCGGCCGATCTGGCCGGTGACGAGCGCGAGCGCGATCAGGCAGCGGGCGTTGTCGGTGCCGTGCACATGCTGCGAGATGCCCATGCCCCAGAAGATGATCGCGCGCTCGGCGGTGGCATAGGCGCGCGCGACCTCGCGCAAGATCGCGGCCGGGATGCCGCAGACCGGCTCCATCGCCTCGGGCGTGAAGAGGGCGACGCGCGCCTTCAACGCCTCGAAGCCGTCCACATTCGCCTGGATGTACTGCTCGTCGGTGAGCTTCTCCGTGACGATGACGTTCAGCATCGCGTTCAGCATGGCGACGTCGGAGCCGGGCTTGAACAGGAGCGAGCGCCAGGCGTGGCGCATCAGCCCCTGCCCGCGCGGATCCATCACGACGATCCGCTTGCCGGCCTTGGCGGCCTGCTTGAAATAGGTCGCGGCGACCGGATGGTTCTGCTCCGGCCGCGCGCCGATGATGATGACGAGATCGGCGTCGTCGACCGCGGTGAAGGGCGCCGACACCGCGCCCGACCCGACGCCTTCCATCAGCGCCGCGACCGACGAGGCGTGGCAGAGCCGCGTGCAGTGGTCGACATTGTTGGTGCCGAAGCCGACGCGGACGAGCTTCTGGAAGAGATAGGCCTCCTCGTTCGTGCCCTTCGCCGAGCCGAAGCCGGCGAGCGCCTGCGGGCCGTCGCGATCGCGGATCAGCGCGAGGCCGGCGGCGGCGCGGTCGAGCGCCTCCTCCCAGGTGGCTTCGCGGAAATGCGTGAAAGGGTTGGCCGGGTCGGGAAGATCGTGAGGCGACTTCGCCACGCCGTCGCGGCGGACGAGCGGCACGGTCAGGCGCTGCGGGTGGCGCACATAGTCGAAGCCGAAGCGGCCCTTGACGCAGAGGCGGTTCTCGTTCGCCGGCCCGTCGCGGCCGTCCACCTGCACGATGCGGTCGTCCTTGACGGAGACCCTCGTCTGGCAGCCGACGCCGCAATAGGGGCAGACGCTGTCCACGACCTTGTCGGCATGCACCGTGCGCCGGGTCGCGCTCGCATCCATCAGGCTCTTTTCGAAAAGCGCGCCGGTCGGGCAGGCCTGCACGCATTCGCCGCAGGCGACGCAGGTGGAATCGCCCATCGCGTCGTCGACGTCGAAGACCGGCCGCGCGCCGTGGCCGCGATAGGCCATGCCGATCACGTCGTTCACCTGCACTTCGCGGCAGGCGCGGACGCAGAGGCCGCAGGCGATGCAGGCCTCGAGATTGACGGCGATGGCCGGATGCGAGGCGTCCTGGGCGGGCGCGGCCTTCGGCGCGAAGCGGGGCGTCTCGATGCCCATGCGCTCGGCCCACTCCCAGAAGGCGGCGTCCGGGTCGGGGGCTTCCGCGCGCGCGGGCTGGTCGGCGGCGAGGAGTTCGAACACCATGGCGCGGGATTTCTTCGCCCGCTCCGACGCGGTGACCACCTTCATGCCGGGCGCCGGCAGCCTGACGCAGGAGGCGGCGAGGACGCGCTCGCCCTCGATCTCGACCACGCAGGCGCGGCAATTGCCGTCCGCGCGATAGCCGGGCTCGGGGCTGTAGCAGAGATGCGGGATCGTGGTGCCGGCCCGCGCCGCCACCTGCCAGATCGTCTCGCCCGGCGCGGCGGTGACCTCGCGGCCGTCGATCGTGAAGGTGATGGAGTCGGTCATTTCAACCTCCTCGTGCTAGGTTGCACGGTATCGACCGGCAGTCATGCAGATTGCTCGATTGGTAACACATGTGGTACCATGACGATCGAGATCGAGGTCTATATCGATGAGACGGGCTCGGAACCGTTCCGTCGTTGGGTCGAAACCTTGCCCGTCGAGGCAGCGGCGCGGATCGCGGCCGCCCTCTATCGCATCCAGGGCGGTCATATCCCGGACTGGAAGCCGGTCGGCGCCGGTGTGTTCGAGTGCCGGCTTCATTTTGGACCGGGTTATCGCATCTATTTCGGACGCTCCGGGCCGTCACTGATCGTGCTGCTGGGCGGAGGCACGAAGTCCAGGCAAAGCCGGGACATCGAGGCCGCGATCGAACGGTGGCGCCGCCACAAGCTGAGAGCAGACCAGAATGACCGCTAAGCCCCTGACGACCCCTGTCGCCGACATATTTGCCGACCTCGCGGCGAACCGGTCCGGATACGCGAAGGCGGCCCTTCGCGAAGCGGTACAAGAATTGATCGAAGGCGAACTCTTTTCCGCAAAGCTTCTGCTGCGGGACGTCGCCAGGGGGGCCGTCGGCTTCGAGCGGCTGGCGAAGCTCACGGGCATTCCCGCGAAGAGTCTGATGCGCATGCTCAGTCCGGACGGGAACCCGCGCGCCGAGAATTTGGCCGCCATCATCGTTGCGTTGCAGGCCGAACTGGGCGTCCGCCTCACCGTTGGGAGCGAGGCAGCTGAATAAGCGGAGTGTGTCCGCCCGAACGGCCGCCATCACGCGCCGTCCTCGGAGAAATACGTCAGCCAGTGCGCCACCGGGTTCGGGGCGGCCTGGCCGAGGCCGCAGATGGAGGCGTCGCGCATCACCTGCATGAGGTCGGCGACGAGCGGCGCATCGACCGGGCCGGGCGCGGCGAGCAGGCGGACCATCTTCTCGGTCCCGGCCCGACACGGCGTGCACTGGCCGCAGCTCTCGTGCTCGAAGAAGCGCATCAGGTTGAGCGCCGCGGCCTTCACGTCGTCGCGGTCGCTCAGCACCACCACCGCGTGGGAGCCGACGAAGCCGCCGAATTTCTCGAACGTACCGAAGTCGAGCGGCAGGTCGGCCATCGACGCGGGGAAGATGCCCCCGGAGGCGCCGCCGGGGAGGAAGGCTTTGAAGGTGTGCCCGTCGAGCATGCCGCCGCAGTGCGCGTCGATCAACTCGCGGACCGAGATGCCGGCCGGCGCCAGCTTCACGCCAGGCGTCTTCACGCGGCCGGAGACGGAGAAGCTGCGGAAGCCCTTGTGGCCCGGCTTGCCCTGGCTCGCGAACCAGGCCGCGCCCTTCGCCAGGATCTCGGGGATCCAGTAGAGCGTCTCCACATTGTGGTTGAGGGTCGGGCGCCCGAACAGGCCGACCTCGGCGATATAGGGCGGCCGGTGGCGCGGCAGGCCGCGCTTCCCCTCGATGCTCTCGATCATCGCGGATTCCTCGCCGCAGATATAGGCGCCGGCGCCGCGGCGGAGCTCCACCGGGCTCTGGCGGGCGAGGCCGGAGAGTTCGAGCGCGGCGATCTCGCGCTCCAGGATGGCGAGCACGGTCGGGTATTCGTCGCGCATGTAAAGATAGATGCGCTCGGCGCCGACCGCCCAGGCGGCGATCAGCGCGCCTTCCAGCATGCTGTGCGGGTCGGCCTCGAGGTAGTGCCGGTCCTTGAACGTGCCCGGCTCGCCCTCGTCGCCGTTGATCGTCATCAGCCGCGGGCCGGGATAGCCGCGCACGAACTGCCACTTCCGCCCGGCGGGGAAGCCGGCGCCGCCCAGCCCGCGCAGGCCGGCGTCCGTGAGGATCTGGATCAGCGCCTCGGGCCTGTGCTCGCCGCGGAGGCACGCTTCCAGGAGCGCGTAGCCGCCGGCAGCGCGATAGTCATGGAAGTTGCGGTAGGGTTTCACCTCGGCGGCGGTGCGGCCGGCCGCGACCAGGGTCGCGATGCTCTCCGCGGTCGCGTGGCCGACGCCGTTGCGGCCGACGAGCGCCGCCGGCGCCTCGGCGCAGCGGCCCATGCAGGGAGCCGCGACGACCCGCACGGCTGCGGGGTCCGTCCCCGCCTTCAGCGCTGAAATCAGGCTCTCCGCCCCGGCGAGCTGGCAGGAAAGCGAGTCGCACACCCGGATCGTGAGCGGCGGGGGTACCGCCTCGCCGTCCCTCACCACGTCGAAATGGTGGTAGAAGCTCGCCACCTCGAAGACCTCGGCCTGGGCGAGGCGCAGTTCGTGGGCGAGCGCGTTCAAGTGTCTTGCGTGGATCGCCCCGCAAGCGTCCTGAATCACATGCAAATATTCAATCAGGAGATCGCGACGGCGGGGCCGGTCGGCGAGCCAGGCCCGGACTTCGGCGAGCGCCACTTCGTCGAGCGGCCGTCCCTTGGATTTGGCGGTATCGCGGCCCTTGCCCGGTCGCTTCGGCGCAGTCGGCTCGATGGTCAAGGCCGTTTCCTCTCGGGGGCGGTTGATCCGCCCCTCGCCTTCCGGATAGGCGAAATCCGCCCGCATGCAGGCGCCATTGCCGACACTACGCCCGGCGCGCCAGCCTAAGAAGGCGCCAAATGCTCATTCGAGGAATGAGTTCAAGTAATGGGTGCGGCGTCCGCCCGTGGCTTGGTCATCTTACCGCTTGCCCCCTGCTCCGGCTCGACTATCGTCCGTCCGAGGGCCGTGCAGGCCGCCGACGTTGGCGTGAGGAGACGGGAATGAAGACGATGCTCGGGAAGGCCGGCCTCTCAGCCGCCGCGCTGCTAGCCACGACCGCGCTCGCCGCGGCCGACCCGGTGAAGATCGGGCTGGTCTCGACCCTGTCGGGGCCGTCCGCGCCGCTCGGCGTGCATATGCGCGACGGCTTCCTGCTCGCCGTCAAGGAACTCGGCGGCAAGCTCGGCGGCCAGCCGACCGAGGTGGTGGTGGTCGACGACGAGCTGAAGCCGGACGTGGCCGTGACCAAGGTCAAGGCGCTGCTCGACCGCGACAAGGTCGACATCGTCGCCGGCATCGTCTTTTCCAACGTCATGATGGCGGTGGCGAAGCCGGTGTTCGAGGCGGAGACGTTCCTCGTCTCGGGCAATGCCGGCCCCTCGCCGCTCGCCGGCAAGGGCTGCTCGCCCTTCTACCTGTCGACCTCCTTCCAGAATGACCAGAACCACGAGGTGATGGGGAAATACGCCGATGCGCAGGGCTTCAAGCGCGTCGTGCTGATGACGCCGAACTACCAGGCCGGCAAGGACTCGATGGCCGGCTTCAAGCGGCATTTCAAGGGCGAGGTCGCCGAGGAGATCTTCACCCAGCTCGGCCAGCTCGATTTCTCCGCCGAACTGACCAAGATCGCCGCGATGAAGCCGGACGCGGTGTTCACCTTCATGCCCGGCGGCATGGGCGTGAACCTGGTCAAGCAGTATGCGCAGGCGGGCCTCGCCGGAAAGACTCCGTTCCTGTCCGCCTTCACCATCGACGAGACGACGCTGCCGGCGATCCAGGACGCCGCGCTCGGCCTCTATTCAGGCGCCGAATGGGCGCCGAACATCGACACGCCGGAGAACAAGGCCTTCGTGGCGGCGTTCGAGAAGGAGTATGGCGTCGTCCCGTCGCTCTACGCGGCGCAGGGCTACGACGCGGCGAAGCTGATCGACGGGGCGCTGAAGGCGACCGGCGGCAAGGTCTCCGACAAGACCGCGTTCCGCAAGGCGCTCGGCTCCGCGCCGTTCAAGTCGGTGCGCGGCGACTTCAAGATCAACACCAACGGCTTCCCGATCCAGGACTTCTATGTGGTGAAGGCGGTGAAGCGGCCGGACGGCAAGTTCGCCACCGAGACCGTCGCCAAGGTGTTCGACGACGCGGGGGACGCCTACGCGGCCGAATGCGCGCTGAAGTGAGCCGCGCCGCCGGTCCCGGACGACCGGCGCGGCCCGACGGCGGGGCCGCGGTCGCGCCATGAGCCTGGCGCTCCTGACCGTCCAGACCTTGAACGGGCTGCAGCTCGGCGTGATCCTGTTCCTGGTCGCGGCCGGGCTGACGCTCGTCTTCGGCGTGATGGACTTCATCAACCTGGCGCATGGCGTCCAGTACATGCTCGGCGCCTATTTTACGGCGGCGGCGGTGGCGCTGACCGGGCATTTCGGCCTCGGGCTCCTGATCGGGCTCCTGGGCTCGCTCGTCGCCGGCTTCGTGCTGGAATGGCTCGTTTTTCGCCATCTCACCCGGCGCGACCACCTGGAACAGGTGCTGGCGACCTTCGGGCTGATCCTGGTCGTGACCGAGGCGGTCAAATGGATCTGGGGCGCGACGCCGATCGCGCTCCGCCTGCCCGAGGCGCTGACCGGCTCGGTCGCGCTGATGGACGGGCTCAACTACCCGGTCTGGCGGCTCGTCGTCATCGCGGCCGGGCTCGGCACGGGCCTCCTCCTCTGGGTGCTGGTCGCGCGCACGAAGGTCGGCATGCTGGTCCGCGCCGGCTCGACCCATCCGGCCATGGTGTCGGCGCTCGGCGTCGACATCGACCGGCTCTTTATGGTCGTGTTCGCCTTCGGCGCCATGCTGGCGGGCTTCGCCGGCGCGATGGCCGGGCCGATCCTCTCGGTCGAGCCCACCATGGGCGACGGCGTGCTAATCCTCGCCTTCGTGGTGATCGTGATCGGCGGCATCGGCTCGGTGCGCGGCGCCTTCATCGCGGCGCTGATGGTCGGCCTCGTCGACACGCTCGGCCGCGCCTTCACGACCGATATCCTGAAGCTCGTCCTCAACAATTCCGCGGCGGCGAAGTCCGGGCCGGCGATCGCCTCCATGCTCATCTATGTGCTGATGGCGGCGATCCTGGCGGCGCGGCCCGAAGGCCTCTTCCCGGCGGAGCGCCGCTGATGGTGATGCGAGCGGCGAACGACAATGTGCGGCCGAGCCTCCTCGGCCCCTTCATCGCCTCGCCCGCGCCGGGGCTCGCGCTGATCGGGCTCCTCGCCCTCGTCCCGGTCGTCGCCACCGCCATCGGCGAGACCTTCTGGATCACGCTTGCCACCCGCATGGCGATCTTCGCGCTCGCCGCGCTCTCGCTCTCCTTCGTGCTCGGCCAGGGCGGGCTCGTCAGCTTCGGCCATGCCGCGCCGATCGGGATCGGCGCCTATGTGGTGCTGATCGCCGAGGACCTGCTGACCCGCGAAATCTTCGTCGTGCTGCCGCTCGCCTTCGCGGCCGGCGCCGCCTTCACGGCCGCGACGGGGGCGATCGCGCTCAGGACGCGCGGCGTCTACTTCATCATGATCACGCTCGCCTTCGCGCAGATGGCCTATTTCTCCTTCTTCAGCCTCTCGGCCTATGGCGGCGACGACGGCATGTCGCTCGCGGGCCGGTCGCTCGTCTTCGGCCAGCGCCTGCTCAAATCGGACGTCACCTTCGCGTATGTGGCGGTCGGCCTCCTCGCCGCCGTGTTCCTGGCGCTCGACCGGGTCACCGCGTCGCGGTTCGGCCGCGTCTTCCGCGGGCTCAGGCAGAACGAGGCGCGGCTCGCGGCGCTCGGCTTCGACGCCTTCTCCTACCGGCTCACCGCCTATGCGCTCTCCGGCGGCCTCGCGGGCGTCGCCGGCGCGCTCCTCGCCAACGACACGGAATTCGTCTCCCCCGCGCTGATGAACTGGCACCGGTCGGGCGAACTCATCGTCATGGTGGCGCTCGGCGGCCTCGCCCGGCTGCACGGCGCCGTCCTCGGCGCCATCCTTGTCATCGGGCTCGAGGAGGTCCTCTCCAATCTCGGCAGCCATGCCGCCCTCCTCGCGCCGCTCGGCGAGCACTGGAAACTCCTGTTCGGCCTCATCCTGGTCGCCGTCGTCCTGGCGCGCGGACTTCGCGCGGAGACGGGCCGGCCATGAGCGAGCCCGTGCTCCGCCTCGACGATCTTTCCAAGGCGTTCGGCGCGCTGGCGGTCACCCGACATGTCTCGCTGGAGGTCCGGCCCGGCGAGGTGCATGCGCTGATCGGGCCGAACGGCGCCGGCAAGACGACGCTCGTCAACCAGATCGCGGGCGTGATCCATCCGGACGCCGGCCGCGTCCTCATCGACGGCGAGGACATGACGCGCTTTAGCGTCGCGGCGCGCGCCCGGCGCGGCCTCGCCCGCATCTTCCAGATCTCCAGTGTCGTGCCGGGCTTCTCGGCGCTCGAAAACGTCGCGCTCGCCGCCCAGGCCGCGGACGGCTCCTCGTTCCGCTTCTGGACGCCGGCGGCAACCGACAAGCGCCTCAACGCGGCGGCCGGCGAGGCGCTCGTGCGCGTCGGCCTCGACCGTCGCGCCAAGGTCGCGGCGGGCAAGCTCAGCCACGGCGAACGGCGCTCGCTGGAACTGGCCATGGCGCTCGTCGGCGAACCCCGGCTCCTGCTCCTCGACGAACCCATGGCCGGCACCGGCCGGCGCGAGACGGAGCGGCTGACCGAGCTTCTCCTTTCGCTGAAAGGCCGCGTGCCGATGCTGCTCGTCGAGCACGACATGGCCGCCGTCTTCGCGCTCGCCGACCGCATCACCGTGCTGGTGGAAGGCGCGGTCGCGGCGAGCGGCACGCCCGAGGCGATCCGCCAGGACCCGGTGGTGCGGCGCGCCTATCTCGGCGAGGAGGGCGCGCCGTGACGCCGCTCCTCGAGGTCGAGGGGCTCGAAGCGGGCTACGGCGAGGCGCAGGTGCTGTTCGGCGTCTCGCTCACGGTCGCGCCCGGCGAGGTCGTAACGCTGATCGGGCGGAACGGCATGGGCAAGACCACCACGATCCGGGCGATCTTCGGCCTCTTGCGCCCGCTCGCCGGCAGCGTCCGCGTCAAGGGCGTGCCGCTCACCGGCGCGCCGCCCCATCGCATCGCCCGCGCCGGCCTCGGCTATGTGCCCGAGGGCCGGCAGGTGTTTCCGCGCCTCGGCGTGGAGGAAAACCTCCTCGCCACCGCCGCCGACCGGTCCGGCGGGGGGCGCTGGACGCTGCAGTCCGTCTACCGGCTGTTCCCGCGCCTCGCCGAGCGGCGGGGCAACCTCGGCACGCAGCTCTCCGGGGGCGAACAGCAGATGCTGGCGATCGGGCGGGCGCTGATGACCAACCCGGACCTGCTCGTGCTCGACGAGGCGACCGAGGGCCTCGCGCCCGTGATCCGTGCGGAGATCTGGGCGGCGCTCGCCGCGATCCGCGCCGAGGGACTGTCGATCCTCATCGTCGACAAGAACATCGAGGCGCTCGCCCGGATCGCCGACCGCCACGTCATGATCGAGAAGGGCGAGGTGGTCTGGACCGGCGGCGGCGATGCGTTGACGGCGCCGGGCGGACCGATCGAGCGCTACCTCGCTTTCGGCTGAACCGGTTCACCTCGGCGTCCGCCCCGGCTTCCCTTCCGGCGCCGCGAGGCCTAGAAACGTCCCTTTCCGCGCCGCGACAGACCGGGATCAGAGATGGACCTCTCCACCGAAACGCCGAGATCCGAACCGGTCCGCTTGGCGGAATTCCGGCCGACCCCCTACGCGATCGAGACCGTGTCGCTCGACGTGAAGCTCGCGCCCGAGAACACGATCGTGCTCGCCGAGACGCGCTACCGGCGCCGGCGCGACACGCCGCCCGGCACGCCGCTCGTGCTCGACGGAGACGAACTCGACCTCGTGTCGGTCACGCTGGACGGCCGGGCGATCGATCCGACCGGCTACGAGGTGAAGCCCGACCGGCTGACCATATGGCATCCGCCGGCGGAGGATTTCACGCTTGTCGTGACGACGCGCATCCATCCCGCGCGCAACACCAAGCTGATGGGGCTCTACCGCACGAGCGGCAACTACTGCACCCAGTGCGAGGCGGAAGGTTTCCGCCGCATCACCTATTTCCTCGATCGCCCGGACGTGCTGGCGGTCTACCGCACCCGCGTGGAGGCGGAGAAGGCGGAGGCGCCGTATCTGCTCGCCAACGGCAACCTGGTCGAGGCCGGCGACATCCCCGGCACGACGCGGCACTACGCCCTCTGGCACGACCCGCATCCGAAGCCCTGCTACCTCTTCGCGCTGGTCGGCGGCGACTTCGACGTGCTGCGCGAGGACTATGTCACGGGCAGCGGCCGCAAGGTGAAGCTCGAGATCTTCGTCGAGCACGGCAAGCTCGACCGCGCTGCTTACGCGATGGACGCGCTCGTCCGGTCCATGCGCTGGGACGAGACCGCGTTCGGGCGCGAATACGACCTCGACGTGTTCATGATCGTCGCGGTCAGCGACTTCAACATGGGCGCGATGGAGAACAAGGGCCTCAACATCTTCAACGACAAATACGTGCTCGCCCGGCCCGACACCGCGACGGACGCCGACTATGCGCATGTGGAAGGGGTGATCGCGCACGAATACTTCCACAACTGGACGGGCAACCGCATCACCTGCCGCGACTGGTTCCAGCTCTGCCTGAAGGAAGGGCTGACCGTGTTCCGCGACCAGGAGTTCTCCGCCGACATGCGCTCCCGCCCGGTGAAGCGCATCGCCGACGTCAAGCTCCTGAAGAGCCATCAGTTCCCGGAGGACGCGGGGCCGCTCGCGCATCCGGTGAGGCCGGAAATCTACCACGAGATCAACAACTTCTACACGGCGACCGTGTACGAGAAGGGATCCGAGGTGGTGCGCATGCTGAAGACGCTCATCGGCGCCGACGGCTTCAAGAAGGGCATGGACCTCTATTTCGAGCGCCATGACGGCGACGCCGCCACCGTGGAGGACTTCGTGCGCAGCTTCGCGGACGCGACCGGCCGCGACCTTGGCCAGTTCATGCTCTGGTACCGCCAGTCCGGCACGCCGGAACTCGCCGTGACGACCGACTACGACGCGGCGGCGAAGACCTTCCGCATGACCATCGAGCAGACCTGCCCGCCGACGCCCGGCCAGCCGACCAAGAAGCCGATGGTGATCCCGGTCCGATTCGGCCTGGTCGGCCCGAACGGCGACGACATGGCCTATGAGGCGATCGAGGGCGTCACCGTCGACGGCGACGTGATGGTGCTGACCGAGGCGCGCCACGACGTGGTCGTGACCGGCGTGGGCGCGCGGCCGATCCCCTCCCTGCTGCGCGGCTTCTCGGCGCCGGTGAAGCTGTCGCTCAACACCGATCCGGCCGACACGCTGTTCCTGCTCGGCCACGACGCCGATCCGTTCAACCGCTGGCAGGCGGCGCAGACGCTCGCCACGCGCGACCTCGTCGCCGGCTCGGCGGCACTCCGGCGCGGCGGCGCCATGGCAATCGACGGCCGCCTCGTCGAGGCCTTCGTCGCCGCCGCGGCCGACGACACGCTCGACCACGCGTTCCGCGCGCTCGTGCTCGGCCTGCCCGGCGAGGCGGATATCGCCCGCGAGATCGGCAGCGACGTCGACCCGGACGCGGTGTTCGCCGCGCGCGACCGGCTGAAGCGCGCCATCGCGGCGGCCGGCGCGACGACCTTCGGGCGGCTCTACCGCGACCTCGCCGGCCACGGCACGCCCTACAGCCCGGACGCGGCCTCGGCCGGCCGGCGCGCCTTGCGCAATGTGCTGCTCGACTATATCGCGGTCTCCGGCCGGCCCGACGCCGAGGCGACGGTGGTCGCGCATTTCGACGCGGCGGACAACATGACGGACCGCTTCGCCGCGCTCGCCGTGCTGGTCGGCACCGGCGCGCCCGGCGCGGCCGCGGCGCTCGACGCCTTCGCGGCGCGCTTCTCCGGCGATGCCCTGGTGATGGACAAGTGGTTCGCCGTGCAGGCGACCGCGCCCCTCCCCGCCACGCTCGACCGGGTCAAGGCGCTGACCACGCATCCGGGCTTCTCCTTCGCCAATCCGAACCGCGTGCGCGCGCTGGTCACCACCTTCGCGACCGGCAACCAGACGCAGTTCGCGCGCGCCGACGGCGCGGGGTTCCGCTTCGTGGCGGACGTCGTCCTGGAACTCGACGGCCGCAACCCGCAGGTCGCCGCGCGGCTCCTCTCCGCCTTCCGATCGTGGCGCGCGCTGGAAGTGGGGCGGCGGCAGCTCGCCGAGGCAGAACTCCGCCGCATCAGCATCAAGCCCGGGCTTTCGCGTGACGTCGCCGACATCGCCGACCGTTGCCTCCAGTGACGAGGTCAGCGCCGGGAACGCATGTATATATTCTAATATAATAGTTATTGATCGAGGACACGGCCACGCCATGGCCAGTATCTCGGTCGATCACGCAGAAACGGGATCGGGTTTTAATCTAACTTTAGCATGACCTGCTGCTTCATCACCCCAGCGTGCTGAGGGTGAACCGGTATGGATCTGAACGACACGGTCGTCGCCGCGCTGGCCGGCGTGAAGGTCCAGCTGAACAAGCTCGATACGCGGATCGACCGCTTCTCCGAGCGGATCGACCGCATGACCGAGCGGCTCGATCGCATCGACGCCCAGCTGGTCCATTCCGACGAGCGGGCCGAGCGGCTGGAGATGCGGCTGAGCGGCATCGAAAGCCGCCTGCACAAGACCGAGGACTCGCATGCCGCCATGGGCGCGCAGCTCGACCGGATGGCCGCGACCGAGGCCGCGCTCGAAGGAAGTCACAACGCCTTCATCGGCCGACTTCTCGCCATCGAGGGCGCGCAAGAGAGCGTGAGGGACCGGCTCGACCTCATCGACGACACCGGCAAGTCGCTGCTGGATCACCTGCGGCTGCAAGACATCGCTCGCGCCGGCGCGCGCGACGCGGTGCCGGCCGACCCGCAGGGCGATCGCCTCGCCATGCTGGAGACCACGCTGAACGCCCTGATCGAGCTGCTGCGCGCCCGCGAGAGCGAGGAGCTCGGCCGGCGACCGGAACCGCGCGACGACTGGGAGCGATTTCCGGCCTGGGAGACGAAGGCCGAGGGCAAGCGCGACAAGGGCAAGGCGGTGCTCGTCCCGGCGCCGCCCGACCTCACGGCGGTCACCGCTCTCGCCGACCGGCTCGGCCCGATCGAGTCCGCCCTGGTGGCGCTCGCCGAGCAGCTGAAGTCGCATCAGCTCGCGGACGACGAGACGCATGACCGGCTGACCGCCATCGAGGCGGCGCAACACTCGGTCGTCGAGCAGATGCGCGACCGCGCCTGGGATGAAGACGGGCTCGCGGAGAGCCTCGGCGGCCTCGAGGCGATCACGCGCGCGCTGGTCGACCGGCTGCGCGGCATCGAGCAGACCGGGCAGTTCTCCGCCGAGCGGCTGCAGGCGCTCGAGGCGAGCCATTCTTCCATGCTGCGCGGCCTCTCCATGATGGTCGGCCAGGGCGACACGTCGCTCGAAAGCTTGCGCGCCCTCGACGCCCGCCTTAAGGCATGGCCCGACCTCAACCTGATGGCCTCGTCGATCAACACCCAGTTCGGCGTCTGGCGCGATATGAAGGCGACGCTCGGCCACATCAAGACGCGCGCCGACGAGATCCAGCGCGCCATGCCGACGGACCTGCAGATCGGCCACCTGCGCTCCGAAGTGGCCGACCTGCGTGGCGAGGCCCCGCTGGTCGATGTGCGGCTCGGCCGCATCGAGGCCGAGCTCGGGCTCGGCAATCCCTTCGACAAGGTGCGCCCCGGCCCCGAGGCGGGCGAGCGACCCACGCTCGAATTCCTCGCCGCGGACCGCCCCGCGCGCGAACGGCCCGACCGCGCGCAGCGGCCCGACCGGCCGCTCCGCGGCGACCGCCCGTCCCCCGAGCGCCAGAACCCGGAGCGTCCGGCGGGCGAGCGCGCGGCCCACGACCGGCCCGGCCGCGATCGGACGGCGCGCGACTTCAACCTCTTCGACGCCCCGGCGGCGGAGCGGACGCCGCTCGACCGGACCGGCACCGACGGGTCCCCGGAACGGCCCCAGCCCGATCCGCACGCGTAAAAATTTTTCTAACTGTCACGTTCGAATCAAGTGCTTGCCCCTGTTGGAGACGTCGCCGCCGGGGCCGCCGCGGCGGGCTCCGGCTGCCCCATATTGCAGCGTCCGGGCTCTGGACAAGCCGCCGAACTGCGATTCAAATGATGTTGATTCGGTCGCCAGTACGCCTGTCGCCGCGACGAATCACACAAAAACATCAATGGATTGAGGGGCCAATCGATGGCATGGGCGGGGGCTGCCCAGGCATCATCGTGGATTCGTTCGCGGTGGCATGCCTACGCGCAAGGCGACCTGAGGCTGCAAGGCCATGTCAGGCTGCTCGCGGGACCGACCTATTTCCAGCTCTGCCGCCTCGAACCGATCCTGAAGCGGTCCATTCCGATCCTCATCATCGCCTTCATCAGCTACATCGCCGTGTCGCGCGGCGTCGCGCTGTTCGACGAATACCAGACGCACGAAACCCATGCGCGCGCCGAGGTGGCGATGACCGGCGCCACCATCGCGGCGGTGCTCGGGCGGGCGGACGCCAAGCTCACGACCGGCGGCCCGGCGCAGGCGCTGCGCGCCACCCTCGCCAATGCGGTGCCGCCGAGCGCGTCCTCCGACGACAAGCTCGTCCTGCTCGTCGACCCGGCCGGCCGCGTCGTCGCCACCGCGCCGCAGGTCCGCCACTGGGAAGGCCGCGCGCTCACCGACCTGATCGGCACCGGCCAGCCGCTCTCCGTCTATGGCGCGCGCGCCGGCGTGATGGAACTGCGGCTCGCGACCGGCCGCCTCGCCTTCGTGGGCGTCAACCACATCGAGGACAAGCTCGGCTCGGTCGCTGTCATTCATCTGTCGGACGCGGTGTTCGCCGGCTGGCGCGCGCATTTCGGCAATGCGGTGCTCGCCTTCGCCTTCACGGCGCTGATCCTGTTGGTGCTCACCTACGCCTATTTCGCGCAAGTGGAGCGCGCCGCCGTCTCCGACGACCTGCACAAGGACGCCAAGTCGCTCGCCGAGACCGCGTTCAAGCGCGGCCGATGCGGCCTGTGGGACTGGGACCTGTCGCGCGGCAAGGTGTTCTGGGCAGAATCCATGTTCGAGATGCTCGGGCTGCACAATCCGACCGGCCTCATCGGCTTCGGCGACATGTGCAAGCTCGTCCATCCGGCCGACGTCGACCTCGCAGGGCTCGCCGAGCGGCTCCTCTCCGGACGCCAACACACGGTCGACCAGGCCTTGCGGCTGAAGAGCGCCGACGGCCAGTGGCTCTGGTTCCGCGTCCGCGCCGAGGTGGTCGAGCGGGCCGACACCGGCCAGCGCCACCTGATCGGCATCGCCTCGGACATCACCGAGCAGCGCATCATGGCCGAGCGCACCGCGACCGCGGACCTGCGCCTGCGCGACGCGATCGAGACCATCTCGGAAGCTTTCGTCCTGTGGGACGCCGAGAACCGGCTCGTCATGTGCAATTCGAAGTACCAGCAGCTGCACCATCTCGGCGACGACGCGGTGCAGCCCGGCCTCCCCTATGCGGAGGTGATGGCCGCGGCGCGCCAGCACGTGGTGCATTCGCCCGTCGCGGTCGATCCGGGCGACGGCTCCGGCGCGAGCGGGCGCACCTACGAGGCGCAGATCGAGGGCGGGCGCTGGCTGCAGATCAACGAACGGCGCACCAAGGACGGCGGCTTCGTCTCGGTCGGCACCGACATCACCCAGCTGAAGCGGCACGAGGAGCGGCTGACCGAAAGCGAGAAGCGGCTCATGGGCACGGTCCTCGACCTGCGCCAGTCGCGCCAGACACTGGAGCGGCAGACCCAGGAACTGGTCGAGATGGCGGAGAAATACGCCGAGGAGAAGGTGCGCGCCGAAGAGGCGAACCGGATCAAGTCCGACTTCCTCGCCAACATCTCGCATGAGCTCCGGACGCCGCTCAACGCCATCATCGGCTTCTCCGACATCATGACGCGTGGGGTCACCAACAGCTTCGGCCCGCAGAAATTCGCCGAATACGCCCGCGACATTCACACGAGCGGGACGTTCCTCTTGAACGTGATCAACGACATCCTCGACATGTCGCGGATCGAGGCGGGCGCCATGGAACTCGAGCCCGAGGAGATCGACCTCGCGGGCCTCCTCACCGAAGCGACGCGCGTCGTCGCACCGGTCGCGGCGGAGAAGAACATCGAGATCTCGGCGGAGCTGACCGAGGCGGTCCGGATCGTCGCGGACCGGCGCGCGCTGAAGCAGATCCTGCTCAACCTGCTCTCCAACGCGATGAAGTTCACCCCGCCGGGCGGGCGCGTCCTGATCCGCGGCAAGGCGGTCGGCGACCGGGTCGCGATCACCATTCGCGACACCGGCATCGGCATCCCGGCCGACCAGATCCGCAAGCTCGGCCGGCCGTTCATGCAGGTCGCCAACCAGTTCACCAAGACGCACCGCGGCTCGGGGCTCGGCCTCGCCATCGCCCGCTCGCTCGTCTTCATCCACGGCGGGCAGATGCGCATCGCCTCCACGGTCGGCCGCGGCACCGCCGTCTCCATGCGCCTGCCGAGCGTGGTGGAGGCCCGGCCGCTCAAGGTGGCGGCCGAGTAGACCCCCGTTCGGCTCGCCGCGCCGGAGTACTCAGGGACGCGGCATCGGGTCCTGGCCCGGCTTGCCCATGCCGTCGCCCATCGGCCCGTGCATGCCGTCCATCCCTGGCATACCCCGCATGCCGCCCATACCCCGCATGCCGTCCATGCCCCGCATGCCGTCCATGCCACGCATGCCGTGGTGGCCGGGACCGCCCATGCCGGCGGCGAAGGGCGGCAGGTTGGCACGCATTTCCTCGCGCGTGACCTTGCCGTCGTCGTTCTCGTCGAACACGGCGAAGCGCTTGCGGAACGGCTTTTCCACCTCGGCCTTGGTCAGGGTGCCGTCCTTGTCGGTGTCGAGGCGGGCGAGGATGCGGTCGCGGATTTCCTCGACGCGCTTGCGGATGGCGGCGTCCATCTCGGCCTTGTCGATGACGCCGTCCTTGTTGGTGTCGATCGCGTCGAAGCGGCGGTCGGGGATCAAGAGCACTTCCTCGATCGTGACCGTGCCGTCCTTGTCGGTGTCGAAGCGGTTGAACATCATCTCGGCAAAGGCGCCCGGCCCGCGTCCCCATGAGCCGAAGCCGTCGCGCCAGCGCGGGCCCTCGGCGACGGCGACGCCGCCCGCCACGACGGCGAGCGCGGCACCGCCGAACAGCACCTTGGTCCAGGTCTTCATGGCTCTCTCCCGTTGCGGCCCTCGGCACGGGGCCTCGGTCGCTCGGCGCGATCGGGATCGACCGCAGCCGACACCGAGGCTAGGCCTCGGCGGATTACGGGCGAGTGGCGAACGGATTACCGATCGTTCATGTGTCGGAGCGCCGTCGTGGTCGGGGGGTTCGGCTGCGTCCCGCCCTCCGCTCGCGCCTGTCCGGCATTCAGCCCCGCTGCGGCCGCGCGGGCTTGCCCGGCTTCCCGATCAGCCGTTCGAAGCATTGGCGCACCTCGCGCTGCACGTCGCGCAAGGTCGCCTGCAGCGTGGCGAAATCCGGCAGTTCGGCGGTGCGGACGAGGAGGTCGATGAGGCCGGGCGGCGCCTTTTCGGGATCGAAATCCTCATCGGCGGCGATGCGCAGCACCTGCGTCAGCGCCTGGTAGAGGCGGATCGCCGGGATCAGGATGTCGGCGTCGGCGAGCGGCAGGAAACCGCGCTCGGCGAGGTGATGCAGCGCCACCGCCGTGTTGGTGGAGAGCACCGTCGGGTCCTCGCGGGCATGGGCGAGCATCAGCGTCTGGGCGATGAACTCCACGTCGACGAGACCGCCCGCGACCTGCTTGATGTTCCAGGGATCGGTCGTGCCCTTCTCCGCCTCGATCAGGCCGCGCATCTCCAGGACGTCGGCGATGAGTTTGGCGCGATCGCGCGGCCGCACCAGCACGTCGCGGATCGTCGTCTCCACCTGCGCGGCGAAGTCCGGCGGGCCGGCGATCACCCGGGCGCGGGTCAGCGCCAGATGCTCCCAGGTCCAGGCCTCGGTCGCCTGGTAGTCGCGAAAACCCGCGAGCGCGGTCGCGACGGGTCCCTTGTTGCCGGACGGGCGGAGCCGGAAATCGACCGCATAGGCCGCGCCCTCGGCGGTCGGCGTGGTGAGGCCGACGATCAGGCGCTGCGTCAGCCGCGCGAAATACTGCGCGCCCATCAGCGGTTTCGGCCCGTCCGACACGGTGTCGTCGGCGGGGAGTTCGTAGAGCAGCATCAGGTCGAGGTCGGAGGCCGCGGTCATCTCGCGCCCGCCGAGCTTGCCCATGGCGACCACGGCGGCGCGGGCGCCGGGGACGCGGCCGTGCGTCCGCGCGATCTCGGCCTCGACGCGATCGAGGAGCGTGTCGACCAGCATGCCGGCGAGGCCGGCGAAGGCGACCCCGGCCTGAGTCGCCGAGACGGTGCCGGTGAGGACGCGCACGCCGATCAGGAACATCTGCTCCTGCACGAAAATGCGCACGCGGTCGAGCATGTCCTCGTAGGAGACCGCCTCGTCGAGCGAGACATTAAGGCGCGCCGTCAGGTCGGCGGGGGTCGGCAGATGATCGAAGAAGGCCGGGTCGAGCACCGCGTCGATCACGCGCGGGCGGCGGGTCAGCATGTCGGCGAGCTTCGGCGCGGTGCCCATGATCTCGGTCAGGAGCCCGAGCAGGCGCGGCTTCGAGACAAGGATGGAAAAGATCTGCAGGCCGACCGGCAGCCGCGCCACGAAGCGGTCGAAGGCCAGGAACGCGGCGTCCGCATTGGCGGTGGCGGCGAGTGCGGAGAGGAGCACCGGCGTCAGTTCGGTCAGCCGCTCGCGCGCGACCGTCGACCGGGTGGCCGGGTAGCGCCCGAAGTGCCAGGCCCGAATCGCGGCCGTCACCTCGGCGGGCCGGCGGTAGCCCATGCGTGCGAGCGTCTCCAGCGTGCCCGGGTCGTCCTCGTCGCCGGTGAAGACGAGGTTGCCGGAGGCCGAGAGGTCCGGCGCGTTCTCGAAGAGCCGCGCATAGTGGCGCTCGACGATCGTCAGTTCGGCGAGCAGCACCGCGGCGAAGTCCTTGTAGTGGCGGAAGCCGGACATGCGCGCGATGCGCTCGAGGCCGGCGGGATCGGTCGGCAGGGTATGGGTCTGCTCGTCGGCGACCATCTGGATGCGGTGCTCGACGTCGCGCAGCAGGAGATAGGCGCGGGTCAGCTCGTCGCGGACGGCCGCGCCGATCCAGCGCTGCCGCACCAGTTCGTCGAGCATGGCGAGCGTGCCGCGCCCGCGCAGCGCCGGGTTGCGGCCGCCGGCGATCAGCTGCTGCGTCTGCACGAAGAACTCGATCTCGCGGATGCCGCCGCGGCCGAGCTTCACATTGTGGCCGGGGATGCGGATCTCGTCGTCGAAGCCGCGATGGGCGTGGATCTGCCGCTTGATCGAGTGCACGTCGGCGATCGCCGCGTAGTCGAAGTACTTGCGCCAGATGTAAGGCCGGATCTCCTGCAGGAACGCCTCGCCCGCCGCCTTGTCGCCGGCCGCCGGCCGCGCCTTGATGAGTGCCGCGCGCTCCCAGTTCTGGCCCATGCTCTCGTAGTATTGCAGCGCCGCATCGACCGACATGGCGACCGGCGTCGCGCCCGGATCCGGCCGGAGCCGCAGGTCGACGCGGAACACATAGCCGTCGGCGGTGCGCTCCTGGAGGATCCGGACCATGCGCTTGGCGACGCGCACATAGAGGTCGACCGCCTCGTCCGGGTCGGCGAGCCGGTCGCGCACGCGGGCATGGTCGAAGAACAGGATCAAGTCGATGTCGGAGGAATAGTTGAGCTCGTAGGCGCCGTGCTTGCCCATGGCGAGCACGATCAGGCCCGAGCCCTCCTCCGGATCCGCTTCGTCTTCGAGCACGATCTTGCCGCGGGCGGCGACCTCGCGGAGTGCGAAGCGGATGGCGGCGGAGAGGCAGGCATCGGCGAGGCGCGTCAGCGCGTCGGTGACCTCGACGCTCCCCCAGACGCGGCCGAGATCGGCGAAGGCGATGGCGAGCGCGGCCTCCTGCTTCAGGACGCGCAGGCGCCGCATCAGCTCCGCCTCGTCGAGTTTCGCCGGATAGGCGGTCGGCTCGGCGATGAGGCGCGCGACGGTTTCCGCCGGGTCCTCGGCGAGGATGCGCGCCACGCGGGCGGGATCGCGCGCGGCGACTTCGGTCAGGTAAGGCGAGGTGCCGAGCACGCCCTGCAGGAAGGGCCGTGCGCGCGGCTCGCGCTCCAGCAGGTCGGCGAAGGCGTGCGGGCCCTCGTCCCAGCGCTCGCGCTCGACCAGGCGGGCGATCGCGGCGTCCCCGGCCTTGCGCTCCGGCGGCTGGATGAGGCGGGTGACCCGATCGAGGAGCGGCCCGGCCGGCGGCGCCGGCGGCACATCCGGGCGCGGGCCGGCCTGCCCCGCCTTGGTCGCCTCGGTGTCCTTGCCCATTCCGGTCCGCCCGCTCGCTGCGCAAGCGAGATCAGTACGTCGGGACGGGCCGGTCAAGGGGGCGGCGGCACGGCCCTGGCGAGCCGCAGGCTGGCGCGGAGCCCGGGGCCGGCGTCCTCCAGCACGATCGAGGTGCCGTGCAGATGGGCGATCGCGGAGACGAGCGAGAGGCCGAGGCCGGAGCCGGGCATGGACCGGCTCTCCTCCAGCCGCACGAAGCGACCGAGCACGTGCTCGCGCTGCGCCTCCGGAATGCCGGGCCCGTTGTCGGCGACCGAGATCGCCACCTTGTCGTCGGTCGTCGCCACGCCGACGCGGATCGCCGGGTCGCGCCCCTCGGCGCGGGCGTATTTCAGCGCGTTGTCGACGAGGTTGCTGAGCGCCTGGGCGAGCAATTCGCGATTGCCCATGGCGAAGGCCTCGGCCGGCGCGTCGAGGGCGAGGCTGACGCCCTGCTCCTCGGCGGCGGGCTCGTAGAGCTCCACGACGCCGCGCGCGAGGTCGACCACGTTCAAGGCTTCGAGTGGAGCTGTCTGGCTGCCGCTCTCCACCCGCGCGATGGTCAGGAGCGCGTTGAAGGTGGTGATGAGGCCGTCGCACTCCTCGATCGTCTGTTCCAGCGCGGCGCGGTAGCGCGGCAGGTCCGGCTCGGCGGCGAGCGCGCCCTCCACGCGATTGCGCATGCGGGTGAGCGGCGTCTTCAGGTCGTGCGCGATATTGTCGGAGACCTCCTTGAGGCCGACCATCAGGTCGTCGATGCGCTCCAGCATGCCGTTGAGGTTGATCGCGAGGCGGTCGAACTCGTCGCCCGAGCCGCTCACTGGCAGGCGGCCGGACAGGTCGCCGGCGACGATCTTGCGGCTCGTCGCGCTCACTTCGTCGATCCGCCGCAGCACCCGACGCGACACAAACAGCCAGGTGACCGCGCCGAGCACCACCATCACGGCGATGATGGCGCGGAAGGCACTGCGGAAGATCTCGCGGAACTGCTCGCGCTCGCCGATGTCGCGCCCGACCAGCACGCGGAACCCGCCGTCCAGGCTGAACACCCGGACGATGGCGAAATGCGGCCGGTCGGTCGGGCTGTCGAAGCGCGTGTAGCGGATCGGATGCGCCGGCTCCTCGCCGCCCTCCATCACGTCGGGCGGCAGGTCGGCGACGTTGCCGGCGACGTAGTTTCCCGAGAAATCGGAGATCAGGTAGAGATTGGCGCCGGGCGTGCGGCTGCGCTGCTCGACGACCGTGATGAGCCGCCGGATGCCGCCGCGCTCGTGCTGGTAGCGCAGGTCGTCCACCTCGGTCTCGATCGTGTCGCGCAGCTGCGCGGAGAGGAGCTCGCCCGTGGTGCGCGAGACATAGGCGACGAGGAACAGGGTGAGGCCCGTGAACACGACCAGATAGACGACCGACAGCCGGAACGCCGTCGTGCGCACGATGCGGCGGAGCGCGAGCATCTAGCGGTCCAGGTCGCGGATCATGTAGCCGGCGCCGCGCACCGTGTGCAGCAGCGGCCGAGCGTAGCCCTTGTCGATCTTGGAGCGGAGCCGCGACATGTGGACATCGATCACGTTCGTCTGCGGATCGAAGTGGTAGTCCCACACATTCTCCAAAAGCATCGTGCGGGTAACCACTTGGCCGGCGTTCTTCATCAAATATTCCAGGAGCCGGAACTCGCGCGGCTGCAGCGGGATCTCGTCGGCGCCGCGCGTCACGGTATGGGAGAGCCGGTCGAGCACCAGGTCGCCGACCCGATAGGAGGTTTCCTGTTCGCCGGGCCGGCGGCGGCGGCCGAGCGCCTCGACGCGGGCGAGGAGTTCGGTGAAGGCGTAGGGCTTGGCGAGATAGTCGTCCCCGCCCGCGCGCAGGCCCTTCACCCGGTCGTCGACCTGGCCGAGCGCGGAGAGAATGAGGACGGGCGTGTCGTCCTTGCGGTCGCGCAGGCCCTGCACGATGGAGAGGCCGTCGCGGCGCGGCAGCATGCGGTCGACCACGAGTACGTCGTAGCCGCCCTCGGAGGCGAGGTGCCAGCCGTCGTCGCCGTCGGCCGCGTGATCGGTGACGTGGCCCGCTTCCCTGAGGGCCTTGACCAGGTAGGCGGCCGCCTCGCGGTCGTCTTCGATGATGAGAATCCGCATGATCGCAGCATATCCACAAAGCATGGCTCGCGCCGCCCGAGCATGTCCCGATCGAATGATTTCATTCGATCGAGAAGGACTTGCTCCCCGGTCGACAGCCCGAGAGCGGTCCCGACATGCAACGGCGGCGGACCGCCAAAACGATCCGCCGCCGCGCAGTTGTCCGGAGCCCCGATGAGCGGGGGGGCGGGGCCGAGGCACCGGACGAGCTTATTCCATGAGCATCACGACGGAGCGGTCAGCTCCGGGTGATCGGGAGCGGCACGAAGCGGGTGTTGTCACCCTTCTGCACGCGCAGCAGCACGGCGCGGCGGCCTTCCTGGCGGGCGTCCTTGACCGCGCCGGTCACGTCGGCGGCGGTCGCCACCGAGCGGCCCTGCACGTCGAGGATCACGTCGCCGACGTCGATGTCGCGGCGCGCCGCGGCTCCGCGCGGATCCACCTCGACCACGACGACACCCTGGTTGCCCTTGCCCACATCGGTGGCCGGGGCGACCTTCATGCCGAGTTCGGCGAGCGCGGTCGGCTGGGCGCCGTCGCTGCCCTTGTTGCCGCCGTTGTCGGCGAGGCGGGCCTCGTCGGGCAGACGGCCGAGCTGCACCTTCACGTCCTGCTCCTTGCCGGCACGCAGCAGGGTGACGCGGACGGTCGCGCCCGGCTCGTAGCCCGCGATGGTGCGGGCGAGGTCGCGCGGGTTGCGCACCGGCTTGCCTTCGACGCCAAGGATCGCGTCGCCGGCCTTGATGCCGGCCTTGGCGGCGGGCGAGTCCTTCTGCGGCTCGGCGACGAGCGCGCCGCGGGCATCCTTCATGCCGAGGCCGTCGGCGATGTCGCGGTTGATCGGCTGGATCTGCACGCCGAGCCAGCCGCGCACGACCTCGCCGTTCTTCTCGAGCTGGGCGATGACCTTCTGCACGGTCTCCGCCGGGATGGCGAAGCCGATGCCGACCGACCCGCCCGAGGGCGAGTAGATGGCGGTGTTCACGCCGACCACTTCGCCGTTGAGGCTGAAGGTCGGGCCGCCCGAGTTGCCGCGGTTGATCGGGGCGTCGATCTGCAGGAAGTCGTCATAGGGACCGGCGCCGATCTCGCGGCCGCGGGCCGAGACGATGCCCGCCGTCACGCTGCCGCCGAGGCCGAACGGGTTGCCGACCGCCAGCACCCAGTCGCCGACGCGGATGTCGGCCGGGGCGAAGGACACGGTCGGGAAGTCGGTGCGCGCATCGTCGATCTTGACCAGCGCGACGTCGGTCTTCTCGTCGCTGCCGAGCACCTTCGCCTTGTACTCGTTGCCGTCGTCGGTGAGCACGGTGACCTCGGTCGCGCCCTTCACCACGTGGAAGTTGGTGACGACCTTGCCGTCCGGGCTGATGATGAAGCCGGAGCCCTGCGACATCACGGCTTCGCCGCGCTGCTGGCCGCGACCGTTGTCGCCGGGCCGGTTCTGGCCGTTCGGGGCGCCGAACTCGCGGAAGAAGCGCTCGAGCGGGCTGCCCTCCGGAATGTCCGGGAACGAGTCCATGTAGGACTGGCGCGGATTGGCGCGCTCGCCGCGGACGCGGATCGAGACGACGGCCGGGCGGACCTTGTCCACCACCGGCGCGAAGGAGAAGCCCTGGACGTTCAGCGGCGAGGCCGGCTGGTCGATGGTCGTGCGGGCATTCTGGGCGCGCGCGTCGGTGACGCCCGGCAGGAAGCCCTCGACCGCGAAGACGCCGACGAGGCCGAGCGACATCGCGCCGGCGAGCAGGGACTTGCGATGCCGGGCGATCTTGCCGCCGGTCGATTTCAGTTGGTCGGTAACGGACATTGTCATCCTCCTGGGGACACGGAAATCGCTGGAGCGGCTCGCCCTCGTCGAGGCTTCGGCGCGCCGCTTCGTGTCTCCATAGATGGGGCTCGTCGCCTTACCCGCCTCTGTCGGGGCGATTAAATCTTCGTAAGGTTCGGTTCATCCTGGCGGCGCCTTCCGCACGACTTGGCGTATCGCCCGACGGCGGGCGACCAGAGGATGCCTGCTGGCTGCAATCGACAAGAAGACGATGCCTTGACGTCCTGATCGACGACCGCCGAGCCGATCCCTCAGGCGTCGCGCGCGAGGATCGCTTCGAGGCGGCGCTTCTCGTCGTCGCTGAGGGTCGCCTCGGCCGGGGCAGGCTCGGCGGCGCGGCGGCGCAGCCAGATGGCGATGCCGCCGCCGGCGAGCGCGAGGATCAGGAACGGCGCGATCCACAGGAGCGCGGTGGCGCCGGAAAAGCGCGGACGCAGCAGCACGAACTGGCCGTAGCGCTCGACCAGGAAGTCCTTCACGCCCTCGTCCGTGTCGCCGAGCTTCAGCCGCTCGCGCACGATGAGGCGCAGGTCGCGGGCGAGCGGCGCGTCGCTGTCGTCGATCGACTGGTTCTGGCAGACCATGCAGCGGAGTTCCGCCGAGATCGAACGCGCCCGCGCCTCGAGCGTCTTGTCGGGCAGGATCTCGTCCGGCTTCACGGCGAGCGCCGGCCCGGCGGCGGCGGCGAGCGCGAGGACGAGCGCGAGGACGAGGCGAGCGATCCTGGCCATGCGACCCCTTCCCTACTCCGCCGCCGCCGGCGCTGTGCCGGCCCTCGGCGGCACGGACCGCGCGGGCTTCGGCGCGCCGACCCTGAGGCGGCGATCGGTGAGCGAGACGAGGCCGCCGAACGCCATCACCACGGCGCCGAGCCAGATCAGCGTGACGAAGGGCTTGTAGTAGATGCGCATGGCATAGCCGCCATTCGCCTGGGCGTCGCCGAGCGACATGTAGAGCTGCGAGAACACGAAGGTCTCGATGGCCGCCTCCGTGGTCGGCATCTGGCGCACCGGATAGAAACGCTTGGCCGGATGCAAGGTGGCGACCACCTGGCCGTCCTTCCTGACCGTGAAGGTCGCCATCGTCTCCTGATAGTTGTCGCCATGGAGCGGGTTGGTGCCCTCGAAGGTGAGTTCGAAGCCGGCGACGCGCGTCGTCTCGCCGGGCAGCATGACGAGGATGTCCTCCGTCTTCCACGACGCCTCGGCGACGATGCCGAGCAGCGTCACGCCGACGCCGAAATGGGCGAAGGCCGTGCCCCAGGCCGAGCGCGGCAGCCCGGCCGCGCGCCGCAGCGCCCCGGCCGGCTCGGCGAAGAGCTTCAGACGCAGCGCGATCTCGGAGAGCGAGCCGGCCATCAGCCAGATCGCGAGCGCCACGCCGACGAGCGCCAGCAGCGGCCCGCCGCGGTGGAACCACCAGAGGATCGCGGTGAGGACGAGGGTGAGCGCGAAGGCGGCGACGAGGCGCTCGGCGGCGCCGAGCAGGTCGCCGCGCTTCCAGGCGAGCAAGGGCCCGAACGGCACGGCGACGAGGAGCGGCAGCATGAGCGCGCCGAAGACGAGGTCGAAGAACGGCGCGCCGACCGAGATCTTGTCGCCGAACGCCTCGAACACGAGCGGCAGCAGGGTGCCGATCAGCACGGCCGCGCAGGAGACGGTGAGGAAGAGGTTGTTGAAGACGAGCGCGCCCTCGCGGCTGATCGGGGCGAAGATGCCGCCCTGCGCCAGCATCGGGGCGCGCCAGGCGAACAGGGTGAGCGAGCCGCCGATGAAAAAGGCGAGGATCGCCAGGATGAACACGCCGCGCGTCGGGTCGCTCGCGAAGGCATGCACGGAGGTGAGCACGCCGGAGCGGACGAGAAAGGTCCCGAGCAGGGAGAGCGAGAAGGCGAGGATCGCGAGGAGCACGGTCCAGACCTTCAGCGCGTTCCGCTTCTCCATCACGATCGCGGAATGGAGAAGCGCGGTCGCCGCCAGCCAGGGCATGAAGCTCGCATTCTCGACCGGGTCCCAGAACCACCAGCCGCCCCAGCCGAGCTCGTAATAGGCCCAGTAGGAGCCCATCGCGATGCCGAGGGTGAGGAAGCACCAGGCGGTGAGCGTCCAGGGCCGCACCCAGCGCGCCCAGGCCGCGTCGAGTCGCCCCTCGATCAGCGCGGCGACCGCGAAGGCGAAGGAGATCGAGAGGCCGACATAGCCGAGATAGAGGAGCGGCGGGTGGATCGCGAGGCCGAAGTCCTGCAGCACCGGGTTGAGGTCGCGCCCCTCCATGGGCGCCGGCTGCAGCCGGGCGAAGGGGTTCGACGTGACCAAGATGAACAGCAGGAAGGCGCTCGCCACCCAGGACTGCACGCCGAGCACGTTGGCCTTCAGGGGAGCCGGCAGGTTGCGGCCGAACACGGCGACGAGCGCGCCGAACAGGGCGAGGATCAGCACCCAGAGCAGCATCGAGCCTTCGTGGTTGCCCCACACGGCGCTCAGCCTGAAGTACCAGGGCATCGCCGAATTCGAGTTCTCCGCCACGTTCTCGAGCGAGAAGTCCGACACCAGATAGGCCTGGGCGAGGACCGCGAAGGCGATCGCGACGAACCCGAACTGGGCGACCGCGCTCGGTCCCCCGGTCGCCATCAGCGCCGCGTCCCGGCGCGCGGCGCCGAGCATCGGCAGCGCCGCCTGGACGAGCGCGAGGGCGAAGGCGAGCACGAGCGCGTAGTGGCCGATCTCGTTCAGCATTCCCATCCTCCAGGCCGGCGCCGGGCGGCGTCCGGCACGACCTTCAGTTCCTGACCGTCGCGGGCGGCGTGCCCGTGTCGGCCTCGGCCGACGGCGTTCCCCTGGCGGGGGCCGGCGCCGGGGTGTCGCCCGGCTTCGGCGCGCCGCCCTGCCAGTGGCCCTGCTTCTTCAGGCTCTCCGCCACTTCGCGCGGCATGTAGGTCTCGTCGTGCTTGGCGAGCACGGTCTCGGCGGCGAAGCGGCCGTCGGTGCCGAGCCGGCCCTCGGTCACCACGCCCTGCCCCTCACGGAACAGGTCCGGCAGGATGCCCTTGTAGGTGACCGGGATGGTCGACACCGTGTCGGTCACCTCGAAGCTCACCGTGGTGCCGTCGCCCCGCTTCACCGAGCCGTCCTTGACGAGGCCGCCGAGGCGGATGCGCTGGCCGGGCGGCAGCTGCTTGGCAAGCACGTCGGAGGGTGAGTTGAAGAACACGATGCGGTCGTTCAGCGCGTAAGTGACGAGCCCGACCGCCACCGCGATGACGGCACCGGCGATGCCGATCAGGGTCAGTCTGCGCTGCTTGCGGGTCATGAGGTCCGTTCGTTGCGGCGCGGCGCGCCTTGCCAGTTCATGAGATGCCTGTTCACGAGATGAGGCCGAGGCCCCGGGCCAGTTCGTCGATCTTCGCGCGCTCCTGGTCGTTGTCCTTGAACGCCTCGTGCGCCTTTTGCAGCGCCGCCAGCGCCTCCTCCTTGCGGCCGAGCACGGCGAGGGAGCGAATGAGCCGCGACCAGTCGTCGATCGATCCGCCCGACGTCTCCAGCCGCTCCGAGAGGCGGGCGACCATGCTCTCGATCATGCGGCTTTGCTCGACGGCGGGCAGCTTCTGAGCGGCGGCGATGTCGTCCTGCGACGGCCCGGCCGCGGGCGCGGTCGCGGCCACGTCGGCGCCCCCGGCCTCGGCCGTCTCGCGCGGATCGACACGCTGCAATTCCTTGCGGGCGGCCTCGAACCACGGTTCGTCGCCCCGCGCGGAGCGGATCAGGCGCTTCCAGGCGGCGACCGATTCGGCCTTGCGCCCCTCCTGCGACAAAGCGAGCGCGAGGAACATCTTCGGCGCCACGGCCTTCGGGTCCTCTCCGAGCGCCGATTCGAAGGCGGTGCGGGCTTCCTTGGTGACCACGCCGCCGGACTGCATGGTGAGCGCCTGGCCGAGTCCGGTCTGACGCGACGCATTGCCGCCGCCCGCCTGGATGGCGTTGCGATAGGCGGTCACCGCGTCGGACGCGCGGTTGAGGCGCAGATAGAGCGCGCCCATCACGTCCCAGCCGAGCGCGTCGTCGGGCTTCCTCGCCAGATGCGCCTCGGCGCGGGCGATCAGCGCGTCGATCGACTGGGTGTCGGGCGCCTCGGCGAGCCGGGCGGCAAGCGGCTGGTCGGGGAGGTCGGGATGGCCGATGCGGAGATAGAGGCCGAGCGCGATCGCCGGGATGACCAGGATCGCGACCATGCTGGCGGCGCCGGCGGCGAAGCTGCTCGCCTGCGGAGCGGCATCCTCGGCCTCCGCCTCGCGCGCCGCGCGCAGCAGGCGGCGGGCGATTTCGGTGCGCGCCGCCTCGGCCTCGGCGGGCGCGATCAGGCCGCGCGCGAGGTCGCGGTCGAGTTCGGCGAGCTGGTCGCGATACACCGACTGGTCCTGCCCGGCCGCGGCGGCGGCGCGGCGCGCCCGCGCGAGCGGCGCGAGCACCGCCAGGGCGGCGATCGCGGTCATGACGGCGAGTGTGACCCAGAGAAGCATGTCGGTCGGTGTTCCAGGCCGGCAAGGCCTCTCGTTCGAACGCGTGTCGTGCCGTCCGGTCCGGCGCGGCGGCTGCAACCCGTCGGACCCGATGGCACGCGTTGAACTATCGCTCGCGGCGGCCGCCGGCAACCGTCCCGTGGCTACAAGCCGCAGTGTCGCGAAGCCTTGACGACAATCAATCCTTCCGCGTTCTCTTCACCGACAACCGGTGCGGAATTGGGGCGGACCTCACCGGGACGTGATGAGCCGGATCAGCACATCGAGCGCGGACGGTGCCGAGCGTCTCAGGCGCCGAGCTTGGCCGGGCGCTGCACGGCGTGGTCGCGGCTCTTGCGCAGGACCGCGGCATAGTCGTCGCCGAACACCAGGGCGGTCAGCTTGATCGAGCCGTCGACCGCCTCGATCAGGGCCCGCCGGTCGAACGCGGCCTTCGACTTGAGGTCGGCCAGCAGCTTGCCGGAAATCGTCTCGAGTGTCTGCTCGACCGCCTTGCGGGTGCGGCCGACCACATCGTTCACGGCGAGGCTGTCGCTCGCCGCTCGCGCCTCGCCGAGGAGGCGGAGCGCGAACTCGGCATCCTCGAAGGCGGCCTGGTCGAAGCCGCCGCCATGGGAGCCGACGAGGCTTTCGACCGGGAGCGCGCGGCGAATGAGGTCGGGCGCCTGTTCGAGCTCCTTGCCGACCCGCTCCGACATGGACTTCCGTGCCGCGCCGAGCCGCTTCAGCCAGGGGCTCACGTCCTCCAGTTCGACGGACAGGGCGATCTGGCGGACGAGGTCGTGGAAGTCGCGCAGCAGCGGCAGCGCCTTCGCCCGCTCCGCGGGGCGATCAAGCGCGCCGGAAAGCTCGACGGCCATGCGTTCCGGCTCGGACAGCACGATCTCGACGAGGCGCGCATAGGGACCCGCATGGACCGCGCGGGCGTCGTCGGTGCCGGCGAGCCGCATGGCCATGGTGGCGAGGAGCGCCGGCGACCCGGCGCGCCCGAGCAGGATGGAGCCGACATAGGCGCTGTCGATCTGCACCTTGTTCACGGTGGCGCGCACGAGCTCCATCACATGCGTGCCGGGCTCGGTCACGTCGAGGATGGAGAAGACGCGCGGCAGCTGGGCGATGAAGCTCGACACCGCGGCTTCCCGCTGGAAGACGTAGAGGACGTCCTTGAGGTCACGCGCGACGGCGTCACCGCCGATCTGCCAGGCCATCCGATGCCACTGCTTCGCGTCACCCTCGGCCTCGCGCAGGAGCTGCAGCGCCCGCTCGGTCGCGTCGCGGCGAAGCTTGCGGGCGACCGGTTCCGGGTCGCCGCGGCCGTCACGGGGGTCCTGCGCGAAAGCGCGCTCGAAGTCGCGCGGCAGCACGTCCCGGATCATCCAGGTCCAGATCGGGCCGAGCGAGGCGCGATGCACGCGGCCGGCCTGCTTCGTCGGCAGCGCGGCGGCGACGCAGAGCGGCTGCACCGGCTCGAAGAACACGGTCTCGATCTTCTCGCGCCAGGACGGGTCGCCCGCCGTCGAGGCGGCCGGCTCATGCGGATCGAGATCGAGTTCGAGCCCTTCCACGGCGGCGAGCAGGATGTCGGCCGGGATCTCGCTGTCGCGATGGGCCGACGACCGGATCGCCCTGACCAGCATGGCCCGGGCGTTCGGCGAAAGCGCCTCCATATAGGCGCGCACCTTGGACGTCACGAGCCCGCGATTGGGCATGGGGCAGAACTCTCGAAGGTCGGAACCAGACCGTCGGAGCATCGGTCAGAACGGTTAAATTTATGCCCACGCCGGGCGCCGAACCGGCAGCCTTCTCAGCCGAGCGGGCGCCAGCTGCCGTCGGCCTGGCGGCAGGCGGTGGAGCGGACCATGTCCTGCTTCGCGCCCGCGACGACGCGGTGGCTGTAGTCGCGGCAGGTGTATTCGTTGACCGAATAGGCCGGGCCCGGCGTGACGGCGCCCGAGCGGCCGGTCTTCGGATTGGTCCATTCGCGCGCGGTGCCGGCCTGGCCGTATTGCAGCGCCTCGTATTCCGCCTCGGCGGAAAGCTGCCGGTCGCGCTCGTCCATGCCGCGGCCGGCCTCGGTCGATAGGACGAGGCCGAGCGTCGCGCCGGCGCCCGGATAGCGCGGCTTGGTGGCGGCCTCGTCGACCATGCTCGGCGACGTGGCGATCGTGTCGCCGCATCCGGCGAGGACAAGGCAAGCGAGGGCCACGACAGCCCGACGTCCAGCGATCATTCCTGAGCCCCATCGTCCGCGCCACGGGCGGCGAATCGCCAGCGTCGCGCGGATCGCGCTGCAAACCACTCTAACATGGTCGAAATGTGGGGGGCCGGCCAGCCATGCAAGAGCTTGCCCCAGCGGGACTTTTCGCCCGCAGGGACACGTCGCTCGGCGCTGTGTTCCGCATGCATGTCGCGTGGCCGCCGTGTGCGGCCGGTCAGCCGTCACAGCGCCGGCAGGACGAGTTCGCAGCGCAGGCCGCCCTCGGGCGCGTCGCCGAGTTGGAAGCGGCCGCCATAGAGCGCGGCGAGCTCGGTGACGATGTTGAGCCCGAGGCCGGTGCCGGGCACGGTCTCGTCGAGGCGCTTGCCCCGCTTCACCGCCTCGACGCGCTTCTCCGGCGTGAGGCCCGGGCCATCGTCGTCGACCGTTATGATCAGGAAGCGCCGCTCGTCCGAGCGCGGATTGCCCTCGATCTTGGCGGTCACCACCACATGGCCGCCGCACCATTTGCAGGCGTTGTCCATCAGGTTGCCGAGCGCCTCCTCGAGGTCCTGCTTCTCGCCGCGGAAGCGAAGGCCGGGGGTAACCTCCACATCGATCACCACGCCCTTGCGCTCATGGATCTTGCGCATGGCGCGAGCGAGCCGCTCGATGATCGGCTCGACGTCGGAAACGGCGCCGATCACGCGGCGCTGCGCGGCCATGCGGGCGCGTTCGAGGTGGTGGTCGATATATTCGCGCACGAGCCCCGCCTGCTCGACGATGCGCTGGGCGAAGGGCAGTTCTGAGGCGCGTGCCTCGTTGGCGATGACCGAGAGCGGGGTCTTCAGCGCATGGGCGAGGTTGCCCACATGGGTGCGCGCGCGCTCCATGGTCTCGCGGTTCGATTCGATGAGCGCGTTCAGCTCCTGCGCCAGCGGCTCGATCTCGGAGGGGAACTCGCCCTCCAGCCGCTCCGCGTCGCCGGCGCGCACGGCGAACAGCGCGTGGCGCATGCGTTCGAGCGGGGTGAGGCCGAGGCGGACCTGGAAATAGGTGGTGATCACGAGGCCGAAGCCGACCAGCGCGAGGATCAGCGACGTGCGGGTGGAGAAGGCGGTCACGTCCTCGTTGAGATCGCCCGCATTGCCGGCGACTGCCAGCTTGTAGCGGTTCACGTCGTCGAACGAGATCTCGCGCTCGATGATTCGGAGGTCCTGCTTGTCCGGCCCCTGGATGTAGCCCTTGGCGACGCGGTCCGGCCCCGGCTCGATGTTGACGTCGCTCGGCAGGACGAGCACGTCGCCGATCAGCGAGTTCGACGTCAGGACGGCCTTGCCGTCCGAATTGCGGCGCAGCACCCAGTACCAGCCGGAGAGCGGCACCTCGAAGCGGCCCTCGCCCAGATTGCCGGGGTCCTTGAAGGTGCCGCTGCCGTCCGACTGGGCGGCGAGCGCGCCGACCAGCGTCTTCAGATAGACGCCGAGGCGCTCGTCGAAGGCGCGCTCGACCGAACCGCGGTAGACCGCGATGAGGATGAACCCGGCGACGGCGAGGGAGAGTGCACTCCAGATCGCGGCGAGGACGAAGAGGCGGAGGGCAAGCGAACTACCCTGCATCGCCCGTCATGCCGACCGTGTAGCCGAGGCCGCGGATGGTCTGGATGATGTCGACGCCGAGCTTCTTGCGCAGGCGGCCGATGAACACCTCGATCGTGTTGGAGTCGCGGTCGAAGTCCTGGTCGTAGAGGTGTTCGACGAGCTCGGTGCGGGAGACGACCCGGCCCTGGTGCAGCATCATGTAGGAGAGGAGCCGGTATTCGTGCGAGGTCAGCTTGACGAGGCTCCCGCCGACCGTGACGCGGCCGGAGCGGGCGTCGAGGCGGACCGGGCCGCATTCGATCTCGTTGGAGGCATGGCCGGCGGAGCGGCGCACCAGGGCGCGGATGCGGGCGAGCACCTCCTCCATGTGGAACGGCTTCGCTACGTAGTCGTCGGCGCCCGCGTCGATGCCGGCGACCTTGTCGCTCCAGCGGTCGCGGGCGGTGAGCAGAAGCACAGGCATCTTCTTGCCGTCGCGCCGCCACTGTTCCAGCACGGAGAGGCCGTCCATCTTGGGCAGACCGATATCCAGCACAACGGCGTCGTATGGTTCCGTATCGCCGAGGAAATGTCCCTCTTCGCCGTCCGACGCGGTGTCCACCGCGTAGCCGGCTTCCTTGAGCGCCTCGACCAACTGACGGTTCAAATTCGTATCGTCTTCGACAACGAGCAATCGCACGGTCAGCCCCCGCGAGAATCCTGGAACGTTCTCAACGGGTCTTATCGTACATCAATTGCCCAGATCCTGCATCGAGTACGACTTTTTTAACTTGCCCCTCGCGGGTCAGCACCGTCACCCGGTAGGCGAGCTTGCCCTCATCGACGCAGAGGTCCGCCTTCACGATGTCGCCATCGAGCTGACGGCGGATTTCGGCGAGCTTGCGCGCGCGTCCGTCGAGCAGCGCCTCCTGCATGGCGCCGACCGTCAGGCAGTCCCCGCCCGTACCCTGGGCGATGACCGGCAAGGGGGCGAACGCCGCGAGCGCGGGCGCGAGAGCGCCGAGCGTCGTGCCGAGAGCAACGAGGAGGGGGGCGAGCTTCCTGACCATGACGTTGTCTTAACGGGGCTCCACTGAACCGGACATGAACGGCATCGCGGCTCCGTCATCCGGCGTGAACGGGATCGGGAGCGGTCGGACGAACGGCCGCGGCGGCGTTGACCCGGCTAAAATGGCACCGCGCGGGCGCGATGGCGAGGGCCCGGCCGCCACAGGCCGTCGCCATGCGAAGCCGAGGTTCAGACGAGGCGGCGCGTCGCGGTGATGCGGCCCCAGATGGCGAGGGCGGAGCCGGCGATGACGACGATGCGGTCCGCCACGCCCACCGCCTGGCCGATCAGGTCGACCGCCTGGGCCTGGTCGGCCGGCGAGATCACGTGGCCGAACAGCCCCGCGAGGCCGGCGAGCGCCGCGACGCCCGCGCCCCAGACGGTGCGGGACCGCAGGACCGGTTTGGCATTATTTAGAGTATTTTGCATGTGATTTCTCTCTTGTTGCGCGAGCTTCGCCGGGAACGGGATCGGGGGCGTCAGAGCGCGATCGTCACGGCGCGGGGGATGCCCGGGCCGGCGGTCGGCGAGACTTCGGTGACGGTGAGGTCGAGCGTCGCCGGCAGTGCGCCGAAATCGGCGATCTGGTCGGCGGCGGCATAGATCCAGTCGGGCGTCGGGCGCGTCACGGTGCGGAGCGGCGCGCCGGCGGGGCCGACCGCGATCTCGAAGCCGGCGGCCTCGGCGAAGGGGATCTCGCCGGCGCCCCAGGCGTCCGATCCGGCAAGCCGGCTTCGCCGCACGAAGCCGACGGCGACGTCGCCGCCGCCCGATCGCTCAGCCGTGACCTGCGCCGGGCTGAACGGCAGCAGCCCACGCCCGCTCGGCACGATCGCGAGGTCCACATAGGCGGCGTCCGTGTAAGGGCGCGATGCCGGGCCGACGCGGAGCTCGATCGTGCCGCCGAGGTCGTCGCGGCCGATCGGCAGCGGCTTCGGCGCGCCGTCGAGGAGCACGAAGGGCGACCCGGCCGGACAGGCATCGCGCCAGGCGTCCTCCGACCCGCCTTCGGCCCGGATGAACCGCGACAGGCGGTAGCGGTCGCGGGCGACGAGTTCGGCGCCGGCGAAGCGCAGGATCTCCCAGCGCCCGCCCTGCCCCTGCACCGCCGCCCGGTTGGCGCCGGCGAGCACGTCGGCGTCGTCCGCGGCCGCGAGGCGCCCGGCGGCGAGGTCGACATCGAGCGTGGTCGCCCGGTCCCAGCGGCCGACCGGGCCGGGCGGCAGGGCGGTCGCGGTGCGGCCGAGCGTCGAGCGGCGGTCGAGCGTCGCCAGAAGCGCGAAGCCGCCGCCGCCCCGGCGCCACACGGCCACGCGGCCCGGCCAGGGCGTCGCCGAAACGGCGAGGAACGGCCGCCACGGCGCCGCCTCGTCGGCGTTGGCGATGTCGAGGAGGCGCACGATCGGCGGGCCGAGCGTCAGGTCCGGCGCCGCCAGCATGGGCGCGAAGCCGGACGGGGCCGGGTCGAGCAGCGCCGCGTCGACCACGCGGCCCTCCACCGCGCGGACGGCTCCGTCCTCGATTCGGTCGACCAGCACGTCGGCGACGCGGTTGCCGATCGTGACGCTCAGGATGTCGCCGGGCTCGATCGCGAGCCGGTTCGGCGGCAGCGCGAAGGCAATGCGTTCGCGCGCCGTCCACACATCCTGAAGCCAGGCCTCGGCGAAGGGCTTGATCACCGGCACCGAGCCGACCGCGGCGAGTTCCGCCGTGCTCTGCCGCCGGCTTCCCGAGACGAGGCGGCGCGACGACACCGTGACCCTGCGAAAATCCTGCAGCACGTCGGAGAAGCCGACCGCCACCTCGTTCGGCAGCGCGCCCTCCTCCGCCCGCCGCGTCTCGATCGAGGCGCCGCGCGCGGGCTCGACCAGCGCGTCGGCGTCGAGGGCCGCGGCCGGCCGGCGGGCGCGGCCGGCGAAGCGGAGCACGGTGCCGGCGTCGAGCGCATCCACCTGGAACGCGGCGAGGACGGGCTCGAGCGCCGCGCGCGCGGCCATCCGGTCGGCGATCACATAGCCGTCCAGCGTGCCGCGGACCGCGCTCGTCTCGATCGCGGTGAAGCCGACATCCGCCAGCAGGGCGCGGATCAAGCCCTCGACCGAGACGCCGCCGAGCCGGCCGTTCAGCCAGTGGCCGAGCATCCAGTTCGGCCCGTCGGCCCAGAGGTCCCGGCGCAGCGGAAACGCCGGGAACGGGCGGGCATCCCAGGCCCAGACATGGATCCCGGCGCGCTCGACCATGCGCCGGCCGTCGAGGCTCGAGCGCGGATTGCGCGCATTCGAGAAGCCCGGGGCGTCCGGATCGAAGCGGCCGATCAGCGCCTCGACGACGCGCCGCTGCGCGAGGTCGTCGCGCGCGCCGCGCGAGCCGAACGGCAGCCCCGCCTCGGAGGATTTCGGGTCGGGGAAGAGGTTCGGCTGGTTGGCGCCGAGATCGACCGCCGGGCAGCCGATCTCGGTCAGCCAGAACGGCTTCGACTGCGGCACCCAGGCGGTCGCGGTGGCGCGCTCGACGCCGCCGGGCCGGTCGAAATGCCGGTTCGACCACCAGGAGACGAGGTCCTTGTTGCGGAAGACCCAGGGCTTGCCATAGGCGCCGTCCGCGATCGGCCGGCGGTTCTGTTGCGCCCGGTCGGCCGCGTCGGCGTAGTACCAGTCGAACCCCTCCCCGCCCGCCACATTGGCGCCGAGATAGGCGAGGTCGTGCGGCCCGTCGGCGACCGCGGCGTCGCGATGGGCGCCGTAGCGCCAGTCGGCGAGCGGCCAATAGGCGTCGATGCCGATGAAGTCGACATTCGGGCTCGCCCAGAGCGGGTCGAGGTGGAAATGAACGTCGCCGGAGCCGTCTTTCGGCTGGTGGCCGAACCACTCCGTCCAGTCGGCCCCGTAGGAGATCCGGGCGTCCGGCAGCACCGCGCGGACATCCGCGGCAAGCGCGACCAGTGCTCCGACGAAGGGATAGGCGGACGCGCCGGAGCGGACGCCGGTGAGGCCGGGGAATTCCGAGCCGAGCAGGAAGGCGTCGACGCCGCCCGCCGCCGCGGCGAGATGCGCCATGTGCAAGATCATGCGGCGGAACGACCATTCGGCCGGGCCCGCGTAGATCACCTCGTCTCCGGCGATCGAGAAATCCGCGCGCGCGGCGGTGCCCGTGAAGGCGGCGATCTGGCCGGCTGCCGCCGCCGTCTTGTCCGGCGTGCCGGGCCGGCCGGCCGCCGGGTGGCAGGTGACGCGCCCGCGCCAGGGATGCGCGGCCTGCCCGGTGCCGCCATAGGGGTCGGGCAGCGCATTGCCGGCCGGCACGTCCATCAGCACGAAGGGATAGAGCACGACCTTGAGGCCGCGCGCCCTCAAGGACCGGATCGCCGCCACCACGGTCGGGTCCGAGGGCGTGCCGCCATAGGCCGGGTTGCCGTCGACGAGGCTGACCGTGCGCGCCGAGGCGCGGTCGAGGCCGGCGACCGACCAGGGAAGGCTCGTCGCCTTCGCGGCCGTCTCGACGCGCGGGGTCAGCGTGCAGGCGCCGGCGCGCAGGTCGTCGCCGTACCAGGCGACCACCAGCGCGACGCGTTCGAGGTTGGGGCAGAGCTCGGTCAATTCGTCGACCGACGCCTCGAAGTCGGTCGCGGCGGTGCGCCCGTGCCGCGTCTCCGATCCGGCCCAGGCCTCGCCCCGCCCGCGCGTGACGGGGACGGGCGAATAGCCGAACTCGGTCGCGCCGGGGATGATGGCGACGGCGCGGATGATGCGCTCGAGCGGCTCGACCGGGCGGATCACCTCGAAGGCGAATTGCGGGATGCGATTGCCGTAGTCGTCGAGCGGGAACCGCTCGAACACCACATAGGCGGTGCCGCGATAGGCCGGGGCGTCGCCTTGCTTCGCGAGCACGAACGGGTCCGGCGCCTGGTCCTCGGTGCCCGGATGGACGCGCAGGGTCACGAGCGTCTGGTCGATCTCCACGCCGTCCGCCCAGATGCGGCCGACGCGGGCGATCGGCCCCTCGCAGAGCGCGAGCGCGAAATTGGCGAAATAGCGAAAGGTCGAGACGCTGGGCCCGCCGCCCTTGCCGCCCGTCTCGCTCGTCTCCTCTTCCTCCTCGTAGCGCGTCGCCCAGATCATCTCGCCGCCGATCCGCGCCCGTCCGTAGACGCGCTGGATCGGCCGGCCCTCCGCGGAGGACTGCAGGTAGACGTCGCCGAGGCGCGGGCCTTGCAGGTCCGGCCGGGTCGCGTCCAGGAGCGCGTTGTCGATCGCCGCGCCCGCCGCCGCGCCGATCGCCCGCCCGGCGATGGCGCCGACCGGCCCGAACACCGCGCCGACGGCCGATCCGACCGCGGAGAGGACGATGGTCGCCATCAGGACACCTCGGGAAAGCGGAACACGCGGGCGAGCCGCCGGCGCCACCACGCGCCGCAGGGACTTTCGACCACCGCGGCGGCCGCATAGGCGTGCACGAAGCTCGCTGGCGTCGCGAGGATGCCGGCGTGCTTGGCCGGCAGGCCGGCGCTGAAGCGGAAGAGCAGCACGTCGCCCGGCCGGAGGTCGTCCGGCGCGCCGGGCAGGAGCCAGCGCTCCGCCGCTTGCGCCAGGGTCTCGGCGCTGGCCGCCTCCGCCCAGTCCTCCGCATAGGGCGGCGGCGCCTCCGGCTCAGGCCCGACCGTCTCGCGCCAGACGCCGCGGACGAGGCCGAGGCAATCGCAGCCGATCCCCTTCAGCGAGGCCTGGTGGCGGTAGGGCGTGCCGATCCAGGAGCGCGCGGCCGCCACCACGCGTTCGGCCTGCGGGCTCATTCGACGAGCGTCCCGCCGTCCCGGACCGTGCGGCTGCGGGAGGGGTGCGTGAGCAGGAAATCATTCCCTGGCATATGAGGAAAGCCGCGGAAGTTCACCTGATTGTCGAAGCGCGCGCGGCAGGTCTGCCAGCGCTTGTCGCAGCCGGCGGTGACCGTGAACGTGTCGCCCGCCGTGATCGCGCGCGGCATCGGCTGCCACAGTTCGAGCTCGGCGGTGGCGCCGGCGGCCAGATGCAGCTTGACCTCCATGGCGAGGCCGGCATTGGCGCCGCGGGTGAAGGCGACGCGTCCCTCGGCGAAATACCCGGCCGGCCGGCCGCCGAGCCCGGTGGCGAGGAAGCGGCGGCGGTCGGGCGCGGCGGTCACGGTGCCGGCGGCCTTGAGCGCCGGCGCGGCGAGATCGACGCCGCAGCGCACGTCGCCCAGATCGGCGTCGCAGCGGTGCTGGAACAGACGGCCGCGCGGCTCGTCGAGGGCGCGGGCGAGCGAGCGGATCTCGGCGCGGAACGCTCCGTCGGCGCGCGTCACCTCGCCGAGCGTGCCGCGCCTGACCTCCACCGCGTCGGCGGGGTTCGACCAATCGACCTTGCGGACCGACACCGTCGCCCCGTCATAGAGGCCGGCATCGATGTCGCCGGCGTCGATCGCCGCCGAGGAGAGCGCGCCCGCGACCTCGCGGCCGCCCACCGCCAGGCCGGCGGCGGCCACATCGGAGCTCGTGGAAAGCCCGGTCGCCGCCTCGTGCGTGACGCCGTCGAGGACGAGCGGGCGGTCGTGGTCGGTGAAGCCGAGCACCACGCCGTCGCGGCGGGTGAGCGTCCAGCAGGTCGCGAGCGTGGTGACGCGGCCGGAAAGATGGGCGGCGAGGCCGGGGCCGAGCGTCTTCATGGCCGGATCTCCACGAGCGGGATGGCGGGCACCTCGCCGGCGGCGAAGAGCTCGAGGTCGATGCGGATCTCGTCGGTGTCGAAGCGGACCGGCACGTCGAAGCGGAAGCCGGCGGTGACCGCCGCGCCCGCTGCCGGCAGCCGGCCCGGCAGGAAGGTGACGAGGCCGGTCGCCGCATCCACGGCGAAGTCGGTGCCGGCGGTCTTCTCGACACCCGCGACCGCGACGCGCACCGTGCCGGCGACCGGCTTGGCGATGGCGCGAAACCAGGCGGTCGTCCCGGCGCCGTAGCGCTTCAGGAGGGGAAACGCCGCGCGGACGCCGTCGCCGGTGCCGAGCGGCTGGTCGCCCGGCGCCGGCGACCTCGAAGGCGGGCAGGAGCGGTCGTCGCTGCGGTCGCGGAAGCGGAACCCGTAGAGCCGGCCGCGCCGCTCCTCGAAGAAGGCGATCAGCTGGTGCAGGTCGTCGAGGCTCCTGACGCCCGTGCCGACATCGTAGCGGCGGCGCGAATCGGCCCAGCGCGCGTTCCGGCTCTCCTGACCGGAGCCGAGCGCGACGATCTCCGTGCGCCGTGCCGGCCCGCCGGTCGCCCCGAGCGCGACCGCGAGCGGAAACACGACCTCGTGGAACGGCTGCAGCGCGCCCATGTTGGACCTCCGGTCGCCGAGTTCGGGATGTTTTGATCTGTCTCAACGACCGCCGTCGGCGCGCCGGCTATTCGTCAACAGCAGAGGAAGGGGCAAACGATGAGCCACGTCGCACATGAACTTCACGAGATTTTTCCGGAGTTCTCTGATCAGATTCACGAGCTGAAGCAGTCAGATCAGCATTTTCATCGATTCTTTGAAGCTTATCATGAGCTGAACCGTGAGATTCATCGCGCCGAAGCGGAAGTCGAGACCTTGGGCGATGAAGCACTCGAAACCTTGAAGAAAAAGCGGCTCAAGTTGCTCGACCAAATCCAGGCGATGCTGGCCGCCCATAGAAAGTCGGCCTGAGGCAGCGCCCCATCGCGCGATTTAGAGACACACCGGTCCTGAGCCCCTCCTCGTTAGGCCGGTGTTACAGCCCGCGCCGTCCCCGTCCGACGGCGCGGGCTAATTTCGTTGAGAGTTCCGCCTCGGACTAGCGGAAGCTCTCGATGTCCGGCGTGGTGATGTTGACCGTCACCCGGACCGGCGCACTAGCGCCCGCGGCGACCCCGAGGCGGCCGTCGGCGCCGCGCGCGAGCGGCAGGATCGCCTCCGGCCCGGCCTCGCCCATCAGGCCGGTGCGGCCGTCGCCGAGCGGGAAATAGCTCGGCCGCGCGACCACCCCGCCCGCCGCGAAGGGAACCGGCGCCCCGCCCGCCAGGACGCCGCCCGCGCGAAAACCGAGCGCGGCGCGGAGCCCGGCGTCGAGCGACGACCCGGCGAGGTCGGTCAGCGGCTTCAGCGCCTGGCCGAGCGCGTTGCTCACGAGCCGCTGGCCGAGGCCGCGCAGCACGTCGTCGAGCTGGCGCGACTGGGTGATGGCGCCGCGCAGCGCCCCGTTGAGCGCGGCTCCAAATCCGCTCGAAGCGCCGGTCAGGCGGTCGAGCGTGTCGGCGAGCGCGGTGGCGTCGTCGTTGGCGGTGGCGAGGCCGCCGCCGGTGGCATCGGACATGGCGGAACCTCAGAGGTCTGGGTAAAGCGCGGCGAGCCGGTCGAGGTCGGCCCGGCGCATGGGGACCGCATCGCCACGCGGCGCGGCGACGGGCGCGAGGGCGGCCGCGAGTTCGCGCGGGGTGAGCGACCAGAAGACGGCGGGGCTCATGCCCAGCCGGCCGAAGGCGAGCGCCATCACGTCGTCCCAGGGGAAGGCGTGACGGCCGGCGGAGGGTTTGGCGGAGCGCCCTCCCCGGCCCCGTCGGCCGCGCCGAACGTGACGGCGAGCAGCCGGCCGGCGATCTCGGCGAAGCCGAGCGCGCCGCCCTCCGCCCGCATGGCCGCGACGGCCGCGTCGTCGATGCGTTCGCCCGCGCCGCGCAGGCCGGCGCCGATCACGCGGACGAGGTCGCGCGCCGACAGCCGGCCCTCGGAGAAGCGGGCGGTGAGCGCGAACAGGTCGTCGGCGCCGAACGCGGCCTCCAGCTCGGCGAGCGCGCCGAGCGTCAGGCAGAGCGTGCGCGGGCGGCCGTCGAGCAGGGCCTCGATCTCGCCGCGGCGGGGATTGGCCATGGGGTGCTCCTCACGTGAAGGTCAGCGGACCGGCCGATTCGAGCGCGATGTCGAACGCGACCTCGCCGTCGAAGGCGCCGGTGTATTCGAGGGCGATCACCTGGAACGGCCCCTCGAAGGTGCCGAGGCCGGGCACGATCACCTGCCAGGCGCGGATCGTGCCGGCGAGGAAGAGCGCGAGCACGCTCTGGTCGGCGCTCGCCCCCATGAACACGCCGGAGCCCGAGAGACTCGCCTGGCGGCGCCCGGCGCTCGCGAGGAGCTCGCGCCAGTTCGCCTGGCTGTCGGCGTTGGTCACGTCGACGCTGCCGACCGAGAAGGCGAGCCGGCGCGATCTGAGCCCCGCCACGGTGACGAAGCTGCGCGTGCCGGTGGTGTCGAGCTTCAACAGGATGTCCTTGCCGCGTTGGGCGGGCATGGGCGCGCTCCGTCGTCTTGAGGGGTGGCGGTCAGGCTTGGGTCACGGCGCGGAATTCGAGCGTCGCGACGACGGAGGCGCGGTCGCGCCCGGCCCTGAGGTCGCGGCTCGACAGGGCGAAGGAGACGAGCGTGGTGCCGGCCGGGACGGGCGGCGTGGCGGCGAGCAGCACGTCGATGCGGTCGGCCGCCGCGGCCGCCTCGCTCTTGCCGCCGGCCTTGGACCAGCAGCGTAGTGTCAGGCGGTGCTCGACGAGCCCCGGCGCGATCGGGCGGCTGCGGATCTCGTCGAGCGCCACGAAAGGAAGCGGCGCGTTGCGCGGCGGCCCATCATGGATGCGGCCGGCGCCGATCAGCGAGGTCAGCGTGGCGTCGGCCGCGAGCCGCGCCTTGACGGCGTCCTGCAGCGCATAGGCGTCGTCACTCATCGCCCCTCCTCCCGGCAGTCGAGGACGAGGAAGCGGCGCGTCTCGTCCTCGTCGCGCGCGCTCTCGATGGCGAGCACGCGGGACCCGAGCCGCACCCGCTCGCGGCTCGTCACGTCGGCGCGGAAGCGGATCGTGACGCGGAGCGCGACGGCGCCGGTCAGCCTTCCGTCCGCGTCGAGTTCGGTGCCGGCGATCGGCTCGACGCGGCCCCAGACGGTCGCGAGCGGACCCCAAGCGGTGCGGCCGTCGGCACCGACCGACGGCGTCTCCAGAAGGACGCGGCGGCTGAGCCCGCCGATCAGGTCGCGCCCGGCCATCAGACGAGCCTCAACCGGCGGAACGGGGCGACCAGCGCCTCATAGGCGTCGGCGATCGCGCCGGGCACGCTGCCGACCGCGATGCCGTCGCGGTTCTCGTACCAGCGCGCGACCAGGAGCATGATCGCCTGGCGGAGCGGCTGCGGCACGGCGAGGCCGGATGAGCCGTAGCCGGCCGTGACGTCGATCTCGATGCCGTTCACGCGCCGGCCGGGCCGCGCCACCGGCCCGATGAGGACGAGGCGCGGCGGATCGTCGAGTTCCAGCCGATAGGCGGAGGCCGGCTGCACCGCCGCCACGTCGGCGGCGTCGTAGACGGCGACGCGGGTGACCGCGCTCGCCGGCGCGAAGGGCAGCACGACCGGCCCGTCCGGCCAGGCCTGCAGGGTGAGGCGCCAGGTCTGGCTGACGAGGACGCGCCGCGTCGCCGCCTCGACCTGGATCCTGGCGGCGGTGACGAGGGTGCTGACGAGCGTGTCGTCGTCGCCGGTCTCGAGGCGCAGATGCGCCTTCGCCTCGGCGAGGCTGACCGGCTCCAGCGCGGGCGGGGTCAGAAGGGTCGCGTACATGGCGCCTCGGCATTCGCTTTCCGTGAAAAAGAGGCGGCCCGCCGGGAGGGGATGGCGGGCCGCGGGTGATTCGGCGCGGGGGCGCGGTCGGTGCGCAACCGCGTACGCCGGTCAGGCCACGCCGAACCTGAGGAGCTTGATCGCGTCGAAGTCCTGGATGCCGCCGCCGACCCGCTTCGTCGTGTAGAAGAGGACGTAGGGCTTGGCGGAATAGGGATCGCGCAGCACGCGCATGCCGATCCGGTCCACGATCAGATAGGCGCGCCGGAAGTCGCCGAAGGCGATCGCGAAGCTGTCGGTGGCGATCGAGGGCATGTCCTCCGCCTCGACCACGGGGAAGTTCATGAGCGTCGCCTGGCCGCCGGCGGCGGCGGGCGGCTGCCACAGATAGGCGCCCGTCGTGTCCTTCAGCTTGCGTATTTCGGCCTGGGTGCGGCGGTTCATCACCCAGCTGGCGTTCTGGCGGAAGCCGGACTTCACCGCGTAGACGAGGTCGACCAGCCGGTCGGACGGGTTCGTCGCCGCGAAGGCGCCGGCGACGCCGGTCGCCAGATAGCCGATGTTGTTCCACGTCCAGGAGGTGTTCGCGACCTTCGGGAAGTTCATGAAGCCGCGCGGCTTGTTCACGCCGTCGCCGTTGACGAAGGCGATGCCCTCCTGTTCGGCGAAGACCTGCTCGATCTCGTCGGCGATCCACTGCTCGATGTCGATCGCGCCGTCGTCGAGGAGCGCTCCGGTCGCCGACGGCATGGCGTAGAGCTCCATGGTCGGGAAGGCGAGCAGCGCCATGACAGGGCTCGCCGTCTCCGGACGCGCGGCGGTCTCCGCGGCCCAGCCGGTCGCCGGGCCGGAGGTGGAGAAGGGCTTGTTGAACACCATGCCGGACACCTGCCGGACCGAGGCGATGGCGCGGATGGGCGAGACGACGGACAGCCGTCGCGTCACCTCGCGCTCCAGTTCGTTCGGGACGAGGAAGCCGCCGTCCTGGCCGGAGCCGACGGAGAGCGCCTTCGCTTCGAGCTGCTTCAGCCCGGCCTCGGCGCCGCCGCGCACATAGCGGTTGAAGGCCTGCTTGTGCTCGGCGGCGGCGGCGCTCGGCAGGGGCGCGCCGTCCTGGCCGAGGCGCGGCCGGACCGCCTTCAAGGTCAGATCGTCGATCACGCGCTTCTGCTCGTCGAGCGTGCGCTCGATCCGCGCGACCGTCTCGGCGGAGATCGGGTCGGCGACGCCGCGGCGCTCGATCTCGCGGAGGCGGCGGTCGTTCGCCTCCTTGAAGGCCTCGAACGCATTCATGAACTCGTCGAACGCGCCGGAGACGTCGCCGGCGGCGGATTTCAGTTCCGGCGCGACCTTGCGCGGCGGGGTCGGCACGACATGGTCCTGCATGGGGTGTTCTCCGGTTGTCAGGGGGCATTCATGGCGGCGCGGCGGAGCCGTGCGGCGGCGGAGCGCAGCCGCGCGGCGACGGCGGGCGGCGCGGTCTTGACGGCCGCGACGCGGGCGCCGGGAAGCATGGGAAACGTGACGAGGGAGATCTCCCACAGGTCGATCTCGAGGAGGCGGCGCCGCCCGGCGGACTTTTCGGCGCGTGCCCGCACGGTGCGGAAGCCGATGGAAAGGCCGTCGACGGCACCGGCGCGCATCAAGGCCAGCGCCTCGCGGGCGCGCCTCACCTCGGTCAGGAGCTGGCCCGCGACCCACAGGCCGCGCGCGTCCTCGCGCAGCACGGTCCAGGCGCCGATCGGCTCGGCCGGGTCGTGGTGCCAGAGCATCTTCACGCCCGAAGGCCCGCGCCGGGCGAGCGAGGCGGCGAAGGCGCCCGGCTCGACCGTGTCGCCGGCAAGGTCGGCGATCCCGAACAGGCTCGCATAGCCGGCGAAGGACCCGTCCGGCTCCACCGCGGCGAGCGCGGCGGGGGCGCGCTTGATCTCCGGCGGCCGCCCCGCGCCGCGGTTGAGCACGGGCGCGGCGGGACGGGCGAGCACCGGCACGGCGGCGAACGCGGCCGGGCCGCGGGCGTTCTGCTTCGACATGGAACCTCCAGGATGGCGGGCGTCGGGCGCGGATCAGGTCGGACCGGCCGGCCCGTAGCCGACCGCGGCGCGCTTCTCGTCCTCGGTGAGGAAGCCGGCAGCGCCGACGCGCGCCCAGAGCGCGTCCCGTTCGGCGGAGAGCGCGGGGATGCGGTCGAGGTCGTGGTCGAGGCGGAGCGCCGGCGCGTAAGGGGCGAGCCAGGCGGTCAGCGCGGCGGCGGTGCGGGCGACGAGCGGCAGCACGGTCGAGCGCCAGAAGGCGCGGTTCGCCTCCTGGTAGTTCGAGTAGGTGTTGTCGCCGGGAATGCCGATCAGCATGGGCGGGACACCGAAGGCGAGCGCGATCTCCCGCGCCGCCTCCCGCTTCGCCTCGATGAAGTCCATGTCGCGCGGCGAGAAGCCCATGCTGCGCCAATCGAGGCCGCCTTCGAGGAGGAGCGGCCGCCCGGCGTTGCGGGCGCCCTGGTAGCCCTCCTCGAGCTCCTTGCGCAGCCGCTCGAACTGCTCCTCGGTCAGATTGCCGCCGTCGCGCGCCTGGTAGACGAGCGCGCCGGAAGGCCGGGCCGAGTTGTCGAGGAGCGCCTTCGCCCAGGCGGAGGCGCCGTTGTGCACGTCGAGCGACACCTGCGCGGCCTCGGCTGGGGCGAAGCCGTAATGGTCGGAGAGCGGATGGAACAGCCGGAGCTGCAAGACCGGCGGCGGCCGGCCCGGCTCCGCGCGGAGCCGCACCGTGCGCTCGCCGACCGTGTAGTCGAACGCTTCTGGCCAGCCCTGCGGCCCCGGCACGACGCGGACCCGGTCGGGCCTGAGCGCGTGCAGTTCGCGCGGCGCGCCGGCGACGGCGACGAGCTCCACATAGGCGTTGCCGGAGACGAGCAGGTGGCCGTAGAGCGTCTCGAACAGGTCCGCGCCGGACTGGACGGGATTCGGCCGCCGCAACAGGTCTAGCAGCGGATGCCGCTCGATCTCGCGGTCGCCCTCGTAGAGGAGCCAGGGCACCGAGGCCCCAGCCTCGGCGACGAGCCGGACGCAGCGATAGACGATCGGGTTGCGCGCAAAGCCCTCGCGGGCGAGCGCCGCATAGTCGCGCGGCGTCCAGACCGGCCGGCCGTGGGCCGCCCAAGCGACGAGCGGGGCGGCCCGGGAGGCCTTGCGTTCCTCCGGCGAGGCGCCGGACGGGCGCCCGCTCGCCGGAGCGAGCCACCGGCGCAGGCGGTCGAGACGGGACATGGCGAACCTCGCGGGTCGGGCGGGTCAGACGCGGCGCACCTTGGGCGAGCCGCGGTCGTCGAGGAGGAGCACGGTCAGCGCCCAGACGAGCGCGTCGAGCCGGTCGGGCGAGCGGCCGGAGGAGAGGCCCTCGGCGGCGAAATCGGCCATCTCGTCCTCTAGGTCCGGATAGGTGCCGGCGTGGCGGACGCGGCCCTGGGCATAGAGCGCGGCGACGGGCTCGGCGCGGAGATGCTTGCCGCGCGTCGCCCTGACCGGCTTCACCGGCACCCCGGCATCGACCTGGCGGATCACCGCGGCGACCATCTCACCGCCCTGGTTCACCTCGGCGACGAGACAGTCGGCCGCGAGCGCGCGCCAGAGCCCGACCGCGCGCGCCGCCCAGTCGGCCGGCCGCGCGCCGCGGACCGAATGGTCGGCGAGCACATAGGCGATGCCGTCCGGCGCGCGCCCCGCCGCCACGATGCCGCAGGCGTCGGCGGCCTTGCCCGACGAGGCGGGCGGATCGACCGCCACGACGATACGGACGAGGTCGGCCGGCGGCGCGGCGACGCGCAGGCGCTCGATGTCCTCGCGGCGGAACAGCGCGTCCGGCCGGTCGTCGATCATGTCGCCGTCGAGTTCCTGCCGACCGAGCCGGGTCCCGGCATAGCGGCCGACTACCTGGTCGAGGAAGCGCGGCGCCAGGTTGAAGGCGTTGGCGCGCGTGGAGGCGCGCGTCACGATGGTGCCCGGCTCGGCGATCAGGCGGCGCATCAGCGGCACGGGCCGCGGCGTGGTCGTGGCCACCTGGCGCGGGCGGGCGCCGAGGCGGAGGCCGAACTGCAGCATGTCCCAGGCCTCCTCGGCGTGGCGCCACTTGGCGATCTCGTCGGCCCAGGCGGCGGCGAACTGGGGCCCGCGCAGCGCCTCCGGATCCTCCGACGAGAAGGCCTGGGCGAGCGCCCCGTTCGGCCATTCGATGCGCCGGAGCGACGGCTTCCAGTGCGGGCGGTCGGCGCGGCGGTGGACGGCGAGGAGGCCGCTCACGCCCTCGATCATCACGTCGCGCACATCCGCGAAGGTCTCGCCGACGAGCGCGATGCGGCCGACCGGCTCGTCGGCGAAGGGCCGCCGGCCGAGCGCCAGCGCCTTCACCCATTCGGAGCCGGCGCGCGTCTTGCCGGCGCCGCGGCCGCCCATCAGGAGCCATGTGGTCCAGTCGGTCGCCGGCGGCAGCTGGTCGGGGCGCGCCCAGAGGAGCCAGTCGTCCTTGAGCGTCTCGATCTCAGCCGGGGCGAGGCTCGCCAGGACGAGGTCGAGCTTCCCCTCCGCCGCACAGCGCCTCAATGCGCCGCGCAAGCTCTCGGCGGACGACGTCGGCATCGGCGACCTCGGTGGTATCGGCGGGGGCGGCGGTACCCTTTTCGAGCCCGACCAGCAGTTCCAGGGTGCGCGCCAGCGTCGCGAGCGTGCGGGCGTCCTTCTCGTCGGCGGCGGCGTCCGGATCGGCGGCGAAGCGCCGCTCGATCTCGATCACCTGCCGTTCCACGGCGGCGAACAGGCGGTCGACCAACACGGAGCGGTCGGGCGCGCCGATCGCCGCGGCCTGCGGCGCCGGCCCGAGGCCGCCGGCGCCGGCACGCGGCGCCCAGCCGCCGGTGCGCGCCGCCGCCCTGACCGTGCCGGCGGAGACGCCGAACAGCGCGGCCAGTTCGGCGACCGGCAGGGTCGTCGTCTCGTAGAGGTCGCGCAGCCGGGCCCGCTCCGCCGCCAGGATGCGGCGCCGGGCGCGCGGTTCGTCGGTCATGATGGAGCTCCAGGGCGGGCGCGGATCGGCGGTTCGGGCCTTGGCCGTGTCGCGGCGTGTCGCGGTCGTCGCGATGCCGGTTCGGCCGGTGGATCGCAGCCGCGTCGAAGCCGACACGGCATGGCAAGCGAGTCTGGCCGAGGCACGAGGATCGTGACCGCCAGGCGTCGCGTCGCGACGACGAACCGAGCCGTGTCCACGACCCCCGTCTTCCGGGACCGCGCCACTCACTCTTCTTGGATCATGGGAAAATGATCACAGCAGAGCGCGACGGTGTCAACGCCGGAACCCAAAACACAAGAAGAATTCGATCGTTCTACCGATCATCGATACGGGGACAAACTCGCGAACACCTTGGCGTCATGCCAGAAGCGCGAAACTATCCACGGTCGAGCGCGCTGTCCGGCACTTCGCCGGGCCAGTCGACGACGCGGTCTTCCAGAAGGTCGTCGGGGAAATCCACTTCCGATACCACCCGGTCCCGCACCGAGACGCCGGCGAGATGGACGGTCTCCGGGTCGCCGGAGACGAGCGGGTGCCACCAGTAGAGGTCGCGGCCGGCGGCGAGCAGGCGGTAGGCGCAGGTGGGCGGCAGCCAGGTGTAGGTCTGGTTGACCACCTCCTCCACGTCGAGGCGGACGCAATCGGGCACGAAGTCGTGCCGGTTCGGGTAGGACGAGCAGCGGCAGCTGTGGTGGTCGAGCAGCCGGCAGGCGGCGTCGGTCCAGTAGATGTCGCCGGTGTCCTCCTCCTCGAGCTTGTTGAGGCAACAGCGGCCGCAGCCGTCGCAGAGCGCCTCCCACTCCACCTCGGTCATCTCTTCGAGCGTCTTGGCGCGCCAGAACGGGGCGGCGCCGTCGGGTGGGACGGGAGGATCGGGGTTTGCCAAGACTTCAAGGTTCCGTCAAATGCGCGGGCCGGCTCTCGACCGCGGGCTCCCCACAACATAGGATCTCGCTTTCAATTGCCCAATTCGAAGCGGATGGCCAGCCCGTGAGCGTCGAACGCCCGAAGGATCCGAACGAACCGCCGCGCCGCCGCTTCTTCGGCCTGCTCGAGGTCGACGCCTTCATCGACACGGCGATGTACCGGGCCGGGACGAACGTGTCCGAGGGCTGGCAGCGATTCGCCCTGTTCATGCGCCGCTTCACCGTCACCGGCTGGAAGAAGGCGGTGGTCGAGGTCCTGAACGACGGCCTCACCTTCGGGTCGGCCGGCGCCGTGCTGATGCTCGCGCTCGCGCTTCCCGCCTTCGAGGAGACCAAGAAGGATTGGCGCCGCGAGGTCGACTACGCGGTCACCTTCCTCGACCGCAACGGCAACGCGATGGGCAAGCGCGGCATCCTGCAGAACGATTCCGTGCCGCTCTCCGACATCCCGGACACGATGATCAAGTCGCTGCTCGCGACCGAGGACCGGCGCTTCTTCGAACATTTCGGCATCGACATCATCGGCACGGCCCGCGCCATCGTCGAGAATATCCGCCACAAGGGCGTCACCCAGGGCGGCTCCTCGCTGACCCAGCAGCTCGCCAAGAACCTCTTTCTCACCAACGAGCGCTCGCTCGAGCGCAAGGTGAAGGAAGCCTTCATCGCGCTCTGGCTCGAGGCGAACCTGACCAAGCAAGAGATCCTGAAGCTCTATCTCGACCGCGCCTATATGGGCGGCGGGACGTTCGGGGTCGCGGCGGCGAGCGAGTTCTATTTCGGCAAGTCGGTGCGCGACATCAACCTCGCCGAATCGGCGATGCTCGCGGGCCTGTTCAAGGCGCCGACCAAATACGCCCCGCACGTCAATCTGCCGAACGCGCGAGCCCGCGCCAACGAGGTGCTGACCAACCTGGTGCAGGCCGGCTACTACACCGAGGGCCAGGTGCTGTCGGCGCGGCGGAACCCGGCCAAGGCGGTCGACCGCAAGCGCGACTACACGCCGGACTACTTCCTCGACTTCGCCTTCGGGCAGGTGGAGGCGATGAACCTGCCGGTGCACACCCTGATCGTGAAGTCGACCATCGACATCGGCATCCAGAAGAAGGCCGAACAAGTGATCGAGGACACGCTCCGGCAGGTCGGCCAGGAGCTCAGGATCAGCCAGGCGGCGACGGTGATCATGGACCCGGACGGCGCGGTCCGGGCGATCGTCGGAGGGCGCGACTACGGCGCGAGCCAGTTCAACCGCGCGACCGACGCCAAGCGCCAGCCGGGATCCTCGTTCAAGCCCTATGTCTACACGGCCGCTCTCACGCTCGGAAACTACACGCCGAAGTCGGTGGTGAACGACCAGCCGACCTGCATCGGCGACTGGTGCCCGAAGAACTACGGCGGGCGCTACAGCGGCCGCGTCACGCTGACCGACGCGATCGCGCGCTCGCTCAACTCGATTCCGGTGCAGCTCGCCCAGCAGCTCGGCCGCGAGACCGTGGCGAAATTCGCCCAGCGCTTCGGCATCCCGTTGCCGGACAAGCCGGAATGGCCGTTCGTGATCGGCGCGGTCGAACTCAAGATGATGGACCAGGCGGTCGGCTATGCCGCCTTCGCCAATGGCGGCCTGAAGGTCGAGCCGACCACCGTCGAGCAGGTCACCAACGGCGCCGGCGAGGTGATCTGGGACCGCAAGCGCGACGGACCGAAGCCGCAGCGGATCGTGCCGCTCGAAAAGATCGAGCAGATCAACCAGATGATGAATGCCGGCGTGGAGCGCGGCACGGGCACGCGCGCCAAGCTCGACGGCGTGCCGGCGGCGGGCAAGACCGGCACCACCCAGTCGTCGCGCGACGCCTGGTTCTGCGGCTTCACGGGCAACTATGTGGGCATCGTCTGGGTCGGCAACGACGACTACCGGCCGATGGAGAAGGTGACCGGCGGCGTGGTGCCGGCGCCGATCTGGCACGACATCATGGACTTCGCCCATACCGGCATCGACCTGAAGCAGGCGCCCGGCCTGCCCGCGCCGACGCGCAAGAACGACGCGTCGACGATCGTCGCCGACAAGGGCGCGGACGGCCAGGCGAAGCCCGGCGACCAGGCGCCGAAGCAGTTGAGCGCCCGGTCCGCGAGCGCGCTCCTCGAACTCGAGACCGTCATCAAGGCCGCCCCCCCGGTCGGCCCGCGCCAGGGCGCCCAGCTGGACCAGCCCGCCCCGACGCTGCGCTGACGGGGCGGTTTCCCGCCACCACCCGCGCGGGGGCGGCGGCACCGCCGGGCGGCCGCGGTCGCGCTTGCGGTGAAACGCATGCATTCGCCGGGGGATGTGCCGTCTCCGCCATTGACTAGGGCGGGGTCGGCTCGCAAGGATGACGCCCGTTGAGCGCGGCCGGGACGCACCTCCTTGTCATTCATCTTGAACCTCGTTCTGGCCACGCTGGTCGCCGTGGCGACCGGCCTCGGTTCGGCTTGGCTGACGGTCGGTGAAGGCTGGCTGTTCCGCACCGTGCGGGTCGGCGAATGGACCGCCTGGCCGGAGGGTGGCAGCAACCGGCCGGACCCCTATTCGCGCGCGCTGCTCGCCCGCACCGGCCAGCTGCCGCTCGGCGGCAGCGAGGGCATCGCCTTCTTCTCCTCGCGTGATTCGAACGGCAATCCGATCCGTGGCGGCTGCGAATACGAGCTCTCGGGCGAGACGCCGCAGGCGCGGCTGTGGACGCTGACCGTGCTCGACGGCGCCGGCAACATCCCGCCCAACGCCGCCGGACGGGCGCAGTTCAACAGCCGCCAGCTGCTGCGCCGGCCGGACGGCCAGTTCAACCTCACCTTGTCGCCGAGCGCGCGGCCGGGCAACTGGCTGCCGCTCCCCTCCGGCGGTGCGCTGACGATCGTCCTCAGGCTCTACGACACCTCGGTTTCCAACCCCTCCACCGCCGGCTCGATCGTGTTGCCGCGCATCGTCGGCCGGGGCTGCGCATGAGCCGCCTCCTCTTTTCGCTCGGCGTCGGCCTCGTCCTCGGCGGGATCATCCATATCGTCACGGTGCTCGGCATCCCCCGCTTCGCGGTCAACGACGCCTGGGCGCGCATCGCCATCTTCGGCCCGAACCTGAAGTTCAACCTCGTGCCGAGCACGGCGACGGGGGTGCAGCCGCTGCCTTTGCTCGACCCCGCCTTCGTGCACGCTACCTGCCGGTTCGGCCTCACCAACGCGCCCGTGCGCATCCGCGCGACGCTGCCGGACACCTACTGGACGATGGCGATCTACGACCGCCGCGGCGTCAACCTCTACAACCTGAACGATCGCGGCACGGGGCAGAAGCCGGTCGACCTGCTCGTGGCGACCGCCGAGCAGATCTCGCAGATCCGGGAAAACCCGCCGGACGACTTCAACGACATCATCATCGTCGACTGGGCGTCGAACGAGGGCTTCGCGGTGATCCGCATCTTCGCCTCCGGCGCGAGCGAGACCGCCGACGCGCAGGCGGCGATCGCGCAGGCGCGCTGCGAGCCGAACCCGATCCAGTAACGCGAGGGGTAGCGCCCTGAGCCTCTTCAGCCGCGGCCGAAGCGGGCGCGGAACGCCGCGCATTCCAGGTCGAAGGCCTGGCGGAGCGCGGCGTGGCGGTCGAGCGCATAGGTCCAGTGCCCCGCCCTCCCCCGCCGCCGTTCCGAGCGGAGCGCCTTGCCGAGGAGCCGGATCACGGCGAGCCGGCCGACCCGGCTCGCATCCGCCAGGTCATCGGAAACGGGAACGAGCCGCGGCAGCATCAGCGCCCGGCGGCCGGCGTTCCACGCGAGGATCGGGTCACTTTGCGAAGCATCGTCGAAGGCGGAAGGGTGCAACGGCGGTCTCCTGATCGCCGTAGCGTAGGCTTGATGCACGCAGAGGGGATAATTTTCAAGATCACATCCGTTTAGAAGAATCCTTATCGGATAAGTCGATAAGTTATCCTCCGGAACGTAAACCGATCGATAATGAACTGGTAAATATTCCTAAGAGGAGACCAGTCATGTTGTCATCAGTCGGTCGTCCCTCCCGCTGTCCCGAAACCCGCGCGACGGAGAAACGAGACCGCGAGGCCGCCGCCCACCGCATCCTGGAAGCGACGGTGGCGGCCGCCCTGCGGGTACCGCCCGAGCTGCTGCGCCGGCCGACGCGCGGCCGCGCCGAGGTGGCGTTCGCCCGGCAGGTCGCGATGTATATCGGCCATGTCTGGCTCGGCCTCAGCATGGCGGCCGTCGGGCGCATGTTCCGGCGCGACCGCACCACCGTGGCGCATGCCTGCCGGGTCGTGGAGGAGCGCCGGGACGATCCGAAATTCGACCGCATCCTCAATTGCCTGGAAAGCGCGGTCGCGCAGTGGGCGCGGTTCGGCGCACGCGGCGAGGGCGCGGCGGAATGAGTGCCGCCATGGAGAAGCAGGACCGGCGCGTGCTCGCCTTCCTGGCCGCCGGACCGGCCGTGCTCGACCGGCGCAACGGCCTCGCGCTCAGGCGCGTCGGCGCGCAGGCGATCGACCGGATCGCGGTCGCCGAGCCGGTGCTCGCCCGGCTCGCATCCTCCGGTTGTACGACTCGCATCGAGGACGGCGCGCTCGCGCTGACGGATAAGGGGCGGTTGCGGCTCGGGCCGCTGCCGGCGACGCCGGCCGCGCGGGAGCGGGTCGCGCGCGACGTGGCGGCGCCCGGCGGCGGCCGCTCGCGGGTGCTCGTCAACGCGGCGGAGAGCCCGCTCGCCTGGCTCGCGCGCCGGCGCGGGCCGGACGGCGCCCCGCTGATCGGCGCGGCGGCGTTCGAGGCGGGCGAAAGGCTGCGCGCGGACTATACCCGGGCCGCGCTCCTCCCGTCCCTCGGCTCCAACTGGCGCATGGTGGCGGGCGGCGGCGGATCCGGTCCGGCGGATCTGAGCGATGCCGCGATCGCCGCGCGCCGGCGCGTCGGCCGCGCGCTCGACGCGGCCGGATCGGACCTCGCCGGCGTGCTCGTCGACATATGCTGCCACCTCAAGGGCCTCGAGACGGTCGAGATCGAGCGGCGCTGGCCGCCGCGCTCCGCCAAGATCGTGCTCGGCATCGCGCTCGGGCGTCTCGCCGAGCACTACGGCATCGGCCGCTCCGGCCCGAACCGCGCGCCGCTGCGCCACTGGGGAACGGCGGATTACCGGCCGGTGGTCGGGGCAAGCGCGGAGGCGGCGTTCGACGAGACCGAGGAGGCGCGGCGGTGAGCAATCGCAAGGCCGGCGGCGATGCCGCATTCGTCGGCGCGCCGGATCGAGCGCCCGGCCTGCCACGCGGCCTCAGGCGGGTTCGAGCGCCGCGCGGGCGTCGCGCCGGATCCGTTCCAGCATGGAATTGACGCCGTTCGACCGCTGCGGCGTGAGGTGTTCGCGCAGCGACAGCGCCTGGAACACGGGTTCCGGATCGAGCGCCAGGATCTCGCGCGGCGAGCGTCCGGAGAAAAGGGCGACCACGATGGCGACGAGGCCGCGCACGATATGGGCGTCCGAATCGCCGCGGAACAGGATGCGGCGGCCGTCCGCCCGGTCCTCGATGCGCGTCTCCAGCCAGACCTGGCTGGCGCAGCCGCGCACCTTGTTGGCCTCGCCATGCGCCTCGGGCGGCAGCGGTTCCAGCTCGCGGCCGAGTTCGATCAGGTAGCGATAACGCTCCTCCCAATCGTCGATGATCTCGAAGTCCGCCAGTATGTCGTCGATCTTGGCCACGGTTCGCCTCGTCGGGGTCGAACCGCATATAGGCCCTCGGGGCCGGCCGCGAAAGGCCGCCGCTCGGTCGGGGATCCCTTGTCAGCCCGCGCGCGCGGGGCGCCTCGGCGGTTCCGGCAGGGAGGCCTCGGGCTCGGGCGGCAGCACCTGGCGGGTGCCGACCGGGATCGACACGGTCCGGACCGGGATCACCCCGGCTGCCGGCGCCTGCGCGGCGCGGAGCCCCGGCGGGTGGGCCGGCGCGGCGGGCGGCGCATAGGCCGGCACCGGGTCCGGCTTCGCCGGGGTGTCGATGAAGCTCAGCACCCATTTCGCGCCGGTGCGCGCCTTCGCCCCGAACGTCTCGGCGAACACTTCGCCGGTGGCGCAGGTATCCGGGTTGCGGCCGCAGAAGCCGCGCGCGTCCTCATAGGCGGAGCGCGCCAGCCCGAACGCCTCGAAGGCGCCGACCGGCTGGCCGCCCGAGCGGGCGAGTTCGCTCTCGTCCGCCGGAATGAGGAGGATGACCAGCGAGAGCCAGAACGACATGCGTATCAGGAACCACATCACGCCAACCCTTGGCCGCCGGCGGACCGCTCGGCCTCGACCTCGAACGCACTCTACACGCAACGGTTCAAATCGCCGTTCATCGGACCGGCGGCTTTTGAGCCGAGTTTGAATCCAATTGTCCGCGACCCTTTCATTAATTGTCAGGCTTTGCGGCTTTAACGCGGCATTAACCTTAGCGAACAATCGCATCCGCAGATTTCCGTGCGCCGCGGTGTTCCGCGCCGGGAACGCAACGCAAACACGCCGCGCTTAGCCAGCCCTTAACGTTGCTGGCCCAACATTCAGCCGATCGAGCGCCCCAAACCGGCGGTCGATGTGTCGAGTGATGGTGTCGCGTTGAGAGAGTTCCAGTCCGCCGTGGCCTTCCGGCGCTTCGTCGACAGCCTCGTCCATGTCTCGGTGACGAGCGAGGTCGAGCGGTGCCGGCATGCGTCGTTCATCGCCTTCGGCCTCGCGGCGGGCTCGGCGGCGCTGGCGGCGCTGCCGGTCGGCCTGATCGTCGCCGGTCCGCCGAGCCTGATGGAGGCCGGCGCCATCCTCTGCGCGGCGCTGCTCGCGCCGATCGCGCTCTATGTGTCGCGCACCGGCCGGCTCGACCTGGGCCATCTGGCGCTCGCCGTCGACACCATCCTGTTCGTCTGCTGGTATGCCGCGTTCACCGGCGGCCCGCTGTCGCTCGCCCTCGTCTGGCTCGCCGTGGTGCCGCTCGAATCCGCGCTCGCCAATTCCCCGGTCGTCCTGCGCACCACGACCCTGCTCGTCGGCGTCGCCTATATCGTGCTCACCGTGCTGCAGGGCGCCGGGCTGCTGCCCGAGGCGCTCGACGCGGAAGCCACTGCACAGGCGGTGCGGACGATCTCCGTCATCGGGATCGTCTACATGTTCGCGCTCGCCGCCAGGATCGAGCACCTGCACGGCTTCACCACCGCCTCGCTGGAACGGCGCGACGCGCGCTACCGACTGGTGGCGGAGAACATCGTCGACATGGTCACCGGCCACGCCCTCAACGGCGACGTGGTGTTCGCCTCGCCGACCACCGAGCGGGTGATCGGCCGGCCCGCGAGCACGGTGCATGGCGACGGCCTGTTCCGCTGCGTGCATGTGGCGGACCGCCCCGCCTATCTGACCGCCCTCTCCGATGCCGCCACGCGCGATGGGCCGTCGAACGTGGAATTCCGCGTCAGGATCGAGGATCCGGACGGCAAGCAGCGGCATGTCTGGCTGGAAATGCGCTGCCGCCGGCTGACCGAGCGCGAACCCTGGTGCGGCGAGGCCCCGATCGTCGCGGTGACGCGCGACATCACCGAGCGCAAGCGGCAGGAGGACGAGCTGCGCCAGGCGCGCGAGGTCGCCGAGCAGGCGAGCCTCACCAAGACGCGGTTCCTCGCCAATGTCAGCCACGAGCTGCGCACGCCGCTCAACGCCATCATCGGCTTCTCCGAACTCCTCGGCGGCGAGATCTTCGGCAAGCTCGACGATCCGCGCCAGCGCGAATATGTCAACCTGATCAACGAGTCCGGCGCGCATCTGCTGCAGGTGGTCAACGACATCCTGGACATGTCCAAGATCGAGTCGGGCAATTTCAACGTGATGCCCGAGCCGTTCGACATCACCCAGCTGATCGAGAGCACGCGCCAGATGATGGCGCACCAGGGCGCCGAGCGCGGTCTCCGGCTCACCACCGCCTTCGGGCTGAACATCCCCGAGGTCAGCGCCGACCGGCGCGCCTGCAAGCAGATCCTGATCAACCTCCTGTCGAACGCGATCAAGTTCACCCCGCCGGGCGGGCAGATCACGCTCGGCGCCCGGCGCGAGGGCAACCAGATCGCGCTTTATGTGCGCGACACCGGCATCGGCATCGCCGAGCAGGACATCGCCCGCCTGGGCACGCCTTTCATCCAGGCGGATTCGGGCTATGATCGCCGCCACGAAGGAACCGGGCTCGGATTGTCGGTGGTGAAGGGCCTCGCGACGCTTCACGGCGGGTCGATGCAGATCGAGAGCCGACTCGGCGCCGGGACCTGCGTCACCGTCCGCCTGCCGATCCGCAGCGAGGCGGAGACGGGCCATCCGCGCCGGCTGATCGTGCCGCCGTCGGCCCAGCCGAGCATCGACGAGCCAGAAGCAAGGCAGAAACGCGCATGAGCCGGTCCGCGTCCCGCTCCAATGCCCGCGGCAATCCCGCCCGCGCCAGCGCGCGGACGGCGACGCTCGACGACTTCGCGCAGCCGCGCGGCCTGCGCAGCGCCGGCGACTGGCCCTATCGGGTCGCCAAGGCGGCGCTCGGCAACCCGATCCGCTCGGGCGCCGTGCTGCTCTCGGTCGGCGCCGCGCTGGCGATCGCCACCAACGCCCTGTCGAACCAGCATCGGCGGCATCCCGCGCCGCTGTTCGAGACGCGCCCCTTCGCCGCGCCGGAGCCGGCCGCGGCGCGGACCACCGCCACCACGCCCTACCGGGTCGCGGTCACCCCGGCCGCCGCCCCGGTCCCGCCGCCGCTTCCCATGCGCACCCAGGAGATCGCGGTGCCAGCCCCGAAGGCGAAGCCGTCCGCCAATCCGGCGACGCTCGTGCGCGACCTGCAGCAGGCGCTGAAGGACCGCGGGCTCTATCCCGGCACCGTCGACGGCGTGTCCGGCCCGGCCACCCAGGAGGCGATCCGCGCCTTCGAGCGCCAACTAAACCAGCCCGTGACCGGCGAGCCGTCGGACCGGCTGCTCGCCTTTGCGCGCGACCGCTCGGCGACCGCCGCCGCCCGTCCGGCCGGTGCGGTGCCCGCGCCCGCGCCCGCGGCTGCCCCGGCGGCCGGCCCTGTCCCGCCCGCCCCCATCATCGGGCGTCCGGAACCGCTCGCGCCCGGCGGCGACGAGAAGCTGCAGCGGGTGCAGCGGGCGCTCGTCATCGAGGGCTACGGACCGCTCCGGGCGGACGGCAAGCTCGACGAGCGCACCCAGGACGCGATCCGCCGCTACGAGCTCGACCACGGCTGGGCGGTGACCGGCAAGCCGTCGGACCGGCTCGCCCTCGACATCATGGTCCAGGCGACCCGATAATCGGGTCATGCAACGGCTGAAATCCGCAATCTGGGTCGCCGCCTGGCTCCGCCGCGTGCAGGGGCTCGGCCTGATGGCGACGATCCTGCGGCGCGGCGCCGAGGAAGCGGGCGCCGTCTTCATCAAGGTCGCCCGCCTCGATGGCACCGCCGATCTCTACGGCCCGGCGCCGCAGAGCGCCTTCGACGAGGACGCGGGCGAGCGGCTGTTCGAGCTCATTCTGTCCGCCGTACCCGACGCCGAGGTCGAGGAGCGGCTCCGCCGCGAGGCCCGCTTCGACCCGGATCTGTGGGCGGCGGAGGTGGAGGATCGGCAAGGCCGCGCCTTGGTCGACCTCGCCAAGCCCGATCCCGTCGCCCGCAAGGACTGGTGGCGGGAATGAGCGCCGCCCGGCATCGGCCGCACGGCGCGCTCGTCGGCTGCCGCGCCGGGCGGATCAGGCCCCGGCCCGGCCCGTCGTCTTGAGCGCGAAGGCCTGCACCAGCGCGACCTCCTTCAGCCGGTCGAAACGCCCGGCGGCGCCGCCATGGCCGGCATCCATGTTGGTCTTGAGCAGGAGCGGATGCGCGTCGGTCTTCATGGCGCGGAGCCGCGCGACCCATTTGGCCGGCTCCCAATAGGTGACGCGCGGGTCGGTCAGGCCGGCAAGCGCCAGGATCGGCGGATAGGCCTTGGCGGCCACGTTGTCGTAGGGGCTGTAGCCGCGGATCAGGTCGAAGGCGGCCTTGTCCTCGATCGGGTTGCCCCATTCCGGCCATTCCGGCGGCGTCAGCGGCAGGGTCGCGTCGAGCATCGTGTTGAGCACGTCGACGAAGGGCACCTCGGCGACGACCGCGGCGAACAGCTCCGGCGCCCGGTTGGCGACCGCCCCCATCAGCATGCCGCCGGCCGAGCCGCCCTGCGCGACGATCCGGCCCGCGCTCGTGTAGCGAAGGTCGATGAGGGCGCGGGCGGCGGCCACGAAGTCGTCGAAGGTGTTGGTCTTGTGCTCGCGCCGGCCGAGCCGGTACCAGCGGAAGCCCTTGTCCTTGCCGCCGCGCACATGCGCGATGGCATAGACGAAGCCGCGGTCGACCAGCGACAGGGCGCTCGTCGAAAACGCGGCGGGGATCGCGTGGCCATAGGCGCCGTAGCCGTAGAGGAGGAGCGGCGCGGAGCCGTCCTGGGGCGTGTCCTTCAGCGCCAGGATTGACACGGGCACGGTCTCGCCGTCCGCCGCCCGCGCCTTGATGCGGCGCGTCACGTAGCGCGACGGGTCGTGGCCGCTCGGCACCTCCTGCTCCTTGCGCAGGGTCCGCTCGCGCGTCCCCATGTCGTAGTCGTAGACCCGCGCGGGCGTCGTCATGGACGAATAGGTGAAGCGGATCTCGTCGGTGTCGAACTCATAGCCGGCCGAGAAGCCGAGCGAATAGGCCTCCTCGTCGAAGGCGACCGCGTGCTCCGCGCCGCCCTCGAGCCGATACACGACGATGCGCGGCAGGCCGTCGACGCGCTCCAGCCGCACGAGGTGGCGCGCCAGCACCGTGTGGCTGAGGATGAGGCGGCCTTCCTGGTGGGGCACCAGGTCGCGCCAGTGGGCGCGGCCGGGGCTCTCCGGCGGCGCCGTGACGATCTTGTAGTCCTCCGCCCCGTCCGCGTTGGTGCGGATGTAGAGAAGCGCGCCGGCATGGTCGATGTCGTATTCCACCGCCGTCTCGCGCGGCGCGACGAGACACGGCTCCGCCTCAGGCCGGTCGGCGTCGATCAGGCGCACCTCCGAGGTCTCGTGGTCGTGTGCGTCGATCGTCACATAGCGGCCCGACTGGGTCTTGCCGACGCCGACGAAGAAGCCCGGATCCGCCTCCTCGTAGACGAGCGCGTCGGTCGCGGGGTCGGTGCCGACCACATGGCGGAACACGCGCGAGGGCCGGTGATTCTCGTCGACGCGCACATAGAACAAGGTGCGGCCGTCATTCGCCCAGACGGCGCCGCCGGAGGTCTCCTCGATCGGGCTGCCGATCTCCGCGCCGGTCGCCATGTCGAGCAGGCGGAGGGTGAAATACTCCGAGCCCTTGTCGTCCGCCGCCCAGGCAAGGCGCTCGTGGTCGGTCGAGTGGCTCGCCCCGGCGAGGCGGAAATAGGCCTTGCCCTCGGCGAGCTTGTTGCCGTCGATCAGCACCTGCTCGTCGCCGCCGTCGCGCGGCGCGCGCACGATCAGCGCGTGCTGGCCGCCTTCCACGTAACGGGTCGCGTAGGCCCAGGGGCCGTCCTTCGCGGGCACGGACGAATCGTCCTGCTTGATGCGGCCCTTGAGCTCGGCGAAGAGGTTCTCCCGCAAGGCCGCCACGTCGGCGAGTTCGGCCTCGGTATGCGCGTTCTCGGCGTCGAGATGGGCGCGGATCTCGGGCGCGAGCACGGTCGGGTCGCGCATGACCTCCTGCCAATTCGGCGCGCGCAGCCAGTCGTACTCGTCGACGAGCTCGACGCCGTGGACGGTGCGCGAGACCGGCCGCCGCGGAGCCACGGGCGCGGCGGCGGACGGCGGCGCGGACTGAGGACCGGTCATGCGGCGTCTCCGCCGGCGGGCTTCGGATTGAGCGTCATGGCGGTGCCGTTCATGCAGTAGCGCAGCCCGGTCGGGCGCGGTCCATCCGGGAAGACGTGGCCGAGATGGGCGTCGCAGGCGGCGCAGCGCACCTCGGTGCGGCGCATGAACCAGGAGCGGTCCTCGACCTCCGTCACCACGTCTGGACCGAGCGGGGCCCAGAAGCTCGGCCAGCCGGTGCCCGAATCGAATTTCGTCGCGGCGTCGAACAGCGGCTCGCCGCAGCACACGCAGGCATAGACGCCTGGCGTCTTGGTGTCCCAGTTCGGCCCGGTGAAGGCCCGCTCGGTGCCGTGCTTGCGCGTGACGCGGTACTGTTCCTGCGTGAGAATCGCGCGCCACTCCTCGTCGGACTTCACGATTCGCGGGCGATGGGTCTGGTCAGTCATCTGGGCCTCCGAAAGCGACCGCAGGACGCGGCGGTCCTGCGGTCAGACCCCACAGATAGGTGGCGCGCGGGGCTCGGGCAATCGGCCCGGCCCCCTCCGCCGCGGGAACGACTCAGCGCCCGCGGGCCGGCCGGCGCCGTCCGGCAGCATCCGCGCGGGCGCGCCGGGGCGTCAGCCAACCACCCGACAGCCGATATCTCGGTGCTATGCTTCGATATTCGAACTCGCCATTACGATCCGGCGGGCGAACACGTTGGCAAAGCCGGTAAATCGCTCGGAATCTGGATTTTCTGCAAGGAGACATCTTGTATTTCTGGCGGAAGGGTCATATAGGGGTATTCGACCGGCGAGACGATGGATTCACTTTCGATCTCAGCGGTTCGGCGAAGCAGATTCAGTACCTTATGGCTGTCTGTCCGTTATCGTCCGATCCACGGCTTTCATGCGTGGGCAAAGCCCCTCGCCCGACAGGTGAACGATGAGCGACTCTTCTAACAGTACGAACCTTATCGACTTGGCCGCCGATATCGTGTCGGCTTATGTCAGCAACAATACGGTCCAGTCGGCGGAACTGCCGAGCCTCATCAGCGATGTCTACGCTGCCCTGCAGCGGACGTCGTCGGGCGTCGCCCCGGAGCCGCAGCCCGAGCCGCTGAAGCCTGCTGTACCGGTGAAGAAGTCGGTGACCCCCGACCACATCGTGTGCCTCGAGGATGGCAAGAAGTTCAAGTCCCTGAAGCGCCATCTGCGCACGCAGTACAACATGACTCCCGAGGAGTATCGGGAGAAGTGGGGTCTGCCGGCGGACTATCCGATGGTGGCGCCGAACTACGCCCAGGCGCGCTCCGACCTCGCGAAAAAGATGGGCCTCGGCCAGCAGCGTCGCCGTTCGCGCTGAACGACTAGTGCCCGATCGATCCGGCGCCGTGCCCTCCCGGGCGCGGCGCCTTTTCGCGCCAAGGCCTTGTATAAGGTCGAATTTCAGAAGAACTCAATTTTCGGGTGATTACTTCTGCGGCACCTGCTCCGGAGGTGGCGGCGCCACGCGAAGGCGCGAGGGGAGCGCCGGCCGTCCGCCCTGCGCGACGACCGAGGGCGCCATGCAGGCATTGTCCGCAATCGCCGAGACGAAGGCCTGCCAGAACTGGGTCACTTCGGCGAGCCGGTCGGTCGGCGTCTCGACCATCATGCGGTCGATCGCGATGCGGTAGGATTCGGCGCGGAAGCGCAGCATGCGCCACACCCAGTCGACCACCCGGCCGTTCTCCTCGACCCGGTCATAGGCCTCCTGCAGCTCCTTCGGCGAGACGTCCGGACGGCCGTCGATGGCGCGCAGGCGCCGCTGGTCGTCGCCGCGCACGAGCCGGGCGTCGAGGCAGAACGGGCGCACCAGCGTGGTGTCGGCGCGCATGTCCTCGATGAGCCGCGACCAGCGCGCCTCGCTCGAGCGGAAGGCATCCGTGCGCAGGAGCTTGTAGTAGGCCGTCGGGTCGTAGCGGTCGTCGAGTTCGGGCAGGATGCGGGTGCGCTGCCCCTCGACGAGATAGGCGCCGAACCAGTCGCGCGCATGCGGCGGCAGCACGATCGTCCAGGCGCGCTCGCGCAGCGCCGCCTCGCGATCGGTGAGGTTGAAATCCGAGACCGGTTCAGAGCGCAGATTCTCGGCGATCGCCTTGCCGGCGGCCGGCCGGATCGTGTCGGTCATGACCGAATGCTGCACCCGGCCGAAGTCGCCCGGTTGCGCGCAGGCGCCGAGCAGCGCGGCGAGCGCCACGCCCGCGGCGATCCGCGCCATGCGGACGAGGCCGGGCGGCGGTGCCGCGCGGGGCCCAGGCAGCCCCGGCAGAGGCGAATCGGTCGTGTCCGCCGGACCGAACGCCGGCACCTGTCTTGGCAAGTTCGCGTCCCCGAGACGACGGACACCCTGGATGAGGCCTTGCGGGCCGCGCGCGGCCGTCAGCGCGTGCCGTTCCGTCCGGTCTCGTCGAGCCGCGCGGAGAGGTCGATCGACTGCGGCGCGCGCTCGTAGCGAACGCCGCAGAAGAGGAGGATTTCGCCCGCTTCGCCGGCTGGCAGCGGCGGGCGCGACGCCGAGCGTCGCTTCGGTATGAATGCGATCACATTGCTCATGGCGATCTCCCGACGAAAAGGCCACGGCTTCCGCCGTGGGCACACCGAGAGCCGGCCGCCGTGACGAAGAGCAGGCGCGAAGCCCCTCCCCGCCGCGACCCTTGTCCGACAGTCTGTCGGTCGAAGCCCGGATTCGATGTGCGTTAACGGGATGAAGCGCTTCTCAGGGTTAACGTAACCTTAACGCTTTTGGTCTGAGTATGGTGTCGGGAGACCCCTTCCAACGACTGTGTCGTCCGCGTAACGAGTATCGGACATGTCGGCGTTTCCGTCCGAAGGACTGTCGCGTTTTGCCTCGCTCGACGTGAAGGCACGTTCGTCGACGCTCGTGCGAGCGTTGGCGGAGCTGTTCGTGCATGCCCCCGAGCCGCGGCCGGGCAACGACCGCTCGCCGCTCGCCGCGAGCGAAACGGTCCTCTTCGAAGAGCTTTTCCTGTCGGTCTACAACGACGCCGACGAACCGGACCGGGCCTTCGCCGCCCGTCTCCTCGCCTCCCGCATCGACCTTCCGGTCGCCGTGGCGAGCCTTCTGGCGCGCGACACGATCGCCGTCGCCGGACCCTTCCTCGCCGCCACGCCGGCGATCCCGCCGCTCGAAATGACGCGCGTGATCTGCCTCACCGGCCCGGCTCACCGGGAGGTGATCGCGCGCCGCCCGGGCCTCGATCCGCGCGTGGTCGACGCCCTTCTCTATGCGCCCGACCGCGGCGTCGCCGCCGCGCTCGCAGCCAATCCGGCGGTCGAGTTCAGCGAGCAGCAGATCAACCGGATTCGCGCGGCGGTCCCGGCCGACACGATCCCCGAGCGGCTGCTGAGCCGTCCGGCGGAGAGCGAGGCCGCCGCGCCACGCGGCGCCACACTGCCGATCGACAGCTTCTTCGAGCTCGCGCCGACCGCGCGCGCCGCCGCGCTCGCCACCATGCGGGCCGAGGCGGTCGGCCTCGCTGGGCCCGGCTTCGGCCCGCGCGTCGATGCAGCCCGCCGCGCCGCGCGCCGGCCGGACCTCGAGGCGCGCCTCAAGGAGGCGGCGTTCGAGCGCGACCGGAGCGGCTTCGCGGCGGCGCTCGCCGACGGGCTCGCCCTGCCGCGCGACCTCGCCCGGCGGATCGTGGACGACCCGGCGGGCGAACCGCTCGTCGTGGCGCTCGGCGCGCTCGGCCTCGATGCGCGGCTCGCCAACAGCCTCCTCCTCTGGGTCGTGCCGAAGGCGAGCGACATCCGGCACATGCGCGAGCTCGCCCAGCTCTTCGACCTGCTCGGCTGGCGCACCGCCGAGACGATCATGGCGCGCTGGCGGGCGCGCTCCAGCGAGGCCACCGAGGTGCTGCGCCAGGTCGATCCGGCGGTGCGCCGCCCGGCCGTGCCGCAGGCGCAACAAGCTCCGGCGGAGCGCCGGCGCGGCCTCAGGCCGGGCGAGCCGCGCCGCGCCTGAGACGACGACACCGCGCGATCAATCAGCGCCTTGCCGCGAATTCGGCGCGCAGGCTCCTCTACCAGCCAACATTTCGGTCACAGTGGGACGTTAAGTCACCAGCGTTGCCGCCTTCAGCCGCGGCAACGGGGCCGCGGCGGGTTGCTACATATCCACACAATTGCAAAGTACGAGGCGAAACCAGCCGAGTACGCTCGCCCATGCTCCGATCCATCCTGCACGCCTGCCTCGCGGCCTTCGCGCTCGTCCTCGCGGGCTGCGCGAGCCATCCGAACGGCGTTCTGCTGCCGATGACCGAAGCGGTGACCGTGCCGGGCGCGTCGCGCGTGGACATGCTGGTGGCGACGACGCGCACTCGATCCGACAATCCGGCGCTGATGTTCACGGGCGAGCGCGCCGAAGACCTGTCGCTCGCCGAGATCGCCATCTCGGTTCCGCCCGACGGGGTGCGCCAGGTCGGCGAAGTGCAGTGGCCGTCGCGGCTTCCGGGCAATCCCGCGACCGACTTCGTGACGGTCGCCTCACGCGACCTGCAGCTCCCGGAGGCCTATGCCAGCCTGAAGCGCCTGATGGCCGAGCGCCGCACAAACCAGGTGATGGTGTTCGTGCACGGCTACAACACGAGCTTCGAGGACGCGGTCTACCGCTTCGCCCAGATCGTGCACGACAGCAAGGCGCCCGCCGTGCCGATCCTCTTCACCTGGCCGTCGCGCGGACGCACCCTCGCCTATCCGTACGACCGGGAAAGCGCCAACTTTTCGCGCGATCAGCTGGAGAACGTGCTGCGCGCGCTCGACCGCGACAAGCAGATCGGCGAGATCGTGCTGCTCGCCCACAGCATGGGCAATGTCGTGGCGCTCGAGGCGCTGCGGCAAATGGCGATCCGCGACAAGAAGATCATCCCGAAGCTGAAGATCGTCATGCTCGCGGCGCCTGACGTGGACACCGAGGTGTTCCGCACGCAGATCGCGCAGATGCAGGGCGCGCGGCCGAACTTCACGCTGTTCGTCAGCCGCGACGACGTGGCGCTCTCGGTGTCCCGCCGCTTCTGGGGCGGCGCGACGCGGCTCGGCGCCGTGGACCCGGACGTGGAACCCTACAAGGCCTTGCTGGAGCGGGAGAAGATCACGGTGATCGACCTCACCCGCCTGAAGGCGGGAGACTCGCTCAATCACTCCAAATTCGCCCAATCGCCGGAAGTGGTCCGCTTCATCGGGCAGCGCTTCGTCGAGGGCCAGGATGTGGGCGGCAAGGGCCCGAGCATGGGCGAACGCGTCGGGATCGTCGCGGCGACCGCCGCCGCCACCGTCGGCTCGGCCGCCGGAATGGTGGTCACCGCGCCGATCGCGGTGATCGACCCGGCCTCGCGCCGCGCCGTGCAGGACCGCATGGAAGAAATCGGCCTGCCCTCCGACGGGGCGACCGCGGGCGTGCCGATCGTCCCGCCCGCGCAGTAGCGGCGGCCGGCGCCTGTCTCTCAGTCGAGGAAAGTGGCGTCCACGGGCACGCGGTCCGGCGCCAGGCGGATCGGCACGTTGAGGCCCGGAATGGTCGGCGCCACGATCGGACCCTTCGGGCCCGGAGCCGCTGGACGGCGCGCGCGCTCGATGATCGGGGGCTGGCGGGCGCCGCCCATGCCGCGCAGTCGGCGCCGCGCCGCTTCCTTGTCGGGGCCGAAATAGCCCGAGGGGCCGCTCACATAGGACGGTCGGCGCGCCGCGAAGGCGCGGACGGCGGCATGGACCGCGTTGGGGCTGACCGGTTTCGCCAGGACATGATCGGCGCCGACCGAGACCGCCGCCTCCACCACCGGCCGGCTGCTGTGGCCGGTGACCAGGATCGCGGCCATGTAGGGATTGGCGAGCCGCGCGGAATGGCGGATCTCGGCGATCAGCTCCATACCGGTCTTGCGATAGGCGCCCGTGTCTTGCGGCACCACCAGGTCGATGAAGGCGAGATCGACGATCTGCCCCTCGAGCAGATGCATCACCCTGTCAGGATCCCACAGCACGTCGACGCGCCGGATCCCGAACCCGCGCAGCATGGAGCGCAGCAGGTTCTGGAACGTCCGGTTCTCGTCGACGATCAGGACCCTGAGGGTCCCGAATTCGGGGATCGGCTGGTTCATGGGCATGGGCTCTGGTTGCCCCGAGTGTCGTATGCCCGAGCTAAGGATTGGTTCTACGGATCCCAGAAATCCGATACAATTCGTCGAATTTTCGATGCTCATTATAAGCTTGGCCGGCGCCCGACGACGCCGGCCAGCCTTCCATGGCGGGTTTGAGCGCTCAGGCGACCTTCTCGTAGAGCTCCGCGACATAGTCCCAGTTGATGAGATTGTCGACGAAAGCCTCGAGATACTTAGGACGCAAGTTGCGGTAGTCGATGTAGTAGGAATGCTCCCAAACATCGACGCCGAGCAGGGGCGTGGCGCCGTGGACGAGCGGATTCTCGCCGTTGGGCGTCTTGGAGATCATCAGCTTGCCATCCTTGAAGGCGAGCCATGCCCACCCGGACCCGAACTGCGTGGTGCCGGCCGCGATGAAGTCCGCGCGGAACTTGTCGTAGCCGCCGAGATCGCGGTCGACGGCCTGCTGCAGCTTGCCCGGCAGCTTGTTGCCGCCGCCGCCCTGCTTCATCCAGTGCCAGAAATGGATGTGGTTGTAGTGCTGTCCCGCATTGTTGAAGAGACCGGCATTCTTGCCGTAGCTCTCCCGCACCACGTCCTCCAGCGACTTCCCCTCGAGGCCGGAATCCTTGAGCAGGTTGTTGCCGTTGTTCACATAGGCGAGATGGTGCTTGTCATGGTGGAATTCCAAGGTTTCCTTGGACATGTAGGGAGCGAGAGCGTCATACGCATAGGGGAGCGGAGGGAGTTCGAAGGCCATGATGGATCTCCTTGAGCGACGGACGATACCGCGGGACCAGTGTCGCGATGCCATTGCCGCGGGCTGCGAAACGGACGGGGGGAACATAGGCCGGGCCGTCCCGCCGGGCAACCGCGACCGGGCAGCGGCGACGCGCCGGCGCCCCGCCATGGCCGCCCGCCGGTGAGCGCATGACCGGCGACGGCCGTCCCGTGCAACGGCCCGTGCGCCGCGGCGTTCCGATCGCGCGTCCCGCGCCGGACGCCGCAGCGCCGCCGGCGCCCGCGCGGCCCACCATCGCGCGCCCGCCGATCGCGCGCCCCGCATCCGGCCCGCCGGTCGAGGCGGAGGCCGCGCCGGAGCGGAAGACGCCTCCGGCGACGACACGCGCGTCCGCGCCGAAGCCGGCGGCACGCCCCCCCGCGCCGAAGCCGGCGGCACGCCCGCCCGTACCGAAAGCGCCGCCCCGCGAGCCGCCGCCCGAGGCGCCCTCCGCCGTGCTCGATTCCCGCGTGGCGCGATCGGCGCCGTCGCGGCGGACGGACGACGACGACGCGGTCGGACGCAGCGCCAAGCGGGTCGCCTGGATCACGGTCGCGGTGGTCGTGGCGCTCGGGGCGCTCGTGTTCTTCCGCTACCAGAGCCGCCTGGCCCCGCCGCGCGTCGTCGAGGCGGCGGACCGGTCCGCCCCGGCACCGGCGCGGCCGGCCGCGGTGCCCGTCACGCCGTTCGACGTCCTGTCGGAGCCGTCCGCCGTGACGTCGCCGATCGAGGCGCCGCTCACCCTCGGGCCCCCTTTCGACGTGATCGACGCGACCACGTTCCGGGCGAACGAGGTGACGGTCCGGCTCGGCCGCGTGGTCGGCACGCGCCGCGGCGACGTCTGCCTCGACGCGGAAGGGCTGAAATTCGCCTGCGGGCTGATGGGGCGCGCCGCGCTCGCCAACTATCTGAAGACAAACCGCCTCGTCTGCCACCGGCTGATGAGCGCGCCGGCCGACCGGGTGCTGAAGGCGGATTGCTGGCTCGGCGAGGAGGACATCTCCCTGCATCAGGTCGAGGCCGGCTTCGCGCGGCCGGACCCGCTCGCCGGCGCCGACCTCGTCGCGGCGGCGCGCGCCGCGGAAAAGGCCGGGGTCGGCGCTTGGCGGGGCGGCTGGACCCTCGTCCCGCTCACCGACGAGCAGCGCGACGGCCGATGAGGCGGTCAGTCGGCCGACGCGGTCAACCGGCGTGGGCGTATTCCCAATAGAGCCGGCGCGCGGCGTTGAAGAGCGGCCCCGGCTGCAGGTTGCGGTCCTCGATGCGGGTGATCGGGATGACCTTCGAATAATTGCCCGAGCTGAAGATCTCGTCCGCGGCCTTCAGCTCGTCGTAGCGCACGGTCGTCTCGACGACCTCCTTGCCGGCCTGGCGCAGCAGGTCGATCACGCGCTTACGGGTGATGCCGGACAGGAACGTGCCGTTCGGCGCGGGCGTGAACACGACGCCGTCCTTGGCGTAGAAGATGTTGGCGGTGGCGAGTTCGGCCACATTGCCGAGCATGTCGCACACGACCGCGTTGTCGAAGCCGCGCGCGCGCGCCTCGAGCGCCGCCCGCGCATTGTTCGGGTAGAGGCAGCCGGCCTTGGCGTCGAGCGGCATGGTCTCGCGGGTCGGGCGGCGGAACGGCGACAGCGAGATCGAGAAGCCGGTCGGGTCCGGCATCGCCGCCTCGTAAAGGCAGAGCAGGAACCGCGTCGTCGCCGGGTCGGCCGGGACGCTCATATAGCCGCCGGCCTCGGCCCAGTACATGGGGCGGATGTAGAGGGCGACGTCGCGGTCGAACAGCTCCATCCCCTCCCGCGCGAGTTCATGGATCGCCTCCGGCGCCATGGTCGGCGTCAGCCCGAGCGCGACGGCGGAGCGGTTCACCCGCTGGCAATGGGCGAACAGGTCCGGCGCCACGCCCTCGAAGGCGCGCGCTCCGTCGAACACGGAGGAACCGAGCCAGAAGGCATGGGTGCGCGGGCCGGCGATGCCCGGATTGCCCTCGATCCACTGGCCATCCAGCCAGGTCCAGGTGCGGCTGTGCGTGACGGCATGCGACATGGACGTCCTCCCACTTTTCCTGTCTCGGCTCAGGCCACGGTCCGATCCGAACCGTCGAGAAGCCCGTTCGAGATGGGACAGCATCACTGTCCTATTCCTCGACCGTGCCAGAAATCCACGCGACCCGCAAGCGCGTGGCACGCGATGCAGCCCGATCCTTGCGCCCGGGACGATCGCCCGGCAGCAAGCGCAAATCTCGGCGCCCCGAGCCGCAACAATCATTCCAAACCTTTTTCCGTGCCGCCGCCAGACCCCGACCGGCCGCGGCGTTGCGTCGCCGGGGTCGCGTTCCGCGGCTACGCGAGCGCCGGCGGGGTTTTCACGCGACGCGGTTCGGTACATTGTCGCGGCCTTGGCGGGCGCCTTCACGTCCGCGACCCACCCGCGACGGCGGGTTCGTTGCCAGGCTGGGACTTCGCTCATGGCGCATGCGATCTATGTCTTCGATGCCTACGGGACCCTGTTCGACGTCCATGCGGCGGTGCGCCGGAATTCCGGCGCCGTCGGGCCGGACGCGCAGCTCCTCTCCGAGCTCTGGCGCGCGAAGCAGCTCGAATATTCCTGGATGCTGACGCTGATGAAGCGCTACCGGGACTTCTGGTCGCTCACCGAGGAGGCGCTCGACTACGCGTTCCAGCGGGTGCCGAGCGCCGATCGCTCGACCCGCGCGGCGCTGCTCGACGCCTACTGGACCTGCGACGCCTATCCGGAGGTGCCCGAGGTGATGAAACAGCTGCGCGCGCGCGGCGCCCGGCTCGCCATCCTCTCCAACGGCTCGCCCAAGATGCTCGCCGCCGCCTGCCGCTCGGCCGGCATCCAGGACGTGTTCGACGACGTCATCTCGGTCGACGAGGTGAAGGTCTACAAGCCCGACCCGCGCGTCTACGACATGGTGGCGACGCGTTACCGGGTGTTTCCCGAGGCGGTCTCGTTCCAGTCCTCGAACCGGTGGGACGCGGCGGGCGCGGCCGCGTTCGGCTTCCGCACCGTGTGGATCAACCGCACCGGCCTTCCCGACGAATATGCCGAGTTCAAGCCCTCCGCCGTGCTGCCGACCCTGCAGGGCCTGCTGACGCTGGCGTGACGGCCGCACGTCACCGCGCTCTTATGCAAACGTGTGCATCATCCGTGCGTTGACAGGGCCGGGCCGTGGCTTCAAATGCGTCAGCGGTCGGCTGGGGTCGGAAGGCGGACATGCGTGAAGCTCTGAAGATCCGCACGGGCCGCGACACAGGCTCGGGGCACATCGCCGAGACCTTCCCCGGGCTCGTCTGGGGCTACGCCTTCGACGAGGAGGGCGTCGGCAAGGTGATCGACGGCGACGCCGTGGCGACCGCGCTCACGGCGGAGACCGGCTGGGTCTGGCTGCATCTGAACCTCGCCAATGCGCGGTGCCGCGACTGGCTCTCCGAGCTTGCGCCGCTCCCCGAGGACGCCAAGGCGGTGCTGCTCGACGAGGACGAGCATCTGTCGCTGACCTCGGTCGACGGCGCCTTGACCGGCGTCTTCGCCGATTTCCGCCGCGAATTCGACCACGGCACCCAGGACCTGACGCGCCTGCGCTTCGTCCTGCACGGTCGCGTGCTGATCACCTGCCGCCGCCATGCGCTACACGCCGCCGAAGAGGTGCGCCTCGCGGTCGGCGCCGGAAAGCGCTTCGAGACCGGCGACGAGGTGCTGGAGCTGATCTTCGAGACCTTCGCGCACCAGGTCGGCGCCATGGCGAAGGAGCTCGCCGCCACGCTCGAGAAGATCGAGGACCGCGTCGTCGAGGATCGCCTCAGCGAGCGGGACGTGCGGCTCGGCCCGGTGCGCCGGACGACCTTGCGGCTGAGCCGGCAGCTCGGCGCGCTCCGGCTGCATTTCTCCGCCTTCGTCGGCAACGCAGAGCGGAGCCTGCCGGAGCCGGTCTACGCCATGGTCGAACGCGTCTCGATCCGGCTCGACGGGCTCGGCCGCGACATCGAGGCGATCCAGGAGCGCGCCAGGATCCTGCAGGAAGAGGTCTCCGCCAAGCTCGCCGACGAGGCCAACCGGCAGCTGCAGGCGCTCTCCGCCATGACCGCCCTGTTCCTGCCGGCGACGCTCGTGACCGGCATGTTCGGCATGAACACCCATGGTCTGCCGTTCGACACCTACGGCGACGGCTTCTGGTATGCGTGCCTCGCCGCGGCGTTGGGGAGCGGCGTGGTCTATGTGCTGCTCCGCCACCTCGGCATCATGAAATAGCGCCTCACCCGTCGGCGAGCGCGGCGAGGATGCGCGCCCAGGAGCGGGCGCCCTTCTGGAACGAGGCGAGATCGTATTTCTCGTTCGGCGAATGGATGCGGTCGTCGTCGAGGCCGAAGCCGACCAGCAGGCTCTCCATGCCGAGCTGGCGCTTGAAGTTGCCCACGACCGGGATCGATCCGCCGCCGCCGATCACCACCGCGGGCTTGCCCCATTCCTCGGTGAGCGCGCGCCTCGCCCGGGCGAGGTTCGGATGGTCGAACGGGATGCTCAGCGCCGGGCTGCCGCCATGCGGGTGGAACTCCACCTTGGCGTCCGCCGGGAGCCGCTCGCGCACGAAGGCGCGGAAGCTGTCGCGGATGCGGGCGGGATCCTGGCGGCCGACGAGGCGGAACGAGACCTTGGCGGAGGCCTTGGCCGGGAGCACGGTCTTGAACCCCTCCCCCGTATAGCCGCCGACCACGCCGTTGAACTCGCAGGTCGGCCGCGCCCAGACCTGTTCGAGCACGGAGGTGCCCGTCTCGCCGGCGGGCGCGGAGAGGCCGACCGGGCCGAGGAACGACGCGGCGGTGAGGCCGAGGCCGTCCCATTCGGCGCGCAGGTCCGCCGGCACCGGCTCGACGCCGTCGTAGAAGCCGGGCAGCGTCACGCGGCCCTGGTCGTCGTGGAGCGCGGCAAGAATCCTGGCCAGCACCCGGATCGGGTTCAGCGCCGGGCCGCCGAAGAGGCCGGAATGCAGGTCGCGGTCGGCGGCGGTGACGACCACCTCCTCGCCGACCAGGCCACGCAGGGTGGCGGTGATCGCCGGCGTGCGCGGGTCCCACATATTGGTGTCGCAGACGAGCGCCATGTCGCGCGCGAGTTCGGCCTTGTTGGCGGCGAGGAAGGCGTCGAGCGAAGGCGAGCCGCTTTCCTCCTCGCCTTCGAGCAGCACCGTCACCCGGCACGGCAGGCCGCCGGTCGCGGCCACGGAGGCGCGGGCGGCCTCGACGAAGCTCATCAGCTGGCCCTTGTCGTCGGCGGCGCCGCGCGCGACGATCTCCTTCGAGCCGTCGGCGCGGGTGGCGAGGCGCGGCTCGAACGGCGGGGTCTTCCAGAGGTCGAGCGGATCGACCGGCTGCACGTCGTAGTGACCGTAGAAGAGCAGATGCGGTCGCTCGCGCTCGACCGGCCCGTGCCAATGGGCAACCACCATCGGATGGCCCGCGGTCGGCCGGACCTGCGCCTCGAAGCCGATCGCCGCGAGATCGGCCGCGCACCAGGCGGCGGCGCGCGCGACCTCCCCCGCATAGGCCGGATCGGTCGAGATGGACGGGATGCGGATCAACTCGAACAGACGCGCGAGCGCCTCCTCGGACTGGGCGTCGATGCGATCGAGGACGGCGGCGAGCGACACGGGGGACATCTCCTGGACGGCGGTTTTCAAAGCTCGGGCGGGCCGCCGGTCAGCGGCCCTTCATCAGGCCGCCGAGCACGTTGCGCAGGATCGCCTGGGTGATCTGCCGGCCGGCCGAGGAGGCGGCCGAGCGGGCGGCCGACTTCACGATCGCCTCGGCGACCGAATCGCCCCGGCGCGCGGCCGGCTTGCCGGAGGCGGTGGTGCCGCCGCCGGTGTTGAAGATGCCGTCCAGGATGCCGCCGAGCATGCCGCCGGAGGTCGGTTCGGCGGGTCCCGCGGAGGCCTTCTCGGCCTGGCCGCGCAGGCGCTCATAGGCGGAGGCGCGGTCGACCACGTCCTCGTATTTGCCGGCGAGCGGCCCGGTGTTGACGATGGTGGCGCGCTCGGTCGGCGAGATCGGCCCGACGCGGGCGCTCGGCGGCCGGATCAGCGTCTGCTGCACCATGGTCGGGATGCCCTTGCCCTGAAGGGTGGAGACCAGCGCCTCGCCCACGCCGAGTTCGGTGATCGCCTTGGCGGTGTCGATCTTGGGATTCTGGCGGAACGTCTCGGCGGCGGCGCGCACCGCCTTCTGCTCGCGCGGCGTGAAGGCGCGGAGCGCGTGCTGGATGCGGTTGCCGAGCTGGGCGGAGACCTTGTCGGGCACGTCGAGCGGGTTCTGCGTCACGAAATAGACGCCGACACCCTTCGAGCGGACGAGCCGCACCACCTGCTCGACCTTGTCGATCAGCGCCGGCGGCGCCTCGTCGAACAGGAGATGCGCCTCGTCGAAAAAGAAGACGAGCTTCGGCTTGTCGAGGTCGCCGACCTCCGGCATTTCCTCGAACAGCTCCGACATGAGCCACAGCAGGAAGGTGGCGTAGAGCCGCGGATTGGCCATCAGCTTGTCGGCGGCGAGCACGTTGATGGTGCCTCGGCCGTCCGGGGCGAGGCGCATGAGGTCGGCGATCTCCAGCGCCGGCTCGGCGAAGAAGGTGGCGCCGCCCTGCTGCTCGAGCACGAGAAGCTGGCGCTGGATGGCGCCGATCGTCGCCTTGGTGACGTTGCCGTAGTCGGTCGTCACCTCGCCCGCCCGCTCGGCGAGATGCGACAGCATGGCGCGCAGGTCCTTGAGGTCGAGAAGGAGCAGGCCCTCGTCGTCGGCGAGCTTGAAGGCGATGTTGAGCACGCCCTCCTGGGTGTCGTTGAGGCCCATCATGCGGGCGAGCAGGAGCGGCCCCATCTCGGAGATGGTGGCGCGGATCGGATAGCCCTGCTCGCCGAACAGGTCCCAGAACACGACCGGGAACTTGGCCGGCTCCCAGTCCTTGAAGCCGATCTGCTCGCAGCGATTCACCACCCAGTCCTTGGCCTCGCCCATGGCGCCGACGCCGGACAGGTCGCCCTTGATGTCGGCAGCGAAGACCGGCACGCCGGCCGCCGAGAAGCCCTCGGCCATCACCTGCAGCGACACGGTCTTGCCCGTGCCGGTCGCGCCGGTGACGAGGCCGTGGCGGTTCGCCAGACGCAGTTCGAGATATTGCGGCTCCTCGGCCATGCCGAGATAGATCTGCCCATCGGCCATGATCGCCGTTCTCCTCAAGGCTTCCCGACGCTTCGACGCGGTCGCCGTTCCGGTTTATAGGGAAGCGCGTGGCGCGAGGAAACCGGCGAGGCGCGAAGCCGCGCGTGTTTCCGTGCCGAGAGCGGGCGACGGCTTGAGTTTCACGCCCCTGCAGTGGCAGATAGTGTTCGAATTACAGGGAGTCGCGCCGAGGTGCAGGAACTCGTCGATCGTATCGTCACCAATGTCGGCGTCGAGCCCGACCTCGCCACCCGTTCCGTGTCGATCATCCTCAATTTCCTGAGCGCCGAAGCGCCGCCGGATGTGATGCGGAAGGTGGTCGATTCGATCCCCGGCGCCGACATCATGCTCGCCGCGCCCGCGCCCAAGGCGGGCGGCCTCATCGGATCGGTCACCGGCATGCTCGGCGGCCTGGTCGGGGGCGGCATGGGCGGCGCGATGGCGGCGTTCACGCTCCTCACCGACGCCGGGCTCGACATGGGACAGGTTCAGGGCGTCACCAAGGAGGTCGTCCGGTTCGCGCGCGAGAAGGCGGGCGACGACACGGTCGACGAAGTGATCGGAGGCATACCCGGGCTGTCGCAGTTCGTCGGCTGACGACGGCGGCCCGGTCGACGAGATCGCGATGCCGGCCGATCGGCCGGATCATCACGATGCGGCGCCGCGGGGAGACGTGCGGCCAGCCGATTCAAGCGGGAGATTGAGCATGTCGAACTATCCTATCATCAGCATTGAAGGCGTCGGCAAGACCTTCGCCGAGAAGCTCATCGCGGCCGGCGTCAAGAACACCGAGACCCTGCTCGAGCAGGCGAAGGACCCGAAGGGCCGCAAGGCGCTCGCCGCCGCGACCGGGATCGACGAGTCCAAGATCCTGAAATGGGCGAATATGTGCGACCTGATGCGCATCAAGGGCGTGGCGGAGGAGTATTCCGAGCTGCTCGAGGCCGCCGGCGTCGACACGATCAAGGAACTGCGCAACCGCAAGCCTGAGAACCTCTACGCCAAGATGGTCGAGGTGAACGAGGCGAAGAAGCTCGTCCGCCTGGTGCCGAGCGAGAAGTCGGTGATCGGCTGGGTCGAGCAGGCGAAGACGCTCGAACCCAAGATGACCTACTGACGATCGGGTTTCGAAGGCGGCCGGCCGGCTCTCCGGCCGGCCCTGCCCGCCGAGGGTTCAGGCGCCGTCGCGGCGATCGAATGGCGGCGTGGCGATGCGCTGGTTCGGCAGGACGCTCTCCGGCGCCGGCCGAGGCCAACCACCCGTCGGTCTCAAGGCATGCCGTCGCGTGTCAGGTCGGATCCTTGTCGTAGGTGCGGACGGACGCCGGCAACTTGACCCAGGCGTGGCGGCGGCACTCGTAGACGGAATCCTCGGGCGGGGGAAAATCCGGGTCGCCGAAAGCGCCGACCGCCACCCCGACGGACGTGCCCTCGTGGCCCTCCTCGGTATGGAAGAGATTGGTGCCGCAGACCGGGCAGAAGCGGAAGCGGGACACCGCGCCGCGGTCGCCCTTGCGCAGATATTCGGTCGCGCGGCCGTGCACCCGATAGGGCGCGCGAAAGGCGGCGAGCGCGGCGAACACGCTTCCCGTCCGGCTCTGGCAGGCGAGGCAATGGCAGACGCCGACGCCGAGCGGTTCGCCCTGGACCTCGATGCGGAGCTGCCCGCAGGTGCAGGAGGCGATGCGCGTGCTCATGGTCCCTCGTCGCTCGGCAATCGGAAGTGAGTCGCGAGGGTAGCCGCGCCGACGCTGCCTGAGAAGCCACAAATGCGCAGCCACAAGGTGGCCGAGACCGGCCGGACGATCGGGACTTTCGGCTCAGAGCAGGATCTGTCCGTAGCGCAGCGCCTCGACCACGGTGTGGGTCTTGTTGGACGCGTTCAGCTTCTCGCTGGCGTTCTGCAGATGCGCGTGCACGGTGCGCTGCGAGATGTCGAGCAGTTCGGCGATCTCGTTCGCGGTCTTGCCGATCGCGGTCAGTTCGAGCACCCGCCGCTCGCGCTCGGACAGATCGCCCGGCCGCTCGCCCGTGATGCGGCCGGTCTGCTGCAGCCGGCGGAACGCGGCGCCGCAGTAGTATTCGATGCCGGCGCGGTTGGCCGCGCTCACCGGCAGGTCGGGGCCGGCGGCGATCACGCAGCCCTGGTAGGGGTGGACGTCGTGCAAGGGGACCGCCAGGATGGTGGCGGTCGGTCCGGCGGCATCGACGATGTCGGACCCGGTGATGCGCATCGAGGCGGTGCCGCCGATCGGTCCGTTGTCGTCGATCAGCCAGCCGCCGCGCAGATGGAAGGGCCGGCGGGCGGAGAGGCAGCGGTGCAGGATCGGATCGGCGGAATCGAGCCCGAGCAGGTAGCCGTCGTTGCGCACGTCGGGCCAGAAGATGCGCAGGATGAGCTTGTTCACGGGCCGGTGCGGGAGCGGCAGGCCGGTCACGATGATGTTGGTGGCGCCGTGGCCTCTCAGCCAGCGCTCCAGCATCTCCAACACACGATCGGGTTCTCGAATCTCCGAGAAGCCCTTCGCTTCCTCGAAGATCGTGTCGTTGGCGATCATAATTGTCATACTTCGAGTCCCGCGCCTTCCCTTGCGTCCAACTGAAACCAAAGTGCGAAACTGATCAATTGTCGAAAATACTACCCTCTTCGCACCTCTCACCGGACGTTTCTCGATTTATTCATTAAAATCAATCAGTTAAAATGCATACGAATTATTTTCACCGACAATGTTGTCATTGTTGATTTTATCATGATCGCAACGAAATGGGCGCAACCGCAATCAGAGACTGCATAACGCCGAGGCACGTCCGCAAGCCCCGGATAACAAAATCAGAAATCTCGCGGCGTAGGCTTATAGTATTGTTGGCGGACGCCGCCTTCTGCGGCATAACGATCGGCATCGTGAGGTGAAGCGACGGAGAAAAGCCTTGGCGGAAGTCGGTATAGACTTTCTGGACAACTTGGGCCCCGACGCGGAGCCCGCCTGGCGGCAAGCGGTGGCGAAGGCGCTGAAAGGCGCGCCGTTCGAGCGGCTCAGGCACACCGGTGCCGACGGACTCGTGCAGGAGCCGCTCTACGGCCGTGCCGCGGGCGCCGTTCCGCTCGCCGCACGCCCGCCGGGCGAGCGCTGGATCGTGACGCAGCGGATCGACGTCGCGGACCCGGCCGCGGCCAACCGCCAGATCCTGGACGACCTCGGCGGCGGCGCGGACGGGCTCGACCTCGTGTTCCGCGGGGCCGCCGACGCGCGCGGCTTCGGCATCGCCGCCGAAGCCCGGGAGGTTGCCGAGCTGCTCGACGGAGTCTTCCTGGACCTTCTGACATTCCGCCCGGATGCGGGCGAGGCGACCGCCGATGTGGTCGCCGCCATGGTCGATCTGGCGCGCGGCCGCGGGCTCGATCCGGCCGAGATCGCGGTCGCCGTGGCGTTCGATCCGGTCGCAGCGCTCGCCGCCCGAGGCGGCCTCTCCCTCTCTCCGGCGGCGCATCATCGCGCGCTCGCCGGCCTCGCCGCGACCGGCCTCGCCGGTCCGCTCGTCGCGGCCGACGGGCGCGTGGCGCATGCCGCCGGCGCGACCGATCCGCAGGTGCTCGGCGTGGTGCTCGCGAGCGCGGTCGCCCATTGGCGCGGCCTCGCCGCCGCCGGCCTCGACAGCGCGGAGGCGGCGCGCCGCATCGGCTTCACCCTGGCGGTCGACCAGCGCCAGTTCCGCGTCATCGCCACCTTGCGCGCGCTGCGGCGCCTCTGGGCGCGCGCGCAGGCCGCCGCCGGGATCTCCCCGGAACCGGCGCGAATCCAGGCCGAGACGGCATTCCGCATGCTGAGCCGGCGCGACCCGCACACCAACGCGATCCGCACCACGATCGCGGTCTTCGCCGCGGCGGTCGGCGGCGCCGACGGCATCACGGTCATTCCTCACGACGCCGCGCTCGGCCTGCCGGACGCCACGTCGCGGCGGCTCGCGCGCAACACGCAGATCGTCCTGCAGGAGGAGGCCAGTCTCTTCCGCGTGGCGGATCCGGCCGCGGGCTCCGGCCTCGTCGAGGCGGAAACGGAAGACCTCGCGCGCGCCGCCTGGGCGATCTTCCAGGCGATCGAAGGCCGCGGCGGCATCGAGGCGGTGATCCGTTCCGGCTGGCTGCAGGACGAGATCGGCAAGGCCGCGGGTTTGCGCGAGGCGGCCGTGGCGCGCCGGCGCGAACCGCTCGTCGGCGTCAGCGACTTCGCCAATCTCGCCGAGCCGATCCCGGCGCCGGTGCCAGGCGGACCGGCCGCCACCTCCGTCGCGAGCGGAACGGATGTGGTTCCGCTCGCGCCGCGCCGGCTCGCCGAACCCTTCGAGGCCCTGCGCGACGCGAGCGACCGGCATCTCGCCGGGACCGGCCTCCGCCCTGCCGTCTTCCTCGCCACGATCGGGCGGCTGCAGGACTTCTCGGCGCGCGCCGGCTTCGCCCGCAACCTGTTCGAAGCGGGCGGGATCCAGGCGATCGGCCACGACGGCTTCGCCTCGACCGACGACCTCGTCGCGGCCTTCCGCGCCTCCGGGGCGGCCGCCGCGTGCCTCTGCGGCTCGGACGAAGGCTATGGCGCGGAGGCAGAACGCGTCGCGACGGCGCTGGCGGCGGCGGGCGCGCGGCCGATCCTGCTCGCCGGCCGGCCGGCCGACGCCGAAGCCGAGGCGCGCTACCGGGGGGCCGGGATCGAGAGCTTCGTGCATGTGGGGATCGACGCCGTGGCCGCGCTCCGGGCCCTTCAGGCCGCGATGGGCGTCGCCTGACGGCGGGCTCGCGGCGCGGCCTTCCCCCATGGTCGTGCTTGCGCGCCTCACGCATCGGCGTATCCGATGCTTGAGCCTGTCCCGTCCGGATCGAAACAATCCGGACGGGACAGGCTCAAGCTATTGATTATGGAGCAATTCCTTTTCGATCGGATGATTTCATCCGATCGGGAAATGCTCTAGACTGCGTGGCGCGGAGTTGACCGATGAGCGGGATCCCGGATTTTTCGACTGTCCCCTACGCGCCCGCCGACGCGCGCCCGGAGCTGCATCCCGTCCCCGAGGCGGACACCTGGGTGACGCCGGAAGGCATCGCGGTGAAGCCGGTCTATGGCGAGGCGGATGTCGTCGGCCTCCCCTATCTCGCCAGCTGGCCCGGCCTCGCGCCCTATCTGCGCGGCCCCTACCCGACCATGTACGTCAACCAGCCCTGGACGATCCGGCAATATGCCGGCTTCTCCACGGCCGAGGATTCCAACGCCTTCTACCGGCGCAATCTGGCGGCCGGCCAGATGGGGCTCTCGGTCGCCTTCGACCTCGCCACCCACCGCGGCTACGACAGCGACCATCCGCGCGTCACCGGCGACGTGGGCATGGCCGGCGTCGCGATCGATTCCATCTACGACATGCGCACCCTCTTCTCCGGCATCCCGCTCGACCGGATGAGCGTGTCGATGACCATGAACGGCGCGGTGCTGCCGATCCTCGCGCTCTACATCGTCGCCGCCGAGGAGCAGGGCGTCGCGCAGGAGAAGCTGTCGGGGACCATCCAGAACGACATCCTCAAGGAGTTCATGGTCCGCAACACCTACATCTACCCACCCGCCCCCTCGATGCGGATCATTTCCGACATCTTCGCCTATACGGCGAAGCATATGCCGAAGTTCAATTCGATCTCCATCTCCGGCTACCACATGCAGGAGGCTGGAGCGACGGCGGACCTGGAGCTCGCCTATACGATCGCCGACGGCATCGAGTATGTGCGCGCCGGCATCGCGGCCGGCATGCCGGTCGACAGCTTCGCGCCGCGGCTCTCCTTCTTCTGGGCGATCGGCATGAACTTCTTCATGGAGGTCGCGAAGCTGCGCGCCGCCCGGCTCATCTGGGCGCAATTGTTGAAGCGCCACTTCGACCCGAAGGACGCCCGCTCGCTGTCGCTGCGCGCCCATTCGCAGACCTCCGGCTGGTCGCTCACCGCGCAGGACGTGTTCAACAACGTGGCGCGCACCGCGGTCGAGGCCATGGCGGCGACCCAGGGCCACACCCAGTCGCTGCACACCAACGCACTCGACGAGGCGCTCGCGCTGCCGACCGACTTCTCCGCCCGCATCGCGCGCAACACCCAGCTCGTTCTGCAGCAGGAATCCGGCACGACGCGGACGATCGATCCGTGGGGCGGCAGCTTCTATGTAGAGCGGCTCACCGCCGACCTCGCCGAGAAGGCGCTCGCCCATATCGACGAGGTGGAGCGGCTCGGCGGCATGGCGAAGGCGATCGAGGCCGGCATCCCGAAGCTGCGCATCGAGGAGGCCGCCGCCAAGACGCAGGCGCGCATCGATTCCGGCGCGCAGACGGTGGTCGGCGTCAACAAGTTCAAGCCCGACGGGACGGATGCGATCGACGTCCTCAAGGTGGACAATTCCGCCGTGCGCGCGACGCAGGTCGAGAAGCTGAGGCGGCTCCGGGCCGAACGCGACACGGCCGCGACCGACGCCGCGCTCCTCGCCCTGACCGCGGCGGCGCGCGAGGGCAACGGCAACCTGCTCGCGCTGTCGGTCGAGGCGGCGCGCGCCAAGGCGACGGTCGGCGAGATCAGCCTTGCGCTCGAGGCGGTGTTCGGCCGGCACAAGGCGGAGATCCGCTCGATCCAGGGCGTTTACAAGCGGGAGGTCGCCAAGATGAGCGACGCGGTCGGCCGCGTGGCGGCCATGGTGGAGGCGTTCGAGGCCCATGACGGGCGCCGGCCGCGCATCCTGGTCGCCAAGATGGGCCAGGACGGGCACGACCGGGGCCAGAAGGTGATCGCCTCGGCCTTCGCCGATCTCGGCTTCGACGTGGATATCGGGCCGCTCTTCGCCACCCCCGACGAGGCGGCCCGCCAGGCGGTGGAGAACGACGTCCACGTGGTCGGCGTCTCCTCGCTCGCGGCCGGGCACCTGACCCTCGTGCCCGCGCTGAAGGCGGCGCTGGAGGCGCGCGGCCGCGGCGACATCATGATCGTGGTCGGTGGCGTGATCCCGCCGCAGGACATCGATACGCTGAAGGCCGCAGGCGCGAGCGCGATCTTCCCGCCCGGCACGGTGATCGCGGAGGCGGCGGTCACGCTCCTGCGCGAACTGAACGAGCGCCTGGGATACGAGAAGGCGGCGGCGGAGTGACAAACGACGCAAGCTGGTCCGCGGTTGCGCTTGGACCGGCCATCGTCACTTGTAGGTTCACTGTTTATTGGTCAAAATCTCCTCACGCGATTGACGTAGGGGGTCTTGCCCATGCGGCTCATGGTGTTGGCGTTTTCAATTGCTGTATTTTCTATATCTGACGGCCATGCTGCTTCCTATGTTGAATTCTTTGCACACCGGAAAGACTTCACGAAAGCCGAAGCCGAATTCCTCGCCAAGCTGGATTTCAAACAGGGGATGATCGCTTTGCCGGGATCCGGAGCCCAGCTTCAGGTCTCGAAAGAGTTCTACTACCTGGACGCCGCCGATACGAAGCGGGTTGTGGTGGAAGCTTGGGGCAACCCGCCCGACAGCGTTGACGATTCCCTCGGAATGCTGTTCCCCATCCGTTACACGCCGCTCGACGACGAGAATTGGGGGGCGGTCATCACCTACGACAGTATTGGCCATGTCTCTGACGACGATGCCGCGCAAACCGACTTCGCGTCGCTTCTCAAGGAGATGCAGGACAGGACGCTTGAGCGGAACCCGGACCGGGTCAAGGCGGGCTTCGAGCCCATCACATTGGTCGGTTGGGCCTCGCCGCCGTTCTACGATCGTGTCGGTCACAAGCTGCATTGGGCCAAGGAACTGGCTTTCGGTGACAAGGCGGACCATACGCTCAACTATTCGGTGCGCGCGCTCGGCCGCGAAGGCGTCGTCGCCATGAACTTCGTGACGTCTGTCGCGAAGTTGCCCGAGATCGAGGCGGCGATCCCAAAGGTCCTGGACATGATCCAGTTCGACTGGGGCAAGCGATATGCGGACTTCCTGCCGACCGATCGCGAAGCGGGCTATGGCATCGCCGGCCTGATCGGCGGCGCCGCCGCCACGAAGGTCGCCGCCAAGGCGGGCCTGTTCGTGGTGCTCCTGGCCTTCTTGAAGAAGGGCTGGATCGTCGTCGCCCTAGTCGCCGCGAGCCTCGTCGGCCGGCTCCGGCGGCTCTTGTCGCGAAAGCCGCCGGAAGTCTGAGCGCGCCGCTCAGATCACGATCTGCTGACCGAGTTCCACCACGCGGCCGGACGGGATGGAATAGAAGTCCGTGGCGTTGGCGGCGTCCTTCGCCATGGCGATGAAGATGCGGTCCTGCCAGAGCGGCATGCCGGTCTCGGCGGAGGCGCGGAACGAGCGCCGGGCGACGAAGAACGTGGTCGACATGATGTCGAGCTTCAGCCCCTGCTTGCGGCAAAGCGCGAGCGCGCGGGGAATGTTCGGCTCCTCCATGTAGCCGAAGGTGATGATCAGCCGGGTGAAGTCCTCGGCGAGCGGCTCGATGGCGATGCGCTCGGCCTCCGGCACGGTCGGCGTCGTGGCGGTGCGCACCGTCATGATCACGTTCCTGGCGTGGATGACGCTGTTGTGCTTCAGGTTGTGCAGGAGCGCGGGCGGAGCGGTCTTCGGGTCGCTCGTCAGGAACACGGCCGTGCCCGGCGGGCGGAACGGCTTCGAGCGGGCGATCATGCGGATCGCGTCCTTCAGCGGGATGCTGTCGCGGCGGGACTTCTCGAACACGATCCGGGTGCCGCGCACCCAGGTCCACATGCAGAGCACCATGGCGGCGGCAAGCGCGAGCGGCACATAGCCGCCGTCGAACAGCTTCAGGAGGTTCGCCACCATGAACGCACCCTCGATCAGGAGGAACGGCGCGACCGCGAGGCCGGCGAGGAGCGGCGGCCACTTCATCGCCTTCCAGGCGACCATGAAGGCGAGCAGCGTCGTCACCACCATCGTGCCGGTGACCGCGATGCCGTAGGCGGAGGCGAGGTTCGAGGAGTTGCGGAAGAGCGCGACGAGCAGCAGCACGCCGACGAGCAGGAGTACATTGACGCGCGGCATGTAGATCTGGCCTGCCTGCGTCTCCGACGTGTGCCAGATCTCGAAGCGCGGCAGGAGGCCGAGCTGTACCGCCTGCTGGGTCAGCGAGAAGGCGCCGGTGATCACGGCCTGGCTCGCGATCACCGTCGCGGCGGTGGCGAGCACCACCATCGGGAGCAGCGCCCAGTCCGGCACCATGAGGAAGAACGGATTCTCGATCGCGGCCGGATTGGCGAGCACGAAGGCGCCCTGGCCGAGATAATTGAGCGCGAGCGCCGGAAACACCACGGTCAGCCACGCGAAGCGGATCGGCGCACGGCCGAAATGGCCCATGTCGGCGTATAGCGCCTCGGCGCCGGTGACGGCGAGGAACACCGAGCCGAGCACGACGAAGCCGATCACCTTCTCGTCGATCATGAAGCGCACGGCGTTGCTCGGATCGAAGGCGAGGAAGATGGCCGGGTCGTCGAACACATGGACGAGGCCCGCCGCCGCGATGGCCGCGAAGAAGACGAGCGTGATCGGGCCGAACCAGGCGGCGACCGCGCCGGTGCCCTTGCTCTGCACCACGAAGAGCGCGACCAGGATGACGAGGGTGATCGGGATGACATAAGGGTCGAAGAACGGCGTGACGAGCTTCAGGCCCTCGACCGCGGACATCACCGAGATGGCCGGCGTGATGATCGCATCGCCGTAGAAGAGCGCCGCGCCGGCCGCGCCGAGCGCGAAGACGAACGGCGTGCGCCGGCCGATCGCCCCCTCGGCGAGCGCGAGGAGCGACAGCGTCCCGCCCTCCCCGTTGTTGTCGGCGCGGAGCAGAACCATCACGTATTTCACCGTGACGATCAGGATCAGCGCCCAGAGCAGCAGCGAGGTGACGCCGACCACCTCGGCGCGCGTCAGGCCGTCGTGGGCGGCATGCTGGATCGATTCGCGGAAGGCGTAGAGCGGGCTCGTGCCGATGTCGCCGTAGACGACCCCGATGGAGCCGAGGGTCAGGCCCCAGAAGCCGGCGTGATGGCCGCTTCGCACGTCCATCTTCGCCGCCTCGTCGGGCGGCTCCCCCACCGCGTTCTGGATCGGCGGGACGGGCGACATCGCTTTATCGGACATGGAGAGACCGGGTTGCCACCGGGCGCCATCGGACGTCGGCTCAGCGGCCGCGACTACTTAATGTTTCGCACTGCAACATGCAAGTGACCGAAAGGCAGACGAGCAACGTGCCGGGCGCGCCTCAGGCGCCGGTCGGCAGCCCGTCGAGCGCGGCGCCGGCCTCGAGCACGACGTCGGACCCAAGGGTGACGCGGTCGGCGAGTGCCGCCGTCTCGCCGAGCAGGCTCTCGGTGAAGAAGCGGGCGAGCGCCGCCCGGCCCGCCGCGTCGGCCGCGCCGCGGGCTGCGGCGGCGACGGCGCCGCGGGCGAGGAGCGCGCCGGCGGCGGCAAGGCTCATGAGCCGCAGATAGGGCGTCGCGGCGGCGAGCACGGCGGACGGGTCGCTCGTCTGGCGTTCGGCGATCCAGGCGGTGGCGCGGTCGAGATGGTCGAGCGCGGCGGCGACGGCGGGGCCGGCGCGGCCGAGGTCCGGCCGGTTCGCGCGTGTGGCGGCCGCGGCGTCCTCGCGGAGTTCGGCGACCCAGCCGGCGACCGCGCCGCCGCCCGACAGCGGCAGCTTGCGGGTGACGAGATCGATCGCCTGGATGCCGTTGGTGCCCTCGTAGATCGGGGCGATGCGGGCATCCCGGAGATAAATCGCCGCGCCCGTCTCCTCGATGTAGCCCATGCCGCCATGCACCTGCACGCCGAGCGAGGCGACCTCCACGCCGATGTCGGTGGAGAAGGCCTTGGCGAGCGGCGTGACGAGCCCCGCGCGCTCGTGCCAGCGGCGCGCCTCATCGCCGGAGGAGACGCGGGCCATGTCGATCGCGTGGGCGCAGGTAAAGGCGATGGCGCGGGCGCCGGCGGTCAGCGCCTTCTGGGTCAGGAGCATGCGGCGCACATCCGGATGCACCGCGATCGGGCTCGCGCCCTCGCGGCCGGGCGCGCGGCCCTGGCGGCGCTCGGCCGCATAGGCCGCGGCTTTCTGGAACGCGGCCTCCGCCACGGCGACACCCTGGATGCCGACCATCAGCCGGGCATTGTTCATCATGGTGAACATGCAGGCGAGGCCCCGGTTCTCCTCGCCGACCAGGTAACCGACCGCGCCGCCCTCGGCGCCGTAGACCATGGTGCAGGTGGGCGAGGCATGGATACCGAGCTTGTGCTCGACGCCGGCGCAGATCACGTCGTTGCGGCGGCCGAGCGAACCGTCCGGCTCGACCAGCAGCTTCGGCACGAGGAAGAGCGAGATGCCGCGCGTCCCCGCCGGCGCGTCAGGCAGGCGCGCGAGGACCAGGTGGATGATGTTGTCGGTCAGGTCGTGCTCGCCGTAGGTGATGAAGATCTTCTGGCCGAAGATGCGGTAGCTGCCGTCGCCGGCCGGTTCGGCGCGCGCCTTCAGGAGCGCCAGGTCCGAGCCCGCCTGCGGCTCGGTCAGGTTCATCGTGCCGGCCCATGCACCGGAGACGAGCTTGGCGAGGTAGATCCGCTTCAACGCGTCCGACCCGTGCGAGACGAGCGCCTCGACGGCGCCGATCGTGAGCGTCGGGCCGATGCCGAAGGCCATGGAGGCGCCGTTCCAGATCTCCTGCGCGGCCGCGGAGAGCAGCGTCGGCAGCCCCTGCCCGCCATAGGCCTCAGGACCGGTCAGCCCGTTCCAGCCGGCCTCGCACCAGTCGCGATAGGCGGCGCGATAGCCGGGCGGCATGGTGACGGCGCCGTCGCGCAAGGGCGTGCCGTGCCGGTCGCCCTCCATGAGCAGTGGCGCGACGCGGGCCTCGGCGAAGCGGCCGGCCTCCTCCAGGATCGCCGCGACGGTGTCGGCCGAGAGGTCGCCGAAGCGGCCCGCCTCGATCGCCGCACCGAGGCCGGCGATGTCGTGGAGTGCATGGAGGATGTCGGCGACGGGGGCGCGATAGGACATGGCTTCTCTTCCTGGCGCCGCGCGCCCGTCGTACCGGTTCGTGCCGCCGCCGCGCGGCGGGCGGCTTGACGCCCGCGCCGAGTTCTGGCGGCTTGCGGTCCCGGTGCCGGCGGGCGGCACCGTTCGGGTCGCGGCGGCGGGGATGTCGCCTCGGCCGACGGTACGTCGCCGGGCGGGGCCGTCAAGCATGGCTTGGAAGGAATACACCGCGATGGCACGACCGACGATCCTCGCCCTCGACGGCGCCGCGGCGCGCGAGCGGGCGCTCGCGGCGGCGATCGAGGTGCTCGATCGGGGCGGCCTCGTCGCGGTGCCGACCGAGACGGTCTACGGCCTCGCCGCCGACGCCACCAACGGGCGCGCCGTCGCCGGCATCTACGCGGCGAAGGGCCGGCCGAGCTTCAACCCGCTCATCGCCCATGTGCCGGACCTCGCCGCCGCCGAGCGGCACGGCCTGTTCGACGCGGACGCCCGCCGCCTCGCCGCGGCGTTCTGGCCGGGGCCGCTGACGCTCGTCGTGCCGCGCCGCGACGGCTCGCCGCTCGCCGACCTCGCCACCGCCGGCCTTTCCTCCGTGGGGCTCCGGGTTCCGGCCGAACCGACCACGCGCGCGCTCCTCGAACGGTTCGGCCGCCCCCTCGCCGCCCCGAGCGCGAACCGGTCCGGCCGCGTCAGCCCGACCTCGGCCGCCGACGTCGCCGAGGACCTCGGCGAGCGGGTGGACCTGATCCTCGACGCCGGCCCCTGCCCGGTCGGCGTGGAATCGACCATCCTCGCCTGCCTCGGCGGAGCGCCGCGGCTCATCCGGCCCGGCGGTCTGCCGCGCGCGGCGATCGAGGCCGTGCTCGGGCACCGGCTCGCCGGCGCGGCGGCGACGGACGCGGCGGCGGAGCGCCCGCTCGCGCCCGGGCTCCTCGCCTCCCACTATGCGCCGCGCGCGAGGCTGCGCCTCGATGTCGATCGGGTCGAGCCCGGCGAAGCGCTGCTCGCCTTCGGCCCGCACGTGCCGGAAGGCGCGGGTCAGGCATTGGCGACGCGCCAGCTCTCTCCATCGGGCGACCTCGCCGAGGCGGCGGCGAATCTGTTCAGGCATCTGCGCGACCTCGACGCCACCGGCGCGGCGACGATCGCGGTCGCCCCGGTGCCGGCCGAGGGTCTCGGCGAGGCGATTCGCGACCGCCTCGTGCGCGCCGCCGCGCCGCGCCCCTGACGCCGGCCGCGCGTGATTGTCCCGGCATCGCGACGAAAGGCGGAGCGCCGGGTTGATCTCGATCATCACCTGCGCGCTGGCCCGCGGGCAGAGTTTCCCGCTACGATCGCGAACGGGTTGCGGCGCTTGACCGCCGTAGCCCGGTAGTCGGTCTGAACGACCCCGGCCGCGGCCGAGGCAATAAGTCCGGGCGCCAGACCCGGTGTCGAGGGGAGGCCTGCCGTCCATGTCGACCTTGCTGATCCATCATCCGAGCTTCCTCGAGCATCTGACCCCGCTCGGCCACCCGGAGCGCCCGGACCGCCTGCGCGCGATCGACCGTATCCTCGAGCACGAGCGCTTCCAGCCGCTCGAGCGCGAGGCGGCCCCGCTCGGCACGCCCGAGCAGGCGATGCTCGCCCATCCGGAAGCCTATGTGGCGGAGATCGAGGCGAATGCGCCGACCGAGGGACTGACCCGCATCGACGCCGACACGGTGATGTCGCCCGGCTCCTTTCGCGCGGCGATGCGCGGCGTCGGCGGCGTCTGCGCGGCGGTCGACGAAGTGTTCGCCGGCAAGGTGGCGAATGCCTTCTGCGCCATCCGCCCGCCCGGCCACCACGCCGAGCTGAACCGCGCCATGGGCTTCTGCCTGTTCAACAACGCGGCCATCGCTGCCCGTTTCGCGCAGAAGAGATACGGGGCCGAACGCGTCGCGATCATGGATTTCGACGTCCACCACGGCAACGGCACGCAGGACATCTTCTGGTCCGACCCGAGCGTGCTCTATGCCTCGACGCACCAGATGCCGCTCTATCCCGGCACCGGCGCGCCGGGCGAGACGGGCGCGGGCAACATCGTCAACGTGCCGCTGCAGGCGGGGGACGGCGGCGCGGAGTTCCGCGAGGCGATGGACATCGCCGTGCTGCCGCGCATCAAGGCGTTCCGGCCCGACCTCATCGTGATCTCGGCCGGGTTCGACGCCCACACGCGCGACCCGCTCGGGCAGATCAACCTCGTCGAATCCGACTATGCCTGGGTGACGCGCCGGCTGATGGACATCGCCGACGAGACCGCCGGCGGTCGCATCGTGTCGGTGCTCGAAGGCGGCTACGACCTCGAAGGCCTCGGCCGCTCGGTCGCCGCCCATGTGATGACGCTGATGACGGCCTGAACGGCCCCGGCCGGCCGCTCCCGGCCGCGCGGGTGGACGGCCATGCGGATCCGGCAGTGGATTCGGCGCGGCGGATGTCGCAGGGTGCGGCCCCGCCCGCGCCCACCCCGCGCCCCCGTTCCGTGCCCCTCGAGTCCCTCCCGTCATGGCCGACACCAGCATCGCCGTCCTCGCCGAACTCGCGGTCCTCCTCGTCGTCTCGGGCGTCCTCGTCGGCTTCCTCGCCGGCCTGTTCGGCGTCGGCGGCGGCGCCGTGATGGTGCCGATCCTGTTCCGCCTGTTCGAGCTCCTCGACGTGCCGGCCGACCTGCGCATCCAGCTCGCGGTCGGGACCTCGCTCGCGGTGATCGTGCCGACCGCGATCCGCTCCTATGCGCGCCACCGCAAGCACAACGTCGCGGACCCGGCGCTCATCCGCGCCTGGGCGATCCCGATGGTGCTCGGCGTCGCGCTCGGTATCGTCTATGCCCGCTTCGCGCCGGCGATCGTGTTCAAGGCCGTGTTCATCGGCGTGGCGTCGATCACGGCGATCAAGCTCGCCTTCGGGCGCGAGAGTTGGCGGCTCGCCGACGACCTGCCGGGCGAGCCGTGGCGGAGCCTGATCGGCTTCGTGATCGGCGTCCTCTCCGCGCTGATGGGCATCGGCGGCGGCAACATCTCCAACCTGATCATGACGCTGTGCGGCCGCACCATCCACCAGGCGGTCGCGACCTCGGCCGGCGTCGGCATCCTCGTCTCGATCCCCGGCGCGCTCGGTTACATCTGGGCGGGGCTGCCCCATATGGAGCGGCTACCACCCTTCTCGATCGGCTTCGTGAGCCTGATCGGCGCGGTGCTGATCGCGCCGACGAGCCTCCTCGCCGCACCCTATGGGGTGGCGCTCGCGCATCGGCTGTCGAAGCGCAGACTCGAAATCGCCTTCGCGATCTTCCTTGCTGTCGCCGTGATCCAATTCATCCTGTCGCTCTACGGGTATTGAGCGGGACGCAAGGAGGTCGCGGATGGCGGAGCTCGAGTTCGACAGGGCCTTCGAGCCGCGGCATGGCAAGGCGGTCCGGCTGTCGCCCCTCGTCCGGCGGATCACCGCCGCCAATCAGAGCCCTTTCACCTTTCACGGCACCAACACCTATCTCGTCGGCGACCGCTCGCTCGCGGTGATCGATCCCGGCCCGGACGACCCCGCCCATGCGGAGGCGATCCTCCGCGCCGCGAAGGGTGCGGCCATCATCGCGATCGTCGTCACGCACACCCATCGCGACCATTCGCCCAATGCCCGCAGGCTCGCGGAGATGACCGGCGCGCCGACCTACGGCGAGGGGCCGCACCGGCCGTCGCGGCCGCGCGGATCCGGCGAGACCGACACGCTCGACGCCTCCGGCGACCGCAGCTTCGTGCCCGACCACCGTCTGACCGACGGCGCCGCGCTCGGCGGCGCGGGCTGGACGCTCGTCACCGTGCCGACGCCCGGCCACGCGGCGAACCATCTCGCCTTCGCGTTGCCCGAGGAGAACGCGCTCTTCTCCGGCGACCATGTGATGGCCTGGTCGACCACGGTCGTGGCGCCGCCGGACGGCGCCATGGCCGACTACATGGCCTCGCTCGACCGGCTCATCCAGCGCCAGGCGGCCGGCCTCGACCAGATCCTCTGGCCGGGTCACGGCGGGCCGGTGAAGGATCCGGCGAGCTTCCTGCCGAGCCTCCGCCAGCACCGGCGCGAGCGCGAACGCGCCATCCTCGACCGGCTCGCCGCCGGCGACGAGCGCATCCCCGCCATGGTGGCGACGATCTATCGGGACGTGCCGGTCGGGCTCCATGGCGGCGCCGCGCTGTCGGTGCTCGCGCATCTCGAAGACCTCGTCGCGCGCGGCCTCGTCGTCGCGGACGGCACGGCCTCGCTCGACGCGCGCTATCGCCCGGCCGGACGGGGGGGACCGCCGCCGGCCGCGGGCTGAAAGGTCAGGGCCCGTAGCTCTCGCTCACCGCCTCGTCGAGCTGCGCGTAGAAGGCGCGGATGCGGCGGGCATTGGCGCCGAGGTCCTGCTCGCCGAAGCGGGAGGAGGAACGGATGTCGATGCGCGATCCGGTCGGCTCGGCATAGATGCGGATCGCCACGTCGTCGAGGAAGCCCATGATCAGCGTCTTGGCGACGGCTTCGAGCACGCCGCGATCGTTCTCGTCCTTGGGCGCCTGCTCGTCGGTGATGCGCCAGCCCATGCCGAGCGCGACCTTCTTGGCGGCGGCGAACAGCTGGTCCGACCCGATCGTGAAGCGGCGCGTGACGATGTCAGGATAGGCCTGCCGCTGCTTGGCGGCGTTCTCCGCCGAAATCGGCCGGACCGCGTTGTCGGTGCCGGCGCGCGCGAAGGCGGCGTATTTGTAGAGCGGCGGATCGGAAACGTCGGTGGAGACGTCGTTGAGGCGCGGATAGCTGTAGACGCCCCAGGCGCCGAACGCGGCGGGCGTGAGCGCGATCAGCCCGTAGAGGAGCCCGCGGAAGGCCGCGCCGGCGCCGAGATATCCGCGCTCCCAGATCGCCACCGTGGCGATCAGCGCGAACACCACGGCCGCCGCGGCGAGGCCGACCGACACGATGATGAGCGCGAAGGCGTGCTGGGAGGTGAGGCCGAAGAACCGGTGGCCGATGATCGCGAGCGCGAGCACCGGGATCGCCAGCGAACCGAGCCGCCGGGCGAGATGCGCCGGCCGGGATTCGTGGATGACGGGACGGTAGAGCATCGGCGATCCGGGAACGGGCTGACCGCCCCCGCATAGCACACGCCCGCCCGCGCCGCGAGCTTGCCGAAGCCGCGTTCAGCCGGGAAACGGAAGCGGAGCCGAAGCGCTGCGGACACGTATGCGGGACGGCCGATCCGCCCTCCCTGCCTGCCGCCGCCCCGCCTTCAGAACACCACGAAGTCCGCGCTGGTCAGCGTGAGGTTCGGCTGCAGCTTGGCGAAGAGCACGGCGGCTGAGCCTCCCGCCCCGTCGCGGTCGTAGAAGAGCTTGCCGGTGTCGGTCTCGTAGATGATGCGGTCGGAGGCGTCGGCGGCGCGGCCGGACGTGTTGGCGGCGAAGGCGGTGCCGCCGAGCGTGCCCTTGGCGATGCCCTTGAAGATCGCGTCGTCGAGCCGGATCGTGTCGATCTTGGCGAAGTCGACGATCCGGTCGACATTCGCGGCGCCGAGCTTGGTCGTGAACACGAAGCTGTCGGCTCCCAGCCCGCCCTTCAGCGTGTCGATGCCGCCCCCGCCGTCGAGCCTGTTCGCCCCGGCATTGCCGGTCATCGCCTGGGCGAGGCCGTTGCCGGTGAGGTCGATCGCCGTCTTGGCGGACGCGGGCGCGGCGAACAGCGCCTCGATGTTGTCGTCGGCGGCGAGCTTGTAGCTCACGGATGTCTGCGCCCGGTCGGCCGTCCCCCCGCCCTTGCCCTCGACGATGACGTCGCCGGCGGAGTCGAGCAGGTAGAGGTCGTTGCCGGCCCCGCCGGCGAGGACGTCGCCGCCGGTGCCGCCATCCAGCGTGTCGTTACCCGCGCCGCCGGCCAGCACGTCCGCATCCGCGCCTCCGGTGAGCGAGTCCGCGTCATTGCCGCCGTCCAGCGCGTCGCTGCCCGCATCGCCCGCGATGGTGTCCGCCCCGCTCTGGCCGAAGATCGAGTCGTTGCCGCCGCCACCCGACAAACGGTCGCCACCGGCGAGATCGGCGCCCCAGAACTGCTCGCCGACGAGCCCGCCGGTCCATTCGACCGAGGTGGTTCTCGGGTCGAAGATGCGCCCGTCGATGCCGACCGAACTACCCTCGTTGGACCACGCGATCAGGAAGCGCCCGTCGATCAGGCCGATCACGTCGGGCGTTTCCTGGAAGCCGTTGCCCTTGGCGCCCTCGCTGACGACGAAGTCGGGGCCGGTCGGGTTGCCCGCGGCGTCGTAGACCCTCGCGCGGATGTCGACGCCCGTTCCTGCCGCGTTGGACGTGTCGCGCCAGACCACGACGAAGCCCCCGAGCGCCAGCGGTGCCACCTTGGGCGTGTCCTGATCCTCGCCATTGTCGGTGGTATGGACGATCTGCGGCGCGCCGCCGTTGATGCTGACGAACACGTCCGACCGGGTCTGGCCCGGCTGGCGGTCGTCCCACACCGCCACGGCCCCGAGCGAGGTGATCGCGACGTCCGGATTCGTCTCGAAGCTCGTCGTGTTGTCGTTGTCGAAACGTCCGATCCCGCTGTTGGTGCCCGGAAAGCCCGTCCCGCCCAGCACGACGCCCTTGATGCCTTGAAAGCCGGTCGCGATATCCTCCCAGGCGAAGAGAATGTTGCCATCCTGATCCACCGAAACCGTCGGCTTCACGGCGCCGCCTTCGGCCCCGCTGACCAGCACGGGGTCTCCGAGCGGGGTGCCGTCCGCGCCGAACAGCCGCCCCTCGATGCCGCGGTCGTTCGTGCCGCCATTGACCGCTGGATTGGTCTCCTGCCAGGCGATCACGAAGCCTCCACCCGGCAGGGCGGCGATGGATGGTTCGATCTGCAGCCCGGAGGCGGCCGACGCATCCTTCGAAGCGAGCAGGTCGGTCGTCACGGGTGCGCCGTCCGCCCCGAACACCCGGTAGCGGACATCGCCGGCGGCATCGCTCGAATAGTCCTGCCAGACCACGGCGAAGCCGCCACCCTCGAGCGCCGCCACCTGCGGCCTGGACTGTTGGCCGGTCGCGGTTGCGTTCGCCGTACCCTCCGCCCCGGCCGGGGAGCCGTCGGCATTCAGGATGCGATACTTGATCTCGGCGGAGGCCCCGACGCCGTCCTGCCAGACGACCACGATCTGCCCGTTCTGCAGGACGGTGGCGGATGTCACGTATTGCGCGCCGGCGTTCTGCGTGGAAATCGTGAACTGCGAGCCAAAAGCTTCGGGGAGCGACATTCTATACTTCCTCCACTTTTTATATCCTCAAGTTAATTGAGATTATGCCAATTCATCAATGAATGGTCAACCAGTATATTTGAACAATACATAGATATTTTACTATATAAATCCATTTCAAATGCGCTGAAGGATACGCAGGCCCCGACGCCACGCTTTACGCCGCCCGCGATGATCAGCAGGGGCGATGGGAGGTCTTGATCGAGGTCGCGGCGGCCGGTGGCGTCCGAACATGGGCGATCGGCGTGTCGCGGCATTGACATGCAAGGGCGGCGCGGCTGACATCCGCGCCCGATCAATTCCCCTCGAGCGGAGCGACGCCTTGACCGACCGACAGGACCAGCATGCCGACGTCAGGGCGCTCAGCTTCGAGAAGGCGCTCGCGGAGCTCGAGACGATCGTCGCCAAGCTGGAACGCGGCGACGTGCCGCTGGAGGAGTCCATCGCGGCCTATGAGCGCGGCGAGGCGCTGAAGGCGCATTGCAACCGGCTCCTCTCCGCCGCCGAGGCGCGCGTTGAGAAGATCCGCGCGAGCGCCGACGGCGCCCCGCAGGGGATCGAGAAGCTCGACGTGGAGTGACGAGGGCGGCGTCGTGGGCTCAGGGCGGCAGGCCTCGCCGGCCGCCCGATCGCGGTCCGTCCGCGACCTTTAGAACACGACGAAGTCGGCGCTCGTGAGCGACAGGTTCGGCTGCAGCTTGGCGAAGAGGATCGGCGCCGCGCCGCCTGCCCCGTCGGGATCGTAATAGAGGTTGCCGGTGTCGGTCTCGTAGACGATGCGGTCGGAGGCGTCGTCGGCGCGACCGTCGCGGTTGGCGGCGAAGGCCGTGGCGGCGAGGGTCCCCTTCGGGAGCACCTTGAAGACCGCATCATCGAGCCGGATCGTGTCGTTGCGGGCGAAGTCAGTGATCCGGTCGACATTGCCGACGCCGAGCTTGGTGGCGAAGACGAATGTATCGGCGCCTTTCCCGCCCGTGAGCGTGTCCATTCCGCCACGCCCATCGAGGATGTCGTCGCCGCCGCGGCCTTTGAGCGCGTTCGCCCCGTCATGGCCGGTGATCGACTGCGCGAGGTCGTTGCCGGTGAGGTCGATCGCCAGCGTGCCCGACGCGCGCGACGCGGCGAGCGCCTCGATGTCGTCGTCGGCCGCGAGGGCAAAGTTGACGGAAGAGAGTACAAGGTCCGCTGTTCCGCGTCCCTTGGCCTCTACCACCACGTCGGTCGACGTGTCGATCATGTAGACGTCGTTACCGGCGCCTCCGGCGAGCGTGTCATTGCCCGAGCCACCGATCAGCGTGTCCGCCCCGATGCCACCGAAAAGCCTGTCCTCCCCGATACCACCGTTCAGCACGTCATCGCCGCCGAAACCGAAAATGGTGTCGTTGCCGTCAACGCCGCTATAGCGATCGCCATAGGCGCCACCAGTCAATGATTCCGCCGCCTTTGTACCGGTGTAGACCGTTGGATCGAAAACCTGAGCGTGCACGTTGGAATCGAATTCATTCCTCTCGTTGTCGCTCCAAACGACAACAAAGCGACCATCGGCCAATGCGCTAATACTACTGTTGAACTGATCAAACTTCTTGTTGGTATTCACCTGAAACTCGGGCACGCTGTCGCTGCCGTCGGCATTAACGATGCGTGCCAAAACGGCAGAGCCGTCCGTAGCTTGGCTGCTTCGACTGTAGTCAGTCCAGGAGATCACGAACCGCCCGTCAGCCAATGCCGTAACGCAGCTTTTGATCTGGTCGCTGGCAGTGGTCGTGTTAACGAGGAATTCGGCTGCGTCCTCGCTACCGTCAGGATTGAATATACGGGCGCGTATGGCCGAACCGCTCGTATCTCCACCACTCTGGCTTTCATCCGACCAGCTAATCATAAAGCGGCCGTCAGGTAAAACCGCGATATCACTTTGGGTTTGATTGCCCGTGACGATTTTGTTGACGAGAATCTCCGGCACGCTTTGGCTGCCGTCCGCGTTCAAAATGCGAGCTCGGATGGCAGCGCCACTTTTGTCCGCTCCCGTCTCGCTATAGTCCGACCAACTGACGACGAAACGGCCATCAGGAAGTGAGGCTACACTGCTTTGTACCTGAACATTATTTGAAGTGCTGTTTACCAAAAATTCTCGGCCGGCCGGATCTCCATCGTCATTGAAGACGCGGGCACGAATATTGCCGTCGAGAGTTAGCGTAGACCAGGTAGCTACAATATAGCCGTTCGCCAGGGCAGCGATGTCGCTTAGGCCTTGGCCCGCAATGGCGCTGACGGTGAATTCTGGTACAGCTTCGCTGCCGTCAGGATTAAAGATGCGGGCGCGCACTCCCCCGATTGCCTCCCCGCTGACGGATTGACCGAAGTCCGTCCAGCTGACCATGATGCGGCCATCAGGGAGTGCTGTAACGCTACTCTGATCTTGACTGCCATCTGTACGACTATTCACTAGGAATTCTGGAGCGCTCTGGCTGCCGTCGGCATTGAAGATGCGAGCGCGGACCGCAGAAATGTCTTTATCTCCACCGCGCTTGCTCATATCCGTCCAACTGACGAAAAAGCGACCGTCGGGCAATACGGCAACGCTGTTTTCGAATTGGTCGTCGGCGGTCGTTGAATTGACAATGATTTCAGGGCTGCTCCTGCGGATCGGCATGCAACACCTCGCATATTGCGTGATCTTAGCGATAGTATTCACAAGTGTCGAGCGAAAGGATTCGGGGGTCGGTCCGCCACTGGTTCGGCCGATACGCGATCACTCACCTTAGCAGTTTAGTTCACCAAGCGGATCAGTGTCTAATGATATCAAAGAATTACGTGATGTTTCGTGTCATCAGTTTCTAAGCATGCGTCGCCCGAGTTACCGAGCGGCGCATTCTTCTTTGTGGTCTTGGGTCCCTTGGCTCTTCCCCGACGATCAATCCCCTCCGAGCGGAGTGCCGCCTTGACCGACCGACAGGATCCGCATGCCGACGTCAGGGCGCTCAGCTTCGAGAAGGCGCTCGCGGAGCTCGAGACGATCGTCGCCAAGCTGGAACGCGGCGACGTGCCGCTGGAGGAGTCCATCGCCGCCTATGAGCGCGGCGAGGCGCTGAAGGCGCATTGCAACCGGCTCCTCTCCGCCGCCGAGGCGCGCGTTGAGAAGATCCGCGCGAGCGCCGACGGCGCCCCGCAAGGGATCGAGAAGCTCGACGTGGAGTGACGAAGGCGGCGGCGTAGGCCTAGGCTGGAGACGGCTTTCGGGCCGCGGGGCGGCCGGTGCCTATTCGGCCTTCCGCCGCAGGCCGGTGCCCGCTCGGCCTCCCGCCGCAGGCCGGTGCCTATTCGGCCTGCCCGGGCTCTCATCGGTCGCGGCGGGCGATCCCTGCGTGGTCATCTCAGCGGTCGCGGCGGGCGCGCCCCGCCCCGCCTTCAGCGGTTGCGCCGCGCCCGCAGGAACGCCTCGAGTTCCACGTCGCCGCCCTCGGGCAGGACGATGCGCGGGACGACATAGAGGTCGCCGCGGCCGCCGCCCTTGGCGGGTAGGCCCTTGCCGCGCACGCGGAGCGGCTTGCCGCCGCTGGTGCCGGCGGGGATCGTCATCTCGATCCTGCCTTCGAGGGTCGGCACGCGGACCTTGCCGCCGAGCACCGCGTCCTCGATCGAGACCGGCACGTCCTGGTAGAGGTCGCGGTCCTCGATGCGCATGGTCGGGTGCTTCTGGATGCGGATCGTGACGATCGCGTCGCCCGGCGGCTGGCCCGGATGGCCCTGGCCGCGCAGGCGGATCTGCTGGCCGTCGACGAGGCCCTCGGGCAGCGCGACGCCGACGGTCTTGCCGGTCGGCAGGTCGACGCGCGGCTTCTCGCCGGAGACGATGTCCTCCAGCGCGACGGTGATGGTCGCCGCCACGTCGGCGCCGCGGTCCATGCGCGGCGCCTCGTCGAAGCCGAAGCCGCCCGCCCCGGCCGCGCCGCCGCCGGCCGCGCGCCGGAAACCGCCGCCGCCGCGGCCGCCCATCGCCTGGCCGAGGATGTCGGTCAGGAAGTCGTCGAAGATGCCCTGCGAGGCGCCCGCCTGCTTGCCGCCGCGGGCCTGGCCGCCGCCGCGGCCGAAGTCGTAGCCCTCGAAGCCCTGGAAGCGCGGCTTGCCGTCCGCGCCGATCTCGCCGCGGTCGAACTGGGCGCGCTTCGCCTTGTCGCCGACGATCTCGTAGGCGGCGTTCAGCTCCGAAAAGGCCTCCTGGGCCTTCGGGTCGTTCTTGTTCTGGTCCGGATGGTGACGCTTGGCGAGGCGCCGGAACGCCTTCTTGATCTCGTCCTCGCTCGCCGAGCGTGCGACCCCCAGCACCTCGTAAGGATCACGCATGTGGCTTGAGTTCCCTCAAAGTCGGATTCTGGGCGCGGCCGGCCGCAGGTCCGCATGGAACCACGTTCGTCCGACCGGCGCTATCGTCTGGCATGTGGTGACGGGCGCCCGCGAAATCGAGAGCGCGGCATTTCAGTCGAGACGATTCAGCCGCCCGGTGGCTTCCCGTCGGCCGGCTCGACGCTCGTATAGGTCCAGTCGCCGCGGCCCTCGTCGCACACCTGGCCGTGATAGAGGCGCACCCCGTCGATCGAGGCGAGCGTGGTGGAGAAGCCCTTGCAGGCCGAGCCGGTGCGCGACTTGGACACGATCAGGTCGCTGATCGTGCCGGAATTGCCGGTCTCGTCGTTGGTCCAGACGATCCGCTCGGTCGGCGCCTTGGCCGCGGCCTTGGCGACGGTGCGCCGGACGGTGTCCCAGTCGCTGCGGCTGTCCTGGTCGCGCGCCTTCGAGGCGACGGTGACGGGCGGAGGCATCGGTTGGGCGGGCAACGGTTGCGCGGCGACCGGCTGCGGCGGCGCGCCCGGCGCGGGCTCGGCGCGAGGAGCGATCGACCCGGTCACCACCGGCGGCGCCAGGTCGCGCACGCTGCTGCAGCCGGCGACGGCGACGCAGAGGAAGGCGAGGCCGGCGAGAGCGGGCCGGTTTGCCGGGATGCTCCGCTTCCGATATGGAGACCGGTGACGAGCCAAGGAAAACTCCGCACGCTATGACCGACACGCACGGAAACAATCTCCCAGTGGAGTTAACGAGCCGTGACTTCGCCGACACGGCGGATCCGTTTTCGCTCTTCGCGGAATGGTTTGGCGAGGCGAAGGCGCGCGAGCCGAACGACCCGAACGCGATGGCGCTCGGCACCGTCGACCCGGACGGCATGCCGAGCGTGCGCATGGTGCTGATGAAGGACTTCGACGCGCGCGGCTTCGTCTTCTACACCAACCTCGAAAGCCGCAAGGGCCGCGACCTCCTCGCGAGCGGCAAGGCGGCGCTGCTGTTCCACTGGAAGAGCCTCCGGCGCCAGGTGCGCATCCGCGGTCCGGTCGAGCGCGTCAACGAGGCGGAGGCGGACGACTACTACCGCTCGCGCCCGCGCGGCAGCCGGATCGGGGCCTGGGCGTCGGCCCAGTCGCGCCCGCTCGACAGCCGGGCGACGCTTGAACGGGCGGTTGCCGACTACGAAGCGAAGTTCGGCGAGGCGGAGATCCCGCGGCCGGGGCATTGGTCGGGCTTCCGCATCGTGCCGCTCGCCATCGAGTTCTGGCACGACCGGCCGTACCGGCTGCACGACCGCATCGAGTTCACGCGCGCGGGCGTCGGCGGCGCCTGGTCGAGGACGCGGCTCTATCCGTGAGCGGGCCTTGCGGCGGCGGACGTCACAGCCAGCCGCGCCACTTGAACACCGTGTAGGTGAGCGCGACCGAGGCGAGCATGAGGCCGAGCGCGAAGGGGTAGCCGTAGGTCCATTCGAGCTCGGGCATGAGCTTGAAGTTCATGCCGTAGAGCGAGGCGATCAGCGTCGGGGGCATGAACACGACCGCGAGCACCGAGAAGATCTTCACGATCGTGTTCTGCTGCAGCCCGACGAGGCCGAGCGAGGCCTGCAGCAGGAACGACACCTTGGCGTCGAGCGCGACGGCATGTTCGCCGAGCGACCGGATGTCGGCGATGATCGTGTCGATGTGCTTGTGGCTGCCGTCGACGATCCCCGCGCGGGCGCTGTCCTCGGCGAGGAAGATCATCATGCGCGACAGCGAGACGAGGCTTTCCTGGATCTTGCTGATCAGGTTGCCCTCGCGTCCGATCGACCGGATGATCCAGGCATAGTCCTTGGCCCGGTCGCCCTTCTCGCTGATGTCGTGGCTGAACACCTGGCCCTGGATCTGGTCGATCTCCGCGCCGACCCGCTCCAGCACGTCGGCGATGCGGTCGACCACCGCGTCGATCAGGCCGAACAGGATGCCGCCGCAGGCGGCGAGCGCCGGATCACCGGATTTTCCCGCGCGCTGGGCGAAATGGGCGAAGGGCTGCGGCGCGTCGTAGCGCACGGTGCAGAGGCGCCCGTTGGCGAGGATGAAGCTGACCGGGGTCGTGCGCGGCTTGTCGCTGTCGGCGTGGCAGAGCAGCGTCGCCGTCATGTAGAAGGCGCCGCCCTCCTCGTAGAGCCGGCTCGACGTCTCGATCTCCTGCATCTCGTCGCGGGTCGGCACCTCGACGCCGAGGATCCCCTCGACGCAGTGGTCTTCCTCGGGCGTCGGATTGAACAGGTCGAGCCAGACGGGAGCGGGCCCGCTGGTGGCGTCCGGCAACTTCGTGAGGGCGGTTCCGTCGAAGGCGTAAGCCGTCAGCATGGGCTTGCGTTTAGCCGAGCAGAGCGCGCCTGTCGACGGCGGCCACGGGCCCATGCGGAGGATGGCGCGCCGGCGTGGTGGCCGGGGAACGCCGTGGTCAGCACGGCGTCAGAATGACGCCGCAAAGCCGCCTCGCCATGCCGGCCCCTCTGCGAGGGACCGGCCGCGCCGGTCAGGACATCTGGTCGGGCGTCTTTTTGGACTTCATCGCCTTGACGCCGAGGGCGGCGGAGACGGCGGAAATGCCGATCGACTTGTAGCGCTCGTCCAGGCGCACCTTCTGCCGGGCTTCCGGGATTTCCTGGGTGAACTGCGGCTCGGGCTTCACTGATTCCTTCGACGACATGATGATCCTCTGACGTTTCCGGTGCGCCTCGATCCTTGAAGATCTCAGCCTAGGTCATTCGGAACGCAGGCTTTTCCAAAAGCCCGCGGACCCTCCCAGGATGGCGGCCGATTGAGGCGTCAGCGTGTTGTCATCTCGGCGCAAGCGGAACTGTCGTACAATTCGTTGCCTAAGGAAAGTGCAAATCGGCCTATTTACGGTCTTTTTACGATGAAGGTGAAAGGGCGGCGGGCGCAGTGTCGGCCGACCGGATGCGTAGAAACACGATCTCGGGCGGCGACAGGAACCGTACGGGAAGCATGGAACAGCCGAGACCGGCCGAGACGATCAGGTGCTTCGATGCTTCCTCCACATGGCCGTAGGCGAAGCGGTCGCCATAGGCGGAGGGCACGAACAGCGGGCCGAGGGCCGGCATGCGCACCTGCCCGCCATGGGTGTGGCCCGACAGGGTGAGCGCGACGCGCTCCGGCACCTCGACGAAGAGGTCCGGCTCGTGGGCGAGGTGGATGATCGGCGCGTCGTCGGTGACGCGGGCGAGCGTGCCGGCGAGGTCGTCGGCGCCCGGCCGGCGTGGGCCGAAGGCGACCATGCTGTCGGTGCCGGTCAGCCAGAAGGCATGGCCGTCACGGTCGATCCGCTCGGCCTCGTTCGCGAGCACGCGGATGCCCCGGCGTTCCAGCGCCGCCCGGACCGGCCGCGGCCCGCCCTTCCACCACCAGTCGTGGTTGCCGAGGATGGCGTGGACGCCGAGCGGGGCCTTCAGGTCGGCGAGCGGCTCCGACCATTCGTCGGGCATGACGAAGCGCTCGCGGACCAGCATGGTGCCGACATAGTCGCCGAGCAGCAGCATGATGTCCGGGTTGAGGGCGTTCGCCGTCGCCACGATGGCGGCGATGCGGTCGACGCTCATCCACGGCTCGACCGCGTGGATGTCGGCGATGAGCGCGGCGGTGAGCGGCTTGGCGCCGCGCGGCCAGCGCGGCAAGGCGAGGTCGTATTCGGTGACGAGCAGCCTCAGATGCGGCTCCACCCCGAAGGCGTAGCCGCCGAGCGACAGGAACGCCGCCGAGCCGGTCGCCATGGTGGTGAGGAAGGTTCGCCTGGTGATCATGACCGCGTCCGTTGCCCGCGGTCTCGATGGCCGGCCGTGATGGCGCCGGCATGGCGGCCGTTCGTGCTGCGGCGCAATATCGCAGAATTCGGTTAATTCGACGTCTGCGCCTCCGCCGGCGGCGATGCCGGCCCGGCGAAGCGGCGGCCGTTCACGGCGAGGCCGGCGATCTCCTTGACCATCTTGCGCCTGACCGCCTCGGGGAAGGACGTGGTCTCGTCGGCGATCATCACGAAGGATCCGGGCCCGCCGATCACCTCGCGCTCGTAGTGGACGCTGAGCGGCTCGCCCTGGACGCGGCGCACGGCGCCGCCGGGGCGCTGGATGACGAGGCCGTTGATGGTCACGCCCTTGGCGACCGCGTCGTCGCGCGCGGCGGTGACGGGCCGGCCGCCGATATTGGGGCCGTCGCCGGAGACGTCGATCACCCGCTCGGTGCCCTCATAGGCGTTGCGGTCCATCAGCTCGACCGAGAAGTCGATCGCCGCGGAGATCGAATTGTAGCCCCAGGCCTTGCGCGGGCGGGTCACGAGCTTGTCGGCGAAGGCGGCCGCGCTCGCCGGGCCGTCGATCACGGCCCATTCGACGATCACCTCCTGCGAGGTGGGCGCGCCCCACTCGATATAGGTGAGCGCGATCTTGCCGATGAGGCCGCCACGGATCGCCTTCAGCACCTCCGGCGACGTGAGCGCCTCGGCATAGCCCTTGCGCTGCAGCGCCAGTTCGTCCGCGTCGATCGAGCCCGAACCGTCGGCGGCCAGCACCAGTTCCACATCGACCGGCTCGGCCGCGGCGGCGGCGGCGGCGCTGCCCCCGGCGATCGCCAGGGCGGCCGCCAGCGCGGCTCGTGTCAGCATGAAGCGCATGGTGTCCCCTCCCCCGCGGCCCGGTCGCCCTGATGGATTATGGCGCGGGCAGCGGGGCCGTCGAGAGCGGCGCGCCTCACATCTCCCGGAGGCCCTGCGCGCGCACCCATTCCTCGCCGTCCCAGAGCGCGGCTTCGAGGCGGTCGAACAGCTCGTCGAGCTCGTCGACGGCGATGATCATGGGCGGGCAGATCGCGATCGTGTCGCCGATCGCGCGGAGGATCGCGCCGCGCGCCTGCAGGAACGCGATGATCTTGGCGCCGACGGTCTGCTTCGGATCGAAATTGCGCTTGGTCTTCTTGTCGGCGACGATCTCGGCGCCGCCGACGAGGCCGACCGAGCGGGAGTGGCCGATCAGCGGGTGGTCCATCAGCCGGCGGATGCGCTCGGCGAAGTGCGGGGCCATGGCGCGGACGCGGCCGATCATGTCGCGCTTCTGGTAGATTTCGAGCGCCTTGATGCCGAGCGCGCAGCCGAGCGGGTGGCCGCCATAGGTGTAGCCGTGGCCGAAGGTGCCGAGCTTCTTCGACTGCTCCTCGAGCGCGTCGACCATGAACTGCGGCAGCAGCACGGCGGAGAGCGGCGCGTAAGCCGCGGTCAGCTGCTTGGCGACCGAGAGCGTGTGCCCCTCGTAGCCGAAGGTGGTCGCGCCGAACCAGTTGCCCGTGCGGCAGAAGCCGGTGATCACCTCGTCGTCGATCTTGAGGATGCCGTAGCGGTCAAGCACGGCGGTGATGGCCTTGAAGTAGCCCTCGGGCGGGATCATCACGCCGCCCGCGCCCATGATCGGCTCGGCGATGAAGGCCGCGATCGTCTCCGGCCCCTCGCGCTCGATCATCGCCTCGAGATTGGCGGCGAGGCGGGCGACGAAGGCCTCGTCGCTCTCGCCTTCCTCGGCGAAGCGGTAGGCATGCGGGCAGTCGGTGTGGAGGACGCGCGGCACCGGCAGGTCGAAGTCGTTCTGCACATAGGGAAGCCCGGTCAGCGAACCGGCCATCACGGTGACGCCGTGATAGCCCTTCATGCGGCTGATGATCTTCTTGCGCTGCGGTTCGCCGCGCGCGTTCGAGAGGTACCAGGCGAGCTTGATCTGGGTGTCGTTCGCCTCCGAGCCGGAGGCGGAGTAGAGCACCTTGGCGATCGGCCAGGGCGCGATCTCCTTCAGCTTCTCGGCGAGCTCGATGGCGACCTCGTAACCCTTGCCGCCGAACAGGTGGTAGTAGGGCAGCTTCTTCAGCTGCTCGGTCCCGGCCTCGATCATCTCCTCGTCGGAGAAGCCGAGCCCGGCGCACCAGAGGCCGGACATGCCCTCGATATAGGCCTTGCCCTGGGTGTCGAACACCTGGACGCCCTTGCCGCTTTCGAGCACGAGCGGGCCGATCTCGCGCAGCCGGTGCAGCGGCGTGAAGGGATGCACCAGGGCCTCGATGTCGCGGACCTGGACGTTGGTGAGGGTATTCATGATGCGGCTGCCCCGGCGTTCGAAACGGTTGAGGGGGCGAGCATAGCGAAGCCGCCGCCCTCCTGCGAGGGGCGGCGGCGCGATGGTTTTCGACGGGCTATCGCCGGAAGGCTTCGCTCAGGCGGAGAGGCGCAGCGTCTGCAAGAGCTGGCGGGCGATCTCCGCATAGGCGGCTTCGAGCTTGTCGCCGTCGGAGGCGTCGAAGAAGAGCTTCGTCGTGGTGCCGTCCGGGTTCGACACTTCGCTGGCGCAGTCCTGCAGCACGTCCTTGGCGACGGCGTTGTCGAGCTGGAAGCCGATCGTGTAGACGACCGTCCCCTCCGTCTTCATCGCCGCGCACATCGCCTTGGCGGCGGTGATCGCCTTCGGGTTGGTGCCGCCGGTGACGGTCTCCACGCCGCCCGAATAGGACGTGTTGTAGATGCCGTCGGTCATCAGGATGGCGATCTTCTTGATGCCGGGGGTGCCGGCCGCGACCGGCGCGGACGAGGGCCAGAGGTAGCCCCACTTGTCGGAGAGCAGGTAGCGCGCCCAGGCGGTGCCGATATGGCCGGCGGTGGTGCCGGTGGCGCTCAGCGACTTGATCGTGGCATCGAGGCTCGACCGCTTGTCGGTGAGCGGCAGGATGGCCGCCGCCGGGCAGCCGGCCTTCGCCGAGACGCCGAGCGGGGCGACGGTCGGCGGCTGGTCGGAATAGGCGTAGCCGCCCTCCCGCTCCACCGCGCATTTGGCCGAGAGGCCGCCGGTGACGGCCTTGGCATAGGCCCCGGCATTGACGCCTTCCGAGAAGGGCGCGATGGCGACGCGGGTGCGGCCGTCGAGCGAGCCGTCGGCGGGCATGATCATGTCGAGGAACTTGGTCGCAGAGGTCTTGAGCTTGGCGATCTTGGTGACGTTGCCGGTCGTCTTGTCGGCCATGGATCCGGTCACGTCGACCATCAAGGCGATCTCGTAGTTGACCGTCTCGTCGAGCGACGTCGACGACACGGTGAGGTCGAGCGCGGCGATGTCGGCGAGCTTCATCAGCGTCGTGTCGATGCGCGTCGACGCATTCACGGTAACCTTCTTGGCGGCCATGTCGGAGGTCACGACGATCTTGTCGTCCGCGATCGGTCCCACGAGATCGGTCGAAAAATTCGCCCGGAACACGGCGCGCGCCTCGGCGGTGATCTTCGCCGCGTTGGTCTCGCCCTTGGCGATCGACCGCGCAGCCACCAGTGATGCCGAGTCCGCGGCGTTCTGCAACATGCTCCTGGCCGCGCTGGCACGGCCGTAATCGATCGCCGTGCCGGCAGCGAGCACCAGCGCGACAGAAACCACGCCGAAGATGATGCCGACCGAGCCGCGCTGATCATCGAGGAAGCGGCAGGTGAACTTGGTCCGATCAAAGCAATACATGGTGCACCGTCCAGAACGAGTAGCCTCATCCTGGAAATTGCAATCGGCGTGCCGTCCGCGAAGCTGTATGGTTAAATAGCACTAAATATATGAATTCTTGCAATAAAAGGGTCTTAACACATTGTTAAGGTTATGGAATTCGAGCGAGACTCCATCGAATTGTTCACGATGCCCTGTCCTGCCTTGAGACGCCGCCGGCGCGCGCGGCATCCGCGGCAACCGACCTGTACCATTTCGGATCATCTGCGACGGCCGGCCGGGGGGCCACTGGACAAGGGTCGCGGCGCGGCCGATCCTCGCGCCAAACAGAAGACGTTCGGGAGGACGATCCATGCTCGGCACCATGCAGCCCTGGCCGCTGCTCTGCACCAAGGTGCTCGACCACGCCGCCGCGCAGCATCCCCGCCGCGCCGTCGTGTCGCGCTCGGTCGAGGGCCCGCTGCATCGCACCGACTATGCCGCCTTGCGCGGGCGCGCGCTCAGCGTCGCCAAGCGGCTCGACCGCCACGGCATCCGGCTCGGCGACCGCTGCGCGACGCTCGCCTGGAACACCTGGCGGCACCTCGAAGTGTGGTACGGGCTGATGGGCGTCGGCGCGGTCTACCACACCGTCAATCCGCGCCTCTTCGCCGACCAGATCACCTGGATCGTGAACGACGCGGCCGACCGCATTCTGTTCGTCGACCTCACCTTCCTGCCCATGGTGGAGAAGCTGATCGGCGCCATGCCGACGATCGAGCTGGTCGTGGTGCTGACCGACGCGGCGCATCTGCCGCCGACCACATTGCCGAACGCCGTCGCCTACGAGGCCTGGATCGGCGAGGTCGACGACGACTTCCGCTTCGCGAGCTTCGACGAGAACACCGCGGCGGGCATGTGCTACACGTCCGGCACGACCGGACACCCGAAGGGCGTCGTCTATTCGCACCGCTCCAACGTGCTGCACTCCTGGATGGCCGCGCTGCCGGACATGATGGACTGCCGCGCGCGCGACGTGATCATGCCGGTCGTGCCCATGTTCCACGCCAATTGCTGGGGCCTCGCCTTCACCGCCCCGCTGGTCGGCGCCGCCATGGTGATGCCGGGCGGCAAGCTCGACGGCGCCTCGCTGCACGAGCTCCTCGAGGCCGAGAAGGTCACCTTCGCGGCCGCCGTGCCGACCCTCTGGCTGATGCTGCTGCAGCATCTGGAGGCGACCGGCGGCACGCTCACGACGCTGAAGCGGGTGGTGATCGGCGGCTCCGCCTGCCCGCGCGCGGTCACCGAGAAATTCCTCAAGAACTACGGCGTGGAGGTGCGGCACGCCTGGGGCATGACCGAGATGAGCCCGCTCGGCAGCGTGTGCGCGGCGAAGCCGGAGACCGACAGCGACGACCCGGAGGCCTGGCTCGACCTGCAAACGAAGCAGGGCGCGCCGCCGTTCGGCGTCGAGATGGAGATCACCGACGACGCGAACCGCCGCCTCCCGCATGACGGCAAGACCTTCGGCCGCCTGAAAGTGCGCGGCCCGGCCGTCGCGGCCTCCTACTTCAAGGGCACCGGCGCCGATTGCTTCGACGCCGACGGCTGGTTCGATACCGGCGACGTCGCCACGATCGACCCGAACGGCTACATGCAGATCACCGACCGGGCGAAGGACGTGATCAAGTCCGGCGGCGAATGGATCTCGACGATCGACCTCGAAAACCTGGCGGTCGGGCACCCGGACGTGGCCGAGGCGGCCGTGATCGGCGTCCGTCACCCCAAATGGGACGAGCGCCCGCTCCTCATCATCGTGCCGAAGCGCGAGCGGCAGCCGACGCGGGAGGGCATCCTCGCCTTCCTGGAGGGCAAGGTGGCGCGCTGGTGGATGCCGGACGACGTGGTGTTCGTGCCCGAGATCCCGCACACGGCGACGGGCAAGATCCAGAAGACGGCACTGCGCGACCTCTATCGCGACCACCGGCTGCCGACCGCCTGAGCCTCAAGCCGCTTCCGGATGCTCCGAGAGGAAGTGGCGAAGTGCCATGAACAGGCGCCGCGCATGCTCGCTCTCGCCCTTGTCGAGCGCGGCGCGGAGATCCTCGACGATCATGTCGCGGATCCGGTCGGCGCCCTTGACCTTGTGCAGGAGGTAGCTCGCGAGCGCGGCAGCGGCAACGTCGGGCAGGTGCTCGTGTTCCGCTACGGCCTCGACCTCCTCCTCGGCGAGGCCGCACAGTCCGATGATGTCGTCCTTCGAGATCATGGCGGCGTCTCCTTTGCCGTGAAAATACACCGCGGCCGAAGTCCCGCCTTGACGCGCCTCAAACGGATCTGCCACCTCCGCGCGCCAGCCAGGAGAGCCTCAACGCCATGCCCTCGACCGAGACCGCCAATCCGATCGTCGTCGACGTCCTTCGCGGACCGCTCGTGGAAAGCCGGCACCGCGCCGCGATCGCCGTGGTCGACGCGGACGGGCAGACCGTGCTGGCGCTCGGCGACGTGGCCCGGCCGGTCTTTCCGCGTTCGGCGATCAAGGCCGCGCAGGCCCTGCCGCTCGTCGAGAGCGGCGCCGCGGACGCCTATGGCTTCGGGGACAGGGAACTCGCGCTCGCCAATGCCTCGCACAAGGCCGAGCCCAAGCATGTGGCGACGGCGCGCCGCATGCTCGCCGCCGCCGGCCGCAGCGAGGCGGATCTCGAATGCGGCCCGCAAGCGCCGAACCGGGCGAAGGACGCCGACGCGGTGACGGAACGGCCCTCGCGCATCTGCAACAACTGCTCGGGCAAGCACAGCGGCTTCATCTGCTTCGCCGCCCATGCGGGGCACGACCCGGCGGGCTATGTGAAGCCCGGCCACGCGGTGCAGCGGACCATCAAGGCGACGCTGGAGGACGTGTTCGGCGTTCGCCTCGGGGACGAGGTCATGGGCATCGACGGCTGCTCGATTCCCAACTGGGCGATCCCGGTCGAGCGCCTCGCCCACGGCTTCGCCCGGCTCGGCACCGGCCGCGGCCTGGCGCCCGGCCGGGCCGCCGCGGCGAAGCGGATCCTCGAGGCGTCCATGCGCGAGCCCTTCTATGTGGCCGGCACCGGCTCCTTCACCACCGACTTCATGCGCGCGGCCGCCGGAGCGGCCTATGTGAAGGCCGGCGCCGAAGGCGTGTACTGCGCCGCCTTGCCGGCGCTCGGCCTCGGCGTCGCCCTGAAGGTGGACGACGGCGCCGACCGTGGCTCGGAGGTGGCGACCGCCCGGGTCATGGCCGCCCTGCTCGGCCGGCTCGACGATCCGGCGCTCTCGCGATTTCTGGCGCCGCCGATTCTCGACCGCAACGGACAGGTGGTCGGGGCGGTGAAGCCGGCCGCGGCGCTCAATGCCGTAAAATCGCCATAGTATAGCGGGGCCGCTCCATTTGCCGGCTCGGAAGCGGGCGAACGTTCCCGGTGTGAAAACGCTGCACTGCACAATCGATTGCAGTTGATCAGGGACGAGCTTGTGTTCCACATTCGCGTCGCCGCCGCCCCAGGGTGGCGGAAACCGTGCCGAGACAGAGCACGGCCGAGAAGCGCCCTATCGTTTCCAAAATGACGTCTAGTGGAGGGTACCTATGTCCGTGAAGTTGTTCGGTGTCGCGGCTGCACTCGCATTCGCGCTGACTTCGACGTCCGCCTTGTCCCAGCAAGTGGACAATCTCGAGAAACTCGGCGAGTTCAAGACGACCGGGGTGACCGAGATCCCGACCGTCCCGCAAACCGGCCCGAAGGCCGATGCGATCAAGAAAAACCTTTCGAAGATCAAGATGCCGTCCGGCTTCAAGATCGGACTCTACGCCCTCGTTCCCGACGCCCGCCACATGGCGGTCGGCACCCAGGGCATCGTCACCTTCGTCGGCACGCGCAAGAGCAAGGTCTACGCGGTCACGGATCGCGGCAAGGTCGGCTCGGCCGAGGAGGTGAAGGAATTCGCCCCCTCCATCAACTTCACGATCCCGAACGGCGTGTGCTTCTCCAAGGACGGCTTCCTGTTCATCGCTGAACAGAACCGCGTCCTGACCTTCCCGGCGGCGGAGTTCTTCTACGAGGGCGCGGACGTCGCGGCGTTCAACGTCGTGAAGAAGGGCGACCTCATCGCCAAGGAGGACGAGAGCTACAACCATACGGCGCGCGTCTGCCGCGTCGGGCCGGACAACAAGCTCTACATCGCGCTCGGCCAGCCGTTCAACGTGCCCGCCAAGGAGAAGCTCGAAGGCTTCGGCAAGCAGGGCATCGGCGGCATCATCCGCATCGACCGCGACGGCAAGAACCGCGAAGTCTATGCGCGCGGCATCCGCAACTCGGTCGGCATCGACTTCAATCCGAAGAACGGCAATCTGTGGTTCACCGACAACCAGGTCGACGGCATGGGTGACACGATCCCGCCGGGCGAGCTGAACCGCAGCACCCAGGCCGGCCAGAACTTCGGCTTCCCCTGGTTCGGCGGCGGCAAGGTGCGCACCGACGAGTACAAGGAAGACACGCCGCCGGCCGGGGTCGTGTTCCCGGAAGTGGAGATGGACGCGCATGCGGCCGACCTCGGCCTGACCTTCTATTCGGGCAAGTCGTTCCCGGCGAAGTATCAGGGCGGCATCTTCTCGGCTCAGCACGGCTCGTGGAACCGCACCGACCCGGTCGGCGCCCGGGTGATGTTCACCTCGCTGAAGCCGGACGGCAGCGCGGACAAGACCGAGGTGTTCGCCGCGGGCTGGCTGACGGAGAACGGCGAATACTGGGGCCGGCCGGTCGACGTGGCGCAGCTGCGTGACGGCTCGATCCTCGTCTCCGACGACCTCGCCGGTGCCATCTACCGGATCACCTACGACGGCAAGTGAGCCGACGCTCGACATCGCGCCCGCCCGGCTCCGGCCGGGCGGGTTTGCGTGTGTGCCGCACCTTTCCAGCCCCATCGACCGACGAGCCGGCGCGCGCGCCGCGCGGCCTCGCGGACGTGCCCTCCCCGCCCCATAGGATCGTCAGCATGCCGAACGGCTTTCGCCTCGCCACCCTCGCCGCCCTGGTCCTCGCGCTGCCGGGCGTCGCCCATGCGGACGGCGACCCCAAGGCCGGGCGCCGCAAGGCGCAGATGTGTGCCCCGTGCCACGGCATCGACGGGCTCGCCAAGCTGCCGAACGCCGCCAATCTCGCCGGCGAATCGGTGTTCTATCTCGACAAGCAGCTGCGCGCCTTCCGCGCCGGCGAGCGCAACGACGAGAACATGACGGTGGTCGCCAAGCCGCTCTCCGACCAGGACATCGCCGACCTCGCGGCATGGTACTCCTCGATCGAGGTGTCGGTGAAGCTTCCCGGCGGCTGATCGCCGAAATCTCAGTCGACCTAACCGCCTAGAACACCTGGTTCCCACGCAAGGTGAGGTGGCGGGGCATCTCGGCGCCGGTCCTGGTCAGGTCGCCGGTCGCCGGTTCGGCGAAGCGAAAGCCGACGACGGCGCCGCGGCGCGCCGAGCGGATCAGGTTGTCGACGACCATGGCCGGCCCCGCGCCCGCCACGACCGTCACGCCGATGCCGCAGTCGCGAATCACGTTGCCGCTCGCATTGACGTCGCGCAGATAGGGGCCGAAGCCGAGGCCGAGCGCGATGCCGGGTACGCCCTCGATCACATTGCCCGTGACCGCCGCGTCCGCCTCCACCGCGATGCCGTGGCCGAAGCCCGGCGGGAGAGGATCGTAGGGCCCGCGCTCGACCATGTTGCGCACGAGGTTGTCGGCGACGACCGCGAGGCGCCCGCCCTCGTTGAAGTTGACGACCGAGATGCCGATCGCGGCGCGGTCGACGAGGTTGCCGGTGATCACCGCGCCCTCGAAGGCGAATTCGGCGTAGATCGCGGTCTCGCCGGAGCGCAAGCACTGGTTGCCGGCGATCTGCACATTGGACCCGGCATTGGCGCGGATCGCCGAGAAGGCGCAGTCGGCGACCCGGTTGCCGGAGACGACCACGCCGCCGGCGCGGAAAATGTTGATGCCGTTGCCGTTCTCGCCGGTGCCGCCGGCCTCGGCCCGGATGCCGGAGACGCGGTTCCCCTGGACCAGCGTGCCGTCCTCGCCGGGCGCGGTGCGCCAGACCAGGATGCCGCCGTTGCCGCAGTCGGCGACCTCGTTGGCGCGGATCGACAGCCCGGTCGAATTGCGCGCGAACAGGCCGGCCTGCGCATGGCCGGTGAAGCGCGAGCGTTCCACGGTCCCGCCGCAGCCCTCCAGGCTGAGGCCGTGGCCGGCCGATCCGGCGAGGTCGCAGAGATCCATGTGCAGGTCCGCGACCCGCGTCAGCGCCACCACGCCCGCGTCCGCGGCCCCGGATTCCAAGGTGAGCCCGGAGAGGCGGACGGCGCGGAGCCCGGCGCCGGTCAGAAGCGGTCCCTTGCCCGCGAGGACGAGCCGCGTCAGCCCCGGCTCGCCGACGATGCTGGCGCCGTCGGGGAGCCTCATGGGTCCGACCGTGTAGACACCCGGTTCGAGCCGCAGCGGTCGGCCGGCCGCGGCCGCTGCGTCGAGCGCGCGCTGGAATGCCGGGCCGACATCCTCCGGCCCGCGCGGGGCGAGAGGCGCATCCCGGCGCGCGGCCGCGGACGGCCGGGCGGGCTGCGCCAGCGACGGGGCGGGCGCGGCCAGCATGGCGGCGAGGGTCAGGATCTGGCGGCGTGTCGGCATCGGATCCGGTTCGGTGGCGCGGCGGCCGGGAAAGAGCGCGGCGGATCCTGCCAGAGTCGCGCGGCAGCCGCGACCGGGCGATAATGAACATTGCTCACGAAGAAATCTTCCTGAAGCACGGCGGGTGTAGAGACGGCGGGTGTAGAGAAGGCTCGTCACAGCCGGAACCGCCGCCATGTACACCGACCAGGACCTGATCGCCGCCCGCGACGCCGCCGTCATCGACGACGCGACGCACCGGCGCCTCGTCGCCTTCCTCGCCGCCAGGGCCGCGGGCGAAGCCAAGGTCGGCGGCAAGCTCGTGGCGGACGCGCCGCGCTTCGACCTCACCCATCTCCTCTGGTATGGCGGCGCGGTCATCATCATGACCGCCATGGGCCTCTTCACCAACGAGGCGTTCAACCAGCTGGGCGGCTGGGCGCTCGCCTCGATCGGCGCGATCTACGCCGCGGTGTTCCTCGCGCTCGGCCACTGGCTCTGGTACGGCCGCGGCCTCAAGACGCCGGGCGGGCTTGCCGTCACGGTCGCGGTCGCGATGGCGCCGCTCATCGTCTACGGCATCCAGGACGCGCTAGACCTCTGGAAATACGCGCAGGGCGACCCGGGCCAGTACAAGAACTTCTTCCCCTATGTCCACGGCAGCTGGATCTACATGGAGCTCGCCACCATCGCGGCGGCGGGGCTCGCGCTCCTTGTCTGGCCGTTCGGCTTCATCGTGATGCCGGCCGCGGTCGCGCTCTGGTTCCTCTCCATGGACATTGTGATCTGGATCGCCGGCGGCGAGAGCTATGCGATCCGCTCGAATGTCTCGGTCGTGTTCGGGCTCGCCATGATCCTGACCGCCTGGGCGATCGATCTAAAATATCGCTCGCGCGGCGACTTCGCGTTCTGGCTCCACCTGTTCGGCTCAATGGCCTTCTGGGGCGGCCTCACCTCGCAGGACAGCTCCGACGAGCTCGGCAAGGCGATCTATTGCGCCATCAACGTCGGGCTCTTGCTGCTCGCGGTCTATCTCGGCCGGCGGGTCTATGCGGTGTTCGGCGCGATCGGCGTGATGATCTATCTCGGCCACCTCGCCTCTAAGGTGTTCCGGGACACCCTCACCTTCTCCTTCGCGCTGTCGCTGGTCGGCCTCGCCGTCATCGGCCTCGGCCTCTGGCTCCACCGCCACCGCGCCGACATCGAGCGCTGGATGGACGAGAGCCTGCCGTCCGGGCTGAAGGCGCTCAGGCCGGCGCAGGGCTAGGACCGTCGCGATCGGTACGGCCAACACACTGCTTCGGCCACGAACCGGGATGCAGGAAATCCGTAGCAACGAGTACGTTACGCTGATTTCAGGAATTTTTCAGTGGATGACGCTATCTATCCGGGACGATCGACGTCAAGCGAGCGGATCATGATCACCGGCTTTGTTTCCGCCTGCGAAATCGGAGTAGGCTTTTTCCTCGGTGTCATCTTCGCGCTCTTGATGCAATTGTTCTTTTCGAATCAGGTTGCATTCGGACTCTTTTTAACCCTGATGGTCATCTCAGGCATCTGCGCTGTATGGCTACTGGAATCCATCAATAATCGTATCGGCACCGCCATATTCAAGTGGATTGGATTGGCGACACCGGACGAACCCGCGAAAGCGAAACATCGTTGGCTCTTATGGGGCGCGATCGGATTCTGCGCAGGTCTGGCCGCGAGCCTGTGGTGGACACCGACCAAGGTCATGGCATTCTTCGCGGGACTCGGACTCTGATTCCTCTCACACGCCGAGCATGCCGGCGATCTCGTCGGCCGCCAGCGCCGCCGTCACCCGCCCTTCGCGCACCTCGACCTCGAGTTCGGCGAGCCGCGCCTTCACCGCCGGGGCGCGCGCCAGCATCCGCATGAAGCGGTCCTGCAGCATCGACCACATCCAGCGGACCTGCTGGCCGCGGCGGCGCTCGGCGAAGTCGCCGCTCGCGGTCGTCCGGGCACGGTGATCCTCGATGCGCGACCAGAGGTCGTCGAGGCCCTCGTTGGCGAGGCCGGAGACGAGCACGACCGGGGGCGACCAGACGGCGCTGCGCGGGGCGAGGATGTGCAGCGCGGCGCTGTAGTCGGCGGCGGCGAAGCGGGCGCGCGCGGCGTTCTCGCCGTCCGCCTTGTTGATCGCGATCATGTCGGCGATCTCGATGATGCCCTTCTTGATGCCCTGCAGCTCGTCGCCGGCGCCCGGCAGCATCAGCACCAGGAAGAAGTCGACCATGTCGGCGACCGCCGTCTCCGACTGGCCGACGCCGACCGTCTCGACCAGGATCACGTCGAACCCCGCCGCCTCGCACAGCAGCATCGTCTCGCGCGTGCGCGCCGCCACGCCGCCGAGCGTGCCGGACGAGGGGGACGGGCGGATGAAGGCGTTCTCGTCGGCGGCGAGGCGCTGCATGCGCGTCTTGTCGCCGAGGATCGAGCCGCCGCTGCGCGCCGACGAGGGATCCACCGCCAGCACGGCGACCTTCTTGCCGGCGGCGGTGAGGTTGCTGCCGAGCTGGTCGATCAGGGTCGACTTGCCGACGCCGGGCACGCCGGTGATGCCGACCCGGAACGCGGCCCCGGTCCGCGGCAAGAGCGCCTGGACGAGACGGTGCGCCTTCTCCTGATGCTCCGCCCTGCGCGATTCCACGAGCGTGATGGCGCGCGCCAGGGCCGCGCGATCGCCCGCGCCGACCGCCGCCGCGAGGGCATCGACGCTCAGGTCGCGAAAGGTGGGAACCGGGTCGGCCATCAGCGGTGGTTGCCGCAACCGCCCACCGCGATCAAGCGAAATCAGCGGAGCGCCCTCAGGCGCCGGTGGGTGGCGTCCAGATGATGCGCTGCAATTCGCCGGTGGCGAGCACCTGCGGCGACGGCAGGCGGTTCGACATGGCGTATTCGCCCTTGAAGGAGAAGGTGAGCAGCACGTTCGGCGCCGCGCGGGACCGGCAGATCGCCATGCCGAGCCACAGATTGGCGCCGATCCGGCAGCTCGCCGGATTGACCCCGGCTTCCGCGAGCGTCATGCCCGGACGCTCCCCGGCCGGGCCGACAACGTGATGGGTGACGCCGTGGATCTGGCCGACCTTGCCGCCGTTGCCGGGCAGCACATGCAGCACCTGCACCTGGCCGCCCATGATCTTGCGGAACACCACGGTCGCGTTGGTCGTCTCGTTCTCGAGGCCGATCAGCACGCTCCCGGTGGCGTAGCCGGGTAGCGCCGCCATGATCGCCTTGCTCGAATAGGCCGTGTTGGCGTCGAGGCCGCCGGCGCCGTCCGCGGTGATCTGCAGGAAGGTCTCGGTGGAGGACGTGCCCTTGTCGATGCTGTCCATCTGGCTGTCGCACCCGGCCAGCATGATGGCCGGAAGGGCGGCGAGGATCGACGAGGCCAAGGCACGGCGAAAAGCCGGCATGAATCACCACTCCGGAATCACGACTGGCAGGAGCGGTAGCCGTTATTCGAGCGGGACGGAAGAGCATCGGCGCGGCGCGGCACCGGCCGCGACGGTTCCGGGAGGCACGACATATTCACCTCGCCATCAACTCACCGTGCGAATTCCGTGAGTCTCCGGCCGTCGGCTCAACCATTCAGCCTCGTTTCATCTGTGAAGTCGCCTCCTCAGCGGCGATGGGCCGCGACCCCGGCCCCCCAGATGGGGACTCGCAATGACCGACGCAGCACTCGACCCGTTCGGCGCCGCCTATGAGCCGCCCTTCGCCACGGCGGCCGCCCGACCGGTGTCGCCGCAGCCGGTGGTCCGAGCCTCCTACGACGAGCGCACGCCCGGCATCGCCGGGCTCGCCTTCGGCGGCTCGGCCCTGGTCGTGCTCACGTTCGGGATCTACCGGTTCTGGTTCATCACGCGGCTGAGGCGCCAGCTGTGGCAGCGCTCCGCGCTGGCCGGCTCGACCTTCGAGTATACCGGCACGGTCTACGAGATCTTCATCGGCTTCCTGATGCTGCTCGCGATCCTCGTGCCGCTCAACCTCGTCAGCTGGGTCGCGACGCTGGGTGGGCCGACGGTGCAGATGGCGGTCGCGCAGGTCGTCCCCTGGGTGTTCATGTTCCTCATCCTCTTCGCCACCTTCCGGGCGCGCCGCTACCGGCTGACGCGCACGCTCTGGCGCGGGGTGCGCTTCGGCCAGACCGGCTCCGGCGTCTCCTATGCGTTCCGCGTGAGCGGCTGGTGCCTCGCGACCGTCTTCTCGCTCGGCATCGCGTTCCCGTTCGCGCGGGCGAGCCTCGAACGCTACCGGGTCAACAACACCTGGTACGGCGACCAGGCCTTCGCCTCGAAGGCGACCGGCCTCTCCATGCTCTTGCCGTTCCTCGGTCTCGTCGCCGCGTCCCTGCTGCCGCTCGTGGCGACGCTCGCCTATCTGGCGGGCAAGCCGGATGCGCTCGCCGCCTTCTGGGCCTCGCTCGAGCCGCTCGCCGACATGAAGCCGGTCAAGCTCAGCCAGGCCGGCGAGACGCTCGTGCTCGCGGCGGGCTGGATGATCTGCGGCCCGTTCGTGCTCTGGCCGCTCTACCGCGCGCTCGAACTGCGCACCAATATCGGCCGGGTGACGCTCGGATCGGCGCGGTTCCGCTCAACCATCGGCGCCGGCGCCTTCTATCTGCGCTATCTCGCCACCTTCGGCCTCACCGTCGTGGTGCTGATCGGCGTCGGCATCCTGGTGAGCCCGATCTTCCTCGTGGCCGGGGCGTCGTCGGGCTCCACGTCCCTCGCGGTGGGCGGCGTCGTGGTCGCCTATCTGCTCGCCTACATGCTGATGGGGGCGGTGCGGGTGTGGCTCCTGACCGCCGGCCTGTGGGAAGCTGTGGTCACCTCGATCCTGGTCGAGAACGTGGACGCGCTCGACAGGATCGCGGCGCGCCACCACGACGGCAACGCGGTCGGCGACGACTTCGCCTCGGCTTACGACTTCGCAGGGATCTGAAGCATGCTGATCGAGGGGAGCGGGCGGTATTTCGACGGCCGCGGCTCGCGCGCGACCACCGTTCGCTACGTCCTCGACCTCACCGGCCTGTCCCTGTTCGACCAGGTCGGCCGCCCGGTGGAGCGCTGGCCGATGGGCCGGCTGCGGGTCGTCTCGGCCGCGGACGCCGCGGTCAGGCTCGCGGCGAAGGACGCGGGCGACGCCCGGCTCGAAATCGTCGATCCGCAGGCGGTGAAGACCATCTTGCCGGCGATCCGCGCCCTGCCCCGCCTCGACGACGCCGACCACAAGGCGATGCTGCGCCTCGTCGGGTGGTTCGCCGCCGCCCTCGTCTCGGTCGGCATCCTCGCCGTCTACGGCATCCCGGCCGGCGCCCGCTGGATCACGCAGCTGATCCCGACCTCGGCGGAGGTGCAGCTCGGCGAGAGCGCCAAGCCGCAGTTCCTCGAACAGCTCGGCGACGGCAATGGCCGCGTGTGCCGGACGCCGGACGGCATCGCGGCGCTCGACAAGCTGGTGAAGCCGCTCATCGCCGCCGCCGATCTGCCGATCCCGATCAATGTGGAGGTGATCCCGTCGAAGATCCCGAACGCCTTCGCGCTGCCGGGCGGACAACTCGTCGTGCTCGACGGCATCCTGACCAAGCTCGACGGCCCCGACCAGCTCGCGGGCGTCATCGCCCACGAGCTCGGCCATGTGGCGCATCGCGATTCGATGCGGCGGCTCGTGGAGACGGCCGGCGTGTCCATCCTGATCGGCATCGTGATCGGCGACTTCACCGGCTCCACGGTGGCGGTGCTGGTCGGAAAGTCGCTCATCAGCGCGGGCCATTCGCGCGAGGCGGAGGCCGCGGCGGACGCCTACGGGATCGAACTCCTGCTGCGGCTCGGCCGCGATCCCGCCGATCTCGGCAAGGCGCTCGCCCGCATCAGCGAGGACGGTCCGGCGCTCGACGGCGTCCTCGGCTGGTTTTCCACGCATCCGATGACGGCGGCGCGCATCGAGGCGCTGAAGGCCCATGCCCTGGAGGGGCCGCGACCGGCGCCGCTGCTCACCGACGCGGAATGGGCGAGCCTCCGGCGGATCTGCCGCTGAGCCGGCAGGGGCGGCGCGCGCCGGCTTGACACGGTGGGCGGTCTATCACATTCGAATCTATCCATGGCTTCCCCGGCACCCGGAGAGAGGACCGACGATTGCTCTCGCTGTTCAGCCGACTGCGTCGGAATCTGGTCTTCGTCCACATCCCCAAGACCGGCGGGACCACCGCGCGCCTGGCGTTGAAGCCGTTCGAATGGCGGCGGCAGTTCATCCAGGACTACGGCCCCGACCAGTCGGACACGACCGAGGCGTTCCGGGCGCAACTCTACGACCGCGCGCAGCTCGACCGGCTCGGCGAGCGGCTGAGCCGCTGGCGCGGCACCTTCGTGGTCGGCCACTTCCGGGCGCGCAAATACCGGGGGCACTTTCCCCCGGAGGATTTCGCCACGATCCTGCGCGAGCCCTTCGCCCGCCTCGTGTCGGAATACAACCACCGCCTCAGCCTGAAGGGCCTCGCCGAGGGCACCACCTTCCGCGACTTCATCCGCGACCCGCGCTTCCGCAACATGATGACGCGCGCGCTCGACGGCACGGACATCGACCGCTACGGCTTCCTCGGCCTGACCGAGACCATGGACCGGGACATGGCCCGGTTCGGCCGCTTCCTCGGCGGCGCGATCGACGCGAAGCCCGCCAATCGCGGCCGTTACGCGCCCGACGTGGCGCGCATCAAGGAGGAGACCGAGCTCCGCGAGGAGGCGCTCCAGCGCAACGCGGACGATGTCGCGCTCTACGACTATGTGTCGAAGCGGCTGACCGGCGCGCCGGGAACCATGCCGCCGGTCCTCGCGGCGAGCCGAGCCGGCGTGCACGGCCTGTGCCGGCTACTTCCGCGCCGGCTCGGTGTCGACGGCTGGATCGAACGCGCCCGCGACGGGCCGCCGAGGACGGTCCGGATCGCCGCCGGCGGCCGGATCCTGGCCGAGACGGCCGCCAGCGCGCCGCGCGACGACATCTACGCGGCCTCGATGACGGACCATCCGGAATGCGGCTTCCGCGTCCTGCTCGACTGGGCCGACATCCCGGACGGCGTGACGGAGCTCGTCGTCACCGAGCTCGGGACCGGCCTCCCCTTGCGCAACTCGCCGCTCGATCTCGCCCGCTACAAGACGCCCGCCGAGGCGCCGCTCGCTCTTCTGAAGCGGCGTCCGGTCAATGGTGGCGGAGGATAAAGTTCGCATTGCCCCGCTCGAAGTGGGGCGCGTAGAACGGATCGGTCTCCAGCGCCTCGCCCCAGCGGCGCGCCATGTAGTCGACCTCCTTGAGGAAGCGCGCGCGCTTCGCCGGCGCGAGGTCCTGGCCGCGCGATTCGCTTTCGTAGTGGGTGAGTTGCGCGTGCGGCGTCCAGACGACGCGGTAGCCCGCGTCGCGCAGGCGAAGGCAGAAATCGATGTCGTTGAACGCGACGGCGAGGTCGATCTCGTTGAGCCCCCCGACGTGCCGGTAGACCGACTTCCTGACCGCCATGCAGGCCGCCGTCACGGCTGAGAGATCCTGCGGCACGCGCAGCCGGCCCATATAGCCCTCGGCGTCGCCGGGCTCCTTCAGGTGAAGGTGGCCGGCGACGCCGCGCAGCGACAGTAGCGCCACGCCGCCATGCTGGATGAGGCCGCTCGGGAAGTAGAGCTTCGCCCCGACCGCGCCCACATCCGGCAACATGGCCCAGCCGACCAGTTCGTCGAGCCACTCGCGGTTCAACACCTCGGTGTCGTTGTTGAGGAGGACCATCACCTCGCCGCGGCTCTGCTCCACGGCGAAATTGTTGATGGCTGAATAGTTGAACGGATGCGGGTAGGCGACGACCCTCACCGGTCCGCCGGTCGGCAGATCGCTGAACCAGGCGAGCGTCGCGGGGTCTTGCGAACCGTTGTCGACGATGACGACTTCGTAGTTCGGATAATCGGTGTGGCGGAGGATGGACTCCACGCAAGGGCGCAAGAGGTCGAGCCGATCGCGCGTCGGGATCAGGATCGAGGCGAGCGGCGCCGGCGCCTTCACGCGGGGTGTCACCCGCACCCTCCCCTCGACGACCTCGACGCGGCGGGTGACCGGCCCGGCGGCGTCGGCCTCGGCAAGGACGTTGGCGATCACGTCGGCCCTGTCGGCGGCCGTCTCCCAGACATGCGCCCCGCTCGGCATATGCGCCGCGTCCGCCTTGCCGCCGGCATCCGCGGCGACGACGTGGTGCCCGAGCACGCGGCCGATGTGGCGGATCGCCCCGGGCGTCGACGCGAGCGCCAGGATGGCGGCGGTGAGCGGCGCCGGGCCGGCCGCCGGGACGCGGGCGCGGCGCAGCGCCTCCGTCGAGAACACATAGGCCGGGCCGAGATAGTCGAGGGCCTGGAACAGCGCCGGGGACCAGTCGGGCTTGAACCGCCCGTCGCGGCGAGCGGCGCCCTCCAGGATGAAATCATCGTCGAAATAGAAAACCGCGGCGTCCGGGTGCTGGCCGATCTCAGCCGACACGGTCGCAAGCGCGACGACCGAGAGAACCATGCCGGGCGGCAGCAGGCAGGCGTGGGAGAAACGCTCGTCGGCCAGAGCCTTCAGCGCAGCGGCGAGAAGGTCGCCCGCGACCGCCACCGTTCGGACGCGCGGATCCTGGAGGGCCGGCAACCCGGCCGCGACGGCCTCGATGTCGGCGGCGCTGCGCCCGGCGAAGAGGATCGTCGCCTGCCAGTCGGCGCTGAATTGCTCCGGCAGGGACGCCAGGGTGGCCGGCAGCACGGCGGCCGGGTCGCTCTCGGCGGGCACGGGAACGACCACGTGGAAGCGCCGTTCCGGATCGAGAACGACCGCGCCGGAGCCGACATCCTCGATGAAGTAGGCATCGCGCGCCCGGTCCAATGCGAGGAAGTGCTCGTAGCGCTTGCGGCTGTCGAGGGCGCGGAGTTCCGGCGTCGGCGGGACGCCGACCGTGTCGGCCGACCCGAAACTGTCGAACTTGTTCGGATTGAGGACGGTCCCGATGGCGCTCCGTATGAAACCGAAGAACGCCTTGGGCCCGCGCTGGAGCGTCTGCCGCGCGGCCTTCACGGCGGCCGCCGCCAGTTCGAGCTTGCCGAGCGGCCGCACTTCGATTCCGCCGAAGGTCGCCCGCAGCTTGAAGTCGGCGGGATCGAGGCGCAGGCGCCGGAACGGCACCGGGCTTCTGAAATAGGACGAATAGAGGTTCGGACGGACCCGCTTCAGGTTGAAGGCGGTCGCTTCCGGGTAGCCGCCGTCACTTTCGAGGTAGACGCGCGGACGCACCCGCACTGGTGCTTCGATGCCGAACGAAATCGTATGCCAGCCAGCGGCGAGCGGTTCGTCGAATTCGATGAGCAGGTAAGGATCGGCGGTGGTGAAGACATAGGATTTCGAGAGGGATACGATATTGTGCAATTCGACCACGCGGCCGCGGCCGCGGCCGGCGCGGATTTCGATGCCCTGCGGCGACGAGACGCTCATGCGCGCATCCGCCCCCGTCGGAGCCGGGTCCGCGAGGCCGGTCCAGCCGTCTCGCCGCGGCCGAATGCGGCGCCGCGTCCCGGCCGCCGCCGATCCGCCGAGCTGCGCATCAAGCCCTTGCACTCACGATGGAATTTCCTCCAGCGCCGAAATCGCGCCGGCGCCCGCGCGCGGCGGTTTCCTTGCATGCACTCCTGGGCATGTCAATCATGCGGCGTCGCCCCGCAGCGCGCTTCCGGCGAAGCCGCTTCACCTTTCCGCGTCCGCATGCTTCAAACGGAGAGCATCGCGCCGGCCGGGTCGGTCGGCCGCGACGCTTGGGAGATCCGTCATGAACGCGCCGCACGATCATTCGCGCCTCGCCGAATTCGACTGGGCCGACGCCTTCCGGCTCGACGAGCAGCTGACCGACGACGAGCGCCTCGTCGCCGCGACCGCGCGCGATTACGCGCAGGAGAAGCTCCTGCCGCGCGTCACGTCGGCCTATCTGGAGGACCGGTTCGACCGCGAGATCATGACCGAGATGGGCGAACTCGGCCTGCTCGGCCCGACCATCCCGGAAGCCTATGGCGGCGCCGGGCTCGGCTATGTGGCCTACGGGCTCGTCGCCCGCGAGGTGGAGCGGGTCGATTCCGGCTATCGCTCGGCCATGTCGGTGCAGTCGTCGCTGGTGATGCATCCGATCTTCGCCTATGGCTCGGAGGCTCAGCGGCGCGCCTATCTGCCGAAGCTCGCGCGCGGCGAGTTCATCGGCTGCTTCGGCCTGACCGAGCCGGAGGCCGGCTCGGATCCGGGCGGCATGCGCACGCGCGCCGTGAAGGTCGACGGCGGCTACCGGCTGACCGGCACCAAGACCTGGATCTCCAACGCGCCGGTCGCGGACGTGATGGTGGTCTGGGCGAAGCTCGACAGCGAGCGGGACGCGATCCGCGGCTTCGTGCTGGAGCGCGGCATGCAGGGGCTGAGCACGCCCAAGATCGGCAACAAGCTGTCACTGCGCGCCTCCATCACCGGCGAGATCGTGATGGAGGACGTGTTCGTGCCCGACGACGCGATCCTGCCCAACGTGTCCGGGCTGAAGGGGCCGTTCGGCTGCCTGAACCGGGCGCGCTACGGCATCTCCTGGGGCGTCATGGGCGCGGCGGAGTTCTGCTACGCGGCGGCGCGCGGCTACACGCTGGAGCGCAAGCAGTTCGGCCGCCCGCTCGCGGCCACCCAGCTGGTGCAGAAGAAGCTCGCCGACATGGCGACCGAGATCGCGCTCGGCCTGCAGGCCTCGCTCCGCGTCGGCCGGCTGTTCGAAGCCGGAACGCTCGCGCCGGAGATGATCTCGCTCGTGAAGCGCAACAACTGCGGCAAGGCGCTCGACATCGCCCGAATGGCGCGCGACATGCACGGCGGCAACGGCATCTCGGCGGAATTCCACGTGATGCGCCACGCCGCCAACCTGGAGACCGTGAACACCTACGAGGGGACGCACGACGTGCATGCGCTGATCCTCGGCCGCGCCATCACGGGCATCCAGGCCTTCTTCTGATCGCATCGTCCTCAGACCGCATGACGGAGCGCGACCCGTGACGCCCAAGCCACTCGCCGGCATCCGTGTGCTGGAACTCGCCCGCATTCTCGCCGGACCCTGGGCGGGCCAGCTCCTCGCCGATCTCGGCGCGGAGGTGATCAAGGTCGAGCGGCCGGGCGCGGGCGACGACACGCGCGCCTGGGGCCCCCCCTTCATCACCGATGCGAACGGGCAATCGCTCGGCGCCGCCTATTTCCATGGCGCCAACCGCGGCAAGGCCTCGGTCGAGGCGGATTTCGAGACCGCGGAAGGCCAGGAAACGGTCCGCCGGCTGGCCGCTTCCTGCGATGTGTTGATCGAGAACTTCAAGGTCGGCGGCCTCGCCAAATACGGCCTCGACCATGCCTCGCTCGCCCGGATCAATCCGCGCCTGGTCTACTGCTCGATCACCGGCTTCGGCCAGGACGGGCCCTATGCGCACCGCGCCGGCTACGACTTCATGATCCAGGGCATGGGCGGCCTGATGGAGCTGACCGGCGCGCCGGACGGGCCGCCCTACAAGGTCGGCCTCGCGGTCGCGGACATCTTCACCGGCGTCTATGCGGTGGTGGCGATCCTGGCGGCCTTGCGCCGGCGCGACGCGACCGGCCTCGGCGGGCATGCCGACATGGCGCTGCTCGACTGCCAGACCTCCGTGCTCGCCAACCAGGCGATGAACTACCTCACCTCCGGCGTCGCGCCGAGCCGGCTCGGCAATGCGCATCCCAATCTCGTCCCCTACGAGACCTTCGCGGCGGCCGACGGGCACCTCATCATCGCCACGGGCAGCCAGGCGCAATATGCGAAGCTGTGCCGGATCCTCGGCCGGCCGGAGCTGATCGACGACCCGCGCTTCGCCGAGAACAAAGACCGGGTGACGAACCGCGCCGCGCTCATCCCTCTGCTCGCGGCCGAAGTCGCGCGCTTCGGCAAGGCGGAGATCCTCGCGTTGCTGGAGAGCCAGCATATCCCCGCGGGACCGATCAACACGGTCGCCGAGGTGTTCGCGGATCCGCAGGTGGTTCACCGCGGGATGGCGCTGCGGCTCGACGACGGCAACGGGGCGACGATCCCGGGCATCGCCTCGCCGATCGTGCTCGACGGGGAGCGGCTCATCGCGGATCGCCCGAGCCCGCGGCTCGGCGCCGACACGAAGCGCATTCTCGGCCGGGAATAGTCCGCCGCCATGGTGAAGCCGCGGGCACTGGCTGCAATGCCTTGGCGACCCGACGGATCGGGGCGAAGTCACGAAGCGTGGAAAAGTCGATGCGCGGGCTCAGCTGCGGGGCGGCTGGACCTGGACGCTGTCCACACGCCGCACCACGGCGGCGTTGCGATGGCGGTAGTGCAGCGCGAGGCTCGCGAGGAAGTATCCGGTGTTGCTCGCCAAGATGGTCGCCCCGAAGGCTGCGATGACCGCCAGCCACGACCAGCCGTTCAGAAGACCATGCGCCACCACGGCGAAGGCCGCGACGCTGGTCAGGAGCGCCATGCCCCACACCCTGACAACAAACGCCAGGGCGGCGCCGACCAGGAAAAGAAACACGTACATGAGCGACATGGTGCTCAACGCTACACCTATTAGGTAAGGAAAGATGGCAGGTTCCTACCACGGAGTCAATTGTACTCCCGTTAATATATTTATATTCGTATGAATACGTTTCGTTAATGATTTCTGCCTGCTTAACGCCTTGTCCCAAGCCGGCTATGCACGTTTCGCGGGCGGACTTGCGTCGCCTCCGGACCGGGATCGCGGATCGGGTCCGGGCCCGCGGCAGCCCGCCCCGGCGCCGCCTCGACCCCCGACCGCATCCCGGCCCTCGCCGGAATTGCGCCCCGGCTCAGCTTGAAAGCCGCCTCGCCGCTGGTATGATGACCTGATAAGCAGTCCGCGCGGGAGGCGGCGTTCGATGCGGGGAGCCTTGGTCGGCTGCGGGTTCTTCGCCCGCAATCATCTGGCGGCATGGCGCGACCTCGGCGTCGACATGGTCCTGTGCGACCGCCGCCGCGACCGCGCCGAGGCGCTCGCCGCCGAATTCGGGCCCTTGCCGGTCTACGAGGACGTGCGCGATCTCCTGGCCGCCGAGACGCTCGATTTCGTGGACATCGCCACCACGGTGGAGAGTCACCGCCCGCTGGTGGAAACGGTCGCCGCCGCGCGGCTCCCGATGATCTGCCAGAAGCCCTTCGCGCTCGACATGGGCGACGCCGCGGCCATGGTGGCGGCCGCGCGGGCGGCCGGCGTGCCCTTGATGGTACACGAGAATTTCCGCTGGCAGGCGCCCATGCTGGCGGTCGCCGCGGCGCTTGCCGACGGCGTGGTCGGCACGCCGAGCTTCGCCCGTATCAGCTTCCGGCACGGCTTCGACGTCTATGCCAATCAGCCGTATCTCGCGACCGAGCAGCGGCTCTGCCTCGTCGATGTGGGCGTGCACGTGCTCGATCTCGCCCGCTTCTTCCTCGGCGAGGCGACGCGGATCTATTGCCGCACCCAGCGCCTCAACCCGCGCGTCGCCGGCGAGGACGCGGCCACCATCCTGCTCGACCATGCGGGCGGCGCCGTCTCGGTCGTCGACATCTCGTTCCATGCGAAGCTTGCGCCGGAGCCCTTCCCGCAGACGCTCGTCCATGTGGAGGGCGACCGCGGCACCGTCATCCTGGCTGAGGACTACAGGCTCACCACGATCCGGGACGGCCGGCGCGAGGAGCGGAGCGTCGACCCATCCGTGCCGGCTTGGGGCGAGCGACCCTGGCACGTCATCCAGGACAGCGTCCTCAACCTCGAGCGCCACTGGCTCGAGAGCCTGAAGGCGGGAAGCGAGCCGCAGCCCTCCGGCGCCGACAACCTGAGGACGCTCGATCTCGTGTTCAAGGCCTATGAAAGCGCCGCGAGTGGCGAGGCGATCGCCGTCGACGCGGCTCGCGCCGGCGCATCGGTGGGCGCATGAGCGAGCGGATCGAGGCGACCTATCTGCTGGAAACCGCCGACGATCCGGCGCGCGCCGCCGAGATCATCGCGGGCGAGCAGTCGAGCGGCACCTTCGTCGCGCTCGCCCACGAGACGCCGGCCCTGAAGGCGCGCTCGGGCGCCCGCGTCGAGGCGCTCGAGGTGATCGGCGAGACGGCCGGGCCGAGCTTGCCCGGCGCCCTGCCCGGTCCGGTCCATCGCCGCTGCCGCCTGCGCCTTTCCTGGCCGATCGAGAATATGGGCCCGTCGCTGCCGAACCTGGTCGCGACCGTCGCCGGCAACCTATTCGAGCTGAAGAGCGTCGCCGGCCTGCGCCTCACCGGCCTCACGCTGCCGCAGGCCTTCGCCGACCGCTATGCCGGCCCGCGGCACGGCATCGCCGGCACGCGGGCGCTTTCCGGCGTCGCGAGCGGCCCGCTGATCGGCACGATCGTGAAGCCGAGCGTCGGGCTCTCGCCGGAGGAGACCGCCGGCGAGGTCGCCGCACTGATCGAGGGCGGCATCGACTTCGTGAAGGACGACGAGCTGCAGGCCGACGGGCCGCACTGCCCGTTCGAGGCGCGGGTGAAGGCGGTGATGCGCGTCGTGCGCGATGCCGCCGAGCGGACCGGCAAGAAGGCGATGATCGCCTTCAACCTCACCGGCGACCTCGACGAGATGCGTCGCCGCCACGATCTCGTCCTCGCCGAGGGCGGAACTTGTGTAATGGCGAGCCTCCATTCCGTCGGCTTCGTCGGGATTCTCGAACTCGCGCGCCATTCCGCCCTGCCGATCCACGGCCACCGCAACGGCTGGGGCTATCTCTCCCGCCATCCCGCGCTCGGCTGGGACTACGCGCCCTGGCAGATGCTGTGGCGGCTCGCCGGCGTCGACCACCTGCATGTGAACGGCCTTTCCAACAAGTTCTGCGAGACCGACGAGAGCGTCATCGCGTCCGCCAAGGCGGTCCTCGCGCCGGTCTTCCCGGACAAGCCGATGGCCGCCATGCCGGTCTTCTCGTCGGGCCAGACGGCGCGACAGGCCGCCCCGACCTATGCGGCGATCGGCACGACCGACCTCATCTTTGCGGCCGGGGGCGGCATTTTCGGCCATCCGGGCGGCGTCGCGGCGGGCGTCGGCGCCTTGCGCGAGGCCTGGGCCGCGGCGGTCGAGGGCGTCCCGATCGAGACGCGGGCGCGCGACCATGCGGGCCTCGCCGCCGCGCTGGGGATCGGCCGATGAGCGCGCCCGGTCCCCTTTCCGGAGAACCGGCCGACCGCCTGCCGGACGGCCTCCTCCTCGCCTTCTACGGCGACGACTTCACCGGCTCGACCGACACGATGGAGGTGCTGACCTTCGCGGGCCTGCCGACCGTGCTGTTCCTCGACACGCCGACGCCGGAGCGGCTCAGGCGCTTCGCGCAAGCGCGCGCGGTCGGCATCGCGGGCGTCTCGCGGAGCCGCGACCCGGCCTGGATGGCGGCGGAGCTGCCCGCCCGCTTCGCGGCGCTCGCCCGGCTCGGCGCGCCGATCCTGCACTACAAGGTCTGCTCCACCTTCGACAGCGCGCCCGGCGTGGGCTCGATCGGGCGGGCGATCGACCTCGGCGTCGCCCATGCGGCGGCGCGCTGGACCCCGCTCGTCGTCGGCGCGCCGCGGCTCCGCCGCTTCCAGGCCTTCGGCACCCTCTTCGCCGCGGTGGACGGGGTCGGCCATCGGCTCGACCGCCACCCGACCATGGCGCGGCATCCGATCACGCCCATGGACGAGGCGGACCTCACCCGCCACCTCGCCCGCCAGACCGGCCGCCGCATCGAGCTGGTCGATTTCGTCGCGCTGAAGCAGGGCAATGCCGAGGCGCGCCTTGCCGGCCTCCTCGGCGACGACGTCCCGGCCGTGTTCGTCGACGTGCTCGACGAGGAGACGCTCGAGAAGGCCGGCCGGCTCGTCTGGGCGAACCGGGGCGCGCCGGGGGCCGGCCGCGCCGGGCTCTTCACAGCCTCCTCGTCCGGCCTCGAATACGCCCTCGTCGCCCACTGGCGCGCCGCCGGCCTGATCCCGACCGTCGACACGGCGCGGCCCGCGCGCCCGGTCGAGCGCATCGCCGCGATCAGCGGAAGCGTCTCGCCGGTGACCGAGGGCCAGATCGCCTGGGCGGGCCGCAACGGCTTCGATCTCATTCGCCTCGCGCCCGCCAGGCTCCTCGGCGGCGACAACGATCCGGAGGCCGAGGCGGAGACGGGCCGCGCCGCCGACGCCGCGCTCGACGCGCTCGGCCAGGGCCGCGATCCGCTCGTCTTCAGCGCCGCGGGCCCCGGCGACCCCGCCGTCGCCGCCTTCGAGGCGGCTGCCGCCCTGCGCGGGCTCGACCGGGCGGAGGCGGCGCGGCGGATCGGCGCGGGGCTCGCCCGTGTCACCGGCCGCATCCTCGACCGCGCCGCGCTCTCCCGCGTGGCGGTCGCCGGCGGCGACACGTCCGGGGCGGTCGCGAGCGCGCTCGATCTCCATGCCTTGACCGCGATGGCGCCGCTCGCGCCCGGCTCGCCGCTCTGCCGCGGCTGGTCGGACCGCGCCGACCGCGACGGGCTCGAAATCGCATTGAAGGGCGGCCAGGTGGGCAGCCCGGCATTCTTCGGCGCCGTGAAGGCCGGGGCGCCGATCAACTGAAGGGACGGAAAGCATGCAGAAGATCGCGCTGCTCGGCACGGGCGGAAAAATGGGCCGCCGCCTCGCCACCAACCTCAAGGGCGGGCGCTGGCAGGTCGACCATGTGGAGATCAACGAGGCGGCGCGCGCCAAGGTCGAGGCCGATCTCGGCATCCGCTGTGTCGACGCCAACACCGCGCTCGCCGGCGCCGACGTGATCCTGATGGCCGTGCCGGACGCACTGATCGGCCGGATCGCGCAGGGCTTCATCGAGACGGTGAAGCCCGGCGCGGCGATCATTATGCTCGACGCGGCGGCGCCCCATGCGGGCGAACTGCCCGAGCGCGCCGACGTCACCTATTTCGTCACGCATCCCTGCCACCCGTCCGTGTTCAAGTTCGAGCCGACGGCGGAGCGGCATGCGGACTATTTCGGCGGCATCGCCCCGCAGGCGATCGTCTGCGCGCTGATGCAGGGACCGGAGGCGCACTACGCCGAATGCGAGGCGATCGCCAAGGCGATCTACGCGCCGGTCACGCGCTCGCACAGGGTGACGGTCGAGCAGCTCGCGATCCTCGAACCGGCGCTCTCCGAGACGATCGGCGCGACCCTGGTGACGGCGCTGCGCGAGGCGACCGAGGAGGCGGTGCGCCGCGGCGTGCCCGCTCCGGCCGCGTTCGACTTCATGCTCGGCCATCTCGGCATCGAGCTCGCGCTCCTCTTCGAACAATATCCCGGCCAGTTCTCCGACGGCGCCAAGCTCGCCATCGCCAAGGCGAAGCCGAAGCTCCTGCGCGACGACTGGCTCGCCGTGTTCGAGCCGGAGGCCGTGATGGAGAGCGTGAAGGACATTTGCAATCCGAAGGCCCATGCCTGACCGGAGCCGAGTTTCGGCTTCCTCGCCTGCAGGCGGGCAACCCGCATGCATGCGGACTGCATCGCAACCGGGCACGCGCCAGACGTGCCGCTCACCCAAAGGGAGGTTAGCATGACCGATCGTCTGACCCGTCGCGGCTTCAGCCGCGCGCTTGCCGGCGCCGCCGGCCTCGCCCTCGCGGCCGCCCTGCCGGCCTCGGCCCAGACCGTGCCGAGCGGCAAGGTGACGGTCGAACTGTTCGCGCTCGCGACGAACGGCTTCGATCCGATCATCGAGGCGTTCCAGAAGGAATATCCGAACATCACCATCAAGCAGACGAAGTTCGGCACCGACGAGTTCAAGCAGGCGCTGCGTGTCGGTGCCTCCTCGGGCAAGATGCCGGACCTCTGGTTCAACTGGGGCGGCAGCCTCGCCTACCCCTATAGCCGCGCCGGGCTGACGCTCGACGTGACGCCGAAGATCGCCGACCTGAAGCTCGACCAGACGCTCATCCCGAACGCGATCAAGCTCGCCGAGGACCAGAACAAGCTCTGGGGCGTGCCGAACCGCATCGTCCCGATGTCGATCGTCTACCGCAAGGAAGCCTTCGAGAAGGCCGGCGTCACCGAGCCGAAGACCTTCGCGGAACTCGAAGCCGTCGCCGCCAAGCTGAAGGCCGCGGGCATCACGCCGTTCTCGCTCGGCGGCAAGTTCAGCTGGATGACGATGCGCTTCACCGACTTCTTCATGGAGCACTATGCCGGGCCGCAGCAGCACGACGCGATCAAGCGGATGGAGGCCTCCTGGGATTCCGAGCCGGTGGTGAAGGCCTTCGCCAAGCTCAAGGACTGGAACGACAAGGGCTATTTCAACCAGGGCTTCCTCAACGTCGACCCGGCGACCAACATGCAGCTGGTCTATCAGGGCAAGGCCGCCATGGTGCTGGAAGTGCCCTCGATCGAGGTGACCCGCCTGAAGCGGGAGAACATCGACCCGAACACCTACGCGCCCTTCATCATCCCGACCGACCAGACGCCGCGCCGCGTCTCCGGCTTCCAGCAGCAGCTGCAGGTCTCCGCCAAGGCGCCGAAGGACGTGCAGGACGCAGCACTCCTGTTCGCCACCTATGTGGTGAGGCCGGACCTGGCGCCGAAGCACATGCAGTCCATGGGCGGTCCGAGCTCGGTGAAGGGCGTCATGCCGGGCCCGGACCTGCCGATCCAGAACCAGTGGGCGAACTGGCTGCAGAACGATGTCGCGCTGTTCCTGCCGGGCGACCAGGCCCTGCCGCAGGAGATCGTCGCGGCCTATTTCGAGGCGCAGGACAGCGTCATCCTCGGCGCCATGACCCCGGCCGAGGCCGCCAAGTCCGTGCAGGAGGCGATCGTCGCCTACAAGGCGCGCCAGCAGTGAGCATCGACCGGGCTACGTCGCCGGCGCGGGGGAAAGCCTCTCCCCTGCGCCCGGCCGCCCTGCCCTCGGAATGGATCGCCGCCGCGCTGTTCCTCGCGCCGGCGCTCCTCATCTACCTGACCATCATCGTCTACCCACTCGTCTATTCGATCTGGCTCAGCTTCTTCGACTGGGACGGGATCCGCCCGGACAAGCGGTTCGTCGGCTTCGACAACTATGTGACACTGTGGTCGGGCAACCGCGTGTTCTGGATCGCGCTGAAGAACAACGCGCTCTGGACCGCGGTCGCGCTCGTCGTGCCGACCGCGGCGGGCCTCGGCCTCGCGCTCCTCCTGAACGGCCCGATCGCCGGGCGCGGCCTGCTGCGCGGGATCTTCTACTTCCCGGCGATCCTGTCGCTCTCGATCTGCGGGCTGATCTGGACCTGGATCTACCATCCGACGCTCGGCTTCCTGAACCAGTTCCTCGAATGGGTCGGGCTGGAAAGCCTGCAGCGGGCCTGGCTGTCCGAGCCCTCGATCGCGCTCTTCGCCGTGATGGTGGCGGCCGCCTGGCACAATACCGGCCTGCCCATGCTGCTCTACCTCGCCGGGCTGCAGACGATCCCCAAGGAGATCCAGGAGGCGGCGTCGATGGACGGGGCCACCAGGCTGCAGCGGTTCCGCTTCGTGATCTGGCCGATGCTGAAGGAGACCACTTTCGTGGTGCTCGCCATCACCTTCATCAACTCGCTCAAGGTCTATGACGTGGTCTATGTGATGACCTATGGCGGACCGGCCAATCAGACCCAGGTGCTCGGCACCTGGATGTATTTCCTCACCTACAACTTCAACCGGATCGGCCTCGGCACCGCCATCGCCGTCGTCCTGTTCGGCCTCACCCTGATCTTCGCCATCCCCTACACACGCAAGCTCGGGAGGGAGACTTGAGCGTCGCCGTGGCCGACGCCGCCGCGCTCTCGGCGAGCCTCGACACTGGCGGCCGCCGGGCGGTCTCGCGCGCGGTGTTCTATGTGGGGCTCGCGATCCTCGCGCTCGTGTGGATCTCGCCGGTCTTCATCCTCGTCTTCACCTCGCTCAAGACCGCGCAGGACTTCGCCCATGGCGGCACCTTCTCGCTGCCGCGGCACCTGGAATGGGCGAACTACCTGAAGGCGTGGGACATCGGCATCCGCACCTATTTCATCAACTCGGCCATGATGACGCTGGTGAAGGTGCCGACCGGCGTCGTCATCGCCGCGCTCGCCGCCTTCGCGCTCACCTTCCTGCGGCTGCCGGGCCAACGCTGGATCTTCACCTTCTTCATCGTCGGGCTGATCGTGCCGGTGCAGATGACGCTCGTCCCGCTCACCATCCTGCTCCGGCAGGCGGGCCTGATCGACAACCTGTTCGGCCTGTTCTGGCTCTATCTCGGCTTCGGCCTGCCCTTCGCGATCCTCGTCCTGCGCGGCTACATGCGCTCGATCCCGCGCGAGTTGATCGACGCGGCGCTGATCGACGGCTGCTCCTGGTTCGGCGTCTTCTGGCGCATCGTGCTGCCGCTGTCGCGGCCGGCGGTCGTCTCGCTCTTCATCTTCGACGGCATCTCGACCTGGAACGAGTTCATCCTCGCCCAGATCTTCCTCCGCCAGAATTCGAACCGCACGCTGCCGCTCGGCCTCGTCAATTTCCAGACCGAATATTCCACCGCCTACGAGCTCCTGGCGGCCTCGCAATGCATCACCATCGTGCCGCTCGTCATCGTCTACCTCTTCTTCCAGAGGTACTTCGTGGACGGGCTGTCGGGGTCGGTCAAATCCTGAAACCGTAACGCGCCAACCGGAGACAAGGAACCATGTCCCTCCCGCCCGAGAAGATGGCCCGCGTCATCATCAACACCGACGCCAAGAACGAGGCGGACGACCAATATGCCATCGTGCACGGGCTGCTCACGCCCATGTTCGACCTGCACGGCATCGTCCCGGCCCATTTCGGCTCGATCAAGTCGAAGACGAGCCTCAAGGATTCGGCCGACGAGGTGCTCAAGATCCTCGACCTCATGGAGCTGACCGGCCAGGTCCGCGTCGCCGACGGGGCGCTCGGGCCGATGCCCGACGAGGCGACGCCGATGCCCTCGGCCGGCGCCGAGATGATCATCCGCGAGGCGATGAAGGACGACCCGCGGCCGCTGCATGTGGCGTTTCTCGGCCCGCTCACCGACATGGCGGCGGCGATCCTGATGGAGCCGAGGATCGTCGAGCGCAATGTCCGGGTCGTGTGGATCGGTGGCGGGCCGTGGCCGGTCGGCGGGCGGGAGTACAACCTCTCCAACGACATCGCGGCGGCCAATGTGGTGTTCCGGTCGGGCATCGAGGTCTGGCAGATCCCCATGACCGTCTACCGCCTGATGCCGGTCTCCTATGCCGAGCTCCACGAGAAGGTCTACGACAAGGGCGCGATCGGCCGCTATCTGGTCGAGCAGCTGATCGACTGGAACAGCCGCATGGTCGCCGGCCCGATCGAGCATCGCTCGCTCGGCGACAGCCCGGCGATCGGCGTGATGATGTATCCGGATTGCGGGCGCTGGGAGTACCGGCCGGGGCCGCAGTTCAACGCGCTCATGAACTATGTGCACACCGGGCAGTGCCGCCCGGCGAGGGTCTATGAAAACGTCGACATCCGCTTCATACAGGAGGACTTCTTCGCCAAGCTTTCGCGCTTTGCGAGGGGTGTGAAGGAGTTCGCCCGCTTCGACGGCTGAGGACCATGCAGACCGGACCGATCCTGCGACGGAAGCTTTATCAGGAGGTGCTCGACCGCCTGATGAGCCGCATCGCGAGCGGCGAGATCGCCCCCGGCGATCCGCTGCCCTCGGAGCGGGAGCTGATGGACGCCTACGGGGTCGGCCGCCCGGCCATCCGCGAGGCGCTGCAGGCGCTGGAGCGGTCCGGCATCGTCACCATCTCGCATGGCGAGCGCGCCCGCCTCGTCGTGCCGACGCCGACCATGCTGATGGCGCAGATCCAGGAGGGCGCGCGCCATCTCCTCCGGAGCGAGCCGCATTCGCTCGACCACCTGAAGGATGCGCGCGTGTTTCTCGAGACGGGGCTCGCGCGGCTCGCGGCGGAGCGGTCCGACGCCGCCGGCCTCGCGGCTCTCCGCCTCAGGCTCGACGAGCACCGCGCCGCGCTCGCCCATCTCGAAGTCTTCCTCGACCGCGACATGGCGTTCCACAGGCAGATCGCGGCGATGACCGGCAACCCGATCTTCCCCGCCATCGTGGAGGCGATGTTCGGTTGGCTCGGCGCGTTCTACCGTTCGCTCGTGCGCATCGAGGGCGCCGAGAACGTCACGCTCCTGGAGCACGAGCGCATCTACGAGGCGATCGCGTCCGGCGACCCGGACGCCGCCGGCGAGGCCATGCGCGTGCATCTGACCCGTGCCAACGATCTCTACCGGCGCGTCGAGGCGAAGGCCGAGGCGGGCTGACACGGGCGTTCCGACCCCCGTTGCGCATCACACGATCGCACGGCTGCGCGAGCCGCGATGCCGGCGTGGCCGAAGCGCGGCCGGGACCGCCGGAGCCCGCTGAAACGCCGCCTCGCCCGACCTATATCGAGGGCGTCCCCCATCCGCTCCCGGACCCCATGGCCACCGCCCGCATGCTCCTTGCCGCCTTCGTCGTTCTGTTCCTCCTGCCGCTCGCCGCGTCGGCGGCGCTCTATGCCGTGAAGCCGGACCGCGGCACCTGGCAGACCGCGGACCGGTCGAGCGCCGGCCTCTTGCCGTCCGCGGGCAACGGCGAGGCCGTCGTGCGCATCTACTCGGCGCGCACCGTCCGCTGGCGCGGCATCTTCGCCACGCACAGCTGGATCGTGGTGAAGGCGGCCGGCGACAAGGCCTATACGCGCTGGGACAAGATGGGCTGGGGCGAACCGATCCGCGTCAACGGCTTCGTCGCGGACGGCCGCTGGTTCGGCGAGGTGCCGAGCGTCGTGTTCGCCGCCGACGGCGAGGCGGCCGAGGCGCTCGTCCCGAAGATCCGCAAGGCGATCGCCGACTACAGGTTCACCCGCTACGGCGACTACCGGGTCTGGCCGGGCCCCAACTCCAACACGTTCGTCGCCGCCGTGATCGACGCCGTGCCGGAGATGCGCACCACCTTGCCGTCGACCGCCATCGGCAAGGACTTCCCCTATGACGGCCGCTGGCTCCGACCCGCCATGTCGGCGACCGGCTGGCGGCTGAGCCTCGGCGGCTATGCCGGGCTGACGGTCGCCTGGATCGAGGGGCTCGAGCTCAACCTGTTCGGCGCCGTGGTCGGCCTCGACGTGGCGCGGCCGGGCATCAAGCTCCCCGGCATCGGCCGCATCGGCGTCTGAGCTATCGACCCCAGTCGCGCGCCCCGTTTCCGTCCCGGCGGCGAACCGACTAGACTTGGCCCCGGCAGCAGAAGGGGAAGACGCATGGCCGGTTTCGTGGACACGCTCGCGCTCGGCGCGGTCGCCGACGACTATACGGGGGCGTCCGATCTCGCCAACAGCTTCTCCAAGGCCGGGCTGCGCACGATCCAGACGATCGGCGTGCCGGATCCGGCGCTCGCCTTGCCGCCGGTCGACGCGGTGGTCGTCGCGCTCAAGATCCGCTCGATCGAGGCCTCGGCCGCCGTCGCCAGGGCGCGCGAGGCCGCCCAATGGCTCGGCGCACGCGGCGCCCCGCACGTGCTCTACAAGATCTGCTCCACCTTCGATTCCACAGACGCGGGCAATATCGGCCCGATCACCGACGCGCTCGCCGAGGACTGCGGCGAGCCGGTGGTTCTCGTTACGCCGGCCTTTCCCGAGACCGGCCGCACCGTCTACCAGGGCCACCTTTTCGTCGGGGCGACGCTCCTGTCCGACAGCTCGATGAAGGACCATCCGCTCAATCCGATGCGGGATCCGAGCCTCGTCCGCGTGCTCTCCCGGCAGAGCCGCCATCCGGTCGGCCTCGTCGACCGCGCAACCGTGGCGGCCGGGCCGGCGGCGATCCGCGCGAAGCTCGACGCGCTCGGCCGCGCGGGCGTGAGGTCGGCCATCGCTGACGTGATCGACGAGCGCGACCTCGAGGCGCTCGGCCGCGTCGCGGTCGACCAGCGCCTCTCCACCGGCGCCTCGGGGCTGGGCATCGGGCTGGCGCGCGCCCTCGTGGCGACCGGCCGCGTCGCGGGACGGAGCGCGGCCGCCGAGGAGAGCGCGATCGGCGGGCCGGCGGTCTGCCTCGCCGGCAGCTGCTCGGCCGCCACGCTCGGCCAGATCGCGGAAGCCGAGCGCGTCATGCCGGTGCTCCGCCTCGACGTGGAGGCCCTGCTCGGCGGTGCCGACGAGGCCGGCGCGGCGCTCGCCTGGGCGCGCGAGCGGCTCGGCGCCGGGCCGCTGCTGATCGCGTCGAGCCGGTCGCCCGAGGCGGTCGCCGCGCTCCAGGCGCGCCACGGCCGCGACGCCGCCGGCCACGCCATCGAGGCGGCCATGGCGCGCATCGCGGGCGACCTGGTGCAGGCGGGCGTGCGGCGCCTGGTGGTCGCCGGCGGTGAGACCTCCGGCGCGGTGGTGGAGCGGCTCGCCATCCCGGCGTTCCGCATCGGCCCGGAGATCGCGCCCGGCGTCCCGGTGCTGCACGCGGTCGGCGCGCCGGCGGGGCGCATGGTGCTGGCGCTGAAATCGGGCAATTTCGGCAAGCCGAGCTTCTTCGCCGACGCGCTCGGGCTGATGCCGTAACGTGAGCCCGCGCCGCCGGCGTCCGAGTGTCGTTCGCGTGACCGGCCAAGGACGCCCGAGGCCCGCGCCGAAATCTCGCTGATCCATACAAAGGTTTCCGTGAACTGCGACAGGAGATGCGGCCGCATCGAGAAGCAGCGGGCCGCCTTCGCGAGAACCCTATCTTCACCCTTGCATCGGCGGCGATGTCGACGGCGCGGCCGTGCGTCTGGCATTCTTCGATGACCTTAAGGAAGCCTTCAAGACTCTGCTTCAGAACCCGCCGATCCGCCGCACCGCAGACCCACAAAAATGGCTGGAACAGCACAGCCTGAATCTTGTTTAATCCGGCGGTCGGACCCATCCCGGGAGAGAGACGAAGCATGATCAGACCAGCCGCCATCGCCGCCCTCGTCGTCACCGCGACGCCGGCCCTGGCCGACCGCGTCGCCGCCGACCGGTGCGCCGGGCGCCTCGCGCCGGAGGCCAAGCTCATCTATGCGAGCGTGCTGCCGGGGATCTTCACCGCGCCGGACCCGCGCGAACACGTGATCAGTCACACAAGATCGCTGGTGATGGCCGGCAAGATCTCCATCGGTGCGGCGACCACCTCCGCCGAGAACGCCGGCGCCTGCCTGCGCCTCCTCGCCAAGTAGCCGGACCCGTGCGGGGCCGGACCGGCCTCGTGCGAACCCTGATGGCAAAGCGGCCGGCGCGTCCTATATGCGAATTATACATTCGCGCATTAGGATGCGTCTCTACGCCACCGAGGGGTTTCCGTCGTGAACAGCACCGTCATCACCGCGCGCCTGGCCTTTCTGGCCCTCGCCGCGGCGCTTCTCGTCCCCACCGCCGCCGCGGCGAACGACAGCAACGAACAGCGGCTTCGCCGGCAATATGGCGACAGCTGGTATTATGGCTGGAGCGGCCCGGGCTACCGCTATTTCGGCAACCCTTACAGGGACTATCGTCCCTACGGCCCCGGCCCGTACCGCTACGGCTATCCGCCGCCGGCCTTCGTCCCGCCCTATCGCCCCTATGGCGGCGGCCCCTACGGCTACGCCCCGTACTGAAGGGCGGTCGCTTCCCCAAGTCCCGGCGGGCCGGGGGTGAAAAAGGGAGAGGGCGCGAAGCCCTCCCCAGTCTTCATCGAGGGAGGAGTGCTTCGTCATGCCGGAAGACGGGATTTCCGAAGCGTTTTGAGCTTGCCGCTTCTTGAATGATTCGCCCATACGGTGAAGCCCTCCAGAGGGCTTTCCCGCATATGGCGAAGCTTGTTGTGGCAACGGCGGTACAGGACCGCGCCGCCGCGCCTCGCGGCCGGCGATAAACGCAATGGGCGCGAGCCCTCGCGAGCCCGCGCCCTACGCACTACACCGAAGCCGTCATTCAGGGATGGTTCGGACCATGCGTGCCGTGATCGTCCGCCCCGCGATCGTCCTTGCCGCCGCGTCCGCGACCACCGCGCATCACGAGCGTATCGGCGAGCGAGCCCTTGGCGGCTTCCACACCCATGGCCTTGGCGGCGGCGAAGGCGGGGGCGGCGGCGAAGCTGGTGGCGAGCACGGCGGCGGCGGTCAGGGTGATGAGAAACTTCATGGCTTGGTCCTCCGGTTAGGCGTTCGATCAACGCGACGCAAACCTACGACCGGCGCCCAAGCAGGACGCTGAGCCACGAAGTCAGCGAAATCTCAGCCTCGATGAGAACGGCGATCCGCGCGCGCCCGACGGTGTCGGGTCCCGCCGAAGGTGACCAGCCTCGGCCGTTTCGCTAGATCATTGCCCGCAAAACCATGACCCGACAGCCGCGGCGCCGAACACGCGGCTCCGCGGTGGCTTCGTACTCCCTTCAATCGACACATGAAGGAAGCACTCTGTTCTGTTCGACATCTTATATTCAATATCTATACTATAAAAAGTATAAACTTTAACCTCTCTTTTCGATCAATCGATTTGACTCCTCAAATGAGGTCATGAAACAAGGACCTTTACACTATTGGGGGATGCCTCGATGCCATCAAGGATATGCATCGCAATCTTGGCCTTCGCTTGTCTGATCGGGTTTGGCGCGACGGATGCCGGTGCCGGCCAAATCGCGGGTCAGCGCGCTTGCCGTCTCCCGGGCGCCGACTACTGCGTGTTGCTCGGCTATGGACAGTCCGACGCGACCATCAGGGAATTGACCTTCAGGCCGAAAATCACCGGCACCGCGGCCGTGACGTTTTCCGGAACCGCCGTTTGCTTCATCATTAGGAATGGTGGGCTCATCCAGGATCGAACGGCGTTGTTCTTGGCGCAGATCGTCGTGGACGACGAAGTGGTGAGCTTCGATACCGGCGCGTCTTATTTCTACACCGTGTTGAAGGATTCGAGTGTCAATTCTGCTACGTCATCCAATACGTTCAATCTGGGTATGACGAGAACATTCCGGGTCAAGGCCGGCGTTCCACGGACATTCAAGTACAAGCTCACGGGAATGACCCTTAGCGAGGGCGCGTTCTGCCCCGTCTACAATGCGACCTTCACGGTCGTCGTGCCTTGAACCAAACACGGTGTCGTTGACCGTCCGCCCATCCCGGACGGCTCATGACACCGAAAGATGAGGGTTCTTCGCGCCCTCGCGTCTCACGGGAACACCCTGGCCCGCGCGTCGGTGGGCCTGGCGCGGAGAGCGCGTTGCCGCGACCGGGCGCTTCAATGCCGCATCGACAGGCGGTTCGGCACGAGGTTGTTACCTATGTGACCGGTACGAACCGTCACCTATGTCTCCGGGCCGGACAGTTCCGGGGGTGATGGGGCGGCAGGATTCGAACCTGCGGATGGCGGAATCAAAATCCGCTGCCTTACCACTTGGCGACGCCCCAGCATGCGCCGGCGCGGGCCGGACGGAGGCTCGGTATAGCGGCTGCGCCGGGGCTCGGCAACGGTGTCGGCCGGCGCCGCGAAGGCCTGGAAACGGCAGAAATGGGCGAAGGGCTGCGGCGCTCCGACGCAGCGTTCGCCCGGCTCGGCCCACCGGGCCCGCCGGCCGCCGCCGCGACCTCCCACGTCCCGCCTGTCCCCGACATTCCGGCCGCCCGGCGAAGCGCCAGGGGTGCAACCTCAGCGCCTTATCGCACGTAAGCCCTCCGCCACCATCGTGTTGCCCGAGATGCCGGGCATTCTGGCTCCGTTCATGTGAGGGAGGCTACAGTGACGAGGATGAAACCGGTCCGGGGGTCAGCGATTGACGCCGGGCCGGGGTGGGGCACAGTGAACCCACTTGGCAATCGAGAATGGTCCGATGAAGAAGACGATCCTGCTGGCGATGACCGTGCTCCTGTTGAGCCTCGAAATCGCCTTCGCTCAGTCCCGCCCGCGTCCGAGCCCGCGGCCGCAATGGCCGGACGTGTGCTGCGGCGGGCCTTGCTGTTCCAAGCCGCAGCGACCCGGCCGCTAGTCGGCATGGACGCCGCAACGGTGGGGGCATGACGACGCCGAGAGTGGATGCGACGGAGGAGACACCCCGGGCCGCGAAGGCACCGGGGCCGTCCGTGCGCGCCGTCTCGGTGCATCCGGGGCTGCTCGTGGCGCTCGGCGTGTTCGCGCTCTGCGGTTGGAGCTGGGGCGTCTACGAGCGCTTCCTGGACGGGCCGCAGGCGGTCGCCACGCAGCGCATCGCCACCACCATCGAGATGGCCGACCGTTTCGCCGACAGCGACGCGGAGCGCGCCTATCAGCGGCTCAGCGACGAGTTGAAGCCGTGGTGGGCGACGATCGAGGAAACCCAGCGGGCGATCCTCGCCGCCACCTCGGATGCCGAGCGCGACCGGCTGATCGGCAAGCGCGACGAGATGCTGCTCGACTTCATTCGCACGCACGAGCTCGGTCCGACCATCGACACGCTGGTCGATTCGTTCGACGCCTTCGACCTCTGCCTCGCCACCGAGGCCTGCGACGAGGAGGTGATGCGCCGCGCGATCAGCATCGACGTGAAGCGCATCTACCGCACCTTCAAGCCCTATATCGTGCAGAAGCGCGAGGGGGCGAAGCCCGGCGTGAAGCCGATCGGCACGGAATTCGGCAAGGGCCTCGAGAACCTGTTCTTCCGCTTCGTCGGATAGCGGCCGGGACGCGCCGGCCTCGCGAAGGCGCGGGCGCCGGACCGGCGACGCGGCCCGGCACCCGGCGGCGCGTTACTGGCCGACCGCGCCCGAGGCCTTGATGATCGGCGTCCAGCGGGCGAGTTCGGACTCCACGAGCTTCTGCAGCGAGTCCGGCGTGCGGCCTTCGGGTCCCGGGATGATCGCGCCGAGCTCGATGAGGCGCTTGCGCGTGCCCTCGTCGTCGAGCGCCTTGACGAGCGCGTCGTTGAGCTTGGCGGCCACGTCCTTCGGCAGGTTCTTCGGCGCGAAGATCGCGTTCCAGGCGGTCACCTGGTAGTCGGGCAGGCCCGCCTCCTTGGTGGTCGGCACGTCGGGGAGCGCGGGCGAGCGTTCCGGCGTCGCGATCGCATAGGCCTTGATCGTGCCGGCGTTGATCTGGGGGGCGACGTTGACGATCTGGTCGGTCATGTAGTCGACCGTGTTGGCCATCAGGTCGTTCAGCGCCGGGCCGGTGCCGCGATAGGCGATCATGGTCGGCTTCACGCCGAGCTGCGCGTTGATCAGGATGCCCGTCATGTGGGACACCGACCCGGCGCCGGCATGCGCCATGTTGGCCTTGTCCTGCTGCGCCTTCAGCGCCTCGATGAAGGCCTTCAGGTCCTTGGCCGGATAGTCCTTGCGGGCCACGATGACGATCGGGGTCCCGGCGGCGAGGCCGATCGGGGTGAAGTCCTTGGCCGGGTCGTATTTGATGTTCGGATAGAGCGCCGGCGCCGCGCCATGGGTGCCCATGTGGCCCATCATGATCGTGTAGCCGTCCGGCTGCGCCTGCGCGCCGCGGGTGATGCCGGTGGTGCCGCCGGCGCCCGCCACGTTCTCGACGACGATCTGCTGGCCGAGCGTGCGCGACATGTTCTCACCGACGATGCGCGCGATGACATCCGTCGGGCCGCCGGCCGCGAAGGGGACGACCATGGTGATCGGGCGGGTCGGATAGGTTTGCGCGGCCCCCGGCGAGGCGAGCGCGGCAGAGAGGGCGCCCGCGAGGGCGGCAGCGACAAGAACTTTCTTCATTGCGTGGTTTTTCCTTCCCCATGTCGGCCGGATGACCGATCGGTCTTGTTGACGTTTTGATCGAAGTCGGCCCGCGCTGCAAGCTTGAGTGCGGGCTACATGCGCGATCTTCGACCTATTCGGTGAAGACCTGCTCGCGTTCCTTCTGCACCGACGGCAACAGCGCCAGAAATAGAACCGTGACAGCGATGAGCAAGAGGACGGCACTCACCGGCCGCTCCACGAAGACGAGCAGGTCGCCGCGCGAGAGCGTCAGGGCGCGGCGCAGATTTTCCTCCATCAGCTTGCCGAGCACAAAGCCGAGCAGGAGCGGCGCCGGCTCGAAGCCGAGCTTGATGAAGGCGTAGCCGACGAGGCCGAAGAAGCCGATCATCAGGATGTCGGTGGAGAGCGAGTTGATCGAGTAGATGCCGATGCAGCAGAACATCAGGATCGACGGGAACAGAAGCCGGTAGGGCACCTTCAGGAGCTTCACCCAGAGCCCGACCAGCGGCAGGTTGATGACTAGCAGCATCAGGTTCCCGACCCACATGGAGGCGATCATGCCCCAGAAGAGGTTCGGGTTCTTGGTCATCACCTGCGGCCCGGGGATGACGCCGTGGATCGTCATGGCGCCGACCATCAGGGCCATCACCGCGTTGGGCGGGATGCCGAGGGTGAGAAGCGGGATGAAGGAGGTCTGCGCGCCGGCGTTGTTGGCGCTTTCCGGCCCCGCCACGCCCTCGATCGCGCCGCGGCCGAAGCGCGAGGGATCGGCGGCGATGCGCTTTTCCACCGCGTAGGAGGCGAAGGGGCCGAGCACCGCGCCGTTGCCGGGCAGGACGCCGAGAATCGCGCCGATGCCGGTGCCACGCAGCACGGCGGGCGCCGACTGCTTCAGTTCGGCGAAGGTCGGCAGCAGGTTGCCGATGCGGCCGCGGATCACGTCGCGCGCTTCGGTCGCGTCGAGGTTGCGCAGGATTTCCGAGATACCGAACAGGCCCATGGCGAGCACGGCGAAGTCGACGCCGTCGGCGAGGAACGAGAAGCCGAAGACGAGCCGTTCCTGGCCGGTGTCGAGGTCGGTGCCGACGGTCGAGAGGAGCACGCCGAGCACGATCATGGCGATCGCCTTCAGGATCGACCCGCGCGCGAGCACCACGGCGAAGACGAGGCCCATCAGCATCAGCGAGAAATACTCGGTCGGGGTGAAGATGAGCGCGAGCTTCGTCAGCGGCGCGCCGACCGCGGCGATCATGAGGGTCGCGACCGAGCCGGCGAAGAACGAGCCGATCGCGGCGACGCCGAGCGCGGTGCCGGCCCGGCCCTGGCGCGCCATCTCGTGCCCGTCGATGGCGGTCACCACCGAGGTCGCCTCGCCGGGGATGTTGATCAGGATCGCCGTGGTGGAGCCGCCGTACTGGGCACCATAATAGATACCGGCGAGCATGATCAGCGCGCCGGCCGGATCGAGCCCGAAGGTGATCGGCAGCAGCATGGCGATGGTGGCGATCGGCCCGACGCCGGGCAGCACGCCGATCAGCGTGCCGACGAGGCAGCCGAGAAAGCAGAGCGCGAGGTTCTGCAGGGTCAGGGCGACCGCGAAGCCGAGCCCGAGATTGCCGAGGAGTTCGCTCAACGCCCCCTCCCCGTCTCGGCGAGGGCGCGCGGGAACGCGACCCAGGCGATCGCGAGGCCGACCACGGCCATCACCGTCGCGATGATGCGCAACACCGCGCGGTTCGACCAGCCGGCGAACAGGCTGTCGGCGAGCGCCTGCGGGAACACCGGAATGGGCAGGTTGAGCAGGTCGCCGAACAGCACCATGCAGAAGGGCGTGAGCAGGAAGGCGAGCGCCAGAAGTTCCCCGTTGCGCGCCTCCGGCGTGGCGTGGCCGCCGACCAGGATCGCGAGCGGGCCGGCGACGACGAGGCCGAGGCCGGGCGTCCACAGGCCGGTCGAGATCTCGACCGGGCGGATGGTGAGCGCGAAGAGCACGATCGCGAGCGTCACCATGAACGGGCCGCGGACCGTCAGGCTCTCGAACGGTTCGGCGCGCCGCGCGAGGCCGTAGCCGAGGAGCAGCGCGCCGCAGAATGCGACGAGGAGCGCGAGCGAGCGCGGCAGCACGGCCGGGCCCATCTGCGCGAGGCGGCCCCAATCGAGCGAAATGGTCGCCCAGAAGGCGAAGGCGCCGAGCGCCATCAACACGATGCCGCCGATCACGCTCTGATCGACGAACCCACCGCCCGGACGCGACGCGCCGGACCCCCTGCCACCCTCGGCCATCGCTTCCTCCGCCCGGCTGAAGCCGGTGCATGCTTGCCCCTAGCGCGATCCGTCATGACCGCAGCTATGAGCACATTAGCCGGAATAGCCCGGCCGGAAAGCACAAACTGGTTGCAGCCGCATCGGTTAGAGCGGCTTCGATCCGTGCGCCACCGCGGGCGGCGAGCGCCGTTCAGCCGGCGGCCCGGCCGAGCCAATGGGCGGCGAGCCAGGCGGCCTTGGCGGGGAGCCGCAGCCGCTCGGCCGCGGCGACGCGGGCGGGGTCGTAGTGATGCTCGGCGTCGAGGGCGTTGAGCGTGCCGACCACCTTGCCGCCGATCTCGATCGGCAGGTTGATGACCGATCCACAGCCGAGCGAGCCGATCAGCGCGTGATCCGGAAAGACCGTTGCGATCTCGGCGAGCGTGTTCGCCACGAAGGGCTTCCGCTGGCCGTGCACCAGGTCGAACCAGGCGTCGTAGCGCAGCGGCTTGGTGCCGGAGACCGGATAGGCGGCGGGGTCGCTCGTGAAGGCGCGGCCGGCGACCTTCCGCTCGTTGTCGATCACCATGGTGGTGAAGAGCTTCGCGCCGATCGTCCGGTCGGTCAGCCGGTAGAGCGCGTCCCAGGCGTCGTGCGCGCTCACGGCGGCGCCGAGAGCGCGGTCGAACCCGGCGAAGGCGTCGGCGTCCGGTGTCGGTTGGTGCTCGGTCATGGTGTCCTCGGCGTTGGCGCGGCGTGGCCCTGGCTCAGGTCGCGCAGTTCGCGGGAATAGGCGTCGACGAAGGTCCCGGCCTTGAGCTGCGCCACGTCGGCGATCTCGACGATGCGTCCGCGCCGCATGACGGCGAGGCGGTCGGCGAGGAAGGCGACGACCGGCAGGCTGTGCGTGACGAGCACGTAGGTCAGCCCCTCCTCGCGCCGGAGCCGCTTCAGGAGGTTCAGGATCTCCGCCTGCACCGACACGTCGAGCGCGGAGGTCGGCTCGTCGAGCAGCAGGAGCTTCGGCTTCAGCATCAGCGCGCGGGCGATCGCGACGCGCTGCCGCTGGCCGCCGGAGAGCTGGTGCGGGAAGCGGAAGCGGAAGCGCCGGTCGAGCCCGACCGCCTCGAGCGCCTCCACGATGCGGCCGTCGCTGCCCGCGATCCCGTTGATCGCGAAGGGCTCGGCGAGCGTGGCGTCGATCGTCTTCCTCGGATGCAGCGAGCCGTAGGGATCCTGGAACACCATCTGGCACTGGCGCGCGAAGGCGCGGTCGATGCCGGGCCGGCGCGGCGTGCCGAAGGCGGTGATCGAGCCGGTCCATTCGCGCGCGAGCCCGGCGATGGCGCGGAGCACGGTCGACTTGCCGGACCCGCTCTCTCCGACGAGCGCGAAGCTCTCGCCCTCGGCGACGTCGAAGCTGATGCCGTGCGTCACCGGCGTGTCGCCGTAGGAGACCGAGAGGTCGGCGATCGACAGCGCGGTCATGGCGCGCCCGCGGCGCGGCGGTCGTAGACGGGGAGCGTCTCGCGCGTCTCGTCGAGGCGCGGCACGCTCGCGATCAGCGCCTGCGTGTAGGGATGGCGCGCCTCGGCGAGCTTGCCGGCCGCGCATTCCTCGACGATCTCGCCGCGGTTCATGACGAGGATGCGGTCGCAATAGCTGGCGACGAGGTTGAGGTCGTGGCTGATGAAGATGAGGCCCATCCCTTCCTCGCGGACGAGCGCGTCGACGATGTCGAGCACCTGCGCCTGCACCGAGACGTCGAGCGCGGAGGTCGGCTCGTCGGCGATGAGGAGGTCGGGCTTCGGGATCAGCATCATGGCGATCATCACGCGCTGGCCCATGCCGCCGGAGACCTGGTGCGGATAGAGCCGCGCGACGCGTTCCGGATCGTCGATGCGGACCGCCTCCAGCATGGCGAGCACACGGCGGCGCACCTCGCGAGCGGGGAGCCGCTCGTGCGTCTCGAGCGCCTCGGCGATCTGCGCGCCGACGGTCATGACCGGGTTCAGCGAGAATTTCGGGTCCTGCATCACCATCGAAATGCAAGCGCCGCGGACGTCGCGCATTTCCCGCTCGGATAGGCGCAGGAGCGGCCGGCCGTCGAAGTCGAGCCGGTCGGCGGCGACCCGGCCGGGCGGGCGGACGAGGCGCAGGATGGCGCGGCCGGTCATGGACTTGCCCGAGCCGCTCTCGCCTACGATGCCGAGCCGCTCGCGCCCGACCGTGAAGGAGACGCCGCGCACCACCTCGACGCGGCCGCCGCGCGGCGCGGGAAAGCTAACCCGCAAGTTCTCCACGGCAAGGAGGGGCGCGCTCACCGGTCGCCCGTGTTCTTGGGGTCGAGCGCGTCGCGCAGGCCGTCGCCGAGGAAGCAGAAGCCGAGGCTGACGATCACGATGGCGAAGCCCGGCATGGTCGCGACCCACCACTGGTCGAGGATGAAGCTCCGCCCGCGCGAGATCATCGCGCCCCATTCGGGCATGGGCGGTTGCGCGCCGAGGCCGATGAAGCCGAGGCCGGCGGCGGTCAGGATGATCCCGGCCATGTCGAGGGTGACGCGGATGATCATGGAGGAGACGCAGAGCGGCAGGATCTGGGTGAAGATCACCCGCGCCGCCGAGGCGCCCTGCAGTTCCACCGCCGCGATGAACTCGGCGTTGCGCACGACCAGCGCCTCGGCGCGCGCGATCCGCGCATAGCCGGGCCAGGAGGTGATCGCGATGGCGATGATGGCGTTCTCGATGCCGGGCCCCAGCGCCGCCACGAAGGCGAGCGCCAGGATCAATTTCGGCATGGAGAGAAAGATGTCGGTGAGGCCCATCAGGATCCGGTCGACCCAGCCGCCCGCATAGGCCGCGACCGCGCCGAGGACGAGGCCGAGCGGCGCGGAGAGGACGGCGACCAGGAGGACGATCGTCAGCGTGATGCGCGAGCCGTAGACGACGCGCGACCAGATGTCCCGGCCGAGCTCGTCGGTGCCCATCCAGTGCGCCGACGACGGCGGCTTCAGCCGCTCGGCGAGGTCCTGGGCGAACGGGCTCTGCGGCGCGATGACGGGGGCGAAGATCGCGAACAGCACGAGCGTGGCGACGATGAGCGCCCCGATCATGGCAAGCGGATTGCCCGCGATGGAGCGGGCGAGCCGGTAGAGCCGGCCCATGCGCGCCTGGAAGCGCGAGGCCGGGCTCTCGTCGGTGAGCCAGTCGAGCGTCGTCGCCATCAGCGCGCCCTCGGGTCGAGAATGCGGTAGAGCACGTCGGAGAGCTTGTTGATGGCGATGAACACGGCGCCGATCACCAGCGTGGCGCCGAGCACGGCGTTCATGTCCGCGTTGAGGAGCGCGGTCGTCAGATAGTTGCCGATGCCGGGCCAGGAGAAGATCGTCTCGATCATCACCGAGCCTTCCAGCAGCCCGGCATAGGAGAGCCCGATCACGGTGACGAGCGGGATCAGGATCGGCCGGAACGCGTGCCGCCAGATCACGCGCCATTCCGGCACGCCCTTCACCCGCGCGGTCGTCACGAACTCCTGCGAGAGCTGGTCGAGCATGAAGGAGCGGGTCATGCGGGCGATATAGGCGAGGCTGTAGAAGCCGAGCACCGCGGTCGGCAAGGCGAGGTGCCAGAGCGCGTTCATGAAGATCGCCGGCTCGCGCGCGATCAGGCTGTCGACCAGCAGGAGGCCGGTGACCGGCTCGACGATGCCGTCATAGGCGATGTCGAGCCGCCCGGGCCCGCCGACCCAGCGCAGCCGCGCATAGAAGACCGCGAGCCCCACGAGGCCGAGCCAGAAGGCCGGCACCGCATAGCCGAGCAGGCCCGCGACCCGGATCACCTGGTCGATCCAGGTGCCCTGCCGCGCCGCCGCCCAGACCCCCATCGGCACGCCGAGAAGGACGCCGATGAGGATGCCGATCGTCGCCATTTCGAGCGTCGCCGGAAAAACATGGACGAGGTCGTCCGCCACCCGGTTGCCGGTGGAGACGGACACGCCGAGATCGCCGCGCAGCACCGCGCCCACATAGCTCGCGAATTGCACGACGAGCGGGCGGTCGAGGCCGAGCGCGAGCCGCGCCGCCTCGTAGACTTCCTTCGGCGCACGGTCGCCCACGACGGCGAGCACCGGGTCGATCGGCACGACGCGGCCGATGAAGAAGGTGATGGCGAGGAGCCCGAGGAAGGTGATGAAGACCGAGAGCGCGACCGCGGCGAGCGCCTTGACAACACGCAACGCGTCGCGGCCGGCGCTCGTCGCGCGGTCCGGCCTTCCGGCGGCGCGGGCGGCCGGATCGAGGGGCGACGAGCTCTCTGCGTTGAGGGACAAGGCCGTTTTCCCGGGCCGGGGACGACCGCCGGAGGCGCGCCGCACAGCCGAAGATTTCGCTGGAAGGCTACAAAAATTTTTGATTACATCAAGAAAATTTTGCTGGCCCGCCTCGACACACCGATGAGCCGTTCCGCCGCCCCCTCCCCCGCTCCCGCCCCCCAGCCGAAGGTCGGCGCGCTGATCCGCGCCCGTCGCCGGCAGGCCGGCATCACGCTGCAGGCGCTCTGCGACGCGGCCGGGATCTCGGTCGGCTATCTCAGTCAGGTCGAGCGCGATCTCGCGACGCCCTCGCTCGGCACGCTCGCCCAGATCGCGCGGAGCCTCGGCGTCGGCATCGACTATTTCATCGCCGCGCCCGGGGCGGAAGACGGCGTGACGCGCGAGGGCGAGCGAGAGCGCTTCTCCGTCGACGGCTCGTCCTGCGTCTACGAGCGCATCGCCGCCGACTTCGCCGGCAACATCCTCTCCTCGTTCCTGATGACCGTGCCGCCCGGCTACCGCTCGGAGACGGTCAGCCACGAGGGCGAGGAGATCATCTTCGTGCTCGACGGCGCGATCACGCAGCGGGTCGACAACGCCGAGGTCGTGCTCGGGCCGGGCGACAGCATGCATTTTCGCGGCAACCGGCCGCATGCCTGGTCGAACCACACCGACCGGCCGGCGCGGCTCCTGTGGACCGGGACGCTCCGCATGTTCCGCGGCCCCGGCGCCCGCCCGGCGCCGTCCGGCCCGAAAAGGGATCCGGGCGGGTCGCCCGTCACCGGACCCACACGACTGAAGACCGCCAAGAGGGAGAAACCAGAATGAAACTCGCCAAGCCTTCCGCGTTCGCCGCCGCCTTGCTCATCGGCGCGGCGCCGTTCGCCCTCCCCGGCGCGGCCTTCGCCGCGACGCCTGCCGACACGCTGGTCATCGCGCAGAACATCGACGACATTGTCTCGATCGACCCGGCCGAGGCCTATGAATTCTCCTCCGGCGAATATGTCACCCAGACCTATGATCGCCTCGTCCAGTACGAGGCCGAGGACACCAAGACGCTGGTCGGCGGCCTCGCCGCCTCCTGGGTCGCCGACGACGCGGCGAAGACGATCACCTTCACGCTGCGCGACGGGGTGACCTTCACGTCCGGCAATCCGCTCAAGGGCGACGACGTCGTCTATTCGTTCAAGCGCGTCGTGGCGCTCAACAAGGCGCCGGCCTTCATCCTGACCCAGCTCGGCTGGACCAAGGACAACATCGACCAGATGGTGACCGCCCAGGGCAACAAGGTCACGCTGAAATACACCGGCAGCTTCTCGTCCGGCTTCGTGCTGAACGTGCTGGCGGCGCGGCCCGGCTCGATCGTCGACAGCGTCACGGTCAAGGCGAACGAGGCGAACGGCGACTTCGGCAATGCCTATCTGAAGACGAAGTCCGCCGGCACCGGACCGTTCGTGCTGCGCGCCTACCGCAAGGCCGAGATCCTGAACCTTGCCGCCAACCCGACCTATTTCCGCGGCGCCCCGGCGATGAAGTCGGTCGTCATCCGGCACGTGGCCGAGGCCGCCACGCAGCAGCTCCTGCTAGAAACCGGCGACGTCGACATGGCGAAGAACCTGACGCCCGACCAGATCGCGACGCTCTCGGCCAAGGGCTCGTTCAAGCTCGAGAACTATCCGCAGGCCGCGGTGCACTTCCTGTCGTTCAACCAGAAGACGCCCGAGCTCACCAATCCGGCGGTCTGGGAGGCGGCGCGCTACCTCGTCAACTACAAGGGCATGACCGACACCTTCCTGAAGGGCCAGATGCGCACCCACCAGGCGTTCTGGCCGGCCGGCTTCCCCGGCGCGCTGGAGGAGACGCCCTACAGCTACGACGTCGCCAAGGCGAAAAAGATCCTCGCCGACGGCGGCGTGACGCTGCCGATCAAGGTCACCCTGGAGGTGATCAACTCCGCGCCCTTCACCGACATGGCGCAATCGCTGCAGGCGAGCTTCGCGGAGGCCGGCATACAGTTCGAGATCGTGCCCGGCACCGGCAGCCAGGTGATCACCAAGTATCGCGCGCGCACCCACAAGGCGATGCTGCTCTACTGGGGTCCCGACTTCATGGACCCGCATTCGAACGCCAAGGCCTTCGCCTATAACGAGGACAATGCGGACGACAAGTACCAGTCGACGACCACCTGGCGGAACGGCTGGGCGCCGCCGAAGGAACTGAACGAGATGACCAAGGCGGCGCTCGCGGAGGCCGATCCGGCGAAGCGCAACGCGATCTATCTGGAACTGCAGAAGCGCGTCCAGGCCGTCTCGCCGATCGTCATCATGTTCCAGGCCACCTCGCGCGTCGCCATGGCGCCGAACGTGACCGGCTATGTGAACGGCGCCACGTCCGACTTCGTGTTCTACCGGCTCGTCAAGAAGAGCTGAGCCGACAGCTGCGCGGAGGCCCTTCCGCGGCCCCCGCCTGCTTTCGACCGCCCGTCCCCCCTCCCCGCCGATGCCCGCGAGGTCGACATTCATGTATGAGGACCGCATGCGGCGGCTTCGCGCCGCCATGGCCGAGACCGGCACCGACCTCGTCGTGCTCGGGCCGAGTTCACACATGGTTTACATGACCGGCGTCTCGCCGCATGGCGACGAGCGTCCGGTGCTGCTGCTGGTCGGCCGCGCCGAGGCCGCGTTCCTGATGCCGGCGCTGAATGTGGACAGTTCGCGCGCCAAGACCGACCTGCCCTTCTTCCCCTGGGCGGACGCCGACGGGCCGGAGGCGGCGCTCCGCGCGGCGCTCGCCTTCACGCTCGGCGATAAGGCGTCGCCGTCGGTCGTGCTCGACGAGACCATGCGCGCGGACTTCGCGCTCCTCGTGCTCGACGCGCTGCCCGGCGCCCGCCGCCGCTTCACCGACGACACGGTCGGCGCGCTGCGGGCGCGCAAGGACGCGACCGAGTTCGCGATCCTGAAGGCGAATGCGCGCCTCAACGACGCCGCCATGCAGGCGGCTTTCGCGGCACTGAAGCCGGGCGTCACCGAGGCGGAGATCGCCCGCCTGGTCGAGGCCTTCTACGAGGCGAACGGGGCGACCACCCAGTTCCGCAGCATCTGCTTCGGCGAGAACGGCGCCTTCCCGCACCATCATGTGGGGCCGCGCGCGCTGAAGGCCGGCGAACCGGTGCTGATCGACATCGGTGGCCGCATGGACGGCTATCCGAGCGACATGACGCGTGTCGCCTATCTGGGCGTGCCGGACGCCGAGTTCCTGAAGGTGCACGCCATTCTCGAACGCGCCGTCCAGGCCGGCATCGCCGCCGCCCGGCCGGGCGTGCCGGCGAGCGCGGTCGACAAGGCGGCGCGCGACGTGATCGAGGCGGCCGGCTACGGCGAGGCCTTCCTGCACCGCACCGGCCACGGCGTCGGCATCGACATCCACGAGCCGCCCTACATCACCGCGACCTCCCGGCGCCTCCTCGAAGAGGGCAACGTCTTCTCGATCGAGCCCGGCATCTACCTGAAGGGCCGGTTCGGCATCCGCCTGGAGGAGGTCGTCATCCTGCGGGCCGACCACGCCGAGGTGCTCTCCGACCTTCCGCGGGACTGCTTCGTCGCGCCTCTGCCAACGCGGGCGTGACCGAGCGCCTTCAACGGGACCGCGCGATCCTGTGAGTTTGCGGATCCCGCCGATCGTGCCACTCTGGCCGTTATGCCAGGGGCGACCTCATGAAGCGTTGGGCAGCGGCGGCATTCGCGCTATGGGCCACGTCGGTTCTCCCCGCCGCGGCGGACGATCCGGAGGCGGACCTCGCGCTCGTCCTCGCGGTCGACGTCTCGCGCTCCATGGACCTCGACGAACAGCAATTGCAGCGGAACGGCTATGTGGAGGCGTTCCGCTCGCCGGACGTGCATGCCGCGATCCGCAAGAGCCCGATCGGCCGCATTGCCGTCGTCTATGTGGAATGGAGCGGCGTCGGGGAACAGCGCGTCGTCGTGCCCTGGACGGTGATCGACGGCCCGGCCGCCGCGACCGCCTTCGCCGACCGGCTTGCCGCCGCGCCGGTCGACCGCATCTTCTCCACATCCATCTCCTCGGCGATCGACTTCTCCGTGCGGCTGTTCGGCAAGAGCGGCGTCGAGCCCACCCGGCAGGTGATCGACATCTCCGGCGACGGCCCGAACAATATGGGCCGGCCCGTGGTGCCGGCGCGCGACGACGCCGTGGCGAAAGGCATCGTGATCAACGGGCTCCCCTTCATGCTGAAGCGGCCGAACGGCTTCGGCGACATGGAGGAGCTCGACCGCTACTACGAGGAGTGCGTGATCGGCGGACCGGGGTCGTTCATGGTGCCGATCCGCAGCGCCGGCGAGATCGTGCAGGCGACCCGCACCAAGCTCATCCGCGAAATCAGCGACGGGCGCGACCTCCCGGCCGAGCGCGTCGTGCCGGTGCAGGCGCGCGATCCGATGAACTGCATGATCGGCGAACTGCGCCGCCAGCAGCAATGGGGACCGTGACCGGCGCGTTCCGCCGAGTTCCGGTTCGCGACAAGGCGCCGGGTTGCCGACATGGTTGTCCCGGCCCGGTTCACACCGGGAGGAACGCCTGCTCGTCGGCCTCGCCCCGGATGCGATGGACCGGCGCGGCGTAGAGCTGTTCCAGACTCACGGCGGTCAGGACATCCTGAGGCGGGCCGAGGGCGGTGAGGCGCCCGTCCCTGAGGAGCGCGACCTGGTCGGCATGGCGAAGCGCCTGGTTCGGGTCGTGGGTGGTGAAGAGCACGCCGAGCCCCTCCCCGGCGAGGTCTCGGATCCGCCGCATGACCTTGCCCTGGTTGCCGAAGTCGAGGCTGGCGGTCGGCTCGTCGAGGACCACGAAGGCCGGTTCCTGAGCGAGCGCTCGCGCGATCATCACGAGCTGGCGCTCGCCGCCCGACACTTCGAGGATCGGACGGTCGGCGAGATGGGCGATGCCGAGCCGGTCCAGCATCACCTGCGCGACCGCGCGGTCCGCGGGGCCCGGCGCGGCGAAGAGGCCGACATGGGCGATGCGGCCCATCAGCACGACCTCCCTCGCCGTGAAGGCGAAGGCGGCGGAGGATGCCTGCGGCACATAGCCGACGCGCCGGGCGCGCTCGCGCACGGAGAGCCCGTCGAGTGGCCGGCCGTCGATCGAGACGCGGCCGCCGAGCGCCGGGAGCAGGCCGATCATGGTTTTGAGCAGCGTCGTCTTGCCGCCGCCGTTGGGTCCGAGCAGCGCCGTGACCCGCCCGGCCTCGACCGCCAGGGTGACCTCCGAGCCGACCGTCCGCCGGCCGTATCCGAAGGTGAGACGGTCCGCCTCGAGCTTCATCCCCAGCTCCGGCGCGCCCGGGCGAGCAGCGCGATGAAGAAGGGCGTGCCGATCACCGCGGTGAGGATGCCGAGCGGAACCTCCACCTCGGCCATGCTGCGGGCGAGCGTGTCGATCAGCAGCAGGTAGCCGGCGCCGAGCACCGCCGCCACGGGCAGGAGCCGGCCGAAGTCCGGCCCGACCATGAAGCGGGCGAGATGCGGCACGACCAGCCCGACCCAGCCGATCACGCCGGCCGCGGCCACGCTCGCCGCGGTCACCAGCGTGGCGGCCACCACCACGAGGACGCGCAAGAGGCCGGTCGGGACGCCGAGGGCGCGCGCCTCCTCCTCGGAGAGCGAGAGCGCGTTCAGCCGGTGCCTGAGGCCGAGGAGCAGCGCCATCCCGACCGCGACGGCGCCGAACAGCGGCAGCAGGTCCGCGCCGTTCGCGCCCGACAGGCTGCCGAGCAGCCAGAATGTCATGGCGGGCAGCTGGTTGTAGGGATCGGCAAGATATTTGACGAGGCCGACGCCGGCCCCGAGCAGCGACCCGACCACCACGCCGGTGAGAACGAGAACGAGGATCCTGTCGCCCGAGCGGATCATCGAGCCGATGACATAGACCGCGGCGACCGCGGCCAGCCCGCCCGCGAAGGCCGCCGCCTGGATGCCGAAGATGCCGAGCGAGAGCCAGATGGCGAGAACCGCGCCGAGCGCCGCGCCGGCCGACGCGCCGAGGATGTCGGGCGACACGAGCGGGTTGCGGAACAAGCCCTGGAATGCGGTGCCGGCACCGGCGAGCGAGGCGCCGCACAGGATGGCCTCGGCGATCCTCGGGCCGCGGATGCCGAGCACGACCGCCTCCACCGCCGGCGAGACGCCGGAGGGCACGCCGGCGACCCTCGACCACAGCACGGCCGCCACGTCGGCGAGCCCGACCGGGAAGCGGCCGAACGAGAAGGCGACGAGGATGCCGGCGAGGAGCAGGCCGGCCGCCGCCACGGCTCCGCCGAACCGGCGCGCTTCAGGCGCCGGAGAGGACGCGCTCGATTTCGCGGTCGCCGGGATCGACATGGTAGAACCGCTTGTAGAAGTCCCGGGCGATCGGGCGCAAGTCCTCGGGGAACAGGTCGGGATAAAGGACGCTGCCGAGCCAGCGGAGCCCGATCATGCGATTGACCGAGGGCGGGAAGTCGATCCAGCCGAACGGAAGCCGCGGGGCGAGATGCACCCGCCCCGCCGCCACCGCCTTCACCGCCGCCCAGGCGGGGTCGCGCCGGACCGAGCCGGCGAAGTCGCGGTCGATGGTGACGATCACCTCCGGGTCCCAGGCGAGCACCTGCTCGACCGAGACGGTGGCGAGGCCGCCGCGATTGCCGCCCGCCACGTTGACGGCGCCCATGAATTCCACAGTCTCCACATTGATCGATCCGCCGAGCCCGGTCTCGAGCCCCTTGGGTCCGCGCCCGTAGTAGACGCGCGGGCGCTTCGCCTGAGGCACGGCGGCGATCCGATCGCGCACGGTCGCGACGGTCTCGGCGCAATAGGCGGCCAGCGCGGCGGCCTCGCCCGTGCGGCCGACCAGGGCCCCGAGCGTCTCGTAGGTCTTCGGGATGGCGGCGAAGCTGCCGTCGAGCAGCGCATAGGGAATGCCGGTCTGCGCCTGCACCCGGTCGGCCAGTTCCACATAGGTGTCGTTGATGGTGCCGACGTCGAGGATGAGGTCGGGCGCCGCCTTCAGGACCGCCTCCAGGTTCGCCGAATTGCCGCGGCCGGTAATGCGACCGACCTCGGGCCGGTCGCCGACGCCGGGGAGCAGGAACGGAAGCTCCTCCGCCCGGTTGGCGCGCGGCCAGCCGAGCAGCTGGTCGGGCGCCAGGGTGTAGAGCAGGATCGCCGCCGGCGGTCCGGCCGGAAAGACGCGGCCGACCTTGGCCGGGACCGGAACGCGCCGCCCGGCCGCGTCGGCGACGACCGACTGGCCCCGCGCGGGCGAGGCCGCCACGGCGGCGAGCGCGGCGAGGAAGAGACGGCGGTTGAGTGCGGTCACGGGCATCCCCCCTGGAAGTCGCCCGGCTGTGGCGGCGCCAGCGGCGTGAACAGCGTCCGGTCGGGCTTCACGTCGACGAGCGGCGTCCCGTCCAGGCAGTCGAGCCCGCGCACCAAGAGCGTGGCGCCGTCCACCCCGTCGAGCGCGACGATCGAGGTGCCGATCGGGTTCGGCCTGACCGGCGAGCGGAGCGAGAAGGTGCCGCGCGCCACGCCGTCGTTGCGCGGGCACTGCAGGACGAGGTCGCGGCGGGAGAGGTGCAGCCAGTAGAGCACCTCCAGCCGCGCGTATTCCTCGATCCCGGCGAGCGCCTCCGACCAGGGCTCGAACAGCTCGATGCGGCAGACCGGCCCGTCGAGCCGGCCCTGGCGGGGCGCGTCCAGGCGGTCGCTCCAGGGCGTGCGGATCCGCCCGACGAAAACGAGGCCGGCATCCGTGCCGGCGGGCGGCTCGACCGCCTTCTCGCCCGGCCGCATTTCGTCCCGTCTCACCATCCCATGCCCCTCAGTCGATGCCGACCATCACGTCGGACGCCTTGACCACCGCATAGGCCTCCATGCCGACGCTCAGGCCGAGTTCCGCGACCGCCTCGTTGGTGATGGCCGCCGTGACGACCGTGCCGCCCACGTCGATCCGCACATGGGCGGTGGTCTGGCCGAGCGTGACCTCGACGATCCTGCCTTTCAGGCGGTTCCGGGCGCTGAGTTTCATCGAGACATCCTCTCTTCGGCGAAACTGGATGGTTGAAGTTGCTCTTCCGCGCGCCAACCCAGAGCCTGTCTTGCCCGGATCAAAAACGATCCGGATGAAAAGGACCGGCTCAAGTTGTTGACGTTAGAGCAGTTCCTTTTCGATCGGATGACCCCATCCGATCTAGGGTGCCACGGACACGTCGAAGCCCCACTTGCCCAGGATCGCCTGTCCTTGTTCGGACATGATGAACAGCGCCAACTGCCAGGAGGGCGCGCCGGCCCCTGTCAGGACGGTCAGACCGTAGTCCGCACCGACCTTCAGGGGTCCGGGCAGTTCCGCTACCGCGAGCGAAACACCTTCGGCCGCCGCGACCTTGCCGGTGGAGCAGTAGGCCAGGAACATGTCCGCCTTTCCCGTCTCGAACATATAGGGGACGGAACTCTTCCCCTCCGGAATCCTCTCGGAATTGGGTCCGCCGACCAGCTGGAGAGCCTTCGCCTCCAGCGCCGCTTTCGCGCCGGGCTTGACCGCCTCAGCCTTGGCGAAGAGTGCCCAGGCATAGTCGCCCGACGGATCGGACCTGGGAGTCGATGTCCCCAGTTTGACGGCGGGGTCGAGTGCTTTTTCGAGCACGTTGCCGGTGGTCAGACCGAACTCGGGACGAGCCAGGGCGCACAGGTTGTTGCCGGCGAACCTCGCCACGAAGGTCGCCTTGCCGGCATTGGCCAATCGCCTCGGGTGATCCATGTTCGCCGACGCGAAGATGGTCGCCGGCTCGCCTTTCTCGATGCGCTCCCGCATCAGGCCGGACGGCCCGAAATCAACTTTCACGGCGATCCCCGTGGTCTTCGTGAAGCGCTCGGAGACCTCGGTCAGGGCGCCCTTGAGGCTACCCGCTCCATAGAGGACGACGTCTTCGGCCCGGGCGACCGAGCCGGCGAGCAACGACAAGGCGAAGACGAGACATACCATTCGGACCATGGCGACCCCTCCCCGGGCCCTGCAGCCGTGACGCCAAAGGTGGCAGCTATATAGAGGCGAATATGGCTGGCGCTGACAAGCCGTTTTCGGGCACCGCCGAACCCGAACATTGGTGGCAAAGTCTCGGCTTACCCACGAGGGTGGCGCGGGCCACGTGCGGCGCCGTGGGGAAGCGGCGCTACCCCGCTGGCCGGGCCATGCTGCGACGACTCCCGCTCAGGCCGCCGGCCTCGGAATCGGGACCGGCTGTCCGGCATTGGCGGCGAAGCGGATGCCGTTTTCGTCGAAGGCCTTCTTGATCTCCACATAGGCGCGGCGGCGGACCGCCGATTGCTGGCCGGGCTTGCACATATATTTCAGCGTGATCTTGATGCCGTTGTCACCGAAGTCCTCGACGCCCTGCATCTTGAGCGGTTCGAGGATGAGCGACTTCAGCTCCGGGTCCTCGGCGAGTTCCAGCCCGACCTTCTTGATCAGCTTGCGCGCCTGCTCGAAGTCGGTGTCGTAGGCGATGTTCAGCCGCAGCTTGTCGATCGCCCAGTCGCGGCTCAGGTTCTGGATGGCGCCGAGCACGCCGAACGGCACCGTATAGACCGCGCCGCGGCCGTGGCGGAGCTTGACCGAGCGCAGGCTGAAGGATTCGACCGTCCCCTTGTAGGACCCGCTCTCGATGTATTCGCCGACCCGGAAGGCGTCGTCGAGCAGGTAGAAGACGCCGCTGATGATGTCGCGGACCAGGGTCTGGGCGCCGAAGCCGATCGCCACGCCCGCGATGCCGGCGCCGGCGATGAGCGGGCCGATCTCGACGCCGAGCGCGGCGAGCGCCATCAGCACCGCCATGGCGGCGATCGTCACCATGAGGAAGTTGCGGAAGATCGGCAGCAGCGTGTTGAGCCGGCCCTGGCTCGGATCGCCGGGCGCGCCGGCAAGCGTCGCCTGGTTCAGCCGGACGATGCGCTGGTCGATCAGGGTGCGGAGGACGCGCCAGCCGAAATCCGCCACGAGCAGGATCAGGAGCGCGGTGATGACGCCCTGCGCCATCTCGGCATGGGCGCTCGTGCCGGTGGCGATCCCCACGAGGTCGACCCGCCAGGCGAACGCGACCGCCAGCAGCGCCACGACCATGAGCGCGAAGCGCAGGCCCGGGCGCACCAGCGCCTTGTAGGAGGTCGGCTCGTCGACACCGCCCGCGGCCTCCGCGAGCGCGTGGGTCGCGGCGAGATCAGCGACCGACAGGAGCGGGACGAGGGCCCCGATGACGGCGAGGAGCCAGAACACGGGGTCGACCTCGAACACCCAGATCAGCCAGAGCACGACCACGAAGGCGGAGGCGAAGGCGCGCCAGCGCACCCGGCGGCGCTTCTCCGGCGCGGTGGCGGCCCCGATCTCCGCTTCTGCCGCGTCCCCGGCGACGAGCGCGAGCGGCGCGACCGGCGCGACCGGCTCCGGCGCGCGGTGGATCACGATGAGCGCGCCGATCAGGACGACGAGGCCGAGGATGTCGCTGACGAGTTCGCGTGCATCGTCGGAAAAGCCGAACATTTTGAGCGCGATCACCGCCGCTGTGCCGAAGGCCAGGAGGGCGGTCATCCGGTTGACGGCGGTCCGCCAGTAGTCCGCGCGCCGGGCGTCCAGGGGGACGAGCCGATAGTCCGGCGCCGCCTCGGCCGGCACGAGCAGGAACCGCCCGAGGGCGCTGACGGCGAGCACGACGGCGTAGGCGGTCAGGAAGGACAGAGCGGCGCGCTCGACCACGTCCGGCCAGACGTCGAAGGCGACGAAAGCGAGGCTCGCGGCGACCAGCACCACGAGGCCGCGGCCGAGCTCGGCGGCGAGCCGGACCGCCAGCCGCGACACCGGGCCCTGCGCCGGCGGGCTCGCGGCGGCGACGCGCTTCAGCGCCCGGTCGTAGAGGAGCCGGCTGCCGACCGCCGCGACCGCGAGGAGCGCGACGAGGCCCGCGAGCCCGACCCGCCCGGAACTCTCCAGATCGTCCATGAACATGGCGCCGGCGGCGGAGAGCTCCCGGCCGAGACGGGGGACCACGCCGACGAGGCGGGTCGCGTTGACGCGGATGTCCTCGATGCGGTCGGCGACCCAGTGCGACGGGGCGCGCGGCTCCGCGACCGGCGCGGCCGCCTTGTCCTCCCGCTGCTTCTTGAGCCAGGCCTGCACGTCGGGATCGGCGAGGAGATCGAGCAAGGTCGCTACGTTGCGCGGTATGTCGTCGGACTTGGTCGGCGCCGCGGACGGGGCGATCAACGCCGCCAGAAGCAGGGCGGCGACCACTAGGAAGATGCGCATGGGCGCCCTGTCTCTGGCACGGGTTTCGCTGTTCGCCGGAAACGCGGCGCTCGCCGGTCCACGCAGGACCGCGCTACCTTGGCCATAGCATATTCATGGATGCGAAATTTCAGGCAAGCGCCGAACCGCTTTCGAGCCGGGCCGTGCTCGACCCATGACGGCCTTGCCATGCCGTCGGCCGCGCCGCGTCACACCCTGGAATTCGCCACCGTCCTGGGGTCGGCCGACACGGCCGCAGCCCCGCGCAGCGGCGCGTCGACCACGAGGAGGGCGGCCGGCAAGGCCCGGAGCCGCCGACGTTCCGGTCAGCCGCCGAGCAGCTCGGCCACCTCGACGGTGCGCCGCTGTTCGATCGAGCGGATCGCCGCCTCGGCGAGGACGAGCGCGAGCCGGCCGTCCTCGAACCCGACGGAGGGCGCGCGGCCGGACTCCACCGCGTCGACGAATTCGGTGATCTCGGCGTTGAACGCCTCGGCGTAGCGTTCGATGAAGAAATTCAGATAAGGCTCGCCGCGCTCGACGAAATCGGCGCCGTAGCGGGTCGCGTAGTGGGGGCGCCGGTTGTCCGAGATGACCATGCCGAGGCTGCCGAGCGCCTCCACGCGCTGGTCGTAGCCATAGGCGGACCGGCGCGAATTGTTGATGATGCACTGGCGGCCGGACGCGGTCGCAAGCACGACGGTGACGGTGTCGTAATCCCCGCAGCGCGCCATCAGCGCCGGGTCGACGAGCCGGCTGCCGGTGGCGCTGACCGACACGGGCTCCTCGCCGAGCATGTAGCGCGCCATGTCGAAGTCGTGGATCGTCATGTCGCGGAAGATGCCGCCCGAGACTTCGATATAGGCGGCCGGCGCCATGGCCGGGTCGCGCGAGGTGATCACCACCTGGGCTAGCTCGCCGATGTCGCCGCGGGCGATCGCCGCGCGGGCGGCGCGGTGGCCGGGATCGAAGCGCCGCACGAAGCCGAGCATGATCGGCAGGCGCGAGCCGGCGATCGTCGCGGCGCAGCGGTTGACCCGATCGAGCGCGAGGTCGATCGGCTTCTCGCAGAGGATCGCCTTGCCGGCCGCGACGGCGCGTTCGATGTAGTCCACATGGGTGGCGGTCGAGGTGGCGATGAGGACGGCGTCCACATCCCCCGCCGCGAAGACGGCCTCCGGCGAGGCGAACACGCGGGTGGCGCAGGCGGCGCCCACCTGCTCGGCCGCGGCCTTGTCCACGTCGTAGACCCCGGCGAGCGCGGCGCGCGGATGGGCCGCCACGTTGGCGGCATGCATGCGGCCGATCCGGCCACATCCCAGTACGGCGATCCTCAGCACTTGATCCTCCCGCGTTGTGTGCGCAATGTTTGATGCTGCCGGCCGATTGTGTCAATGAATGTTTCGGCACCGCTACGCCACGACGGCGTTCCCGCTTTTTCAACCATCGCAGTGGCCACGGCAACGGTCAGCGTCTTGAATGCATTGCAATTCGTCTTTCCAGATCGCAGTGTTCGCAACAAAAGTTCCGCAACCCTAGGCGCGCGCCGTCGATCCCTGCGTCGACCGGGCGCGGACGATCGGAGCGACCCTTGCCCACCGCAACTCCTCCCCGCAACTACGAGGACCTGACCCGGCTCATCCACGACCGCTATGAGGACATGAGCAAGTCCTACCAGCGGATCTCCGTGTTCCTGACGCAGAATCCGAGCGACGTCGCGGTCCTGTCGGTGAATGCGATCGGCGAGAAATGCGGCATTCATGCTTCGAGCTTCGTGCGCTTCGCCCAGTCGCTCGGCTACAAGGGCTTCAAGGAGCTGCAGACGGTGTTCCAGCGCCGGCTCTCCACCGCCGCGCCCGGCTTCGACGCGCGCATCCAGGCGCTGGAGGACGAGCTCGGCGGCGTACAGAACGGCGATGTGGGCCTGCTCCGGCAGCTCGTCGTGCGCGACCTCGCCTCGCTGCACGACCTCGTCTCCGCGGTCTCGCCCGAGGCCATGGCCGAGGCGGCGGATCTTTTGAGCGCGGCCGACACGATCTACCTGATCGGGCAGCTCCGCTCGGCGCCGGTGGTGGAACTCCTGCGCTACGTGCTCACCATGCTCGGCAAGCGCACGGTGCTGCTCGACACGAGCGGCGGCCTCGCGACCCATATGGCGAAGCTCGCGCGGAAGTCCGACGTGCTCTTCGCCGTGTCGTTCCGCTTCTATGCGACCGAGGTGGTGAATGTGGTCGACGCGACGGCGGCGCGCGGGGTGCCGGTGCTGGCGATCTCGGACAGTACGCTGTCGCCGCTCGCCAAATCCGTGCGCGTCCTGTTCGCGGTGCCGGAACACGAATACACATTCTCGCGCTCCCTCGCCGCGCCCATGTGCCTCGCCCAGGCGCTCTGCGTCGCGCTCGCCGCGCGGCTGCAGACGAACAGCGAGAACCCCCGGATCCCGGTCGTCACCGACCGCTGAGGCCCCGCGTCCTGAGCCCGAGCGGGACCCCGCGCCTGCGGCTTCAGAGGCGGAGCGGCGCGTCCGGGACCGGCATGCCGCCGGGCGCCGCGCCCCACACGGTCTGGTCGTAGTTGACGATCGCGCCGGTCATCAGGCCGGCATCGTCGGAGACGAGAAAGTTCACCGCGCGCGCCGCCTCGTCCGGGTCGATGAGCCGCCCGAACGGCAGCCGCGCCGCCGCCTTCGCCTCCCAGTCGGGATCCCGGCTCGCCGCCGCCTGGATCAGCCGCTCGTTGTCGGAGGCCATCCAGCCGACATTCAGCTGGTTGACGCGAATGCGGTTGGCCGCGACCGAGAAGGCGGTGTTGGCGGTGAGCGTCGTGAGCGCGCCCTTCGAGGCGCAATAGGCGTTGATGAAGGGCTGGCCGGCCAGCGCCGAGATCGAGCCGATGTTGCAGATCGCGCCCGCGATCCCGTCCCGGATCATCAGGCGGATCGCCTCCTGCATCATGAAGTAAGGGCCGCGCACATTGGTGGCGAACAAGCGGTCGAATAGGTCCGGCGTGGTGTCGAGGATGCCGCCGCGCTCGGTCGAGGCGCCGGCATTGACGAGTACGTCGATGCGGCCGAAGCGACGGTCCGTCTCGGCGACCGCGTGCCGGCACTGGTCCACGTCGGCGAGGTCCGCCGCCACGAAGTGGGTCTCGGTGCCGTGGCGCTCGCGCAGATCCGCGGCGACGGCGGCGCCGCGCTCGGCGTTGCGCCCGGTGACGACGAGGCCGGCCGCGCCGGCCGCGGCGAGGCGGCGCGCCACCGCCGCGCCGAGCCCCTGGGTCGCGCCGGTGACGAGGCAGACCTTGCCCGCCATGCTGTTGGTGGAGGCGCTCACTTGACCACCTCGTATCCGGCCGCGGCCATCACGCGCAGCAATTCGGCATGGCCCTTCCTCGCCATATCGAGCGGCGGGGACACTTTCGGGTCCTGCTCGGCCTCGACCACGAACCAGCCCTGGTAGCCATGGGAAGCGAGCTTCTTCACGATCGCCTCGAAGTCGAGCGAGCCGTCGCCCGGCACCGTGAAGGCGCCCTTCACGACCGCGTCGAGGAAGCTCTCCCTGCTGCGGTCGAGCGCGTCGATCACCCACCGGCGCACGTCCTTGGTGTGCACATGGGTGATGCGGGCATGGTGCTTGTCGATCACGCGCAGCACGTCGCCGCCCGCGAAGGCCATGTGGCCGGCGTCGTAGAGGAGCGGCACGGTCGAGTGCTTCATGAGCAGGTCGAGCTCCTCCTCCGTCTCGATCGCCGCGGCCATGTGGTGGTGGTAGGCGATCGGCATGCCAGCCTTGGCCGACCAGTCGGCGAAGTCGCTGAGCTTGCGCCCATAGACCGCGATCTCGGCCTCGGTCAGCTTCGGCTTGGTCGAAAGCGGCGCCGACTTGATGCCCTGGATCGAGCGCGCGGTCTCGCCATAGACGATCGCGGGGGCGCCGGCGGCGCGGAAGAAGGCGTGCTGCGCCGCCACGCGGTCCTTCTCGACCTCGATGTCGCCGTCGAGCAAGAGGCCGGAGAACCAGCCGCCGCAGACGGAGATGCCGTATTTCGCCAGGATCGGGCCGAGCTCGGCCATCTCCATGGGGAAGCGCCGGCCGGTCTCCATGCCGGTGAAGCCGGCGACGGAGGCCTGGCGCAGGCATTCCTCCAGGCTCACGTCGTCGCTGAGCTCGGCGAGGTCGTCGTTCCACCAGGCGATCGGGGCGATACCGAGTTTGGCTTTCATGGCGTCAGACTCCCACACGCTGCTTGGCGCGGATGGCCAGCTGATGGGCGCGGGCGTCGTTGACGCTCGGCCGGGTGGACACTTCGGGCACGCCCACGTCCCAGTCGGCGTCGCCCGGCACCCACGCATAGGCGTCGGTGGCGATCGAGATCACCGTGGTGCGGTCGGTGGTGCGCGCCCAGTCGAGCGCCGCCTGCAGGTCGGCGATGCTCTTGCAGGCGCGCGCGGCCGCGCCCATCGAGGCGGCATGGGCGGCGAAGTCCACATGCAGCGGGTCGGCGCGGTCCTGCACGCGGCAGTCGGTCAGGAGGTTGTTGAAGCCCGGCACGCCCTTGAACTGCTGCAGGCGGTTGATCACGGCGTAGCCGCCGTTGTCGCACACCACGACCAGCATCTTGTGGCCGGTCAGCACGGTCGAATAGATGTCCGAGTTCATCATCAGATAGGTGCCGTCGCCGACCATGACGATCGGCAGGCCGCCGGCCCCGCCCGGACCCTCCTGCGCCAGCGCGCAGCCCCAGCCGGCCGCGATCTCGTAGCCCATGCAGGAGAAGCCGAATTCGAGGTCGAAGGTGTTCGGCGCCTTGACGCGCCAGCCCTTCGCCACTTCGCCCGGCAGGCCGCCGGCGGCGGAGATCAACGTGTCGCGCTCGCCGGCCCAGGCGTTCACCGCCGCGACGACCTGTGCATAGGTGGGCGTCGGCGCGTTGGTCGGGGCCTGGAGGCCGTCGAGCAGCGCGTTCCATTCGGCGAACAGCGCCTTGGCGCGCGGCAGATGGCCGGCCGGCGCGCTCCAGGCGCCGAGCGCGCCGTCGAGCTCGTCGATGCCCTCGAGCGCGTCGCCGACGACCGCATGGGCGCGGTGCTTGATCGCGTCGAAGCGCGCGGCGTTGATCGAGACGAAGCGGGCGTCCTGCGCGAAGGCGGTCCAGCTGCCGGTGGTGAAGTCCTGCAGCCGCGTGCCGACCGCGAGGATCACGTCGGCCTCGGCGGCGAGCGCATTGGCCGAGGTGGAGCCGATGATCCCGACCGGGCCGGCATGCACCGGATGGTCATGGGTGAGCGCGCCCTTGCCGGCGATGGTCTCCACCACCGGGATGCCGCGCTTCGCCGCGAAGTCGGCGAGGCGTTCGCCGGCGCCGGAATAGCGCACGCCGCCGCCCGAGATGATGAGCGGCTTCTTCGCCGTCTCGAGGATGGCGGCCGCCTCGGCGATCGACCGGCGGTCGGGACGCGGGCGCGGGATCTGCCAGGTGCGCTCCTCGAAGAACACGGCCGGATAGTCGAAGGCGAGTTCCTGCGTGTCTTGCGGCAGCGCGAGGAAGGCCGGGCCGCAATCGGCCGGGTCGAGCATGGCGGCGACCGCCTGGGGCAGGGTCTGCAGGAGCTGCGCCGGATGCGTGACGCGGTCCCAGTAGCGGGTCACCGCCTTGAAGGCGTCGTTCACCGTGACGGTCGGGTTGCCGTAGTGCTCGACCTGCTGCAGCACCGGGTCCGGCAGGCGGTTGGTGAAGGTGTCGCCGGCAAGCAGCAGGACCGGCAGGCGGTTGGCATGGGCGGCGCCCGCGGCGGTCGCCATGTTGAGCGCGCCCGGCCCGATCGAGGCGGCGGCGATCATCAGCTGCCGGCGCCGCTTCGCCTTGGCGAAGCCGATCGCGGCGAGCGCCATGCTCTGCTCGTTCTGGCCGCGCCAGGTCGGCAGGCGATCCTGCACCGCCTCCAGCGCCTCGCTGAGGCAGGTGACGTTGCCATGGCCGAAGATGCCGAACACGCCTGCGAAGAGCGGCACCCGCGTGCCGTCGATCTCCGTCATCTGCGCGGTCAACCAGCGCACCAGCGCCTGCGCGACGGTCAGGCGGATTGTTCGTCCCGTCATTCGTCTGTCCTCCCAGTCAAAGACTTCGAATTATCTTCAGCACCATATATTGACATACGCCGATGAGGGCAACGATCATTGCGGAAATGGCGCTGTCCGCTTGGTCGACCCTCACCCCGCGCCGGCACCGAGGACAAGAGCATGTACGCCATATTGGGCCTCTTCATCGACGGGCATTTTGCGCCGGCGCGACAGGGCGACACGGCGCCGGCGCCCGACACGGTGCAAGACCGCTCGCCCGGCCCCTGCCCCGCCGTGTCCGCCGACCACCCAAGCCCCGTGCTCGACGGGAGGGTGTGGTCATGAGCGCCGGGCGGCTTCGCGCACTCTGGGCCGAGGGGCGGCCGGCGATCAACGGCTGGTGCTCCATCGGCAACCCCTTCACCGCCGAGATCATGGCGGCGCAGGGCTTCGATTCCATCACGGTCGACATGCAGCACGGCGCGCTCGACTATGCCGCCCTGCTCCCCATGCTGCAGGGGATGCGGGCGAGCGGCACCACGCTGATGGCGCGCGTGCCCTGGCTGGAGCCGGGCATCATCATGAAGGCGCTCGATGCCGGCGCCTACGGCATCATCTGCCCGATGGTCAACACCGCCGAGGACGCCGCCCGGCTGGTCAGCTACACGCGCTACCCGCCGCTCGGCCAGCGCAGCTTCGGGCCGACGCGGGTTGGGATCGCGGCGGGGCCCGGCTATGCCGGGACGGCGAACGCCGCCATCATCGTGCTCGCCATGATCGAGACCGCCGAGGGCATGGCCAATCTCGACGCGATCGCCGCCACCCCGGGGCTCGACGGCCTCTATGTGGGACCGGCCGACCTGACGCTCTCGCTCACCGCCGGTCGCCTCGCGCCGGGCTTCGACCGCACCGAGCCGGAGATGATCGAGGCGCTGCAGCGCATCCTCGCCGCGGCGAAGCGGAACGGCATTCGCGCGGCGCTCCATTGCGGCACGCCCGACTATGCGGCGCAGGCGATCGGCTGGGGCTTCGACCTCACCACCGTGGGCGGCGACGCCCGCTTCCTCGCCGCCGCCGCGGGCACCGCCGTCGCCCGCTTCCGGGACCTGACCGCCGCCCCGGCCGCCCCGGCGCCCGCCGCGAAGCCAGGAGCCTCTTGATGCCCCATGTCCTCGTCGCCGGAAGGCTGCACCCGTCCGGGATCGATCGCCTCCGCAACGCGCCCGGTTTCACCTTCGACCTGGTCGACGAAGTGTCGGAGGCGTCCTACGCGCCGCTGATCGGGCGCGCGGACGCGCTCGTGCTGCGCACGCAGCCGCTCACCGCCGCGACGATCCACAAGGCGTCGCGGCTCCGCATCGTGTCGCGCCACGGCGTCGGCTACGATGCGGTCGACGTCAAGGCGCTGGAGAGCCGCGGGATCGCGCTCGCCGTCGTCGGCGACGTCAATTCGGTCGCGGTCGCCGAGCACGCCATGATGCTGATCCTCGCCGTGTCGCATCGGTTGCTGCGCGCCGACCGGGCGGTCCGGAACGGCCAATGGAGCTGGCGCAACAGCCTGGAGACGGCGGAGGTCGCCGGCAAACGGCTGCTGATCGTGGGCTTCGGCCGCATCGGCCGGAACCTCGCCCGCCTCGCCCGCGGCTTCGGCATGCGGGTCACCGCGCACGACCCCTTCCTCACCGCCGCCACCTGGCCGGACGCCGAGGTCGCCGCCGCGCCCCACCTCGCCGAGGCGCTGAGCCAGGCCGACGTGGTCTCGCTGCATGTGCCGCGCTCCGACCGGCCGGTCCTCGGCGCCGCCGAGATCGCCCGGCTGAAGCGCGGGGCGCTCATCGTCAACACCGCGCGCGGCGGCCTGATCGACGAGGCCGTGCTCGCCGCGGCGCTCGCCGCCGACCATGTGGGCGGCGCCGGCCTCGACGTGTTCGACGTGGAGCCACCGCCGGCCGACCATCCGCTCGCCCGCTTCGACCAGGTGATCCTGAGCCCCCACATCGCCGCTCTGACCCGCGAATGCTTCGAGCGGATGTCGATGTCGGCGGTCGGCAACGTGATCGACTTCTTCAACGACGACCTCGACCCGAGCCTGATCGTCAACAGGACGCACGTCGCATGAAGCCCCGCCTCAATATCGGCCTGATCGGGACCGGCTTCATGGGCAAGGCCCATGTGTTCGGCTTCACCTCCGCACCACGCGTGTTCGACCTCCCCTACGACCTCGTCCTGCACACGGTGGCGGACGTGACAGAGGCCGCGGCCGCGGGCGCGGCGGGCGCGCTCGGCTTCCCGCGCTGGACGACCGACTGGCGAAAGCTCGTCGCCGATCCCGAGATCGACGTCGTGTCGGTGACGGCGCCGAACGCGCTGCACAAGGCGATGTCGCTTGCGGCCATCGCGGCGGGCAAGCACGTCTATTGCGAGAAGCCGCTCGCGCCGCTCGCCGCCGATGCGCGCGAGATGGCCGAGGCGGCCGAGGCGCGCGGCGTGAAAACGCAAGTCGGCTTCAACTATCTCTGCAACCCGATGCTCGGCCTCGCCCGCGCGATGATCGAGGCGGGCGAACTCGGCGAGATCCGCGGCTATCGCGGCATCCACGCCGAGGACTACATGGCCGACGCCGCAGGGCCCTACACGTTCCGCCACGACCCGGCCGGCGGCGGCGCCCTCGCCGACATCGGCAGCCATGCGCTGGCGACCGCCGAGTTCCTGTGCGGGCCGATCGCGCGCGTGTTCGGCGACTGCGTTACCGTCATCTCGGAACGGCCGGACGGTAAGGGCGGGCGGCGCATGGTCGAGGTGGACGATGTCGGCCGCGCCTTGCTGCGCTTCGCCTCCGGCGCGACCGGCTCGATCGAGGGCAACTGGATCTCGACCGGGCGCAAGATGCAACATGACTTCGAGGTCTACGGCACCCGGGGCGCGCTTGCCTTCAGCCAGGAGCATTTCAACGTGCTCAACTACTACGATGCTGCGGACCCGCAAGGGCGGCGCGGGTTCCGCCGCATCGAGGCGGGGCCGGACCACGCTCCCTACGGCCTCTTCTGCGTCGCGCCGGGCCATCAGCTCGGCTTCAACGACCTGAAAGCGATCGAGGTCGCCGGCTTTGTGACCGCCATCGCGGGCCGCGCGCCGGAGCCGTTCGGCTTCCGCGCCGGGCTGCGCATCCAGGCGCTGGTCGAGGCGATCCAGCTGTCGAGCCGCGAACAGGCGTGGAGGGACGTGGCATGAGCCTCGGCATCGGACTGATCGGCGCCGGCGTGATGGGCGCCGAGCATGCGCGCATTCTCAGCGAGGAAACGCCGCGCGCGCATCTCGCCGCGGTCGCCGACGCGGACCGCGCGCGCGCCGAGGCGGTCGCGGGCGGCGGCGCGGTGTTCGCCGACGGCCTCGCCCTGATCGCCGACCGCCGCGTCGACGCGGTGCTGGTGGCCGCCCCCGACCAGCTGCACGCGGAGCTCGTGCGCGCCTGCCTCGACGCGGGCAAGCCGGTGCTCTGCGAAAAGCCGCTCGCGGTGACCGCGGCGGAATCGCTCGCGCTGGTCGAGGCGGAGACGCGGCTCGGACAGCGCCTGATCCAGGTCGGCTATATGCGCCGCTTCGATCCGGGCTACCGGGCGATGAAGGCGGCGGCGGCGGAGATCGGCGCGGCCGTGCTCTTGCACAACACCCACCGCAATGCTTCGGCGCCGCCCTGGTTCACCGGGCGCATGCCGATCACCAACAGCTTCGTGCACGAGATCGATATCAGCCGCTGGCTGCTCGGCCGCGAGATGACCGCCGCGACCGTGCATACGGGGCCGGCGGGCGACCCGATGATGATCGTCATGCAAACGGCGGACGGCGTGCTCGTCTCCACCGAGCTCTTTCTGAACGCCGCCTATGGCTACGACGTGGAGGCGGAGCTCGTCGGCCGCGCCGGCACGCTGCGCCTCGGCCAGCCGGAGCCGATCGCGAAGCGGAGCGCGGGCGAGCGGCGCACCGCCTTCGCCATGAACTGGGTGCCGCGCTTCGCCGAAGCCTATGCGGCGCAGACCCGCGCCTTTGTGGCGTCGATCCGGTCCGGCACGGCCTCAGGCGCCTCGGCTTGGGACGGCTATGCGGCGACCGCGCTCGCCGAGCAGATCGCCGACGGGCTCGGCCGGCCCGGCCCGATCCCGCTCGCGCTGCCGGAACGGCCGGCGCTCTACCGGGACGAGGCGGCATGACATGCGGCTCGCGCCGAACCGCACCGGCGCGCCAGGGCTCGCAGCCTTGAAGTGTCGGTTGGACGTCGCTGCGTTCAGGTCGCCTTGTGGACGGTCTTGCCTTCCTTGATCGTCTCCACGACCTTGAGGTTGATCAGGTCCTCGGGCTTCACCGCCAGCGGGTTGGCGCTCAGGATCACGAAGTCGGCGAGCTTGCCGGGCTCGATGGTGCCCTTGCTCGCCTCCTCGAAATACTGGACGGCCGGCCAGATCGTCATGGCCTTCAGCGCCGTCATCGTGTCGACGCGCTCGTCGGGGCCGAGCACGTAGCCGGACCGCGTTACGCGCGTGACCGTCGCCGACAGGACGCGGATCGCGTCCGGATTGGCGACGGGCGCGTCGTGGTGGCTCGTGAAGATCATGCCGAGCTTCCGCGCCGAGTTGCAGGGCGAGATCCGTTCCGCCCGTTCCGGACCCAGCACAGAATTGCGGTGCCAGTCGCCCCAGTAATAGGTGTGCATGGGGAAGAAGGACGGCAGGATCGCGAGCTCCTTCAGCTTCGGCAACTGGTCGAGCCGGGCGGTCTGGCCGTGGATCAGGACGGCGCGCCGGTCGCCCGCGCCGTGCTTGGCGGTCGCCGCCCCGACCGCCTCGATGAGCCAATCGATCGCGGTGTCGCCATTGGCGTGGGTGAGGATCTGCCAGCCGTTGGCATAGGCGAGGTCGACGGCGTCGACGATCTGCTGCCTGCTGATCGACGCGTAGCCGCGATAGTCGGCGCCCTGCCCCTCCGGCGGCTTGTAGTAGGGCTGCGACAGAAACGCGGTCTTGCCCTGCGGCGAGCCGTCGATCGTCGCCTTGGCGCCGCCGATGCGGACACGGTTCTTGTAGTCGCGCGACGGCGCGATGTCCTTCAGGCTCTCGAAAATGTCCGGATAGACGACGACGTCGACATCGAGCAGCCCGGCCTCGCCCGCCTTCGCCAGCATGGTGGCGGTGCCCGGCATGGCGCGGCCTTCCTGCACCGTCGTGTAGCCGAACGAGGCGTAGAAGGCGGCGCCCGCCTTGATCATGTCGAGATAGGCCTGCGCGTCGAGCCGGCTCAGGAGCCTGCCCGTGGCGGCGAAGAAGGCCGCTTCCTCGCAGACGCCGTTCGGGGTCGCCCCGTCGGCCTCGCGGCGGAACACCCCGCCGGGCGGATCGGCCGTGTCCCTGGTCACGCCCGCCGCCTCCAGCGCCTTGCCGTTCATGGCGCCGATATGGCCCGACTGGTGCACGATCAGGATCGGCACGCTCGTCGAGACCGCGTCGAGGTCGGCGCGGGTCGGGTGGCGCTGCTCCGCGAGCTGGGAATCGTCGTAGCCGAAGCCGATGATCAGGCCGTAACGCTCGATGATCTTTCCGTTCCGCCCGATCCAGTCGCGCAGGATCCGTTGCAGCGCGGGGATGCCGTTACCCTCCCCGTCCGGCGCCGGCAGGAGGTTGGCGGCGAGCGCCTGCAGCCCGACCATGACCACATGGCCGTGCGGATCGACGAAGCCCGGGAGCAACGCCTTCCCCTGGAGGTCGACGGTCGCGACCGGACCGCTCGCCTGCGCTTCGACCGCGCCCCGATCCCCGACCGCGACGATCCGGCCGCCGCGCACCAGCACCGCCTCGGCGGTCGGCCGGCGATCGTCGATGGTGACGATCGGGCCGCCGACATAGAGCGTGTCGCCCTCGGTCGCCGCCTCGGCCGGACTGCACAGGAAGCCGGTGGCCACCCCGGCCGTGCCGGCCCATGCCGCCCCGGCGGCGGAATATTTCAGAAGCGATCGGCGCGACAGGGCGCTGGCGAGTGCGCCGGCAAACGGACTGCAAGCGATGCACATGGGTTTGTCCGCCCTTCCCACGAGGAATCTAGTCAATTTTGCCTATCCTCCAGCAAGGACAGGCCGACTTTCTCGGCAACAGACGGCCGTCATATTCAATTATATTCAACAATAGACATCAGAGTTTGTTTTTCAACGCCGATCCAGCGCAAGGTGCAAGTCTCGGCCGGAGCCGTCGCCTTCAACGGACGGTGAAAGCGCGGCGAAGTGGCTGCGGGACCAGCGGCTTTCGCCCTGTCAGTGCGAGCGCTCCCGCCAGGTACCAATGCTTGAATCCCAAACCCGAGTCCTGGTGACCGGCCGCTCGGGCGCACCGGCTCGCCACAAGCGCCGCCGTCGCGGCGACGTGCCGATCCGCGCCGCCAAACCTCGCGCCCCGTGGCACTATGCGCCGTCTTCGTCGGTATCGACCCGCCACGCTCCGGTTCACCCGGTCGCATCCGAGCCCCTCATCCAAGGCCCCTCCAAGGGCCGCTACCCCGGCGCGCAAAGGAGCCGAGCATGGGCAGCCTCGACCTCACCCCGGCCGAACTCAGCCGTCTGACGGACGCCGTTCTCCAGCATGTCGAAGTCTATTGGGCGTCGCTGCCGGACCGACGCGCCTATGCGGCGACGAGCGGCGCCGAGACGAACGCGCTGTTCGGCCGCGCCTGGCCGGCCGACGGGATCGGCGCCGCCGTGCTCGACGATTTTCCGGCCATCGCCGACCGGGGCCGACCGTCGACCGGCCGGTTCTTCGGCTATGTGGTGGGCTCCGGCGAGCCCGTCGCGGCGCTCGGCGAGCTTCTCGCCGCGGCGCTCAACCAGAACGTGACCGCCTGGCGTTCGGCCCCGGCGGCCGCCACGATCGAGCGCGTCGTGGTCGGCTGGCTCGCCGAGGCGATCGGATGTCCGGGCTTCGGCGGCTCGCTCTGCGGCGGCGGTTCGGCCGCCAATCTGATGGGCCTCGCCATGGCGCGCGAAGCCAAGGTTCCGGCGAACCGGACGGGCGCGCGGCCGGCGGTCGTCTATGCCTCCGAGCAGGTGCACATGTCGATCCCGAAGGCGGTCGCGCTCCTCGGGATCGGCCGCGACAATCTCCGCCTCGTTCCGGTCGACGACGACTTCCGCATGCGCCCCGACGACCTCCGCGCGGCGATCGCCGCCGACCGGGCCGCCGGCCTGACCCCGATGGCGGTCGTCGCCACCGCGGGCACGATCGTCTCCGGTGCGATCGACCCGCTCCGCGCGATCGCGGCGATCGCCAGGGCCGAGGGGCTCTGGCTGCATGTGGACGGCGCCTACGGGGTACCGGCGGCGCTCGCGGTGCCCGACGCGTTCGACGGGCTCGCCGAGGCGGATTCGCTCTCGCTCGACGCGCACAAATGGCTCTACCAGCCGCTCGACTGCGGCTGCCTGTTGCACCGCCACCCGGACGCCGCGCGCGCGGCCTTCGCCTATAGCGACGACTATGTGCGCATCGACAGCCGCGACCCGACCGAGGGCTTCGCCTTCTTCGAGGAATCCCTTGAGCTGTCGCGCCGGTTCCGCGCCCTGAAGCTCTGGCTCTCGTTCCAGTATCACGGCCGGCGGGCGTTCGACGCGGCGATCGCCGCCGACCTGAGGCACGCGCGGCTGCTCGCCGACCTCGTCCGCGCGGAGCCGTCGCTCGAGCTGATGGCCCCCGTGCCGCTCAGCGCCGTCTGCTTCCGGCACAGACACGTGGACAACCCCGCCCTGCTCGGCCGGGTGATCGCCAACGGGCGCGTCTATCTCTCGAATGCGAGCATCCGCGGCGCCTTCTGCCTCAGGGCCTGCTTCGTGAACCATCGCACGACCGAGGCGGACGTGGCCCTGATCGTCGAGGAGGTGCTCGCCGCCGCCGCGGGGATGTGACCGCGCGGGGTGCGCGCGCGGCCGGTCGCCGGCGCGCCGACGTCAGCCGACCTTCGCCAGGAAGGTCTTGACCTCGTCGGAGATGGCCTGGCCCGCCGTCGCCACGCGCGCGATCGCGTCGGCGACCCCGTCGATGCCCGCCTTGGTGCTCTGCGCTCCGTCGAGCGCCTCGGCCGAGATCTTGACGATCGCGACGGTCCCCTGCGCCGCCTGCGAGGCGCTCGCCACGATGGCGCCGGTCGCAGTGGACTGCGCGCCGACCGCGGCGTCGATGCCCTCGGCAAAATCCTTCACCTCGCCGATCGTGGCGTCGATCCGCTCGATCGCCTCCACGGCGGCGCGGGTCGAGCCGTCGATGCTGGTGGCGCGGGCGGCGATCTCCTCGGTGGCGCGCCGGGTCTGGTCGGCGAGGCTCTTCACCTCGGCCGCAACCACGGCGAAGCCCTTGCCGGCCTCCCCCGCCCGCGCCGCCTCGATCGTGGCGTTGAGCGCGAGCAAATTGGTCTGCGCGGCGATCGCCTGGATGAGGTCGACGGTCTCGCCGATGCGGGCGGCCTCCTGCGACAGGTCCAGCACGAGCGACTTGCTCTCGTCGACGCCGGTGCGGGCGCGCGCGATCACCGCCTGCGTCTGCCCGACGCTGCGCCCGATGGCCGCGATCGAGCCCGACAGCTGCTCGGCCGCCTGCACCACCGTCGCGACATTCGCCGAGGCCCGTTCCGAAGAGCCGGCCGCCGTGGTCGCCTGCTCGGCCGCCGCCTCGGAGACCGCCACGATGCTGTGCGTCAAGGTCGTCGCCTTGGCGACGTCGGCGGCCATGGTCGCGATCGCCCGCTCGACGCTCGCCTCGAACCGGTTGACCGCTTGCCTGAACTCGCCTGCCCGGCTGCCCTCCCGCGCGGCGAGGTCCGCCTGGCGCGCCGCCAGGTCCTCGGCGCCCCGGCGCGCCTCCGTCGCCTCCACCAGGGCGGCGTCGGCAAGCGCGGAGGCACGGACGAGCTCCTGCACGATCCAGACGAGGATGCCGAGCTGCGCCAGAAGAATCGTCGCGTGCAGCGCGAGCCGGCCGAAGTCGGGACCGCCCGGATAGACCGCCGAGGGCAGCGTGAAGTTGAGGATCGTGTGGTGCAGCCCCGTGGTCAGCGCGCTCGCCACCAGCGCCCGCCAGTCGCACCATCCGGCGAGGATCGCCAGCATGGCGAAGAAATACATGTGCAGGTCGACCTGCAGCGGCGAATTGGCCGCCCCGTAGACGAGGATGATCACCGTCATGGTGGCGGCGATCGATGTCGTCACCCGCGTGGTCACGCCGGTGCGGTCGTTCAGCCAGGTCAGCGTCGAGGCGAGCGCGACCAGGACGGCGGCGCCGATCGTGACGGCGGGCGTCTCTGCGCTCCACAGCGCCTGGGCGACGATGAAGAGGACGTTGACCCAGGTCACCGCCACGATGGCATAGGAGCAGAGGAGGCGCAGGCGCTCCAGCGAGGACGGCGGACGACTCATGACTTGCACCCCCGCGCGAGGACCGGATTGAAAACGAGGACGGCGCCGGCGGCGACGAGACGTGACCGAAGCCCCGCTTCCCCGCGCGTGACCGCCGTCCGGCCGTCGTCGGAGACGGCGACGAGCGACCCGCCGGCTGCCGCGACGATCGCCACCGCCGCGGTCCCGGTCGGCGCATAGACCGCATAGGCCCCGTCGGGCGAGGGCCCGAGCACGACGATCAGCAAGGCCGCGCCGCAACAGGCGAGGTTCAACGCCAGCACCATCTTAACCAACCACCCGTCCTTCATATAAAATTACAGCGTCATCCTTTCCAAAGCGTTTCCGGGGTTCCAAAGAACAAGCACTGAACCGCGACTACGGCGCTGGTCGACGCAAGGATGAAAGCAAGCACTTGCCGCCTCGCGCTCCGACGCACACCGTCGCCCCCTGCTATGCGCCGACGCCCATTCGGCGCCCCGCCGGCTCGGCATTCGCGCGACACGGGTCACCCTTTCGGCCTCGGCGTCGCGGGGGTGGGTTGCCCGGCGCGAGGGGGGCGCTTAGCATGCAAATTTAAAGTGTCATGAATTCAATGATTTAATTGTTGTAATGCTGCAGGCGGGGGCGGCGCGTGGCGGGGGCTCTGGAGCGGGTGGAGGCGATGGCGCCGGATCAGGCGTCGCTCGATGCCGCCCGCAAGCTGTTGAAGCCCGCCGGTTGGCCGACGCTCGCCACCGACGAGGCCGGGCTCGTCTGGGGCGAGGCGCAGGGGTCCGGGGCGACGCCCTACCAGGTGGTCGTCTCGGAAGCCGATGCCGGCTACAAATGCACCTGCCCGAGCCGGAAGTTTCCCTGCAAGCATGTGCTCGCGCTGATGTGGCTGCGCGCCGAAGGCAAGGTCGCGTTCGGCCGCGGCGAGCCGCCGGACTGGGTCAGGGACTGGATGGCGCGCCGGCGCGGACCCGCGCCGGGGGCGGCCGGCGCGGGCGACGCACCCAGGGCCTCGATCGCCGCGGCGGTCTCGGCCGAGGCCGAGGCCGAGGCGGCCGAGACCGACCCGAAGGCGGAGGCCCGCGCGCAGGCGCAGCGCGAACGCAACCAGCGCGATCGCGAGGCCTCGATCCTGGCCGGCCTCGACGAACTCGATCTCTGGCTGCAGGACCAGTTCGACCGCGGCGTCGCCGCCTTCGTGGCGGATGCGGTCGCGGCCTGCCGCAAGATGGCGCAGCGCCTGGTCGACGCCAAGGCGACCGGGCTCGCGACCCGGCTCGACAGCTTTCCGTCCCGCCTGTTCGCCCTCGATGAGCCGGCGCGCCCGCACGCGGCGGTCGAGGAACTGGGGCTCCTTCACCTCATGGCCGAGGCCTATCGGCGCCAGGCAGCGCTCGATCCGCGCCTGCGCGAGGACATCCGCCAGGTGATCGGCTGGAACCAGGGGCGCGAGGCGTTGCTCGCCGATCCGGCGGCGCTGCGCGTGGCGGGGCGCTGGCATGTGTTCGCCGCGCGCAGCATCGCCCAGCCCGACAAGCTGCGCCGCATCGAGACCTGGATCCTGCGCGAGGGCGCCGCCGGGCCGCCGCGCTTCGCGCTACTGCTCGATTTCGTGCCCCTCGCGAGTGGGGCAGGCACGGGCGGATACCTCGCCGGCGACGTATTCGAGGCGGAACTCGTCTTCTACGGCGCCACCGTGCCGCTGCGCGCCCTGGTCGGCACCCAGACCCGGCCGACCGCGCGGTCGCGCGCGCTGCCGCCGCTGCCGGATCTCTCCCTGGCCGAGGCCTTCGCCGGCTACCGGGCGGCGCTCGGCGCGCGGCCCTGGCTCGGCGAATGGCCGCTCGCCTTCCGCGCCGCGACGGTGCGCCGACGCGCGCGCGAGCCCTATCTGGTCGATCCCGCGGACGGCCTCGCCCTCCCCTTCGCCCCGGAGCAGGAGCCCTCGGTCTGGGCGCTCGCCCGCGCCGGGGCGATCGACGGGATCGGGCTCTGGGACGGTCGCCACCTGCGGCTCGCCCAGGCGGCGACCGCGCTCGGACCATGGGTGAGCGGATGAAGGGGTCGAGCCTGACCGCCGAGGTCCTCCCCGCCCTGCTGGTCGGCACGGCGCGGCGCCGGCCGGACTATGGCCGCGTGTTCGGCGGCGCCGCGTCGGCCCTGGACGGGAAGGCGGACCTGAAGGCGGCCGCGCTGCTCGCCCAGGCGCTGCGCCTCGCCCGGCCGGCGGCGCCGGCGGCCTTCGTCGTGGAGCCGCCAGCGGCGGGCACGCGCCGGGTGATCCCCGAGGACTTGCGCGAGCCCTTCGTCCGCCTGTTCGGCGCCGACCGGTTCGCGCTTCCCCCCGAGCACGACCTCGCGCAGGGCATGGCGCGCCTGCTCGACCGGCTCGGCCTCACGCCGCATCCCTTCGACTTCCATCGGCTCGAAGCGTTCCTCCGCGCCCATTCGGACCGGCTCGGCGTCGACGTGCTCGACTGGCTCGAGCGGGGCGCCGCCGCCGAGGACCGGCGGAGCTATTTCGACCTCGCGGTGCTGACCGACGACAACTGGACCGAGGCGACGCCGGCGCGGCGGGAACGCCACTTGCGCGAACGGCGCAGGGCCGACCCGGCCGCAGCGCGGGCGATGGTCGAGGCGGTCTTCGCGAACGAGGGCGCGGATCTGCGCCTGCGCCTGCTCGATGCCTTGCGGATCGGGCTCGGTCCGGACGACCGGCCCTTCCTGGAGGGCCTCGCCAAGGATCGCGCCCCGAAGGTGCGCGAACTCGCCGCCCACTACCTCGCCCGGCTGCCGGGCCCCGACGGCGTGCCCCCGGCCGCGGTCCAGGCGCTCGCGCGCATCGGCAAGGAGACGAGCGGGTTCTTCCGCAAGAAGGCGGTGATCAAGCTGGAGCTGCCCGCGACGGTCGCGAAGGACCGCTGGATCGACTGGGTGGCCGGGGAATTCGCCGGCATCCGCATCGAGCCCTGGCTGTCCGGCCTCGGCATGACGGCTTCGGAGGCCGTCGCGGCCGCCGGCGGCGACGCCCAGCTCCTCGCCGCCATCACGCTGATGGCCGTGCAGTCGCGCCGCTTCGACGTGGTCTCCGAACTCTCCGGGACGTCGGTTCCCCTCGTCCTGCTCGCCGCGGGCGGCTTCCGGCGCGGCCAGGATCTCATGGACGACGAGGCGCTTGCCCTCGTGGAGGCGCTGCTGCGGCCGGACTCGGACCTGAAGGCCTCCGCCTTTACGGGCGTCCTGCAGCAGATCTGGGCGCTGACGGCGGCCCCGGTCTCGACGCGCGCCTTCGATCTCCTGGTGGCCGAGGCGGACCGGCGCCGGCCGGAGAGCGACGGCCGCGATTTCCTCGCGACGCTCGGCCTCCTCGCGCTCATCGCGCCCGTGTCGCGCCGCCAGGCCGTGCGCGACCTCGACGCGCGCGCCGGCGAGGTGGGCGTCGGCAACGGAGGCGCCGCCGTCCTCGCCTGGCTCGATCTGACCGACAGTCTTGAAAGGGTCCGAACCCATGAGTGACGTGACACTGCGCCGGTCCGCCGAGGACCTCTACGCCGCCGAACTCGCGGCGCTCCGGGCCGGCGACGACCGGCCCCGCCCGGACAACTGGCGCCTCTCGCCGCAAGCCGTCGTCACCTATCTGCTCGGCGGCACGGCCAAGGACGGAACGCCGATCGCGGCCAAATATGTCGGCAACCGCCGGCTGATTGAGACCGCCGTCGCCACGCTCGCGACCGACCGGGCGCTGCTTCTGCTCGGGCTGCCGGGCACGGCGAAATCCTGGGTGTCGGAGCATCTCGCCGCGGCCATTTCCGGCTCGTCGCAGCGGCTCATCCAGTGCACCGCCGGCACCGACGAGAACCAGATCCGCTACGGCTGGAACTACGCGCTGCTGCTCGCCCATGGCCCGTCCATGGCCGCGCTGGTCAAGACGCCGCTCACCCGCGCCATGGAGGACGGCACGATCCTGCGGCTCGAGGAACTGACCCGCATGGCCTCGGACACGCAGGACACGCTGATCACCGTCCTCTCCGAGAAGACCCTGCCGATCCCGGAACTCGACACGGCGATCGAGGCGCGGCGCGGCTTCAACGTCATCGCCACGGCGAACAACCGCGACAAGGGCGTCAACGACCTCTCCTCGGCGCTGAAGCGGCGCTTCAACGTGGTCGTGCTCCCCTCCCCGGCGACCATCGAGGAGGAGACCGGCATCGTGGTGAAGCGCGTCCACGACATCGGGACCTCGCTGCAGCTGCCGCCGATCAAGAGCGCGGAGGCCGAACTCGCCCGCATCGTCCTCGTCTTCCGCGAATTGCGCGACGGCAAGACGCTGAACGGCAAGGTGAAGCTGAAGTCGCCGTCCGGCTCGCTGTCGACCGCCGAGGCGATCTCGGTCGGCGTCGGGTCGTGGTCGGAGGCGGCGCATTTCGGGCGCGGCGTCGTGGAGGCCCGGCACATGGCGGCCAATCTGGTCGGCGCCGTGGTCAAGGATCCGGTGCAGGACATGGTGGCGCTGCAGGAATATCTGGAAAACGTCCTGCGCTTGCGCGACGGCTGGGACGACCTCTACCGCGCCATCCGCGACGTGATCTGACCGGCATGGACGACCGGCTCCACGTCCTCGGCATCCGCCATCACGGCCCCGGATCGGCGGCGCTGACCGTCGCCGCGCTCGACCGGCTCGACCCGGAGATGGTGCTGATCGAGGGCGCTCCCGAGGGCGCCGAGCTCGTCGCCCATGTGGGGGGATCCGGCCTGAAGCCGCCGGTCGCGCTCCTGTTTTATGTCGCCGACGACGCCAAGGCGGCGGTGTTCGCGCCCTTCGCGGAGTTCTCGCCGGAATGGCAGGCGATGCGCTGGGCGGTCGCGCGCGGGCGCCGCGTCGCCTTCATCGACTGGCCGGCGGGCGTGTCGCTCGCCTGGAAGCCGGACGGCGAGCCGGAACAGGCGCCGCGCGGCGATCCGCTCGACGCGATCGCGGAGGCCGCGGGCGCCGCCGACGGCGAGGCGTTCTGGAACGCCCTCGTCGAGGAGAGCGGGGGCGCGGGAGAGCCGATCGCCACCTTCGCGGCGATCGGCGCGGCCATGGCCGAGGTGCGCGCCGCGGCCGAGGCGGAGGGCGGGCCGGACGACCGCCGGGAGGCGATCCGCGAGGCATTCATGCGGCTTCACACCCGCCAGGCGCTGAAGGAGACGCAAGGCGCGGTCGCCGCGGTGGTCGGCGCCTGGCATGTGCCGGCCCTGAGCCGCAAGGTCGCGCTCGTCGAGGACCGGGCGACCACGCGCGACCTCGCCAAGGCCAAGGTCGAGGCGACATGGGTGCCGTGGACGGACAGCCGACTCGCCGCCGCCTCCGGCTACGGAGCCGGCGTGGTCTCGCCCGGCTGGTACCGGCATCTCTGGCGCGCCCATGGGGGCGAGCGGCAGGACGCCGCCACCTTCGCGGCCACCTGGCAGGCTCGCACGGCGGCGCTGTTGCGCTCCGGCGGCATCGCCGCCTCGACCGCGTCCGCGATCGAGGCGGCGCGGCTGTCGCTCGCGCTCTGTCAGCTGCGCGATCTCGCCATGCCCGGCCTCGCCGAGATGCGCGAGGGCGCGCTCGCCGCGCTCTGCCACGGCGACGGCGTGCCGCTCCGCCTGATCGAGCGGCGGCTCTATGTGGGCGAGACGATCGGCGAGATCGGCCATGACGTGCCGCAGATGCCGCTCGCCCGCGACCTCGCGCTCTGGCAGCGGCGCACGCGCCTGAAGCCGGAGGATCTCGAGACGGACATCCGGCTCGACCTGCGCACGGAGGCGGGCCTCCTCAAATCGACCTTGCTGCATCGCCTCGCGCTCCTCGACGTGCCGTGGGGACGGCTGGTCGAGGCGGATGCGGGGCGCGGCACGTTCCGGGAGGTGTGGCGGCTGTGGTGGCGCCCGGACTATGCGGTCGCGCTCGCCGAGGCCCTTGTCCATGGCATCACCATCGAGGAGGCGGCCGGCAATCTCGTGCGCGACCGGGCCGGCCGCGCCGCCGGCATCGGCGAACTCGCCGGCCTTATCCGGGCGGCGCTCCTCGCCGACCTGCCCGAGGCGGCCGGGGACGCCATCGCGTCGCTGCAGGCGCTGGCCGTGAATGCCTCGGACCTCACCGACCTGATGCGGACGGTCGCGCCGCTCGCCTCGGTGCTGCGCTACGGCACGGCGCGCAAGCTGCCCGAGGAGGCCCTGCGCGCGCTCGTCACCGCACTGTCGGTGGAGGTCAATGCGGGCATCCGTCTCGGCTCGCACCAGCTGGAGGCCGAGGTGGCGGCGGGGCGCGTCGCGGCCATGCGGGCCCATGACGAGGCGCTCGGGCTGATCGGCGACGAGGGCCTGGTCGAAGGCTGGCGCGGCCAGCTCCGGGCCATGGTCGACGACGACCGGGTCGCCGCCCCGGTGGCCGGCTTCGCCCTGCGCCGGCTCGCCGATCTCGGGCTTCTGGCCGAGGAGGCGGTGGCCGCCGCCTTCGCCTTGCGCGTGTCGGTCGCCCCGCTCGACGCCGGTGCCTTCCTGGAGAGCTTCCTCGCCGGCGGGGCGGAAATCCTCGTGCAGGATCCGGCCGTGCTCGGCCTGATCGACGCCTGGCTCGCCGGTCTCGACGAGGAGGGGTTCATGGGCGTTCTGCCGCTGCTCCGCCGCGCCTTCGCCGGGTTCGAGGCACCTGCGCGCAAGCGGCTGCTCGACGCGGTGTCCCGGCCGCCGACCGAGCGGACCGGGGCCATGCCGGAGCCGGCCGGGGCGGACGAGGATCCGGCCTTTGCCGACGCGCTGCCGCTGCTCCTCAGCATTCTCGGCCTGGAGGCCACCCCATGAGCCAGGCCGAACGCATGCGCCGCTGGCAACTGGCGGTCGGCACCGACGGCGAGGCCGGCGGGAGCCCGCTCGCCGTCGACGACCAGCGCCTGTCGCGCGCCCTCGACGCGCTTTACGCGCCGGAGGCGCAGAAGGGCAAGGGCGGGCTCGGCGCCTCGGCCCCGCGCGTCGCCCGCTGGCTCGGCGACATCCGCGAGTTCTTCCCCGCCAGCGTGGTCCAGGTGATCCAGAAGGACGCGTTCGAACGGCTGAACCTCAAGGCGCTCCTGATGGAGCCGGAGTTCCTGGCGACGCTGGAGCCGGACGTTCACCTCGTCGCCGACCTGATGGCGCTCCGGTCCGCCGTCCCGGAAAAGGCGAAGGGCGCCGCCCGGCAGGTGGTCGCGACGGTGGTGGACGACCTGATGCGCCGGCTTCGGCACCGCACGGCGGAAACGCTGCGCGGCGCGCTCAACCGGCAGCGGCGGACCCGGCGTCCACGCCACGCCGATATCGACTGGGCGCGCACGATCGGCGCCAATCTCCGGCACTACCAGGCCGCCCACAGGACGGTCGTGCCGGAGACGCTGGTCGGGTTTGCCCGCCGATCCTCCCGCCTCGCCGATCTCGACCACGTCATCCTGTGCGTCGACCAGTCCGGCTCGATGGCGCCGTCCGTGATCTATGCCTCGATCTTCGCCGCGGTGATGGCGTCCTTGCCGGCGGTCCGCACCTCGCTCGTCGCCTTCGACACCGCGGTCGTCGACCTCACGCCCATGCTGGCCGACCCGGTCGACGTGCTGTTCGGCCTGCAGCTCGGCGGCGGCACCGACATCAACAGCGCGCTCGCCTTCTGCGAGAGCAAGATCGAGCAGCCGTCGAAGACGCATCTCGTCCTGATCAGCGACCTCTACGAAGGCGGCAACGCCAAGGACATGCTCGGCCGGGTCGCGCAAATGAAGCTCTCGGGCGTCAACGTGATCGTGCTCCTGGCGCTTTCCGACCAGGGACAGCCCGGCTACGACGCCAACCACGCGGGCCTCATCGCCGCGCTCGACTGCCCGGTCTTCGCCTGCACGCCGGACCAGTTCCCCGACCTGATGGCGACGGCGCTGACGCGGCAGGACATCGGTCAATGGGCCGCCGCCAACGAGATCGCCGCCATCCGCGCCAACGCGCAACCGTGACGCGGCGCGCGGGGGAAGCACCGCGGCCTTCCCGCAGCCCCTCACCGCGCGATCCCTTCCTACGGCGTGCCGCGGGCGAAGGAAGCGAAAGCTCCACGGGAAAAGCCATCATGGTTTACCAAGCGTCAATTCATTTCGATTCCTATGAATATCGAACACACGAAATGGGTCGTCTGATTCCTTGAATTCGATGGAGCGTGGAAATGGCGTCGATCAAAATTAAATACGGCTTGGTCGGCGTGGTCCTGTTGCTTCTAGCCATAGTTGTAGGCTTGGGCTCGAACGGCTTGAAGACGGCGAGCAGCATCAATGAGAACGTGGTCGACCTGGCGACGAATTGGTTGCCGAGTGTGCGTGTCACAAGCAACATCAATACGACCCTTGGAGATCTCCGCATCGCACAAGGGAGCCACGTCCTGTCCACCTCCGACGAAGACATGACGAGAGCGGAGAGCGACATCGAGGAAGCGACCGCCAGCATCGAGAAGAGCCGCAAGGTCTACGAACCGCTCATTTCCTCCGACGAAGAGCGCCGGGTTTATGACCAATTCTCCAGGCTCTATCCCAAATATTTAGACATGCAGAAGAAGCTTCTGGCGTGGAGCCGGAAGAACGAAAACGAAATCTCTAGCAATTACTTCAGGGGCGAAATGCGGAAGGTTTACGACGAGCTGGGCACTCAACTCGATCAGCTTGTCAAGATCAACTCGCGCGGCGCTGATGACGCCTACAACACCAGCAAGAAGTCGTTCGAATCCGCTTGGAACTCGACTTTGATGCTCCTGTTTGGCGCGATGGTCATCGGACTGATCGCCGCGGGCTATGCCATCCTCGGCATCGTGCGTCCGCTCGGTCGGATCGCCGTGGCCATGGACGCGGTCGCGGGCGGCAACCTCGACGTGACGATCCCCTATTCGGAGAGCCGGAACGAACTCGGCGCGATCGCGCGGTCCTTCGCCGCTTTCGCCGAAAACCTGAAGAACGAGGAGCGTCAGCGTGCCCGGCAGGCCGCGGCCCTGGACGAGGAGCAGCGCGCGCTGCGACTTGCCGAACGGATCCAGATCGCCGACCGGTTCGAAGCCACCATGGGGTCGCTCGCCAGTCGCTTCGTGAAATCCTCCGGCGAAGTGGCGGACGCCGCGCGCAACCTTTCGGCGACGGCGGAGGAGACGTCGCGCCAGGCGCAGGCCGTCTCGGGGGCGGCGGAAGAGGCCTCGGTCAATGTCCAGACCGTCGCCACCGGAACCGAGGAACTTTCGGCGTCGATCCGCGAGATCAACGCGCAGGTGTCGAAGTCGGCCAAGATCACCCTCGAGGCCGCTGAGGAGGCGACGCGCTCGGAAGCCAACGTCAAGTCGCTGACCGATGCGGCGAACCAGATCGGCCAGGTGATCGAACTGATCAACAACATCGCCGGGCAGACCAATCTCCTCGCGCTCAACGCCACGATCGAGGCGGCGCGGGCGGGCGAAGCGGGCAAGGGCTTCGCGGTCGTGGCGTCGGAGGTCAAGCAACTCGCGGCCCAGACCGCCAAGGCCACCGACGAGATCGGCCAGAAGATCGGCGAGATCCAGTCGGCGACCAAGGAAACCGTCGCCTCCATTTCCCGCATCGTCGCCACGATGGCCACCATCCGCGACGTGACCGCGTCGATCGCCGGCGCCGTCGAGCAACAGGGCGCCGCGACGAACGAGATCGCCCACAACACGGCGCGGGCCTCGGAAGGCGCCAAGGCGGTGACCGGCAACATCGGCGGGGTCGGTCATGCCGCCGAGATGACGGGCGCCGCCTCGACCCAGCTGATGACCCTCTCCGGCAACCTGCAGTCGCAATCGAGCGAACTTCAGACCGAGGTCGCGCGGTTCGTGAAGAGCCTGAAAGCCGCCTGAGGGCCGAACTGGCCTTACCAGGGCGCTTCCAGCCGGCCCCGGTGACCGGCGCGTCACCGCGCGCCGTCGACGGCGAGGCCATCGTCGGCACATCGCGTCGCCATGGGCGGGAGCGCCGGGCTCACGCCGGACGAAGCCATGCCGAGGCATGGACCACCGGGCCGGACTGGTTCAGACTTGATCCTTCCCTTCGGGATGGATCCCGGAGACGCCGAAGTCCAGGTCACGGTCGTGCATGGCCTCGACCCGGGACGGCCCGTTCGGAGCGCGCGACATGAACCTGCATCGACTGCTGCTCGAACGCCGGGCGGCCGGAAATCCCGTCACGGTCGGGATCGTCGGGGCTGGAAAGTTCGGCACGATGTATCTGAGCCAGGCGCGCCTGACGCCGGGCGTCCATGTGGTCGCGGTCGCGGACCTCAATCTCGAGCGGGCACGGTCGCAGCTGACCATGGCGTCCTGGCCCATGGAGCAGTTCGCGGCGACCTCCTACGACGACGCCCTCAAGTCCGGAAAGACGCTCCTGACGGTCGACGCGGACACGATGATCGCGCATCCGGCGATCGAGGTGATCATCGAGGCGACGGGCGACCCGAAGACCGGCATCCGCTTCTGTCAGCTCGCGATCCGGAACGGCAAGCACATCGTCATGGTCAATGTCGAGGCGGACGCGCTCGCCGGTCCGCTGCTCGCCCGCATGGCCCGGGACGCCGGGGTCGTCTACTCGCTCGCCTGGGGCGACCAGCCGGCCATGATCTGCGAGCAGGTCGACTGGGCGCGCGCCAACGGCTTCACCGTCGTCGCCGCCGGCAAGGGCACCCGCTACCACCCGACCTACCATCAGTCCACGCCGGACACGGTGTGGGACATTCTCGACAAGTATCTGAAGATCGACAATCGCCAGTCGATCAATCCCAAGATGTTCAACTCCTTCGTCGACGGCACGAAGTCGGGGATCGAGATGACCGCCGTCTGCAACGCGACCGGCCTGCATTCGCAGCCGGACGGATTGTCCTTCCCGCCCGCGAGCCGGTTCGAGCATGCGGAGGTCTGCAAGCCGCGCGAGGACGGGGGCGTCCTCTCCGGCAAAGGGGTGACGGAGGTCACGTCGTCGGTCTACCGCGACGGGACGGACGTGCCGCACCATCTCGCCATGGGCGTCTATGTGGTGTTCGAGAGCGAGAGCGCCTATTCGCGCCAGTGCATCCGCGAATACAATTGCCTGCCGGACTCGAGCGGCCAATACGCCGCGCTCTACCGTCCGACCCACATGATCGGGCTCGAACTCGGCATCTCGGTCGCGAGCGTGGCCTTGCGCAAGGAAGCGACCGGGGCGCCGATCGGCTTCAACTCAGACGTGGTCGCGACCGCCAAGCGCGACCTGAAGGCCGGCGAGATGCTCGACGGCGAAGGCGGGTTCTGCGTCTGGGGCAAGCAGACGCCGGCGCAGACCTCGCTTCAGGAAGGCTATCTGCCGCTCGGCCTCGCCCACGACGTCAAGCTGAAGCACGACGTACCCGCCGGCGCGCGCCTCAAATGGAGCGACGTGGCCTATGATCCGAACGATTCCGCCGTGAAGTTCCGACGGGCGATGGAGGCGGCTTTCCCATCAAGCTGATTCTTTCGGCTCATGCGCCGAGCGCCGATCTACCGGAACTTCTCCGAGAGATCGATCGAGCGCCGCGATACACGCATCCGCTTCCTGACTATCGATGCAGAGCGGAGGTCTGATCTTGATGATGTTGCCCAACGGACCTGACGAAGCGACCAGCACGCCGAGGGACTTCATGCGCTCCCGCACCCAGCGGGCGGCGAGCTTCGCCGGCGCTTTGGTGGCGCGGTCGGCCACGAGTTCGACGCCGTAGAAGAGCCCGCGGCCGTGAATATGGCCGACCAGGTCATGGCGTTCGAGCAGAGCGTCCAGCGACGCCTTGACGTGCGCGCCGACCCGCCGAGCATTGTCCTGGAGGGCATCGCCCTCAAGGACGTCGAGCGTGGCGTTGGCGACCGCACGTCGGGGCGGCCCAGCTGGCCGGGAAGAGCGGCGTGATGATCGCCGACGATTGCACGGCGAGGTAATGATAGACAAAGTTACGTTTCGCAAAACTCTCGGAGGCTCAGTCCTCAAACCTATAGCCGACCCCCGGTTCGGTCACGATAATCACCGGCTGCGAAGGATCCGCTTCGATCTTCTGCCTCAGCTGGCCGACGAGGACGCGGAGATACTGCGTGTCGGCGGCGTGGGCCGGCCCCCAGACGGCGGTCAGGATCTGGCGGTGGGTGAGCACGCGGCCGGCGTGGCGGACCATCAGGTGCAGGAGTTCGTATTCCTTCGGCGTCAGGCGCAGAGGCACGCCGGCCCGCGTCACCGTATGGGCGCGGGTGTCGACGGTGAGGTCGCCGGCGCTGACGACTTCGGTCTCGCCCGCCCTGCGGGCGCTGTGCCGCAGCGCGGTCCGGAGCCGTGCCAGCAGCTCCGAGATGCCGAACGGCTTCGACACGTAGTCGTCGGCGCCGAGGTCGAGCGCGGCGACCTTCTCCGCCTCCTGGTCGCGGGCGGAGAGCACCACGATCGGCACCTCGGAGAAGGCGCGGACCTGGCGGATGACCGCCTTGCCGTCGAGGTCGGGCAGGCCGAGATCGAGCACCACCACGTCCGGGGCGGCGTTGGCGACGAGCTTCAGCGCCGTCGTCGCGTCGAGCGCCTGCAGCACCGCGTAGCCGGACGCTTCAAGCGCCGGCTTCAGGAAGCGCTGGATCTGCGGTTCGTCGTCCACGACCAGGATGCGAGGCGTGGCGGTCATGGCGAAGGCTCTCCGGCGGGGCGGCCGGCCGGCGGCGCGGCGGCGGGCCAGTCGATCACGATCCGCATCCCGCGTCCCCTCTCCACGGGGCTCTCGGCGTGGATCGTGCCGCCCATCGCCCCGACGATGCCCCTGGCGATGGCGAGACCGAGCCCCGTGCCCGCCGCCCGGCCGTCGCCGGCCGCGACGCGGTGGAATTTCGCGAAGATGCGCTCGAGCTGATCGGGCTCGACCCCCGGCCCGAGATCCTCGACCGTCAGCCTCACGCGGTCGTCCGCGATCACGAGGCGCAGCACGGCGACGGGCTTCGGCCCGGCATATTTCTCGACATTCTCGAGGAGGTTGAACACGACCTGCTCGATCAGCAGCGGATTGCCCGTGACCACGGCCGCCCCGGGCATCGGCTCCAACGTGAGGTCGACGCGCGGCAGCAGGACGCGGGCCCGGCTCGACACGACCGGCAGGAGCTCGGCGAGGTCGACCGGCTCCGGCGTCACATCGAGGCCGCCCGCCTCCAACTTGGTCATGTCGAGGAGGTTGCCGACGAAGCGCGACAGGCGGCGGGTCTCCTCCTCGATGGTGAGGAGCAGATCCGCCCGATCCGCCTCGGACATGCGCTCGCCGAGCGTCCTGACCGAGGTCACAGCGCCGAGGATCGCCGCGAGCGGTGTCTTCAGGTCGTGGCTGACCGAGGTGAGCAGGGCCGAGCGCAGCTTCTCGGTGTCGGCCGCGGCGGCGGCGCGGCTCATGTCGTCGACGAGGCGGATGCGTTCGATCGCGACGGATGCCTGATCGATAAGCGCCTCGACCACCCGGTCCTCCTCCGCGGTCAGGGGCCGCGCAGGCGTCTGCAGCTCGAACCCGACGGTGCCGACGACGCCGCGCGCCGTCTTCAGTGGGCGGAACTGCAGCCGCGCATTCGGCAGCGTCCCGGTTCGCCAGCCGGCAGGCTCGCGGCGGGAGACGGCCCATCGCGCCGCGGTCCACTCCGCGGTCCCCATCTCGTCGTCGGGCGGGGCCGCGCCGGCGAGGACGAGGTCGTCGTCCTCGCTGAGGAGGACGAGGCAACGCCCGCGCACCGCGGCGGCGACCTGCGAGGCCACCGCCCAGAGCAGGTCGTCCATCCGCGCCGTGCCGGAGAGCTTGCGCGCGAACTCGTACTGGGAGCGGACCGCCGCGGCGCGTGCGCGCACCAGTTCCGCCTGGTCGCGCAGCCGGCCCGCCAGGCCGCCGACCGTGATCGAGACGAGGAGGAAGACGACGAGGGCCAGCAGTTCGTGCGGCTTGGCGACCGTGAAGGTGTGGATCGGCTCGATGAAGAAGAAGTTGTAGCCGACGAAGGAGAGGACCGAGGCGAGGACGGCGCTCCAGGTGCCGTAGCGCAGCGCGCAGAGCACGACCGCGGCGAGGAAGATCATGGAGACGTTCGGGAGATCGACGAAGAGGATCAGCTGCGATCCGACGCCGAGCGCCAGCGCCACCGCCATGACCGCGGCGACGGCGCCCGACACGGGAACGGCCGGCATCTCCAGGCGTCGGAGCGCACGCGACGCAAGCGCCGCGGCATCGTCCTCCTGGCCGACCACATGGACCGAGAGGACGCCGGCGCGGGCGATGAGCGCCTCGGTCAGGCTGCGCCCCCGGATCCGCCGCCACAGGCCGGGTCGGGACGGGCCGACGACGATCTGCGTGACGTTCTCCGCCCGCGCCACCTTCAGGATCTCGGTGACCATGTCGCGCCCCTCCCGCCGGACGACCGCCGCGCCGAGCCGCTCGGCGAGCCGGAGTGCTTCGTCCGTCCGGCGCGCCGCCTCGGCATGCGCCGTCTCGTCGGGCCGCGCCACATGCACGGCGATCCAGTCGGCGTTCAGCCCGCTCGCCATGCGCCCGGCCGCGCGAACCACCGCCTCCGAGCGTGCGTCGCCGCCGACCGCCACGAGGATCCGCTCTGCGGTCGGCCACGGGCCCTCGATCGCGTTCTGCCGCAGATAGTCGACCATCTGGTCGTCCACCCGCGCGGCGGTCCGACGCAGCGCCAGTTCGCGCAGTGCGGTCAGGTTGCCGGGCCGGAAGTAGTTGTCGGCGGCGCGGCGCGCATTGTCGGGGAGATAGACCTTGCCGTCCTTCAGGCGCTGGATCAGCTCCGACGGCGTGATGTCCACGAGCACGACCTCGTCCGCCGTGTCGAGCACCGTGTCGGGCACGGTCTCGCGCACGGTGACGCCGGTGATGCGCGCCACCACGTCCGACAGGCTCTCCAGGTGCTGGATGTTGAGCGCGGTCCAGACGTCGATGCCGGCCGCCTGCAGCTCCGCCGCGTCCTGGTAGCGTTTCGGGTGCCGGCTGCCGGGCGCGTTGGTGTGGGCGAGTTCGTCGAGGACGAGGACCGCCGGCCGGCGGGCGAGCGCGGCGTCGATGTCGAACTCGCTGAGCACATGCCCCCGGTAGGACACCGCCCGCCGCGGCAGGACTTCGAGCCCGGCGACGAGCGCCTCGGTCTCCGCCCGACCATGCGTCTCGGTCAGACCGACGACCACGTCCGTGCCGGCGCGGCGCGCCTGGCGGGCCGCCGACAGCATGGCGTAGGTCTTGCCGACGCCGGGCGCGGCGCCGAGCCAGACCTTCAGCCGTCCGCGGCGCTCGCTCTCGGCGAGCGCCAGCAGAGCGTCCGGTGATGGCCTGCGGTCCTGGTCGGCCTCGGTCGCCATGGTTCTTCGTCAGGATAGCCGATCGAGGGCCCGGTTGAGGAGGAGCACGTTGACGCGCGGTTCGCCGAAGACGCCGAGGGCGGGCTCCTCGACGGACCGCTCGACGAGCTCCCTGATCCTGGCCGGGTCCAGATTGCGGGCGCGGGCGACGCGGTCGACCTGCAGGCGCGCCGTGTCCGGGCTCACATGCGGGTCGAGGCCGCTCGCCGAGGCGGTGACGGCGTCGGCCGGGACCGGGCCGCCCGCGCCGGCGCCACGCAGCGCTTCCACATCCGCGCGCACGCGCTCGATCAGCTTCGCCGAGGTGGGGCCGAGATTCGACCCCGACGAGGCGGCGGCGTCGTAGCCGTTCGCGCCGGCGGCCGAGGGCCGGCCGTGGAAGTAGCGGTCGGAGGCGAAGGCCTGGCCGATCAGCCGCGACCCGACCACCGTGCCGCCGTTCCGCTCCAGGCTCCCGGCGGCCGCCTCGGGCGCGACGACCCGGGCGATGCCGGTCACGAACAGCGGATAGGCAACGCCGGTGAGCGCGGTCATCAAGAGCGTCAGGACGAGCGCCGGCCGGAGCATGGCGGCAATCGAGGCCGGGCCGAGGCCGGACGGCGTCGCCGGGGTTTCGAAGCCGGCTTTCATGAGCCGGCGCAGTCGATCATTCATGGTGTCCTCCTCAGGCGAGCGCGAGCGCGGTGACGACGAGGTCGATCGCCTTGATGCCCAGGAACGGCAGGACGAGCCCGCCGAGCCCGTAGACGACGAGGTTCCGCCGCAGGAGCGCGGCCGCGCCGACCGCTCGGTAGGGCACGCCCTTCAGGGCGAGCGGGATGAGCGCCACGATGATGAGCGCGTTGAAGACGATCGCCGAAAGGATCGCGCTCTGAGGCGTCGCGAGGCCCATGACATTGAGCGCGCCGAGTTCGGGATAGGTGGCGACGAACAGGGCCGGGATGATGGCGAAGTACTTCGCCACGTCGTTGGCGATGGAGAAGGTGGTGAGCGACCCGCGCGTCATCAGGAGCTGCTTGCCGATCTCCACGATCTCGATGAGCTTGGTCGGGTTGCTGTCGAGGTCGACCATGTTGCCCGCCTCGCGCGCCGCCTGGGTGCCGGTCTGCATGGCGACACCGACATCCGCCTGGGCGAGCGCCGGGGCGTCGTTGGTGCCGTCGCCGCACATGGCGATGAGCCGGCCGCGCTGCTGTTCGGTGCGGATATAGGCGAGCTTGTCCTGCGGGGTCGCCTCCGCGATGAAGTCGTCGACGCCCGCTTCCGACGCGATCGCCGCCGCCGTGACCGGGTTGTCGCCGGTCACCATCACGGTGCGGATGCCCATCGCCCGCAAGGCCGCGAAGCGCTCCTTGATGACCGGCTTGATCACGTCCTTCAGGTGCACGACGCCGAGCAGCCGGCGGTTCTCCATGACGCCGAGCGGCGTGCCGCCCGAGCGGGCGATCCGCTCGACCGCCTGGCGGAACTGCGCCGGCGCCTGGTCGATCGACAGGTCGAGCGCGCGCAGGATCGCGTCGACGGCGCCCTTGCGCATGCTGCGGCCGTTGAGGTCCACGCCCGAGATGCGCGTCTGCGCCGTGAAGGGGACGAAGGCGCCGCGGTCCCCGGCCGGCTCCACGAAGCCGTGATCCGCCTTGGCGAGCGCCACGATCGACCGGCCCTCCGGCGTCTCGTCGGCGAGCGAGGCGAGGAAGGCCGCCTCGGCGACCTGGCGGGCGTTGGCGCCGGACACGGGGATGAACTCCGTCGCCATGCGGTTGCCGAAGGTGATCGTGCCGGTCTTGTCGAGGAGAAGCGTCCCGACGTCGCCGGCGGCCTCCACGGCGCGGCCGGAGGTCGCCACCACGTTGAAGCGGATCAGGCGGTCCATGCCGGCGATGCCGATCGCCGACAGGAGGCCGCCGATCGTGGTGGGGATCAGCGTCACGAGCAGCGCGGCGAGCACCGTGACGCTCAGAACCGTGCCGGAATAGCCGGCGAGCCCCCAAAGGCTCACCACGGCGATCAGGAAGATCAGCGTCAGGCCGGACAGGAGGATCGAGAGGGCGAGCTCGTTCGGCGTGCGCTGGCGGTTGGCGCCCTCGACGAGCGCGATCATGCGGTCGAGGAAGGTCGTCCCGGGCGCGGCCGTGATGCGCACCTTGATCCAGTCGCTCAAGACCGTGGTGCCGCCGGTGACGGCCGAGCGGTCGCCGCCGGCCTCGCGGATCACCGGCGCGCTCTCGCCCGTGATGGCGCTCTCGTTCACCGAGGCGACGCCCTCGATGATCTCGCCGTCCGCCGGGATCACGTCGCCCGCCTCGACCAGCACGACGTCGTCCACCTCGAGGTCGTTCGAGCCGACGCCCTCGTAGAGCCGGTCCGGCGTGGCGGGGAAGATGAGCCGCTTCGCCACGGTGTCGCGGCGCATGGCGCGCAGGCTGTCGGCCTGCGCCTTGCCGCGCCCTTCGGCGACCGCCTCGGCGAAGTTGGCGAAGAGGACCGTGAACCACAGCCAGAGCGCGATCTGGACGGAGAACATGGCCTCGCCCGAACCGGTCGCGAGGTCCCGCGCGGCGAGGACTGTGACCAGCAGGGCGACCGCTTCGGTAACGAACATGACCGGGTTGCGGGCGAGGCTGCGCGGATCGAGCTTCACGACGGCGTCGAGGCTCGCCTGGCGCAGGATCGTCGCGTCGAACAGGCCCGGCTGGGGATTGGCGTGCTTGGACATGGGGGACACCATCAGAAGGTCTTGCCCGCGAGCATCAGGGCGTGCTCGACGATCGGGCCGAGGGCGAGAGCGGGGAAGTACTGCAGGCCGCCGAGGATCAGGATCACGCCGACGAGGAGGCCGACGAACAGCGGACCGTCGGTCGGGAAAGTCCCGGCCGTCTCGGCAGCCCTGGTCTTCGCCGCGAGCGATCCGGCGATCGCCATGACCGGCACCACATAGGCGAAGCGGCCGGCCAGCATGGCGATGCCGAGCGTGGTGTTGAACCAAGCCGTGTTGGCGTTGAGGCCGGCGAAGGCGGAGCCGTTGTTGCCGGCGGCCGACGAATACGCGTAGAGGATCTCGGAGAGGCCGTGCGGCCCGGCGTTGGCGAGGCTCGACAGCGCGGCGGGCAGCAGGGCGGCGACCGCCGAAAAGCCGAGGATCGCGAGCGGCAGGACGAGCACGGCGAGAATCGCGAGCTTGATCTCGCGCGCCTCGATGCGCTTGCCGAGATATTCCGGCGTCCGCCCGACCATCAGCCCGGCGACGAACACCGCGAGGATCGCGAAGACGAGCATGCCGTAGAGACCCGAGCCGACGCCGCCGGGGAGCACCTCGCCGAGCTGGATGAGGAACAGCGGCACGAAGCCGCCGAGCGGCGTCAGCGAGGCATGCATGGCGTTGACCGCGCCGCAGGAAAGGCCCGTCGTGACCGCCACGAACAGCGCCGTCATGGCCTGGCCGAAGCGGACCTCCTTGCCTTCCATGTTGCCCTGGGCCGGGTCGATCCCGATCGCGGTGAGGAGAGGATTGCCCGAGGTCTCGGCCGCATAGACGATCGCCACGCCCGCCACGAGCAGGACCGCCATGGCGGCGACGAGCGCCCTCGCCTGCCGGTCGTCCGCGATCATGCGGCCGAACATGACGACGGTCGCGACCGAGACGACGAGCATCGACCAGATCGACAGCACATTCGCGAGCGCGGTCGGGTTCTCGAACGGATGCGCCGCGTTGGCGTTCAGGAAGCCGCCGCCGTTCGTGCCGAGCTGCTTGATCGCTTCCTGGCCGGCGATCGGGCCGAGCGCGATCGTCTGGCGCGCGCCTTCGAGCGTGGTCGCCTCCACCGCGCCGTCGAGCGTCTGCGGCACGCCGAGGAGCGCGAAGGTGACCGCCACGACGAGCGAGAGCGGCAAGAGCACGTAGAGGACGACACGCGTCAGATCGACCCAGAAATTGCCGACCGTCTGCGCCCCGGAGCGCGCGAAGCCGCGCGTCACCGCCGCGGCGAGCGCGATGCCGGTCGCCGCCGAGACGAAGTTCTGCACCGTCAGGCCGGCCATCTGGACGAGATGGCTCATCGTGGTCTCGCCCGCATAGGCCTGCCAGTTCGTGTTCGTCACGAAGCTCACGGCGGTGTTGAAGGCGAGGTCCGGCGGCACGGCCGCGAAGCCCTGCGGGTTGAGCGGCAGCCGGTCCTGCAGGCGCATAAGGCCGTAGAGAACGACGAAGCCGGCGGCGCTGAAGGCGAGCATCGCCAGCGTGTAGGCGAGCCAGCGGCTCTCCTTCGCCGGGTCGATCCCGGCGAGCCTGTAGAAGGCGCCCTCGACGGGCGCGAGCGCGGACGTGAGGAAATTGCGCTCGCCCGCGAGCACGCGGGCCATGTAAAGACCGAGCGGCAGCGCCGCCGCCGCGACGAGCGCGAGCGTGACGGCGATCTGCAGCCATCCATCGATGGACATGGGAAGGACTCCTAGGGCCGCGACGGGGCCGGCGGCCGCGGCTCAGAAGCGTTCCGGATGAAGGAGGGCGAAGACGAGGTAGCCGGCGAGCAGCACGGCGACGAGGAGGCCGAGGACGGGTTCGCTCATGGCCGCGCCTCAGATCCGGTCGCAGGCGCGCGCATAGGCGGCGAGCCCCGCGAAGGCGCCGAGGCCGAGGGCGAGAAAGACGAGATCGAGCATGACGGGCTCCTCACTGGATGCCCGAGAGATGCGCCGACCGACATAAGTTATCGATGAGGATTTCCAGGGCACGGCATAAGGCCGGCATAAAGCGGCTCTCAGTCGTCGCCAAGGATCCAGGTGAGACGATCAGTCGGCAAAACTCTTCCAGAAAGATCTGTTTCTCAAGATCTGCGCTCCGCAGTCAATCGATAAAACTCAGTCTTGAGCGACCTGAAGCGTCCACACGGCAGGAACCTGGACCGCATGAAAACCTCGCCGAAACCAGAAAGCCCTGGCGATGGATCGTCAGGAGCGGCTCGGTCCAGCGAGGACGCGGAGGCTTCGCAACACGACGACGTCTGGAGACGCAGGAGCGGATGATGAATGGATACAACCCGACGGAAAGCCGGGGGATCAAGAGTCCGAACCCCGACCATGACCCTGGCAACGTCGAAAACAATCGTTGCCCATCAAGCCTCCTGAAGAAGCTAGGGGACCTATCGCCTGGTCGCACACCTCGAATGGGGGGATGAGTGACCCCACTTCAGCTGGAATGCTCCGCCGAGATCATCCCCCGGCGAGCCTCACAGCCCCCGTCCGGTCGGTTCGGCGGACCCACCGATCGGCGCCCGGAGCATGGTTCTTTCCGGGGCTCTATCCGGGGTGGACTTTGCCTCGGGAGCTAAGCCCTTGATGCAATGGTCGGAGTGGCAGGATTTGAACCTGCGACCCCCTCGTCCCGAACGAGGTGCGCTACCAGACTGCGCTACACTCCGCCGCTGCAAGGCCGGTCTTATAGCGGGGGGGCATCGGGGCCGCAAGCCATGAAATGGGGGGCGCGTCAGGCGCTTTCGCCCGGCCGCCCGCGTGTCGTCGCTCGCCCGGCGGCCCCCTTCAGGCGGCTTCGGCGCGAAGGATCGCGTCGGCGGTGGCGAAGAGGCGGCGGCGGTCGGGGTCGGGGAGCGCGGTCAGGGGCGGCAGCATGGGGCCGAAGCCGGGGTCACCGATCACGTGGCCGGTCAGGGCCTTGACGGCGGCGGAGACCGGGTGGGCGACGATCGCCTCGACGAGGCGGGTGACGCGCGGGTCGTCCTTGCCCTCGTCGACGACCGGGCGCAGCCATTCCGGCGCGATGTTGGCGACGCCGCAGATGGAGCCTTCGGCGCCGGCGCGCACCGCGCGGGCGAGGAGGCGCTCGTCGCCGACCAGGATGGCGAGGTCGCGGTGCTCGGCGAGGAAGGCCTCGGTGGTCGCCCAGTTGCACTCGCTGTCCTTGACCCCGGCGATCACGCCGGGAAAGGCGCGCTTCAGGCGGCCGACCAGGGCCGGGCTCAGCTTCACCGCGGTCACCTGCGGGATGTGATAGAGGAAAATGCCGCGCGCGCCGGCGCCGAGGCCCTCGACGAAGCGCGAGAACCAAGCATAAAGCCCCTCGTCGCCGACATCCTTGAAGTAGAACGGGGGTGCCACGAGGAGGCCGCGGGCGCCCGCCTCCAGCGCGGCGCGGCCCTGCCCCACCGCGCCTTCGAGCGATGAATTCGCGACGCCGGCATAGAGCCGCTCGGCCGGCACGCCGCCCGCCACCGCCGCGCCGATCATGCGCTCGCGCGTCCGGTCGCCGAGCGCCGCCCCCTCGCCCGTCGTGCCGAACAGGGTGACCGTGTCGCAGCCGCGGTCGATCACCCGGCGCGCATGGGTCGCGAGGCGGACGAGATCGACCGCGCCGTCCGGTCCGACCGGGGTCGTGAGTGCACAGGACAAACCGAAACGCGTCTTCGCCATGACCGGATCCATCTTCTGAAAACAGGGTGACATGTTATCTTGTGCGAAGCATGTGACAAGCCGATGGGACGCATGCCAGTGACGCGCCCGGGCGGCGGCCCGGGGTGGCGCCTCGGTGGGAACGGACCCGCGGGCCGGGCGGTCCCGCCATCTCGCCGCCGCGCTGCCGCGAGCGTGTCCACGCATCGAGGGCTCCCTCGGAACCGATTCGGTCGCGCCGGCGTCGTGGCCCAGTGTCGCACCCGGGCCCCGGCGACTTGCGCGGTGGCGGCGCGGGACTAACTGTTTCTCGGTAGAACGCGGCCGCGGACATCGCCGATGACCGAGCCGGTCGCGCATCTGCCGCGATTTGCACGCGGAACGGGGCTCTTGTATCAGTCGACCCCGAAATGTGGCCCGGATGGCCGGAACGGCAAGGCGGCGACGTGACTGTCCCTTCGAAGACCCCCCTTCTCGACGGCATCCTGGAACCCGCGGACCTGCGCAGATTGCCCGAGCCCTCGCTGAAGGCGCTCGCAGAAGAATTGCGCCAGGAGACGATCGACGCGGTGTCGGTCACCGGCGGGCATCTCGGCGCCGGCCTCGGCGTGATCGAGCTCACCGTCGCGCTGCACCGGGTGTTCGACACGCCGCGCGACGTGCTCATCTGGGACGTCGGCCACCAGACCTATCCGCACAAGATCCTGACCGGCCGGCGCGACCGCATCCGCACCTTGCGCCAGCCGGGCGGTCTTTCCGGCTTCACGAAGCGCGACGAGAGCCCCTACGATCCGTTCGGCGCCGCGCATTCCTCCACCTCGATCTCTGCCGGGCTCGGCTTCGCGGTCGGGCGCGACCTGAAGGGGGAGAAGAACAACGTCGTCGCCGTGATCGGCGACGGTTCCATGTCGGCCGGCATGGCCTATGAGGCGATGAACAATGCGGGCGCGGCGCATTCGCGGCTGATCGTCGTCCTCAACGACAACGACATGTCGATCGCGCCGCCGACCGGCGCGATGAGCGCCTATCTGGCGCGGCTCGTCTCCTCGCGCACGTTCCTGGGCTTGCGCGATTTCGGCAAGCAGCTCGCCAAGAAGCTGCCGCGCTTCCTGGAGACCTCGGCGCGGCGGGCGGAGGAATATGCGCGCGGCTTCGCCATGGGCGGCACGCTGTTCGAGGAGCTCGGCTTCTTCTATGTGGGCCCGATCGACGGCCACAACCTCGATCACCTGCTGCCGGTCCTGAAGAATGTGCGCGACGCGGATGTGGGGCCGATCCTCGTCCATGTGGTGACGCAGAAAGGCAAGGGCTACGCGCCGGCCGAGGCCGCCGCCGACAAGTATCACGGCGTCAACCGCTTCGACGTGATCACCGGGCAGCAGGTGAAGCCGAAGGCGAACGCGCCCTCCTACACCAACGTCTTCGCCGATAGCCTGATACAGGAGGCGACGAAGGACGAGAAGGTGGTGGCCGTGACCGCCGCCATGCCGTCCGGCACCGGGCTCGACCTGTTCGGCCAGGCCTTTCCGAAGCGCACCTTCGACGTGGGCATCGCCGAGCAGCACGCGGTCACCTTCGCGGCCGGGCTCGCGGCGGAAGGCTTCAAGCCGTTCTGCGCCATCTATTCGACCTTCCTGCAGCGCGGCTACGACCAGGTCGTGCACGACGTGGCGATCCAGCGCCTGCCGGTCCGCTTCGCGATCGACCGCGCCGGCCTCGTCGGCGCCGACGGGGCGACCCATGCGGGCTCGTTCGACCTCGCCTATCTCGGCTGCCTGCCCGGCTTCGTCATCATGGCGGCGGCGGACGAGGCGGAACTCCGCCACATGGTGGCGACCGCGGTCGCGATCGACGACGCTCCTTCAGCGTTCCGCTATCCGCGCGGCGAGGGCGTCGGCGTCGACCTGCCGGCGGCGGGCGTGCCGCTCGAGGTCGGGCGCGGCCGCATCCTGCGCGAGGGCGGCAGCATCGCCATCCTGTCGCTCGGCACCCGGCTCGGCGCCGCGCTCGAGGCCGCCGAGATGCTCGAAGGCTTCGGGCTTTCCGCGACGGTCGCGGATGCGCGCTTCCTGAAGCCGCTCGACCGCGATCTCGTCGCCCGCCTCGCCCGCGCGCATGACGTGCTGATCACGGTGGAGGAAGGCTCGGTCGGCGGTTTCGCGAGCCATGTGCTGCAGGCGCTCGCCGAGGACGGCCTGCTCGACGGCGGCCTGAAGGTCAGGCCGCTCGTCCTGCCCGACCGCTTCCTCGACCACGGCCCGCCGGAGAAGCTCTACGGCGCCGCCGGCCTCGATGCGCGCGGCATCGTCGCCAAGGTGTTCGAGGCGCTCGGCCGGGAGGCGCTCTCCGCCGAACCCATGCTGCGGGCCTGAGCGTGGCGAACGAGACCTTGGCGAGGGTCCGGCTCGTCCTGTGGGTCATGGCCCTGACCGCGATCGTGGTGATGGGCGCCTTCGTGATCTACCGCACGGTCGCGCCGCCGCCGCAGGTGGCGAGCCTCGACGGCCTGATGGCGCCGTCGGATGCGATCGGCGGGCCGTTCGCGCTTATCGACACCAACGGCAAGCCGGTCACCGATGCCGACCTCAAGGGCAAGCCGAGCGCGCTCTTCTTCGGCTACACCTATTGTCCGGACGTCTGCCCCACCACGCTGGTGGAAGCCGGCGGCTGGCTGAAGGCGCTCGGGCCGGACGCCGACAAGCTCCGTATCGCCTTCGTGTCGGTCGACCCGGAGCGCGACACGCCCGAACAGATGAAGCTCTATCTGTCGTCCTTCGACGACCGGATCCTGGGACTGACCGGCACGCGCGCGGCGGTCGACCAGGCGATCAAGGCCTACCGGGTCTATGCACGCAAGACGCCGCACGACGACACCTATCTGATGGACCACACGGCATCGGTCTATCTGATGGACAAGGACGGCAAGTTCGTCGGGATCGTCAACTACGGCGAGCCGGCGGACCGGGCGGTCGCCAAGCTGAAGCGGCTGGTCGGCGCGAGCTGAAGAGCGCTTCGGCAACCGCCAGGATGCGCGACGGCGGACTTTCCCCGCCTCGCCGGGGCGCCTATATCTGATCCATGTCGAGCGTCAGGATCGCCCTCATGGCCGGACCGCCCGCGCTGCTCGCGCTTGCCGCGACGGCGTGGCTGTGGCTGCGCTACGGGATGGGCGTCTATCTCGACGCCGCCCTTGGCGCCTTCGCCGGTTGTTTCTGAGCGGGGACCGGGCCACGTCCAGCGATCCCACCCCCCGCACCCGGCTCGACCAGCTCCTCGTCGACCGCGGGCTCTATCCGACGCGCTCCCGGGCGCGCGACGCGATCCTGCGCGGCGCGGTGACGGTCGCCGGCCGCGCCGAGACGAAGCCGGGCGCGCTGGTCGATCCGCTGGCCGCGCTGCAGGCGGACGATCCGGCCGCCCGCTACGTGTCGCGCGGCGCGCTGAAGCTGATCGCCGGCCTCGACGCGTTCCGCCTCTCGCCGGCCGGCCGGGCCTGCCTCGACGTGGGCGCGTCGACGGGCGGCTTCACGCAGGTGCTGATCGAGCGGGGCGCGCGCTCCGTGGCGGCGATCGATGTGGGCCACGGGCAATTGCATCCGCGCATCGCCGGCGACCCGCGCGTGCGCGCGATCGAGGGGCTCAATGCGCGTGACCTGACCATCGCTGACCTGGAGGAGGCGCCGGACTTCGTGGTGGCGGACGTGAGCTTCATCCCGCTCCGCCTCGCCTTGCCGCCGGCCCTGCGGCTCGCCGCGCCCGGCGCCTCGGGCATCTTCCTGGTGAAGCCGCAGTTCGAGGTGGGCCGCGACCAGGTCGGCAAGGGCGGCGTCGTGCGCGACGAGGCGGCCGCGGAAGCGGCGGTCGAAGGGGTCGAGCAATTCCTCGGCGCGGCCGGCTGGACCGTGCGCGGCAGCATGCCCTCCCCGATCGAGGGCGGCGACGGCAACCGCGAATTCCTGGTCGCCGCCGTGAAGGGCTGAGGGCGTCGGCGAGCCGGGCGCTCGCCGGGCCGCCGTTACTTCACCGAAACGCAGCCGACGCGGGCGCCGGCATTGCCGATCGGCTGGGTGATGTGATCGTCCGCATTGGCGTGGATGATGAGCGCGCCGCCGTCGCCGTCGAGGAGGCCGTTCGGGCCGCGCAGGCGGATCAGCGTAGTCATCACCTCGGCCTGCGCGGAGCCGTCCGCATGGGCGAAGATATTAGGCAGGTCGCCCATGTCGGGGCCTTCCGGATTGGCGAGGCCGTGCTTCTTGGCGTCGTGGTTCACATGCGCCGCCGACTTCTTGAAGCCGTCACCGCCGTCCGAGCAGTCGCCGACCGCATGCAGATGCATGCCGTGCTTGCCCGGCGTGAGCCCGCCCGGCTCGATCGCCACGTTGATGAGGACGCCCACATGCAGCGCCTGGAAGGTCGCCTTTCCGATCACCTTTCCGGCGCCGTTCGTGATATCGCCTGTCACCACATCCTGCGCGAGCGCGGCCGGCGCGAAGCCGAGGCCGGTGGCGAGCGCGACAATCAACTGCAACTTCATGGGGTTCCCTCCGGGCGCTGAAGCGTTCGCGCCCATCCTACAGGGAACCACCGGGCATTGAAGGGACGAAATTGCCGGACGAGGACAGCATCGAAACGGTGACGATCGACACGATCGGCCACAAGGGCGACGGCGTCGCGATGCGGGACGGCATGCCGCTGTTCGTGCCCGGCTCGTTGCCGGGCGAGCGGCTCCGCGTCGCCGTGACGGGCGATCGCGGGCGCATCCTCGACATCCTGGAGGCGAGCCCGGAGCGCACGGTTCCCCCCTGCCCGCATTTCGGCACCTGCGGCGGTTGCGCCCTGCAGCACTGGACGGGCGAGGCCTATCTCGACTTGAAGCGGGCGAGCCTTCAGGCGGCGCTCGCCGACCGCGGCATCGAGACCGAGGTCGGGCCGATCGTCGCCTGCCCGCCGCGCTCGCGCCGGCGCGCGGTGATCGCCGTGCAGCAGCAGGAGAACCGCCTCGTCGCCGGCTTTCGCGAGCGGCTGTCGCACAAGGTGGCGGAGATCCACGGCTGCCATGTGGTGACGCCGGCGATCGAGGCGGCGCTGCCGGGCCTCGTCCGCGTCGCCGCCATGCTGGCCTTCGACAAGAAGGGCGCCATCTTCACCGTCATCGACAGCGAGACGGGTCTCGACGTCGCCGTCAGCGAGGCGACGCTGCCGGCGGCACGCCGGCAGGACGTGATCACCCTGGCCCTCGCGCTCGGCTTCGCGCGGCTGTCGATCGGCGGCGAGGTGATCGTCGTGGCGCGCGCGCCCGTCGTGCACTTCGGCGGCGTGCCCGTGGCGCTGCCGCCGGGCGGCTTCCTCCAGGCTGTGCAAGAATGCGAGGAGGCGCTCGGCCGCCTGGTCGTCGAGGCGGTCGGCGGCGCGCGCAAGGTCGCGGACCTGTTCGCCGGATCGGGCACCTTCACGCTGCGCCTGGCGCGCACCGCGCAGGTCCACGCCGTGGAGGCCGACCGCGCGGCGCTCGACGCGCTCGACAAGGCCTGGCGGTTCGCCGCGGGCCTGAAGGCCGTCTCGGTCGAGACGCGCGACCTTTTCCGCCGCCCGGTGATGGCGAAGGAGCTCGACCGCTTCGACGCCGTCGTGTTCGATCCCCCGCGCGACGGCGCCGCCGCGCAGGCGAAGGAGATCGCCAAGTCGAAGGTCCCGATCGCGGTGGCGGTCTCCTGCAATCCCGCGACGCTCGCCCGCGACGGCCACTATCTGATCGACGCCGGCTACCGGCTCAAGACGGTGACGCCGGTCGACCAGTTCCTGTGGTCGCACCATGTGGAAGCGGTGGCGGTGTTCAGGCGCGGCGGCTAGAGGAGAATGGTGAAGAGCCCCCCTGGGCCGCTCCGCCATGGAAACAGCCGCCCTGATCCCTGTACCCGTGAATTTAGTTTAACGCACCCAAGGCAGAATTAACGATGCCTTGCAACGAGTCTATGCTCGACTTCGTCGCGGCGATCTGTTGACCAGCCTGGGCTCCGCGTGTGCTGCAAGTGGAAGCGTCGCTTGAGTTTCCCCGGGCGGCCTCTGCAAATTGAAATGCCACAGACAGTGTCGCTTGTGCGTCCTTGGTCTTGAGTGCAATAGATTCGAAATAGGCCTTGATGCTGCTTTTAAACTTGGTATACTCTCCGTCGCCTTGCGTACGCTGTTCGACTGCCCGCGTGTTTTCGCTCAGAAGCTTGTTTATCTGCGACTGTTTGTCTTCGACCTCAGAAATTAGCTTGCTAATTTGATCATTGAGGCGCTTTGACTGCGTCTCCGCCTCTTTTAACTGACGATCAAGCTCCTTTTTCTCAACTATCGCGTTGTCATGAGTAGTGTTGAAGTCTTGAGCTTTAGGAACAGTGAGCCATACGATGAACGCAAATATTGCGGCGCCGCCAGTTGCCGTTATCCAACCGAGGTCAACCTTGGCGTCTAAGGGCAAGAATACGAAGAACGCGCCGCATCCGAGAGCGAGTAGGATTAAGAACATCACGTTGTTTTGGTTCTTTGCGTCAGTATATCCGATTATAAGTATCAATAACAGGAATACCACCGCCACCGTGAACTGAATGTACCTAAACCTTACGTCTTCATTAGGCTCCTGGCCGTTGCCATGAGGGGCGATATGTTTTGGGAGAGACACCACAACCTCCTCACTAGCACAACCGCAAGGGCCCACAGGGCAGCCGGGGTTTCGAAGCGGCTGAGGTTCTACTCAGCATGGGCACAGGTTGCCGTCGCCACTAACTTGCGCGGCGTTGGGTTATCGTCAACTCTCCGAATGTAGTAATGGCAAACAAACTCCACGCCATTGGGTCCATTCATAAATGAAGTCATAGGATGTCTAACCTCGAACGGATCACCCCCGCAAGCACCCCCAACCACGACCGATGGCCGCGGGCAGCCCGCCGTTGCATCAACCCAATCCTCACGCCCAACTAAAGGAATTTCTTTATATATGTTCTTTTCTGGACCTTGGTTGTAAAAAACACTTAGTTTAACGCTTTTTCCCTCAAGTACCTCTATCTTTCTTTCCGCGATTCTGACTTTATTCTCAAGCAACTCCAGATCAGCATCGTATTGCAAGATGCAGTTTAAGACTCGTTCCGGAAAGTTCGAGTCGCTCAATCTAATGCCATCCGAACATCTTGCCACCGCTTCACTGGCAGAGAGGCACGTCAACACACCGAACCCAAATACTAGTCTCAAAACGCCATGTTTCATCATCTGCAAACCTCATTGAAGGAGCGAGCGCCTATGGACTGCAATCTAAAGGCGAAAAGAGCACGCAGCAAGTTCATAAATCTGACATTTTTCGGTTAGCGACTTTAGCAACGGTTAGGTGGCTTTTGCTTCGAACGGGCAGAATTCTTATTGAACCCGACCGGTTGACTTGTCGATTCGGCAGCTGCTTCGTCGCTTTGATAAGTTTCGTCATAAAATTAGCTGTTGTAGCTGTTTCGAGCAGCTGCCCCACTTTTCACACTGCATTGCGTCGATCTGAGTGGGCGAGGTCAAGATTGTGTGCCTTGGAAGCCTCATGGTGGGTCAACTTTGTCGCAATCGCTCCCAAACTCGAACTCGGACCCGATATCACTGGCCGAGCCTCTGACATATCTGCCGGCAGGCATCAGAATCAGCTTGTTGCCGATTGGGACAACGTCTAGTTCCCATCAGGTCGGTTCCCTTCTAAATCTACGGTCTCTTCTCCGACACCATCCCTTGCCAAAACCCACCCAGTCCCATGCCCCTCGCCAGCCTCGTCGCCTCGCTCCTCGCCGGCGCCCTCTACGTGCTTTCGCCGGGTCCGGCGGTGCTCGCGCTGATCGGCATCGGCGCGTCCCAGGGCCGCGCGCCGGCGGCGAAGTTCGTTGTCGGGCATCTCGCGGGGGACACGCTGTGGTGCGGGCTCGCGATCGTCGCGCTGGTGGGCGCGAGCGTGATCGACCAGCGGGTGTTCGACGTGATCGCGCTCTTCTGCGCCGGCTATCTCGCCTATCTCGGCTGGAAAGGCGTCACGGCGCGCTCGGCCCAGGCGGCGGACGACATGATCGGCCGGCGGCCGTTCCGGCGCGGCATCGCCTTCGGCCTCACCAATCCGAAGAGCTATCCGGTCGCGCTCTCCATGTTCACCGCGCTCTTCGCCGGCCAGGGCGAGACGCTCTCCTTTTCGGCGCTGCCATGGCTGCTCGGCGCCGCCTTCGTCGGCTTCCTCATCGCCGACCTGATCCTCGTCTGGATCGTCGGCACCAAGCTGCTGCGCGGGGTCTATTTGAGGCACGCGGTCTGGATCGTCCGGGCGACCGGCGCGCTCTTCCTGATGTTCGCCCTGCACATCGCCTATGAGGCGCTGCCGCGGCTCGTCACGGCCTGAGCGGAACCGTCGGCGCGGGCCGTTCGTTCAAGCCTCGACGGATCGCCGCGCCGTCGCGCGGCCCACGAGGAGATTGTCCCATGCTCACTGAAACCGCCGACCGCGTCGCGGCTCACACCGACATCGACATCGACCGCCGCATCGAAATGGAAACCGACGAGCGCGTCCGCTGGTATGCGAAGAATCCCGGCGAGATCGGCCGGCGGATCGAGGAACTCGACCGCGAGTGGGACATCGAGCGCATGCTGCAGGCGAATGCCGGCGCGGCCGGCGTGATCGGCGTGCTCATGGGGCTGATGCGGAGCCGGGTGTGGTACCTGCTCTCCGCGGCCGCCGGCGGCGTCCTGATCCAGCACGCGACCGAGGGCTGGTCCCCGCCCCTCATCCTGCTGCGCCGCCTCGGCTTGCGCACGGCGCGCGAGATCGAGCACGAGCGCCTCGCACTGAAGATCATCCGCGGCGACTTCGTCGACCACAAGGCCGGCGGCGACCGGGGCACCACCGCGGCGGCGGACGCGGCGCTCAGCACTGCCCGGATGTGATCGTCCTCGCGCCGGACAAGAAACGGGGCCGGACATGGCCCGGCCCCCGCAAAATTCGTTCGACGACCTGTCTGGATTGAATAGCTTGAGCCGGTCCTTTTCGCCCGGATCCTTGCGATCCGGACGGGACAGGCTCCAGCCTCAGGCGGCGATCGCCTTCTCGGCCGGCAGCAGGCTGAAGCCGAGCGCCTCGGCGACGGCCGGGTGGGTGATCTTGCCGGCGTGGACGTTGAGGCCGTTCTTCAGATGCGCATCCTCGGCGAGCGCCTTGCGCCAGCCCTTGTCGGCGAGCGCCAGCGTGAAGGGCAGCGTCACGTTGTTGAGCGCGAAGGTGGAGGTGCGCGCGACGCCGCCCGGCATGTTGGCGACGCAGTAATGCACGACGCCGTCGACCACATAGGTCGGCTTCGAATGGGTCGTGGCGCGCGAGGTCTCGGTGCAGCCGCCCTGGTCGATCGAGACGTCGACGATCACCGAGCCGCGCTTCATCGTCTTCAGCATGTCGCGGGTGATCATCTTCGGCGCCGCGGCGCCCGGGATCAGCACCGTGCCGATGACGAGGTCCGCGTTCGGCAGGAGGCTCGCAACCGCGTCGCGGGTGGAGAACACGGTCTTGATCCGGCTGCCGAACTGCACGGTCAGGCGGCGCAGCGCCTCCGGCGAACGGTCGACCACGGTCACGTCCGCGCCCATGCCGACCGCGATGGTCGTCGCATGGGTGCCCGACACGCCGCCGCCGAGGATCACGACCTCGGCCGGCGCCACGCCCGGCACGCCGCCGAGCAGCACGCCGCGGCCCTTGGAATGGTTCTCGAGCGAATGGGCGCCGACCTGGACCGCCATGCGGCCGGCGACTTCCGACATGGGGGTGAGCAGCGGCAGCGTGCCGGCGGCGCTCGTCACGGTCTCGTAGGCGATGCAGGTGGCGCCCGACTCCATCAGGTCCTTCGCCTGCTCCGGATCGGGCGCGAGATGCAGGTAGGTGAAGAGGATCTGGCCGGGGCGCATCTGCTTGCGCTCGACGGCGAGCGGCTCCTTCACCTTCACCACCATCTCGGCCTCGGCCCAGATCTGGGCGGCGGTGTCGACGAGGGTCGCGCCGGCGCGGACATAGTCCTTGTCGAGGATGCCGGCGCCGCGGCCCGCGCCTTTTTCCACCAGCACCTGGTGGCCGTGCGCGACGAGTTCGGCGACTGACGACGGGACGAGGCCGACGCGGTCCTCGTGATCCTTGATTTCCTTCGGTACACCGACGCGCATGACATTGCCCTCCAGCTCTCCCGAGGGCTCGCATCGCCGCTCGAAGGATCCACCAAATTTAAGGCGCATGCGTCGCAATTTCCCGCCGAAACGCGGCTTTTGGCAGTCGAGCCTCGCAAGATTCTTGCGCGTTCCACGAAAACCTCGATAGTCTCTGCGGTGACCTCAACGGCGCCGGTGCCATGCCCCTTCCGAGCCTCGACGATCGCGATCGCCAGATTCTGAAATACCTGCAGGCCGACGGCCGCCTGACCAATGCGGAACTGGCCGAGCGGGTGCATCTCTCCGCCTCCGCCTGCCTCAGGCGCGTGCAGATCCTGATGGAGAGCGGCCTCGTCGCCGGCACCCATACGGTGCTCGACCAGAAGGCCGCCGGCTTCGAGGGCACGGCCTATGTCTTTCTGACGCTCGAAGGCCAGGACCGGGAGAAGCTCGACGCCTTCGAGGCGAAGGTGAAGCACGTCGCCGCGATCCAGGAATGCTACCTGCTCGCCGGCCAGTCCGACTATCTGCTCCGCATCGTCTTCCGCGACCTCGAGGACCTCGAACGGTTGCATTCCGAGGTGCTGACGCGGCTGCCCGGCGTTGTGCGCGTGCAGTCGACCATGACGCTGCGCACCGTGAAGCGGACGAGCGCACTGCCGGTCTGACCGGCCTGGGCCTCAGAGCGCCTCGGTGCTTTCGATCTCGATGCCGAATCCTTCGAGGCCCACATAGCGGCGCGGGCGCGAGGAGAGGAGATGGATCGAGGTGACGCCGAGATCCTTCAGGATCTGCGCGCCGAGGCCGATCTCGCGCCACTCCTCCGCGCGCGAGGCGGCCGAGCGGTGCTGCTCCTTCTCGGCGGCGTCGAGGCCGGCCGGGTCGTCGCGCAGCGCGTCGCGCGGCCGGGAAGAAGCACGCGCCACCCCGGCGGAACCCTCGCGCAGATAGACGATCACGCCGCGGCCACCTGACGCCATGCGCTTCATCAGCCGCGTCATGGTGTCGTCGCGGCCGAACACGTCGCCGATCACCGATTCCAGATGCAGCCGCACCGGCACGCTGCGGCCGTCGCGGATGTCGCCGTATACGACGGCGAGGTGGTGCATCGGGTCGAAGGGCGTGCGGAAGCTGATCGCGCGGGCGGGACCCGCGCAGGTCTCGATCGCGACGTCCTCGATCCGCTCGATCAGCGTCTCGGTGCGCTGGCGATAGGCGATCAGGTCGGCGACCGACACGGTCTTCAAGCCGTGCTGGCGGGCGAACTCGACCACCTGCGGACCGCGCTTCACCGAGCCGTCGTCGTTGACGAGCTCGCAGATGACGCCGACCTGCGGCACGCCGGCGAGCCGGCAAAGGTCGACCGCCGCCTCGGTGTGGCCGGAGCGCATGAGCACGCCGCCGTCGCGCGCGATGAGCGGGAAGACGTGGCCGGGGCGCACGAAATCGGCCGGGCCCACATTCGGATTGGCGAGCGCGCGCACCGTGTTGCAGCGCTCCTCGCCGGAAATGCCGGTGGTGAGGCCGTGCCGGTAGTCGATCGACACGGTGAAGGCGGTGCCGAGCGGCGCGTCGTTGGAGGCGACCATGGGCTCCAGGTGCAGCCGGCGCGCCTCCTCGCGGGTGATCGGGGTGCAGACGATGCCGGAGGTGTGGCGCACGATGAAGGCGAGCTTTTCCGCCGTGGCATGGACGGCGGCGAGGATCAGGTCGCCCTCGTTCTCGCGGTCGTCGTCGTCGGTGACGACCACGATCTCGCCGCGCTCGAAGGCGCGCACCGCTTCGGCGACGCGGGACTGGGGCATGCTCATCTCCTTCAAGGCGGCTTCGCGGCCCTTGAGGCCGAGAAAATCATTCGGCGTCACCTCGCCGCCGGTCGCCCGGTGGATCCGCTCGGCGGTCTCACGGCTGATCCAGCACCCCGCATCATTGCAGAGCGCCGTCACCGCCGCCGGCGACAGCCCCGCCCGCCGCGCAAAGGCGCTGCGGGTCTCACGGGTGCGGGCGAGGTAATCGTCGAGGCGCATGGAGGGAGGCTAACCGAAGGCGCTTTCAGTGGCAATGAATTTAGCTTCGCCAATTCAGCCTGACTGAAATGTATTCCGCGCGGTGCAGCGTCGCTTGCCCCTACCGCCCCGTCTGCCCCCGGTGCCTCAGAAAATGGTCCGCCAGGACACAAGCCAGCATGGCTTCGCCGACCGGGACCGCGCGGATGCCGACGCAGGGGTCGTGGCGGCCCTTGGTGAGGATGTCGGTCTCGCGGCCGTCGCGGTCGATCGAGCGGCGCGGGTTGAGGATGGAGGAGGTCGGCTTCACGGCGAAGCGGGCGACGATCGGCTGGCCGGAGGAGATGCCGCCGAGGATGCCGCCGGCGTGGTTCGACAGGAAGATCGGCTTGCCGTCGTTGCCCATGCGCATCTCGTCCGCATTGGCCTCGCCGGTCAGTTCGGCGGCGCCCATGCCGGCGCCGATCTCGACGCCCTTCACCGCATTGATCGACATGAAGGCGGCCGCGATGTCCTGGTCGAGCTTGCCGTAGACCGGCGCGCCCCAGCCGGCCGGGACATTCTCCGCGACGACCTCGATCACGGCGCCGACCGAGGAACCGGCCTTGCGGACGCCGTCGAGATAGGCCTCCCAGGCGGCCGCCGCCGTCGCGTCCGGGCAGAAGAACGGGTTGCGGTCGACCTCCGCCCAGTCCCAGCGGGACCGGTCGACCTTGTGCGGGCCCATTTGCACCAGCGCGCCGCGCAAGGTCACGCCGCCGGGAACCGCGCTCTCCAGCACCTTGCGGGCGACCCCGCCGGCGGCGACGCGCGCCGCCGTCTCGCGCGCGGACGAGCGGCCGCCGCCGCGATAGTCGCGGATGCCGTATTTGGCGTCGTAGGTGTAGTCAGCGTGGCCCGGCCGGTAGGTGTCGCGGATGTCGCCGTAGTCCTTCGACCGCTGGTCCACGTTGCGGATCATCAGCGAGATCGGGGTGCCGGTGGTGCGCTGGCCGCCGGTGCGCTCGTCCTCGAACACGCCGGAGAGGATCTCGACCTCGTCGGGCTCCCGGCGCTGGGTGACGAAGCGCGACTGGCCGGGCTTGCGCCGGTCGAGCCAGACCTGCAGGTCGGCGGCGGTCAGCGCCAGGCCGGGCGGGCAGCCGTCGACCACGCAGCCGAGCGCCGGCCCGTGGCTCTCGCCCCAGGTGGTCACGCGGAAGAGATGGCCGAAGCTGTTGTGCGACATGGCTCGTGGCGCGCGACCGTGAGGATCCTCAGCGGTGCGTAGCCGATGTGGCCCGCGCCGTCAAAGGCGCGGGGCGAACGACGGCCCGGCCGATCTTTGGCGACGGAGGCGGCCGGTCGTCCGAAACGGGCGCCGTCGCGCTACTGGACGGTCACTTCGACGGTCTCGCCGATGCTGCGCTCGCCGAGGCCGTTGCTGTACATGTCCATCACAGCGTCGACGGCGACGACATCCCGGCCCTTGAACCCGGCCTTCGGCGTATAGGTCACAACCGTGACCTTGAATTTCTGACCGGCGCACTGTTTTCCGGCCGGAACCGTGTACGGCACCAGGGCGACCTCGGCGGTCCCGTTTTGCGGCGGGGTGCGGATCGCGACGCGCGGGCGAACGCCGCCCTGGCAGCTATCCGAGATCGTGTAGAGCGAATAGATGATGGCCTTCTGACCGGCCTTGACCGTGATGGTCTTGGCCTCGGCCGCTGGTGCCGTGGCCGTCATGAGCCCGATCGCGGCAAGCAACGCCGCAAGACCGCGGGCTTGGCGAAAACGGTCGAAGAAGGTCAATACAACTTTGAATGTGAGCATTTGATTTTCCTCCACCTCTGGCTTTTTCCTACAACGAAGCTTGGCGGACCGGAAGCGGCGCGTTTCAACCGGCGAGCGGGGCCTACGGGATGTGACAAGAAAATCGGCGCGACCGAGCCAAACAGGCGGACAATCGGATCGCCGAAGTTCACCGGCTAACCGGGGTGGATGCTGCAAATGCAGGGTTTCGTCTCAGGCGCGGCGCGGCGTCGCTGGCTTGGCCGGAGACGAAAGGGTTCGCGAGGACGTCGCTGGCATCGTGGCCTCAGGCGGACAGGCGGCTGTCCTTGCGGGCCTCGCATGTCCGCATCGAAGCGCGGCGCGAGGCTGCCTTTGCTATTCGACGACGATGTCGAGCGTCTCGCCAAAGCTGCGCTCGCCGATACCGTTCACATACATATCCAAGCTGGCGTCGAGCGTGATGCTGTCGCGGCCCCGGAAGCCGGACTTCGGCGTGTAGTACACCACCGTGGCCTTGACGGTCTGCCCCTGGCAATTGCGCCCGGCCGGAATTTTCCACGGCACGCGAGTGACTTCGGCGCTGCCGTTTACCGGCGGGACACGGATCGCCACTCGACCCGGGACGCCGGCCGTGCAGGTTTGCTCGGTCCCGTAGAGACTATAGACGACGCCCCGCTGGCTGGCCTTTATCTTGACGGTGCGGGCCTCGGCTGCTCCGCTGCTGAAAGCCACGGCGACACAGGCGAGGCTTGCAGCCGCCAGGGCGCCGCCGCGGAAAAATCGATAGAATGCAATCTGTAATTTCTGCATGGTTGCACCTCCACCTAGAGGATTTTTCCTTACCATGGAGGCAACCGAGCCGATAGTGGTGAAATATTACAGGGGGCATATTGTATAATTACAATATGAATAAGAAGACCGACGATACCGTAAAGCTAACCCAGATACTTCCTCAAGAAGAACAGCGTGCGTTCCCAGGCGAGCTTCGCGTCGTCGCTGTCGTAGCGGGAGGCGGCCGGGTTGGCGAAGGCGTGGTCGGCGTCGTACCAGTAGATGGTGAGGCGGTCGCCCTTGCCGGCCTCGCGCATGGCCGCCTCGAAGCGGGGCACGATGCCGCCGTTGAGCGACTTGTCGAGCGTGCCGAAATGGCCGAGCACGGGTCCGTTCAGCGCCTTCAGCTCGGCGGCCGACTTGCGCACGAAGCCGTAGAACACGACCGTCGCGTCGACCGGCGTCACCAGCGAGGCGTTGAGCGCCCAGCCGCCGCCGAAACCCCAGCCGAGCACGCCGACCTTGCCGGTCGAGCGCGGATGCCGGCGCAGGAACTCGACCGCGCCGGCGAGCACGTCGGCGGTCTCCGCCATGTCGAGGCCGGCGACCAGGGCGCGCGCCTCGTCGGCGTCCGCCGTGGTGCGGCCGAACAGGTCGGGAGCGAGGACGAGGAAGCCGTCGCGGGCGAGTTCGTCCGCTGCCGCCTTCACCTCGTCGTTGAGGCCCCACCATTCGTGCAGGATGACGAGGCCGGGGGCCTTCGCGGCCTCGGGGAGCGCGAGCACGCCGGCGCCGGCACGCCCGTTCGGCGCGGGAAACGTCACCGGCATCGCCGCGGGGCCGTCGGCACGCGCGGCGCGCGGAAGCGCCGTCCACAGGAGCGTGGCGACGGGCCAGGCGAGCAGCCCGGTGAGGAAGCGGCGGCGCGCCGCCGATCCGCAGGCGGGGCCGGTCGATCCCGGCCGAAACTCGTTCGACATCGAGGTCTCCGCGCCGCTCGGCCGGCGCCCGTTGACCAGGAACGCGTCGCCGGACCTGAGCCGGCCACACAGATGCAAGATCTCCTACACCCAACGCCCGACGCCGTCACGCCACACGAAGAAGCGATCCTGCGGCACGAAAGTCTCGGCGACCGCCGGGTCGAAGTCGGTCGTCATCAGGGTGAGGAGCGCGCGGAAGACGCCGCCATGAGCGACGATCACGCAATCGCCCTCCAGGCTCTCCCAGAACGGCTGGAGCCGCTCGCGCAGCATCGCGTAGCTTTCGCCGCCGGGCGGCAGGAAGTTCCACTTGTCGGCCCTGAGGCTCGCATAGCCGGCCGGGTCGAGGCCGCGGATCTCCTTGTAGGTGTAGCCCTCGTAGCGGCCGAAGGTCACCTCCTTGAGGCGCGGCTCGATCTCGTAGGCCGCCGGGTCGAGGCCGAGTTCCCGGCGCACCGCCTCCATGGTGCGGCGGCAGCGGCCGAGCGGGCTCGCCACATAGCGCAGGCGCGCCGGGGCGAGGCCGAGCCGGCCGAGTTCCTCCGCCAGAACGCGCCCGTTGCGCCGCGCCTGTTCCTCGCCGAGCGGGTTGAGCGGGATGTCCTGCGCGCCCTGCAGGCGCCGCTCGGCGTTCCAGGCGGTCTCGCCGTGGCGGATGTGGATCAGGGTCTCGAGGGCCATGCGGATCCGTCGGTCAACAAGGATCGGGCGACAGAGGCGCCGGGGGCAAGAATAGGGCGCCGATACGGAAGGCCCAGCCGGTCAGTCCTTGACGACCGAGATGTCCGGCGCGTCCACCGCCTTCATGCCGACCACATGGTAGCCGGCATCCACATGGCAGATCTCGCCGGTCATGCCGCGCGACAGGTCGGAGAGAAGATAGAGCCCGCTGTCGCCAACCTCCTCGATCGTCACGGTGCGCTTCAGCGGCGCGTTGTACTCGTTCCATTTCAGGATGTAGCGGAAGTCGCCGATGCCGGAGGCGGCGAGCGTCTTGATCGGGCCGGCCGAGATCGCGTTGACGCGGATGCCCTTGCCGCCGAGATCGACCGCCAGGTAGCGCACCGAGGCTTCGAGCGCGGCCTTGGCGACGCCCATCACGTTGTAATGCGGCATCACCTTCTCGGCGCCGTAATAGGTGAGCGTCAGGATGGAGCCGCCGTTCGGCATCAGCCTCTCGGCGCGCTGGGCGACCGCGGTCAGGCTGTAGACCGAGATCAGCATGGTCCTGGTGAAGTTGCCCTCCGTCGTGTCGACGTAGCGGCCGGTCAGCTCGTCCTTGTCGGAGAAGGCGATGGCGTGCACCACGAAGTCGATCGTGCCCCACAGCCGCTCGACCTCGGCGAACACGGCATCGACCGTCGCCGGGTCGGTCACGTCGCAATGGCCGGCGACGCGCGCGCCGATCTCCTGGGCGAGCGGCTCGACGCGCTTGCGCAAGGCGTCGCCCTGATAGGTCAGCGCGATCTCGGCGCCCGCCTGCGCGGCGGCCTTGGCTATACCCCAGGCGATCGATCGGTTGTTGGCGACGCCCATGATGAGCCCGCGCTTCCCCGTCATCAGCCCGCCAGTCGAGGCCATCTCTTCAAGCCCTTCCATCCATACGGCGCGCCCCGTATCGCACAGCCGCACGCGCACCCGCAAGGTCACCGGGTCCGGGCGGCGGACACATAGAGTCCAGCGAATTCTCCGCCCGGTCACCGGACTGTCGACGCCGCGCGCCGCCCGCGCCTATGATCGCAGCCATGACCACGCCGCGCCGCCTGCCCTCGCCCGACCTGATCCGACGCTTCGCCGCCATCGTGGGCGAGGCCAATGCGCTGAGCGCGCCGCACGACATCGAGGGCTATCTGGTCGAGTGGCGCGACCTCTACCGGGGCGTGACGCCGCTCGTGCTCAGGCCGGGCACCACCGCCGAGGTGGCGGCGATCCTCCGGCTCGCGAACGAGACCGGGACGGCGATCGTGCCGCAGGGCGGCAACACCGGGCTCGTCGGCGCGCAGGTGCCCGACACGAGCGGCGCGGAGATCGTGCTCTCGCTGAAGCGGCTCGACCGCATCCGCGCGATCGACCCGGACAGCAACACGATCACGGTCGAGGCCGGCGTGGTGCTGGCGCGGGTGCAGGACGCGGCCGACGCGGTCGACCGGCTCTTTCCGCTGAGCCTCGGCAGCGAGGGGAGCTGCACCATCGGCGGCAACCTGTCGAGCAATGCGGGCGGCACGGGCGTGCTCGCCTACGGCAACGCCAAGGAGCAGGTGCTCGGCCTCGAAGTCGTGCTCGCCTCCGGCGAGGTGATCGACGGGCTCCGGGCGCTGCGCAAGGACAATGCCGGCTACGACCTGAAGCAGCTCTTCCTCGGCACCGAGGGCACGCTCGGCGTGATCACTGCGGCGGTGCTGAAGCTGCAGCCGAAGCCGAAGGCGATCGAGGTCGCCTATGTGGGCGTCGCCGATCCGGCCGCCGCGGTCGCGCTCCTCGCCCGCGCGCGCGGGCGGGCGGCGTCGCAGCTCACCGCCTTCGAGCTGATGCCGCGCCTGCTCGTCGAATGGGCGGTGCGGTACATGCCCAACACGCGCGATCCGCTCGCCACGCCGGCGCCCTGGTATGTGCTGATCGAGCTCTCCGTCGGCAGCGGCGCGGCGGAGGGGCGCGCGCTGATGGAGCTGATCCTCGAAGGCGCGGTCGAGGACGGGCTCGTGCTCGACGCGACGCTCGCGGAGAGCGTGGCGCAGGCGAACGCCTTCTGGCGCCTCCGCCACGATCTCTCCGAGGTGCAGAAATTCGAGGGCGGCTCGATCAAGCACGACGTGGCGGTGCCGGTGTCGCGCGTGCCCGACTTCATAGAGGAGGGCATGGCGCTGACGGCCGCGATGGTGCCCGGCTGCCGGCCCGTCCCGTTCGGTCATCTCGGCGACGGCAACATCCACTTCAACGTCAGCCAGCCGGTCGGCGCGGACAAACAGGCCTTCCTCGCCCTGTGGGAGCCGATGAACGAGGCGATCCACGGTCTCGTCGCCCGCTACGACGGGTCGATCGCCGCCGAGCACGGGGTCGGGCGGCTGAAGCGGGACCTGCTGCCGACGGTGCGCTCGGCCGTCGAGATGGCGGTGATGCGCCGCCTCAAGGCCGCGCTCGACCCGAACGGCATCCTCAACCCCGGCCGGGTGTTGCCGATCGCGGACGACGGCTGACCCAGTATAGCAGGCTTTCTTCGGCCGATGGACGGCGGCCCTTCGGCCAAGGTGGCCCGTTCAGAAGAGATCGAGCTGTCGGTCGCGCTTCGCGCCGGCGGCGGTGCGCTTCGCGCGTGCGGCCGGCGCCGCCTCGGCGGCGGGCGGCGGAGCATCGCGCGGCGGCGCGTCTTTCCCGGCGGCCGGCGCGGCGGCGAGCGGCTCGCTCAGCGGCGCGACGAGGCTTTTGTCGTCGTTGACGACCCGGTTGACGCGTTCGGAAACCGGCACCGCTTCGAAGAAATCCTCCGGCACCGGCTTCAGGAGCGCGAGCGCCTCCCGGGCGCCGACATTGGCCGTGTCGAGCCAGGCGTCGTAGTCCTCGGGGCTCACCACGGCGGGCATGCGGTCGTGCACGGGGGCGAGCGTCCGGTTCGCCGCCGTGGTGATGATGGCGGCGGTGTCGATCTCGGAGCCGTCGGCGCCGAGCCAGGTTTCCCACAGGCCCGCGAAGCCGACCAGGCCGGACACGGGGCGGATGTGGTAAGGCTGCTTGCGGCCGTTCGGCAGCTTCTGCCACTCGTAGAAGCCGGAGGCCGGGATCAGGGCGCGGCGATGCCGCAGCGCGCCGCGGAAGGCCGGTTTGTCGGCGACGCTCTCGACGCGCGCGTTGATCATCAGCGGCAGCGTCTTCGGGTCCTTGCACCAGGACGGCAAAAGGCCCCAGCGGACCAGCATGAAGCGGCGCTCGCCTTGGCTCGGCGCGACGATCGCGATCGGCTGCGTCGGCGCGATGTTCCAGCGGCCCGGAAAATTCGGATTGTCCACATACCGGAAGAGCCGCCGGACTTCCTCGGGCGTCGCGGTCAAGGTGTAGCGTCCGCACATGCCGTTCAGCTCGCTTTCCGTCGGGAGACGTGGGGCATTGCACCGGCGCACGACCCGAGCAGCTCGGGGACGCGCTTGCCGTTCGACCGGCCGATGGCCCGCCGCAGCGTTATCAATTCACGTAAGTCAATTTGAAACTCCTCCACATTTAGTTTGTCGGCTCCGACGGTAACAGGTGCATTCCCATGTTGGCGAGCCGAGAGGTGGCAGAGGACGACCGGCACGACCGGTTCGCGCCGGCTGTTCTGGCCGCGGCCAACATCCACCCGGTGACCCGGCTGGCGACCGACTATCTGAACCATTTCAACGACGTCGTGATGGTGCTCGAGCTCATCGCGGACATGCCGGACTGCCGCGACGACGTGCTCGCCTGGCGCCCCTTGAGCTATCCGGCCTATTTCGCCGCCTCGCATTTCCGCGAGCGCGATCTCGCCATCGCGGCCTATGCGTCGGTCGAGCCGGCGCTGAGGGAGCGCTTCGAGGACATGGTGGCGGAGCTCGACGCGACCGTGATCGAGGCGCGGCACGTGCTCGAGGCGGGCGACCCGGCCGATCCGGAGTCGGCGGCGCTTCTCGCCTCGCTGGTGTTCGAGCGGCTGAAGCCGCTGATCTCCGAGCTCGGCGGCCTCATCAACGGCTCCGCCCCGCCCGAGGCCGTGCCGTTCGACCCGGACGCCCACGAGGCGCAGGACGAGGTCGACCGCCTGTTCGGGTGATCCCACGCGGTCCCCGCGCGACGCCGGTTGCGGCCGGAGGGCGGGACGGCCAAGATCCCCGCATGACCGCCACGGCCTTCGCCCACAAGCCCCATATCGTGCTCGGCGTCAGCGTCAGCGTCTGGCGCGGCGGCGAGGTTCTGCTCGTGCGCCGCGGGCGCGATCCCGGGCGCGGCCTGTGGGCGCCGGTCGGCGGCCGCGTGGAGTTCGGGGAAACGACCCGCGCGGCGGCTGTGCGCGAGGTCAGGGAGGAGACGGGCGTCACCTGCGCGCTTGCCGGGCTGTCCGACATTCGCGACCTCGTCTTCCGCGGCGCCGACGGCGGCATCGCCGGCCATGTGGCGCTCGCCGTGTTCGCGGCGCGCTGGGTCGCAGGCGAGGCCGCGGCCGGCGACGACGCCGACGCGGTCGCCTGGGTCGCGGCGGATCGGCTCGCGGACGGCACGGCCGGGCTCGACCTCGTCGAGGGCGTCGTCCCCTATATCCTGGCGACCCGCACGCTCGCCGGCCCCTGAGGCGGCGACCCGTGGCGCTCGGGACGGCAAATCGGCTATGGATGGGCCGCCGGCGGAGGCGTGTGCAAGGAATGGCGATGCGGGTCCAGACGGAGGCGAGGCGGGCATGCGGCGGTCCGGGCGCGGCGCGCGGATGGCGGCACGGCGTACTGGCGCTCGCGGCGGTCGTCGCGGTGCTGCAAGGGGCGCCGGCGCGCGCCCTGCCCGGCGACCCGCCCTACGAGGAACAGCTGCTTCGCCTCGCCGAGATCCTCGGCGGCCTGCATCACCTGCGCCCGCTGTGCGGCTCCAACGAGGGGCAGCTCTGGCGCGACAAGATGAACGCCCTCATCACCGCCGAGGAGCCCTCGCCCGAACGCAAGCGCCGCATCGTCGAGCGCTTCAACACGAGCTACCGGTCGCTCGCCGAGATCCATCGCACCTGCACGCCGGCGGCGACGGAGATCATCGAGCGCTACCTTTCCGAGGGCGGCAAGCTGACCCGCGAGATCGTGGTGCGCTACGGCAGGCCATGATGTGGACGAACTTCACATTCATATTTACCAAGGCTATAGATAGTTTAACGTTCATTAACGTTGTGACGAAGTTAACCGAGCCCGTGGCGGCGCGGCATGTTAGTGGGTGTCGAGCTGCTGTGAATGAAATTGCACAATGGCCGGCGGTTCGCCCCGCGACGTGACGCCCGGTCCACCGGGGCGGCGCCCGCGGGATCGGACGGAGAAGCCTCTTTTTTGAGACGGGACAGAGCATGCTCGACGATCAAGCCAGGGAAGAGTTCGAGAGCGAGATCGCTGACAAGAAGCGTGCTGCCTACGAAATCGTCGCCGACGCCATGGCTGACGCGGAAGCCGAAGGCATCGAGCGCGACATCGTGACCCAGGCCGCCTTGTTCGCCGTGATGACCGACCTCGTCTCCCGCTATGGCGAGAGCGCTGTCGCGGGCCTTGCCGAGAAGCTGCAGGATCGCGTGCTCGGGGGCGAGTTCACGCTGAGCCGGACCGTGCAGTAACGGCCGCGCCGCGCGCCGGCGTTAACCCGCACATGTAAATCCCCGTTTACCTCTGCCCGATCAGCACGGCACCGAGGCGGGCGATGATGAGCCCGCCGAACAGGACCAGGATGCCGCCCGCGATCTGGTTGATCCGTTCGAGCGCGCGGTCGGTCATGCGGTCGCGCACGGTGGCGACCAGGCTCGCGACGAAAAACCACCACGCCGCCCCGCCGATCAGCACGCCGAGCACGAGCAGCGTCGCGCCCACATAGTCGCCGGGCTCGGGCGCGAGGTCGCCCATCGAGCCGAACACGGCGAAGAAGCCGAGCACCGTCGCCGGGTTGGTGACGGTCATGCCGAAGCTCGCGAAGGCCGTCCCGAGCACGGAGTCCTGCTTGGCGTTCGGGTCCTCGAGATGGGGATGCATGGTGAAGATGCGGACGCCGAAAATGATCAGCATCAACCCGCCGGCGAGCTGGAAAGCATGGCTGTAGCCCTCGATGAGGCGGGCGACGGCGGTGATGCCGTAGGCGGCCATGGCGGCGAACAGCACATCGGCGACGACCGCGCCGAGCCCGGCCGCCAGCCCGGCGAAGAAGCCGCGCCGGAAGGCGAGCTGGATGCACATGATGTTGACCGGGCCGATCGGGGCGGAAAACAGGACGCCGATGCCTGCCCCCTTGATGAGCAATGTGAAATCCAGCACGCCTGCCCCTTCTCCGCCGTTTGCGACTATCTAGGGCGAGACGGGCGCGTCGGACAATCGGTTCCGTTCCGCTACGGCGGCCGGCCGGCGGCGGGCCGCAGGTCGCGACCCGACCTTCAGGCCGCCCGCCCCGCCCCGGCCAAGTCCTTCACGACCGCGACCAGGGGGGCGAGGTCGAAGATCGTCTCCCCTTCCCGGCCGATCGGGAGGAGCGGCAGGATGGCCTCGGCGAGCGGGCGCAGTCCCGCGCCGAGCGCCTCGACCGGAATGCCGCGGCGGTGCACGGCCCAGGTCGCGCAGACGGTCTCCAGCGTGACGACGGTCCAGGCCGGCGCGAGGCTCCTGACCGTCTCGGCGACCGACTGCGGTGCGTTGCCGGCGACGTCCTCGACCCCGTCGTCGAGTTGCCCCGAATAGCCGAGGAGCGCGGGATGGGCGGCCTGGCGGACCGCGCCCACATGCGCGCCGGCGAGATGGCCGAGATTGAGGAACTGCACGCCGCCGATCGCGCCCGGCTCGCTCGCGAGGCTCGTCGGCAGGCCGGTGAAGCCCGGCCACTGGATCTTGTGGATGCGCTGGCCGGCGGCCTCGATCACCTTGGCGAGGGCCTGCCGGAGCGTGTCCAAGGCGAGGCAGCAGGCGCTCGTCTCCATGTTGCCGTGGGAGAGGAAGGCCCCCGTGGCGGTGTCGATCATGGGATTGTCGCAGGCGGCCGAGAGCTCCGCCTCGAAGATGGCTTCCGCGAAGTCGTAGGCTGCCTCGGCGGCGCCGTGGATCTGCGGGATGCAGCGGAAGCTCAGCGGATCCTGCAGGAAGCGCGCCTCGCCCGGCTCCCACAGGCGGCTCTCGGCGAGCGCCGCGCGGAGCGCCCGGCCGGTGCGGATCTGGCCGGGCTGGCCGCGCGCCAGGTCCACCTCCTCGCGCCAGCTGCGGAGGTTGCCGCGAAAGCCCTCCATCGAGAGGGCGCCGGCGCGCGTCGCCGCGTCGAGGAGGGCCCGGGTCTCGGCGAGCGCCAGCGCGGCCTCGGCGAGCATGAGGCTGTTGGAATTGAGGAGCGACAACGCTTCCTTGGCGGCGAGCGCGCCGACCGGCGCCGGGCCCGCGCCGCCGGGGCCGACGCCCGCCTTGCCGAGGAGCGGCACCGCGAGCTGACTCATCGCCACGATGTCGGAGGCGCCGACCGAGCTGCCGAGCCGGGCGGCCGGCAGATCGTCGGCCTCAAGACGCGCGAGCAGGCTTTCCGCCAGTTCGAGCCGGACGCCGGAGCGGCCGCGCGCGAAGAGCGCGAGCTGGATCGCGAGCGCGCCCCGGACCACCTCCGGCGCGGCGTTCGGGCCGGGCGCCATGGTGGCGTGGGCGGTGATCATCAGCCCGTTGTAGCGGGCGATGGCGGCGCGATCGACGGCGAAGTCCTTCTGGCTGCCGACCCCGGTGGTGATGCCGTAGGCCGGGATGCCGGCATCCACCAGGCGGTCCACCACCGCGCGCGCGTCGCGGATCGCCGCCCGGCCCTGCGCCGACAGGACGACACCGGCCTCGCCGCGCGCGATCGCCACGACCTCGCCGAGCGTGAGCGGCGCCTCGCCGAGCGCGATGATCGGACGGTCCGGCGGGCTCATGCGCGCGCCTCGCCCTGCCGGGGGCCGCGGCCGAGCCGCGGAGCCGCCCGCTGCACGCAGTGTCCGAGCTCGTCCATGCCGTCCCCCTTCAGCCACGTCGACAGCTTACCCGCCGGTCCGGGGCGCCGCTACCGTCGGCCGGGAGCTCGGGCGCGCGCCGGCACGAAGGCGCGGCCGAAGGCCGAGGCGACGGTTTCGCCGGCTCTTCCGGTCGGCTAGACTCCGCGGTCGAAACGTCACGCCGAACCCCAGGATCCGCCATGCCAGCAGCAGCGCCGTTCATGCAAGGCCGGAGCCGTCCCCTCGCCCTCGCCGTCGGCGGCCTCGCCGCGCTCGCTCTCTTGATGGCCGTGCCCGGCCGGGCGGCGGCGCCGATGGACAAGAAGGTCGAGACGCAGCGGATCGTGGTCGATCCGGCGAAGAAGCCTGCGCCGGAACTGCACAAGGGCGTGGAGGGCCTCCCGCCGCTCGTCGCCAAGGCGCGCGAACGCATCCTCGCCGCCGCCTATTCGGGCGATCTCGCCGAGCTGAAGAAGGTGATGCAGCAGAACGAGACGCTGCCGAGCCTGTCGGTCAACGAGACCGGCGACCCGGTCGACTACCTGAAGAGCCAGTCGGGCGACGGCGAGGGGCGCGAGGTGCTGGCGATCCTCACCGACGTGATGGAGGCGGGCTATGCGCGGGTCGGCGCCGGCACGCCGGCCGAGATGTATGTCTGGCCCTATTTCGCCGCGATCCCGATCGAGGGCCTGGAGCCGCCGCAGCTCGTCGAACTCTACAAGATCGTCACCTCGTCGGACTACGACGAGATGAAGACGGCCAACAAATATCTCTTCTACACGGTCGGCATCGGCCCGGACGGGACCTGGCACTATTTCAAGATCGCCGACTGAGCGGCGCGGCTCACGGGAAGCGCGCCGCCGCGCCGGTCACTGGAAGCGCACCGCCTCGCCGGTGCCGGGGGCGACGAGTTCGCCCTCCCACATCACCTTGCGCCCGCGCACGATCGTGCCGACCGGCCAGCCCGTGACGCTCATGCCGTCATAGGGCGTCCAGGCGGATTTGGAGGCGGACCAGGCATTGGTGATCGTCTCGGTGCGCTTCAGGTCGACCACGGTCAGGTCGGCGTCGTAGCCGACCGCGATCCGCCCCTTGCCGGCGATGCCGAAGAGCCGCTGCGGCCCGTGGCTCGTCATGTCGACGAAGCGCTCGATGGTCAGCCGCCCCTTCGCCACATGGTCGAGCATGACCGGCACGAGCGTCTGCACGCCCGGCATGCCCGAGGGCGAGGCCGGATAGGGCTTCGCCTTCTCGGCCAGCGTGTGGGGCGCGTGGTCGGAGCCGACGATGTCGGCGACGCCCTGCTCGACGCCCCACCAGCAGCCCGCCCGGTGGCCGGCGTCGCGCACCGGCGGGTTCATCTGCAGGAGCGTGCCGAGCCGGCCGTAGTCGTCCGCCGAAAGGGTCAGGTGATGCGGCGTCACCTCCACGGAGGCGATGTCCTTGTGCTCCGCGAGGAAGCGCATCTCCTCAGCTGTCGAGATGTGCAGCACGTGGATCGCCGCGTGCACCTCGCGCGCGATCCTGACCAGTCGCCGGGTCGAGGAGAGCGCGGCCTCGGCGTCGCGCCAGACCGGATGCGAGGACGGGTCGCCTTGAACGCGCAGGTCCTTGCGTTCCTCAAGGCGATACTCGTCCTCGGAGTGGAACGCGGCGCGGCGGCGGGTGCGGCGCAGGATCTCGGTCACGCCGGCGTCGTCGGCGACGAGCAGGTCGCCGGTGGACGACCCCATGAACACCTTGATGCCGGCGGCGCCGGGGAGCCGCTCGAGCTCCGCCACATGCGCGGCATTGGCATGCGTGCCGCCGACCCAGAAGGCGAAGTCGCAATGCATGCGGTGGCGGGCGAGCGCGAGCTTGTGGGCGAGCGCCTCCGGCGTCGTGGTGAGCGGCACGGTGTTGGGCATCTCGAACACCGCCGTGACGCCGCCGAGCACCGCCGCGCGCGACCCGCTCTCCAGGTCCTCCTTGTGGACGAGGCCGGGCTCGCGGAAATGCACCTGCGTGTCGATCACGCCCGGCAGCACATGCAGGCCGCGGCAGTCGATCGTCTCGCCGGCTGACGACGGCGCGATCGAGCCGAGCGCGGCGATGCGGCCGGCGCGGATGCCCACGTCGCGCTCGCCGCGGCCGTCGTGATTGACCACCGTGGCGTTCTTCAGCACGAGGTCGAAGGTCTCGCTCATGGTCTCCCCCACGGCTCTGCCGGCGCGCGGCCGGCCTCGTCCGACATAGCCGTCCGGGGCGGCCGCGAAAAGCCGGAACTTCGCCGGCGCGGGGGTTCGCCCGCATCGCCGGTTGTCTGCGCGCGGCCGAGACCCTAGCTTCAGGGCCGAGGGGACCAAACCAATGCCGATCACCAGACTGGCCGGACGGGGCGTCGTCGCCGTCGAGGGACCCGACGCCGTCGGCTTCCTGCAGGGATTGATCACCAACGACGTGGAGGCGCTGGCGCCGGGCGCCGCCCGCTTCGCCGCGCTGCTCACCCCGCAGGGCAAGATCCTGTTCGACTTCATCGCCCTGCGCGGGCCCGACGGCTTCGCGCTCGACACGGCCGCCGCGCTCGCCCCCGATCTCGCCAAGCGCCTTCGCTTCTACAAGCTGCGCGCCAAGGTGGAAATCGCCGACCGGTCGGACGCGCTCGCCGTGCTGGCGGGCTGGGGCGACGCCCCCGCCCCGGCCGGCGCCTTTGCCGATCCGCGCCTCCCCGCGCTCGGCTGGCGCGCCATCGTCCCGGTGGCCGAGGCGGCCGGGCTGCCGGCGGACGAGGCGGCCTATCGCGCCCACAGGATCGCGCTCGGTGTGCCCGAGGGCGGCGAGGACTTCGCCCATGGCGATGCCTTCCCGCACGACGCCAACATGGACGACCTCGCCGGCGTCGACTTCGCCAAGGGCTGCTATGTGGGCCAGGAGGTGGTGAGCCGCATGAAGCACCGCGGCACCGCGCGCCGCCGCGTGCTCACCGCGACGGGCGCCTCGCCCCTGCCGCCGGCCGGGACCGCCGTCACGGCCGGCGGCAAGCCGATCGGCGCGGTCGGGTCGAGCGCCGGCACGCGAGGGCTCGCGCTCGTCCGCATCGACCGCGCCAAGGCGGCCATGGACGAGCGGATCCCGATCGAGGCAAACGGCCTCGCCCTCGCGCTCGCGCTCCCCGCCTATGCGCGCTTCGGATTTCCGGCCGAGGCCGCGGCCGACTGATCGAAAGGCGGTGCTGGCGGTTCTCCACCGGACCGGCTATCCCTCGGAAGGTCACGCGCGGAACCCGTTCGATGCCTCAATCCGGTGAGCCGCCGCGCGCCTGGCAGCGCATGCTGTCCGGCCGCCGGCTCGATCTCCTCGATCCGTCTCCCTTCGATATCGAGATCGAGGATATCGCCCATGGGCTGTCCCGCGTCGCGCGCTGGAACGGCCAGACGCGCGGCCATCACGCTTTCTCGGTCGCGCAGCACTCGCTCGTCGTGGAGGAGATCGCGCTGCGCTACGAACCGGGGCTGAACCCGACCGAGCGGCTCATGGTGCTGCTGCACGACGCGCCCGAATATGTCATCGGCGACATGATCTCCCCGTTCAAGGCGGTGATGGGCGGCGCCTACAAGGAGGTCGAGCAGCGGCTGCAGGCGGCGATCCACCTGCGCTTCGGCCTGCCGCCCAAGGTGCCGGAGCCCCTGCACAAGCTCCTGAAGCGCGCCGACGGCGTCTCGGCCTATTTCGAGGCGGTCGAGCTCGCCGGCTTCTCGCACGAGGAGGCCGACCGGATCTTCGGCCGGCCGAAGGGCTTCGGGCCGCGCCTCGCGTTGGAGCCCTGGGCGACGGAGGACGCGCAGGCGCGCTATCTCGCCCGCTTCGGCGCCCTCGGCGGGGCGAAGCCGAAGCGCTGACGCGGCGGCCGGCCCTTGCGGAAGCCATGCCCCGGTGAAAATGCCGAGGAATGCATTATCTTGCCTGTCGCGAATCCACCGGGGGAGCCTCGTCATGACCGCCATCCACGTCTGCTCGCTCTCCCGCCTCGCCGTCACGGTCGAGGCGGTCGGCGCGAGCCATGTGGCGACGCTGATCAATGCCGGGACCGCCGTGCAGCGCCCGAGCCGGATCCGCCCCGAGAACCACCTCTTCCTCGGCTTCAACGACATCATCGAGCCGACCGAGGGACTGACGCCGCCGGCCGAGGAGCATGTGCGCCAGCTGCTCGACTTCGTGGTCGCCTGGGACCGGCAGGAGCCGATGGTGATCCATTGCTGGGCGGGTGTCAGCCGGTCGACCGCCGGCGCCTTCATCGCCGCCTGCCGGCTGCATCCCGAGCGCGACGAAGCCGACATCGCCGGCGAGATCCGCGCGCGCTCGCCCTCGGCGACGCCGAATCTCCGCCTCGTCAGCATCGCCGACCAGGTGCTCGACCGGCAGGGCCGCATGATCGACGCGGTGCGCGCGATCGGCCGCGGGCGGGACGCGTTCGAGGGCGACCCCTTCTCGCTCGCCGTCACGGTGTGACGGCATGGAGGCCGGGCATCTCCTTGAGATCGGCCTCAACGCCGCCATCGTGGCGGTCGACGGGGACGATCCGCTCGTCCTCTCGGTCCGGCTCGACCCGCGCGGCGAGGATGCGCTGCCGTCCGGCCCGTTTTCTCCCCTCGCCCACCGCACCCTGGAGATCGGGCTGCGCGCCTGGGTCGAGGCGCAGACTGCGCTGAAGATCGGCTATGTGGAGCAGCTCTACACCTTCGGCGACCGCGGCCGGCTCGCCCGCGCGGAAGACCACGACCCGCATGTGGTGTCGATCGGCTATCTCGCGCTCGCCCGGCCGTCGCGGGAGGCGCTCGACCGCATCGCCGAGAGCGGAGCGGCATTCCGCCGCTGGTACGACTATTTCCCCTGGGAGGACACCCGTTCGGGGCGCCCTCCCCTGATCGACGCCTCGATCCTGCCGGCGATGCGAAGCTGGGCCGCCGCGCCGCCGCTGCCTCACGAGGCGCTGCGCCCGCTCGGCCGCAAGGAGCGGCTCAGGCTTTTCTTCGGCGAGGACGGCACGCCCTGGGACGAGGAGAAGGCGCTGGAGCGCTACGAGCTTCTCTATGAAGCCGGCCTCGTCGAGGAATCCCGCCGCGACGGGCGCGGCGACGGCCCGGTGCCGCCCGGGCTCGGCCTGCCCATGCGCTTCGACCACCGGCGCATCCTGGCGACCGCGATCTCGCGGCTCCGCGCGAAGCTCAAATACCGGCCGGTCGTGTTCGAGCTGATGCCGGAGAGCTTCACCCTCACCGCCCTGCAACGGACCGTCGAGGCGATCACCGGGCGGCATCTGCACAAGCAGAATTTTCGCCGCCTCGTCGACCAGGGCGCGCTGGTGGAGCCGACCGGCGAGGCGACCGCGGAGACCGGCGGGCGCCCCGCCCAGCTCTTCCGCTTCCGCCGCGAGGTGCTGCAGGAGCGGCCGGCGCCCGGTCTCCGGCTCGGCGGGCGCTCCTGACCGGTCAACGGCCCGCGCGCGGGGGCTTGACCCGGCCCCAACGGCAAGGTGCATGGACGAAGCCCCAACCAGGAGCGAAACCCATGACGCTGACGAAGTTCGCCGCCATCCTGACGCTCACCCTCGTCCCGGCCGCCGTGCTCGCCCAGGGCATGCAGCATGGCGGGCACATGATGGGCCACGGCGCCGCCGCCGACACCGAGGCGACCAAGGCCTACAAGGACGCCAACATGGCCATGCACCAGGCCATGGAGATCGACTATTCGGGCGATGCCGACGTCGACTTCGTGCAGGGCATGATCCCGCATCACCAGGGCGCCATCGCCATGGCCAAGGTGGTGCTCCGCTACGGCAAGGACGCGGAGACGCGCAAGCTCGCGGAAGGGATCATCAAGGACCAGGAGCGCGAGATCGCCGAGATGCAGGCCTGGCTGAAGGCGAAAGGCGCGCAGTAAGGCTGCGGCTTCGTCTCCCGCGCGGAAGACGATCGCGCGGAGACAAATCCGGCGCGGCGGAAAGCAGAAGGGGCGCCAACGGCGCCCCTGCATTTTCGTCAGACCGGTGTGACACAGGCCGGCGCCGGCCTCACTGCGGCTTCGGATCGGTCGGCTTCGGCTCCACGAGGGCCGACGGGGCGGTCGGTTCTTCCTTGAAGCCGTCCTTCAGCTTCTTCTCGATCCGCGCCAGGTCCTCGGGCTCCGGCTTCAGGTCGCGCGCATGGCGCCACTGGAAGCCGGCCTCGAGTTCGCGCCCGACACGCCAATAGGCGTCGCCCAAATGATCGTTGATGACCGGATCCTCCGGCTTCAGCAGCACGGCGCGTTCGAGCTCGCGCACCGCGTCGTCGTAGCGGCCGAGCTTGTAGTAGGCCCAGCCGAGGCTGTCGACGATGTAGCCGTCGTCCGGCTTCAGCTCGACCGCCTGCTTCACGAAGTCGAGGCCCTTGTCCAGGTTGACGCCCATGTCGATCCACGAATAGCCGAGATAATTGAGGATCTGCGGCTCGTTCGGGTTGAGGTCGAGGGCCTTGAAGAAGTCGGCCTCGGCGAGCGGCCACTGCTTCGTCCGCTCGTAGGCGACCGCGCGGTTGAAGTACAGCGTCCAGTCGTTCTTGGTCGGCTTTTCGACGAGGGCGATGGCGCGCGAATAGCTCTCCGCGGCCTCGGCGTATTTCTTGTTGGCGCGCAGCACGTCGGCGAGGGCGACGATGGCCTCGACGTCGTTCGGGCTCTTCGAGACGCTCGATTCGAGCGCCGCGCGCGCCTGGTCGAAGTTGCTGAGAAGATTGTAGTAACGGCCGATCGTGATATCGACCATCGGGCGCAGTCGCGACGTGTTCGGGATGCGCTGCAGGGTGTCGAGCGCCTTCTGGTAGTTCCTCAGCTGGCCGTGCACGCCCGCGAGCGAGATGAGCGGCAGCTCCGCCTTCGGATCGAGCCACAGGCCGAGCTGGATGTAGATGGCGGCCGCCTCCTCGTTGCCGCCCTCGCGGCCGAGCAGCGAGCCGAGGCCGTAGAGGAACTCGGTGGCGCCGGCCGACGCCGAGTTGATCAGCGGCGCCGGCTGCTTGCCGGCCGCGATCTCCTCCTTCAGCTCGTTGATGAGCGGATGGTCGGGGATGATCTTCTCGAAATTCTCCAGCACACCGGCCGCCTCGAGCGGCTTGCCGTTGCGCGCGAGCGAGCGGGCATAGGCGTCGGTGACCCGGAGCGCGTTCTGATCGCTCTTGTAGGCGGCGGCGAGGCGCTTCAGAGCCTCCGCCTTGCGGCCGGCCAATTCGGCGATCAGGCCCGCGTTGAAGTTGCGGAACACGGCGTACATGTCCGGGCCGGACAGCTTGTCCACGGCCTTGATGGCGCCGTCCGGATCGTTCTGGCCGGCATAGGTCCAGGCGATCATCATGGCGGCGGTCAGGTCGGAGACCGGCCGCGTCGCCATCTGGGAGAACTGCGCGCGGGCGCGCTCGTACTGGCCGCGGCGGACGAGGTCGACGCCGAGCGTCAGCCGGGCGAGCTGGTTGCCCTTGTCGCGCTGGACGATTCGCTCGGCGAGCGGCAGCGCGTCGGCGACCCGGCCGTCGGCGAGGAGCAGCGGGAAGGTGCGCTCGATCAGCACCGAGCTGGTCGGATCGGCGGCGAGCGCCTCGCGGTAGTATCCGGCCGCGCTCTCGATGTCGCGCAGCTGCCCGGCCATGCGTCCGGCCAAGTAGTTGCCGGAAAAGGAGGTGGCATAACCGAAGCTCGGCACCTTTTCGGTGCTGGCCTTGACTTCCGCATGCGCCTGGCCGGCAAGGAAAAGGCCGGAAGCCAGCGCCACAGCGGCGGCGGACCGGACCCGACGCGCGGGAGACCAGCGGAAGGCGGGCGATTTCGCTATCATCAAGACGTGCTCCGGGGGCCATCGAGGCCGAACAGCCGATCGTGCCGGCAGGGATCGCGCGGGAGGATGGCGGGTTTGCGGCGCCGCCTCAAGAGTTTTCGTGGCCGCGGCCGAGGCCCCGAGGGAACGGCGCAGCCTCGAAGCCGTTCACAATCGCCTTGCAAGCCGAGGCGTGACGTTGCATTGCAGCGAGGTCCGTTCTCGCGCGGGGCGGCAAGGTTCAGGGAGAACGTCGATGGCGAAGTGGGTTTACGCGTTCGGCGACGGCAAGGCCGAGGGCACGGCGGGCATGAAGAACCTGCTCGGCGGCAAGGGCGCCAACCTCGCCGAGATGTCGAACCTCGGCCTCCCCGTCCCACCCGGCTTCACCATCTCGACCGAGGTCTGCACCTATTTCTACGCCAACGGCCAGCGCTATCCCGACGAGCTTCAAGGCGCCGTGGACGCCGCGCTCGCCGAGGTCGGCCGGCTCGCGGGGCGCCGCTTCGGCGATCTCGACACCCCGCTGCTCGTCTCGGTGCGCTCCGGCGCCCGCGCCTCCATGCCGGGCATGATGGACACGGTGCTCAATCTCGGCCTCAACGACGAGACGGTCGTGGCGGTGGCGCGCTCGGCCGACGACGAGCGCTTCGCCTATGACAGCTACCGGCGCTTCATCACCATGTACTCCGACGTGGTGATGGGCCTGCCGCACCATCACTTCGAGGAGATCCTCGAAACCTACAAGGACGACAACGGCTACACGCTCGACACCGACCTGACCGCGGCGGACTGGAAGCGGCTCATCGTCGACTACAAGGCGCTGGTCGAGCGCGAGCTCGGCAAGCCGTTCCCGCAGGATCCGCGCGAGCAGCTCTGGGGCGCGATCGGCGCCGTCTTCTCGAGCTGGATGAACGCGCGCGCCATCACCTATCGCAAGCTGCACGAGATCCCGGAAAGCTGGGGCACGGCGGTCAATGTGCAGGCGATGGTGTTCGGCAACATGGGCGAGACGTCCGCGACCGGCGTCGCCTTCACGCGCAATCCCTCCACCGGCGAGAAGGCGCTCTACGGCGAGTTCCTGGTCAACGCCCAGGGCGAGGACGTGGTCGCCGGCATCCGCACCCCGCAGGACCTGACCGAGGCGGCGCGGCAGGGCTCCGGCTCGGAGCGGCCCTCGCTGGAGGTGCTGATGCCGGACGCGTTCGGCCAGTTCGTGGCGATCTGCGACCGGCTCGAGCACCACTATCGCGACATGCAGGACGTCGAGTTCACCATCGAGCGCGGCAAGCTCTGGATGCTGCAGACCCGCTCGGGCAAGCGCACCACCAAGGCGGCGCTGAAGGCCGCGGTCGACATGGCGAACGAGGGCCTCATCACCCGCGACGAGGCGATCCTGCGCATCGATCCGGCCGGGCTCGACCAGCTGCTGCATCCGACGCTCGATCCCTCCGCCGAGCGCACCATCGTGGCGGCCGGCCTCCCTGCTTCGCCCGGCGCCGCCTCGGGCGAGATCGTGTTCAACTCCGAGGACGCGGTCGCCGCCAAGCAGGCCGGCCGCAAGGTGATCCTGGTGCGCGTGGAGACGAGCCCCGAGGACATCCACGGCATGCACGCCTCGGAGGGCATCCTCACCACGCGCGGCGGCATGACCAGCCATGCCGCCGTGGTGGCGCGCGGCATGGGCAAGCCCTGCGTCTCCGGCGCCGGCACGATCCGCGTCGACTATGCGCGCGAGACCATGACCGCCGCCGGCCAGACGCTCAAGAAGGGCGACATCCTCACCATCGACGGCGGCACCGGCCAGGTGCTGAAGGGCCGCATCCCGATGCTGCAGCCGGAACTGTCGGGCGACTTCGCCGCACTGATGGAGTGGGCCGACGAGCGCCGCCGCATGAAGGTGCGCACCAATGCGGAGACGCCCGCCGACGCCCGCGTGGCGGTGAAGTTCGGCGCCGAGGGCATCGGCCTCTGCCGCACCGAGCACATGTTCTTCGACGAGGGCCGCATCGTCGCGGTGCGCGAGATGATCCTCGCCGACGACGAGAAGGGCCGCCGCGACGCGCTCGCCAAGCTCCTGCCCATGCAGCGGGAGGACTTCGTCGAGCTCTTCATCATCATGCGCGGCCTGCCGGTCACGATCCGGCTGCTCGACCCGCCGCTGCACGAGTTCCTGCCCAAGACCGAGGCGGAGATCGCCGAGGTCGCCACCTCGCTCGGCGTGCATCCGCAGAAGCTCAGGGAACGCGCCGACGAGCTGCACGAGTTCAACCCGATGCTCGGCTTCCGCGGCTGCCGGCTCGCGGTCAGCTATCCGGAGATCGCCGAGATGCAGGCGCGCGCCATCTTCGAGGCGGCGATCGAGGCGGGCCGGCGCACCGGCGAGCCGATCGTGCCGGAGATCATGGTGCCGCTCGTCGCCATGCAGGCCGAGTTCAGCATGGTCAAGGACCGCATCGACGCCATGGCGGCCGCGGTCGCCAAGGAGAAGCGCGTCACGATCGACTACCAGGTCGGCACCATGATCGAATTGCCGCGCGCCTGCCTGATGGCCGGGTCGATCGCCGAGACGGCCGAGTTCTTCTCGTTCGGCACCAACGACCTGACCCAGACCACGTTCGGCCTCAGCCGCGACGATGCCGGCCAGTTCCTCGGCCCCTATCTGCAGCGCGGCATCGTCGAGCACGACCCGTTCGTCACGCTCGACCAGGCGGGCGTCGGCGAACTCGTCAAGATCGCCTCGGAGCGCGGGCGCAAGACGCGGCCGACGATCAAGCTCGGCATCTGCGGCGAGCACGGCGGCGACCCGGCCTCGATCCGGTTCTGCGAGACGATCGGCCTCGACTACGTGTCCTGCTCGCCGTTCCGCGTGCCGATCGCCCGCCTCGCCGCCGCCCAGGCCGCGATCGGCAAGTGATCGCGTCCGGCAGGGCGCCGGTATCCCTGCCGTCGCTCGCGGCGATCCGCGCCGGCGGCAAGCCGGCGATGGCGCGCGCGCTCTCGCTCGTGGAGACCGCCGACGGCAGCGCCGCGCTCGCCGACCTGCTCGATGAGGCCGCCGCCGAGCCTCGCGCCCATGTGCTCGGCCTCACCGGACCGCCCGGCGTCGGCAAGTCGACGCTCACCGACCAGCTGATCCGGCGCGCGCGGGCGGCCGGCGAGACGGTCGCGGTGGTCGCGGTCGATCCGTCCTCGCGCCTCTCCGGCGGCGCGCTGCTCGGCGACCGCACGCGGCTCCGCACCGACCCGGACGACCAGGGCGTGTTCGTCCGCTCGATGGCGGCGCGCGACCGGCTGGGCGGGCTCAGCGACCACGCGGTCGGCGCGGTGGTGCTGCTGCGCGCGGTGTACGACCGCGTCATCGTGGAGAGCGTCGGCATCGGCCAATCGGAGGGCGACATCGCCCATGTGGCCGACACGGTGGTGCTGTGCGTGCAGCCCGGCTCCGGCGACGCCCTGCAGTTCATGAAGGCCGGGGTGATGGAACTGCCCGACGTGGTGGTGGTGACCAAGGCCGACATGGGCGACGCCGCGCGCCGGGCCGCGGCCGACGTTGCGGGCGCGCTGACGCTCGGCCGGCCCGACGGCGCCCCGAGCGAGGCCCAGGTGGTGCTCGTCTCCGCCGCGACCGGCGCCGGCCTGGACGACCTGGACGCCGCCATCGCGCGGCACCGGGACCGGCTCGGCCGGTCCGGCCGGCTCGGACTCCGCCGGGCGGCGCAGGCGCGGCACTGGGTGGAAGACGCGCTGCGTGTGCGTTTTGGGCAACGCGGCCTCGCCGCCCTCCCTTACGGCATGGCGGGCGACGGAAACCGCCCGTTTGCCGCCATTCTCGCGGCGACCGCCCTGCTCGGCGCGCGGCTGACCCGGCCCGACCCGTGAGGCGGCGGCCGCCGCGGCAGCCCCATCGAGGGCCGGAAGGTGCCCTCGCTTAACGCTTCCTCAAGCTTAATCGGTCGAAATTCCCTCCTGTGTCGGAACCGCTTCACCGGCTTGTCTTGAGGGGTGAAGCGGGGTCGCTGGAATGGGCAGGCGGGCTCGCCGACAGGGCACGCCGTCAGGCCGATCGCGCTGCGGAGTATCGAGTTGAGCACGTCGAGACGCCCCTTCAGCCGCCATGCGGCCAGTATCGCCATGGCTGCCCTCACCATCCCCGGCGCCGCCGGCGTGTGGCTGCAGATCAATCACACGAGCGGGCCGGCGCCCGCCCCGACCGGCCGTGCCGCGCTGTTCGACTTCACGCGCGCGACCGACACGTCCTGGATGGACGGCTTCGCGGCGCTGCGCGGCGACCACACCCCGCAATTCGCTTCGCGCTCCGACGGCGCCCGCGCGCAAGCCCGCGCCGAGCGCGGCACGGTGCCCCTGGTCGTCGCGGCGGCCGACCCGCTCACCACCGGCTCGATCCGCAAGCCGCCCGTGCCGCCCGCCGTCAACCGCGACGTGAAGGGCGACCGCACGCTCGCCCCGCCCGCGCCGAGCGCCTTGCCGGACGACCCCGGCGTCGAGCCGCGCGCCGAGCCGAAGCCGTTGCCCGACCGCTCCGGCGTCGACCCGCAGGAGCCGGCCAAGGCCGCCTCCAAGGCGGGCATCCGGATCGTCGTGGTGCCACCCGGCGGCGAGGCCGCGGAACCCCGCCGCGCGGATGCCGCCCCGGCCGTGGCAGCCGCGCCACAACCCGTAGTGGCCGCGCCTCCGCCCGTGGCGGACGCGGCGCCGCCCACCCTCGCCGCGCCGCAGCGCGCCGAGACGGCCCCGCCGGTCGTCGCCGCGCCCGCCGCCGGCGCCGCCGAGATCCCGCCCGCCGCCGCGAAGGCGCCCGGACCGGTCGCCGCGCTCCCCCTGCTGCCGCCGATCGACAACGAACGGCCGCCTTCCGCGCTCGTGTCGGTGAGCGGCGGCTTCGCGCCGGCCCCGTGGCTGCGCATCCGCGCCTCTGCGACGCCCGCGGTCGCGGCGGCGCCCGTCGCCCCGCCGAAGACGACCGGATCGATCGCGGCGGCGCCGAAGACCGACCCCGTGCGGGAGGGTCCGGCGCCCGAGCGCCGCGCCCTGCCCGGCCCCGCGCCGGCCGACGCCGGGCTCCTCGGCTATGCCCCCGAGCCGCGCCCCGCCGCTCCGTTCGACGCGCTGCTCGGCGAGCGGCCGCCGGCGGCGGACGGCCCGCGCGCCTCGCTCGGCCCGAAGCTGCCGAAGGGCATGCATGCCTGGGCCTATGCCGGCCTGCCGGGCAACGTCGACGAGCCGCGCCAGCAGAAATGCCTCGCCGAGGCGATCTATTTCGAGGCGCGCGGCGAGCCGGCGAACGGCCAGGCCGCGGTCGCCCAGGTTGTGCTCAACCGGGTGAAAAACCCCGCCTATCCGGACACGATCTGCGGCGTCGTCTACCAGAACGCCGAGCGCTACGGCGAATGCCAGTTCGCCTTCGCCTGCGACGGCCGCAAGGAGATCATCCGCGACCGCGACGCCTGGGACGCGGCCGTCGCCATCGCCCGCGACGTGACCGACGGCCGGACCTGGCTCCCCGAAATCGCCGACGCCACCCACTACCACGCGAGCTGGGTCAGCCCCGACTGGCGCGGCGGCATGAAACGCGTGGCGAGGATCGGCGTGCACAGCTTCTACCGCACGGCGAACGGCGGGTGGCTTTAGACTGTCCCGTTCGGATCGCAAGGAGCCGGACGAACAGGACCGGCTCAAGCCCTTGAACCGAGAGCATTTCCCGATCGAATGTTTCGATCCGATCGGGAGATGCTCTAATCAGAAGCCGGTCGACTTTCCTTGCCGTGAGCCCGGTACGGTTCAGTTGCTTCCTATCTTGTTCCAGCGCGCCTGCATTTCCGTCGGGCTCACCTGTTCGACCAGCTCGCTGACGAACCAGCTGTAACCGAAAGGATCAGCCAACAGGGCCTGCTTGCAGCCATGGAACTGTAACTCGAGCTTCCTCAGAACCGTCGCACCGGCCGCCTCCGCGGACTGAACCACTTGTTGCGCATTCTCGACGTCGATGTGCAACTTGACGGCGGATCCCCCGATGCTATCGGGCGACAGGGCACCGAAGCCCGGATACTCGTCCGAGATCATCAAAAGGCCACCGCCGACGCGGAGCTCGGCATGGCCGATCTTCCCGCTCGCGGGATCGACAAGGCGGAACAGCTCTTCCGCGCCAAAGGCTCGCTTGTAGAATTCGATGGCTGCGTTTGCATCCCCTACGGCGATGTAGGGGGAAAGGCCACCCGCACCCGCCGCCACTTGATGCATCCTTGTCATTGATGACTCTCCGCGCAAGATCTATTATATTACGAAACGGAGCGTAACGAAAATATGGCGAATGTCAATCTCCCAAGACCGCGCGGTCGGCCGCGAAGCGCAGCCGCACAGGAGGCGATCTTGGATGCCGCCGCCGCGTTGATCGCAAAGGGGGGGATCGGTGCGGTCACGATGGAGGCGGTCGCCCGCGCCGCCGGAGTGGGCAAGCCGACGGTCTACCGGAACTGGGAAAGCCGTGAAGCGCTTGCGATGGCCGCCTTGCTCAAGGGCGGTCAGCTCAGGACCAGCGTCAAGGGAACCGACTCGGCCCTGAACGACTTGGGTCGCCAGCTATCCCGGGTGGCCAAAGCCTTTTGTGCCCCGCGCGGCCGCAACGCCGCCCTGATGGTTGCCTCCGCCGAACCGGATAGTGAACTCGGCAAGGCCTTCCGCAATCAGGTCATGCTCGCCAGCCGCGAGGAAGGCCGTGCGCTCCTCGATCGCGCGGCGGCCGAAGGTAGCATTCGCGGCGACGCCGACTTCGATGTCATTCTCGACCTCATCTATGGACCGATCTTCTATCGCCTGCTGATGGGGCACGCGCCCGTGAGCGAATCGTTTGTGGAAGCCCTGCTCACGGAAGTGCTCAAAGGCCTCGGGCCTTGTCGTGCCTGACAGCCTCCGGGCTCCGGGCCCCGGGGCCCGCGACCGACCGTCCAACGGACTGGCGCCGTCAATTGACCTCGATATCCAGTGCCACGTCCAGCACCGGCGCCGAATGCGTGATCCAGCCGGTCGAGATGAGGTCGACGCCGGCTTCCGCGATGGCGACCACGCTGTCGGGGGTGACGCCGCCGGAGGCTTCGGTGAGGGCGCGGCCGGCGGTGAGGGCGACGGCCTCGCGCAAGAGCTCCGGGCTCATGTTGTCGAGGAGGACGACGTCGGGCTTTTCCTCGAGGGCCTCGGCGAGCTGGTCGAGCCGGTCGACCTCCACCTCGATCTTGACGAGATGGCCGGCGAAGGCCTTGGCGCGGCGGATCGCCTCGCCGACCGAGCCGCACACGGCGATGTGGTTGTCCTTGATCAGGATCGCGTCGTCGAGGCCGAACCGGTGGTTGGAGCCGCCGCCGCAGCGCACGGCGTATTTCTCGAAGGCGCGCAGGCCCGGCGTGGTCTTGCGGGTGCACACGATCGACGCCTTGGTGTGGGCGATGCGGTCGGCGAAGAGCGCCGTGGCGGTCGCCACGCCGGAGAGCCGGCCGAGATAGTTGAGGCCGACCCGCTCGGCCGACAGGATCGCGCGCGCCGAGCCTTCCACCCGCGCGATCACGTCGCCGCGCGCGACCCGCGAGCCGTCCGGGATGAGCGGGCTGAAGCGGATCGACCCGTCGAGGAGCGCCATGGCGCGGCGGGCGAAGACGAGCCCCGCCGTCACGCCGGGCTTGCGCGCGACGTAGGCGGCGACCGCGCGCGCATCGGGGGGAATCGTCGCCTGGCTGGTGATGTCGCCGGCGCGGCCGAGGTCCTCGAGGAGCGCGGCCTTGACCGCGTCGTCGACGAGGAGAAGCGGCAGTTCGGGGAGATAGGCGTCGCGACGGTTCATGCTGAGACCGCCTCCCTGGCTAGATCCTTGCGGCTTTCATCGGTGATGCGCGCGACATCGGCAAGCGTCAGGAAGGAGCGCCTGGCGAGCGCCGGATCGGCCTCGGGAAAATCCGTGCGGTAGTGGCCGCCCCGGCTCTCGCGGCGGGCGTAAGCCGCGGCGGCCACGATGCGCGCGGCGAGCACCGCGTTCCTGACCCAGGGCGTGCCGGTCTGCCGCTCGATCGCGTGGAACGCCGCGATCGCGCTTGCAAGGCCATTCGCGTTACGGAGCACGCCGACCTCGCCCGACATCAGCCGGCGCACCTCCGCGAAGCCGCGCATGTCGGGGACGATCGGGAGTTCCGGATCGTCCTCCTCGTCGCGGATCGACCAGCGGGCGACGCGCGGGCTCGGCATCAGGCCCTGGATGTCCTCGGCGATGCGGGCGGCGAACACGACCGCTTCGAGGAGCGAGTTGGAGGCGAGCCGGTTCGCGCCATGCGCGCCCGTGGAGGCGACCTCGCCGGCGGCCCAGAGCCCGTCGATGGAACTGCGCCCGTTCGCGTCGGTGAGCACGCCGCCCATGTGGAAATGCGCGGCCGGCGCGATCGGGATCGGTTCCACGGCCGGGTCGATGCCGGCGGCGCGGCAGGCGGCGTAGACGGTCGGGTAGCGGTCGGCGAAGGCGGCGCCGATCGCCGCGGTGCAGTCGAGGAAGGCGCCGCGGCCGGCGGCCCGCTCGGCCTGAACGGCGCGCGAGACGACGTCGCGCGGGGCGAGTTCCGCGTCCGGGTGATAGCGCGGCATGAAGCGGACGCCCGCGCGGTCGACGAGGAGGCCGCCGTCGCCGCGCAGCGCTTCGGTCGCGAGCGGCGCCGGGTCGCGGCCCACATCCATGGCGGTCGGGTGGAACTGCACGAACTCGCAATCGGCGAGCACGGCACCGGCGCGGGCGGCCATGGCGAGGCCGTGCCCGTTCGCCTCTTTCGGGTTGGTGGTCACCTCGTAGAGATGGCCGAGGCCGCCGGAGGCGAGCACCACGGCGCGCGCCGGGATCAGCACGGTGGAGAGCGCCCGGCCCGCCGAGGGCCGCGCGATGACGCCGGCGACGCTGCGGCCGTCGACCGCCAGCGCCTCGCCCACATAGCCTTCGAGCACGCGGATCGAGGGGGTGCGCCTGAGGTGCTGGATGAGCGCGGTCATGATCGCCTTGCCGGCCATGTCGCCGCGCACATGCACGATGCGCCGCTCCGAATGGGCGGCTTCGCGGCCGACGGTGAGCTTGCCTTGCAGGTCGCGGTCGAACGGCACGCCATAGGCGAGCAGGTCCTCGACGCGGCCGCGCGCCTCACGCGTCATTAGCCGGGCGATCTTGGCGTCGACGATGCCGGCGCCGGCCACGAGCGTGTCGGCGAGGTGCTTCTCCGGCGTGTCGCCCTCGGCGACGGCGGCGGCGAGGCCGCCTTGAGCCCAGGCCGAGGAGGCGCCCTCCCCGACCGGCGCGGCGGTGAGGATCGTGACCGGCCGCGGCGCGAGCTTCAGCGCGCAGAAGAGGCCGGCGAGACCGCCGCCGAGGATGACGATGTCGTCGACCCCGCCGGGGCTGCGCGGCGGCGCTTCGTCGAACTCGGTGTCGGGGAAGATGTCGCGGGGCATGGTCGCCTCCTGTACCGACTTGGCGCCTGGCGGCGCGATGACTTGGCGCCCGAGGGCGCGAAACGGTGGGCGCCCGAGGGCGCGATGACTTGGCGCCCGAGGGCGCGAAACCGGGGCGCCCGACGGCGCGAGCGATCGGCCGCCCGCGCGGGCGGCGATCCGGCGGCTCCGCGTCGCCGGGGCCTTTCGGGAGCCCGGCGGCGCGGCCTGAACGCGGTCAGATTTTCAGGTTGATCATCCGCTCGACGGACCGGCGGGCGCGCGCGGCGATCGCCGGGTCGACCACGACCTCGTGGGTCATGGTGAGGAGGCTGTCGAGGATCTTCGGCAGCGTGATCCGCTTCATGTGCGGGCAGAGGTTGCAGGGCCGCACGAATTCGACGCCCGGCGCCTCGCTCGCCACGTTGTCGGCCATGGAGCACTCGGTCACCATGACGATGCGGCCGCCCTTCGGCATGGCCTTGGCGAAGTCGATCATTTTCGCGGTCGAGCCGGTGAAGTCGGCCGCGGCGATGACGTCGGGCGGGCATTCCGGATGCGCGATGATCTGCACCGACGGATCCGCCTCGCGATAAGCGCGGATCTCCGCGCCGGTGAAGCGCTCGTGCACCTCGCAGTGACCCTTCCAGGTGATGATCTTCACCTTGGTCTGGGTCGCCACGTAGCGGGCGAGATACTCGTCCGGCAGGCAGATCACGCGCGGGGCGCCGAAGCTCTCGACCACCTGCACGGCGTTCGCCGAGGTGCAGCACATGTCGACCTCGGCCTTCACGTCCGCGGACGTGTTGACATAGGCGACGATCGGCACGCCCGGGAAGCGCTCGCGCAGGAGCCGCACGTCGGCCCCGGTGATGGACGAGGCGAGCGAGCAGCCGGCGCGCAGGTCCGGGATGAGCACGGTCTTGTCCGGCGACAGGATCTTCGAGGTCTCGGCCATGAAATGCACGCCGCCCTGCACGATCACCTTCGCGTCGGTCCTGGCCGCCTCCTTGGCGAGCTGCAGGCTGTCCCCGACGATGTCGGCGACGCAGTGGTAGATCTCGGGCGTCATGTAGTTGTGGCCGAGGATGACGGCGTCGCGCACGGCCTTGAGGTCGTTGATCGCCTTCACGTAGGGGGCGTGGAACTGCCATTCCATCGGGGTGATGAAATGGGCGACCCGGCCGTAGAGATGCGCGGTCGCGGCCTCGACCTCGGGCGTGAAGTCGAGCGACGGACGGGGCAGCACCGCGTAGCGGCTCTCGCCCTCCCCGGCGCGCGCCGCGGCGACCATGCCGGCGAAGGCATCGGGACCCGCGACGGCGGCGGGCGTGAGGGCGGCGGCATCGAACGACAGCGTCATCGGACTTCCTCCTGCCTGCTTATACTCAGTTTGAGCATAACTAGGCCCTTAAAAAACACCGGCACGCGCCAGTGTCTTCCCGTCCGGCATCCTTGCACGGTCCGCAATCGGGATGATCTAAATATAAAGGTTCTGCGACAGAATGCCAGAGGCGAGCGCCGCAAATCCGCCAAGACGCCCTCGGCGGGACCGGGGCCGGCGTGCCAAGCCCTTGCGCGGAAAACCTATTTGCGGCCGATCATGCCAGCCATGCGGTGGCCGCGGCGCCCCGGTGCCCGGCGCTCAGCGGGACAGGTCGAGCGTGCCGTAGCAGGTCGGGCCCTTCCAGTTGGCCGTGATGCCGCGATTGGTGACCTTGCCGGCGAAGGTCATCACGCCCGACTTCAGCGTGTGCTGGGCGGCGAAGGTGCCGTCCTTGCCGAGCGGCGCGGCGATGTTCGCCTGGGTGCCGTCATAGGTGGTGAAGCGGATCGTCACCGAGCCGCCGGAAACCGTCGCGTCGGCGGGCGCGTTGCCCCAGCAGTTTCCCTGCCCCCCGGCGATCGAGGAGGCGCCGCTGTAACGCCCGTCCGACTGGGCGAGCGCGGGAGCGGCAGAGGCGGCGGCGAGGAGGAAAGCGGCCAGGAACCTGGCGGCCGGGGCGGCCGGACCTTGCGACATTCGTCTCTCCCAGGGCGCGGAATCACGGGGGATGCTCGCCGTCACGATAGGACTCTTGCCGGGCCGGTTCAATTCCGCCCGGCCGCACAGGCGCCCGGTTCCGAAAGGCCGCGCTCGCCGTTGAGGATCGCCTCGGCGGCGGGCAGGTAGCGGCTCGATCCGGGCGGATGCAGGACGAGGCCGGGCATCACGCGGGGCGGCGTGCGGCGCCCCTTCTCGGCGGTGACGACGAGGCGGGTGGCCGGCTCGCCCGCGCGCGGGCAGACAGGATGGACGAGCGCCGCGCCGAAGCGGCCCTTCAAGGCGGCGAGGATGTCGGCGAGGCCGTCGCCCTTGAAGACGAGCGCGAGGCGCCCGTGCGGGCGGGCGAGCGCGGCGGCGGTGCGGATCCAGGCATCGAGACCGCCGTCGGGCAGCATATGGGCGCCCGCGCGACCGGCCGCGGGCGAGGCGCGCATCTCGCGGGGCGAGAAAAAGGGCGGGTTCATTAGAACGTGGTCGAAGCTCGCCGGCGCGAGACCCGCGGCGAGCCGCGCCCGGCCGCCGGCCGTGACATCCGCCTCGACGACCGCCACGCGCGCCCCGAAGCCGGCGTTCTCGGGCAGCGCCAGGGCGGCGCGAGCGAGCGCGGCGAGGAGCGGTTCGCGCTCGACGAGCGTGACGTCGAGATCCGCGTGGCGCGCGGCAGCGGCGAAGCCGGCCGTGCCGACGCCGGCGCCGAGATCGGCGAGGCGCCCGGCCGCGCCCTCGGGCAGCGCCGCGGCGAGGAGCAGCGCGTCGAGGCCGGCGCGATGGTGTCCGCGCGCGGGCTGCACCACGGCGAAGCGCCCGCCGAGCAAGAGGTCGACGGTGGTCGCCTGTCGGGCGAGCCCCGGTTCGATCGAATCCGGCCCGGCGAGCGCCGTTCTGCTGCCGGGCGCCCGGTCGGTCACCGCTTCGGTTCCGGCCGCAATTCGTGGCCGAGGCCGGCGTCGCGCATCAGCCGGCGCGCGCGGATCGCCTCGTCGCTATCGACCATGACCCGGCGCGGCAGGATGCCGAGCGAGCCTTCCAGCACGGACATGTGGCTGTCGAGCACGAAATGAACGATGCCCGCCCCCTTCAGCAACGCCTCCACCGTGGCGATCAGCACGATGTCGTTGGAGCGAACGAGCTCTTCCATGGGCGGCGAGGTCTCCGGGCGGGCGCGACTGTAAAGCCCCATGGGGTCGATGCAACACGGGCGCGCGCCGTGCCGGTGTAACACGCCCGGCGCTTGCGTCCAGAGCGCTCATCCTCGGCAATTATGCAAGATTTCTTGCTCCCGGTGCGGCTCTTCGCCGGCTTGCCGAGCCGCGGGACCCTGCCTATGGTGCGCCCGCGTCAATCTTTTTTACGGAGCCGCCAAGTGGGCGTCGTGGTGCCGTTCGAAGACAACAAGGCCGCCGAGCCGTCGATCGATCGGCTGGTCGGTCTGGTGCAGGGCGACATGGACCGGGTCAACCGGCTCATCCTGTCGAAGGCCGGGTCGGACGTGGCGCTCATCCCGGAAGTGGCGAACCACCTGATCTCCTCGGGCGGCAAGCGCCTGCGGCCCATGCTGACGCTCGCCGCCGCGCAGATGGGCGGCTACCAGGGCGAGGGCCACGTCAAGCTCGCCTGCTCGGTCGAGTTCATGCACACCGCCACGCTCCTCCACGACGACGTGGTCGACGAGAGCGACATGCGGCGCGGCAAGCCGGCCGCCCGCAAGGTGTGGGGCAACCAGGCGAGCGTCCTCGTCGGCGACTTCCTGCTCGGCCAGGCGTTCCGCATGATGGTCGAGGTCGGCAACCTGCAGGCGCTCGGCATCCTTTCCGACGCGGCGTCGATCATCGCCGAGGGCGAGGTGATGCAACTCGCGGTCGCCAAGAACATGGCGACCACCGAGGACGAATATCTCGCGGTGATCCGCGCCAAGACTGCAGCGCTGTTCTCCGCCGCGGCGGAGGTCGGTCCGGTCGTGGCCGGGCGGCCGCGCGAGGAGCAGGCGGCGTTCCGCAGCTACGGCACCAATCTCGGCTTCGCCTTCCAGCTCGTCGACGACGCGCTCGACTACGGCGGCTCCTCCGCCAAGCTCGGCAAGAACGTCGGCGACGACTTCCGGGAGGGCAAGATCACGCTGCCCGTCGTGCTCGCCTATCGGCGCGGCTCGGACGAGGACCGCGCGTTCTGGACGCGCTGCCTGCAGGACGGCGCGATCGGCGAGGACGACCTGCAGCGCGCCGTCGACCTGATGCGCCGCCACCGCGCGCTCGAGGACACGGTCGAGCGGGCGCGCCATTACGGCGCCATCGCGCGCGACGCGCTCGCGCCGTTCCGCGACGGGGAGCACAAGAAGGCGCTCCTGGAAGTGGTCGACTTCTGCGTCGCCCGCGCCCACTGAACGGCGCCGACGCCCCTTCCGCTCGCCGCCAGGCGGGGTAAGCTCCGTGCACGTCGTCACCGTCGTGCGGGAGTGCGCCATGACCAAGCCCCTCATCGTCTCGTTCGACGACTTGAAGGCGCGGCTTCCCGCCGGGCCGGCGACCGAGGCCTGGCCGAATGGCATCTGGTTCGCCGATGCGCTCCGGCACGGCAGCATGTCGGTCGAGCTCTACGCCCCGCGCGAGCGCGACTACCAGCGGCCGCACGGCCAGGACGAACTCTATGTGGTCGTGACCGGTCGCGGCGTGTTCGAGCGCGAGGGCGACCGGGTCGACTACAAGCCCGGCGACGTGATCTTCGTGCCGGCCGGCGCGGAGCACCGCTTCGTCGACTTCACCGCCGATTTCGCCGCCTGGGTGATCTTCTGGGGGCCGGAGGGCGGCGAGACCGACAAGGGGACGCTCGAAGCGCCCTGAGGTCGGGCTTCCCCCTCCCCGGCGCGAAGGCCGGCCATCAGGCGTCTGCGGCGACCCACCAGTCCGGGCGCTCGGCGCCGATCCGCGCCGCCGCCTCCGCCGCCGCGCCGGCGTCCGCGTAGAGGCCGAAGCAGGTCGCCCCGGAGCCGGACATGCGCGCGAACAGGCAGGCGGGATCGCGGCGGAGCCGGTCGAGGACGTCGCCGATGGCCGGCACGAGCGCGCGGGCCGGCGGCTCCAGATCGTTGCGGGTCTCGGCCAGGTAGCCGGCGAGGTCCGCGGCGGTGGCGAGCGGCGGCGAGGCGGGCAAGGGCGGGTTTTCGCGCGCGGTGAGGCCGCCGAACACCGCCGGCGTCGATACCGCCTTGCCAGGGTTGACCAGGACGAGCCGGTGCGGCGGCAGCGGGCCGGCCGTTTCGAGGACCTCGCCGATGCCGCGCGCCCGGAGCGGCCGGCCATGAAGGCACATGGGCACGTCCGCGCCGAGCGGCAGGCCGACGGCGGCGAGCGCGGCGGGCGAGAGGCCGAGGCCCCAGAGCCGGTCGAGCGCGACGAGCGCCGCCGCCGCGTCGGCCGATCCCCCGCCGATCCCCGAGGCGACCGGCAGCCGTTTGACGAGCTTCAGCGCGGCGCCGGGCGTCCCCTGCCCCCGCGCCGCGGCGACGGCACGAAGCGCGAGCGCGGCCTTCATGACGAGGTTGTCCGGGCCGTCCGAGAGGCCGGCGGCGAACGGGCCCTCGATCGTGAGCGCGAGGCCGTCCGCGGGCGCGGCGGACACGGTGTCGCCGAAGCCCGCGAAGGTCACGAGCGTATCGATGAGGTGGTAGCCGTCGTCCCGCCGCCCGACCACGTGCAGCGCGAGGTTGATCTTGGCCGGCGCGGTCAGGGTGATGCTCAAGCGGGCCTCTCGAAACGACGCTCCCGCGTAGCGCCGCGCCGCTGGCAGCGCAAGCGTTCCACCTCACCGGCAGAATCGGATCGCAGGCCGGCGTGCCGGCCGGCTGACGCGCTCCGCCGCCCGACAATCCGGCGCCCTTGCCAGAAATGAGCTTTGCCGCTATCATGAACATTGTTCATTATCGATTCGCCAGCGGGGCTCGGGGCCATGGAAGTCCTTTTCGTGCTGTTCGGTCTGGGATTGCTGTTCGGATTTCCGGTCGCGGCGGTCGTCGGCGTGGTGAAGGCCTCGGATGCGCAGCGCCGGCTGAAGCTCGCCGAAGGGCAATCCGGCCGCATCGAGAGCCTCATCAACGGCGCGCTCCGCCGGCTCGACCGGATCGAGCAGCGCCTCGCCGCCCTCGACGGACAAGCCGCCCCCGCGCAGCCGGTGCCCGCCGTCGAGGAGACGGAAGCCGACCGACGCCGCCGCGCCGCGCAGATCCTCGAGGACGCGGCGCGCCGCCGCGGCCAGCAGCCCGCTGCGGCCGAGCCGCTCTACGACGAGCGCGGCGTGCCGGTGCCGTCGCCCGGCGCGGTCGAGGCGGACGCTCCCGCCGCCCCCCCGACCGGCATGGACGCGGACACCCGCGCGCCCGACGCTGAAGCGGAGGAAGGACCCGGGCCGTTCCGCCTGCCCGATCCCGAGCCGATCCCCGCCGGCGACGAGGAAGCCTTCGCCGCCCCGCCCCGCCCCGAAGCCGGCTTCGCCGCGCCGCCGCCGCCGGACGGTCCGTCAGCGCCGCGCGAGGGTCCGAGCCTGGAGGAGCGCCTCGGCACGCGCTGGACCGTCTGGGTCGGCGGCCTCGCCCTGGCGCTGGGCGGAGTGTTCCTGGTCAAGTATTCGATCGAACAGGGCTTCTTCGGCCCGGCCTTCCGCATGACCATGGCGGCGCTGTTCTCCGCGCTGCTCCTCGCCGGCGGCGAAGTCCTGCGGCGCCGCGAGATCGCGAGCCCGATCGAGGGCCTGCCGACCGCCTATATCCCGGGCATCCTCACCGCCGCCGGCATCGTCGCGGGCTTCGCCACCGGCTACGGCTCCTACGCGCTCTACGGCTTCCTCGGGCCGTTCTCGGCCTTCCTGGTGCTCGGCCTGATCGGCTTCGCCGCCCTCCTGCTCGCGGTGCTGCACGGGCCGTGGCTCGCCGTGCTCGGCGTGTTCGGCGCCTATGCGACGCCGCTCCTGATCAGCACCCCGGACCCGAATATCGGCGGCGCGGTGATCTACCTGCTCGCCGTCACCGCGACCGCCTTCGGCATCGCGCGGCTCCGCCTGTGGCGCTGGGTCGCCGCGACGGCTTCCGTGCTCGCCGGCTTCTGGGGCCTCGCCCTCGTGCCCGCCGTCGCCTTCGCGTCCGGGTCGGGCTCGGCCGAATGGTACCTCGTCTATGTCTCCGGCCTCGCCGCGCTCTTCGCCGGGATCCTGATCGTCTCGGTGCACGGCCTCAGCGATGCCGTGGAAGACCGCCCGCTCGATCCGTTCGGCCTGATCGGCCTCGCGGTGCTGGCACTGTTCGTACTGATCGGGCTCGACCTCTCCGACTACGGCCTCTTCGCCCGGCTCGTCCTCGCCGGCGCGGTGATGGGATCCTTCGCGCTCGCCTGGCGAGTGCCGCAGGTGGCGCCGGCGCCGGCCATCGCCGCCGTCCTCACCGGCGCGGCGATGCTCGGCTGGGGCATCCCGATCTCCGAGATCGGCGCCGACACGCTCGCCGCCGGGGCCGACAACCTCGTGACCTTCCGGCCGGTCGTGGTGCAGGACTATCTCGTCGTCGCCGGGCTCGCCGGCGCGACCTTCACGGTGCTCGGCTTCCTCATCGCCCGCCGCGCCACGCCCGCCGCCGACCACGCCTCCGGCGCGCTGGCGCTGGCGGGCACGCTCGGACCCGTCCTCATCCTGGTCGCCGCCTGGCTCAGGGTGGAAGGCTTCGAGCGCTCCAACCCCTTCGCCTTCGCCGGGCTCTTCCTCTCGGTCCTCTTCGGCTATGCCACCGTGGCGCTCGCCCGCCGCGAGACGGCCGACCGGCAGGCCCTCTCCGTCGCGGTCTATGCCACCGGCGCGATCGTCGCGCTCGGCGCGGGGCTCGCGATCGGCCTCGAACGCGGCGCGCTCACCATCGCGCTCGCGCTGATCGTGCCCGCGCTCGCCTATGTGCATCGATTGCGGCCGATCCCGACCTTGCGGCCGCTCGCCGCCCTCGCCGGCCTCGCGGTGCTGGCGCGCGTCCTCTACGACCCGCGCATCGTCGGGGACGATCTCGGCACCACGCCGGTCTTCAACTGGCTCCTCTACGGCTACGGCATCCCGGCCTTCGGCTTCGGCTTCGCGGCCTGGACCTTCCGCCGCTCGGGCGACGACGTCTGGCAGCGGATCCTCGAGGCGCTCGCGGTCGTGTTCACCGGCCTGCTCGTCCTCTTCGAGGTTCGCCACTGGGCGCATGGCGGCAACGTGTTCGCGTCCCGCACGAGCCTCGACGAGCTCGGCATGCTGGTGACGATCGGCTTCCTGCTGTCCGCGGGGCTCTCCCGCCTCGCCGGCCGGCTCGGCTCGCCCGTCTACGATGCCGCCTCGATGATCGGCACGGCGCTCGCCGGCGCCGTCGCGCTGCTCGGCCTCTTGATCGGGCAGAACCCGATGGTCACCGGCGACAGCGTCGGCAGCGGCGTCGTCGACCTCCTGTTCCTCGGCTATCTCCTCCCCGCGCTCGCGGCGACGCTGGTCGCCCGCCTGTCGCGCGGCACGCGGCCGGTGGAGTTCGTGACGGCGCTGTCGGTCGTCGCCATGGCGCTCGCCTTCGCCTATGTGACGCTCGTGGTGCGCAAGGCCTGGCACGGGCCGGTGCTCACCGCCGGGCCGACCAGCGACGCCGAGATCTGGGCCTATTCGGCGGCCTGGCTCGTGTTCGGCGTGGCGCTGCTCCTCTACGGCCTGATCCTGCGCTCGCCCCCGGCGCGAATCGCCTCCGCGGCGATCATCGTGCTGACCGTGCTCAAGGTCTTCCTCTACGACATGAGCGAGGTCGAGGGCCTGTGGCGCGCGCTCTCCTTCATCGGCCTCGGCGTGGTGCTGATCGGGATCGGGCTCCTCTACCAGAAACTGCTTTTCGCCCGGCCGAAACCGGCCGCCGCGGAGGCTCCGCCGCCCGCCGCATGACGTGTCCCGCAAGCGAACTTCGGCGCGGCGATTGAAAGCCGTGCCGGAGTGACCCACATTGGTCGGCAATATGACAACGCGGTCCGAGGGGTGCGGCGCCCCCGGACGAACCGCCCCGGGTGATCCGCCTATGCGTCCACTCTCTCATCCGCCGGTCGAAGACCTGTCGCTCGCGGGCGTCCTGCACGCCCTTTCGGATCCGGTGCGCCTCGACATCGTCCGGTGCCTGTCGATGGCCGGCTGCGAGATGAATTGCATAACCTCCGCCAAGGAACTGTCCGGGCTCTCGAAGTCGACCCTGTCGCACCATTTCCGCATCCTGCGCGAGGCCGGCCTCGTGCGCAGCGAGCGGCGCGGCGTCGAACTCCTGAACCGGCTCCGGATCGACGAGGTCGAGGTGCGGTTCCCCGGCGTGGTACGCGCCATCCTCGCCGCGCGCATGCGCGAGACCTGCCACGAGAGCAGGGCCGAGCACGCCGGCGCGGCCTGATTCGGCTCATCTGCAATACCGAGGCGAGGCGCCATGGACCGGATCGACGAGACGCGACCCTTCATCCCGGTGCGCTTCGCCGTGCTCACCGTCTCCGACACGCGCAGCCTCGCGGACGACCGCTCGGGCGACACGCTCGCCGAGCGGATCCGGGGCGTCGGTCACGTGCTCGCGGCGCGTGCCATCGTCACGGACGACGTGGAGGCGATCCGCGGCGCGGTCGGCGGCTTCGTGGCGGATCCGGGCGTCGACGCAGTGGTCACCACGGGCGGCACCGGCTTCACCGGCCGCGACGTCACGCCGGAGGCGCTCGAACCCTTGTTCGTCAAGCGGATGGAAGGGTTCTCGGTGATCTTCCACCGGCTCTCCGCCGACAAGATCGGCACCTCGACCCTGCAGTCGCGGGCGACCGCCGGCATGATCGGCACCACCTTCGTGTTCGTCCTGCCCGGCTCGCCCGGCGCCTGCCGCGACGCCTGGGACGGCATCCTCGCGCCGCAGTTCGACTACCGGCACCGCCCCTGCAATTTTGTCGAGATCATGCCGCGGCTCGACGAGCATCTGCGCCGGGGCACCGGCAAGGCCTGAGGCTCGGCCGGGATCGGCCCTTGCGCCTTTCCAGCTCCTACCTTGTCTTCGAGGTATGGCTTGCCGGCCGCGCCGCTATTCCGCGGCCGAGGTGCCGCTCCAGCGCGCCGGTGCCAGCGCGTCGCGCGATCCGGCTGCGGCGGCTTCGAGCGGGTCGGCGGACGGCTGGAACACGACGGCGCGGACCCTCAGCGTGTAGAGCGCCCGCCGGCCGATGCGGCGGACGAGGTCGTGGTGCTCGTCGAGCCGGCCCGCGCGTCGGATACGGTCGAAATGGCGGCGCGACAGGACGAGGCCCTGCGCCGGATGCGGCCGGCCGAACAGGCGGCTCGACAGGGCGGCGCGGCCCTCCGCGAGGCGCGCCTGGAACCCGAAGGCGTCGCATTCGAGCCGGAACGTGGCGGCGAGCCGATCGCCCTGCCCCGACCGCTCGGCGCGTTCGACGAAGGCGGCGACGGCGCGCGACCAGTCCGCCTCGAGCAGCACATGCGGCGGCAGGATGAGCACCCAGGGCGCCCGCCTGGCGGCGGCGACACCGGCTGCGACCCGCTCGCCCCAGCCGCGCCCGGCCCGCACGAAGGTGCAGCCGGCGATGTCGGCGACCTTTTCGGTGCCGTCGGTCGACCCGCCGTCGGCGATCACGACCTCGCGGATCACGCCGGAGGCGGCCGCCGGCACGAGCGAGGCGAGCGTCCGGGCGAGCCCCTCCTCGCAATCCTGGGTCGGGATGATGACGGACAACATGGGTGCCAAGCTTACCATCGCGGCGCAGCAATGCCAGTCACGCAAACGTCGCAGATCGCCATTCTGTTTGTCCGCAACGGGATTTGGTCCGAAACGGTAAAATTTTAACAACACCAGCCACCGCGCATGTGTCACCGGCGAAACCATGCGCGCGCTCTTTGTTCTTGATTTGTTCGATCTCCCGCACTAGGTTTGGGGGCATGAGATCGCAACAGAACACCAGGCTCAAGGGCGTCCTCCCCCCCGATGTGGGCATGCCGAGCGACGCGCTCCACGCGGCGCGGCGGCGCACCGCGGACGGCTACCGCTTCGCCGGCGACGACGCGCCGGACCCGGCCGGCCGCGCAGGCCCCGGCAAGATCCTCGCGCCGGACGCCCGGCGCGGGCGCGGCAGCGCGTCGAACCTGTCCGGGCGCTTCGAGAAGGAGCGGCGCGTGCCGGTCGACGACGGCTGGGACCTCGCCGAGGAGCCCGCGCCGCTCAAGACCGAGGTGCAGGTCGAGCGCGCCAAGCGCATCATCACGCGCAACACCTCGCCGGACATCTCGTTCGACCGGTCGATCAATCCCTATCGCGGCTGCGAGCACGGCTGCGTCTACTGCTTCGCGCGGCCGACCCACGCTTATCTGGGCCTGTCGCCCGGGCTCGACTTCGAGACGCGCCTGTTCAAGAAGCCGAATGCCGCCGAGCTGCTCGAGCGCGAACTCGCCGAGCCCGGCTATGTGCCGCGCACCATCGCGATCGGCACCAACACCGACCCGTACCAGCCGATCGAGCGGCGCGAAGGGATCATGCGCCGCGTGCTCGAGGTGCTCGAGCGGGCGAACCATCCGGTCAGCATCGTCACCAAGTCGGCGCTGGTGACGCGCGACAAGGACATTCTCGGCCGCATGGCCGCCAAGGGCCTCGCCAAGGTGGCGCTCTCGGTGACCACGCTCGACCGCCGCCTCGCCCGCACCATGGAGCCGCGCGCCGCGACGCCGGAGAGGCGCCTGGAGGCGATCCGCGACCTCGCCGCGGCCGGCGTGCCGACCGGCGTGATGGTGGCGCCGATCATCCCGGCGCTGAACGACAGCGAGCTCGAGCGGATCCTCGACGCCGCCCATGTGGCCGGCGCCACCGAGGCCGGCTATGTGCTGCTGCGGCTGCCGCTCGAAGTGTCCGAACTCTTCAAGGAATGGCTGCTCGAAGCCTATCCGGATCGCTACCGACACGTCCTGTCGATCCTGAGGTCGATGCGCGACGGCAAGGACTACGACGCGGAGTGGGGCAAGCGCATGACCGGCGCGGGGCCCTATGCCTGGACCATCGCGCGCCGCTTCGAGATCGCGACCCGCCGGCTCGGCCTTGACGGCAAGACCATGCGCGCCAAGTTGCGCGCGGACCTGTTCGAGCCGCCGGTCCCGAAGGGAACGCAGCTCAGCCTGTTCTGAACCCGGGAGGACGCCCTTGGAAGCCCGCATCAACATTGTCACGCTCGGCGTCGACGACGTACAGGCGAGCGCCGCCTTCTACGAGAGGCTCGGCTTCGTCCGGTCGAGCGTGAGCCAGGAGCAGATCGTGTTCATCCAGCTCGGGCCGCTCGTGCTCGCGCTGTTCGGCCGCGACGCGCTCGCCCACGACGCCGGGCTGCCGCCGCGCGGGAGAGGCTACGGCGGCTTCACGCTGGCGCAGAACCTCGCCAGCAAGGAGGCGGTCGACGCGGCCTATGCGGCGGCGATCGCAGCGGGTGGTGAGCCCCTGATGCCGCCCGCCGACGCCTTCTGGGGCGGCTACACGTCCTATTTCGCCGATCCGGACGGGCATCCGTGGGAGCTCGCCTGGAACCCGTATTTCGAGCAGGACGCGAACGGCTTCGTCACGCTGCCGCGATGAACCCGCGTCCCGGCATCCCGCCATCCCGCCATCACGCATCCGTGATCGCCGAAATTCCTGCTGAACGGTTCCTGCAGGGGCCATTCGACGGCCGTGCATGCGGCGGGGCGCAATCTCTCCTCATCGAAACGGAGCAATCAGGCTCCAGGCACAAGGATGAGAGAGATGATCCGCAAGTTCCTCAAGGCCGCGGCCCTGGCTGCCGCCACCCTCGCTTCCGTGTCGACCGCCCAGGCGAACGGCTACGGCTACGGCCATGAGCACGGCTACGGTCACGGCTACGGCTACGGCCACGTCCATTCCTACGAGCCGGTCTACCGTCCGGTCTATGTGCCGACCTGCTACAAGGTCGTGCAGTACGACCACTACGGCAACCCCTACTGGACGACGTCCTGCCACTGAGTTTTCAGCGGCCGGACCGCTCGTCCCCTCCTTCCGCAACGGGCGAGCCCGGCCCGGCCGGATCCCAGCGATGGGATCCGGCTTTCGCCTGTCGGGCGGCCGTCAGAGCGCCTTGTGCGAGCCGTCGCACATGGTCGGGGTCTTGGTCGCCTTGCAGCCGCAGAAGAAGGCGCGGCCGTCCTTGTCGGAGACCCATTCGACCGGCGTGAAGCCGGTGCCGGCATGGGAGCCGTCGCAGAAGGGCTGCGTCTGCGAGCGGCCGCAGGCACACCACCAATAGCTTTCGCCGGACTTCACCTCGACCGGATAAGGCGCCTTCTGCGCCACCACCGCTTCCGTCATGGACATCTCCCTCGCGGGCCGAACCGTTCGGCCGCGACGAGAGTAACCCAACGGAAACGGCCTGTCCGTCGCGCGCCGTCGAACGCTGCGTTCAGCCGAGGCGGCGCGGCCGTGCTCGTCAGGCGGCGATGCCCCCGCCCGCCTCGGTGGCGAGCCAGGCTTCGCCGCACAGCTTGGCGAGTTCGCGGACGCGCAGGATGTAGCTCTGCCGCTCGGTCACCGAGATGACGCCGCGCGCGTCGAGCAGATTGAACACGTGGCTCGCCTTGATGCACTGGTCGTAGGCCGGCAGCGCCATCTGGTGCTCCGTGCGGTTGCCGCCGTGGTGCCAGCCGGCCTCCACGTAGCTGCGGCAGGCGGCTTCCGCCATGCGGAACTGCTCGAACAGCATGGCGGTGTCGGAATATTCGAAATTGTGGCGCGAATATTCGCGTTCCGCCTGCAGGAAGACGTCGCCGTAGGAGACGCGGCGCTCGTCCTCGTAGCCGTTGAAATTGAGGTCGTAGACGTTGTCGACGCCCTGCACATACATGGCGAGGCGCTCCAGGCCGTAGGTGAGCTCGCCCGAGACCGGCGCGCATTCGAAACCGGCGACCTGCTGGAAGTAGGTGAACTGGCTCACCTCCATCCCGTCGCACCAGCACTCCCAGCCGAGGCCCCAGGCGCCGAGCGTCGGGCTCTCCCAGTCGTCCTCGACGAAGCGGATGTCGTGCAGGCCGGGATCGATGCCGATCGCGTAGAGGCTCTTCAGATAGAGCTCCTGCAGGTCCGGCGGGTTCGGCTTCAGGATCACCTGGTACTGGTAGTAGTGCTGCAGCCGGTTCGGGTTTTCGCCGTAGCGGCCGTCCTTGGGGCGGCGCGAGGGCTGCACATAGGCGGCGCGCCAGGGTTTCGGGCCGAGCGCGCGCAGCGTGGTCGCCGGATGGAACGTGCCGGCGCCGACCTCCATGTCGTAGGGCTGCAGGATGACGCAGCCATAGTCCGCCCAGTAGCGCTGCAGCGCCAGGATGAGGCCCTGGAAGGACCGGTCCGGGCGCATGTGGGGGGGAAGCGAAGGGTCGATCATGGCGGGGTTCCCGGCTCGGTCGTCGCGGCGCCGGACCCTAGAGCATTTCCCGATCGGATGAAATCATCCGATCGATAAGGAATTGCTCAAGAGTCAAGTGCTTGGGCCGGTCCTTTTCGTCCGGATCTTGCGATCCGGACGGGACAGGCTCTCGTGGCTCACCGGCGAAAAGTCCAAGGGCCGCGCGTCGAGCAACCTTAGGCAGGAGACATCGCCGAGTGACTTGCATGATGCAAGCCGAACCGCTAGCCTGCGGCATGGTCAGGCGCGCACGCACCAACGGCATGGAATGCCCGGTCGCCCGGGCGATGGACGCGATCGGGGACTGGTGGAGCATCCTGATCCTGCGCGACCTGTCGCTCGGCCTCTCCCGCTTCGACGAGCTCACCGCGAGCCTCGGCGTCGCGCCCAACATGCTGACGCGCCGGCTCGCCGCCCTGATCGAGGCCGGCCTCGTCGAACGGCAGCCCTACAGCGCGCGGCCGCCCCGCTACGACTATCGGCTGACCGAGGGCGGGCGCGACTTCGAGCCGGTGCTGACCATGCTGTACGCCTGGGGCCAGCGGCATTTCGGCGGGGACTGCGGCGCGACGGTCGAACTCGTCGACCGCGTCACCGGCCGGCCGCTCGATCCGGTCGTGGTCGACCGCGCCACGCACAGGCCGATCGACCGGACCACCGCCCGGATCGTTCCCGGCCCCGCCGCCGGCGCGGAGGTGACGCGACGCATGGCGCTCCTTCGCGCCGCGCGCGCCCGCGGCCGCCCCGATGCCATCCCTTCCGAGGAGACCTCGCCATGAGCATGGACACGCTGTCGCCGACGGACGCGGACTTCCCCGCCCCGCTCGCCGCCGCGCCGCTGTCGCGCGAGGCGATCCGCGGCCTGACCGGGCTTCAGGTCCTGCAAGGCATGCTCAGGGGCGACCTGCCGCCCCCGCCCTTCTCCGCCACGACCCGGATCTACCCGGTCGAGGCGAACGAGGGCCATGTGATCTTCGACGGCGAGCCCTCGGCCGACTATCTCAATCCGCTCGGCACGGTGCATGGCGGCTGGATCTCGGCGCTGCTCGATTCGGCCATGGCCTGCGCGGTGCATTCCCGCCTCGCCGCGGGGCAGAGCTACACGACGGTCGAGTTGAAGATCAATTTCGTGCGGGCCGTCACAGAGCGCATGGTGCGGGTGCGCTGCGAGGGCCGCGTCGTGCATTTCGGCGGCCGCCTCGCCACCGCCGAGGGCCGGATCACCGACCTCGAAGGCCGCCTCCTCGCCCACGGCACGGAAACCTGCCTGATCATGGACGCGCGCGGCTGAGGCCGCCCGCCGCGGCTCGGGCGCAGGCCGATCGAGGGCCTCTCGGGGCCGTCGTGCCGAAGCGAATCACCTGAAGGGTGCGTTCAGAACGGGTTCAGGGCGCAAAAGTTAACGTCGTCTCAAGTGATCTTCGAACCGAACGCCGAAGCCGGCGTTGAAGACCAGGGAGACGGACCATGTCGCAGAACAACAAGTTCGATTTCGTCCGCGCCCTGATGGAGCGCTCCGCCATCGTGGTCGCCGAAGACGAAATGGCCGGATGGAACGATCTCGATCCCGACGTGATCGAGGCGATCGACACCCTGCTGTTCGAGGACTTCATGCTCGGCCGGCTGAACGACACGCCCGACGACGTGGTCTCCGGCACGGTGCACTGACCGCCCATCGCCGCGGCCGGCACGGGGCACGTGCAAAAAAGCTCCGCCTCGGCGGTGAAACCGCCGCGGCAAACCGCATCTCAGCTCGACACTGTCAGCGCTGGATCGGCCGGTAGATGCCGTCGGGACCGCGCTCGAGCGTGGCGGACTTCACCCGGACAGGCTCTTCCTGGGCGCGGACGCGGGAAAGCGCATCTTCGACCCGCGCCATCTCCCGTCGCAGGAAGCGATAGCCGGCCATGGCGGCAACCCCGGCGGCGGCGATGATGATCAGTTGAGGCACGGCCTCGGCTCCTTTGTGACCCTGCGTTACGATAACAGGTTCTACGGCAATTACGAGGCCGCGGACCTGACCCGACATCACAATCGCGAGTCCCTATCCTGTGGCGCCACGCTCAAAGGCCGTAGCGCGACCACAGCGCGCGTTCCTCGATCGCCGCCAGCGCGCCGCCGACGAGGGCGGGCACGTCCGCGTGCGAGCGGCCGAACGGCAGCAGCTTGGCCAGCATCCCCTTCTGCTCGCCGACCAGGCGCAGCTTCACTTTTTCGCCGTAGCGCTCGCGCAGCGCGCCGCGCAGGTCGCCGAGCGCATCGACGAGGCCGAGCTCGAGGCCCTTCTTGCCCGACCAGAACAGGCCGGTGAACAGGTCCTCGCCGTGGCGGAGCCGCGAACCGCGGCGCTCGCGCACGAGGTCGATGAAGGTCTCGTGTACCTCCTTCTGCAGGTCGAGCAGATGGGCCACGTCCTCGGGCTTCTCCGGCTGGAACGGGTCGAGCACCGCCTTGTTCTCGCCGGAGGTGTGCACGCGACGCTCGATGCCGAGCCGGTCGATCAGGCCCTTGAAGCCGAACCCGGCGGAGACGACGCCGATCGATCCGACGATCGAGGAAGGATCGGCGACGATGTCGTCGCCCGCGCAAGCGATCATGTAGCCGCCCGAGGCCGCCACGTCCTCGACGAAGACATGGACCTTCTTCTTCTTCTCGTCGGCGAGCGCGCGGATGCGTTCGAAGATGAGGCGCGACTGCACCGGCGAGCCGCCCGGCGAATTCACCACGATGGCGACCGCGGGCGCCTTCTCCAGGTCGAAGGCGCGCTCCAGCCGGGACGCCACGGAACTGATGGAAAGGCCCGGCGACAGCGGCGAGACCGCGCCGATCGCGCCGGAGAGGCGCACGACCGGGATGACCGTGATGTTGGACCGGAAGCGATCCGGCAGCGCCGCCGCGATCTTGTCGCGGATGCGCGAGAGGAAACCCATCGTCGAACCTCAAGTCTGTGCAGAGGCTTCGAACATAGGGCCGGGGGCGCGCGCTTGCCAGCGATCGGCGGGCCGAAGCGGCGCCCCGCCTTTTCCGAACGGTCAGGCCGGCGAATAGGCGCGGCTGGCGGCGCGCGGCGTGGGCGCCTCGCGGGCGGTCTCCTGCAAGCGGGCGAGCGCCGCCCTGTCCTCGCCCTGGGACGGCGGCGCCTTGGCCGGCGGCGCGGCCGAGGGAGCGGGCGCCGCAGCGCGGGCGTCGTCGCGGTCGGGCGTCGCCTCGGCGGCTTCCGAGGCCTCGCTCGCCTCGGCGCTCGCGGCGGTGGAGCGGACCGCCGCTTCCGGCTTCACATAGGCGAAGGACGAACCGATGGATGTGATCGACATGATGGAACCTGACGCATGGGGGCGGATGCCCGGTTGCTCCCTCACCCAACGGCACATATGCAAAGTTCAGATTTTATATTTCGCTAAAATTTGAATGAATGAGCACAAATGCTTGGCTTGTCAGTATTTTCCCCGTTCGTAGTTAACGTCAGGCCGGCCAAATCGTTAATCGAGCGCCGCCCTGATCGCCAGGAGGTCGCGCCAGGCGAGCCGCTTCTGCAGTGGCTGGCGCAAGAGATAGGCCGGGTGCAGCGTGGCCATCGCGCGGATCTCGCGCGTGCCGGTCCGGTAGGAAAGCCAGCGGCCGCGCAGCTTCAGGATGCCCTCCTGGGTGCCGGCGAGCGTCGTGGCCGCGGCGCCGCCGAGGAAGACGAGGATGTCGGGATCGACGAGCTCGATCTGGCGCATCACGAAGGGCCGGCAGATCTCCGTCTCTTGCGGCGTCGGCGTCCGATTGCCGGGCGGGCGCCAGGGCACCACATTGGCGATATAGGCCTGGCCGCGATCGAGCCCGACCGCGCCGAGCATGCGGTCGAGCAGCTGGCCGGAGCGGCCGACGAAGGGCAGCCCCTGCTCGTCCTCCTCCTTGCCGGGCGCCTCGCCGACCAGCATCAGCCGCGCCTGCGGATTGCCGTCGGCGAAGACGAGGCGCCGGGCGGTCAGGCGCAGGTTGCAGCCCTCGAAGCCTTCCAGGATGCGGCGGAGCTCGTCCAAGCTGGCGGCGGACCGGGCCGCCTCGCGCGCGGCCATCACCGCGCGGTCGTCGGGCACGCCGGCGGGGAGCATGGGGCGGGAGACCGGCTGCGCCGGCTGCGGCGGCGGGCGCGGTCGCTCGGGCGGCAGCGCGACGGGGGCTCGCGCGGCGGGCCTCGCCAAGGCGGGCGAGAGCGGGCCGGCGGCGGGCGGCGGCAGTCGCGGCGCGGGCGCACCCTCCCCGCTGTCGCCGCGCGCGGCCGCCTCGGTGGCGCGGGCGGAGCGCTCGGCCGCCTCGCGGCGGCTCTCGGCGAAGCGGTCGACCGGCGTCTCGGACAAGCCGCAGTCGACCCCGACGGCACGGTACCAGTCGAGGATCGCGGCGATCGTGTCCTGGCCTGCCTGCATGCGCCCCTCGCGCCTTTCCGCCACCTTGGCCGGCCCGTCCAAGTCGTCTAAGAGACGACGATCATAGGCCGGGGGCGCCCGGGCCGCGACCGAAAAGCAGCCGCGCGCGTTATGCAAGCGCCGTCCACAGCCTGTCCACAGCCCGGCCATGCGCGCGAGCGCCGCCCACCGACGAGAAGGACCCGTTCATGGCCGAACCGGCTGAGTTGCCTGAGCGCGAGAGCATGGAGTTCGACGTCGTCGTCGTCGGCGCGGGGCCGGCGGGCCTCTCCGCCGCGATCCGGCTGAAGCAGCTCGCCGCCGAGGCCGGCACGGATCTCTCCGTCGTCGTGCTGGAGAAGGGCTCGGAGGTCGGTGCGCATATCCTGTCCGGCGCGGTGATCGACCCGATCGGGCTCGACCGGCTGTTGCCCGGCTGGCGCGATGAGGAGACGCCGATCAAGACGCCGGTGACCGAGGACCGCTTCCTCGTGCTCGGCCCGGCCGGCTCGGTGCGCCTGCCGAACTTCCTCATGCCGAAGCTGATGGACAACCACGGCAATTTCGTCGTCAGCCTCGGCAATGTGTGCCGCTGGCTCGCCGCCAAGGCGGAGGCGCTCGGGGTCGAGATCTATCCGGGCTTCGCCGCAGCCGAGGTGCTGTTCGATCCGGAGGGCCGCGTGATCGGCGTCGCCACCGGCGACATGGGCGTCGGCCGCGACGGCAAGCCCAAGGCGGGCTTCCAGCGCGGCATGGCGCTAATGGGCAAATATGTGCTGATCGGCGAAGGCGTGCGCGGCTCGCTCGCCAAGGACCTGATCCGCCGCTTCAACCTCGCCGAGGGCCGCGAGCCGCAGAAATTCGGCATCGGCCTGAAGGAGCTCTGGGTGGTCGACCCGGCGAAGCACAAGCCGGGCCTGGTGCAGCACAGCTTCGGCTGGCCGCTCGGCTTCCAGACCGGCGGCGGGTCGTTCCTCTACCACCTCGAGGACAACCAGGTCGTGGTCGGCTTCGTGGTGCATCTCAACTACAAGAACCCCTGGCTCGCGCCGTTCGAGGAGTTCCAGCGCTTCAAGACGCACACGGCGATCCGCGACGTCTTTGTCGGGGCGAAGCGCATCTCCTACGGGGCGCGGGCGATCACCGAGGGCGGTTGGCAGTCGGTGCCGAAGCTGACCTTCCCGGGCGGGGCGCTGATCGGCTGTTCGGCCGGCTTCGTCAACGTGCCGCGCATCAAGGGCAGCCACAACGCCATGCTGAGCGGCATGGCGGCGGCCGAGCATGTGTTCAAGGCGATCGCGGCCGGCCGCCGGCACGACGAGATCCGCGAGATCGAGGAGACCTGGCGCGACGGGCCGATCGGGCAGGACCTGAAGACCGTGCGCAATGTGAAGCCGCTCTGGTCCCGCTTCGGCACCGTCGTCGGCATCGCGCTCGGCGGGCTCGACATGTGGACGAACGAGCTGTTCGGCTTCTCCCTGTTCGGCACGCTGAAGCACGGCAAGCCGGATCATGCGAGCCTCGCCCCGGCGGCGCTGATGCCGAAGATCGACTATCCGCGGCCGGACGGCGCGATCAGCTTCGACCGCCTCTCCTCCGTGTTCCTCTCCAACACGAACCACGAGGAGGACCAGCCGGTCCATCTGAAGCTGAAGGATCCGTCGATCCAGAAGGTCGACGAGCTTGGCACCTATGCGGGGCCGTCGAACCGGTATTGCCCGGCCGGCGTCTACGAATGGGTCGAGAAGAACGGCGAGCCGACCTTCGTGATCAACGCGCAGAACTGCGTGCACTGCAAGACCTGCGACATCAAGGACCCGAACCAGAACATCACCTGGACCACGCCGGAAGGCGGCGGCGGGCCGAACTATCCCAATATGTGAGCAAGACCCGGCAGCGGCGCGGCGGGCGGGCCTATCGGTCGTCCGCCGGCCGCTCGCCCACCTTCGAGACGAGCTGGCGGACGACGAACCAGGCGCCGCCGACGAGGGCGAGCGCGGCGACGGCCAGGAGGGCGGCCTCGACCCCGCGGCCCTCCTGGCCGAGCTCGACCACCCAGGCGACGAGCGCGCCGGGCGTCACCAGCACGGGGATCCAGATCAGCGCCGAGACGACGTTCATCGCCTGGAACAGGCCCTGCGGCATGCGCACGATGCCCGCCACCAACGGCACCGTGGCGCGCAAGGGGCCGATGAAGCGACCGATCAGCACGGCGAGCCAGCCCCAGCGGGCGAACACGGCCTCGCCGGCCTTGAGCCAGTGCGGGCGCCGGCTGAACGGCCAGAGCGTCGCCGCGCGCGGGCCGAGCTTGCGGCCGATCCAGTAGCTGATCGCATCGCCGGCCGAGGCGCCGAGCGCGCCGCCGAGCCACAGGTCCCAGAACGGCAGCACGCCGGCGCCGACCAGCGCCCCGGCCGCGATCATCACGGTGGTGGCCGGGATGAGCACGCCGACGAAGGCGAGCGATTCGCCGAACGCCATCACCCCGAACAGGATGGCGGCCCATGCGCGATGCTCGGCGATGAAGGCGAGAATTCCATCGATCGACCAGTCCACCGGCATCGGGCCTCCGCGGTCGAGCGTTGGCGTAGCGAAACCCCGGCCGGGCGTAAAGCGTCCTCGCGGGCACCGTCAGGCGGGCGACAGGCGGCGGGCCCTCAGCGCCACGAAGCCGAGATGGCTGAGCAGCACGGCGTTCAGCCCATGCCACAGGCCGTGGGTGCCGAGCGGCCAGGCCGCGCAGAGCGGCTCGTCCGCCATGCGCGCGGCAAGCGAGACCGCGAACAGCGCCGCGCCGGCGAGGAGCCCGCGCGCTGCCGCCCGGTCGCGCGGCAGGGCGGCGAGGCCGACTCCGACGAGGGCGAGAAGCGCCGGGGCATAGCCCGACGATCCGCCGAGGAGCGGCGCGAGCAGGCCGGCGAGCGGGTATGACGCGGCGAGGAAGGCGAGCGTCAGGGCCGCCGCGACCGGGATCGTCAGCCGCAGGATGCGGGTCAGCGCCAGGAAGAAATAGGCGTGGATGAAGATCGCGATCGGGATCACGTCGGCAAGCGCGGCCCAGCGGGTCGCGACGGTGTGGAACAGGAACGAGCCGACGCCGATCACCGCGATGAGGCCGGCGAGCAACAGGACCGGCAGGTCCCCGCCCCGCCGCCGCGCCGCCAGGGCGAGCACCACGGCGGCGATGAGAAAGGCCCCGTTGGTCAGCGCGTTGACCGGCTCGGCCCAGAAGGTCGCGTCGGTTCGCTCGCAATAGGCGTCGATCGGATCTGACCAGGCCATGGCACCTCCGGCAGGCCGGAGAGCCTAACCCGCGGATGTGACGGGATCGAAATTCATCGTCGGGCCGGAGCCGATCTGCACCGCGAGGCGGCCGCGCACCTTGCCGGCGAGGATGTCGTCGGCCGCCGCGATCACGTCGGCGAGCTTGATCGTGGTTGTGATGCGGTCGAGCTTCACGAGGTCGAGGTCGCGGATGAGCCGCCGGTAGGCCTCCTCGCGGCGCGGTTTCGGGACCATCACCGAATCGATGCCGAGCAGCGAGACGCCGCGCAGGATGAAGGGAGCGACCGAGCTCGGCAGGTCCATGCCGCCGGCGAGGCCGCAAGCCGCGATGGCGCCGCCGTAGCGCGTCTGCGCGAGGAGATTGGCGAGCGTTGTGGAGCCGACCGAATCGACGCCGGCGGCCCAGCGCTCCTTGCCGAGCGGCCGCCCGGGGGCGGCAAATTCGGCGCGGTCGATCACGTCCGCCGCGCCGAGGCCGGTCAGGTAGTCGGCTTCCGCGGTGCGGCCGGTGACCGCGATCACGTGCCAGCCGAGCTTGGCGAGGAGCGCGACCGAGACGGAGCCGACGCCGCCGGACGCGCCGGTGACGACCGCCGGCCCGCGCTCGGGCGTCAGCCCGTGGGCTTCCAGCGCCATGACCGCGAGCATGGCCGTGTAGCCGGCGGTCCCGATCGCCATGGCGGATTTCGCCGAGAGGCCGCGCGGACGCTTGATCAGCCAGTCACCCTTGACGCGCGCATGGCCCGCGAGGCCGCCCATATGGGTCTCGCCGACGCCCCAGCCGTTCAGGATCACCTCGTCGCCCTCGGCGAAGTCGGGATGCGAGGAGGAGAGCACCGTGCCGGCGAAGTCGATGCCCGGCACCATGGGAAAGCGGCGGACGACCGGCCCCTTGCCGGTGATGGCGAGCCCGTCCTTGTAGTTGACCGTCGACCATTCGACCGCAACGAGCACGTCGCCGTCCATCAGGTCGGCGTCGGTGAGCTCCTTCAGCGCGGCCGAGGAGGCCTTGGTGGCCTCGTCACGGGTCACGACGATGGCAGGAAACGTATCCATGATGCACTCCCGGGGGGCTTGCTCGCCCGGCAGGATGTTGCCCGAGTGTCCCGGCGGAAACAAGCGGCCTCGCCGAACGCCTCGACAGTCGTTCGGCGGCGCCGGCCTTCCGCATTACTCGACTACTCGGCGGGGACGAGGCCGCGCGCCACCGGCTCTTCGCGGATCGGCAAGTTCACCAGCCCGGCGAGCAGGGCGAGTGCTACGCACATCCACCAGACCGGAACATAGCTATGGTTCAGGTCGTAGAGCAGTCCGCCCAGCCAGACGCCGAGGAACGAGCCGACCTGATGGGAGAGGAACACGATGCCGCCGAGCGTCGCGAGATAGCGGGTGCCGAACATGATCGACACCAGGGTGTTGGTGGCCGGGACGGTGGAGAGCCAGAGGGTGCCGAGCGTCATCGAGAACAGCACAACGGTCACCGGCGTCACCGGCAACAGGATGAACAGCGTGAAGATCACGGCGCGGCCGAAATAGATCGCGGAGAGCAGGATGCGCTTCTGGAAGCGCAGGCCGAGCGCGCCGACGCCGAGCGTGCCGACGATGTTGAAGAGGCCGACCAGCATGATGGCGATCACGCCCCAGCGCGCCTCGATGCCGATGTCGAGCAGATAGGCGGGGAAGTGTACCGTGACGAAGGCGACCTGGAACCCGCACACGAAGAAGCCCGCCGCCAGGAGCAGGTAGCTGCCGTGGCCGAATGCCTCGGCGAGGGCGGCGCGGAAGCTCTGCGGCATCTCGCCCGGCGCCATCGCCTTGGACGGCTTGCCCGCGAGCGGTATCGTGAGGAACGGCACCAGGACGAGCAGGCCGGCCATCACAAGGAGGCTCGACTGCCAGCCGAAGGCCTGGATCAGGCCCTGGCTCAGCGGCGCGAAGACGAACTGCCCGAGCGAGCCGGCCGCGGTCGCGATGCCGAACACGAGCGAGCGCTTCTCGGCGGAAACGGCGCGGCCGATCGCGGCCATCACGATGCCGAACGAGCAGGCCCCGACGCCGAGGCCGACCAGCACGCCCGCACCGATCGTGAGCCAGAGCGGTGTCGGCGCCCAGGCGGTCATGGCGAGGCCGCCGGCATAGAGGACGGCCCCGACGATCAGCACCATCGCGGTGCCGAACCGATCGGCGAGCGCGCCGAAGCCGACCCCGCCGACGCCCCAGGCGAGGTTCTGCACCGCGAGCGCGAGCGCGAAGTGCTCGCGGGTCCAGCCATGGGCATCGGTGATCGGCCGCAGATAGAAGCCGAAGGTCGAGCGCGGCCCGAAGGCGAGCAGCAGGATCAGGGATCCCGCGGCGACGATCTGCCAGGTGGGGAAACGGGCGGTCGCGGCCGGTGGGTTCGCGCTGAGGGTCGACATCAGAGCCTCGTCGGTTCAGGTGGGCGGACCGTGACGGTCCCCGACAGGGTCAGGCTAGCTGCCCTTCCGAATCAGGAAAAGTGAAAAGGAGTGAGAGATCGATCGGTTTCGTTGAAGTGTTACCCCCTGGGTGCCGGCCGGGCAGTCCCATGCGGTTCGCGGTATCTTCGAGAAAACCGATTCGGCGGACCCGATGACGATGGAAGCGCCCGAGACCGCGGCCGACACGCTGCGCGACGTCGTCCTCCTGGTGCAGTCGCGCCGCTTCGACGAGGCCGAGCGCCGGCTCGCGGGCCTGCGCGGGCTCGGCGAGGCGCTCGACGCGCTCTCCATCCTCGGCGCCATCCGCTTCGAGCAGAAGCGCGACGCCGAGGCGATCGCGCTGATGGGCGCGGTCGACCTGGTGCGCCCGGATCCGCGCAACGGGCACAACCTCGCCCTTGCGCTGGAGCGGGCCGGCCGCGCGGCCGAGGCGATCGAGCGCTGGCGCACGGTGATCCGCGACAACCCGGACCATGTCCCGGCGCATGTGGCGCTCGCCAACGCGCTCCTCCGCGCCGGCGACCGCCAGGGCGCCGCCGACGTGCTCGGCCTCGTGATGGAACGGGCGTCGGCGCGCCTCGCCGACCGGGTGCTCGCGGAGGCGATGGACGGGATCGACCGGATCGGGCTCCTGCCGCGCGGCTGGGCGCGGCTCGCCAATGTGCTGCGCATCGGCGGGCGCCAGGCCGAGGCGCAGCGCCTCATCGGCCGGCGGCTCGCCGAGGCGCCGGCCGATCTCGGCGCGCGCCTCGCGCTCGCCATGACGCGGCTCGCGGTGGTGCATGCGGACGAGGCCGAGATCGACCGCCGCCGCGCCGCCTATGCGGCCGACCTCGACGACCTCGCCGCCCGCGTGGAGGTCGCGAGCGAGGCCGATCTCGCCGCCGGCGCGGGCCAGGTCGGCATGGCGAAACCGTTCTTCCTCTCCTACCAGGGCCACGACGACACGGACCTGCAGCGCCGCTACGGCACCATCGCGGCGCGCTTCATGCAGGCCGCGGTGCCGCGCCCGGCGCGCCTCGCCGGCCGCCCGGACGGACGCATCCGCGTCGCCTTCGCCACCTCCTATTTCACCATCCATTCCGTCTCGAAGCTGTTTCGCGGCTGGATCGCCGAGCTCGACCGCGAGCGTTTCGAGGTGATCGGCTACAATCTCGGCAATGGCGACGACGCGACCTCGCGCGCCATCGCGGCCACCGCCGACCTCTGGCGGGCGGGTGAGCGCTCCTTCGCGGAGTGGCGCGACATCATCGAGGCGGATCGGCCGCATGCGCTGATCCAGCTCGAGATCGGCATGAACACGCTGGCGGTGCAGCTCGCCTGCCTACGCCTCGCGCCCGTCCAGGCGATGGCCTGGGGCCACCCGATCACCTCGGGGCTCTCCGAGATGGACTATTTCCTGTCGAGCGAGGCGATGGAGCCGCCCGACGGCGAGCGCCACTACACCGAGCGGCTGGTGCGGCTGCCCGCCCTCTCGATCCACTACACGCCCTACCCGGCCGAGGGCGGCGCGCTGACCCGCGCGGCGCTCGGTTTGCGCGACCGCGCGACCGTCTATGTGTGCTGCCAGTCGCTGTTCAAATATCTGCCGCGCCACGACCATCTCTTGCCCCGCATCGCGGCGGCCGTGCCGGACAGCCAGTTCCTGTTCATCGGCGACCGCGCACAGCCGGCGACCATCGTCTTCGAGACGCGGCTCCGCGCGGCCTTCTCGTCGGCCGGGCTCGATGCCGACCGGCATGTGGCGATCGTGCCGCCGGTGCCGTTCACGGCCTTCCCCTCGCTCCTCGCCACGGGCGACGTCTATCTCGACAGCCTCGGCTGGTCGGGCGGCAACACGACGCTCGAAGCGGTCACCTGCGGCCTGCCGGTCGTCACGCACCCGCTCGGCCTCATGCGCGGCCGCCACTCCGCCGGCATCCTCGCCACGATGGGGCTCCAGGACCGCATCTCGATGAGCCTCGACGCCTATGTGGCCGATGCCGTGCGCCTCGCCGACGCGGGCGAGCGCGCGGCCTATGTGGAAGCGCTGCCGGACGGGCGCGCGCGGCTGTTCGGCGACTTGAGGCCCGTGCGGGCGCTGGAGGACTGGCTCGAAGCGGCGGTCGGCACGGCGACCGGGTGACGCCGCGGCGCCGTTTGCCAGCGGCCGGCGCCGGGTATATCCGATTTGACCGGCCCCGCCGTTTCCAGACGGGGCGCCAACAGCGGGACGCCCCGGATGAGCGCCGACAAGCCCGACGAAGCCGAGCTGCAGAGGCGGCGGGCGGATCTGGAGCAGAAGCTCGCCGCCCATCGCCCCGCCGAGCCCGCCCCCGCCGGCGGATCGAAGGACATGGCCGGCATGGGCCAGGCGCTGAAGATCGGCAGCGAGTTCGTCGCCGGCGTCCTGGTCGGCGCCGGCATCGGCTGGATCTTCGACCGCGCGCTCGGGACCTCGCCGTTCGGCCTCATCGTGTTCCTGCTGCTCGGCTTCGCGGCCGGCGTGCTCAATGTGCTGCGCACGGTCGGCAAGGTGGCCGAGCCGGGGATCCGCCGGCCGGGCGCCCCGCCGCAGGAGCCGCCGCGACGTGACTGAGCCGCCCATGCGGCCGGATCGGGCTTTCGGCCGGCGACCCTGAGACAAGGGGCCGCGGCACGCTTTCGCCAGCCTGACCGAATAATGCCGCCTCAACCCTTCGCCGGGGTTGACGGAAGCGGAACGGGGCCTTAATCGCACCCCGCGAGACATCGTTGACGACATGGGCGCGGCCGACGGCCGGGCGCCGAGTGAGAGGACTGGCCGGTGGCAGCCGACAAGGTCGACCCGATCCATCAGTTTCAGATCAACAAGATCCTCGACATCAATGTCGGCGGTCTCGACCTCTCCTTCACCAACTCGTCCCTCTTCATGCTGCTCACCGTCGCGGGCGCCGCGGGCTTCCTCGCCTGGGCGACGGCGGACCGGGCGATCGTCCCCTCGCGCGGCCAGTCGGTCGCCGAGATGTCCTACGAATTCGTGGCGAAGACCCTGCGCGATGCCGCCGGCACGGAAGGCATGCGCTTCTTCCCGCTGGTCTTCTCGCTCTTCATGTTCGTGCTGACCGCGAACCTGTTCGGCATGATCCCCTATTTCTTCACGGTGACGAGCCACATCATCGTGACCTTCGCGCTCGCGATGCTCGTCATTCTGACCGTGGTGATCTACGGCATCTACAAGCACGGCCTGCACTTCTTCGGGCTGTTCGTGCCGCACGGCGTGCCCGGCTACCTCATTCCGCTGGTCACGGCGATCGAGATCATCTCGTTCCTGTCGCGCCCGATCAGCCTCTCGGTGCGTCTTTTCGCCAACATGCTGGCCGGTCACATCACGCTCAAGGTCTTCGCGGGCTTCGTGGTCAGCCTCTCGGCGCTCGGCGGCATCGGCATCGTCGGCTCGATCCTGCCGCTCCTGATGACGATCGCGCTGACCGCGCTCGAATTCCTCGTCGCCTTCCTGCAGGCCTACGTGTTCACCGTGCTCACCTGCATGTACCTCAACGACGCGCTCCATCCCGGCCACTGAGGCCGGGCGGACGCTCGGGACTGCATCCCTTCACCCGTTCTCGCCTTCCCTCGATCCGAACCAGGAGTATCGACCATGGACGTTTCTGCTGCTGCCGCCATCGGTGCGGGTATCGCTTGCCTCGGCATGGGTGGCGCGGGCATCGGCCTCGGCACCATCTTCGGCAACTACCTCGCCGGCGCGCTGCGCAACCCGGCCGCCGCCGACAGCCAGTTCGGCCGACTGATCTTCGGCTTCGCCGTCACGGAAGCGCTCGGCATCTTCTCGCTGCTCGTCGCGCTGCTGCTCCTCTTCACGAAGTGACCTCGACGGCCTCCGGCGCGCGGCTCCCAAAGCCGCCGCGCCGGGCGCCCTATACCCTCTCTCCGGTCGCGTTCGCTGACCGGTCCTCGATCGTGCGGGACAGTTCGACATGGCTGACAACGTCCACGCCTCCACGGAGGCGCATGGCGGGGGCGGAGGACATTCCGGGTCCTTCCCGCCGTTCGACCCGTCGACTTTCGCGTCCCAGCTCCTCTGGCTGGCGCTGACCTTCGGGGCGTTCTACCTCGTCCTGTCGCGCGTGCTCCTGCCCCGGCTCGCCGGCATCCTCGAGACCCGCGCGGACCGCATCGCCCGCGACCTCGCCGAGGCGCAGCGCCTCAAGGCCGAATCCGACGCCGCCGGCGCGGCCTATGAGGCGGAACTCGCCGCCGCCCGCCGCAAGGCGCAGGAGATCGCCGGCGAGACCCGCGCGGCGCTCAATGCCGCCGTCGAGCAGCGCCGGCACACGGCCGAGGCCGGGCTTTCGGCCAAGATCGCCGAGGCGGAGACGCGCATCGGCGAGATCAAGGATCGCGCCATGGCGGAGGTCGGCGGCATCGCGGTCGACACCACCGAGGCCGTCCTCTCCGTGCTCAGCAAGGTCTCGGCCACCCGGCAGGAAGTGACCGCCGCGGTCGAAGCCTCGATGGCGAAGTGAGGAGACGACCATGGATCCGACATCCGCCGCATCGTTCTACGCCTTCGTCTCGCTCGTCATCTTCCTCGTCGTGATCGCCTATCTGAAGGTCCCGGCCAAGATCGCGGCCGGCCTCGACGGCCGCGCGGCGCTCGTGACCAGGGAGCTCGACGAGGCGAAGCGGCTCCGCGAGGAGGCGCAGGCGCTGCTCGCCGACTTCCAGCGCCGTTCGGCGGAAGCCGAGCGCGAGGCCTCCGCGATCGTGGCGGAAGCCAAGGCCGAGGCGGACCGGCTCACCGCCGACACGACCCGCTCGCTCGAGGAGATGATCGCCCGCCGCACCAAGGCGGCCGAGGCGAAGATCGCCCAGGCCGAGACGCAGGCGATCGCCGCCGTGCGCGCCCGCGCCGCCGACGTCGCGATCGCCGCGGCGCAGCAGATCCTCGCGACCAAGGTCAAGGGCTCCGCCTCGGACGACCTGATCGAGGCCGGCATCGCGCAGATCCGCGCCAAGTTCAACTGACGCGGATCCGCGTCCCATTCGATCCATAACGCGACGGCGGGGGGCCGACGTCCCGAAGCGCAAGGCTCGTCCCTCGGGGCGGGCCTTGTGTGCTTTCGGGGACGGGGCGGGCGCCGCTCAGACGCCGAGCGGCAAGGCGGCGCGGGGCTCGGCTGCGCCGGCCAGCATGGCCTTGACCGGGTCGAAGCTGCGGCGGTGATAGGCCGAGGGGCCGAGCGACAGGATCGCGGCGAGGTGGCGCGGCGTGCCGTAGCCCTTGTGGTCGGAGAAGCCGTAGCCCGGCACATGGGCGCAGAGCCGGGTCATCAGCCGGTCGCGCGTCACCTTGGCGACGATCGAGGCGGCCGCGATGGAGAGCGAGCGGGCGTCGCCCTTGACCAGCGCCTCCCCCGGGCAGCCGAGGCCGGGCGGTACGTCGATGCCGTCGAACAGCGCATGGACCGGCCGCTCGGGGAGCCGGCGCACGCATTGCGCCATGCCCCAGAGCGTCGCGCCGCGGATGTTCATGGCGTCGATGCGCTCCACCGAGGCGACCGTTACGGCGACCTGGTGGCGCGCGCAGATCTCGGCGAAGAGCCGCTCGCGCACCTCGTGGCCGAGCTTCTTGGAATCGTCGAGGCCCTCGGGCAGGCGGCGCGGATCCAGGATCACCGCGGCGACCACGACAGGCCCGGCGAGCGGCCCCCTGCCCGCCTCGTCGACCCCCGCGACGGGGCCATTCAGCCGCTTTGAGGCGCGCCGCTCGAAGCTAAGGTCGGGCGCGGCGGAGAGGTCGAACAGCGCGGGCGATTCGGGGCGGGCCATGGCGGATCTCAATCCGCGCGGCGCGCGCCCGTCAAGGCGCGCCCGCGGACGATCGGTCCTCGCGGGCCGTCCGAATCAGGACGCCGCCGGTTCAACCGCCGATTCTGCCGAAGTCCGCAACCTCGCGGCAGGCCTCGCGAATCTCGTTCAGCAGCGTGAGCCGCGCGAGGCGGAGCGCCGGGTCCGGCGCATTGACCAGGATCTTCTCGAAGAAGACGTCGACCGGCGCACGCAGGGTGGCGAGCGCGCTCATGGCGGCGGCGAAGTCCTCGCGGGCGACCGCGTCGACGACCGCCGGCCGCGCCCGCAGCACCGCATGGGCGAGCGCCGTCTCCTCCGGCTCGACGAGGCGGGCGAGGTCGACGGCGCCGCGATAGGTCTCGCCGGTCTTCTTCTCCTCGGCGCGCAGGATGTTGGCGGCGCGGCGGTAACCGGCGAGCAGGTTCTGCCCGTCCTCGGTCGCGAGGAACGCGCCGAGCGCCTCGACGCGCTTCACGACCAGCACGATGTCGTCCTGGTCGCCGAGCGCGAAGACGGCGTCGACGAGGTCGTGGCGGGCGCCCTGCTCGCGGAGCTGCACCTTCAGCCGGTCGGCGAGGAAGGCGAGCAAGTCGAGGCTCTTGCGCCAAGCGCCCGGCAGGGTGACGCGCGCGTAGTCGTGCGTCTCGGGCTCGCTCGCGATCGGCGCGAGCAGGCTCTCGCGGAGCCGCACCAGCACGTCCTCCGGCGCGCCCGCCTCGGCGAGGTCGTCCGCGATGTCCATCTGGCGGTCAACCTCGGTCAGCGTCTTCGCCACCATGATGCGCGCGAAGGGCTCCGGCATCAGCCTCAGGAGCCGCAGGCGCACGTCGGCGGCGAGGATGATGCGGATCACGCCGAGCGCCGCGCGGCGGAGCTGGAACGGGTCCTTCGAGCCGGTCGGCTTCTCGTCGATCGCCCAGAAGCCGACCAGCGTGTCGATCTTGTCGGCGAGCGCGACCGCGATCGCGACCGGGTCGGTCGGCACCCGGTCGGACGGCCCCTGCGGCTTGTAGTGGTCCTCGATCGCGGCCGCGACGGAGGGGTTCTCGCCCTGCGCCTCGGCGTAGCGCCGGCCCATCAGGCCCTGCACCTCGGGGAACTCGCCGACCACCTCGGTGACGAGGTCGGCCTTGGCGAGTTCGGCCGCGCGCTCGGCGAGGCGCGGATCGGCGCCGACGATCGGGGCGAGATCGACCGCGAGGCGGCGGATCCGCTCGATCCGCTCGCCCTGCGTGCCGAGCTTCTCGTGAAAGACGATGTCGAGGTCGGTGAGCTTGGCGAGGCGCTGGTCGAGCGGCTTCAGGCCGCGCCCGCCATAGCCGGGCAGGTCGCGCTGGTCGGTCAGGAAGAAGTGCCGCGCGTCGGACAGGCGCGCGCGTACGACGCGGCCGTTGCCGGCCCGGATCGCCTCGCCGCCGTCGCTCGCCACGATGTTGGAGACGAGGATGAAGCGGTTGGCGAGCCGCTGGTCCACATGGTGGCTGCGGAGCACGAAGCATTTCTGGTTCGCCCGGATGGTGGCGCGGATCACCTCGCCGGGCACCTCCAGGAACGCCTCGTCGAACTCGCCCATCAGCACGACCGGCCATTCGACGAGGCCGGCTACCTCCTCGAGGAGCCCCTCGTCCTCGATCAGTTCGAGCCCTTGCGCGAGCGCCAGGTCCTTGGCGTCGTGCAGGATGATGTCCTTGCGCCGGTCCGCGTCGAGCACGACATAGGCCGCCTGCAGCTTCGCCGCATAGTCCTCGAAGCGCTTCACCGTGATGACGTCGGGCGCCATGAAGCGGTGGCCGCGGGTGCGGTTGCCGGCATGGATGCCGTCGATCTCGAAGGGCACGATGTCCGGCTCCTCGGTCTCCGGCCCGAAGGTGCAGAGGATCGACTGCAGCGGACGCACCCAGCGGAGCGACCCCGTGCCCCAGCGCTGCGACTTCGGCCAGGGAAACGAACGCACCACCGCGGGGACGAGGCCGGCGATCACGTCGATCGCCGCGCGGCCCGGCCGGACCGCCTTCGCCACGTAGAAGTCGCCCTTCTTCGCATCGCTGACGATGCTCGCCTCGGCGATCGAGCCGAGCCCCGCCGCTTTCAGGAAGCCCTGGATGGCGCCTTCGGGCGCGCCGACGCGCGGCCCCTTCTTCTCCTCGGCGACATCGGCGGAGCGCGCCGGCACGCCGGTGACATGAAGCGTCAGCCGGCGCGGCGTCGCATAGGCCTTGGCGCCCTCGTAAGCGAGCCCGGCCTCGACGAGCCCGTCGGTGATCGCCTTCCGGAGATCGTCCGCCGCCTTGCGCTGCATGCGCGCGGGGATTTCTTCGGAGAAGAGTTCGAGGAGCAGGTCGGGCATGGAGGGCTCGGTCTTTCGCGACAGGTCGCGCGGGTGTAGCCGTCCGGTGCGCGTTTGTCAGCCCCGAAGCCGGTGGGGGCGCCCCCTCACCAGTCCCCGATCGCCGCCTGCACCAGCGCCAGCGCCGCGACCGCCGCCGTGTCGGCGCGGAGGATGCGCGGGCCGAGGGGGATCGGGGTGACGAAGCTTTTGGAGCGGAGGATCAGGCGTTCGTCCTCGGCGAAGCCGCCTTCCGGGCGGACCGGTACGGTGAGCGGCCTGCACAACGGCCGCCATGTTTCACCCAGTCGCCGCCGGTCTCTGCACATCCCCCATCACACGCCTGACGAACCTGAGCATTTCCAGGGAATCGTAGAACTGTCCAACGTGGCCTTTGACCGGCAATTCCAGTTGCCGGCCGTCGCGCAAGTGCAGCGACAGCCCCAGGCTTTGCTTCTCGTTCGGCAGCTTCACGTCGGTCAAGTCGGCAAACCGGACTTCGATCAAATGGCCGCTTTCATGCCAAGCCATTCCATCGGCGAATATGCCGACCACTTCGCCGTCGGGTCCGGGGTTTCGATAGCAGCCGACCGCCTTGCCGAGGCGCCCATCGGCCAGGCTCGACGGCCAGTCGCGGGCAGGACCGGCCTTTCGGTAGTTTTCCATCCTCGCCAAGATGCGATGCGCTCGAATGAAAGCATTCATATGCTTACCTCAGCGAAACCGCGATCGAGTTCGTGGCTCCACTCGACGTGAGACTGTAACACTCCATTCCGCAACTATTCAAGACGTTACGACTTCGCGCAAGCGACTCTGATCGCCCTGATGTAGGCGTCATTGTCTTCCGTGGGCGTGAAGAGCGTTATGCGATCGCGTTCAACCCATTCCAGATACGCGCGAATTTCGACCGACGAAGCGCCGGATTCGAGCAAGTTCCGCACATCGATCAAGTAGGAGTCATACTCCATCGGCTGGCATAGGTCGAAAGCCCAGTTCTTCTTCAGTCGTCGTGTTGGCCATCGGAATCCCTATGGGGTTCCAGTACTTGGCACACAGATCACGAAGCTCCTCCAATGAGACCACGTTCCAACTCCTGCAGTTCCATGCAAGACACAGAACGCTCCTGTATCGTCTTCTCCCTCACCAATCCCCCACCGCCGCCTGCACCAGCGCCAGCGCCGCGACCGCCGCCGTGTCGGCGCGGAGGATGCGGGGGCCGAGGGGGATCGCGGTGACGAAGCTTTTGGAGCGGAGGATCAGGCGTTCGTCCTCGGCGAAGCCGCCTTCCGGGCCGATCAGGACCGCGAGGGGGCCGCGCGGCAGGGCGGCGAGGGTCGCGAGGGGGTTCGTCGTCGCCTCGCCCTCGTCGCAGAAGACGAGGCGGCGGTCCGGCTCGGCGCCCGGCCAGGCGTCGAGGAGCGGCTTCAGGTCGACCGGCTCGGCGACGGTCGGGAGCGCGAGGACGCCGCATTGCTCGGCCGCCTCGATGACGTTCGCCTCCATGCGCTCCAGGTTGATCCGGCTCACCTGGGTGTGGCGCGTCATCACCGGGCGGATCGCAGAGGCGCCCATCTCCACCGCCTTCTGCACCATGTAGTCGAGCCGGGCCATCTTGAGCGGCGCGAACAGGTAGTGCAGGTCGGCAGGCGGGGTCTGCGGCCGCGTCGCCTCGAGGAGTTCGAGCACGCAGGCACGCCGGCTGCCCTGCTCCACGCGGGCGAGCCATTCGCCGTCCTCGCCGTTGAAGACGAGGATACGGTCCTCCGGGCCGAGCCGCAGGACGTTCAGGAGGTAGTTCGCCTGCTCGCGGGTCGCCTCCACGCGGCCGCCGGCGCGGAGCGGGAGGCGGACATGGAGGCGCTGCAGGCGGAACTCGTAGCGGGGCATCGGTTCGCGGCTCGAAGAACGGTCCGGCAGGCTTAGCACGCCGCTCAGCCGGTCCGGAACCCGGAGATCGGGCAAGGGCGGGGCCTGCGCGGACGCGAGGAGCGACGCCGCCGCTTGACCCCCGCGCGGCGAGCCGCCAGTTTCCGTGTCCAGAGGAGAGTCCCCGCCTTGGCCGAAGCGCTGCCGAACGTCGCCGAGTTCACCGTCTCGGAACTGTCCTATTCGATCCGCCGCGCGATCGAGGACGGCTTCGGCTATGTGCGCGTGCGCGGCGAGATTTCCGGCTATCGCGGCCCGCATTCCTCCGGCCACGCCTATTTCTCGCTGAAGGACGAGGGCGCCAAGATCGACGCGGTGGTCTGGCGCCAGTCGCTCTCCAAGATGCGCTTCAAGCCCGAGGAGGGCCTCGAAGTGATCGCGACCGGGCGGGTGACCACCTATCCCGGCAAGTCCGCCTATCAGATCATCGTGGAGGCGCTGGAACCGGCCGGCGCCGGCGCGCTCATGGCGCTTCTGGAAGAGCGCAAGAAGAAGCTCGCCGCCGAGGGCCTGTTCGACGCCGGCCGCAAGCGGAAGCTCCCCTATCTGCCGGGCGTGATCGGCGTCGTCACCTCGCCGACCGGCGCCGTCATCCGCGACATCCTCCACCGCATCGCCGACCGTTTCCCCGTGCGCGTCGTGGTCTGGCCGGTGCGCGTGCAGGGCGAGACCTCGGCGCGCGAGGTCGCGACCGCCATCGAGGGCTTCAACGCGATCCCGCCGGAGGGTTTTCGCGGCATTCCGCGACCCGACGTGATCATCGTGGCGCGCGGCGGCGGCAGCCTCGAGGATCTCTGGAGCTTCAACGAGGAGATCGTGGTGCGGGCGGCGGCGGGAAGCGCGATCCCGCTCGTCTCGGCGGTCGGCCACGAGACCGACTGGACGCTGATCGACTTCGCGGCCGACCTGCGCGCGCCGACGCCGACCGGCGCGGCCGAGATGGTCGTGCCGGTCAGGTCCGACCTGATCGAGCGGACCGGCAAGCTCGCCTTCCGGCTGACCGGGACGATGCAGCGCTCGATGGAGGCGCGGCGGAACGAACTCCGCTCCGCCGCGCGCGCCCTGCCGACCCCGGAGGTGATGCTCGGCATGCGCCGGCAGCGGCTCGACCTTTCGACCGGGCGGCTCGCCCAGGCGCTCGTCGCCGCCACCCGCGCGCATGGGCTGAGGCTCGCGCGGGCGAGCGGGCGGCTCGGGCCGGAGATCCTCGCGCGCGCCATGCGCCACGGGCGGGACGGCCTCGCGCGGCTCGACGAGCGCGGCCGGCGCGCTCTCGGCGTCGCGGCGGAACGGCGGCGCGGCGCCGTCGCCCGCGTCGCGGGACGGCTCGGGCCGCACATGATCGTGGCGCGAACGGAACGTTCCCGGGAGCGGACCGAAACGCTCGGCCTGCGGCTCGCCGGCGCCGTGGACCTGGCGCTCGAACGCAAGCGCGGGCGCTTCGACGCCCTCGCCAAGCTCGCCGGCACGCTCTCCTACCAGGCGGTGCTGGCGCGCGGCTTCGCGCTCGTGCGCGGCCCGGACGGGAAACCCTTGCGGCTCGCCGCGGCGGTGCTGCCGGGGGAGCGGATCGCGGTCGAATTCGCCGACGGCGTGGTCGGCGCGGTGGCCGACGGCCCGGCCGCGGACGGCGTCCCCGCGTCGCCACGGTCCGAGCCGCGCCCCGGCCCCGCCGCGGAGCCCGAAACGGTCGCCCGGCCGGCTCCGGCGCGGCGGCGCAAGGAGAGCGCGCCGGCCGGCCAGGGCTCGCTGTTTTGACCCCTCCCCGCGGCTTGGGCCTTGCCGGACGCCGCAGGAACCGCCAACCGGAAGCCCCATGATCGTCTCGCACAAGCACAAGTTCATCTTCCTGAAGACCGGCAAGACGGCCGGCACGAGCGTGGAGATCGCGCTCTCGTCCCTGCTCGGGCCGGACGACATGGCAACGCCGATCAAGCCGCTCGACGAGCGCATGCGAACGCTCGCGCCGCAGAACTATCTCCGCTCCGGCGGCCTCCTGGGGTGGAAATGGGCGGCCTTGAAGGTGCCCGGCCTCGCCAAGCGCGGGCTCGTCCAGCCGGACCGGGAGACCGACTTCTGGAACCACACGCCGGCGCGCGTCGCCCGCGAGCGGCTCGGAGAAGAGATCTGGTCGAGCTATTTCAAATTCGCCTTCGACCGCAACCCCTGGGACAAGCAGGTTTCCTATTACTACTGGGCGACGCGCGAGGAGAAGCAGCGCGCGGACTTCCGCACCTTCACGCTGGAGAACAAGCGGCGCACGCGCGGCTGGGGGATCTACACGATCGACGATCAGGTCGTGGTCGACTTCCTCGGCCGCTACGAGACGCTCGCCGAGGATCTCGCCAAGGCGCTCGCCCGCGTCGGCATCGATCAGCCGCCGGCCCTGCCGCACTCGAAGGGTAACACGCGCGAGGAGCGCGACTACCGCAAGCTCTACGACGAGGAAACGCGCGCCTTCATCGCCAAGCGCTGCGCCAAGGAGATCGCGCTGCTCGGCTACGAGTTCTAGCACGGGGGCCAAAGGCCATGGACTTCGACCCGACGCCCGAACAGGCGCTGATCGCCGAGACCGCCCGCCGCCTCGCCGCCGACCGGCTGGCGCCGCACGCCGCCACGCTCGACGCCGGCGGCGGCCGGGCGGACTTCCTGGCGAACCTGAAGCTCCTCGCCGAGAACGGCTTCATGGGCCTCAATGTGCGCGCCGACTACGGCGGCACCGAAGCCGGCACGGTCGCCTTCGCGCTCGCCATCCACGAACTCGCGCAAGGCTGCGCCTCGACGGCGGTGACGACCTCGGTCACCAACATGGTCGCCGAGGTGATCCAGGCGGTCGGCTCGGAGGAGCAGCGGCGCGCCTATCTGCCGAAGCTCTGCGACGGCACCTATCCGGCCGGCGGCTTCTGCCTGACCGAGACCGGGGCCGGGTCCGACCCCTCGTCCATGACCACGCGCGCCCGCATGGACGGCAACGAATGGGTGCTCGACGGCGCCAAGCTCTATATCTCGTCGGGCGAATATGCCGGCGTGTTCGTGGTCTGGGCGGTGACCGACCCGGCGGCGCCGCGCGGCAAGGGCATCTCCTGCTTCCTGGTGGAGGCCGGCACGCCCGGCTTCGTGATCGGCAAGGCCGAGGCGAAGATGGGCCAGACCGGCTCGGCCACCAACGAAATCCGCTTCGAGAACTGCCGCCTCCCCGCCTCCGCGCTGATGGGCAAGCTCAACGACGGCTTCCGCGTCGCCGTCGGCGAGCTCGCGGGCGGCCGCATCGGCGTCGCCGCGCTCGCGCTCGGCATCGCGCGCGCGGCCATGGAGGAGGCCAAGCGCTACGTGAAGCAGCGCCGCCAGTTCGACCGCGCCATCGCCGACAACCAGGGCATCCAGTGGATGATCGCCGACCGCGAGACCGAGCTCGAAGCGGCGCGCCTGCTCGTCCTGCAGGCCGCGACGCTTAAGGAACAGGGCCGGCCCTTCGCGCGCGAGGCCTCGATGGCGAAGCTCTTCGCCAGCGAGGCGGCGCAGCGGGCGACCTATACGGCGCTGCAGCTGCATGGGGGCGCCGGCTATATCCGCGACCTGCCGCTGGAGCGCCACGCCCGCGACGCGCGCATCACCACGATCTACGAAGGGACGAGCGAGATCCAGCGGCTGATCATCGCCCGCGAGGTGATGAAGGCGGTCGGCTAGCCCGGGTCAGCATCTCGGAGCTCCTCGCCGGCCGCATGCCGGCCGGCCCGCGGCGGCGGCTGGCAAGCCGGCGCCGGCTCCGCCAAGATGGACGTCGAACCGGGAGGGACGGGCATGGATCTGGGCATCAAGGGCCGCAAGGCGATCGTCTGCGCCGCCTCGAAGGGCCTCGGGCGCGGCTGCGCGGAGGCTCTGGCGCGGGCCGGCGCCGAAATCCTGATCACGGCGCGCACGGCGGAGACGCTGGAGCGGACGGCGGACGAGATCCGCCGCGCGACCGGCGCGACCGTGCATGCGCTCGCCGGCGACATCACGACGCCGGACGGCCGCGCCGCGGTCCTCGCCGCCATGCCGGACCCGGACATCCTGATCAACAATGCCGGCGGTCCGCCGCCGGGCAATTTCCGCGATTGGGACGAGGCGACCTGGATGAAGGCCGTCAACAACAACATGGTCACGCCGATCATGCTGATCCGCGCGGTGATCGACCGCATGATCGAGCGGAAATTCGGGCGCATCGTGAACATCACCTCGTCCGCCGTGCGCGCGCCGATCCCGATCCTCGGCCTCTCCAACGGCGCCCGCGCGGGGCTGACCGGCTTCGTCGCTGGCCTCTCGCGCGAGGTGGCGAAGCACAATGTGACGATCAACAACCTGCTGCCCGGCCTCTTCGCCACCGACCGGCTGACCGGCATGTACACCGCGGAGGCGAAGCGCCTCGGCCGCGACCCGGACGACTACATCAAGGAGCAGCAGGCGCCGATTCCCGCCGGCCGCTTCGGCAATCCGGAGGAGTTCGGCGAAGTCTGCGCCTTCCTCTGCTCGACCCATGCCGGCATGCTGGTCGGCCAGAACATCCTGCTCGACGGCGGCCGCTTCAACGGCACGATGTGAGGCCCGAGGCCCCTACCCCGCCTCGAGGATCTTCTCGGCGACCTGCAGGTCGACCGAGACGAGCTGCGACACGCCGCGCTCCGACATGGTGACGCCGTAGAGGCGGTCCATGCGGGCCATGGTGATGGGGTTGTGGGTGATGACGAGGAAGCGCGTCTCGGTGCGCGCGGCCATGTCGGCGAGGAGGTCGCAGTAGCGCTCCACATTGGCGTCGTCGAGCGGGGCGTCGACCTCGTCGAGCACGCAGATCGGCGCCGGATTGGTGAGGAAGACGGCGAAGATGAGCGCGATCGCGGTGAGCGCCTGCTCGCCGCCGGAGAGGAGCGTCATGGTGGCGGGCTTCTTGCCGGGCGGGCGGGCGAAGATCTCGAGCCCGGCGTCGAGCGGGTCCTCCGCGTCGACCAGCTGCAGCTCCGCCGATCCGCCGCCGAACAGGACGGCGAACAGGGACTGGAAGTGCCGGTTGACGGTCTCGAAGGCGGCGAGCAGGCGCTCGCGCGCCTCGCGGTTGAGGTTGGAGATACCCTGGCGCAGGCGCTTGATCGCCTCGACCAGGTCGTCCCGCTCGGCGACGAGGGTGTCGCGGCGCTCCTCCACCTCGCGCAGCTCCCCCTCGGCGCGCAAGTTCACCCCGCCGAGGCGCTCGCGCTCCTGGCGCAGCCGCTCGGCGCGGGCATCGATGCCGGCAAGCTCCGGCAGCGGCGCGGCGGGCTTCAGGCCGGCGAGATCGATGAGGCCGTCGGGAGTGCAGTTGAATTGCTCGCGGACCGAGGCGGCGATCTCGGCGGAGCGGGCGCGCGCGGCGGTCGCCCGTTCCTCGGCGCGGCCGCGCGCCTCGCGCGACACCGAAAGCGCGTCGAGCGCCGCGCGCGCGGCCCGATCGGCCTCGGCGAGGTCGCGATCCCCCTCGGCGAGGCGGTCGGCCGCCTCCGCCCGCTTCGTCTCGGCCTCGTGGATGGAGCCGGTCAGGCGGCGGCGCATGTCCTCGATGGCATAGGGCCGGTCGACCAGCTCCTCGCGCTCGGCCTCGGCTTCCGCGATGCGACGATCGAGCACGTCGATCTGGGTGCCGGACTGGCCCGCCCGGCTTTCCCAGCCGGTGCGCTCGCGGGCGATGGCGTCGAGCCGGCGGCGGCGCAGATCCGACTCGCGGCCGAGGCCCTGCGCCTCCGCGCGCGCCTCGGCGAGCCGCGCCCGGTCGCCGGCGATGCGGGACCGCAGATCGCGCAGCGCCTCCTCGTGGGCGTCGGCGGGCGCGAGGTCGAACAGAGCGGCGGCGGTGTCGGCTTCGATCGCGCGCGCCTCGTCGAGGTCGCCGGCGAGGCGCGCGGCGGTCTCGGCGAGCGCGGCGCGGCGGGACGCGCGCTGGCCGGCCTCGCGTTCGGCCCGGAGCAAGGCCTCGCGCGTGGTGGAGACGGCGCCGCGGGCGGTCCGCGCGGCATCGCGCAGCGCCCGTTCGCGCGCCTCGGCGGCCGTCACCGCCGTTTTTGCCGCGTCGAGTTCCATGCGGCGGCGGGCGACGGTCGCGTGCGCTTCCGCCGCGAGCGCGTCGAGGGCGGCGAGGCGGTTCCGGGCGGCGAGGCGCTGCGCGGCGGCGGTCGGCGCCTCGGCGGCGGCGACGAAGCCGTCCCAGCGCCAGAGATCGCCCGCGCGGGTGACGAGGCGCTGGCCGGGTCTCAGCGCCCCGGCAAGGCGCGCGCCGTCGGCGGGCGTCACGAGCCCCACCTGCGCCAGGCGGCGGGCGAGCACCGGGGCGCCGCGCACATGGCCGGCGAGCGGCGTCGCGCCCTCCGGCAGCGCCGGGTCCGCGGAGGCGTCGCCCGATCCGCCCCAATGGGCGGGCGCGGCGGGATCGTCGGAGGCGTCGAGGTCGTCGCCGAGCGCGGCGCCGAGCGCGGCCTCGAAGCCCGGATCGACGCGCAGGCGATCGACCACCGGCGCGAAGCCGTCGGCGCGGCCGGCGTTCAGCACGCTGGCGAGGGTACGGGCCTCCGTGTCGAGCCGGTTCGCTTCCGCTTCCGCGGCGGCGAGCGGCGCCCGGCGCGCCTCCAGCGCGGCGCGGGCCTCGGCGTGGCGCTCCTCGGCGGCGACGACCGCCTCCTCGGCGCCCTCCGCGACCGCCGTCGCTTCCGCGTGCATCTCGCGGGCGAGGTCGAGCGCCTCCTCCGCGTCCGCGTCGGCGGCGACGGCATCACGCTCGCGGACCACGCCGGCGAGTTCCGCGTGGAGCCGGCGGACGCGCTCGGTGGCGTCGGCGAGCGTGCGGTCGAGCGTGGCGCGGCGGGCGGCATCGCGCGCGGCTTCGGCGAGGAGTGCGGCCTGGTCGCGCTCGCTCGCCTCCAGTTCCGCCTCGGCATCCGCCACCAGGCCGGCGAGATGCTCGACCCGGTCGGCGGACGCGGCCTCATCGGCCTCGATGTCGGCCGCCTCGCGGTCGAGCGCGGCGGTCGCCTCGATCATCTCGGCGGCGATACGCTCCTCGCGCCGGCGATCCTCGGCGAACTGGGCGAGGCGGCGCTCCAGGTCGGCGAGGCGTTCGGTGATGCGCCGTTCCTCCGCGTCGAGGTCGGCGGCGGCCACATGCAGGCGCTGCAGCCCGGCGGCGGCCGCGGCGGCCTCGTCGCGGAGCTTCGGCAGGGCGGTGGCGGCGATGGCCTGGCGGGTCGCGGCGGTCGCCTGGGCGCTCGCGCGGTCGGTGGCGCTCCGCTCGGCGGCGGTGAGCTCGCTCTCGGCATCGGCGACGGCGGCGCGGGCGGCGACCCAGCGGAGATAGGCCCCGGTCGCCTCGGCGGCGCGGATGTCGGCGGAGAGCGCGCGGTAGCGGGCGGCCTGGCGCGCCTGCCGGCGGAGCGTCTCCACCTGCGCGACGATCTGGACGAGCACGTCCTCGAGCCGCTCGAGGTTCTGCTCGGCGGCGCGCAGCCGCATCTCGGCCTCGTTGCGGCGCGAATGGAGGCCCGAGATGCCGGCCGCCTCCTCCAGGATCGCGCGGCGCTGCACGGGCTTCGCGGAGATCAGTTCGCCGATCTGGCCCTGCCGCACCATGGCGGGCGAGCGGGCGCCGGTGGAGGCGTCGGCGAACAGGATCTGCACGTCGCGCGCGCGCACCTCCTTGCCGTTGATCCGATAGGCGGATCCGGCCTCCCGCTCGATCCGGCGGGTCACTTCCAGGTGGTCGTGCTGGTTGACGAGGGCGGGGCCGAGCCGCTCCTCATTGTCGAGGAAGAGCGTCACCTCGGCGGAGTTGCGCCCGGGACGACGGCCGCTGCCGGAGAAGATCACGTCGTCCATGCCGGACGCGCGCATGTTCTTGTAGGAATTCTCGCCCATGACCCAGCGCAGGGCCTCGACGAGGTTCGACTTGCCGCAGCCGTTGGGGCCGACCACGCCGGTCAGGCCGCGCTCGATCGAGAACTCGGTCGGCTCGACGAAGGTCTTGAAGCCGGTGAGGCGCAGCCTTGTGAACTTCAACGCGCGACGCTCCCGTCCGGAGCCGTCCGGCAGGATGCCGGGCGGACGCTCCCGTCCGTGGCCGTCCGGCTTCAGCCGGGCGACCGGGGCGCGCGCCGGTCAGTTCTTCACGAAGGGGGAGAGCTTCGTCTCGAGGTCCTCGACGGATCCGATCGAGCCCTGGCGGGTCCCGTTGATGAAGAAGCTCGGGGTGCTGTCGACCGTGAAGGTCTCGGCCCCGCGGCGCGCGACACTCACGAGACCATCGAAAACCTGCTGATTCTGCAAGCACGCCTTGAAGCCATCCTGTGAGAAACCCATGCGCTCGGCGAGTTTGCCGACCGCCTCGCCGGGGTTCTGCGCATAGGCCCAGTCGCGCTGGGTGTCGTACATTAGCTTGACGTGCTCGAGATACTTCTCCTCGGGCGCGCAGCGCAGCAGCATGAAGGCGACGAGGTCGAGTTCGTTGAGCGGAAAGCCGCGCAGGATGAGCCGCGCCTTGCCGGTCTTCAGGTATTTCTCCTCGAGCACCGGCAGCACCGTCTTGTGGAAGTTGGCGCAGTGCGGGCAGGTCATGGAGTGATATTCGACGATCGACACCGGCGCGTCGGCCGAGCCCATGACGATCTCGGTCGGGCCCTCGGTCTTCAGCATTTCGGCCGGGTCCACATCGTTCGCCGCGTGGGCGGGAAGCGCCGGGACGAGGGCGAGAGCGGCGGCGGTGGCGAGGAGACGGCGGCGGTCGATGATCACGAGACTGTCCTCGGTGGCTCGATGGGGCGCCGCGGCGGCCGGCCGAAGCGGAACAGGATGCGTCGGAACGGCGGCGTCAGAGCAGCGGCGCGAGGGTCTTGTCCACGCCGTCCTTGGTCTGGAAGTTGGTCGCGCGCGTGCCGTTGACGAAGAAGGTCGGCGTGGCGTCGACGCGGAACTGGCTGGTGGCGCGGTCCTTCACGGCGTTGACGCCGTCGAGCAGGCCCTGATTGGTCAGGCAGGCGTTGAAGCTCTCCTGCGTGAAACCGACCTGCTTGGTCAGGTCGCGCAGCGCCTTGACCGGATCGTCGGTGCGGGTCCAGGCCGGCTGCGTCTCGAAGAACAGGCCGATCGTGTCGAAATATTTGTCCTCGGCGCCGCAGCGGGCGAGCATCACGGCGGCGGTCGCGAGCGGGTCGAGCGGGAACTCGCGCATGATCAACTTCACCTTGCCGGTGTCGATGTATTTCTCCTTGAGATACGGAAACACCGTGGCGTGGAAGTTGGCGCAATGGCCGCAGGTGAGCGAGGCGTATTCCACGATGGTGATCGGCGCGTCGGGCTTGCCGAGCACCTTCTCCGGCAGCGGACCGGGCTTCATGAGTTCGGCCACGTCGACCTTGGCCTGGGCGAAGGCGGGCCCGGCGAAGCCGAAGCTCGAAAGGACGGCGGCCGTCAGGGCGGCGCCGGCGGTGGTCGCCAGGAGTTGGCGGCGGTTGAGCGTCACGGAGGCTTCCTTCCACTGCACGAAACCGGAGGCCACGCCGGATCGGCGGACCGAGGTCCGTCCGGGCATGGCCTTGCCGGGCCTGTCATGACCCGAACACGGCGACGACGCAACAGGAGGAATGTGGCGAGATGCGGGGAAATTCCGCGCCCCGGCCTCACGATCTCGTCAAGGCGAGCCTCGTCCGGGCCGAGACGGAGCCGCACGGCCCGGGTCAGCGCCCCTTGTCTTCAACAGAGCGCGAGCCGCGCACCGCCCGGCCGAGCCGCTCCAGCGCGGCGCGCAGGCCGGCATCGGCGATGCCGGAGAGGTCCTCGGCGAGCCGCTCGCTCTCCGCCTTGGTGAGCGGGCGCGGCGGCGGCTGGCGCGGCGGCCGGGCGGAACCGACCGGCGCCTGCAGGATGCGGACGCGGCCGACTGCGGCGTAGCCGAACACGGCGTTGATGCGCCTGGCGATCTCCGGAGCGTCGTGCTGGAAGAGCAGCGCCTTGGCGCCGTCGCAGCGCACCGTGAGGGTGGCGGGCTCGAACTGATCCTCGCCGCCCTCCCCCATCTTGCGCGGCCAAGTGAGCCGCTCGGGGCGTGTGGAGTCCGCGTAGGCGGCGCCGACGATGTCCGACCAGTGCTGCACCAGGTCGACCGTCGCGAAGCCGCGCTTCCTCACCGACGGCCGCATCACGTCGCCGATCAGGTCGGCGACGGGGCGAGGCGCGCGAAACGGACGGGGCGGTTGCTCGGTGCTCATGGTCGCGCGCCAAGCTGGTGGACGATCCGGGCGTAGACAAGGCCGCAAGCTTGACCATTGCGGCAAAATTGCCGCGCGGGCCCGGCTGCCGCGGAGGCTTCCCCGCGGCGGCCGCTTCGGTCCATCCTGCCGCGATGCCGAATCCCGCCGCCCTCCCCGCTTCGCCCGCCGGGCCGCCCGATCCCAGGGACCTCATCGCCTGGTACGACCGCAACCACCGCCGGCTGCCCTGGCGGGTGTCGCCGGCCGACCGCGCGCGCGGCGTCGAGGCGGACCCCTACGCCATCTGGCTCTCGGAGGTCATGCTGCAGCAGACAACGGTCGCGGCGGTGAAATCCTATTTCGAGGCGTTTCTGGCGCGCTGGCCGACCGTCGCCGACCTCGCCGCCGCCGACGAGGCGGAGGTCATGAAGGCCTGGGCCGGGCTCGGCTACTATTCGAGGGCGCGCAACCTGAAGGCCTGCGCCGACGCGGTCGCGGCGCGCCACGGCGGCCGCTTCCCGGACACCGAGGAGGGCTTGCGCGCGCTGCCGGGCATCGGCGCCTATACGGCCGCGGCCGTGGCGGCGATCGCGTTCGACCGCAAGGCGACCGTGGTCGACGGCAATGTGGAGCGCGTCGTCGCCCGCGTCTTCGCGGTGACCGATCCGCTGCCCGGCGTGAAGCCCGAGCTGAAGCGGCTCGCCGCGACGCTGACGCCGGAGCGGCGCGCGGGCGACTTCGCGCAAGCCATGATGGACCTCGGCGCGACCATCTGCACGCCGAAGAAACCCGCCTGCGGCCTCTGCCCGTGGCGCGGACCCTGCCGGGCCAGGCAGGAGGGCATCGAGGCGCGCCTGCCGGCGCGGGCGCCGAAGGCGGCGCGGCCGACCCGGCGCGGCGTCGCCTATGTGGCGGTGCGCCGCGACGGCGCGGTGCTGCTCCGCCGCCGCCCGCCGCGCGGGCTCCTCGGCGGCATGACGGAGGTGCCGACCACCGCCTGGACCGCGCGCGAGGACGGCGTCGCCGGACCCGACAGCGCGCCGTTCGGCGGCGCCTGGTCGCCGGTCGCGGCGACGGTCGAGCACACCTTCACGCATTTCCATCTGGTCCTGTCGGTCCTGCGCTCCGACCGCGACCTGTGGGAAAAGCCCCCCGCCGGCGCCTGGTGGTCGCTCCCCGCCACGCTCGCCTCCGAGGCGCTGCCGAGCGTCATGAAGAAGGCGGTGGAGGCGGCGCTCGGACGGCCGATCGGGTGACCGGGCGGGGCCTCGCGCGGCCCGCCGCGAGCGTCACCTTATTGTCGCATGCGCAGGCGTAGAGGGTGCTGCCGGATTCCGTTTCTCTCCAGGAGGCCCACATGCGCATGCTCACGGCGGCGATCCTCGCCGCGTCCCTGACCGTTCCCGCCGCCGCCGTCGAAGTCGGCGGGCCGCGCGCCTTCGACTTCGTCGCGCTCGGCGACATGCCCTACAAGCTGCCGGACGACTATCCGCGCTTCGAGGCCCTGATCGGCCGCATCAACGCCCTGAAGCCGGCGTTCTCCCTGTTCATCGGCGACATCAAGTCCGGCTCCAGCCCCTGCACCGACGAGAACATCCTGAAGGTGAAGAGCGAGTTCGACCTGTTCGAGCAGCCGGTCGCCTATTCGGTCGGCGACAACGAGTGGACCGACTGCCATCGCGAGCGCGCAGGCAAGTTCGACCCGATGGAGCGCCTGACCAAGCTGCGCGGCTGGTTCTTCGGCGAGGCCAAGACGCAGGGCAAGGTGAAGATGGACGTCGAGCGCATGGCCGACGTCATGCCCGAGTTCAAGGCGACCGACGGCAACGGCTTCGTCGAGATCACCCGCTTCGTGAAGAACGGCGTGATGTTCATCCTGCCGCACGTGCCGGGCTCCAACAACAACTTCGAGCCGCGCAACGTCGAGACCGTGCAGGAATACTTCGCGCGCAACAAGGCGAACGTCGCTTGGATCAACGCGTCCTTCGCCAAGGCCAAGGCCGAGAACCTCTCGGCGGTGGTGATCGGCCTGCAGGCCGAGATGCAGGACATCAAGCAGACCGAGCCTGCGACCCCGGTCGCGTCGGGCTTCGTCGACACGATCCAGGCGATCGAGAAGGGCGCCAAGGCGTTCGGCAAGCCGATCCTCGTCGTGCACGGCGACAACCACGTGCTGCGGATCGGGTCGTTCGACGGCACCGACTACAAGCCGGTCCCGAATGTCACGCGTCTGCAGGTGATGGGCGAGGCGATCGTCGGCGCGGTGCGCGTCATCGTCGATCCGGACAATGTCACGATGCCCTTCGCGTTCCAGCCGATGAACGAACCCCCGAAGGTCACCAACTGACCGGTGCGCGCGCCCGTCCGGACCGGGCGGGCACCCCCTGAAAAGAGAGGCCCGTGGTGCACGCCGCGGGCCTCGTCGTTTTCGGCGACCGTTTAGGCGCGTTCAGCCGACGGCGCCGAGGCTGTCGCGCACGGTCTTCCTGAGGTCGTCGATGACCACGAGCGTGTCGCCGCGCCGATGGTGCCAGTAGGTCCAGCCGTTGCAGGCATCGAGCCCCTGCACCAGCGCGCCGACGCGATGGATGGAGCCGGTGTGGGGCCCGCATTCGAGCGAGCCGTCCGCCCGGACCGTGGCGGCGAAGCGGCCGCGCCCGTCGGTGAGGCAGTCGCCCGGCGCCATCAGCCCCGCCTCGATCAGGCTGCCGAACGGGATGCGGATCTCGGCGCGCTTGCCGCGGGTGAGTTCGAGGCTCGCCGCGCTCGCCGGTTCGACGGCGGCGATGCGCGCCTCGGCGGCGGCGGCGTAGCGGCTGTCGCGCTCCACGCCGACGAAGCGTCGGCCGAGCCGGCGGGCGACCGCGCCGGTCGTGCCGGTGCCGAAGAAGGGATCGAGCACCACGTCGCCGGGATTGGTCGACGAGATGAGCACGCGATGCAAGAGGCCCTCGGGCTTCTGGGTGGGGTGCACCTTGTCGCCGGCGTCGTCCTTCAGCCGCTCATGTCCCGTGCAGAGCGGGATGAGCCAGTCCGAGCGCATCTGCAGGTCTTCGTTGTAGGCCTTGAGCGCATCGTAGTTGAAGGTGTAGCGACGCGCGTCCTGGGAACGGGAGGCCCAGATCAGCGTCTCGTGTGCGTTCTGGAAGCGGCGGCCCTTGAAGTTCGGCATCGGATTGGTCTTGCGCCAGACCACGTCGTTGAGGATCCAGAAGCCGAGGTCCTGCAGCACCGTGCCGACCCGGAAGATGTTGTGGTAGGAGCCGATCACCCAGATCGTGCCGTTCGGCTTCAGGACGCGCCGGCAGGCGAGCAGCCAGGCGCGCGTGAAGGCGTCGTAGGCGCCGAAGCTCTCGAACTGGTCCCAGGCGTCGTCGACCGCATCGACCAGGGACTGGTCCGGCCGGTGCAAGGTGCCTTCGAGCTGCAGATTGTAGGGCGGGTCGGCGAACACCACGTCGACCGAGCCCGCCGGCAGCTTCTCGAGTTCGGCGACGCAATCGCCGACCAAGACGCGGTCGAGCCAGGCGGCGGGGGACGGCGCGGGCGATTCCTCGGCGGCGCGGCGCGTTGCCGCCCGGCTTGCGCTTCTGCTGATCATGACGCCACTCGGTACTGGGTTACGCAAAACTGACGCACCATGGTTACCCGAGACGGTAAATCCGCAGTTAAGCAACGCTCTAAGGGGTCCGCATACGACGAGGGAAAAGCCCGATTGCCGCGCCGCGGCGGCGCCGATGTCTTTCGGACGGCATCAAGACCGGCTAGAAGCGCGGCACGAAACCCGCCGGAAGGGATCATGCTCGTCATCTTCGACTGCGACGGAACCCTGATCGACTCGGAGATCATCGCCTCCGCGATCGATGCGGCCGCGATGACGCGGCTCGGCCTGCCCACCACGGCGACCGAGTTCGGCATGCGCTTCACCGGCGTGCCGCATCGGGAGATCTGGCGCATCATCGAGGGCGAGCTCGGCCGACCGATCCCGGACGGCTTCTTCGAGGCGCTGAAGGCCGAATCCGAACGGCGCTTCGCCGAGGAACTCGAAGTGATCGACGGCGTGCACGACGCGGTCGCCGCGGTCGACCGGCTCGGCCTGCGCCGCTGCATCGCCTCCTCGACGGGCCTCGCCTCGCTCCGCCGCAACCTGACGACGACCGGGCTGATCGAGCTGTTCGACCCGCACATCTTTTCCGCGAGCCAGTGCGCGCGCGGCAAGCCCTCGCCGGACGTGTTCCTGTTCGCCGCCTCGCAGGTCGGCGCCGATCCGGCCGAATGCCTGGTGATCGAGGACAGCGTGGCCGGCGTCACCGCCGCCCGCCGCGCCACCATGGCGGTGATCGGCTTCACCGGCGGCGGCCATGCGGATCCGGAGCTCGGCACCCGGCTCGCCGGCGCCGGCGCGCAGGTGGTGGTGCCGACGATGCACGAACTCGGCGCCGCGGTGGCGGCGCACTATGGTCTGAGCCGGCCGGCGGCCTGATCGGCCGGGCGAGAGCGGTAAGCGCGAGGGACGAGGAAGCCATGCAGAACCGCGACCATGTCTCCCATCCCTCGGGCTTCGAGGACTTCACCGACGCGGTCGCGGCGGTGGACCGGCTGATCGAGATCTACGACCGCAACACGCGGCGGCTCGCCGAACGCTTCCAGGCGGTGCTCGCGGGCGAGCCCTGCGAGGGCCGCGTGCGCACCTACTATCCGGAGATCCGCATCGCCACGGAGACCTATGCGCGGCTCGACAGCCGCCGCGCCTACGGCTTCGTGCCAGGTCCCGGCGTCTATTCGACCACGGTCACGCGGCCGGCCCTGTTCCGCAGCTACCTGGTCGACCAGATCGAGAGCCTGTGGCGCAGCCACCATGTGTCCGTGCAGATCGGGGAATCCACCACGCCGATCCCGCTGCACTTCGCCCTGCCCGACGACGTGACGGTGAGTTTCGACGTGAGCGAGCGGCTCGGACGGCCGCTGCGCGACGTGTTCGACGTGCCCGACCTCGCCATCACGGACGACGCCATCGTCAACGGCGAATATGTCCACCGGCCCGGCCTCGCCCAGCCGCTCGCCCCCTTCACGGCGCCGCGCATCGACTATTCGCTGCACCGGCTGCAGCACTACACGGCGACGGCGCCGCATCACTTCCAGAACTTCGTGCTGTTCACGAACTATCAGTTCTATATCGATGAATTCGTGAATCTTTCCCGCGCGCTGATGGCCTCGGGCAAGAGCGACTACGAGGCCTTCGTCGAGCCGGGCAACCTGATGACCCGCGAGGGCGACGCGGCGCCCTCGTCCGGCACCGCGCCGCCGCGCCTGCCGCAGATGCCCGCCTATCACCTGGTCCGGCCCGGCCATTCCGGAATCACCATGGTCAATATCGGCGTGGGACCGTCCAATGCGAAGACGATCACCGACCACATCGCGGTGCTGCGCCCGCATGCCTGGCTGATGCTCGGCCACTGCGCCGGCCTCAGGAACACGCAGAAGCTCGGCGACTATGTGCTCGCCCACGCCTATGTGCGCGAGGACCACGTGCTCGACGCGGACCTGCCCGTCTGGGTGCCGATCCCGGCCCTCTCCGAGATCCAGGTGGCGCTCGAGGAGAGCGTCGCGGAGGTGACCGGCCTCTCCGGCTTCGAGCTGAAGTCGATCATGCGCACCGGCACCGTCGCGACCATCGACAACCGGAACTGGGAGCTGCGCGACCATTCCGAGCCGGTGCGCCGCTTCTCGCAGTCGCGCGCCATCGCGCTCGACATGGAATCGGCGACGATCGCGGCGAACGGCTTCCGCTTCCGCGTACCCTACGGCACGCTCCTCTGCGTCTCCGACAAGCCGCTTCACGGCGAACTGAAGCTGCCCGGCATGGCGAGCGACTTCTACCGCCGCCAGGTCGGCCAGCATCTGGAAATCGGCATCCGCACCATGGAGAAGCTGCGCGCCATGCCGATGGAACGGCTGCATTCGCGCAAGCTCCGGAGCTTCGAGGAAGTAGCATTCCAGTAAAAGCGGGCCGTGTCCGCGCTCATCGCCGCTCGGCTGCCACGATGCGGACGTGTAATGCGGCGTCAGGGGTTATCGTTCGGGGGGATCGATGCGCCGATTTCTGTTCGCAGTCATGGCCTTGGCGGCCTTCGCCTTGCCCGTGCAAGGCCAGCCGAGGCCGGCCGAGACCATCATCATCCTCGACGGCTCCGGATCCATGTGGGGCCAGGTCGACGGGCGCAGCAAGATCCTGTCGGCCCGGCAGGCGATCGGGTCGATCCTCACCCAGTTCCAGCCGAGCGACCGGCTCGGCCTGATGGTCTACGGTCACCGGTCGAAGACCGACTGCCAGGATATCGAGACCGTCGTGCCGGTCGGCCCGTTCGAGCCGGAGCGGATCCGGGCGGCGGTCGACGCGGTGGTGCCGAAGGGCAAGACGCCCTTGTCGAATGCGCTGCGCGCCGCCGCCGGCCAGGTCAAGTCGGCCGACGGGCGCGGCAATGTGGTGCTCGTGTCCGACGGCATCGAGACTTGCGGCGCCGATCCCTGCGCGGTGGCGGCGGAGCTGAAGAAGGCCCGCGTCGGCCTCGTCGCCCATGTGATCGGCTTCGACGTCGCCGATCCGGTCGCCAAGGCGCAGCTTCAATGCATCGCGCGGGCGACCGGCGGGGTCTATCTGGACGCCCGCAACGCCGGCGGCCTGACCACCGCGCTGACCAGGGTGGTGGAGGCCACGAAGGGCCGGACGATCGTGAGCGAGGCGCCGCCGAAGCCGCCCGCCGATCCTTATGTCGGCAAGACCCTCAGGGCGACGGTCCGGCTCGCCGAAGGCTCCGACCCGATCACCGACCCCTCGCTCGCCTGGCACCTGCACCGGCCGGGCCCGAGCGCCGACGAGCCGGGCGAATGGATCCGCACGGAATACGGCCCCCGGCTCGCCATCGCCGAGCGGCCGGGCGACTACGTGCTCAAGGTGGAGCTGGGACAGACCACGCGGCTCTACCCGGCGAGCATCCAGCCCGGCAAGGTGGCCACCTACGATCTCGTGCTCGACGCGGGCTTCGTGACGAGCGAGGGCACGGTGGCCGGCTCGGGCGCCAAGGCCGAGCCGAACGAATGGCAGATCCTGACCGACGGCGGGACGTGGGTCGCCACGGCCTATGACCCGGTGCCGAAATTCGTGCTGCCGGCCGGCAACTACGTGCTGAAGCTGGTGAAGGGCTCGGCCACGGCAGAGCGGCCCTTCGCGCTGGCGCCCGGCGACAGCATCAACGTGCCGGTCAGCCTGGATGTGGGGCGCCTGATCGTCGACGCGGTGTTCGCCGGGCAAGAGAAAGTGACCGACGGCGTCGCCTTCGAGGTGCGCAAACCGGCGCGCGATCCGGTGACGCCCGGCGACTCGCTCGAAACCAGGTATGACGCGATCTCCGCCTTCGACCTGCCGACCGGCCGCTACGACCTGATCGTGACTGTAGGCCTCGCCAAGAAGATCGCGCCGCTCGAGATCCGGTCGGGCGAACAGGTTCGGCTGACCGTCGATCTCGGCGCCGGCTTCGTGGCGATCAGCGCGCCCGAGGCGGAGACGATCGAGATCCTCGCCGCCCGGAAGAGCATCACCGGCCAGCGGGCCGCACTCGACACCGCCTACGGCGACACATTCGAGAAGGCCATGGCGGCCGGGGACTATGTGGCGGTCGTGACCCGCGGCGGGCGCAAAGTGGAAACCCGGTTCAGCGTGACGCCCGGCGAGCGGACCGAACTCGACCTGAAGTAGCCGCGGCGAAACGGGCCGCGGCAACACCTGTCCCTTGCTCGGCGCCGGTCCGGCACGCGGATTTCACGCGCCGGCCGCTCGGCGCGGACTGCCGGGTCGCCCGGTCCGGCGTCGGAGCGGACGCCGGACCCGTGACTTTATCACTCCGCCGCGGTCTGGAGAGGGTCCGATACGACCGGCGCCGGCGGCTCCCATTTGAGGCGCGGGCTGCGCGCCGCGCGGGTCTCGTCGAGGCGGCGGCGCGGGGCGAAGCGCGGCGCGTCGGCGAAGCGGGCGGTCTCCTTGCGGCCGGCGGCGAGCGCCAGGTCGCGCAGCGCCGCGCAGAAGAAATCGAGGCTCGCCTTCGATTCGCTCTCGGTCGGCTCGATCAGCATGGCGCCGTGGACGACCAGCGGGAAATACATGGTCATCGGGTGGAAGCCCTCGTCGATCATCGCCTTGGCGAAGTCGAGCGTGCTCACCCCGGTCCCCTCCAGGAAGCGGTCGTCGAACAGCACCTCGTGCATGGACGGATGGTCCGGGAACGGCAGCGTGAAGAGGTCGGCGAGGCAGACGCGCACATAGTTCGCCGACAGCACCGCGTCCTCGGAGGCCTGCCTGAGCCCGTCGGCGCCGTGCGAGAGCATGTAGGCGAGCGCGCGAGTGAACATGCCCATCTGGCCGTGGAACGCGGTCATGCGCCCGAACGGTGTCTCGTCGGCCCGGCACGCCGCGGGCGTCTCGACCAGGACGGGGCCGCTCGGCTCCATGCGGATGAACGGCAAGGGCGCGAAGGGTGCGAGCCGCGCCGACAGCACCACCGGCCCCGCCCCCGGCCCGCCGCCGCCATGCGGCGTGGAGAAGGTCTTGTGCAGGTTGATGTGCATGGCGTCGATGCCGAGGTCGCCCGGCCGGACCTTGCCCACGATGGCGTTGAAGTTGGCGCCGTCGCAGTAGAAATAGGCGCCGGCCGCATGCACCGCGTCGGCGATCGCCACCACCTCCGGCTCGAAGATCCCGCAAGTGTTGGGATTGGTCAGCATGAGGGCGGCGACGTCCGGGCCGAGCGCGGCCTTCACGGCCTCCACGTCGACCGTGCCGTCGGCGCGCGCCGGGATCTCGCGCACCGTCATGCCGATCAGCGCGGCGGTCGCCGGGTTGGTGCCGTGCGCGGATTCCGGCACGAGCACGACCGTGCGGTCCTCCCCGCGCGCCCGGAGCGCGGCCTTGATGGCGATCATGCCGCAGAGTTCGCCATGCGCCCCGGCCTTGGGGCTCATGGCGACGGCCGGCATGCCGGTCATGACGCTCAGCCAGCGGGCGAGCTCGGCGATGAGGTCGAGCGCGCCGGGGACGGTGGAGAGCGGCTGCAGCGGATGCACGTCGGCGAAGCCGGGGAGCCGCGCCATCTTCTCGTTGAGACGTGGATTGTGCTTCATCGTGCAGGAGCCGAGCGGGTAGATGCCGCCGTCGATCGAGTAGTTCGCCCGGGACAGGCGCACATAGTGGCGCACGGTCTCCGGCTCGCTGAGGCCCGGCAGGCCGATCGGCGCGGTGCGGGCGTGCTTGCCGAGGCGGGGCGGCAGGCCCTCGGGCTCGGGCAGGTCGACGCCGGTCGTCTCGGCGCGGCCGATCTCGAAGAGGAGCGGTTCCTCGATGCGCAAGGCGCGGTTGCCGGTAAAGGTCCACGGCGTATGCGTGCCGGCGGCGGAGGCCTCGGGGCGGGTCGGGCGGCCCTGGTCGTTCAGCATGGCGTCTCTCCTTAGGCCCGGCCGGCGGTGAGCGGGTGGGTCAGGGCTTCGAGGGCGGCGGCATAGGTCGCGCGGTCCTCGTCGGTGTTGATCTCGGTCGCAGCCACGACGACGAGGTCGTCGAGGCCCTCGCCGGGCAAGAGCCGCGCCACGGGGACGCCCCCGAGGACGCCTCTCCCGGCGAGGCCCTCGACGATCGCGATGGCGTCGCCGGGCACCCGGATGGTGAACTCGTTGAAGAAGGCGCCGCCGAGCACCTCAACGCCCGGCACGGCGGCGAGCCGGTCGGCGAGCTTCACCGCCGCCTCGTGGTTGAGCCGCGCCAGACGGGTCAGCCCGGCCTCGCCGAGCAGCGTCATGTGGATCGTGAAGGCAAGGCAGCAAAGTCCTGAATTCGTGCAGATGTTCGACGTGGCCTTGTCGCGCCGGATATGCTGCTCGCGGGTGGAGAGCGTCAGAACGAAGCCGCGCCGGCCTTCCGCGTCGACGGTCTCGCCGCAGAGCCTCCCGGGCATCTGGCGGATGAATTTCTGCCGCGTGGCGAAGAGGCCCACATAGGGGCCGCCGAAGCCGAGCGGGTTGCCGATCGACTGGCCTTCCGCCACCACGATGTCGGCGCCCTGCGCCCCCGGCGGCTCGATCAGGCCGAGGCTGATCACCTCGGTGACGACCGCGACGAGCAGCGCCCCGACCTGATGCGCCTTCTCGGCGATCGGTGCGAGGTCGATGATCTCGCCGAAGAAGTTCGGGCTCTGCACGACCACGCAGGAGGTGTCCTTGTCGATCGCGGAGAGGATGTCCTCGGCACCGAGCGGATCCGGCGGCAGCGCCGCCACCACGTCGCCGGCCATGTCGGACAGCGTCTCGACCACCGCCCGGTACTGCGGGTGGAGACCGCCCGAAAGGACCGCCTTGTTGCGGCGGGTGAGCCGGTGCGCCATCAGCACGGCCTCGCCGGTGCCGGTCGAGCCGTCATACATGGAGGCGTTCGCCACCTCCATGCCGGTCAGCGCGGCGACCTGGGTCTGGAACTCGAAGAGATATTGCAGCGTGCCCTGGGTGATCTCGGGCTGGTAGGGCGTGTAGCTCGTGAGGAACTCCGAGCGCTGGATCAGGTGGTCGACGGTCGCCGGCACATGATGCTTGTAGGCGCCCGCGCCCACGAAGAAGGGCACCGCCGAGGCGGTGGTGTTGCGCGCGGCCATGCGGCCCATCAGCCGCTCGACCTCGGCTTCGCCCTTGGTCTTCGGCAGGTCGAGGAGGCCCGGCAGCAGCTTGTCGGCGGGCACGTCGGAAAAAAGGTCGTCGACCTTTGCGACGCCGATGCGGGCGAGCATGTCGGCCCGGTCGGTGGGGGTCAGGGGATGATAGCGCATGGGCGTCTCACAGCGTCTCGAGGAAGGCCTTGTAGTCGTTCTCGTCGAGCAGGCCCTCGTCGCCGGTGCCCTGCGGCACATGCAGCTTGACGAACCAGCCCTCGCCTTCCGGGTCTTCGTTGACGAGCGCCGGGTTGTCGGCGAGCGCGCTGTTCACCTCCAGCACGGTGCCGGAGATCGGCGCGAACACCTCCGATGCCGCCTTCACGGACTCGACCACCGCGGCTTCCTTGCCCTTCTCGATCGCCTTGCCGGTCGCGGGCAGTTCCACATAGACGACGTCGCCGAGCTGCGCCTGCGCGTAGTTCGAGATGCCGACGGTCGCGACATTGCCGTCGAGGCGTACCCATTCATGGTCTCGGGTGTAGCGGATCATGGCTGGCTCCAGGTCAGGATTGGGGAGAGCGGCGGAAGCGGTTGGGGACGAAGGGCAGCGGGACGACGGTCGCCGGCAGCGCCTTGCCGCGCACGACGAGATGGAGCGGCGTGCCGGGCGCCGCATGCGCCGCCGCCACGTAGCCCATGGCGATCGGGGCGTTGACGGTCGGGCCGAAGCCGCCCGACGTCACGACGCCGATCGGCTCGCCCGCGGGGGACTGGATGGCCGTGCCGTCGCGGGCGGGCGCGCGGCCCTCCGGGAGGATGCCGACGCGACGGCGCGACGGGCCGGCCGCGATCTCGCGGAGCACGCGGTCGGCACCGATGAAGCCGCCCTCCTCGCGCCGCCGCTTCTGGATCGACCAGACGAGATCGGCCTCGACCGGGCTGATCGTCTCGTCGAGTTCGTGGCCGTAGAGGCAGAGGCCGCCTTCGAGGCGGAGCGAATCGCGCGCCCCGAGGCCGATCGGCTTCACCGCCGGGTCGGCGAGCAGAGCATCCCACAGGTCGCCGGCGCGGTCGGCCGGCACCGAGATCTCGAAGCCGTCCTCGCCGGTATAGCCCGACCGGCTCGCCTCGCAGGCGATCCCCGCGACGGTGAGCGGGCCGACCGCCATGAACGCCATCGCGGCGGCCCCGACGGCGCCGAGCCGGACGAGCGCCGCCTCCGCCTCGGGCCCCTGCAGGGCGAGCAGCGCGCGGTCGTCGCGCGCCTCGAGCTTGACGCCGGCGGGGAGACGCGCGGCCATCCAGGCGTGGTCGTCCAGTTTCCGCGAAGCGTTGACGACGAGGCCGAGCCGGCCGTCCGCGGCCGGGTCGCCGGGGCGGAACACCATGAGGTCGTCGAGCGTGCCGCCGGCGTGGTTGAGGAGCTGGCTGTAGCGCTGTCGGCCCGGCTTCAGGTTCACGATGTCGGCGGGAACGAGGGCTTCGAGCGCTTGGGCGGTCGTCGCGTGGTCCGGGCCGTTGAGCACGGCCTGGCCCATATGGGAGACGTCGAACAGGCCGGCGCTCGCGCGCGTCCAGCGATGCTCGGCGATGATTCCTTCGGGGTACTGCACCGGCATGAGATAGCCGGCGAACGGCACCATGCGCGCGCCGAGCGCCTCGTGGCGCGCCTGCAGGGGCGTGGCGAGGAGCCTGTCGGACGCGGCGGACTCGGGAACGGCGGGGTGCGGCGAGGTGGAGGGATCGATTGGGTCGGGCGTCATGCGCCATCCTGGTCCGGAAAGTCGGGGCCGCTGGCGATCGATGGGCTTCCGCCCGCCGACCGTTCGCGCCCCCTCTGTCCGAAAACCTGAGAGATTTCCCCGGCGGTCCCGTCGATCGGGGGCCGGGTTACTCCTTCGGTGAGCGCCGGGCCGGTCGCCCGTCGCTGCTTTCCAGAGTGTCGCTCGCCCCCCGCGGTCCCATGAACCTGAGAGTTTCCGGGGCGGTTTCTCCTTCGGTGCCGGCCGCGATCCTCGTCGGATCCGCCGGTCTCTCCCGCCGGGGCGTCGCGCCCGCGGACGCAAGGCATCCACGGGCCGTCGAGTCGCGACTGCGCTCGATGTGGGCCGGACCTTAGGGTTTGGCGGCGGGACCGTCAATACGCGGAAAGGACGAGGTGTTTCCGCTCGCCGCGCGATCAGCCGCCGCTCAGCTGCGCTTGCCCTTGGCGGCGGCCGGCTTGGCGCCCTCGTCGATCTGCACGAAGATGGTGGTGTCCCGCGAGACGTCGGCGGGGATCGCCACCTTCTCGTCGATCACGCTCCACAGCGCGTTGAAGTCGGGTGCGGCGATGCGGGCGGTGGCGACGGTGACGGCGGAATAGAGGGTCTTGTCGGCGAGTTCCACCGTGATCTTGATCGGCACCTTCACCTCCCCCGGGCCACCCTTCGGGCCGGCGGCGAGGCGGCCGGCGACGCCGACGCGCGCCACGATGGAGCCGCCGCCGTCCGAGCATTCGCGCGCGACGCGCTGGATGCTCGCCTGGTAGCGCAGGGCCTGCGGATCGTTCGGCTTCGCCGGGTCCTTGACCGCGAGCGATTCGCCGCCCGGCCGCACTTCGATCGGCGGACAGGCGGGACGCGCGGCGAACTGCTCCGCGTCGAGCCCGGCGGGCTTCGTCGTGCTGCCGCTGACGAGCGTCGAGCCGATCGAATCGAAGCTTCCGCCGCAGCCGCCGAGCGCGAGGAGCAGCGCGGCGGCCGGAAGGCGCCGGAACAGGGGCTTCGCGTCCCCTAGAGGATGAAACATGGGCATCTGACCTCGCAGCCGAGGGGCACGCGCCCCCGTCCAGCCACGCGGCCGGCAAGGCCGCGCGGCTCGTCTATAGCAATGCCGCTCGCCCGACGCCAATATCCAGCCCGTATCGCCGGCAAGGCCATGGCGTCGGTTCCCTTGACACCCGCCGCCCCTCGACCTCTAAGTCCGCGCATGCCGCCCGGATCTGCCATGCCCGCCGAGAAGCCTCCGCTCGACATCCTCCTCGCCGCGCCACGCGGTTTCTGCGCCGGCGTCGACCGCGCGATCCAGATCGTGGAACTGGCGCTCGAGACCTATGGCGCGCCGGTCTATGTGCGCCACGAGATCGTGCACAACCGCTACGTGGTCGACACGCTGAAGCGGAAGGGCGCGGTGTTCGTCGAGGAGCTCGACGAGATCCCCGAGACGCGCCAGCCGGTCGTCTTTTCCGCCCATGGCGTTCCGAAATCCGTGCCCGAGGCGGCCGGCGCGCGCGGCCTCTTCCACCTGGACGCCACCTGCCCGCTCGTCACCAAGGTGCATCGCGAGGCGGAGATCCACCACCGCAAGGGCCGCCACGTCATCCTGATCGGCCATGCCGGCCACGCCGAGGTGCTCGGCACGATGGGGCAGCTGCCGGAGGGCGCGGTGACGCTCGTGGAGACGGTCGCCGATGTCGGCCGGCTCGCGCCGCCGCCGGGCGACCTCGCCTATACGACGCAGACGACGCTGTCGCTCGACGACACCGCCGAGGTGATCGCGGCGCTCGTCGCCCGCTTCCCGGCGATCCAGGGGCCGCACAAGGAAGACATCTGCTACGCCACGACCAACCGGCAGCACGCCGTGAAGGCGATCGCGGGGCGCGTCGACGCGGTGCTGGTGGTGGGCGCGCCGAACTCGTCGAACTCGCAGCGCCTGCGCGAGGTCGCCGAGCGGTCCGGCTCGCCGGTCGCCGTGCTGATCCAGCGCGCCGCCGACATCGACTGGGCCCTGTTCGGCGGCCTCCGCCGGCTTGGCCTCACGGCGGGAGCGTCCGCGCCGGACGTGCTCGTGGACGAGGTGATCGCCGCCTTCGCCGAGCGTTACGAGGTGACCGTGGAGACGGTCCGCACCGCGGACGAGGCGGTCGTGTTCAACCTGCCGCGCGAGCTCCGCGAGGCGGCGGCGCGGCGTGGCGGCGCCGGCCGCTCCGCGGCGGAGTAGCCGGATGGCCGTCTACACCGAGGTGTCGGACGACGCCCTCACCCGGTTCGTCGCCGATTACGACATCGGCCGCGTGCTCTCCTGCAAGGGCATCGCGGAGGGCGTGGAGAACTCCAACTTCCAGCTCCACACGGAGAAGGGCAATTTCATCCTGACGCTCTACGAGAAGCGGGTCGAGGTCGGCGACCTCCCCTTCTTCCTCGGGCTGATGGAGCACCTCGCAAGGCGCGGCATCACCTGCCCGCTGCCGGTGCGCAACCGCGCCGGCGTCGCGCTCGGCGAACTCGCCGGCCGGCCCGCCGCGATCGTGACCTTCCTGGAAGGGATCTGGGTGCGCCGCCCGGCCGTCATCCATTGCGCCAAGCTCGGCGAGGCGCTGGCGCGTTTCCACCTCGCCGGCGCGGACTTCGAGATCACCCGGCCGAACGCGCTGACGCTCGCATCCTGGCGACCGCTCTACGACCGCTCCGCGGCGCGCGCCGACACGGTCGCGCCCGGGCTCGCGAGCGAGATCGAGGCCGAGCTCGGCCGGCTCGACGCCGCCTGGCCGACCGACCTGCCGCGCGGCGTCATCCACGCGGATCTCTTTCCCGACAACGTGTTCTTCCTCGGCGACGAGCTCTCCGGCCTGATCGACTTCTATTTCGCCTGCAACGACTTCCTCGCCTATGACGTGGCCACTTGCCTGAACTCCTGGTGCTTCGAGACGGACGGCTCCTACAACATGACGAAGGGCCGCGCGCTCCTCTCCGCCTACCAGGCGGTCAGGCCGCTCGACCCCGCCGAGGCGGCCGCCTTCCCGGTGCTGGCCCGCGGCTCTGCGCTGCGGTTCCTGCTCACCCGCCTCTACGATTGGCTGAACGTGCCGGCCGGGGCCATGGTGAAGCCTAAGGACCCGCTCGAATATCTGCGCCGCCTGCGCTTTCACCGCGGCATCGCCGAGGCGAGCGGCTACGGGCTCGAGCGCTGATGACGGAGGCCGGGGAGCCGACGGCGGTCGTCGAGATCTTCACGGACGGCGCGTGCTCCGGCAATCCGGGCCCGGGCGGCTGGGGCGCGATCCTGCGCTTCAAGGGCAAGGAGCGCGAGCTCAACGGCGGCGAGGCGCTCACCACCAACAACCGCATGGAACTGCTCGCGGCGATTTCCGCTTTGGAGGCGCTGACGCGGCCGGTCAAGGCCGAGCTCTACACGGATTCCAACTATGTGCGCGGCGGCATCACCGGCTGGATCCACGGCTGGAAGCGCAACGGCTGGAAGACCGCCGACAAGAAGCCGGTGAAGAACGCCGATCTCTGGCAGCGGCTCGACCTCGCCTTGAAACCCCATGTCGTCACCTGGCATTGGGTGAAAGGCCATGCGGGGCATGTGGAGAATGAACGCGCCGACGTGCTCGCCCGCGAGGGGATGAAACCCTATCTTCGGAAAAAGCCGTCACCCTCATCGGATTCCGAGGAGAATCGTGAATCGTGACTGAAGCCGCCATCGCTTTCGACGAGACCCTGATCGGCGCCGGAACCGACATCCGGCGCGTCGCGCTCTGCGCCAACCCGGCCTCCGGCGGCTACAGCCCGAGGCGGATCGCCGCCGTGGCGGCGGCGCTGCGGGCGGAAGGCGTGGACGTGGACGTGCGCCACAGCGCGGCGCCCGGCGACCTCGAACGCATGGCCGCCGACCCCATGCTCGCCTGCGACCTGCTGCTCGTCTCCGGCGGCGACGGCTCGATCAACGAGGTCGTCGCCGGCCTCGCCCGGCGCACCGGCGGCAAGCCGCGGCTCGCCGTGGTCCCGGCCGGCACCGCCAATGTGCTCGCCGACGAACTGAAGCTGCCGCGCCGCGCCTCGGCGATCGCGCGCGCGATCCTCGCCGGCAAGACCGTGCCGCTCCATCACGGTCTCGCCAACGGACGCCCGTTCGTGCTGATGGCCTCGGCCGGCCTCGACGCGGCGGTGGTGCACGGGGTGCCGCCCGAGATGAAGCGGCGCTTCAAGCAGCTCGCCTTCGTGGCGACCGCGTTCCGGCTCGGCTTCACGCGCCGGCCGCAGGACCTCAGGGTCATCGCCGACGGCGAGCCGTTGGTCGGCCGCCTCGCCATCGTGACGAATGCGCGCTGCTACGGCGGTCCCTTCACGCTCTGCCGGGACGCTTCGGTGACGCGGCCCGGGCTGACGCTGGTGCTCGCCCACGACGACCGCCCCACAGCGCTGATGCGGCTCGCGGCCGGCCTGGTGTTCGGCCGGCTGAAGGACGGGCCGGGCCTCACGATGCGGCCGGTCCGGCATGTGCGCTTCGAGGCCGCCGAGCCGGTCGAGGTGCAGATCGACGGCGAGGCGCACGGCACCACGCCGCTCGACATCCACGAGGGCGCGGAAGCGCTCCGCATCGTGGTGGCCTGAGGCGCAAGCCTCAGACCTGATCGCGGATCGGCCGTCGCCTCAGAGCTGCTCGAGGATCTTCGCCGCGCCGGAGACGACCGCCTGGCCGGGCTTGTCCTCGACGTTCAGCGCCCTCACCACGCCATCCTCGACGATCATGGAATAGCGCTTGGAGCGCAGGCCGAGCCCGCCGGCGGCGAGATCCAGTTCGAGGCCGAGCTTCTTGGCGAAGTCGGCGGAGCCGTCGGCGAGGAAGGTGATCTTGTCCTTGGCCCCGGAATGCTTCGCCCAGGCGTCCATGACGAACACGTCGTTGACCGCCACCACGGCCACCTCGTCGACGCCCTTGTCCTTGATGGTCGAGAGGTTCTCCAGGAAGCCCGGCAGGTGGTTCATGGTGCAGGTCGGCGTGAACGCGCCGGGCACCGCGAACAGCACGACCTTGCGGCCCTTGAACAGCTCGTCGGACGTCTTCTCGGCCGGACCGTCGGAGGTCATCACCTTGAACTTCGCCTCGGGCAGCGGCTGACCCACTTCGATCGACATGGCATCCCTCCAGGCGCGGTCCGCGCCACCTCAACACGCGTGACTGACTTAACCGGGCGCCCCGCCGTCGTCGAGGCCCTCCGGCCGGTTTTCAGTCGATCACGAGGCGCTGCTCGACGGCGCGCCGGCCTTGCGTCAGCGTGAAGCGCAACTCCGCGCCCTTCGGGTCGGTGCCCTTCGGCAGGCCCTCGAGCGGCACGCGCCAGAGCGTCGTGCCGTCCTTCTCGCCGATGCGCGTCGCCACCGGCAGGCCCCAGCCGTCCGGCCCCTCGGCGAAGAGGTCGTGCGGCGCGGCAGGGTCGGGGACCCGGAGCGTGACGATCAGCGCCTTCTCCTCGCGGCGCAGGGACGCGACGGCGAAGTCGGCGCCCTCGGCGACCGGGGCCGGCAGGCGGGAGCGGGCGGCGGCCAGCGCGGCGATGGCGGCAGGCTGCGGCGTCGCCTTGGGGTCGAGCGGCGCGACCAGGACCGCGTCGACCGGCACGCAGATGTCCTTGCAGATCCCGACCAGCACCTTGAGGACGAGGCGCCCGGGGCGGGACGGATCGGCGAGGCGCACGGTGATCGGCAGCACCACGTCGGCCTTGTAGCCGACCGACCAGCCGACCCCGTCCTCGAACCGGATCGGCGCCGGATAGGCGATCTCGACGGCGGCGACGTTCTGGGACTCCGAGGTGTCGATCTGCGGCGGAATGCCGCCGTCGCCGGGGCTGCGCCAGTAGGTCTTCCAGCCGGGCTCGAGCAGGATGCCGAGGCCCGCCTGCACCGCACCGCCCGCCGCGAAGCCGGTGAGGAGCCGGAGCTCGCCGCCGAGCGCCTTCGCCCGGTCGGCGGCATCCCCCGGCGAGGCCGAGAAAACGGCCGCGAGGGACGCGATGAGGGCGACGAGTCGACGAGGCATGATCATGCGGCAGTGCTAGCGGAGCAGCGGCCGATTGTCGCCGCGAACCTTGGCCCGCGGCCTCATAATCGCGTGAGCCCACCGCCGTCGCGACGTACGCGCGAGGCTGGAGCAGCCATCGCGCATTGCCGCTCGCGGCCCGGCGGATTATTCTTGTCCTTGGGCTGACAGGCACGCTGGCGGCTCCGCCGTCGCGTGATGACGGGCCGATGGACGCAGCATGGGATCGATCGCATGGCCTCCGCCGAACGGAAAGGCTATCTGGACGGCCAGATCCTGATCGCCATGCCGAGCATGGAGGATCGCCGCTTCGCGCGGTCGCTGGTCTATCTTTGCGCGCACTCCTCCGAGGGCGCGATGGGCATCATCCTCAACCAGCTCGCGCCGCAGCTGTCGTTCGGCGAACTCCTCGTCCAGCTCGACATTATTCCGGCGACGGAGCAGATCCGGCTGCCCGCCCTCGCCCGGCGCATGCGCGTCCATCACGGCGGGCCGGTCGAGACCGGGCGCGGCTTCGTGCTGCATTCGGCGGACTATTTCATCGAGAACGCCACGCTGCCGATCGACGGACGCGTCTCGCTCACCACCACGCTCGAAATCCTGAAGGCGATCGCCGACGGGCGCGGACCCGCCGACGCCATGCTGGCGCTCGGCTATGCGGGCTGGCAGCCCGGCCAGCTCGAGACCGAGATCCAGGCGAACGGCTGGCTGCATTGCAGCGCCGACGAGGACCTCGTCTTCGACAACGACCTCGACAGCAAATACGAGCGCGCGCTCGGCAAGCTCGGCATCAATATCGGCATGCTGTCGCGCGACGCCGGGCACGCCTGAACCGCAGGCGACAAGGGTCGTCGCCGCCGGGCTTGCGGCCCCCGGACGCGGACACTACCGTCGCGCCGCTCCTTCTCCGATAGGCCCGAGCATCAGGCGACTCGACCCATGAAATATGTCTCGACCCGCGGTGAGGCCCCCGCCCTCGGCTTTTCCGACGTGCTGCTCGCCGGCCTCGCCCGCGACGGCGGCCTCTATGTGCCGGAGACCTGGCCGGCCTTCACGCCCGAGGAGATCGCCGACATGGTCGGGCGGCCCTATGCGGAGGTCGCGTTCCGGGTCCTCTCGCCCTTCGTCGGCGGCGAGATCTCCTCGGTCGACCTCCGCCGCATGATCGACGAGGCCTATGCCACGTTCCGCCATCCGGCCGTGACGCCGATCGCGCAGATCGGCTCCGGTCACTTCCTGCTCGAACTCTTCCACGGCCCAACCCTCGCCTTCAAGGACGTCGCCATGCAGCTGCTCGCGCGGCTGATGGACCATGTGCTGACCTGGCGCAACGAGCGCGCCACCATCGTGGGCGCCACGTCGGGCGACACCGGCGGGGCGGCGGTGGAGGCGTTCCGCGGCCGCGAGCGGACCGACCTCTTCATCCTCTTCCCGAACGGCCGGGTCTCCGCCGTGCAGCAGCGCCAGATGACCACCGCGGCGGACGGCAATGTCAGCGCGATCGCGATCGACGGCACCTTCGACGACGCCCAGGCGATCGTGAAGGGCATGTTCAACCACTTCTCGTTCCGCGACCGCGTCGGCCTGTCGGGCATCAACTCGATCAACTGGGCCCGCGTCATGGCCCAGACGGTCTACTACTTCGTCGCCGCCGCGGCTCTCGGCGCGCCCTGGCGGGCGGTCTCCTTCACCGTGCCGACCGGCAATTTCGGCGACATCTTCGCCGCCTATGCGGCGCGGCGCATGGGCCTGCCGATCGCCCGGCTGGTGATCGCGACCAATGTCAACGACATCCTCGACCGCACCCTGAAGCGCGGCACCTACCGCCTGCGCGAGGTCGTGCCGACCGCCTCGCCCTCGATGGACATCCAGGTCTCGTCCAACTTCGAGCGGCTGCTTTTCGACGCCTATGGCCGCGACGGGGCGGCGATCCGGCGCCTGATGGGCGACCTGAAGCAGAGCGGCAGCTTCGCCATCGACCCCGGGCCGCTCGACTGGATTCGCGCCAACTTCGCCTCGGGCCGCACCGACGAGGACGCAACCATCGAGACGATCGGCCGTATCCAGCGCGACGCCGGAATCCTGATCGACCCGCACACCGCCGTCGGCGTGGCGGCGGCGGAGCCATACCTCGAACCGGGCATCCCGATGGTGACGCTCGCGACCGCGCATCCGGCCAAGTTTCCCGACGTGGTGCGCCAGTCGTCGGGTGTCTTCCCGGCGCTGCCGCCCTGGCTCGCGGGCCTGCTCGAGCGGGAGGAGCGCTACGAGATCCTGCCCGCCGACCAGTTCGGCATCGAGCGCCACATCGAGCGCCACACGCGGGCGATGCGCGTCGGCGTCTGAACCCTCGGCGGGTGCCCTCCAGGGAAGCGCGGGAACCCCGGGCGCGCACCCCTGTCCGGTTGTCCACCACGACGCCCAAGTCCTTAGCCAGGGCCGCCGACGGCGTTTGCATTGGCGGCGTCGATATCCCAACATGGAGGGACAAGAACACGATTTGGAGGACGCCCGAGTATGGCGGTCGAAGTGACGAGGCTGGCAAACGGGCTGACGGTCGTCAGCGAGACCATGGCGCAACTGGAGACCGCCGCGATCGGCGTGTGGATCGGCGCGGGCGCCCGCTCCGAACGGGCCGACGAACACGGCATCTCGCATCTTCTCGAACACATGGCCTTCAAGGGCACGACAAGGCGCAATGCGCGCCAGATCGCCGAGGAGATCGAGGCGGTCGGCGGCGAGATCAACGCCGCCACCAGCGTGGAGAACACCGCCTATTACGCGCGCATCCTGGAGGACGACCAGGCGCTCGCCGTCGACATCCTCTCCGACATCCTGATCGACAGCGTGTTCGATCCCGTAGAGCTCGAACGCGAGCAGCACGTCATCCTGCAGGAGATCGGCGCCGCCTACGACACGCCCGAGGACCACGTCTTCGACCAGCTGCAGCAATCGGCGTTTCCCGGCCAGTCGATCGGGCGGCCGATCCTCGGCACCCCCGAGACCGTGGCGGCGTTCAGCTCCGCGGCGCTGCGCGGCTACCTCGCCACCCACTACCGCGGGCCCGACATGGTGCTCTCGGCGGCCGGCGCGGTCGACCATGCGACGATCGTGAAGCTCGCCGAGGACCGGTTCGGCAGCCTGCCGGCCACCGCGTCGCCGAAGCCCGACCGCGCGGTCTATCGCGGCGGGATCTGGCGCGAGGAGCGCGACCTGCACGAGGCGCAGATCACGCTCGGCTTCGAGGGCCGCACCTATACCTCACCCGACCACTATGCCGCGCAGGTGCTGGCGGCGACGCTCGGCGGCGGCATGTCGTCGCGCCTGTTCCAGGAGGTGCGCGAGAAGCGCGGCCTCTGCTACTCGATCTCGGCGTTCCACTGGGGCTACGAGGACACCGGCCTGTTCGGCATCCACACCGCCACAGGCGAGGACGACGTGGCCGAACTGGTGCCGGTCGTGCTCGGCGAGATCGAGCGGATCGCGCACGACCTCGACGCCGCCGAGGTGTCGCGCGCCAAGGCGCAGATGCGCGCCGGCCTGCTCATGAGCCTGGAAAGCCCGACCGCGCGGGCGAGCCAGATGGCGCGGCAGATCCTCATTCACGGCCGGCCGTTGACCACCCGCGAGATCACCGCGAAAATCGACGCCGTCACGGTCGAGCAGGTGCGGCGGCTGGCCGATCAGGTGTTCACCGGATCGGCGCCCACCCTTGCGGTGATCGGGCCGGCCACGGCAGACGTCGATCCCTCGGTCATTTCCACGAGGCTCGGCTCGCGCGCGGCGGCGTGAGGCGGGACCGGGGCGGACCGGAAAGGGCAAGGCATGGCGTTTCTGAGGGTGGCCGCCTATGACCCGATTCCGATCCTGCGCGCCGACGGCCTCTATCTTCGCAATCCCGGGCTCGGGGACCACCAGGCCTGGGCGGACCTGCGCGAGGCGAGCCGCGGCTTTCTCACCCCCTGGGAACCGACCTGGCCGATCGACGACCTCGACCGCGCCGCGTTCCGGCGCCGCCTGAAGCGCTACGCGACCGAAATCCGCAACGACCACGGCTATCCGTTCTTCGTGTTCCGCGCCTCCGACAACGCCCTGCTCGGCGGGCTCACCCTCTCCTATGTGCGGCGCGGGGTCACCCAGTCGGCCTCGCTCGGCTACTGGATGGGACAGGCCCATGCGAGTAAAGGCATCATGACGGCGGCGGTGCGCGCCGTGCTGCCCTTTGCGTTCGGCCATCTCGGCCTGCACCGGGTCGAGGCGGCCTGCCTGCCGTCCAACCGCGCCTCGATCCGCCTCCTCGAAAAGGTCGGATTTCAGCGCGAAGGCTATGCGCGCCGCTATCTCTGCATCAACGGCGTCTGGCAGGACCATCTGCTGTACGGTTTCGTCGAGGAGGACTGGAGCGCGCCGCGAGGCTAGCGCCCGTCCCCGAGGCGCCGCCGGTTCGCCCGTCCCGCCGGCGCTTGCTGGGTGGCCGCTTGTTCGGCCGCCGCTTGTTCGGCGGACTATCTGCCGCTACTCATCACCATCCGCTCGGCGAAGCGAGGATTCGATTTTGCCTGTCTCGCGTTGCGCCCGCCTTATGCTGCTCCTCGTCGCGGCGCTCCTGATCGGGGTCGCGGGTTTCGCCGGGGCGGCGCGGGCGGTGGAGCCGATCGACGTCGGCGGCGACGCGCCGGCCCTCGACATCACCGACCTCGTCGAATTCCACCCGAATGCCGGCGACCGGCTGCAGGTCTCCACCGCGCCCGGTCCCGACGGCATCGTGCGCCGTATCGAGGTGCGCTCCAGCCGGCCGGGCAGCGACACCGACTGGTTCGTGATCGCGCTCCGCAACAATTCCGACGAGCAGATCGACCGGCTTCTTGTGGCGCCTTTCTTCCGCCTCGCCGGCTCGGGCCTGATCAAGCCGGACCTCGGCTCGGCCCGGATCGCCTCCATCTCGTCGAGCCAGGGTTTCGCGCCGGACCGGCAGGCGAGCAACGAGGCGGACGTCTTCCTCGTCACGCTCGACCCGCGCGCCGTCGTCACCTTCGTGGTGGAGATGAAGGCCGAGACGCTGCCGCGCCTGCTCGTCTGGCAGCCGGACGCCTACAAGGACAGCGTCAACGCCTACACGCTCTACCGAGGGATCATCCTCGGCATTTCCGGCCTCCTGGCGCTGTTCCTGACGATCCTGTTCGTGGTGCGCGGCACCATCATGTTCCCGGCCACCGCCGGCCTCGCCTGGGCGGTGCTGGCCTATCTCTGCATCGACTTCGGCTTCTGGGGGAAGGTGTTCCGCATCGCGTCCGGGGCCGAGCAGAGCTACCGCGCCGGCGCCGAGGTGATGATCGCGACGACGCTCGTCCTCTTCCTCTACGGCTACCTCAACCTGAACCGCTGGCATGTGAGCTACAGCCATGTGGCCGTCGCCTCGGTCGTCGTGCTGCTCGGCCTGCTCGGCGTCGCGGTGATCGACCCGGTGATGGCGGCCGGCATCGCGCGGATGTCGCTCGGCGTGCTGGCCGTGGTCGGCGCGGGCCTCATCGCCTATCTGGCGGCGCACCGCTTCGACCGCGCCTTCATGCTGATCCCGACCTGGATCCTGCTCATCTTTTGGCTGATCGCGGCGGCGCTGACGGTGTCCGGCGCGCTCGTCAACGACGTGGTGCAGCCGGCGCTGGCCGGCGGCCTCGTCCTCATCGTCATGCTGATCGGCTTCACGGTGATGCAGCACGCCTTCGCGGGCGGCACGGTCAGCCAGGGCGTCGGCGGCGAGGTGGAGCGCAAGGCGCTGGCGCTGACCGGCTCGGGCGACGTCATCTGGGACTGGGACGTGGCGCGCGACCACATCTGGACGAGCCCGGAGGCCGAGGACGTGCTCGGCCTGGAACCCGGCAAGCTCGAAGGCGCGGCGCGCGACTGGCTGGAGATCCTGCATCCACAGGACCGGGACCGGTTCAGGGCGACGCTCGACGCGGTCGTCGAGCAGCGGCGCGGCCGCGTGTCCCTGCCGTTCCGGCTGCGCTCGGAGGACGGCCATTTCCGCTGGTTCCACCTGCGCGCCCGGCCGGTGCTCGGCGCCGACGGCGAGGTGGTGCGCTGCGTCGGCACGCTGCTCGACGTCACCGACAGCCGCACCACCGAGGAGCGGCTGCTGCACGACGCGGTGCACGACAACCTGACCGGCCTGCCCAACCGCGAACTCTTCCTCGACCGGGTCGTCGCCGCGCTGGCGCGGGCGCGCGCCGAGGGCATCGGCCGGCCGAGCGTGATCGTGGTCGATCTCGACCGGTTCAAGCAGGTGAACGACAGCCTCGGCCTCTCGGTCGGCGATTCCATGCTGCTCACCGTGGCGCGCCGGCTCGCCCGCCAGCTGAAGCCGCAGGACAGCCTCGCCCGCGTCTCGGGCGACCAGTTCGGCATCCTGCTCCTCTCCGAGCAGGACCCGGACGGCGTCGCCGCCTTCGCCGACACGATCCGCCGCGCCATCCGCGCGCCGATCACCTTCGGCGAGCGCGAGATCTTCCTCACCGCCTCGATCGGCATCGCCGTGTTCGACGGGCAGCCGCGCAAGGAGGAGGAGCTGATCAAGGACGCCGAGATCGCGATGTATCACGCCAAGCGCCTCGGCGGCGACCGGCTGGAGGCGTTCCGGCCGTCGCTCCGCACCCACGGCCCGGACATGTTCAGCCTGGAGGCGGACCTCCGCAAGGCGATCGAGCGGGAGGAGCTGAAGGTGCTGTTCCAGCCGATCGTGTCGCTCGCCGCCGGCCGCGTCGCCGGCTTCGAGGCGCTGCTGCGCTGGGAGCATCCGAAGCGCGGGCGCGTGCCGACGCACGAATTCATCTCGCTCGCCGAGCGCACCGGCCTGATCATCCCGATCGGTCTCTTCGTGCTGGAACGCACCGCCCGCCAACTCGCCCAGTGGCAGGACGAATCCGACGCCGAGCCGCCGCTCTTCGCGAGCGTCAACGTCTCCTCGCGCCAGCTGATCCGGCACGACCTCATCAACGACGTGAAGTCTGTGCTGAGCCGCGTCGACATCGAGCGCGGCACGCTGAAGATCGAGGTGACCGAGAGCCTCGTCATGGAGAACCCGGAATACACCGCCAAGGTGCTGGTGCGGATCAAGGAGCTCGGCGCGAGCCTCGCCCTCGACGACTTCGGCACCGGCTATTCCTCGCTCGCCTACCTGCAGAAATTCCCGTTCGACACGATCAAGGTCGACCAGCAGTTCGTGCGCGGCGAGGGCCGCGACCGGCCGCTCCTTCTGAAGACCATCGTCGGCCTCGGCCACGACCTCGGCATGACCGTGGTGGCCGAAGGGGTGGAGACCGACGAGCAGGCGAAGGAACTCCGGCTGCTCGGCTGCGAATATGCGCAAGGCTTCCTGTACGGCCAGGCGATGAGCGCCGAGGACGCGCGCCGGCTGATCGGGCGGCCGACCAAGGTCGCGGCGCAGTAGCGACCTCGCATCAGCTGCAGGACCGCCGCGGCATCGATCGAGGCGTCAGCTCCCCTCCCCCGCCTGATCGGGACGCCGGAGGCGGGCGCGCGCGAAGGCGATGTAGACCCCGACCAGCGTGAGCGCGAGGCCGAACCAGGTCAGCGCATAGTTCAAGTGGTTGTTGGTGAAGCTGACGACCGTCTCGCCGCCCTGCGGCAGGCCGCCCGGCGGCGTCGCCGAGGCGAGCGCGTCGAGGGTGAAGGGGAACACCTTGTCGGCCGGCAGGCGGGCCGCCGCGGCGAGCTTCGCCACGTCGCGGGTGAACCAGACGTTGCGCACGGGATCGTCGGCCGGGGTGAAGGTGCCGTAGGGCTCCGAGCGCCGCGCGAGGCCGTCGAGCGTCACCTGGCCGTCGAGCTGGCCGTCCTTGCGGGTGGCGGGATCCTTGCGGTCGAGCGGCACGAAGCCGCGGTTGACCAGCACATAGGTGCCGTCGGCGAGCGCGAGCGGCGTGACGATCCGGTAGCCCTGGCCGCCGAATTTGCCACGCGGGCTCGCCAGTGCGGCGAAGACATGCGCCTCGCGGTCGTGCAGGAAACGGCCGGTCACCTCCAGGGGCGTGTATTCGAAGCCGTCGGGGTCGAGCGCGCTCCAGGCCGAGGGCGCCGGCAGCGGCGTGGGCGCGCGCGCGGTGCGCTCCGCCACGGCGGCGACGAGCGCGTTTTTCCAGGCGAGACGGTCGAGCTGCCACAGGCCGAGCGCGATCAGCGCGGCGAGCACCGGGACGGCGGCGACGGTCGGCCAGAGGAGCGGGCGGAGGCGCGACGGCATGGGCGGGCGGCCGGTCAGAACCGGCCCTCCTCCGCCTTGTTGCGGTATTGCAGCGCGATCATGGTCGCCTTCAGCGGCCGGAGCAGGCCGAGCGAGAGGCCGATGATGAGCGGCCCCCAGATGATCGCGTGGAGCCAGAGCGGCGGCTGATACTTCACCTCGGTGACGAGCGCCGCGCCGACGATCAGGAAGCCGACGATCAGGATGACGAACACGGCCGGGCCGTCGCCGCTGTCGATGAAGGTGTAGTCGAGGCCGCACTCGGTGCAGGCGGGCGCGGTGTCCAGGAAGCCGGCGAAGAGCTTGCCCTGCCCGCAGCGCGGACAGCGGGCGCGCAGCCCGGCGGACCAGGGCGAGATCTCCGCATGGTACGGGCCGGCCATGGCGGCCTCCTCTTCGGCGGCGGGGCCGGCGCGGCCCCTCAATGCAAAACCCGGGCGGTCGGCCGCCCGGGTCGATCAGGTCGTCGCGGTCGCGGCGCCGGGGCCGCGGCGCCCGGGGGGAGCGCCGCGCGTCGGGGCGTCAGTGGGCGGCGTGGCCCGCGCCCCAGACATAGATGCTGGCGAACAGGAACAGCCAGACCACGTCGACGAAGTGCCAGTACCAGGCGGCCGCCTCGAAGCCGAAATGCTGCTTCGGCGAGAAGTGGCCGAGATAGGCGCGGATCAGGCAGACGGTCAGGAAGATGGTGCCGACGATCACGTGGAAACCGTGGAAGCCGGTCGCCATGAAGAAGGTCGCGCCGTAGATGTTGTTGGAGAAGCCGAAATGGGCGTGGCTGTACTCGTAGGCCTGGCACAGCGTGAAGAGCACGCCGAGGATCACGGTCAGCCACAGGCCGGCCTTCAGGCCCTGCCGGTCGTTGTGCAGCAGCGCATGGTGGGCCCAGGTGACCGTGGTGCCCGAGGTGAGCAGGATCAGCGTATTGAGCAGCGGCAGGTGCCAGGGGTCGAAGGTCTGGATGCCGGCCGGCGGCCACACACCCTTGGTGAGGTTGAAGCGCTCGTACTGGATCGCCTCGTGGGTGAACAGCGAGGCGTCGAAATAGGCCCAGAACCAGGCGACGAAGAACATCACCTCGGAGGCGATGAACATGATCATGCCGTAGCGCAGATGCAGCGCCACGACGCGGGTGTGGTAGCCCGAATGCGCCTCGCGCACCACGTCGCGCCACCAGGCGAACATGGTGAAGAGGACGACCGCGAGGCCGAGGCCGAACAGCCAGGGCGACACGCCGAGGCCGAACAGGACGAGCTGCTCGCTCTTCAGCGAGCGCATCAGCGCGATGCCGCCGATCGCCATGAAGAGCGCGCCGAGGGAGGCGACGACCGGCCAGGGGCTGGGGTCGACGAGGTGGTAGTCGTGCTGCTTGGTGGTGGTGCCGGCCATGAGGTCCCCCGGAATCCCTATGCTGGAGCCTGTCCCGTTCGGATCGAACCGATCCGAACGAAAAGGACCGGCTCAAGCTATTCAATCTAGGGCATTTCCCGGCCGCATGATCTCATGCGACCGAGAAATGCCCTAGAGCTTGTCGGGCGATGTCCCGCCCGACGCCGCCGCCACGGGGCGTGGTGCGGTCGGGATCGCCGGGTAGAACGAATAGGAGAGCGTGATCGCGGACACGTTCTTCATGTCCTGGTCGCGCACGACGTCCGGATCGACGAAGAAGGTGACCGGGACGACGATCTTCTCGCGCGGACCGAGCTTCTGCTCGGTGAAGCAGAAGCAGACGATCTTGTTGAAGTAGTAGCCCGCGGCGTCCGGCGTCACATTGTAGGCGGCGGTGCCGGCGGTCGGCTTGTCGGTGAGGTTCTCGATCACGTAGTGGACGGTCGCGACCTCGCCGGCCTTCACCATGACGGTCGCCTGTTCCGGGCCGAAGCGCCAGGGCAGGCCGGCCATCACATTGGCGTCGAAGCGGATCTCGAACGGCCGCTCGGCCACCACCTGGGGCCCAGCGGCGGAGACGCGCGTGGTGCCGGCATAGCCGGTGGTGCGGCAGAACCAGTCGTAGAGCGGCACGGAGGCGAAGGCCGCGCCGGTCATGCCGGCCACGAGGCCGACGCAGGCGAGCATGACCCGGCGGTTTTGCCGCCCGTTCGCCGCCGCATCCCTCGCCATGCCGGTCTCCGCCACGGTGTCCCTCAATATTTCTGCAGGGCGCCGGGGCCCATCTTGATCACGGTGATCAGGTAGAAGATCACCACCAGGGCCGCGAGGCCGAGGCCGATCGCCAGGTTGCGCTGCCGGCGGCGCTTCTCCTGCGCCTCGGTCAGCCTCACGCCGTTCTTGTCGTCCTGCATCCGCGCGCCTTCCGCCTCCGAGAGGGCCATGGCTCACCTGATGCCCTGGAGGACGAGATGTTCCCCGAGCAGCATCGCATAGACGAGGAACAGATAGAGGATCGAGTAGCCGAACAGCCGGCCGCAAGCCTTGCGCGCCTCCGGCCCCTCGCTCACCTGGCGCACGCGCCAGGCGCGGGCCACGAACACCGCGCCGGCGATGCCAGCCACCACCCCGTAGGCGACGCCGGCGAAGCCGAGGATGGTCGGCAGCACGCCGATCGGCGCGAGCAGCAGCGAATAGACGAGGATCTGGTTGCGCGTCGCCGTCGGCCCGGCCGTGACCGGCAGCATGGGCACGCCGGCGCGCGCATAGTCGTCGGACTTCAGGAGCGCGAGCGCCCAGAAATGCGGCGGCGTCCACATGAAGATGATGAGGAACAGCACGACGGATTGAAGGCTGACCGCGTCGGTCGCCGCCGCCCAGCCGATCATCGGCGGAAATGCGCCGGCCGCGCCGCCGATCACGATGTTGAGCGGCGTCCGCCGCTTCAGCCACATCGTGTAGACGACCGCGTAGAAGAAGATGGTGAAGGCGAGGAGACCGGCGGCGAGCGCGTTGGCGGCGAAGCCGAGCACCAGCACCGAGCCGATCGACAGCACCATGCCGAACACGAGCGCCTCGTCCGGCGTCACCCGGCCGGCGGGAACGGGCCGCTCGCTGGTGCGCGACATGCGGCCGTCGATATCGGCGTCGTACCACATGTTGAGCGCACCGGAGGCGCCGGCGCCGACCGCGACCGCGACGACCGAGATGAGGCCGAGCAGCGGATGGATGCCGCCCGGCGCCATGACCATCCCGACCAGCGCGGTGAAGATCACGAGCGACATGACGCGCGGCTTCATCAGCGCGAAGAAGTCGCCGACGCTGCCGAGGCCTCCCTCGGCGTCGAGTGCGACGGTCCCTGCGCTGCGTTCGACCAATGACATGATCTTGCGGATCCTCGGTTGGGCCCCTCGGCCCCGGTCAGGCGACGGGGCCGCCATGGCGGCCCCGGATCAGCTCCGGCTGTTCAATCCAGTCTCAGTGCGCGTCGGCCTTGATGCGCGGGAGCACTTCGAACTGGTGGAAGGGCGGCGGCGACGGCAGGGTCCATTCCAGCGTGGTCGCGCCCTCGCCCCACGGATTGGCGCCGGCCGGGACCTTGCGGGAAAACGCCTGGTAGACGCCGAACAGGAACAGCAGCACGCCGACCAGCGACACATAGGCGCCGATCGAGGAGATGAAGTTCCAGCCCGCGAAGGCGTCCGGATAGTCCACATAGCGGCGCGGCATGCCGGCGAGGCCGAGGAAGTGCTGCGGGAAGAAGACCAGGTTCACGCCGATGAAGGTGACCCAGAAATGCGCCTTGCCGATGCGCTCGTCGTACATGTAGCCGGTCATCTTCGGGAACCAGTAGTACCAGCCGGCGAAGATCGCGAAGACGGCGCCGAGCGACAGCACGTAGTGGAAGTGCGCCACCACGTAGTAGGTGTCGTGCAGCACGCGGTCGAGGCCGGCATTGGCGAGCTGCACGCCCGTCACGCCGCCGACGGTGAAGAGGAAGATGAAGCCGACGGCCCACAGCATGGGCGTGCGGAACTCGATCGACCCGCCCCACATGGTGGCGATCCAGGAGAAGATCTTCACGCCCGTCGGCACCGCGATGACCATCGTGGCGGCGACGAAATAGGCCTGCGTGTCGACCGAGAGGCCGACCGTGTACATGTGGTGCGCCCACACGACGAAGCCGACCACGCCGATCGCCACCATGGCGTAGGCCATGCCGAGATAGCCGAAGATCGGCTTGCGGCTGAAGGTCGACACGATGTGGCTGACGATGCCGAAGCCCGGCAGGATCAGGATGTAGACTTCCGGGTGACCGAAGAACCAGAACAGGTGCTGGAACAGGATCGGGTCGCCGCCGCCGGCCGGATTGAAGAAGGTCGTGCCGAAGTTGCGGTCGGTCAGCAGCATGGTGATGCCGCCGGCGAGCACCGGGAGCGACAGGAGCAGCAGGAAGGCGGTGACCAGCACCGACCAGGCGAACAGCGGCATCTTGTGCAGCGTCATGCCCGGGGCGCGCATGTTGAAGATGGTGGTGATGAAGTTGATCGCGCCGAGGATCGACGAGGCGCCGGCGATGTGCAGCGCGAGGATCGCGAAGTCCATGGCCGGGCCGGGCTGGCCGGAGGTCGAGAGCGGCGGATAGATCGTCCAGCCGCCGCCGACGCCGTTGCTGCCCGGGGGGCCCTCGACGAACATGGAGAGGACGAGCAGGGTGAGCGCGGGCGGGAGCAGCCAGAACGAGATGTTGTTCATGCGCGGGAAGGCCATGTCCGGCGCGCCGATCATGATCGGCACGAACCAGTTGGCGTAGCCGCCGATCAGCGCGGGCATGACCATGAAGAAGATCATGATCAGGCCGTGCGCCGTGGTGAACACGTTGTAGGTGTGCGGATCGGTGAAGATCTGGATGTCCGGATACATCAGCTCCATCCGCATCGCGACCGAGAGGCCGAAGCCGACCAGGCCCGAGAAGATGGCGAACACCAGGTACATCGTGCCGATGTCCTTGTGGTTCGTCGAGTAGACGTAGCGGCGCCATCCGGTCGGATGGTCGTGATGCTCCGCGTCATGGGCGGCGGCGGCGTGAGCCATCTGGGACTCCCTTGTCTTTCAGGTCGGGCGCCGCCCGGATGAGACGGGGCGCCGGGGTATCGGCGATCGGCTAAGGGGCGAGGCCGCGCTTCAGCGCGTGGCCACCGCGGTCTTCTTCTCGTCCGCCTCGATCAGCGAGGCCAGGAGCTTGTTCGCCTCGTCGAGGTTCTTGGCGGCGGCGGCCGACCAGGCCTTGTACTGGTCCTCCGTGACGACCTGCATGGCGATCGGCATCGCCGAATGGTCCTTGCCGCAGAGTTCCGAGCACTGGCCGTAATACATGCCGGTGCGCTCGGCCTTGAACCAGGTCTCGTTGAGGCGGCCCGGATAGCCGTCGATCTTGAGGCTCATGGAGGGCATCGCGAAGGCATGCGCCACGTCGAAGGCGGTGACCTGCACGCGCACGACCTTGCCGACCGGAACGACCATGTTGTAGTCGGCGGCGAGCATGCGGGGCTGCTTCACCGGGTCGGTGATCGCGTCCTTCGGGATCATGCGCGACTCGATCTTGACCGCTGCGTCGCTCGCGTCCTTCACCTCGGGATATTCGTAGGTCCAGTACCACTGGTAGGCAGTCGCCTTCACCGTCATGTCCGCCTTCGGGATCTCCAGCTCCTCGTAGAGCAGGCGGAACGACGGAATCGCGATGGCGACCAGGATCAGGATCGGCGCGACCGTCCAGACCACCTCGATCACCGTGTTGTGCGCGGTGCGGGAGGGGACCGGATTGGCGGTCGAGTTGAACTTGACGATCACGTAGACGAGCAGGCCGAGCACGAACAGCGTGATGATCGTGATGATCCAGAGCGTGAAGCTCTCGAACCAGCGCACATGCTCGTGCACCAGGGAGTTCGCCGGCTGCAGGCCCATCTGCCAGGGTTGCGGCTGCGCGGCCTCGGCGACGCCCGCCCCGGCGAGAAGGCCGGCGAGGACGGCCACGGCCGCCACCGCCGCGAGCGCGAGGCCCTTGAAGCCGGCCAGCGAGGCCGGGATCCGGGCGCTTGGCCGCTTGATGGTTGAGATCACGTCTCGGCTCCTTAACGTTGGCGCGCCCCGCGCCGCTCAGTTCCGCCGGTCCTTGCCGGATCGGCGCCCTCCCCCATATGCCCCCGTGCTCGTCTGTCGCGCCGGCAGGACGGGCGCGTCCGGACGAGCGTATCGCCGGCATTCGCCACGGACCTGCCGTTACGGCACCACGCCATGGGACTCTCGACCGGGGTCGAGGGAACTCACCAAAAGCACAGGCGCGGACCGGTCGCAACGGGTCGCCTCCGGTTCAGATGCGGCATATTTGCACGCATTTTCACCCGGCAAGGAACGCCGCCCTTGAAAAGCCGCGGTCCGCCTCGACTTTGGCAAAAGCGCCACGCTGCCGTGGCGTTTGCGCCCACCCGCGGCGGCCGGGCGGGGAGACGGGACTGGCATCGCGGCGCCGTCTCGGGCAGGGTCCGCCGGGCGCCGCCGACTCGACCCGGCGCGGCCCTATTCTGCGGGTCCCGGGGTCCCGAAGCGTCTCCGAGCGTGGACGCCGCGCGGTCCGGCACCCCGACGAGAGAAGGTTGGACGAGTTGCCCATCACGACATCGAACACCCGGCCGGGACGCCGCGCCACCCATTTCGCCGCCGCCCTCGCGGCCGTCGCCACGATGATGTTGTCGGGCGGATCCGCCGTCCTCGCCCAGGGCACGGTGAAGCAGCAGTCCGGCGACTGGCAGATCCGCTGCGATACGCCGCCGGGGGCGAAATCCGAGCAGTGCGCGCTGATCCAGAACGTGACCGCCGAGGACCGGCCGAATGTGGGCCTCTCCGTGCTGGTCCTGAAGACGGCCGACCGCAAGGCGCGCATCCTGCGCGTGCTCGCGCCGCTCGGCGTGCTGCTGCCGTCCGGCCTCGGCCTCAAGGTCGACGCCGCGGATGTGGGCCGCACCGCCTTCGTGCGCTGCCTGCAGAACGGCTGCGTCGCCGAGGTGCTGATGGACGACAAGCTGCTCGAGCAGATGCGTGCCGGCAAGCAGGCGACTTTCATCATCTTCCAGACGCCCGAGGAAGGCATCGGCATCCCGATCAGCCTGAACGGCTTCGGCCCGGGTTTCGACGCCCTGCCCTGAGCGTGCTAGCTTCCGGCCGAGAGGCACCGGAGTCGGAAGGCATGGCCAGCATCACCACGGCCGAGGCATTGCGCGCGCTCTACGGCGAGGCTAACCCGCGTTCGGTCATGAAGCAGCTCGACCGGCTCGACAGACATGCGCGCCGCATCATCGAGCTCTCGCCCTTCGCGCTGCTCGCGAGTTTCGGCGCCGACGGCCTCGCCGACGTGACGCCGCGCGGCGACCGGCCGGGCTTCGTGGCGGTCGAGGACGACCGGACGCTGATCCTGCCGGACCGGCCGGGCAACAACCGCATCGACACGCTGCTCAACATCGTCGCGCATCCGGGCATCGGGCTCCTGTTCCTGGTGCCGGGCGTCGACGAGACGCTGCGCGTCAACGGACGGGGGGAGATTCGCGACGACGCCGCGCTGACCGCGCGCTTCGCCGTCGACGGGCGCGCGCCGAAGACCGTGATCGTGGTCGCCGTGGAGGAGGTCTATCTGCACTGCGCCAAGGCACTGATGCGCTCGCGGCTGTGGGATCCGGCCGCGCAGGTGGAGCGCTCGGTGCTGCCCTCGATGGGCGAGATGCTGAAGGAGCAGGTCGGCTGGGCGACCGCCGAGACCCAGCAGGAAATGGTGGAGCGGTACCGCAAGACCCTGTATTGAGGGCCGCGCCGCCGGGGCCGGCCGAGGCTCCGGTGCGGCGCGACGCCTGACCGGTTGGGGTGCTCGCGCCGGCGGTCATGGGCGGCACGCGAAGGGCACGCAGCTGGACTCCCTGATCCTCTCCGTCGCGCTCGGCGCCGCCCTCGCCGGCTTCGTGCAAGGTCTCTCCGGCTTCGCCTTCTCGCTCGTCGCCAACGCGCTGTGGGCCTGGATCCTGCCGCCGCAGCTGACCGGGCCGCTCATCGTGTTCGGGTCCTGGGTCGGGCAGATGCTCGCGGTCCGCTCCATGCGCCACGACTTCCGCTGGCGCGACAGCCTGCCCTTCGTGGCGGGCGGGCTCGCCGGCGTGCCGATCGGCGTCGCGGTGCTGCCTCATGTGGAGCCCGCCTATTTCAAGTTCGGCCTCGGCCTGCTGCTCGTGGTCTACTGTCCGGCGATGCTGTTCATGGCAGACCTGCCGAAGCTCTCGGGCACGAGCCGGGCGGGCGACGCGGCGGTCGGCTGGATCGGCGGCGTGCTCGGCGGCATCGGCGGCATGACCGGCATCGCGCCGACGCTCTGGACCACGCTCGGCCGCTGGGAGAAGACCCGGCAGCGCGCCACGATCCAGTCCTTCAACGTCACCATGCATTCCGCGACGCTCGCCGCCTATGTGGCGACCGGCTCGATCGACTGGGCCACCTGGCCGCTGTTCGTCACGGTCGCGCCGGCCATGATCATTCCGACCATCCTCGGCATCCGGCTCTACCGGCGGGTGAGCGACGCGACCTTCCGCACCATCGTGCTCGTGCTCCTCTCGCTCTCCGGCGTGACGCTCGTCGCGGCGTCCGCGCCGACCGTGTGGCGAACGCTCGCCGGCTGACGCCCGCACATCCGAGGGGTGTGAATCGGGCGGCGATGCTCCTATGCTGACAGGTCTCATCCAAGGGTGACCCGCTCCATGACCGATCCCGCCGTCGACCTCTTCGCCGCCACCGGCCTCGACCTGGAAACCGCCCGCCGCATCACGGCCGAGGCGACCCACGGCGCCGACGACGGGGAACTCTTCCTCGAATACAAGCAGTCCGAATCGCTCGTCTTCGACAACGGGCGGCTGAAATCCGCCGCCTTCGACACCAGCCAGGGCTTCGGCCTGCGCGCCGTCGCCGGCGAGGCGGCCGGCTTCGCCCATTCCGGCGAGATCTCGGAAGCCGCGCTCCGGCGCGCCGCGGATGCGGTGAAGGCGGTGTCGTCCGGCTATGCCGGCACTTATGCGGCGCCGCCCGCGCGCACCAACGCCAAGCTCTACGCCGACACGAATCCCCTCCTCGCCCCCGCCTTCGAGGACAAGGCGAAGCTCCTCTCCGAGATCGACGCCTATGCGCGCGCCAAGGATCCGCGCGTGCGCCAGGTCTCGGTCAGCCTCGCCGGCAGCTGGCAGGTGGTCGAGATCCTGCGCGCGGACGGGCACCGGGTGCGCGACGTGCGCCCGCTCGTGCGCTTCCACGTCTCGATCGTGGCGGGCGAAGGCGACCGGCAGGAATCCGGCGGCCACGGCCTCGGCGGCCGCGACGGATTCGGCGAATTCATCGCCACCCATTCCTGGCAGCACGCGGTCGAGGAGGCGCTGCGCGAGGCGCTCGTCAACCTCGAGGCCGTCCCCGCCCCCGCCGGTACCTTCGACGTGGTGCTCGGTGCCGGCTGGCCGGGCGTGATGCTGCACGAGGCGGTCGGCCACGGGCTCGAAGGCGACTTCAACCGCAAGAAGACCTCCGCCTTCGCCGGCCTGCTCGGCCAGCGCGTCGCCTCGCCGGGCGTCACCGTGGTGGACGACGGAACCATGCTGTCGCGCCGCGGCTCGCTCTCGGTCGACGACGAGGGCACGCCGACCAACTGCACCACGCTGATCGAGGACGGCATCCTGGTCGGCTACATGCAGGACCGGCAGAACGCGCGCCTGATGGACATGCAGCCGACCGGCAACGGGCGGCGCCAGTCCTTCGCGCATATCCCGATGCCGCGCATGACCAACACCTACATGCTCGCCGGCGACAAGGAGCCGGGCGAGATCATCGCCTCGGTCAAGGACGGCATCTACGCGGTCTCCTTCGGCGGCGGCCAGGTGGACATCACGTCCGGCAAGTTCGTGTTCCAGTGCACCGAGGCCTACCGCATCACCGGCGGCAAGATCGCCGAGCCGATCAAGGGCGCCATGCTGATCGGCAACGGACCGGACGCGCTCACCCGCGTGCCCATGATCGGCAACGACCTCGCGCTCGACCGCGGCATCGGCACCTGCGGCAAGGCCGGCCAGTGGGTCCCGGTCGGCGTCGGCCAGCCGACCTTGCGGCTCGACCAGATCACGGTCGGCGGCACCCAGGCGGCCTGACGCGGCACGAGCGACGGTCGGCGGCCTTCGACGGCATGCCACACCGCGCGAAAAAAAGGACCGGATCCTGTCGCCAGGATCCGGTCCAGGTGGGCTGCGGGGAGAAATCGGGGGCACAGGGGCCGGGTCGGGGCCGTGCGATCAGGGGGGTCGTGGGTCCGAGTTTCAGTGGCAGGACTTGACCCAGACCGGGTTGCCGTAGTGGTCGTAGGTCACGTATTTGGTGCAGGTCGGGTAGTAGACCGGCGGGGTGTAGACCTGCACGTAACCGCCGTAGCCGTAGCCGTGGCCATATCCGTAGCCATGGCCGTAGCCGTAGCCGTTGGCCTGGGCCGAAGCGGTGGTGGCGAGGGTGGCGCCGGCGAGGGCGGCGACGGCGGCGGCGG